>Ga0255344_1000128_pt1 | contig 129219 bp, 103 predicted proteins | sample wastewater_treat_5_FD_192414 | JGI IMG/M metagenome (GOLD analysis project Ga0255344, IMG submission 192414) | Wastewater microbial communities from Lulu Island WWTP, Vancouver, Canada - plant18 | ecosystem: Engineered > WWTP > Wastewater > Unclassified | place: Canada: Vancouver, British...
TTGCCCCAGCCGTCATCCTGCCAGGCAGTGGCGGTAATGACGTCGGTAGTAAGCTGGACCCAGGCGGATTCGTTGTTTTCCTGGCCCTGAAGCAAGCGCCAGACCTTGTAGCCGTTGAGGACGCGGTCATTGCGGACCACTGTCTCATTGGCAGCTTTTTTGGCGGTGGTCAGACCGGATGAATGCATCATCTCGCGGCTGATCGGAAGCTTTGCCATCACGGTGTCAGGCGCACGGTGATCGTTTCCAGCGGCGCTCACGCGGGTAAGGCTGCTGGCTGGGAAGCGCAGGGTGGTGGTGGGATTGCCGACAGTCACGTCGTCAAGGAACCAGACATACCAGAGGCCCTGGCCGTCGCCATCCACAGCCTGCCAGGCAATCTTGATCTCCTGGCCGGCATAGCTTTCCAGATCCACCACGATGGGGGTGTCATAGTGGTTCCAGCCGCCGGTGAGGGCGGTGGCGTCCCAGATGCTGGTCCAGTTGCTGCCGCTGTCTGTGGAGACCTTAATATGGTAATGGTCACCGTTGGTGCTGCCCAGATAGACATAGCTCCAGAAGGTGAGGTCAGCGCCAGGAGGGCAGATGAAATCAGGAGTCATCAGCCATTCATCCTGGTGGCCGTAATCCCACCAAAGGGCAGCCTGGTATGAGCCGGAATGTGGCGGTACCTCAGGAGAGAGGGCGATCGTTCCAACCTGGCACCAGGTGGGAAGCACGCCGGTGGTTCCGCCAGTACCAGTGTTGGTGATGGTTTGGGTCCAGTCGGTAGGCGGGAAGGCAGTTCCTTCGAAGCCTTCAGAGATGTCAGTGCCGCTTCCGGGCTCCATCCAGGTCACGTTGACCAGGCTGGAACTGGCTTCTACGGCTTGCACTCCGCCCGGAGGCAGGGTGATCTCTGTGAGCACGAAGTTCTGGGTGGTGGTTTGCAACCCGGTGATGCTCACGCCAGCCTGGGAAGCAGACTGGTAGCCAACTTTAACGCAGGTGACAGTGTATGTTCCCTGATAGACGCCGAAGGAATAGTTTCCGCTGGCGTCGGAGGTGCCGCTGTAGTCTCCGGCGGTGATAGTGGCTCCAGCGATCGGGACATTGGTGCCGAATTCGGTCACGGTGCCGGTCAGGGTGCCCATCATGCCTTTGTGGATTTCACCGGAGAAAGCGGCGGGGGACATCACGTCATTGGTGTAAACAGCCTTGACGGCATATTTGTAAACGCCGGAGGGCAGCGGGGCCCAGGCGTTGTCGGTATAGTTGGTGGGAGTGATGGTGTTGGGGGTCAACTGAGTCCAGAGGGATTCGTTGTCCTGGTTTGCTGCCAGCAAACGCCATACCTTGTAGCCGTTGAGGACGCGGTCATTTCCGTTGGCTTCGCCAAAAACGCCGGTTTTCATGGCCAGCGGGGTGAGTTCTGGAGCCCTGGTGGGGGCGGAGAAGCCCACATAGCCACGGATGTTCCAGTTGTAGTTAAGTGACGGGGCCAAGTCTGTCAGAGTGGCCCAGGCGCCGGAGTTGTAGATCATGTTGCCGAAGCCGTTGTTGGCAGGGCCTGCGTCACAGCCAGCAGGATACTGACCTGAGCTGTGGACGACATTGTAGCCGAACCAGAGTTCCTCGGTGCCGGAAACAACCACGGGGTTGTCCAAAAGCACGGTCTGGAACACATCTGCGGTGGGCACGGTGAAGGGTTGGTTAACAACCTGGGTTGCTGGAGCGGTGGAGGTGCCGCCGGTCCAGACACGCAGGGAGTAAGTGGCTAGATCGCCGGGCCAGAGGGAGACGGCGTAGAGGCTCATTCCCGCATAGTCGGTGAGAGCGGAGGGCGGGAAGCGGATGGCGACGCTGAACTCGCCACCGGAGGTGAGGCCGATGCTGTCATGGTTTTCACCGCTGTCGTAGAAGATCCATTCGCCTACGGCGGTGGGATCCGGGGCCATCCAGGTAAGGGCTACGTTCGAATAGTCCGCAGCTTCAGTGGCAACCACCTGGTAGGGCGGGAAGGCCATTTCGTTCACGGTGATGTCGCCCATGTTCAGGTTGGTGGTACCAACCACGGCCTGGCCTGTGGCATTCTGGTAACCGGTGGCATGAGCGGTATATTCGTAGGTTTGGCTGGCATAGACGCCGGTGATGGTGAATTGGCCGCTGGCATTGGTGGTGGCCTCGTAGGGTTCGTAACCGGTGAGGTTGATGGTGGCGCCAGCCAGACCGACTGTAGGTTGGTCGCTGCCCACGATACGGCCGGTCACGGTGACCTGAGGCAACTGGGTGAGAACGAAGTCCTGGGTGACGGTTTCGTCTTCAATGATGGTTACGTTGTGGGAAACAACGTTGTAGCCGTGTTTGGTGGCCACAACGGTCTGCGGACCCATCGCCACGTAGGGGAAGTTGTAAACGCCGCTGGCGTCGGTAGTGGTGGTAAGGGGGGTGCCGCTGATGGAAACAGTCGCGCCGGGCATGACAACGTTGTTCGCGTCACGCACCGTGCCGGTGAGCGCGCCCATGTCGTCCACGATCAGGAAGAAAGTGGTCTTGGGGCACATTCCCGTGGGAGCGGTGCCGGCGGGCGGAGCAGCCGGATCGAATGCGGTGCCGTCTGAATAGACATTCAAGGTGCGGGCGGTTCCGATGGTCTGGGTGCGGAAGTTGACCCCGCTGAACCAGGTGGTGTCCATGGGACGCTGCACCAACACCACGAGGTTGCCGCCTGCGTATGTGTACGGGGTCTGAAGGGGGATGTTGATGTTGTTCTGTCCGGTAGGATAGTCCACAAGACCGTCAAAGACGGAAGTGAGGCTGGTGGAGGGAACCCATCCTGCGCTGAGGTCGGTAGCGGCGATCTCACCCATCCAGATCTTGGTGGGCTTGCCCATCAGGCCGTTGGCATTGGTGAAGTCATTGTAATACTGCACGCCGGTGATCAAGCCGCCGATGTTCATGTCGGTGGCGGGATAGATCGTCTCGGACAGGCTGTTGTTGTAGAAGAAGTCCATCGGCATGCGGGCGGTCTGGCTGCCGTCACCGATGGTGACAGCCACAATCCCCTCCTGCTGCACGACCAGGTTCAGGGGCGGGGTTTGGTTGTTGGTGGCAATGCCGTCGTTGGCGAGTACCACTTCACCCCAGATCTGCATCGCGCCGGTGGCCGTGGGAGTCCAAGTGATGCCGAAGTCGATGGTCTGCTGGGGAGCGATGGTGGTGCCGGGAATGGAGGCAAGCTCAACGTTTCCGGTGCCCATCAGCTTCACAGTGTAGGTGTTTTCGGTGTTGGCGCCGTTGTTTTTCACCGCCACAGTATAGGTGCTGGGACTGTTCACAGAGGGAGTGGTGTTACCCGCAATACTCAGCGCGCCAAGATCGTGTTGGAGGTTCAACGCGGTTACAGCGGCCGCCCAGCCGTCGCGTTGGACAGAGCCGTCGGAAGTAAAGACGAAGGTCACGGAGTTGGAGCCGATGATCTCTTCAGGCAATGCGGTGCCACTGTAGCCGGCAGCGGGGCCGATCTGCGGGGCGGAGGTATCCGGTCCGTTATAGACCTTCAGGAAATCCCAGCCGCTTTCCGTATTGAATTCTGTGAACAACACGTGGATGATCGAGGAGGGATTGGTAGCCGTGAAAGTGAAGGTGTAGTTCTCTGAGTTCTGATACTGGCCGTCGGGGCCGCCGGAATCATAGAAAGAATAGGTCATTCCATCCGGCACATTCTGAGTGCCGTTGGACATGAGGACTACCGGTCCACCCGTGGTGAAGCTCCAAACGGGGCAGTTTGTTGCGTCACCCATGACGTTGAAGGGAATTATCTTCCAGTAGTAGGTGGTATTGGTCTCCATGTTGGTGGGCGCATAGTCGGTTTCAGTGGTGTTTTGGATGAAGGGAGGTGGGTTGGTTGTACCGAAATGCACCTTGTAGCCTGAGGGCACGCCGCCTCCGGAAGCCCAGTTGAGGGTGGCGGAGGTCATCACGTTCACAGCGCCGTTAAGCGGTGAGACGATCTGCGCTGGGTTGGGCGGATCGGTTACCACAACAGATTCCATGTTAAACCTGACGTTGGAGCGGTTGACGCTGGTTGTGCCAGTAGTGGCGGTGCTGGCATCCGTGCTGTCGCTTTGGAAGCGCAGGGAACTATTGAAAGCGGTGGTTGAGTAATAAACAGAGGCATTCTGGGTCCAATCCCCAGGAATGATTGATGTGTAGATATCGACAAGTATGTTCGAAGTGCCGTCCCAGACGAAGGGGGTCGTGAAGGTGTGGGTATTCCAGCCAACCACGGGCATGTACTCGGCCTGTGTGAACACGGTCTGGTAGTCCCCAGCCTCAAATGTGGTGCTAAGGGTGGTCTGGGTGGTGTGTTTGAGCCGGATGGTATAGTTCGGCATCGGGGAACAGGTATTCAGGTTGGCCACATTAAAGGCCACTGAATTGATGTTGCCCGCTCCACCGCCCGCGTCCTCGATTTCCGTGGCCAGTAGCAGGAACTGCTGGCGGAAATTTTTCCAGTAGGTTCCATAGGGAGCCGGAGCACCGGTTGTGGTGTTGGTGCTTGTCCCACTGCCTATGGTAACGTTGACTTGGGCATAGACATTGCTGAACATGCCGATCACAAAAATCAGCAGCAGCGTGAAAAGAAGGGGTTTTTTCATAGGATATCTCCTTTTCCCATTTTTATATTCTCGGGTTAATACTCAAAGTGCGCCGGACGGCAGAGCCCTGAAAGAAAAGGATGCCCCGTCCGTGCCTGATATTGACATTTATGTATTGTATATCATCGGTTCTCAATCGAACCTCCCAAATTTTCTAACACTCTATGAACGCCCACCTTCGGAGCTTGAAAAATCTAATCCTGTCATTCTGCTTTTCTGTCAAGCAATAAATTGCCAATCCCATTAAAGAATTGCTGGCCAAACAGGTTACGGCCTGCATTAGAGGGGGTTAGAGGTCCTTAAATTCCTCCATCAGGATGCGCCCGCAGCTTTCGCAGAAATTCACCTTGTTGCGCAGCTGCAGCTCGATGCGGATCTGGGGACGAATCACATAACCGCAACCGCCGCAGGCACCGTTGCGAGCATAGACCACGGCGCAGTTGCCCTTGTTCTTTATCATGTTGGCATATTGGCGCACGAGGTTTTGGGGCAGGGTCTTGGCCAGCAGGGTGCGTTCAGCGCGGAGCTTGTCGATCTCGGCATCAAGGGATTCAATTTTCTTGCGCAGGTCGCCCTCGCGGTCGCGTTTGGTCTTTTCCGCGGCTTCGAGGTCTTGCTTGTCCTGCTCCACCTTCTGTTTGGCGGCATTCTCCTCATCCATCAATTCGAGTTGCTGGCTTTCCAGTTCCGAAATCTTGTCTTTCAGATAGGCGATCTCGCTGTTCAGGGCCTTGTATTCCTTGTTGGTCTTGATCTCGGTGAGTTGGGTGGTGTATTTTTGGATGGTGCTCTGGTTTTGTTTGATGTCGCCTTCCAAGGCGCGTTGTTTCTTTTCTGTCTCGGCAAGTTCGGCCTGGCTGTTCAGCAGGTTCGCGGCGGACTGGTCCACGCGTTCGATGATATCGTTAAGTTCTTTGGGCAGTTGCTGCTGCAGCAGCCTCAGGGCACCGATCTGGTCGTCCAGTTTTTGCATTTTGGCCAGGGTGCGCAGTTGTTCTTCCATCGTCACTCCTTGAATAAAAGACTGATGTCCAGCGACTGGTAGGAATGCGTCAAAGCGCCGCTGGAGATATAATGTATGCCCGTCTGGGCAAGTTTGGCAATGTTGGCAAGGGTAACTCCGCCCGATACTTCCAGCTCCACCTTTTTTCCGAAGCGGCGCACGCAGGCGCGGATCTGGGTGAGGTTCATGTTGTCCAGCATCACCCTGTCCACCCCGGCGCTGACCGCCTCTTCGAGTTCCTGGATGTTGGTTACCTCCACCTCGATCTTGTGGGCGGTATTGTGTTTTTTCACCCGGTTGACAGCTTCGGTGATGCCTCCGCAGGCGCGGATGTGGTTTTCCTTTAGCATCACCATGTCATAGAGGCCGAAGCGGTGATTGAAGCCACCTCCCACCCTCACGGCATATTTTTCCAGCCCGCGCAAAAGTGGTGTGGTTTTGCGGGTGTCAAGCAAACGCACAGAAGTGCCCTCAAGCTCGCGAACCATGGAGCGGGTAAGGGTGGCGATGCCGCTCATCCTCTGGAGAAAATTCAGCGCTGTGCGCTCGCCCTGCAGGATGCTGGCGGGATTTCCCTCCACGCGCATGATCTCGGAGCCTGGCTTCACCTCGTCGCCGTCCCGGCTGTACAGCGTGATCTTGAGGCTTTTGTCCACCGTGAGGAAAACCTCCCGGGCGATATCGAGCCCGGCCAGCACGCCTTTGGCTTTGGCGATCATGAAGGCCTTTTCAGGAACGGGCTCCAGCTCCAGATAGGCAGTGCTGATATCTCCGCTGCCGATGTCCTCGGCCAAGGCCAGGCGAATGATTTCACTACTGTTCATGCTGCCTCCGGGATAAAAAAATAGCATCTGGGCGTGCAGATGCTATTTTATTGAAATTGTTGATAGTCAGATCACATATCTCTTTGTATCGGGTACACATACGATTTTAAAACCTCTTCTTAGGTTCATTCAATCTCAAGGCTCCATCTTGTCAAGAAGTATGTTGAAAAGATGTACGTTGCGCGCTTGCTGCGCCGGCGCCGCAAATAGGTTGACGGAAAGATGCGCTTGCGTAAAGTGGTTTTATGTTACAAAGACCCTATCATCGCCTGGGCCTACTGCTGATCGCCCTGCTGGCCTCAGCCTGTGCCGGAACGCGGGGAAACGTTTATCCCCTGGATGAGGCTTATCTGCGTTCCGAGCGGATGTTTGCGCGCCTTCAGGAGATCATGGACCTCAATCCCGCCCTTGTGCAGCTGAACATCATCGGCTTCAGCAGCAGTGAAAACCTGCCTATCTACTGTCTGGACATAGGCCGTCCCCACGCCACAAGCAACGTCCTGCTGATCGGCCAGCATCACGGCGATGAGGTGCTGGGCCTGGAAGTCGTGCTGGACTGGGCGGAAAAACTGGCCACCAACAGCCGTGAGGATAAAAAGATAGACGCCATCCTCGACGTTTACCGCTTCTGGACCGTGCCCACCCTCAATCCCGAAGGGCACCGCGTGGTCTCAGCCGGCCTCAGCTCAAGCAAACGCAAAAACAACCGCGATACCAATGCCAATGGCAAACTGGACCTCCACGAAGACGGAGTTGACCTCAACCGCAATTACCCGGTTTTCTGGGAAGCTTTCGACTCCCCGCCTCCCCACCACCAGAACTATAAAGGGCCTGAGCCCGCCTCGGAAAAGGAAATCCTGGCTATTATCCAACTGGCCCAGAAACAGAGCTTCGACTACGCGATTTTCTACCACAGCTCACCCTCCGGCGCCCTCAGCGAAAAGATATTCCTGCCCGCCCTCGACCGGGAAAATGCCAGGCAAGTGAAAGCCTATGAGGAAGTTGAAGATTTCGCCCGTGCCTATGCCAGTCTGCTTCCCAAGGATTACCTGCGCGGCAGATACGAGGTCAGTCCTGCCCCGGGAACCCGCATGGGAACGGCCCGCAACTACTTTTTCCACATGCACGGCACAAAGGCCTTTCTGGTGGAGATAGGCGGCGTAAACACTTCAGGGATCAGTATAATCCATCCAGGCAAAGCAATCCGCGACAAGATCGTTGCCAAACACCTAAAGGCGCTTACCAAGGTTTTTTACGCCATGCTTTGAAACCATGTAGCCTGGCGTCCAGCGAACTTAGTGAGCATGGGCGGCAGGATATTTTGGAGTTATTATTCTTTGCTGGCGATGCCGACCGGCCGTTAAGGCCCTGACCTGTGTTCCAGGTGTGCCTCCCGCATAATTCCCGCACTTGATGCGAGTATTATACGGGAGGCTTGAGAGAGGGATGGATTAGGGCGCTCAGGACGTGACCGACAGGACCTTAGGGATTGGGCTGTCACTTCAGCAATAGCATTTTGCGGCTGACGCTCGTTCCTCCTGCGCTGAGGCGGTAAAAATAGACTCCACTGGCCACCGGGGCACCGTTCGCGTCGGTTCCGTCCCAGTCCTCGATGTGTATCCCTGTTCCCAACTCTTTGTCCAGCAGGGTGTTCACCAGTCTTCCGCGGAGGTCGAAGATTTCCAGCCGGGCCTGGCCGGGCTGCCGCAGCTCGAAACTGATGCTGGTGCTGGGATTGAAGGGATTGGGCCAATTCTGCGCCAGAATCGCCGGAGCGGGCATCTGGCCGGGATCGTCGGCGTCCGAATCATCAATGATCACCAGCTCCATAAACATTACCTCGCCACCGTCGGGATCAGGATGGTAGGGCGGGTCCAAAACATTCGCGCCCCAGGTGAAATCGTTGTAGAACATCAAGCCCAGTTTCCCCATTTTTCCTCCACCACTATAGCCCGTGAACAGCATCTGGTCAGCGGGATAGACCCACATCGGCTTGATATTCGCCATTTCGGGAATCTCCACGTTGTTAAGCACGATCGGGTCGAACCAATAGTAGCCATCACAGCCCGAATAGGCTATATAGATTTCAGGTGTGTGTTCCCAAGCCTCATAGCCCGGGGTTTGGTAAGCGCACCATGAACGGGCGCGGTTTGAATCCTGCCAGACCACAGCCAACTGGCCCTGGGGGTTGGCGCGGGTGACCTTGATGTTGTTGTAGTAATACATCATGCTGCCTTCATGGGCGGTCTGGTCCCAGTGGGGGAAAGGCCAGTCCTGGCTGATGAGGGGATAATAGCTTTCGTTCACCGGATCGTAGATGAATTCATCCACCTCGCCGAAAGGATATTCCCTGTCCCAGGGTGTGTAACAGGCATTGAAGATATCGAGGGGACTTTTTTTGGGAAAGATGTCGTTGATAACGAAATTGCCGCCACCAGGGTTGAAAACTGCTTCCTTCACGAACTGGAGGAGAGAGTAAAACCCGCCATCCGCGTTGGCCAGGCCCCAAAGACCCACGATGTGCAGCCTGCCGCTTCTGTCCAGGGTGGCGTTCAGATGGCCGGAGTTCATTAGTTCCCAGTGAAGTTCGTCATCCGTGTAGGGAACGCCTTCGTCATCGGTGAAATAGTCGACTGGATTCCAGGTGGAAATCCGGCTGCTGAAGCTGTGGCGCGTCCAGTCTCCCTCCCCAAAAAAGCCGCAGACGAAGATGTCGATATCATTCTCAACCTCATCGCTGTCGTGATATCCGGCCAGGATGACATTGCCGACGGGGTCCGCCTCCAGGGCCAGATGGGTCCTGCGCGGCTCGGCTTCCAGCGCCCAGGCGTTGAGTTCCGGAACGCTGGTGTACTGCCAGCTTAGGGGGGTCTCCATTTCGATATCATCGGCCGTGAAATCCGCCATGGCCAGATAGACGTTACAGTTCTGCCGTCCCAGCAGATAAAGCCTGCGCGCATTCGTCACCGGGGAGGGGCCGATGGCCAGGCTGGGCCAGAAGAAAACGTTGTCTGTGGTCACAGTCCCGTCCGGAGCGGTGATGGTGATGGGGTTGTCGATGACGATCTGGGGAGGGTTGAACAAACCGGCAATGCCGGCTATGAAAGCATCTGAGGCGAGCACGATCTCGGCTTCCGGGTCCGAGTCCACAAACTGGGTCCAGGCGTAGAAAGGCTTTCCGCTAACGGGGTCCACCACCATTGCCGGCATGCCGTGCGCGCCGCTGCTCTGGGTTTCGATCCGGGCAGCGTTGACCATGTTTCCATCGTAGCCGAGATAGCCGTAATAGGGCATGCGTTCGCCGCCGGGTGTGCCGCGCCCTGTCCAGGTGAGGAAATAACCGCCGCCAGCGCTGGAGGGGATGAGGTTAAGGGGCAGGTTGTTGAAGCTGCCGATCATGTAGTCGTAGTAGCTAGGTATGATCGAGGTGGGATGTTTGCTAAAGATCCATGATGGCGTGGTCTTTTGGTCTGACGAAGCTTTTCCCGGTGAAGGCGTTGATATCAGCTCCACCGGGCGCGAAAATGATTCGGGAAGGGCCTTCGGCACATCCGCTTTTGCCCCCAGGCATGCAGCAATCAGCCACAGACAGGCCAGCGCGAAAACAAAGCTCTTGCTCATCTTTCCAGCTCCTTTACTCTTTTTACCCTCACGTGCAAAAAGCTATGGTTTCAACTCCTTGTCAAGTTTTATTTTGCCTCACAGATCCCTGTCTTTTGGACAGAGTATTTTCAACCGATTCTTTCTGCCCATATCCATATTACATCGACTGATGATTCGTCGCTCTCCAGACTATCCGAAACATGGTCAACTTGTAGTAGATAAAGTCAAATAGCTGTCTCCAAAGTATGGCTTTGCTGAGATAGGACTGTTTAGCTTTTCACAAGGGACAGAATGTTTTTGAAGGGTGTGTCAGAAAACTGGATTTCGCTTGACAATTTATTGAGATGCATAAAGGTCGATTTCATATTATTTGTGATGATTAAGATGGAATAGCCTCCAGTGGGCGACCTGTTTGACTCCACGTCGAGGCGGATAGCTAACCGGAAAAACACAGAGAAAAGGAGATATAGTCGATATGACTAAGCAAAAACCAAAATCGTATACTAAGGAACAAAAGGATCGTTATTTATACTTGGTTTACGCTAAGGGAATCACCTATTCACGAGACACTGCAAGAGCTTATCTTAGAGAATTGAATAGGCTGAAAGATGAACTGGATCAATTTCGCACCCTATCTGAATTCGTAAATCACGAATGTGGACTGACCAATGAGCAGGTAGAGGAACTCAAACAAAGAGAAGCTGATCATATTAATGTGCTCCGCAGATTACGCAGAAAATTCACTGGAGCGCGAAGAAGAGGCTTTGGAGACTTTGAGACATTCTACAACTGGTACATTGAGCAGGCACAAGAGTGCCATTATTGCCATATCACAGTTGATACGATATGTTATTTATATGACAACAACATTATTCACGAACGCCTGAACAGAGGCAGGTCACTTGAAATTGATAAGTTGGACCCAACTGGAGAATATTGCCCTGAGAATTGCGTCTTAGCCTGTTATTTCTGCAACAATGACAAGAGTCAAATCTTCACAGCCGAACAATATCAGCTCTTTGCAAATCCAACCGCAAGGAGAGAATACTTGGAAGCCTTGGTTAGGAACCACATGGAATCTAGGGAGATTTAGCAACAAAAAAGAAAAGACCTTTGCACATAAGTCACGTAATTTGCATCCCAACCATGAAGCGAACGACATAGACAATAGATCAGGAATAGTGTAATTAATACCTGACAGGATAGTTGTTCCTATATATTGTCACTCTATCACGTCGATGGAGTTTAGCATGAGAACAGTCAGGATGACCCTGACCGATCATGAGATCCAGAACAGACTGGCCAGACTGCAACACTTTCTTCTTCAGTTGGATGAAAACATCAATTGGGAAAGAGTCAAGAAGACCCTGGAGCCTCTTGATCCCAGTCGTAAGAATGTTGCCGGCCGCGATTCATACGAACCCCTCAAGATGTTCAGGATCATGTTGCTACAATCATGGTACGATCTGTCTGATCCGAGATGGAGTTCTATCTCAACACCAATCTTTTGTTCATGAGTTTTTGCCGGTTCAGCATCAGCGAGAGCAAGCCGGACCACAGCACCGATTTGCCGTTGGCGGAACCGCTTTGCCGAATCCGGGATGTTTGACCTGATCTTTAGCGGCATCATGACTGAGCTTCAGGAATTGGGACTGGAGATCAGGCATGGCAGGATGGTGGACGCCACTCTGGTTAAAGCCCATGCCAGGCCCAACAGGAAAGTGGTGGTGGAGACCGAGCCGACCGGAGATGAGGAGCAAGCGGAGACACCGACCTGTGAAGCCAGTGATGTGGTGGTGAAGGAATCCTGTGATCCGGACGCGAACTGGGTGAAGAAGGGCAAGGTAAGTACCTATGGCTACAAGGCTCACACCATGACAGATTCCAACGGCATTGTCGTTTGTATGGAGGTGACCTCTGCCAGTGTCCACGACACGGTGATGTCCCACGATCTGATCGACAAGGCCCAATTGTCAGAAGTCGACACGGTTTACGCTGACAAGGGCTACCACAGCGAACAGAACAAGGAAATCCTGGAGCGGCGCAATCTCATTGACCGGATCATGCACAAGAGAAAGTGCAATGAGCCCGGGAACGAGACGACCGTCAACCGCAACAAAAGCATCTCCAGGCGCCACTATGTGGTGGAGAGGACCTTTGGTTCTCTCAAACGTAGATATGGCTGGGGCAGGACTAGGTACATCGGATTGCTCAAAACCACTTTCTATCAGCAGATGAGGTGCCTGGCCTTCAATATCAAACGGACCATGAAATTGATTTCTCTAAGCCCAATATAGGGAAATCCGTCCAGATTCTGTGAATTGGGCTTGAAAACGAGGGAAACGGGTTGGAAAGAGGGCGAAATGTGTGGATAACTGCCACGAGTACATTATGAAAAGTCAGTTGCCTGGAATTACGCAAAGGTCTTTTTTATTATACAGGGGACATAAAGATTTCGGAGAATTGTGCCAGATCGGGAAATTCAAACGGTCGGTCAGAGGGTTTGCCTGTCTTGGAAACGTGGCTAACTTATCTAAAAAACAGGGAAGGAGATACATAATGCCCACTGATCTAGGAATCGCAAGAAAGATAAAGTTGCAGCCAATTGATGCCATCGCGGCTGGAATCGGCCTGACGCCGGAGGATTTGGAACATTATGGTGAACACAAGGCTAAGGTGCGCTATTCTGCTTTGGAGAGGATCAAAAACAATAAGCCAGGGAAACTTATCCTGGTTTCGGCCATCACCCCCACCCCCGCGGGAGAAGGGAAAACCACCGTTGCCATCGGTCTTTCCCAGGCGCTGAACCTGAGCGGCAAAAGCTCGATAGTGGCCATCCGTGAACCTTCTCTGGGACCGGTTTTCGGCATCAAGGGAGGCGCGGCTGGCGGCGGCCGGAGCCAGGTTTTGCCGATGGAGGACATCAACCTGCATTTCACGGGCGATTTTCACGCCATCACCACCGCCAACAACACCCTCGCGGCGCTGGTGGACAACTATATCTATTTTAACAACGAGCTCAACCTCGATCCCCGGCGCATCACCTGGAAAAGAGTGCTGGACGTGAATGACCGCATGCTGCGCAAAATCGTGATCGGACTGGGAGGCAGCAAACAAGGTTTTCCGCGGGAAGACGGTTTTGACATCACCCCCGCCAGCGAAATCATGGCCATACTTTGCCTGTCAAACAACATGGAGGAATTGAAGGAAAAGATCGGCAACATCACTGTCGGCTTCACCTTTGACGGTGAGCCGGTGCACGTAAATCAGCTTGGTTACGAGGGCGCGATCGCCGCCCTGCTGAAAGACGCGTTGCAGCCAAATCTGGTGCAGACCACAGAAAACACCCCTGCCTTCGTTCACGGAGGTCCATTTGCTAACATCGCCCAGGGCGCCAATTCCATCATCGCAACCAAAGCTGCGCTGCGCCTTTCGGAGTACGTTATAACGGAAGCGGGTTTCGGCTTCGACCTGGGCGCGGAGAAGTTTTTCGATCTGGTGTGCCCCTATGGCAAACTCTGCACGGATGCCGTGGTGCTCGTAGCCACGATTCGGGCTCTCAAGCTTCACGGCGGCAAGAGATTAAAGGATATCAACGAACCTGATCCCAAAGCCGTGGAAGCCGGACTGGAAAACCTGGCCAAGCATCTGGAGAACATCGACAAATTCGGCATGAAGTCAATCGTGGCCATCAACCGCTTTCCAAACGATACAGACGAGGAAATCGGGCTGGTGAGCGATTTTGTTGCCTCCAAAGGCTTTGAGTCATCCGTTGTGAATTACCACGCCGAGGGCGGGAAAGGCGGCCTGGAGTTGGCAGAGCAGGTGATCGGCATGGTGGACAATGAGATATGCCACTATCACGGCCTTTACGACTGGGACAGCCCGGTGAAGGATAAGATATTCACCATCGCCAGCCAGATCTATGGCGCACAGAATGTTGACTATACCATGGAAGCAAAAGCCGATTTGAAAAGAATCAACAAATACGGTTACGACAAGCTGCCAATCTGCATCGCCAAAACCCAGAAATCGCTTTCCGACAACCCTGAACTGATCGGACGCCCCAAGGATTTTTTGGTGACCGTCCGCAGGATAGTGATTTCCAGTGGCGCCGGCTTTCTGGTGCCGATCACAGGTGAAATCATGCGCATGCCGGGACTGCCGAAACATCCGGCTGCCGAAACCATTGACGTGGAAGAAGATGGGGATATCAGAGGTCTGTTCTGACCTCAACCGCGAGTAGAAGGCATGCAGGTAAAAACCCACAGGACAGCATATAGCCAAAGCGAAATTTAGGTTGACAACTATTGGCGAGTAAAAAACAATGTCCGGCAACACATTGTTAGTTTTTACGAGGTTACTATAATGATTTTTAGAGGCAAACAGTGGATGGGGTTTGGCAGGCTGACAATCCGCTTGGCCATTTTGATTGTAATGCTGATGGGCAGCATGGGTTTTTGGTGGCGGAATCACCGTTGCCAAGCATGGTGCGTTACAGAAGCACGCTGAATTTCGAGCATGAATATCCGCAGGCCTGGCTCAGATTGGACCGGAGCAATACCGAGGCGGTCCGTTCCGAACTGCTGCCCGCGGGTGCTGACAGCCTTTCGCTGGCCAACTCGCACACAAACTTTGTCCTCAACCAGATCGACAGCCTGGTGATCAAAGCCGCGTTCATGGAAAGCAGCGGCGAAGAAGATCCTGGGCTGGTCATGGTGAACTTTGGCCCAGTAATAGACAGATTCGATGATGACGCCATGAACCTTCTGGAGAAAAGGTTCCAAACCATGCTGTTGCCGCCTGGCGCGCTGGTCAAGACGCTGGAAACCAGCTATGTGAGGCAGGGGCTGAAAAGAATGCTGGTCCTCACGGCGAGCGTCACCAATCCCGGCCAGCCGGGAGTTTGGAGTTATTATTCCCTAACGGTGAACGGAGAGGGCCGTAGCTTCACTTTCACGCTACGCGGCAAGGAGACCACTATCCAGCGTCTGCAGACTGTCCTGTCAGAAATGACCGGCAGCCTGGTCGATAATTTCAATGTGACCAGGAGCATAAGCCGTATCCCCCGCTGGTCCGAGATTGTGCTGATCCTGCTATTTTCCCTGCTGATCAGCGGACTGATCATCCGTTTGCGTGATCAAGTAATAGTTGCCTCCAGACACAAACGCCGCGGCATCACTTTCTTTCAATTGTTCCTGATCGTGGCAGCGGTTTTGGTGGGGGTTTCACATTTGCTAACATCTTGCCAGGCAGGTTGATACAAAGACAGATAGAATACGTAAGGTTTCTTGATGTCTACTCCAGCCTTGCTTTCCGGAGCGGCATTTCGCAAGCTTGGTTTTTCCCGTCTTCCTGTGCCATTGTCACTGCGTTGACACAATTTCCTTGACGAATCCGGGCATTTCTTTCCAAGTGATTTTTCAATGATAACAAGATAGGTGGTTTAAACATGCGCAAGATCATCATCGCGGGCAACTGGAAGATGAACAAGGACGCTTCCGAAACGGAGCATTTCTGCCGGGAATTAGCCTCATACCTGAAGGAGCATGACGCGGAGCGGGTTTTGCCTTTGGTCGCGCCGGTCCATACTTTTCTGGCGCAGGCCCGGAATATCCTGCGGGACCTTCCTGCGTCCATTGCCGCCCAGGATGTCAGCAGTCACAATGAAGGCGCTTACACCGGTGAGGTTTCAGCGACACAACTGAGTTCACTGGGCATAACTCACTGCATCATCGGCCATTCCGAAAGGCGCCAGTACCATGCTGAAACGGATGCCCTGATCCGCGAAAAGCTGCTTCGACTACGGGAAAACGGGATCGCCCCGATCGTGTGCATCGGCGAAACCCTGGAGCAGCGCGAGCAAGGCGAAACGGAGCAGGTGATCCTGAAGCAGTTGGAAGGCTGCTTTGAGCAAATCGACATGCCCGCGGGCAAGGAAACCGTGATCGCCTATGAGCCTGTGTGGGCGATCGGCACAGGAAAAACCGCCAGCGCCGAGCAAGCCCAGGAAGTTCACGCCCTGATCCGCGCCTGGCTGCAAAACCGCTATGGGCTAGAGACCGCGCAAAATATCCACATCCTCTACGGCGGCAGCGTGAAACCAGAAAACCTCCGGGAACTGCTGCGCCAGGAAGACATCGACGGAGGCCTGATCGGCGGCGCGTCTTTACAAGTTGAATCCTTTCAAGCCATGATCGGCATCGCCGTTGAGGTAAGCCAAGGATACTGAACATGTTGGATATAAAGTTTATCCGCGCCAATCCGGAACTGGTCCGGAACGCGATCCGCAATAAAAATGAAAAGGCGGACCTGGACGCCCTGCTGGAAGCAGATGAGCTGCGGCGCAAACTGCAGTTCGACTTTGACCAGCTTAAAGCCAGGCAAAACCAGGTTTCCCAGACCATCGCCCAAAAGAAGAAGGCCAAAGAAGACGCAACAGATTTACTGCAGGAGATGAGCGCGGTGGCGGATGAAATCAAAACCCTGAACACCGCCCTGAACGACGCCAACGCCCGGCTGGAAAACCTGCTGTTGCAAGTCCCCAATGTTCCCCATCCTTCTGTGCCGGTGGGTTCCGACGAATCCGCAAATAAGATAGTCAAGGAATGGGGCAGCAAACCCTGTTTCGACTTTGAGCCCCTTGACCACCTGGAAATCGCTGAACGGAACCGGCTTTTAGACCTTACCCGGGGCGCCAAGCTCAGCGGGTCCGGCTTTCCGGTTTACACCGACAGGGGCGCCGCACTGGAACGGGCTTTGATCAATTTCATGCTTAACTTTCACATCCAAGAACACGGCTACACTGAGGTGTCCGTCCCGGTTTTGGTGAACCGCAAAACCATGACCGGAACCGGACAACTTCCAAAATTGGAAGATGATATGTACCGGGTGGACCTGGATGACCTGTTTCTGATTCCCACAGCGGAAGTGCCGGTGACAAACCTTCACGCGGACGAGGTGCTCCGGCAGGACCAACTGCCTCTGAAATATGTGTCTTACACGCCCTGTTTCCGGCGCGAAGCAGGCTCCTACGGCAAGGACACACGCGGCCTGCAGAGGCTGCACCAGTTCAACAAAGTGGAAATGGTGCGCCTGGTGGAGCCGGAGAGTTCCTATAATGCTTTGGAAGAGATGCTTCTAGATGCCGAGCGCATCCTTCAGGCGCTGGGTTTGCATTACCGTGTGGTACAGCTCTGCACCGGCGACCTGAGCTTCGCCTCCGCGAAAACCTATGACCTCGAGGTCTGGGCGCCGGGAGTGGGCAAATATCTGGAAGTTTCCTCAGTGAGCAATTTTGATGATTTTCAGGCCCGTCGCGCCAATATTCGCTACCGGGACAAAGACGGAAAACCGCGCTTCCTGCATACTTTGAACGGATCGGGACTGGCAACGCCGCGGCTGTTCATCGCGCTGCTGGAAAACTATCAAAATGCCGCGGGAGGGGTGGACTTGCCAACTCCCCTGACGGGATATCTGGCCCAGTTCGGTGGCGCCAGTTGAGATAAGGGTTGGATTGAACTAGGATGGAAGCCATGGATAAAAAAGAGTTCGACTTCTTTGAACTGTTGAGAATAGTGATAAAAAACCGCAGGTTCATCATCATCTTTGTGGCGGTGGTGAGCATTGGGGCTGTGATTTACAGCCTGCTGACTCCACAAATCTGGGAATCCAGCGCCAGTTTTTATGTGGTGGGAGACCAGGCCAGCGCGTTGCCTTTCAACATTGAAGGTTTGAGTGGGCTCACCTCCAAGCTTTTGGGTTCCGACAACGCGCAAAATGCCATCAACTCCGTTTCTGCGATGCGCTCCAGAGGTTTTTCCGAAGATGTGATCCGCCGCTTCCACCTTATCGAGTATTACAAGATAACCGAAAAGGATTCGCTGAAGGCGATGGACTTGGCCCTGAAAAAACTGCGCAAAAAGACCATGAGCATCGACTACAGCACCGATACGGGGCTGGTGAGCGTAAGCGCGGAAACCAAGAGGAAAAAGCTTTCGCGCGACATGGTGGACTACTATCTGCAGAAATTGGAAATCTACAACAAGGAGCAGAAACTCACCAAGGGCAAGATGAACCGTGAGTTTCTGGAAGGCCGGGTGCGCGAAACAGAAGCGGAAATCGATTCCCTGCTTTACGCGGTGAAGGATTTCCAGACCCGGCATAACGCCATCGACATCGAAACCCAGACGGCATCGCTGATCTCATCATATTCCGATGTGATCGCAGCCAAGATGCAGACGGACATCGAGCTGGAACTGGCGAGGAAAAACTATGCGCCGGACTCACCAATTGTAGCTGAATTGAAATCCCGCAGCGATGCTTTGGGCCGGCAGATCAGGGATCTGGAAGCCGGAAGCGGAGCGCTTAAGCCGCGATATTTGATCGATATAGACAGCCTGCCAAACCTCGGCACCCAATTTGCCCAACTGAAAATGAACCTGGAAATCCAGTTAAAAGTCTTTGAATTCCTCTATCCTCAGTTCGAGGCAGCCCGGTTGGAAGAGCTGCGTGACATGCCCACATTGGACATTCTTGACACTCCGCGAGAAGCTGGGATGCGAGTTCGTCCCAAGCGGGCAATGCTCTGCCTGATTGCTTTCGGGCTGGCTTTGGTGGCAGCGGTGGTCCTCACGTTGATCAAAAACGTCTTTGACCAAAACAAAGAGCGGCTGCAGGAGATCAAAAAAGAGCTCTGACAAGGTTTTCACAATGATCCTGAAGCGTCTGGCCCCCAGTATTGCGTATCTTGGCACCGCTGCTTTGGTGCTGGCAGCCGCGGCAGCCGCGCAGGGGATGGAACTTCCACAGTTCGGTTTCATAGGAGCATTTTTGGGCGCCTGGCTGCTAACCGTGCTGCTGTTTGGTGTCAGCATGCGCAACAGCCTGCTGTTTTCGACTCTGTTTTTCATCAAACCACTGCCCACAGCCTTTGTTAGTGTGCTGTTTATCCTGCTGTTCACACTGCTGCTGGAATTCCAACGCGGAAAGCTGAAGCAGCTCATTATCCCTTATCCCGTGATACTGGCAGTGCTGATGGGCACTGCTATTTACGGAATCGCCAGAGCCCGGAGTGATTGGTACGCATATCTTTATTTCCTGTCCACTGCAGTATTGCCGGCTATCGCCATGCTGATCGCGGCCAATAGCAGCGCCCGGAAGACGGATTACATGCTGTGGCTGAAGGCGATAGCGCTGATCGGGACCTTTCTGGCGGTGATAGGTGTGCCGATGGCCATCCTCAATCCGGGTGAACGCTGCGGATCGCTTTGGATCACGGCTATGACCATCAACGGTTTTTACCTTCTGGCCTTCTTCTTCAGCATCGCCCTGGGAGTGAAGGCCGGTAAGACGTCGGAACGCTATCTATGGTATGTTTGCGCTCTGTTGGTACTGCTGGGCATGCTCTACACCTACACGCGCGTCACTCTGGTGGCTGTGTTTGCCGGGTTCTTTTTGCTGATGCTTAAAATGAAGCGGATGCGGCTGTTTGGGATGGGTCTTGTATTGCTGGTGCCACTAATCATTCCGTCTTCAATGGTAAGCCGGATCGAACTGGGACTGACTTTCGACTATTCGATCTTCATCCGCTTTCTGGCTTGGTATTACTCACTACAGCAAATCGCAAGCCATCCCTGGTTCGGGATTGGAATTGACGTCTGGAAAGACTGGTACGCCGGCGCCGTACCGATGGACATGCTCTACGCTGAACATTCCCACAACCTGCCGCTCAAGATCTGGCTGGAACTGGGTGTATTTGGTTTCATAAGTTACTTTTACGTGATCGTGGCGGTTTTACGCAAGTATTATTTGAGGGTGGTGAAACCGGACGCGGGCAACTTCCACCGCATTGTACTGATCGGTGTCATAGCCCTGCTGATCGCCTGCCTTACCGATATCTTCATTCAGCAATACTCGGTGGCGCTGGCCTTTTGGATCACGCTAAGCTTGATGTACATGCTCTCCCGTGCCAGGGGTATAAACGAGGAACAATGAAAGAATTTCAAGATTTGGTGGATATCATCGCACAGCTGCGCGAACCTCTGTCCGGCTGTCCCTGGGACATCAAACAAACCTCTCAAAGCCTGGTGCCAAACTTCATCGAGGAGCTATACGAAGCTGTGGAGGCCATCGAGGATGGAGACGAGACAGGCTTGATGGAAGAACTGGGCGACTTGATGCTGCACATAGTTTTTCAGGCCCAGATAGCGACTGAGGAACAGCGGTTCGACATCACCGACGTGCTGCGTGCCATAAATGACAAGCTGGTGCGGCGGCATCCACATGTGTTTGGGCAGCTTGAGGTTAACGATGCGGACAACGTAAAGATGAACTGGGAACGCTTGAAGAAAAGTGAAAAGAAAGACCGCAAGAGCGTTTTGGAAGGAATTCCCAGGGCGCTGCCAGCGCTCATCCACGCCCAGCGTTCACAGGAAAAGGCGGCTTCGGTTGGTTTCGACTGGCCGAATCTGAAACCCGTATTGGCAAAGCTGGATGAGGAGCGCAAGGAACTGGACGAAGCTCTGGCCAGCGAGGATCATCTACAGATCAAGGAAGAATTGGGAGACATGCTGTTTACGCTGGTGAACCTCGCTCGCAAGCTGCATATCGATGCCGAGAGCGCTTTGAAGGAAACTTCCAGGAAATTCCACAAACGTTTCAACTTCATTGAAGAGCACTACCGGAAAAACGGAGACGACATTCATGAGGCAAGCCTTGAAGAACTCGACCTCCTCTGGGATATCGCGAAAGAAGACAGATAATTTCAAGGCCCTGCGCCTCTATCTGATCATGGGGCTGCTGCTGATTTTCACGGCTTTTGCCGTGTATGCCCAGATCCTGATCAAAAACGCCAAACGCGAACAAGAATATGTACCCCGCATTTTTGCCCAGTACATCGCTTATACAGACAGCTACTTGAGGCAATCCGAGAAATACACCCAGATGCTGGCAGAGATCACTTCCAAACGCTTTGAACTGCTGCAAGAGATCGATTTCCAGGAAGCCATCAGCGATTATATGTTCCTGGATTTCCCCGGCAAAAACCCCATCCCGGTGATCATCACCGACGCCGATACCATTCCCCAGTATTGGAACCAGGTGCAGGTCTCTTCCGATACAAGCTACGAGGACCTTAGCGAAGCTGACAGGCTGCTGCTTAGACAGGAAATGGAGCGCATGAACCGCAGTGAACTGATCGAAGGCGGCAAAGTGATCAACTATGTTTATATCGCGCGGCCTGTGTCACTTCAGGATTTCATCAAAGGGATCGACTATTCGGTGGTTGTAACTGACCGTGAGAAAAGGCCACTCTACTGGCGCAATGTGGACATAGCTGAAAACCTAAGCTGGGATCAGACGCCGGTCGAAGCCCGGAAACTACTAAGAGATAAAATGTCCGGGATGACCGAGGTGCCGCTTGCCCAAGCCTCTGAACAGTTGGGATATATCTATTTCACAACGCCAAAATCATTGTCCCGTATCGGCTCCCTGGTGATCCTGGAACTGCTTCTGCTTATATTGATCCTGGCTTTTGGAGCCTATGGGCTGATTCTGCTGCACCGCACGGAGAAGGATACCCTTTGGATCGGACTGGCCAAGGAAACCTCACATCAGTTCGCCACTCCGATAACATCGCTACTGGGCTGGCTGGAACGCCTGCGCAGCACACCTCCCGGCGCCATGAGCCAGGAAGAATACGATAAGGTTCTGGACCAGATGACCACGGACCTCAACCTGCTGAGCTACAATGCCAACCGTTTTGGCAAGGTGGGCTCGCAGACCAATCTCAAGCCGGTGGAACTCCACGCTTTGCTTGAAGAAAGCGTTTCCTATTTTCAGGCCCGTATGCCCCATTTGGCCTCCCGCATCGACATCCATCTGATTTCCAAGATCCAAGGTGTACAGGTGATGCTGGACAAAGACCTGTTCAAATGGGCTTTGGAAAACCTGATCAAAAACTGCGTGGATGCCATGTCCAAAAAAGGCGGAAACATCTTTATAACTGCCACCCAGAACAAAAAACATGTTTACGTGCATATTCGCGATGAGGGCAAGGGCATTGCCCACTCCCAGTGGAAAAAAATCTTCGAACCCGGCGTGACCACCAAAACCCGAGGTTGGGGCTTGGGTCTCAGCCTAGCCAAACGCATCATCGAAGAATATCATAAAGGTCACATCCGTGTGCTGGAAAGCACTCTGAATGAAGGCACAACCTTCGAAATCAAGCTTGTAAAAGAGCTTTACAAATAGGAGTTAATATGCGCCCGCTGCTTAGTTCCACCCAGATGAAAGACTTGGACAATCGCGCCATAAAAGACTTTGGCCTTCCTTCCCGGTTGTTGATGGAAACAGCTGGCAAAGCCTGCGCCGAAATCATTGCCAACCACTATCCAAAGCAGCTGGCTGGCCCTGTCTGCGTGTTCTGCGGCAGCGGCAACAATGGCGGTGACGGATTTGTGATCGCCCGCTGGCTGGCAAACTGGGGCTGCGAGATTAATATCATCCGTGTCGGCAAAGGCAGTTCCAGCCCTGAAACCACAGACAATCTGGAGCTCTGCCGAAAACTCGGCATACCCATCATCGAGGTCAGCTCTTCTAAAAACCTGTCTCTTGCCCAGAGTTTCCTGGAAAACTCATCTATTGTGGTAGATGCCATATTCGGTATCGGTTTCAAAGGAGATCTGAAACCCTGGCTGGATGAACTTTTCGAGCTTATCAACTCCTACTCGCCTTTAACTGTCTCTGTGGACATCCCCTCTGGGCTAAACGCGGATACGGGCTTCGGACTGAATCCCATCTATGCAGAGGGCACCATCACCATGGACAGTATGAAGATCGGCCACGTCACCGGCATTGGCAGGGAAGCCTGCGGCGAGCTTCACGTGGTGGATATTGGCATCCCTTCTTACATGCATGAAAACCTGGAAACAGTCTTGCTCTTTGAAGAGGAGGATTTTCGCCCGCCTCTGAGGTTGGCGAACAGGCACAAGAACGATTATGGCAGAGTTTTCGTTTTTGGAGGCATCCCGGGGTTCACTGGAGCCGCGGCGATGGCCGCCCATGCCGCTCTGCGCGCGGGCTGCGGTTATGCCTATGTGGTTCATCGCAAGGAACTGGCAGCCGTTTACGCGCTAAAACTAACGGAAGCCATGTCCCGTGCGATTCCTGAGAACACCAAAACCGGACGTCCGGACGCCAAAGCGCTGCTGCGGCTTGTGGACGGAGCTTCCGCCGTGTTGATCGGCCCCGGGCTAGGGCAAGACGATTTTGCCCTCCAATTGCTAAAGATCATGCTCAGGGACCTGAAAGCCCCGCTGGTGGTTGACGCAGACGCGATAACCCTAATTTCCGAAAACCCGGCTCTATACAAGTACCTTTCCAAACCAAACGTGTTGCTAACCCCGCATTGGGGCGAATTTGCCCGGTTGGCCAAGATCGGCAAAGACGAGATATTGCATGATTGCCTTGGTGTCCTGCGGGCTTTTGTGAAAGAACATTCCACGCGCGTGTTGCTGAAAAGTCATTACAGCGTCTATCACGACTCTGATCAGACCCTGGTGAACATTTCCGGCAACGACGGACTGGCCACCGGAGGCAGCGGCGATGTTCTGGCCGGAATCATCTGTTCGTTCCTTGCCCAAAATGAAAGTATTCCCTCCGCCGCGATCAAGGCTTCATTTCTGCTGGGTAAAACAGCCGAAACCCTGGCCAAAACACGCTGCACGCCCTCAATTCTGCCCACGGATATCATCGCCAGCCTGTTTCTTAAACACAATGAGATAATATGACCCGCATGGCGTTGCCATCCCTGGTTTTAAGCCTGTTATTCTTCACCCAGGCCTGCACCGGGAAAACTGATAAAACAACGAAAGGAGACACCTTGAAAACATTAGCCGACATCAACACCCCCGTCTTTTGGGCGGAAGGCCATCCCGGCAAACTGGACCGGGAAAACTGGGTGATCACGGTCACCGGGGCTTGTAACAAACCTCGCTCCTTCTCTTGGGAAGAGCTGAACTCCCTGCCCCAGACAGAAGTTGACGGTCGCCTGACCAGCGTTACCCGCTGGTCTTCAAGAGGTCTGTGGAAGGGCGTCGCGCTTTCCACCCTGCTTGGATGAGGTGGGCGCCAAACCAAGCTGCAAATTCGTCCGCTTTTGGTCGATGGGTGAAGTTTACGACACCTCCATTCCCATAAACGTAGCCCGCATGGAAAAATCCCTGCTCGCCCACAGTTTTAACCACCAGTATCTGGATGAAAATTATGGTGGGCCGGTGCGGGCTTTCATTCCTTATCTCTGGGGCTACAAATCCGCCAAATCGGTTGTGAAGGTTGAATTGATGGAATACTACGTGCCCGGATTTTGGGAACAGCGCGGATACACCGATAGCGGGGAAATCGAGGCCGGACCTTGCCGTGACATGAACGAAGGCGGGGCAATCAAACAAATCCCCGGTCCCGGAGAAGTAACGTTCTGACCGGCAAGCGTTTTGCCCACCATTCTGAATGGTGCTGACACTCTGATGAATAACTACAATGTATGGCTAAAAGATTCAACTCATAGGAAGCGATAATGCGAAAACACATCAACATCCACTTTCCCCTGCTGTTAACGCTGGTCTTCTTATCGGTTATGGGCATGCTTGCCGCTCAGGGCAGCACGGACGAGTACGAACTGGTTAAAACCTTCGTACTGCCCAAGATAGCTGTGCCCATTGGCGAGATCACTCTGGAAAACGAGGTCTGGCTAAAGGATGGAACGCTTTTTACGGGAATCGCCTATGAGCGCTTTGAAAATGATAACCTATCCCGTGTGATGAGTCTGTTACGCGGTCTACAGCAGGGTCCCATGTATCTCTGGTATCCTGACGGCGCTCCTCAGATGAGTGCCAACTACCGCCAGGGCCGGCTTAACGGACGTTTTCTGGGTTGGTACCGGCACGGAGGCGTGATTTACGACATGGTCATCAACCAAGGTGGCTTTGCCGGAGATTACCTCAGCCGTGAGGACAGCCAGGAAAGCGACGATTTCTTCGAGCCTGAGGGCGACGCCAACGAACCCGGTGACGGGAATTGAGTTCGGACAATAGAAGCAGCGGCTTGAAGCGTAGTTTCAGCATGTTTAATTCCTTTTGGCGCAAGAAACAAGTTGTCTGAAGCAGAAAAAGGTTGACGCGGTTCTGCCTTGGGGAATTGTGGCTCAGATCTTCAATGGAACTCAAACCAACTTCCTGCTGCGAGTTTCCGAACGTTGCGGTGAAGATATAGGTTGGATTGAGTTCTGTCTTTTTGTATTTTTCTCAATTCCCCGGCACCATTCTGCAGAAATATTGGAAAACAGGAAGCTGTACCTGCCGATTTGGGAAACATTGATAATACATCCCGGAGTCAGTAGCCGGGCAAGGACAGATATATGAAAAAGAGCAGTCTTAAAAACGTGCATTCGTTCCTCGAACTAAATGAGGCGAGCACCAAGATCACAATGGTAACGGCCTACGATTATTCGATGGCGCGTTGCGCGGCGGCCAGTGAGATCGACATCATACTGGTTGGCGACAGCCTGGGAATGGTGGTTCTGGGCTATGAAAACACGCTGAAGGTAACTATGGACGACATGGTCAGCCACACCGCCGCAGTGCGCCGGGGAGCGCCGCAATCCTTTGTGATCGCGGACCTTCCCTACATGAGCTACCATTTGGGATTGGACGACACCAAGGCCAACGCTGCCGCCCTGATCATTGAAGGCGGCGCGGATGCCGTGAAGCTGGAAGGGGGTTCGGAAGAGCGGTTGGAAGCCATAGCTGCCATCCTGGAATGCGAAATCCCCGTCTGTGCCCACATTGGCCTAACTCCGCAAAGCGTGCGCCGCTTCGGAGGTTTCAGGGTGCAGGGCAAATCCCCCGAAGCCCATGAAACCTTGCTGCGCCAGGCCCTGGCCCTGGAAAAGGCAGGCGTCTTCATGCTGGTGCTGGAAGGCATCCCTGAAGGCTTGGGCAAAGAAATATCCAAAAACGTATCCATCCCCACCATTGGCATTGGCGCGGGACGTTACACCGACGGCCAGGTGCTTGTTTATCACGACCTGCTGGGCCATTCTGACCTGCAGCCAAAGTTTGTTCGATCCTATGCCAGCCTGGACGAGACCATCACTTCAGCCCTGAATAAGTATTGCGCCGAGGTGCGTTCCGGCGCCTTCCCCGGCGAGGAAAACGTTTACTACCCAATTTCAGAATCATAAGGACTAAAATAGATGATTGCAAAATATGAACATCTTGAAACCATGACCCCGGCCGAAAAATTCTCCGCCGTGGCAAACCTCAAGGAAAAGCTGGAGGAAAACTTCGTCAGCCTCGGCCAGTTGTTATCGGAAATCAAGCGCAGCAAGATCTTCCGCATGAAAGGATACGAGTCTTTCAAAGACTTTGTGGAAGCCGAATACAGCCTCAGCGGTTCCCTGGCCGGCAAGCTGGCGGCAGTGTTTGACGTTTTTATCGATGAGATGGACGTTGACGAGGGCACCATCCGCGAAATCGGTTTCGACCGCCTCCAGATGATCCAGCCCCTGGTGCGGAAAGCTGACTGGGCCTTGCGCGACGAATGGGTGCTAAAAGCTGAGGAAATGCCCACCAAAGACCTGCGCAATCACATCAAAGAGCTCAAAAAGGAAGAAAAGGAAAAGGAAATTGATCCCAAAAAAGTGTTCATCGACCAGTATCTGGAACGGATGACTGGCATTCTCAACTGCTCCAGAACTGAACTCAACTACAAGCTGGCCCTGTTTTTTCAGGACGCCGACCCCGAACACGTGAAAAACGTGGTCCGCGAACGCCAGCGCAGTTTCGAAAATGAACTCAACAAGGAGGAATCCCCATGAAACGTGCCAAGCAAATGAAAATCCTCTGGGTCGATGACGAAATCGATCTTCTGCAGCCCTTCGTGCTTTTTCTGGAAGAACGCAATTACCTGGTGGATACCTGCAACAATGGCAATGACGCCATCGACAAGGCGCTTGAAAATAAATACGATCTGGTGATTATGGACGAGATGATGCCCGGCCTGGATGGGCTCGCCACCCTGCAGGAGATCAAACGCGTCAATCCCTCCCTCCCGATCATTATGGTCACCAAAAGCGAGGAAGAAGGATTGATGGACAAGGCAATCGCCTCGCAGATAGCCGATTACCTGATCAAGCCCATCAACCCCAACCAGATCATCATGGCCATCAAAAAGATCTTCCAAGCCGACCAGATACGCGCCAACCAAATCGGCGAACAGTACACCCGTTACATCGCCCAGCTCAACCAGCGCCTCTTCGACAACCCCGGCTGGGAAGATTGGGCCAGCATCTACCGCGAAATGGCCTATTGGGAGATACAGATCGACGAAGTTAACGACGACGGCCTCCGCCAGACCCATTTTTTGGAAAAGCGCAATTGCAACACCGAATTCACCAACTACGTGGAACGCAATTACCGCGACTGGCTGCAAACGGATGACCGTCCCAATCTTTCATTCGACCTGGTTTCCCAGTACGTCGCGCCCCACTTTGAGGCCCGCGTGCCGGTCTATTTCATCATCATAGATTGCATGCGCCTCGACCAGTATCTGTCCATCCAGCCATACATCAAGGAACTCTTCGACGAAGAGCTTGACCTCTATTACTCCATCCTGCCAACAGCCACGCCCTACAGCCGCAATTCCATTTTCAGCGGCCTGCTGCCGCAGGACATCGCCAAACGCTTCCCTGAATACTGGGTGGGCAGCGGCGAAATGGACAATTCCCGCAACCGCAACGAACACCAACTGCTCGATGAGCATATCGCCGAACTTGGCTACAACCTTGATCCCAGCTCCAAATACGTAAAGATCTTCAATATGGATGAAGGCAACTTCGTGCTTCGCAAGATCGAGACCTGGAACAAGGAAAAACTGGTGGTGCTGGTTTACAACTTCCTCGACCTGCTGGCACACCACCGTTCCCGCGACCAAATCCTCCAGGAAACCATCCCCCACGAGGAAGGCCTGCGCGCCTTCACCAAACACTGGTTCCTGCATTCCGCGCTCTACGAGGCATTGAAGCTGATCGCCAAACAGGATGCCATCTGCGTTATCAGCACCGACCACGGCTCCATCAAGGTGAACCGCGCCACCCAAGTTATCGGAGACCGCGACACCTCCATCACCGTGCGCTACAAGGAAGGCAAGAACCTCAGCGCCAACGACCGCCACGCCATCTATGTGAAAAAACCCTCCGAATACGGACTGCCGATCAAGAGCATAGTGGACAACTTCATCTTTGCCAAGGACGACTATTATTTCGTCTATCCCAATTCCTACCACCAATATCAAAGGCAATACAACGGCACCTTCCAGCACGGCGGCGTTTCCATGGAGGAAATGATCCTGCCTGTGGCAACCTGCCGGAGCAAACGCCTTAAAATCTGATTGACGCGCGTCCCGCTGAGAATCACCCTGTCTTCAAGATTAAGCCTGATGATTGTCCCAAAAGATGCCGCAGGCTCTTTTGGGACTTTCTTTTCTGAAAATATGCGGTCAAAACCTTCTCCGTCCCTCAAAAAAACCGCGATTGGATCCTTCACCGCCAACAGGCTTTCTTATGTTTCAAAATGATATATGGAGCCACCAGTGACCAAACCCAAAACCATCAAACTTGATTCAGAGCAGGACACCCGGGACCTGGCAGCCTTCATCGCCCCGCTGCTGCGGCCTGGCGACGTGATTTGCCTGTATGGAGACCTCGGCTCCGGCAAGACCTTTTTCGCCCGCGCCCTGGCAGCGGAGCTTGGAATCACCGATCTGGTTGACAGCCCGTCGTTTATGCTGTTCAAAGAGTATTCTGGCGGCAAGTTTCCATTCTATCATCTTGACCTTTACCGGCTGAAAAATGAAGCCGAGTTCCTCGATTTGGGCATAACCGACCTCATCGATTCCGGCGTAACCCTGATCGAATGGCCAGAATTGGCGGCGAGGTACCTTCCGGACAGAATTATGAATCTTTCCCTGCGCTTCGTTTTCGAAGGCCGGCAAAGGTCAGTGGAAATAATTGCCAAGGGCCGTTTTTCGGATTATTTTGTTTAACAATAACGTCATTTGGAGGCTCAGATGAGTTTCAACCCTCTCTGGATAGCTCTTGTCGCCATCGTTGTGATGGCCGTTTGGGAAGCCATGGGCAAAGACAAATCCCCGCACCGGGGCTGGCTGATGGCCGGCGTCTGTTTTATGCTGGGACTGGCTGTCTTTGGATACTTCCACATGGAAAGCCGGCTGGAAAACGACAACCTGCAGGTAGTGGGTTATGCCAGCAAAACCTTTGAAAGCGACCTCGTGAAGTGGACCCTCTCCATGCAAAAAAACACCGGTGTGGACGGGCTGATGCAAACCTATACCAGCCTCAACCGCGATGTGAACGACTTCAAGGCGTTGCTGCTTTCCAAAGGCCTCACCGCCAAGGACATCAACATCCAGCCACCTACCAGCGCACCGCATTACGACAACTACGGCAACATGACCGGCTACAGCGTGGACCAGATGCTCTATGTTATCAGCAACGACATACACAAGGTTGAGGAAATCGCCCTCGATCCGGAGTTCTTTGCCGAACGCTCCATCGTGCTGCAGCAGTCGAACTTGGAATACCTCTATTCCAAGCTGCCCGAACTCAAGAAGGAGATGATCGGCGCCGCCACAGCCGATGCCATGGACCGCGCCAAAGAGATCGTGGGCGCCACCAAAGCCAGGCTGGGCAAGCTCAGCAGCGCCCGCAGCGGCGTGTTCCAGATCACCGAGCCCTACTCCACCGATGTTTCGGACTACGGCTATTACAACACCGACACCCGCACCAAAAGCATATCGGTGACCGTCACCACAAAATTCCGCCTCTGATCCCCTTTGATCATTGCGTTATCCATACGGAATCGTTACTGATGAAGACCGTAATGATTCCGTATGGTTCTTTTCGTGTTGGGTTGGTATAGCCTTCCGGGTTGCCCTCTGCTTGGGCGCCCACACCCACTTGATTGAAAAGAGAGCCTTAACTGCTTGGCCACAGCAATCTCCTGCCAGTCAGGCCCTGAGCGCTCGTTTCCATCGCTCTCCCACGCCCCGCGCATGATACTCGCGTCAAATGCGGGCATCGTGCGGGAGGCGAGTCCGGGACACTCGACAGGGCCTTAACGGCGAGCTGACATTGCTTCGCTTGTTCGCGGGGAGCCTTGCGCTGGGGTAACGGCAGCCGCGGCAACTCCTGCGGAACATGAGCCATCCTGTTGATGCTGTAATGATGGGGAGAGCCGCTCCTAAAATGGAATAAGAATTGCATTAATTGAAAACTACCAAAATGTTTGGAGACCAATAATGAGAAAACTGCTGATTGCAGCGTTGCTCGTCTTTGTGGCTGCGCTCTGGGCCCAGGGCGGGACTTTGCCGGAATGCTACTACACCTATGCTCAAATCTCGCAGATGCTGATCGATCATCAAACCCAGCATCCGGACATCGCCAAAATAGTGCAGATAGGTTTCTCTCAGCAGGATCATCTGCCGATATACGCCATGCGCATTTCCGACAACGTTGACCAGGACGAGGAGGAGCCGGCGCTGCTCTTTGTGGGGCAAGTGCACGCGGAGGAAGTTCTGGGCGTGCAGATCACGATGAACAACATTGCCGAAATTCTGGCCAATCGCGACCAGATGCCCTATATGCAGTGGATCAACTTTCTGGACATGTGGTTCGTGCCCACATTAAATCCCGAGGGGCATAACGTTGTAACAGCCAATCTCGACACCTCATATCGCAAGAACAAACGGGACAACAATATGAACGGGGTCTTCGATTACAGTGTCCTGGTGGGTTATGACGTCGATGGGGTCGATATTAATCGTAACTTCGATTTCAACTGGTGCCATGGCGACACGCTTTTGCAACCGCCCACGGTTGACCAGATCGAACCTTATGACTATTACAGGGGGCCCGGAGAGATGAGCGAAAGCGAAATCCAGGCAATAAAAAACCTCTGTGACCAATATCCCTTTGTTTACTCAATTTGTTGGCATTCCTCCCGCAGGGGCACCCTCAGCGAGAAATGCTATGTTCCTTTCAACTGGAAGAACGTGCGCCCCTCCCCGGACTTTAATTTTGCCCAAACAATCTGTTCCGGAGTCGCCAACCAGATAGTCAATGAGGCTGGAACGGGCACTTATGACGCGTTTCCCAATCTCAGCCGTAAAGGAGCGTTTCACGATTGGATGTACAAGCAGTATGGCACCTTCCAGATTCTGATCGAATGCGGGACCGCGAATCTCCAACCCAACGAAGCGCTGATGCAAAACACCGTCCAGCGTTGCCGGAACGCTGTTTACTGGATGCTGAACCGCACTTTGCCCTATTCCCAGGCCGTTCCTTCCAGTTCCATGCTCACCGGAAACATCAGCGATGCCGTTACCGGCGCGCCCCTGGAAGCCGAAATAATCGTGGAAGGATTTCACGCGCCCTGGTTCGTGCCCCGCACTTCAAATCCTGGTACAGGCAGGTTTTACAAGCCGTTGTCAACCGGAACCTACAACCTCCGCTTCCGCAAAAAGGGCTATTGGGACACCGTGATCCCGAACCAGATGGTTTACAACAACAACTGGACCCAGATCCAGGTGCAGATGCAGCCGCGCGAGCCAGCCAGCCTAAGCGGCAGGGTGCTAAGCGGCGGAGCCGACATCGCTGCCCAGATCGTTATCGGGGATGTTTTCCCGGACACCCTGGCGGTGAACGGACACTTTGTTTATAATGGTTTTGAGGGCGAATATCCCGTGCGGGTTTACGCCGAGGGCTACTATCCCTGGCTGGGCACAGTGGAACTTTCTCCCGGCGTGAACAACCTTCTGCTGGAACTCAGCCCCGCCGAAGTGCTATTTGCTGAAGACTGGGAATCTGGCACTGACGGTTGGACCATCGAAGGTCCGTGGGTGCTGCAAAACGAGCTTTCAACCGCTGGTTACGCCATCACCGACAGTTGGGGCGGAAACGGATTCTACGCCGTCAACTGTGATGTCTGGATAAAGCCCACACATCGGCTTACCTTGCCTTCTGGAACCTCTGCCATGCTTACTTTCGATTCCCATCTCTACACCGAGTGGAATTTCGATCCGGTGACGGTGGAAACCTCAACCGACAACCTCAACTGGACGGTTTGGTGGACGAAATCCGGCCGCCACGATCATTTCAGCAAAGAACTTGTTCCGCTGGACGCCCTTGCCGGGCAAAGCTTCTGGCTGCGCTTTCGCCTCGTGGATCAGTCAACCCACATTGAACTTACAGACCCGGGTTGGACCCTCGACAATATCAGGCTGATCTGCGGAACTTCCACCTCAGCCCAGGACCCCGGACTGCCGGGATTGCCGCAAACCGCGCTGTATCAGAACTATCCCAATCCCTTCAACCCCAAAACCACCATCCGCTACAGCCTCGCCGTGCCGAACGAGGTGCGCCTCGGTATCTACAACCTGAAAGGGCAGTTGGTGAAGGAACTGGTGAGGGAACATCTGCCCGCAGGTGACCATCAGAGCGTCTGGGATGGCAGCGACAGCGCCGGAAAGCAGGTGGGAAGCGGAATATACCTCTACAGACTGCAGAGCGGGGATTACAGTAAAACCCTGAAAATGATCCTGGTCAAATAGGCGTCAGCGGCTGCGGACCAGCCTGAAGCCCACATAAGGTAAACCTTTGTTGGGATTGCCCTTGTCGCGGTAGAGGATGCCCAGGTTGGTGCCGATCCCGTTTTTCACGCTGCCGCCGCGAATCACTTTCTGGCTACCGCTGGACGGGCCCCGGGGGTTGTTGAACTCCAACAGTTTGCTTGGGTATTTGGCATCATACCAGTCCCAGCACCATTCCGCCACATTGCCGCTCATGTCATAAATACCGTAGGAGTTGGCTTTCTTTCCGCCGCCGACGCGGTAGCGAAGCTTGCTGTTGTCATAATGCCAGGCAACGTCGTTGGCATCGTCTGACCCGCTGTAATCCAGCAATGTTCCGGCTTTGGCCGCCATTTCCCATTCGGCTTCAGTGGGCAGGCGGTAACCATTTGCCGCAAAATTGCAGGTCACGGACGCAGCCCCGCCAGTTATACTGTAGGCCAGTTGTAGCCCTTCTCTTTCGCTGCGGGCGTTGCAATAGCGGATGATGTCTATCCAGCTAACGTTCTCCACCGGCAGATTGCCTGCCCGGGTGCCATAAAGATAGGGCGTGGACATGAATTCTTCCCACTCGCTTTGGGTAACTTCATATTTTCCTATCCAGAAACCGTCCTGGGAGGTGTTGGAATTGGGATTGTCCTTCAGCCGGCCAAAGCCGAAGATTCCGCCCGGTACGCGCACGAATTTGCTGGCGTCTGGCGGAGGGGCGGTTCTGGCAGGTTTGGTGCCCGGGGTTTGATAGGTCTGTTCTCCGGGAAGGTTCATTTTTCGCGGGTCTTCCCTGACCGTGCCCTGATTCTGTTGATCGGAGGTGGTGTTTTTTGGTTGCCGTGGCTGCGGCAGATCTGGGGTGTTGGTTTCCAGGGTGTCGGGGGTTCCAGTGATGATGTTTCTGATATCTCCAACCAGCCCGCCTGATTCTTGAATGGCGGGCAAGCCGAAGATGAAGAACAGGGCAAGACCTGCGACGATCAGACCGATAATCAGCCAGAAATTCCATTCCAGATGGCGCTTGGGAAGTGGAAGCGGCTGGTCCTGGAGTTTTGCCAGGGATTGCGAAGCCCCCTTGGGCGCGAAAACTTCATCCTCTTCCACCGGCGGCAGGTTGTTCAAACCCCTAAGTAACGCCTCAAGGGAGGTGTTACGATGTAAGATGTTGCGGTGCAGGCAGTCGGAGAGGATTTTGTTCATGCTAACGGTGACGCCAGGGATGTGGGAAAACTTGTGCAGCTTCAGATTCTCGGAGCTGTAACTCGCTTTGTACAATACATTTCCGGAAAGCAATTGCGCGATGATGACGCCTAGGTTGAAAACCTCATCCCGCTCGTCCACTTCTTCGTATTTGATTCCTGATGAGAGGACGGTGATGGTGTTGGAATCCTCGGGTACCATAATTCCGCTGGGAGTGAGTTCATGCAGTGAAAGGCCCTGCTTGCGAACGGCTATCGCCGTCTGCACCAGTTGCTTGGCCACTTCACGCACGAAGTTTTCGCTCAGGCGCTCTTTGTTGTAAGCCTTGATCCTTGCCAGAGAATCACCGCTCACGAATTCCGTGGCCATGAAAATCGGATCATGGGTCTGATTGATCTCCGCGACCCTGGCTGTTTGAGCGGAACTGAGTTTGCCCATACGTTTGAGCCTTTGCTGCAGGTCCATGATCGATTCAAGGTCGGAATACTTGTACTTGAAAAAGAGCTTGAGAACGTACCTTTTGCCCTCTTTATCCGCGATGTACTTGATCCCTTCTGGGTCTTTGTTCAGCATCCGGACTATGGTGTAACCGCAAAAAACGTCGCCCGGGTCCATAAGCTTGAAGACGGCATCGGTAACCTGGTCCCCGCCAAAACGCCTGATCACTTCAGGTGCCTCAGGTTGCGGCACCTGATTTTGTTCATTTACGCTGCCATCAAGGTCTTCGCGCCGCGTACCGCAATGCACGCAGAACTTGCTCTTTTCCGGGATTTTTTTCCCGCAGTTGCCGCAGTAGCGCATCAGACGGTCCTCGTGATCCTCATCCAAACCTGTTTGCCGTTGATATCGTATTCAACGAGGCCTTCTGTCGATGCCACTTCGCTGAGTTCGTCGCAAAGAGTTTCACTCTGGATGAATTCCCCGTGAGCGTCCAGCGCGGCTTTGATCTCGTCGTCGCCAATCCATTCCACCATGATGCGGTTCATGATCTCGAAACCCTGTTCCTTGCGGCTGAACTGGATCTTGTTCACCAGTTCACGGGCATAGCCTTCGCGGATAAGCTCCGGCGTGAGAGCCGTGTCCAAAGCCACAAACATGTCTTTCATACTCTCGAAAACAAATCCCTCGCGTGGCTGGATGTGCACAGCCACGTCTTCCGGCACCAGATCTATATCCAGTGCGGCAAGTTTGTAACTGCCAGTGTCATTGAAAGCTTTAAGAACCTCTTGTCCCTTGACGCGAGCCAGTTCCGAGGCAATGGCTTTCATCCGGTTGCCGTATTTGGGCCCCATCACTTTGAACTGAGGTTTCAGTTCGTAGCGCACAAAGTCTTCATCTTCCGATACATAAACAATCTCGTGGATGTTCACTTCCTCCTGGATGAGGTCAAACATTCGTTCCAAGGTGGTTCGGTATTTTGCAGGCACATACATCTTCTGCAGAGGCTGCCGCACCTTAATCTGGCAGGCATTGCGGGCAGCCCGGCCCAACTGGACGATGTCTATGATAACCCGCATTTCCTTTTCCAGGGCGGGATCGATGTATTCGGTCTCGGATTGCGGATATGCGGCCAGATGGACGCTTTCGCCGGCCCCGAGGGAGAGGTAGAGCTCTTCAGCCAGATAGGGAGCGAAGGGCGCGATCATTTCAGCCACGCTCACAAGCACTTGGTAGAGGGTGCGATAGGCATTGATTTTATCTTCGGTGAGCTCCAGCGCCCAGAATCTGCGGCGGCTGCGGCGCACATACCAGTTTGAAAGCTCGTCGATCACAAAATCCTGGATGGCGCGCACCACCTTGGTTAGTTCATAATCCTCCATCCAGTCGCGCACCTGGCCGATCAGGGTCTGCAGCCGGGAAACTATCCAGCGGTCGATCTCGGCGCTCCGCTCCCAGTTCCAGGGATGGGCCGAAGCATCAAAGGAATCGATGTTGGCATAGGTGGCAAAGAAGGAATAGGTGTTTTTGAGCGTGCCGATAAATTTGCCAATGATCTCCTTCACGCCCTCCACATCGAAACGCGTGGGCACCCAGGGCGGACTTATCTCCACCAGATACCAGCGGATGGCATCGGCGCCGAAAGTTTGCATAAGTTCAATGGGATCAACGGAATTGCCTTTGGACTTGCTCATTTTCTGGCCTTTGGCGTCCAGAATGAGGTCGTTCACCAGACAGCTTTTATAGCTGGAACGGCCTTTGTAAAGGGTGCCAATGGCCAGCATGGAATAGAACCAGCCCCGGGTTTGGTCGATGCCTTCTGAGATGAAGTCAGCCGGGAATAGTTCGGAGTCGAATGTATCTTTATTTTCAAAGGGATAGTGCCACTGCGCGAAGGGCATGGAACCACTGTCGAACCAGCAGTCGATCACTTCCTGGGTGCGGTTCATGCCGCCGCCGCATTTAGGGCAAGTGAGCTTCACGTCGTCGATGTAAGGCCGGTGCAGTTCTATGTCTTCGGGCACCGGGGAGCCGTCTTTCAGTTTGCCGCGCTTCACCAGTTCTTCGATCGAACCCACAGAGCTCTTTTCGCCGCAGTCTTCGCAGATCCAGATGTTCAGCGGCGTGCCCCAGAAACGGTCTCGGGAAAGGGCCCAGTCAACGTTGTTGGCCAGCCATTCGCCGAAGCGTTTTTCGCCTACGAAGCCAGGATACCAGTCGATCTGGCGGTTTTGCTCCAGCAGTTGTTCCTTGAACTGGGTGGTGCGGATGTACCAGCTTTCACGGGCATAGTAGATGAGCAGGTTTTCGCAGCGCCAGCAGTGGGGATAGCTGTGTTTAACCTGTTCGCGGCGGTAGAGGTTGCCGCTTTCCTTCAAGCTGCGGATGATGTCTTTGTCCGCGGTTTTCACGAAGATGCCGGCCCAGGGTTCGATCAGATGGTTGAATTTGCCTTCGGCATCCACCGGCTGGATGAAAGGCAGGTCATATTTGAGGCCGAGGGCATAGTCGTCCGCTCCGAAAGCCGGGGCGGTGTGCACTATCCCGGTGCCGTCATCCATGCTCACGTAATCTGCCAAACCAACATACCAAGCGGGTTTTTCTGGCTTGATGAAACTGAAAAGCGGCTGATAGCGGCGCCGTTCCAGCTCGCGGCCGGGAAATTCGCTCAAAATCTCGTATTCGCCTTCCAGAGTTTCCAGCCGGGCTTTGGCCAGGATGTAGTTTTCCTCCAGATGGCGAACCTTCACGTAAGTTTCGTCAGGATGCACAACCAGCGCCACATTCGAAATCAGCGTCCAAGGCGTGGTAGTCCAGGCCAGATACCAGGTGCCGTCTTCGTCCAAAGCCTTGAATTTCACGAAGATAGAGGGATCCTCAACGTCCCTGTAGCCCAACGCCACTTCATGGGAAGAGAGCGGCGTTCCACAGCTTGGGCAGTAAGGCACGATCTTGTGCGCCTTGTAGATCAGCCCGCGGCGGAAAAAGTCGTCTAAAATATGCCACACACTCTCTATATAGCTGTTGTGCATTGTAATGTAAGGATCGTCGAGGTCGATCCAGTAGCCCATCAGTTCCGTCATTTCCTGCCAGAGGTCGAGGTAGCTCCAGACAGATTCTTTGCAGGCCTGGCAAAATTTTTCCACCCCGTAGTCTTCGATCGCTTTCTTATCTTCCAGTCCCAGTTGCCGTTCCACTTCGATCTCCACCGGCAGTCCGTGGGTGTCCCAGCCGGCTTTGCGTTTAACCTGGAAACCGTTCATGGTTTTGTAGCGGCATACCAAATCCTTCAGCGTGCGTGACAGCATGTGGTGGATGCCCGGTTTGCCATTGGCTGTGGGAGGGCCTTCATAAAACACGAATTGGGGTGAGCCCTTGCGCAAATCGATGCTTTTTTGGGCCAGGGAGTGTTCCCGCCAATAGGCGCGGATACGCTCCTCCAGATGCCTGGGGTTTTCTTTAAGGTCTATGCTTTTGAACATTTAAACTAAAATTGCGTCCTTGAGTTAAGCTGGCCCTGGTTGGGCCTGATTATATGGCCGGAAGACGCGGAATCTTCACTCAGCCAATCTTTTTTGAATGTCCCGGACGCCTCTGGCCGGGAACGAAATTCTGCCTGGCTTGCAGATTGGTTTTCTTGTGTTCATGGGCCGTGGGGAGCACACGCTCCTCTTCCGCTTCCGTAACCTGCTTTTCCTCAAAGAGTTCGCTGAAGTGCTCCTTCAGTTCCTCATGCTCGGAAACGTAGGTTTTCCATTCTTCCATGGCGGCATCCATGTTCACGCAACGGGTGCAGAGGACCAGCAGGTTTTGGTCTGTTGTGCCGATCCAGCCGCGGTCGTAGCAGTTGTCGCAGCTTTTTTTGCGGCGATGCTTTGCCGCGATTTGCTGGGCTGCTTCCAGATGCTTGTCGTCAAGCTTGAACATAATGTCTCCTTTTCCCCGGTCAGCGCTTGCCTTTTGGGCAAGTACAGCCGCGGGATGCTGTTGTCTTCAGCCAGTTATACCATTATTTTTACCGGCGCATTTCTGAAAAGGATTATTTTCAGCCGGCTGGAAGGGCGCTATTTCTTTTTGCGCGTCTTGCTGGCCGCAGGCGGGGCTGGCTCGACGTTTTCAGCCGCTTCCGGAGCGGCTTTGGCAGCCGTGTTTTCCGCGAACTGCAGCGGCTCTGTGATCACCGACTTTTTCAGCTCCACCCGCACGATCGGTTCCAGGCGGTGGGTTACAACAAAGAGATTCTTGTTGCGGCTGAGTTCCAGCTTTTCTTCCGGCGTCATCGCCACGATCTCTTTCAGGTTCACGATCCTTTCGATCGCTCCGGTGGCCATGTCCACGATTTGGACAAAGGTTTGCTTTTCGGCCATGAAATCTACCTCCATTGTGTATTTATCAGGAAATCTTTTGCAAATGTCAAGCACAAAATCCAGATACTCGTCGCGGTGGGATTGATACCAGATGCGAAAAGCGCGGCATTTCCCCACCCGGCGGCAAACCGCGCAGAGGGGCGGCGTCACTTCTCGGTGGCGCTTGATTTCGCAGGCGTGGAGTCTGGATTTTTTCATAGCTGGCCTTTTCTCTGAAAAGCCTCTCCCTGTCAAGAAATATCGGCGTCAACACGGCAACGAATTACCCCGCCTTGGGCAGGTATAAACTGACACCCAAAGCTGCAAGTTGTGACACAAGGGGAAAGTGGGGATAAGGCTTTGATTGGTGGTTAGTTGCGATGGACTGGCTTTGGAAATGTCCAAGCGCCTATTTGGACGTTTTTGGACTGTTTGCTGACACTATTACTGCAAATTAGCGAGGCGTTTGGACAGGGTTTGGAAAGAGCAGTTGGGAAAACAGAACTTTGAAATTAGAAAAAGCGCAATTGGAGTGCGATTGTGCCGATCAGGAAAGCTCCGTAATTCCAATCTGAGTCTAAAACAAGAACCGAGTAGTCCATATTAAATGGTTGGAGGATAATCTGTTGCCTGTGGTGGTCGATTTGTACTTTCTTGATGGTGAGACCATCGTCAGTCCTTACAACTGCAATTTTGCCATCGGCATTTTCCCAGCTCTGATCACTCTTGATGACCACGATATCCTGATGCTGGATTTGCAGACCAGAACGGCCTTACAGATTAAAGTTACTTGAGATCACTAGAAAGTCATGAGTGATACAAGTTTCCTTTCCCTAAATTACACTCATTACATAGTGTCTGAAGATTGTCTATTTCATTTGAGCCACCTTTTGAAAAGGGGTAGATGTGGTCGATATGGAGTGAAATTCCATGATTTAATGCTGGGCTCCTACCACAGTATACACACCTAAACTTATCGCGTTCAAGGACAAGTAAACGAGTCCTTAAGGGAATAGATCGAGACCTTGGTTTAGTATTAGAGGTATCATCAATAGAAACGTCATCAACATCCTCTGAGATGATGAAACTATCCGATTGAATGTCTGTACCAGTTTTGAACTCCACAAATCTAATCCAAGCATTCATCCAACTGCCAAACCTTTTTTTGTATGCCCCGTAAGAGATTCGATAGTCTGTTGATTCCCATTCGTACCTGGACGGTCGTTGCCCGACTAACTCCCAAATCCGCTCCATTTCTGAAAACATGTCAGCATCTGAATAAATTCTCTGAGGTGCATAAGGTCTTGGATTGAGGCTGATTCCCTTTTCTGCTAATGAGACACGTAGAGCCTCCATGCTTTTGCTCCACGAACCGAATTCCTTAACGGCTGGAGTTCTGCTGATGTGAAAGTGTCTCTCGAAATCCCGCCATCCAAATTCAATATAATTAAAGTGTTTTGCAGCAATCTCAAGTTCATCTAATATCTGCTTACGCGATTTCTTATCGATTCTGTGTCTTCGAATATCAAGCATTATACCTCCACTATAATCATGCTATCAAAGTATTTTGTTGCATATTCGGAGTCAATACTAAAGATTATAGTGTGACCCAGGTGGATTATAAAGTATTGCCGGAGAATGCGTAAGAAAGCTGGAAAACTCGCAGAAAGGACTTCCCAAGGTTCTGCGCTTGTGGTTGTTAGCACCCTACTATATACATAAAAGAGGTGTAGAATGACTACCAAGAAACGCTGCCAATCGGAAGTGCAGAAACGGGCGAATCAGGGCAATGTCCAAGCGGGTACCCCTGTCCAAGCGGGGGTGGGAATGAGGCTTAACTCATTGATAACTATGATGAGAGGCCAAAATGTCCAAGCGCTTGACCGCATTTTTCAGGATTCCAGACTGAAATGTCCAAGTGGGTCGCAGTTTTTGAAGGACTTGGACATGGACATGAAAGTCGATTTTATCTGGCTGCCCATCGATAGGGTGGCCTTGCTGATGAACAAGAACCTGAAGACGATCAGAAGAATGGTGGATGCCGGGAAACTGACCGCACTCAAACATCAGATACCCACTAAGAACGGAGCCACGTTCAAGACCTTTGTTCTGGCAACCGAAGAGATCATTCAGTCGGAGTATGACAGGTTCAGAGACAGCCTGCGTAAACCGGAACTCTACTTTGAGGAAGAGATCGAACTAGGAGTTCACAGCTATCCCAGTGTGTTCCTGGTCTACTATGATAATGGTAATGACCTAGCCACGAAGATCAAAGATTCAGCGGGAGGTTCTGATGTTTCCATATAATGGCAGACCGACTGAGGAGTTCCTGAGAGAGTATCGCAACAAGCTGAATGAGCTGCAAGAACTGATGGAAAGCCAGGGACTGAAGCTGGAAATCAAGAGCGGTGGCAGATGCAAAGTAGCTCCAGAGGTGAGGGCTGGAGTTGGCAAGGTTAGTGGTGAAGGTGATGCTAATGTCGATTATAGCTTCCTGCTCTCCTACCGCCAACAATACAATGCCAAAGCCGATACTACAGACGATGATCTGGAGTCCGAGACAGTCTATGAGACCTACGATGACTATCTGGAGTTCGAACGTAAGCTCACCCTAATCCACGAGGCCAAAGAGAATGGAGTGGTGATCGACTTCAGCAGTGACTTTCTCGATCTGACTCCGGTTGAAGAGGAACGGCTGTTATACAAGGAAGAGGCTCAACTCTATGGCCGGTTCTGCCAGGAGGTGATTCGCAGACTGTATGGAGCCGAATCCAAAGTATTAGCTTGGAAACGGATCACTTGTGACTATAACGGCAAAAGGCTCGTGCCGGAACTCTACAACCTCAAAGGACCCCGAAAAGAGAGAGCGCTTCGGGAATGGCTCCGCATCTACCATGAGACCAATCTCGATATGTATGCCCTGATCCACAAGAGCAAGGGCAAGTACAAAGAACGCAAGATCAGCTATCAGGAACAGCAATACCTGCTGCATCTATTGCTCAATCCCAATCGGATCAAGATTGGCTCTGCTATCGTTAACCTCAAACAGATGGCCAGAAACGGTATTATCGAATCCCAAGCCAATGAACGGACGCTCAGACGCTGGTGCATGGAATGGGCAGCAAAACATCCGGCAGAATGGTATCAAGCCAGAGATGGCAGCAAGTATGTTTCTGAGAATGTCATCAAGAGCATTATGAGAGATGATAGCACTCTGCAAGTAGGACAGGTCTGGGTGGCGGATGGACATACCCTCTCCTTTGATATTCTCAATCCTCAGACCGGCCGAGCCCAACGCATGACGATGATCATGGTGATGGACTGGGCAAGCCGATACCCAGTGGGAGCATCACTTGCCTTTACCGAGGATAGCCAGCATATCCTGACTGCCTTCCGCAATGGCTTTATCAACTGCGCTCAGATCGCCGACAACAACAGTGGAACGATGGCTGTGCTACCCAAGTATGTCTATCTGGATAATGGCAAAGCCTTCCGAGCCAAGCTCTTTCATGAGAGATGGGAGGAGCATGACCTTAACAAGGAACTGGGTGGTATTTTTCCCCGACTCAATATCGGAGTAAGATTCGCCGAGAGCTATAATGCTAAGGCTAAGATCATAGAGCGCTTCTTCAAGACCTTTCAGGAGCAGTTCGAGCGGTTCATCACCACTTTCAGAGGAGCCTCGATTGACGATAAGCCCTCAGTTCTACATCGCAACGAGGTCTGGGCAAAGAAGCTCTATACCGGTAAGCCACCCACCATCGAAGAAACGATGCAGATGATCGCCTTCTATGTGCGATTCTGTTATGGAGAGACTCCGCATACCTCGCTCAACAGACGCACACCCTATGAGGTCTTCAGTGCTGCCAGGATTGCCGAGAGTCGCCAAATAGAGATCTCCAGGCTAAACTTCCTGATGATGGCAATGGAACGCAAGAATATCCGCGCGGAAGGGATCAGGTTGGATAAAAAGGTCTACTGGCACCGGGAACTGGTTAATCATGTGGGTCAGCCCTGTATCATCAGGTTCGATTACAGCGATGCCAGATGGATCGTGGTCTATGACAAGAATGACGTCTTCATCTGCCAGGCAGCCCTCAGAAAAGCACAGCATCCCTTCATCGAGGTCTCGATGGATCAGGCGGTCTCGCACAAGGAACTGAACAAGGAATACAAAGAGATCAAAGGCCTCCGACGGGAGAAAGAACGCAATGCCAAGAAGTGGGTGGTGAACTCACAGAAGGCAGTTGATGCCCTCCTAAAGAACTCAACATCCAAGCAGGAGAAACTTGAGGATCAGGGTGCCAGAGCGCTTTTCAATAGTCCTCCCATGTTGGAAGCGCCACCTAAGGATAGTGAAGAGATCATCGATGAGCTGACCAGAAAAATGATGATGAGGTTGCCGAAGCATCCAGATATGATGAGTCCTGAAGAGCGGGAGAAGCTGGATACGGAAGAGAAAGAGAGACTGGCCAGAGAAGAGATTGAACAGAAAATCGAACAGGAGATCAAAGAATCATTCGATAGAATCGGAATCGAGTATCAAGGTAGCAATGAAGATACACCGATATCCTGGAAGACTTCCTTCAGTAAAACAGCAAGAGAGTACTACAAAGTTCAACAACGAGCCCAAGCAGAACAAGTAGCATCAGATGATGATGAAGCTACCACTGCCACCGCAACAACCGCTGATGCAGTTACAGAATCTGAAGATCATGATCCAGCGGAAACGATCTCCAACCCAGCAGAATTGTCTGATGATAAGCAATCACAGGATGAGGCCAAGAACGGGCAGGCACCATTCGCACACCTCTCCAGAGCGGAACTCCTCAAACGCATCGGGATAAACTAATAGGAGGATATCATGAAACAGGGAACACTAGTCAGAACGCAAAACGTTATAGCCGCAGACAAATGCATCGAATACCTTCTAACCCGACCCAAGCTGGAGATGGTAGGACTTGGCTTGCTCTATGGCCGACCAGGCCTGGGAAAGACCACCTATGCCAGCCGGATAGCCTTCAGTCAGGGGTACCTTTATCTCAGGCTGGAGGCAACTACCACCCCCAAGGCCTTTGCGTCCAAGCTGCTCTTAGCCCTGTACAAGAGATTTGGCATGGGAGAGTACATTCCATACGGAACAGCTAACGACCTCTTCATGATGTGTATAACGCTTCTGGAGGATCACAAGGATACGATCATAGTTGTTGATGAGATAGACTACGCCTTCCGACATCCCCAACTCTTGGGAGCCATAAGGGATATAGTGGATGTAACCACAGCGATAGTGATCCTGGTCGGGATGCAGAATGCCAAAGACAGGCTAAACCAGATCAATGAGTATTACTTTGATAGATGCAACTTCTTCTATGAGTTCCAAGACCTGCCCAAGAAGGATATTGCACAGCTGTGCAGTGAGATTCTTGAAATCAAGTTCCATCCGGATATAGTCGACTATGTCCACTTCCACTCCTGCGGCAATGTCCGCAAAGCAATGAAGCTTATCCGCTCAGTTGAGGAGATAGGCAGATACAAGAATCTCGAAATAGTCTCCCAAGCAGATCTGGATGATTGAGGCAATCATGACGGATAAAGAACTCATACTCAACTTCATTAGCCAATATGATCGCCCATTCAATGCAGAACTTACAGCCAAGCTGACCAGTGTAAGCAGAGAAGCAATAGAAATGCTACTGCCTGAACTTATCCAAAGCCAAGCGATCAAACAGATTGAAGATAGTCCACCCATCTATGTCCGAGCCAACCGCTACCTAGCCAGGATTGGTTACCAACATTACAGGGGCTGGACATTCAGTATAACAGATGCCCATAGGCTTATAGACATCCTGGAACAAGGCAGATACAAGTCCATCCGAGATATTGCTCAAGTCATAGGTAAATCCAGACAGTGGGTCTATATCTATCTGGAAGCTCTGGCATCAATTGAAGTGGTTGATCTGAGGGGCTTCATATATGTGGTTATTTCCCGCCAAAACGTGCCCAAAATCGGCAGAAAAGTCCAGAAAGGTATATTGGGTCAACTCAGGTGTTTGAATAGAATTGGGTGCTACAGACTAATTAGTTGGAAAGTATGAGTTAACGAGCGATTGCTACATTTCATTCCGGATAGACTTCATGCATTAGCTCTGAAATCCACTTAAGATATTCTGGCGTTATTGGGAGCAATTGGCAAGGATGCCTGGTATCTTAACATGATATCATGATACAAGACGAGTCCAATATCACAATCTCATTGACAATATCATGTAGTTGAGAAAGTTAAAATTACGTGAACCTATTGTTCTAATTAAGGAGATTAATTATGCTAGATGATTTAACAAGTGAGAAAGTCATATCATTGCTATCCAGCATTGTTGGTGAAGAGAGTGAGCACGATGAGTCTGTAGTAAAATTCACACCTAAAAGGTTTGATGGTGACTTTGAGGTGGTTTTAAATATTGAAGACTTAAACTGCGCTGTTGACCTAATAAACCAATCTTTAGAAAAAGACGATGCAGGATTGTATAAAACAGACTATTATGAGATTCTCTGTAGGGTGGAGAATCGATTCTCTCCCATTAACAGGCAAATTGATAGACTTGATCCTCTTGAAGACATAGATAATGGAATCACGTATTTTTTAGGAAAACCTTCGTTAGCATATGCCATTAAAACCCTGTATAAAGTGAATGCTTCAGGATTACTTAGTGATTTCAGAAATTTCATTCCTGGTTCGTATTTTAAGTACATAACCGATGAATCAGGAGAAAAAACCATTATGCTTTGCGACTATATAAACAACATATATTTCCGATGCTTATCGCTTATGATAAAGTCAAATAAACCGATGAAGTTGTCCAACTTCCATAACTTAGTAACCTCATACATATTCCAGATCAGTTACAACTCATCTAATGTCATAATCCCGTTAAAAACGCTCGATGAGTTATTTAGGAGACGGATATCCGGACGCATGAGAAGAGTTAGTATCAGCGAATTGGATCCGCCAAGAAGAACGTATCCAAACGATTTAGTCTACCATTACCAAATGGCACTTTCGTCAGATGTACCTTTTTTGATTTATATCTCATTTTACCATATATTTGAGCATTTTTTTGAGACTGTTTTCAATGATGATCTAATTGAGACTGTTAAGAAAGAGTTGACTTCTCCAAGTTTCTCTTATAAAAGAAAAAAAGACATTGCTGGAATTATAAAGAAGGTATCAAAAGCAGTTCAATTACGTGGAGAAAATCAGAGCTTTAATGAACAAGCTGCTTTGCAACTAACTTTGGAGAAATATGTTAACATTGATACTCTGAAAGCAGATCTTGAATTATATAGATCAGGACAAACCGATTACTACAAATTGAATAAGGTAACTTTTTCAGAAGGTGACACTATCAATCTCGATGAAATTGATAAAGAGAAAGTGATTGCTCATATTGCCAAACGCGTTTATAAAACTAGAAATAGTTTGGTTCACAGTAAAGATGGTGATAAATCGAAGTACATGCCATTTCATGATGATAAACAGTTGTTACAAGAGCTGCCACTGCTTCAGTTTATGGCAGAGCAAGTTATCATAAATTCGTCAGAAATAATAAACACATGATAAGAAGATTTTCAAGATCAACTATACATCAATGACTTAGCTGAACTGGTATGATAGATATGGGGTAGCGGATGAGAAAATCTGTTGATATCAACTGGAATTCATTCAGAGCAAAATTCAACGGTAGAGAACAGGAAAAGTTCGAGGAACTGAGTTATCTATTGTTTTGTAGAGAACATGGGCAAAACTATGGCATTCTTGGTTATAAGAACCAAACTGGAATTGAGAAAGAACCAGTTAACATAGATGGAAAATGTGTAGGTTTTCAAGCTAAGTACTTTAATACAAAAGTCAGTAAGAACAAAGGTGAAATGATTAGTGGGATACGTAAAGCGAAGAGAGAGAACCCCAACTTGGACACTCTTTATTACTACCTCAATCAAGACTTCTCGGAGAGCAGTATAAAGGGTGTAAAAGATCCACAGTACAAAAAGCAAATCGAAAACTGCGCTTCATCAATTGGTGTCGAAATTGTGTGGAAGACACCGAGTCAACTTCAAGCCCAACTGAGACTTGATAACCATCTATCAATTGCTGAGTACTTTTTTGACCTAAAACCAGGTTTGATAGATGCGATTATGAACATCCAACAACATAAAGATCCGATTTTGCAGCCTATAAAAACTCAGATTGAGTATTCGGGTAGAGTTCTCAAGATTGATAGATCGACAACTATCAACAGGATTGAAAATGAAATGAAGTTAAACTCAGTACTAGTCCTTAGCGGTGACGGTGGTACTGGAAAAACTGCTATAGTGAAAGAACTGCTTTCCTTATGTCAATCCTGCATTTCATATGTGTTCAAAGCTAATGAATTTAATGTTGGTTCGCTTCATGAGTTTTTCAGCAAGTGGGGCGATGTTACACTTCTGGATTTCCTAACTGAGCACCAAAATGTTCCGTGTTTAGTAGTCATCGATTCTGCAGAGAGACTCTCTGATATTAATGATCTATCACCTTTTTTTGAGCTTTTCGAGGCATTACTGAAGTCTAAATGGTGCGTTATCTTTACAACAAGAAACAGGTATTATTCAGATCTCATGTATCTACTGAATGAACGGTTTAAATGCAACCCTCTTAGAATTGATATACCACTCTTGGATGCTGATGAGTTGCAGAGAATTTCCCGCGAGCATGAATTTGCATTACCATCAAATTGCAAACTTATCGACCTAATACGTACGCCATACTATCTACAAGCATATTTAGATGATTATCAAGATATCGGATGTAATCAAGATTATAAAGGCTTCTTTGAGTATTTATGGATGCAAAAGGTAATGAGATCACAATCGAAAAGGGATGGCATGCATATACTTCGATCTGATTGTATGCTCCAGATAGTGAAGAACAAAGCCGACAGTGGTTGCTTCTACATTGATCCGAACTCGTATGACAAAAAGGCCATTGAGTTGCTCAATGATGACGAAGTATTAGGATACGATGAAAGCATCTTATGTTACTTCATTGCTCATGACGTTATCGAGGAGTTAGCACTACGTAAACTACTTGATAAAGAATATGCACTGAAGTCCAGTATCGAAGGTTTCTTTGAGAGCATTGGTAGCTCTCTGACAATTAGAAGGGCATTTAGGGCTTGGTTATTAGACAAAATAGAATCCGAGCCAGAGCAAGTTCGATTATTGATAGATGCTACATTATCACAAAGATCTCTTTCAGCATATTGGCGTGATGAGTCTCTTATATCGATCTTAACCTCCACAAAGGCAAATGAGTTCTTTAATTCTATTGAAACTAAGCTCACAGTGAACGATTTCGAACTTATGTACAGGCTAACTTTCCTTCTCAGAACCGCATGCAAAGAGTATGATAGCACAGTTGCCAGCCGTCTTATGAGCAATAGCACGAGTGAAGATTATCTTAAATACGTGTTTACTCAACCAAAGGGACAAGGCTGGGATTTTACCATAAACTTCATCTTCAAGCGTAGAGAATCGCTTAAGAATTGGAGAACCATCGTTCCTCTATTACAGGATTGGACAAGAAAGCATAGACAAGGTTCTACAACTAGTAGTGCCGGCAAGATTGCCCTTTATAAATATGAAGAATTGATGTCTGATGACCATTCTCGTTATAGCGAGAGAGATATTGAAGATCAATTAGTAAATGTGATTTTGAATAGTGCTGGAGAGATCAAAGACGAATTGACTGGCTACTTCGAATCAGTGCTGAATCCTGATGGACCTCGAACGGACAAACTCGTAGAGACACTATTAAAATCGTTGATAGACTCAGCTGAAACCGTCAAGGCTTTGCCACAGTTTGTAGAAAAACTAGCATGGCTATACTGGGTTGCACAACCAAGAGATAAAGAAGATGACTACGGTTATAGAGGTTATGAGATAGAAACTGACTTTGGTCTATCAAGTTTCTGCGAACATAGTTACCATCCCGAAAGCGCTTTCCAAACCCCAGTTTATTTTATGCTTAAATGCCACCCTATGAGGACAATTGACTTCATTATCAAACTGATAAATCATTCAGTTGAGACATATGCTCAATCAGAAAGAGGGAAATATGTTGAGAGTATAGTATTATTGATCGATGGAACAGAATACAAACAGCATGTTGATAGCTTATTGTGGAATTTGTACCGAGGAGGAGGAGGTCCTGATGTTGTACAATCTATACATATGGCACTAGAGAAATGGTTATTGGAATTAGCAGAAGAAGATGATGGCAAGATAATTGAAGCAATTTGTAAGATTTTATTAAAGAAATCTGTGTCTGCTTCGATCACAGCAGTTGTTGCAAGCGTAATCCTCGCGCATCCCAACAAAACATATAATTTGGCTGCTGTTCTCTTTAAAGTACCGCAACTATTCATCTATGATACTCGTAGATATGTTGCTGACCAGACAGTGAGAGACTTATATTCAATTGGGTATGGTTATGATGGGAAGGATTTTTTACGTGATGAAAGATTAAGGACATGTGAAGAAGATTTCCGAAAACAGAGTCTTGAGCACGTTGCGTTGAATTATCAGTTAATTAGCTATAATGAAGAACCTATCTTTGAAAGAAGGAGAAAGATTGTGTGGGGGATTCTTGATGAACATTATGCTAATCTACCTCCTGAGAAAGATCAGAATGAATTTGACAGAACCTGGAGGACATATTTAGCTCGCATGGACTCAAGGAAAATGGAGTTAAGAATTGAGTCTCAAGATGGCGATAAGACTATTGTATCTCTAAATCCCTCTATTGATCCAAAACTAAAAGAGCATAATGAAAAGATACTGACTCTATTAGATGATCAGAACAGGTTTATTTCGCTCAAGATGTGGGCAGAAAGCAGGTTCAGACATGAGCAAGAAACCTATTTGAAATATGATCAATACAATAGTGATTTACAAAGAGTACTTCTCGAAACGAAGGAAGTGGTTGCTAAGTTGCAGATTGAATGTGACGACACTTTCGATCTGTTCTACAAAAATATGCCAGCCTATTCATGTGCAGTATTGATTCGAGATTATTCGGATACTCTTTCGCAGATAGATAGTGATTTTTGCAGAGATGTGTTAATGTCGTATGTCCCCGGATTTTCAAAAAATAAGAGATCTTACCAAATTGGGGATGGTTCAGAGCCTGCAATTAGCATACTTCCAGTAATAATGGAGAAATACCCTGATTTATGCAACATCATTAAAGACACTCTTTTGAAAATGCTCTTACACGAGAGTAGCATTACTGAATTTGTGAAAAGAAGCATACAGGACCGACTTTGGGATATCAGCCCTAATGATGCGAGTTCCGTTTTAATAGCATATGCGATAGTCGATAATGACTATGAGAAGTATAGAAGAAGTGAATATGAAAAGAGGCTCTCGAACCACAGTTATAGATCTATCTATGATAGTATTGATGAGTTCTGGGATGCAAACACTGATCTTAACTCACGATTTGAGAAAAATGACCTGTCATTTACTGATATAGATGTAGAAGGATGCAACCACAGGACTCTGATCTCTACGATTGAATTGTTGCCAATCAAGATAGATAACGATAACTTAATAACTTATTTTGTGTCTGCAATCACAACACTCGCAAAGCGATTCTATGACGATAGAAACCGAGATGATCATACTCGTATTCATAGACTGGTAGATAAGATATGTCCGATGGTCCTGTATGCTGAAAGGCAGGATGCTCTGTCATACATCACTCCATTTATAGAGCACTTTCAGTTTTCTGCTAATAGCTATCAGCTCTTTAGTCAGTTGATATCAGTTGAAGATAGGTATCCGCAATATGACAATTTCTGGTATATATGGGATCAATTCTTTGAAAAAATTTCTGATCTTAGCGGTAATATAGACAGAAATCGAGACGCACGTGAGACAATCAAGTATTATTTACTTGCTCATCCATATTGGAATGCTGGAACGACTGAGTGGCATTCCATAAGAGAAAAGGAAAGATTATTCTATGATAGAGTTGTAAGCAAGATGGGACACGCCTCAGTTGTTCTCTACTCTATCGCAAAAGTCTTAAATGATGTAGGTAGCCAGTTTGCCTTGGATGGGGTGACTTGGTTAAGTAGCATGATTATCGCCAACAAATACATTGAGCTTGAGAGGTATACGATCGAATACATAGAGAAGTTTATCCGACATTTTATCCTTATAAAGAGACAAAACGTGAAAAGGGATAAAGTGCTCAGAGATAAAGTCATTTGTATATTGGATTTTCTCTTTGAGAAGGGCTCAATTATAGGGTTTCTGCTCAGAGAAGATATCTTATAATTAAAGTGGAACCTAAAGAAGTGTTGAATACCTTAGTTCTAAGCTTGTGATGCAAACAGCGATAACAATCCAGTAGTTGCACTTATTCCCTATGAAACTTACCTAGACTTCGAAAGATTTCTCCATTGACAAAATAATCCTGCTCTTTATACTGGTTTTATTCCAATATGATCCCATTTTGTACGGATTCTGATGGGGTATCCAGATGTGATTGCATCTGGAAAGGAGCTTAGTATGGAAGACAGATGGCTTTCGGTTGACGAGATAAGCACTTATCTTGGAGTCACCAAGGATACTGTGTATAAATGGCTGAGTGAGAGAGATCTTCCGGCTCATAAGATCGGTAGGCTATGGAAGTTTAAAAAGGAGGATGTGGACCTGTGGGTAAAACAACAAGCCAAGTCAATCGGCAATCCCAAAAAGTGAAAGGCTACAGCTTCGGGATCACAGCCGCAGCTTTGCTCTACCGCGATTCCGTGCTGCTGGCTCAACTGTATCTGGAATATAGAGACTGGAATGTGGTCAAGGATGCTGTAATCAAGGACAACCTCCTGCAGATAAGAACACTGGCAGCACAGAAGAGGATCTATTCTGAAGCCTATACCAGAGTTAAGCAACTATCTGAAGAAGCGATGGAGATTTTGGCAAACGGAAGCAGGGAAGAGCAGTGTCAGATCATCTGGTATGCCATCTGCATGAAATACGATTTTGTCAGAGAGTTCGCACTTGAGGTGTTGGCTGAGAAAGTGAAACGTCAGGAATTTGAGATCACAATCTCTGACTTCAATCTCTATTACAACACTAAGGCAGAATTCCACGAAAAACTGGCAGGCATCGCTGAAGGGAGCAGAAAAAAGCTCCAGACTAATCTATTCAGAATGCTGGTTAGCTCTGGAATCACTGATTCGGAGATGAAACTGCGTCTGATGATCGTGAGTCCCAGAGTGCGTGAACTGATAATCAAGGAAGGGGTTCTAACTCCCGCTATCTTTCCTTCTGTGGTAATGGGTTACTGATATGGCGATCATCAACGAATATCACGAAGCCCACGTCCGTTTTGAGCATCTGCTCAAGCTCATGTGCAGCAGAAAGTTCCTCGATATGACCGGACCTTCGAACGATATACCCTATTACATCTGCCCTTTTCGGGTGGAAGAGACCATCCAGGTATACCAGCACATCGGGCAGCTAAAAGGTGCTCTGGAACTCAAGCAAATCAAAGTATTGGAGATTAACCTGTATCGGCTTTGCATTGAGCACTTTAGCGCCCTTGGAGTACTGGATGGATTTATTGCTGATGAAACCAGGACGCCGAGGAATGTTTTCTTCGAATCGATCTCAGGTTTGACTGATACCGAGGAGTTTATCTGCCCCTTGATAATTGAGAAGATAAACAGAGATATACCCGACATCATCTTTATTACCGGCGTTGGAGAAGTCTATCCCTACATAAGATCACACAAGATACTATCCACAATGGAAAGCAAATTTACTGAGAAACCCTTGGTTCTTTTCTTTCCGGGTAAATATGAAACTGACAATGTGAAGGGTTCTAACCTAACCCTATTTGGCATCCTCGACGATAAATACTACCGGGCTTTCAATATCTATCACTGCGAGCCTTGAAGAGGGAGATCTAATGCAAATCAAAGAATTGTTCCAAAAAGATATCGAACGTAAGATCGCCGGAGTCATAATGGCAGATGACGATCGTAATATCCAAACAGAGATTGACGAGTATGTGTTAACGCATGAGATCAAATCACAACTGGATAAGCTACTGGAATCATACATCAATAATGATAGCCTGCCGGGGGTATGGATATCCGGTTTCTTTGGTACAGGTAAATCTCACTTGCTAAAGATGATTTCCCTGCTCTTGGAGGGTTGGCATCATGATGACTTTCATATAGCTGATGTTATGATGCAAAAGTGCGATGATGACAAGATTCTGAAAGCAAATATCGGCAAAGTAAAATCAATTCCCGCTCAGAGCATTCTCTTCAATATCGATCAGAAAGCTGATACCGGGACCCCAAAAGGGACTGATGCCATCCTGAACGTGTTTGTGAAGGTGTTCAATGATGCCTGTGGTTATTATGGGAAACATGCCTACATCGCCAAATTCGAACGTGATCTGGATCGAGAAGGTCTCTTGGAGGCATTCAAAACTGAGTATCAAAAGATCTCTGGCAAAGACTGGAAAGTTGGAAGAGCGATGGCTACAATGGAAGATCACAATGTATCCAAAGCCTATGCAAAGATCAAGAATGCCCCTGAGGGAAGCTTCAATTCTCTGCTGAGTAACTTGTCCTATAATTACAAGGTTTCAATAGAGGACTTTACCAACGATGTTGCTGAATATATCGCTAAAAAGGGCAAGGACTTTCGCCTGATTTTCTGCGTGGACGAGATCGGGCAATTCATAGCTGACAATACGAAACTAATGCTAAATCTTCAGACCATCTCAGAAAGCTTCTATTCGGTATGCAAGGGTAAGGCATGGATCATGGTAACCTCGCAATCTGATTTGGAAACAGTAGTAGGGCAATTGAAGCAATCCCAGAGCACAGAATATGGAAGAATCACTGCAAGATTCCCCATCAAACTCAATCTGGGAGGAGCCAACGTGGAAGAGGTAATTCAAAAGAGGCTCTTACTCAAGAAGAAAGAGCATGAAACAGAACTTCTTAAGCTCTATCATAAGCATGAGAATAGCATGCGCACTTTATTCCACTTCACCGATGGTGCCAGAACTTATAGAACTTTTCGTGATTCAGAGGATTTTATCGGTTCCTATCCATTCATACCATATCAGTCGTTTCTCCTTCAATCTGCCTTTATATCGCTCTCGGAGCATGACGCCTTCCCCGGTAAATATACGTCAGTAGGCGCCAGAAGCTTGCTCTCCATCTTCCAGTTTGTCTTGATCCAAGTTGCAAATGAAGGGGTCGGAGGCATTGCCGGATTTGATCTGATGTATGACGGTTTGAAGCCCATGGTCAAGCCCCATCTGCTACATACTATACAAACAGCTGAGGCCTCGATAACTGATGCTTTTGCCCTGCGTATCTTGAAAACCCTGTTTATCCTCAAATACGTAAAGGACTTCAAAGCTACCATCCGCAATATCCGCATCCTGCTTCTGGAAGACCTGCAAACAGATCCAGAAACCTTGAATGAAAAAATCAAGCAAGCCCTTGACTTACTGGAGCGTGAGACCTACATTGAACGTAACGGAGAGGAGTATTCCTACCTTACCAGTGACGAGAAGACCATTGAACAGCAGATCAAAAACACACAGATCGAGGATTCCGCGATCTCGGATGAACTCGATAAACTGATGTTTGGCTACAACGACTTCTTGAAAGCCAAGATCCGCCATATTGAAAGTGATCAAGACTTTGCTTATTCCCGAAAGGTAGACGACAGGACTTATGGCAAGTCCCAAGAATTGACTATCCAGCTTATCACACCAAATTACCAATATTACGATAACGAGATCCAACTCAAGGCAAACTCGATGGGTAAGGCAGAATTACTAATCGTACTTCCTGCCGATAACCGTTTTTGGGAGGATCTGGCCCTGTATAAAAAAACCGACAAATACTGTTCCCAACAGGCCATGACTTCGATCAGCGATAGCACCAGATTGATAGTGGCAGCCAAACAACAGCAAAACACGTCCCGGATGAGGGCTATCAAAAAACGCTTCAATGAACTGATCTCCGGCTCCAAAATGATCCTGAGGGGTGACCTGTTTAATGCCAGAAGCTCGGAAGTCGTAGCAAAGGTAAACGAGGCTGCACAAGCCCTGATCTCCCGGAGTTATCCCAATCTGGCTATGATCAAAACCGTGAAGGATCAGGACTTTGGCACGGTGATCCTGAACCCCCAACTAAACCTGGATGAACTGGTGGAGCTCAATGAAGCAGAGAGGGATATGCTGGGTACCATTAACCTGGCTCAAGGTAACACCCAAAAACTCAGCCTGTCTACGCTGCTTATCAAATACTCCAAAAATCCCTATGGCTGGAGCGAATCTGCCTGCCTCTACATACTTGCCAGGTTAATCTCACTGGGTAAAGCAGAGGTTTTCGCTCAGGGCAGAGTGCTGGAAAAGGCAGAATTGGTAAGGGAACTGAGACAAAAGGAAAAGTATGCCTCACTTATCATCCAGCCCCAGGCAGAGATTTCCCAAGCTGACTTTCTCCACCTAAAGAAAACTGCCGAAGAACTGATGGGGCATCCAGCCACGAGTAAAGACGCTAAAGACCTGATCAAAGAACTGAAAGAAGCTCTGAAAACAGAGGCAGACATACTGGACGCTTACCTGCTTAAAAAGGATGTTTATCATTTTCTGGAGTCCTTGGAGGATGCGATAAAAGAGTATCGGGACATTTCTGCGAGACCCGCTTCCTGGTTCTTTAATGAGTTTAAGGCACAGGAAGCCGCAATCCTAACCAAAAAGCATGATCTGATAGATCCAATCAAACGGTTTATGGAAAGCCCTCAAGCAGACATCTACAATAGCATATTCGCTTTTCTCAGGGACAATAAGCCCAACCTTAGCAGCCTGGATCAAGAGGCAGTGTTAGCCCTCCAAACCCTCATGGCGGATGAGAAAGTGTATATTGGAGGTAAGCTCAAAGACGCCAAGGCCAAACTTGGACTCCTGGAAGACCAGCTCAAACGCATCCTCAAACAAGAAAAAGATAAGGCTCTGGCAGAGATCAAGCCGCTTTATGAATCACTAATAACTAAAGCTGTGGGTAAGCAGGAGATTTTTAATAAGATTGAAACCGCTTATCAGAAAGTATCTGATTCGATCTCTCAAGAAACCATGATCCCTATGATTGTATCGCATCTGGCGGATTTCGCGGATCGCACCTATCTGGATTTGCTGAATGAAATCGAACTTGTTCACACGCCTGAAAGTGGAGATAAACCCAGATCCAAGATCATTAATGCCAAGAATCTAAGGCCCCGGTTTGGTAAAGAGATTATTGAGTCCGATTCTGATCTGGAGGATTATCTAAAATCCCTAAAAGAGGCCTTCCTGAACGAACTTGGCAAGGGCAACAGGATTAAGGTCTAGGTGTTAGGTGTTAGAAGGAGGAGTGATGAATAATGGAGATAGACCCAAGCTTGAGTTTTCGGGTTTGGTCGATAAGATTCAGAGCGTACACCACGAGTTAAGAAGTTCAGCCCTAAGGTCAGTAAACACTATGCTCACCATACGCAACTGGCTGATAGGATACTATATTACCAACTATGAAATGCAAGGCGCAGATCGCGCTCAGTACGGTGAGCGACTGATGGATTCAATCTCTCTCGAATTACAGCGTCTCAAAGTTCCCCGCTCCGCCAAACGCGAATTACAGAGGTTCTGCCAGTTTTATCGCACATATCCGCAGATTCTGCGTTCACTGAACGCAGAATTGGGCAAAGTGGCCCGGGATGAAATAAAGACAGAGCTTACACTATCTGCAGATTCTTCAAAAGTGCGTTCAGTGAACGCACAATTGGCAAAACTCTCAAGCCGTCTACTAAACAACCTATCCTATGCTCACTTTGAAATTCTAATAACCATAGACGATGAGCTCAAGCGCAGATTCTACGAGTTGGAATGCCTTAAAGCCAATTGGTCGGTCCGCGAACTTCGCAGGCAAGTCTATTCCCTCTTCTATGAGAGAACTGCCCTATCCAGGGATAAGGAAAAGCTGGCTGAGCTTGCAAATGCAGAATCTGAAAGCTTTGACCCCGTTTTAACGATCCGAGATCCCTATGTGTTTGAGTTTTTGGGAGTAAAATCCGATAGTTTGCTAAGTGAATCCGATCTTGAAGATCAGCTTCTGGACAACCTACAAGAATTCCTCCTGGAATTGGGACATGGGTTTTGCTTTGAAGCCCGTCAGAGGCGCATTCTGATCGGAGACACTCAGTTCTACATCGATCTGGTCTTTTACCACCGGGTCCTCAAATGCCATGTCTTGATCGAACTCAAGGTGGCTGAATTCAACCATGAAAACATTGGCCAGCTCAATACTTACGTTAGCTGGTACCGGACAAATGAAATGCGAGAGGGAGACAACCCTCCCGTCGGCATACTGCTCTGCACAGGCAAGGACAGCACCCTGGTGGAATATGCCCTGGCAGGCATGGACAACAATCTCTTCGTCTCCAAATACCTCCTGGAACTGCCTTCCAAAGAAGAAATGCAAGCCTTCCTCGAGAGATCTCTGAAACAGGAACTACTATGATCGATAAACAGACCAATACCCGCCTGAAACGCTTTGCCCAGGAAGCACGCCGTTACCTGATCGACCAGGTAAATACCAAACTCAGTGAAGTGCTGTCACCCGATAGCGATGCCAGTACCTATGATAAAACCAAGCCCCTGTATAATGCTCTTCTCACCGAGATAAAGAAAACCTGCCATCTTCTAACCCCTAACACCTATGACTTAAATCCGATAGCAGAGCGAGTCGCCTACACCTGGTTCAACCGCCTGACCGCACTGCGCTACATGGACTTGAAACATTTCAATCCGGTTGGTATCATCAGTCCCCAATCCGGCGATACCCTTCCCCAGATCCTGGCTGAGGCAAAACTTGGTATGATAGATAGCTCTTTGATTGAACCCGGCGATCGGGATAGAGTCCTCGGCTTGCTCTCCGGAACGATTGCCAGCACTTATCACAAGGGCGACCCACAGAGCGAAGCCTATCGCATCCTGCTGCTGAGTGCCTGCAACCACATTGGCAAGTCCCTTCCCTTCCTCTTCAAACCGATCAAGGACTGGATGGAACTGCTGCTTCCGGACGACCTTCTGGGTGAGCATGGTATCCTGGCTATGATCCGGGAAGTGATGACTGAGGAAGCCTGTCAGGACGTGGAAGTGATTGGCTGGCTCTATCAGTACTACATCTCGGAGAAGAAGGACGAAGTCTTCGCCAATGTCAAGAAAGGCAAGAAAGTGCAGAGCCACCAGATTCCAGCCGTTACCCAACTTTTTACCCCCCACTGGATCGTAAAATATATGGTGCAAAACTCTTTGGGCAGGTTGTGGCTGGACAGTCATCCCAAATCGTCTTTGAAAGCCAAGATGGAGTATTACGTAGCGCAGGATGCCAATCCTGCGGAACCTGTAATCTCGCAGGATCAGAATCCTGCGCTACAGGTCAAATCACCTGAGGAGATCAAGTTTTGCGATCCCTGCTGCGGTAGCGGACACATCCTCACCTATGCCTTCGATCTGCTCTATGAGATCTACAGCGAAGAGGGCTATGACCCCCTCGATATCCCCAGATTGATCATCAGCAAAAACCTCTATGGCATCGAGATCGATGAGCGGGCTTCCGAGCTTGCCGCCTTTGCCCTATCCATGAAAGCAAGAGAGAAGGACAAGCAGTGGTTCTCCCGGGGGATCGATCCCCAGATCTGCCTCTTGGAAAACATTCACTTTAGCAAGGATGAGATCGAACCCTATCTGGATAGATGTGGACGCGATATCTTTACTCTCAACTTTGAGCGCATGCTCTCCCAATTTGAACACGCTGATACCTATGGATCTCTGATCGTACCTTTTGAACAGGATATCGAAGGCATCCGTGATCTGCTGAACGCCATTGACTTCAGTGGCGATGTGTTCCTTGACCCCACTCATAACAAGGTACTCAAGCTAATCGATCAGGCTGATTACCTAAGTACCAAGTATCATGTGGTGGTCACCAATCCACCCTATATGGGAAAGGGGATGAGCGACCAGTTATCAAAGTACCTTAGTGAAAACTATAATGATGTGAAGTCTGATTTGTTTTCTGCTTTCGTGTTCAGATGTTCAGAACTCGCAATGAATAAAGCATGCATAGGCATTATGAGTCCCAATGTATGGATGTATCTATCTTCATATGAGAAACTGAGAAAGTGGATGATAAAGAACAACGCGCTCACAAATCTTGTTGAACTCCCTTTGTCAGGATTCACAGGAGCAACAGTACAGATTTGTGCATATAACTTTATCAATTATCCCAATAAAGACCAATTCGGTGTCTTTGTTCGTTTAGTAGGCCTCAAAGGAGCAGATGAAGAAATGTCCTCATATACAAAGCAAGCCATCGCCAATCGGGATTGTGGCTACTTTTTCCGCTGTAAAACTTCAGATTTTGCCAAGATTCCTGGAGCACCGATTGCGTATTGGGTAAGTGACAAATTCAGAGATATCTTTATTAGTTCAAAGCCACTTGCAGAAATTGCTTCTCCTAAGGTAGGATTGCAAACTGGAGATAATGATCGCTTCTTAAGGCTCTGGTTTGAAGCTTCATGGGATAGAATTGGCTTTGGAATGAAGAACAGGGATGAGGCAAGACAATCTGGAAAGAAGTGGTTTCCCTACAACAAGGGTGGCGAATTCCGCAAGTGGTATGGCAATCAGGATTTCGTAGTCAATTGGGAAAACGATGGAGAAGAGATCAGGAACTTTACTTTTGATAATGGTAAACAAAGATCCGTTATTCGTAATCCGGATTATTACTTTAGAGAGTCAGTGAGTTGGTCATTTGTTAGTTCCAGTTTCTTCGGGGTTAGATACTATCCAACTGGGTTTGTTTTTGATGTAGCAGGATCATCGTGCTTTGCTGACGTTGGGCTATCTAGTCTATTAGGTTACCTTACATCAAACTTAGCATCCAGTTTTCTTTCTGCTTTAAACCCAACTCTTAATTTTCAGGTAGGTAATATCCAATCTCTACCTATTCTTTTAGGTCTTGGTGATAGTACTGCAGCTAGTAAAACTGCAGATAAAGCTTTGCCCCAGGTAGAAACAGAGAAACTGGATTGGGACTCCTACGAGACATCCTGGGATTTCCAACAATTACCGATATTGCAGATGGTAGGTGACAGGTATCAGGTTTCATTAAAAGAGGCTTATGCAACGCTGAGAAAACAGTGGGTAGAGATCACGCTTAAGATGCAGGAACTGGAAAATGAGAACAACCGGATATTCATTGAAGCCTATGGTTTGCAGGAAGAGCTTGGTCCGGAGGTGCCGCTGAAAGAGATCACCGTTACCTGTAATCCCTATTACCGCTATGGAGTGGACGCCAATAATAGTGAGAGCGGTTTCCCGATAAATGAAGATCTTGAGCAGAGACTTTTATCGGATACAATTAAAGAACTTATCTCATACGCAGTGGGTTGTATGTTTGGCAGATATTCACTGGATAAATCCGGATTGATATTGGCGAATCAGGGAGAAACTTTGGCTGACTATCTGAAACAGGTTACGATTCCGAGCTTCCTACCAGACAAAGACAATGTGATCCCCATTCTGGAGGGAGAGTGGTTTATTGATGACATCGTAAGCCGCCTTAGTGAGTTCCTTAAGGTTGCTTTTGGAGCTGATAAGTACTCTGAAAACATCAGCTTTATAGAAGAAGCATTGGGCAAAGATCTGCGGGCTTACTTCCTCAAAGATTTTTACAATGACCATGTGAAGCGTTATAAGAAACGCCCTATATATTGGCTGTTCAGCAGCCCTAAGGGCAGCTTCAATGCGCTTATCTACATGCATCGCTATAGTCCCGATACCATATCGATCATGCTCAATGGCTACTTGAGAGAATATATCCACAAACTCCGAGCTAAGGTCTCTCAATTGGAGCATCAACTAAACGCTGCCAATCTGAGTGAAAGGGATAAAATGCTTACCCGCAAGGAAATTGATCGCTTGCAAGAGGTTATCACTGAACTTGAACTCTGGGATGCTAAGGTTCTGCTTCCCCTTGCAGAGAAAAGGATCGAGATCGACCTTGATGATGGAGTGAAAGTGAACTATGTGAAGTTCTCCGGGGCGGTTCGCAATATCCCCGGGCTTGCAGCAAAGGATGAGTAGGTATTCTCTATGAGCAAGATTGAGCAAATCATCAAGAAACAATTCGATATCAAACGTCTGCTGTTCTGGTACGATCCTGCCCAAGAATTTCGTGATGAATACTGGGCTTTGCAGCTTCCAGATGGCTGCGAGAAGATAGAAGTAGTGCATGATGAGTTTGGAGTGAAACATCGGATTCTAATCAAGGAACCTGATAAGAAGTTTCTGCTCTATTTTGCCTATGCGGAGCCATCTCATCAGGATAATTGGCTGCTCGATCTGCAACTTTCGGAGGGAGTGGTGCAAATCGATCAGGGATCATTATGGCTGCAAGAACTGGGTTTGGACCGCAACCGCTTTATTGAGATTACCAGGGATCACAAGCACTTCTTCAAGGCTGGCAAGCGGTTGGAATCGCTCAGAGGACTTGTGGTTAAGGATCAGGAGTCACTCACTTCCCTACGATTGAAGATGCTGGCGGTGTGCGCTGCTAGTGAAGCCCGCTGGGAAGAGCTGCTGCTGGCGCTCTTGGTAGAGTTTGCCCATGCCAAAGATGATAAGTTCAACCTGATCTCCAAATGCGGACTGGATGCGTTTCTCTGGGAGCAGATGGTGATAAACTTCGGCTACAAAAGCCAAGAGCCAAACTTCAAGAGCTTGGTGATAGAGCTATTCGAAAGTTCAGCTCAGATCAAAGAACACAAGATCAACCGGGATGGAATTCATGTATTGAAGCTGTTGAAGGACATGAGCCAGCACCGGGAAGCCTTTGATAAACTCAGTGCCAAATGCTCTGAATGGATAGACGCTCCCGCCTGGCTGGAGAAGCAATCTCTGGAAACTCTGAGAGAGATAGACCAGTTTGAATACGCGGAGCGCTTGATCATAAGAAGCCTGGTTGATGATTTGGAGAACAGCCAGATCAGCGATAAGGAACTGCAAAGCATCATACAGAACCGCCGGGGAAGTCATTGGTATTCTCGCTATGAGACCGAGTATCAATGCTTGGGATACGCCTCAAACTACCTTGATAGCTCATCCTCAATAAAAGTGGAGTTACACAGTCTGGAAAGCGGTTTCAAAGCCTACAGCGGCGGCTTGTACGAGATAGATCAGTATTATCGTAAATTCTGCCTGCACTACTCACGTTTAAAAGAAAACAAATTCTTTGAAAAGATATCCCGCAAGATCGAGAATCACTATGGCAATAGATTCATCTTCAAATTGGGGACATCCTGGTCGGCATTGATGCAGCAGCAGGAGAAATGGCATAGTCATAATACACAGTTGAAATTCTGGAAGAGCCAGATTGTGCCATACATCCAGCAGAGCAAGAAGATCTTTGTGATTATCTCCGATGCCCTAAGATATGAAATTGCTGCCGAACTGATGAGCCTGATCCGCAAGGAAGACCGCTTTGAAGCGGAGCTGAGTGCTATGGCTGGGACCTTACCGAGTATCACATCTGTAGGAATGGCAGCACTTTTACCACATGAGACAATCAGCTTCGATACTAAGCATAATGTGCTGGTAGATGGACTCAGTAGCAGCGGCACTGAGAACCGGATGAAAATCATGAACAAGTATCATCCGGATAGATGTCTGGCTCTGAGAGCGGAAGATGTGATTTCCATGCCTCTTCTGGAAGCCAGGAATCTTTACCGTGAGTATGACGTGATCTATGTCTATCACGATGCCATTGATATAGTCGGAGACAAGAAAGGATCTGAAGCCAGGGTCTTTGAAGCCGTGGAGACAGCTCTATCTGATCTGCTGACGCTGGTACGCAAGATGAGCTCTGCCAATGCCAACAACATCATCATCACCGCTGATCACGGATTCCTGTATCAACGTGATGAGCTGAGCGAGGATCAATTTCTGGATGACAAGATCAAACTGGGCGAGAATGACCTGAAACTCAGACGATGCATCATTGGCAGCAAGATTGAGGACAATCCCAATCTGCTGATCTATAAAGCGGAAGATCTGGGCCTCGGTGGAGATGTGCAAATCGCCATTCCGCTGGCAAGCCAAAGAATGCGGCAAGCCGGATCAGGAAGCCGCTACGTGCATGGCGGCGCTTCCTTGCAGGAGATATGCCTGCCACTGTTGCAGGTTAGCAAGAAGCGGGTGAGCGATGTGGCGCAGGTGGATGTGGAGATCAGGCGCAGCGGAGGTAAGACGATCAGTTCCGGAGTTTTGGTCTTCAGGCTGTATCAGGTGCAACCTGTGAGTGAGAAAATGCAGGGCAGGACTCTGCGAGTGGCTTTATATGATAGTGCCGGAGAAGCCATATCCGAGCTTAAAACTATGATCTTCGATTCCGGGGAGATCAGTGATAAAGCCCGCGATATTGAATGCAGACTAACGCTTACCACTAAGGCAGATAAAGCAGGAGACGCCATCCTCAGACTGGATGAACTGATCCCCGGGACAGATAAGTACAAAGAGTATCGCAGCGAGACTTACACGATCTCGCGGATGTTTGAGATTGATTTTTAGGTGTTAGGTTTTAGGTGTTAGGTTTTAGAAGGAGAGATGATGAATAGATTGGATAAGAAGATAAACGAGCATTTTCAGGGCTTGGTAGTCCGGAAAGACCTGGTCAAAGCCGTAAAGGGCAATGCCATAGTACCCACCTATGTGCTGGAATACCTGTTGGGGCAGTATTGCGCCACATCTGATGAAGCGGAGATTCAGGCTGGAATCGAGACGGTGAAAAGCATCCTGGAGAAGCATTACGTGCACAGGCGGGATGCCGAACTAACCAAGTCCAACGTGCGTGAATCACGGATCAATAAGGTGATAGACAAGATCGCCGTGACCCTCAACGAGAAGAAGGACTGCTATCAGGCAAGTTTTTCCAATATGGGAATATCCAAAGTTGTGGTAAGTTCCGAGATCGTGAAGAACCATCCCAAACTTTTAGTGAGTGGGGTATGGTGCATCGCGGAGCTGGAATATAGCTATACCGAGGATAGGGACAGCAGTCCCTGGCTACTGAACTCAATCAAGCCGATCCAGATGTCCCGCTTCGATATGGAGAGCTTTCTACAGAAACGCTATGAATTTACCAGTGATGAGTGGATAGATCTCCTGATCCAAAGTATCGGCTTCAATCCGGAATTCATGAGCAGACGCTTGAAACTGATGCAGCTAACCAGGCTGGTACCATATTGCGAAAGGAACTACAACCTGATCGAGTTGGGTCCCAAGGGAACCGGTAAGTCGCATATATATTCTGAGTTCTCGCCGCATGGCATCTTGATCTCTGGTGGTGAGGTGTCAGTCCCCAAGCTCTTTGTGAACAATTCCAACGGCAGAATAGGATTGGTGGGATTCTGGGATGTGGTGGCCTTTGATGAGTTTGCCGGGCGCAAAAAGAAAGCTGATAAAGCCCTTGTGGACATCATGAAGAACTATATGGCAAACAAGACTTTTTCCCGAGGTATAGAGACATTAGGGGCTGAGGCATCCATGACCTTTGTGGGTAACACTCAGCATAACGTGGCTTATATGCTGAAGCACTCTGATCTCTTTGATGAGCTACCGGAACAGTATTATGATTCCGCCTTTTTGGACAGGCTGCATGGCTATCTGCCGGGCTGGGAAGTTCCGATCATCCGGGGCGAGATGTTCTCTTCCGGTTATGGCTTCGTGGTGGATTACCTGGCGGAGATCCTGCGAGCTTTTCGCAATCAAGATTTTTCTGCCCTTTATCGTGAGTATTTCGAACTGGTTTCAGACATTTCCACTCGTGACCGGGATGGAGTGCAGAAGACCTTCTCCGGCTTGATGAAGGTGATTTATCCGGATCAGAAAGCTTCAATTGGGGAGATTAAGGAATTGCTCGAGTATGCAATGGAGAACCGGAAACGTGTGAAAGACCAGTTGATGCGTATAGACAAGACCTACGAACCTGTTCGTTTTGCTTATACTGATCATGACGGAATCCTGCATTTTGTCAAGACCGCTGAGGAGATACAATACCCCCGTTATTACCATGCGAATGATTCTGCCCCAGATGACGAAAATGAGCCCACAGAGGCGTCTGAACCAGAATCTGGTGAAAGTACTCGATCCCAACAGAAAGATGCGCCAGAAACGCCCATGTTGAAGCAGGGAAATATCTCTATCCAGGATAACCAGACCGGGATCTCCTATCATAGGCTTTTTGCAAAATATCTGAAGGGTTCGAAACGAATTGAGATCAAGGATCCCTTTATCAGTGCTTTTTTTCAGGCTCGCAATTTGATGGAATTCATGGAAGTGGTGGCAGCAATAAAAACCGATGCCGATGAAGTGGAAGTGCATCTCATCACCAAACACAGTGAGTATCAGGACTCCAATCAGGATGAGTATTTTCGGCAGATAGCAAGCTCATGTAACCTGGCAGGGATTACTTTCACTTATGAGATCGACGATACCATCCATGACCGCTACATCCAAAGCGACAATGGATGGAAGATCATCCCTGGCAGAGGACTGGACATCTTCCAACCATTTGATCATAAGGACGCCTTTGCCCTGGAGAATAGGAACCAGAGATACAGGAAGTGCAGGGCATTTGAAGTGACGTATGTGAGGTACTGATATGAAAGATTTGATTTACATCTTGTTATCAAGTTTCATAGGCTCAGGTGTTGCGGGAGTATTGCTCTATTTTATCATCACAAAGTGGCTTGGAACAAGGATTGAGCAATCCATCAAACATGAATATGATAGAGCTCTAGAGGAGTTTAAAACCAACTTGGTATTAGAACAGAATGAGTTAATTAGCAAGAGAGCTAGAGAAATCAGTACAGACTCAAAGCTGTTGGCTGAGTTCCTCCATGACTTCCCCCCTGGGGGCCAAATGCAAAGAATTAGAAATGCATCTGGAAGGATCTTCGATGTACATATCACTGATCTGCTAGATCGCTTGATAAATATATGGGAGTTAGTTGACCATTGTTTCTTGGATACGGATGTTAATAAAGCCTTAGACATACTGATTGCCCAAGCGCAGGTTTTTGCCAATGAACTAGTGACTTGCACTTTCCCGATACCAGATAAGCCAGATAAATATGAGATACCCCCTGAATGGAAAACTCAAGATTACGAAAACTACCAAAAGATACTAAATATGATTTATGCTTATCGAGACCTTTTTGTTCAAGCATACGATGATTTCGTTAGAATAGCACGAAGTAAACTCACCATTACCATATAGAGAAGGATCATAAATCGGTGTAATAATGGAAAAAGTAGGCATCCAAGTTAGAGCAAAGCAGCTAATAAAACAGATGTTTGGTTCATCTGCGGAATTCCGTCCTGGTCAACTCGAGGCTATTGAGCATATCCTTAACCAAAGTGGCAGGCTTCTGATTGTGCAGAAAACTGGCTGGGGTAAAAGTGTGGTTTATTTCATCATGACCAAGATCAATCGAGAATTAGGCAAAGGCCCCACATTAATCATATCGCCGCTCTTAGCACTGATGCGTAATCAGATCTATAACGCTAATAAACTTGGTTTGAGAGCCGCTACAATCAATTCATCAAACACCAAGGAGTGGGAGCAGGTCCAGAATGGTCTTAAGAATAACTTATATGACCTCTTGTTAATATCTCCAGAACGGCTTTCCAGTGAGAACTTTCTCCCAGAGATTGTTCCCGCCATGGGCAGGATTGGCGCATTCGTCGTTGATGAAGTTCATTGTATATCGGATTGGGGACATGATTTTAGGCCGGATTATCGGCGTATCAAGAGTATCATTAGCAATGTATTCACCGGTATTCCTATTGTTGGCACAACAGCCACGGCCAATAACAGAGTTGTAAAAGATTTGGAAGATCAACTTGGATCAGGTTTTACAATTATGAGGGGTAAGCTTAACCGGTCGGGATTGAAACTTCAGAACATCGTTTTACCAACTATAGCCGAAAGGCTTGCCTGGCTCGCTGATACCATACCTAAACTAAAAGGGTCTGGGATTGTTTACTGCCTAACCCGGGGAGACGTATTTAGGGTTTCGAACTGGTTGAAACAATGTGGTATAGATTGCCATCATTACTGGGGTGGGGATGTACTTGATGACAACAAACAGGATCTTAGCCCAATTCTTGAGCAAAAACTGCTCGATAACAAAATCAAGGTTCTTGTAGCCACCTCAGCTCTCGGGATGGGATATGACAAGCCCGATCTGAACTTTGTTATCCATTATCAAGCTCCAGGCTCAGCAATAGCATACTATCAACAAGTTGGCAGGGCGGGCCGTGAAGTACCTGAATCTTACGGTATATTGCTACATGGCAGTGAGGAGGACGAGATCCTTGATTACTTCATGCGAGAAGCGTTCCCCACCGAAGATGAGGAAAAAGCAGTGTTGGGTTTTCTCAATACTGTAACCTTGGCAACACAGGGGCAAATCTGCAGAAAGCTAAACATGAGATCATCCCGGCTGGAAAAAGCATTGAAACATCTGCTAATCGATGGCTATATTGAAAAAAGCAAGTCTGATTACAGCAGGACGGTGAAGGCATGGGCATACGATCAACAGAGGAAGGATCAAGTACAAGCTACCCGCATTCGGGAAAGAGAGAGGATGAAAACTTATATCTCTCATGATGGATGTTTAATGAGATTCATTGCAAATGAATTAGACGACCCAACCACTCAGGATTGCGGTATTTGTGTGAACTGCAGACAAGGGTTGCTACCAACAAAACCTTCACAAGACACCGTGCAGAAGGCTCTTGAATTTCTGCATCAGGATTATGTAATAATAGATCCTCGCAAGAGGTGGCCAAATGGGCTGGAATTGAGTGTGAATTTGCAGAGTAAGCCAACAATTGTGATTCCCAAAGGTGAAGTTATTGAACAAGGTAGGGCATTAGGATATTTGGAAAATGCTGGATGGGGAAGTGTTATCAGAAGATGCATCAAGGACAATACAACTGTCCCCGAGGATGTTATTAATGCAGCATTTTATCTACTAACCAAACAATGGGCCCCAAGTCCCTTTCCTGAATGGATTACATATATTCAATCGATCTCTCGATCGAAAGTTATTGTTGATTTTGCCAAAAGACTCGGAGGCAAACTCAGGATCCCGGTTTTGGATGTTATAGCAATTTCAAATACTTCGAAAATGCCCATTTATAAATATGAAAACAGCCAACAGCAGGTGGAAAACAGTATTAACAATTGGACAGTAAAGTCTCCTATCCGCCAGTCCCCTGTGCTGTTAATAGATGATTTTGTTAATTCAAGATGGACTTTAACAATTGTGGGCAGAATGCTTCGGATCAATGGAACTGAAAAAGTATATCCGTTCACGCTAGGGAGTGTAAAAGATACCAAATGATAATGAATAATGACGCACAGGTAATATTCCTCCTAACCTACAAACACTCCAGATCGGATTTGTTGCCCTTAACTGCCCAGGAATATTCAAAGATTGCCTATAAGATCAGAGATATGGGATTACCTGGACCTCAAGCCCTTTTCGGCATGAATGTTGAAGAGATAGCTAAGACAATTGCTGATGAGAATGATATGGCTCAGAGAATAAGAAAGCTGCTTGATTTAGGAGGGACAGCCTCGCTTTATACTGAGCGTATTTTCAATCAAGGTATAAATCTTATCACGAGGACTGATCAGCTTTATCCCGTAAAATTCAAAATCATGTTGAGAGACAACACTCCACCTTATCTATGCTCTGTCGGTAATCCGGAGTTGTTAACCGAATTTCGGAAACCCTACATCGTATCTGCGGATGATGTTACCAAGCTCTCTTCTATGAAGATTCCAGATAATCATGATAATCTGATCTGTCTGATTGCGTCATCAAGATACTGCAGACAGCTTGCAGAATGGACGAAATCATGGAGAAATGTCATCATTATCAGCTCAATCGGTCTCATTAAACTGATTCGGCAACCAGCCATTCGGGAAGCAATACAGAATGGTAATACTTTAATCATATCCACCAATGTAGTTGATGCCGAAGAGCCAAACTATCATTATTTGTACTTGTATCTAATGGCTTTTACGATGTCAACTTCCAGCACGGTAATCCACCAACAACACAATGCTAGGGTAACGCAAGTACTAGATCAAATCCGAAGCTACGAGCATCTGAAAGCAAGACTAGTTTTGGACAAGGAACCAACTATTACTGGCGGTATCGCAGTAGTCAAAGTAGCCCAGTGCGAAAATGAGCAGCCTTCTGATCCCATTGGTGAGATATCTGATTCTCGGAAAGCAGAAATCTACACCATTGGCCACAGTAATCATGACGTAACTAAATTGTTGGAATTGCTTGAACTTAATAAAATCGAAATCCTCGTGGATATTCGCTCAGTACCAAGCAGCAAGTACGCTACTCAGTTTAATCAACAGCAATTGAAGCAAAGTCTGAAAGATATCGGCATCAAGTATAAATACATGGGTTCTGCTTTGGGAGGTCGCCCAGAAGACAAGAGTGTCCTCAGTTCAGATGGCAAAATCATTCGTGAGTACATAGAACAAAAGGACTGGTATCTGATAGGAATCCGGGAGTTGATCAACTTGGCACAGTCTGGTAAAAAAGTGGCTTTGATGTGTAGCGAAGAGGACCCTACTCATTGCCATAGAGGTTATATTGTGAGCAATACGCTAATTGATAAAGGAATCCAAGTCTTACACATAAGGGCAAACGGAGAAGCCCAAGACCTGGGACTTATAAGTTCGCCAACAGATCAAATGGAGATACCGCTATGAAACAGCAGATAACCCTTTATACGATAGGGTTTGCCCAAAAGAAAGCTAAAGAGTTTTTCACTATTCTAAAAGACAATAACATCAAGACCCTGATAGATGTTCGGCAAAGCAATACAAATATATATGCTGGATTCACAATCAGAGACAACTTGCAGTATTTCCTGAAAGAGATTTGCGATATTGAATATGTAGAGAATAAGATCTTCGCTCCGACAAAAGAGCTTAGGGATCAGTATCACAAAGATGAAGATTGGCATAAATACGAAAATGGGTATTTGAATTTATTAGAAAGTCGTAACGCTATTGCATCTATAGTCACTGACCAAATTGATTCAGCAGTTCTATTATGCTCAGAGCCTGTTGCTGACCATTGCCATCGCAGGCTGGCAGTAGAATACATTGGCAAGCATCTTAAAAATGTCAGGATAATTCACCTATGATTTGTCGAATCATCATAACTGGCATTACAAATATGAGTATAGGCTATATTTGCGTAAGCGGTTACGATATGGCTGCGAGGAAATACATTCGACCAATTATCCCAGGTTCTCATATCAAGGAGTCGTTTCTTAGTTCTTATAATTCTCCGATTGATCTAGGAAGTACAATAGAACTAGACTTGTCTTATTCTGAAACACTAGCTTCGCCACCGCACATAGAGGATAATCCTTTTGATACTTCAACTGTGAAAGTCTTGGATTCAATGACCAGAGTTCAGTTTCGGAGCTTTATAGAATCGATAGCAGACGATTCTGTTGAATCCATCTTTGGATATGAAATAGAGTTAATCAACGGGCAACCGATACTGCCAGAAGGATCAGGAACCAGATCATTAGGTGCTATAATGGGTCGGAAGTGTACTGTTTATTGTGATCACATGGGTAAGTCAAGATGCGATTTTGTTGACCAATCCGGTTATGAGTATCGTCACTTACCGATTGTAGGAAGAGATGAATGGATCAAAAAACCTGGAAACTACCTAGATGTTCCGATAAGACTGAGTTTAACGAGGCTGTTTCAAAAAGACGATGATTCGGAACCAATGTACTGGATGCAGGTCAGCGGAGTTATTGCCGCACAATAATATGGCTCCAACTATGTTTATCCCTACCATATTGTAAGCATAATATGCTTGCGTTTAAATATCGCATATCAGCAGCCTGATACTAGAATTATTGGAGGAATAATGCCTGATCAGAAATGTCCAAAGTGCGGTTCACAAATGTACTTGAGAAAGGCCAAACAAGGCCCCCATGAAGGCGATGTATTCATTGGTTGCGGGAATTATCCCACTTGCAAGCATATCCTGCAGCTCACTTGTCCTTTATGCAACGCACCAATGGTGATCAGACTTGCAACTACAGGGAAAGGTGCAGGGAAGTATTTCTGGGGATGTAGCAATTATCCCGAATGTAAGGAAACAGTAGCAATATACCAGTGATTCTCACAGTTCATCCTGCGTTAAGCATTACCATGTCATATATAATGAGGTTTGATAAATGCAAAGTCTTTTTGACCAAATCACTTCCGAAGATAATGTCCGCCTCGCGGTAAAACTTACATTGAATGACGTAAGTAAGGAGATGTTCTGCAATCCCATACAGATTGAACATTGCAGAGCTAACCAGGTTAAATATATCAAGATGGTTAGAAGAAGACTTTTAGATTATCAGAACTTCGAGACAAAAGTTGCTGTCCGAGCATTGAAGAGAAAAAATGCTTTTGCGCTGCGCAATTTTGTCGTTCCTGATATTGAGGATGACATCGCTAGAGTAGCGGTAGTTTTGCCCATTGCTAACGATCTGGAAGCCAAATTGATAGATAATTGTTTCAGCAGCAGAAGAGGCGAACAGCTAAAACTTAATAACAGCCTGACGGAGGATTATGCCAAACACGGATGGCCAAAATTCTGTGAATGGCAAGCAGCAGCTGTGAAGAAATACAATCTACTACTGAAAACAGATTTATCATCGTTTTTCGATAGCGTCTGCCACGAACATTTGATTAACGCTATTAGAAAAGAGTTTGGAATACCCAACAACGATCCACTGGTATTTCTCCTGAAGCAAATGTTCAAGGTTAAACATGTATACTCCGGTCATAGCGATCCGAAAGAAGTAATTCATGGTATAACCATTGGTCCCTTGGGAAACCATGTTTATGCAAACCTGTTACTTAATGAGATTGATCATATCATGCTTTCCATAGCCGGCATAGAATACGGTAGATATGTTGATGATATTCGCATTTTTGCCAGCTCAAAACAAAAGATTAAAACTGCGTTAAACACCCTGCAGATGAAGCTCTATGAGATTGGACTAAATCTAAATGGGGCAAAAACACAATATGCTGGCAACACAAAACTCCTTAATAAGCTGTTATCAGAGAAGTTCTTTACTTATTTAGACGAGGAAGACATTGGAAATTTCAAGGCTCCTTCTCCAAAACGAGAATCTGAGATAGTGTCGGATATGCAGAGATATCACGAGAGCAAAGTTAATGATGTGAACTTACCTTTCAATACTGATTACAAAGATCTCGCTTCTTGGAAAAGAGTTAAGGTGATGAGTCGTTCTGACTTAAGAAAAGAGTATCTTCAGTCAATCAATCAAGCTTTGAGAATCGACCCAGCTAAGATAAACCACATTGCAGTAAACAGACTTATCCGCTTTATTCGTGATGATCCTGATAATGAGAAATTCGCTTGTTGGTTGATCTCAGGGATCGTCACATCACCGGGAATATCGAAATTAAAGAGAAAAAAATGCCTTAGGAAAGCTCTAAATCTAATGCTATCCAAGGATGTAACATCTTACGCAATCTACAGAATTCTATATTTCCTGTCTTATCAAAGTAAATATCCCAATTTCGACTACTCAGTGGTCAATAGCTGTTTCAGTGCCGATATGAGGAGAGATTTCGAAAAGCTGATTAAATTCTGCATAAATAACGATCGTTTGATCCTCAATTTAATTGGCCTCTTCGCATTGAAATCATACAACGACAATCACTCAAAAGACATGCATATTAGAATCAGATTGAAGATGAACCAACAGGGGAACTCGATTTGGGAAGACAATCTCCACCTAGTTAAAAGAATACCTAAAGTGATTCAAAGAAAATCTGATTTGTCTGAGCTTCAAGGCATCATAGACACGAAAGAAGTTCTTGATGTAGATTTGAAAGAAATGGGTGTGATCAGCTGCGATGTTATCGAATTTGTAAATAGCTAACCTAGGTTTGAATACGAAAACAACTCGTTCAATTGCCATACTAATCTATACGAATATATCAGATGAGGCAACATGTGCAAACATCTGATAGAATCCCGGTGTAAAATTGCCTAACCTAGTCCCCATGCAATTTTCCTGTCACAATTTGCAATTATCGGTGATCGGATTTGCAGTTATCCTGTCAGTAACTACTTAAAAGGGTCTTGGAAAGGATGAGTAAGGATGAGCAACGATGCGACAGTTTGCAGTTTTCGCTGCACAGTTTGCAGAATTCGTTGTCACTTTGTAGCAGGTTCACAGACTTGTTATACTGCGCTTGGAGCAGGTCATAGGCGTCTTCCCTGTTGCGGGTTAGCCTTAGCGCGAAATTCAGCAATGGTCTTTCGTGCGTGTTTACAACAAAAGCCAGGACCCACCACTTCCGCGGGCGGAAAATGCTGGACAAATTTGGTAGCGCCTTTCAAGAGGCTTAAATCCAAATTACAGACAGGTCCAAACATGAAAGATAACTCCACGGAGATGTTTATCAACGATTCCAACAGCGCCTTCAGCCGCAGCCGTGTCAGCTTTGGGCTGAACGGCAAATCCAGAAGGCGAGCCACACCTTCCCCAGATGCGATTTTGCCGGCCCTGGAGTGAACAATCAGATGCGGGCAGTAATCGATATCGGTAGCAATTCCATCAAATGCGTTGTGGCGCAGGGAGTTGGGACTGACTTTCAGGTTATTCGTGAATTGAGCCGGACCACCCGGCTGGGTGAAGAATTGGCCGTCACGGGCATGATTGGGCCCGAAGCAGCTGAGCGCAGCCTTGCTTATCTGCGCGAGCTAAGTGACATCTGCCAGGATTATGGGGTAAAAAGTGTTGTCTGTGTGGGCGCTGAAACCTTGCGCAGGGCGTCTGACGCGGAGCAGTTTGCCCGCCGGTTGAACTGCCTTACGGGCTGGGAGTTGCGCGTTCTCACACCCGAAGGGGAGGCGCGGTTGAGCTTTGAGGCTGCTTCAGCGCTGGCTCCCGCGAATGGGGACTTTGTTGTGATAGATTCCGGCGGGGGCAGCACCGAATTCAGCTTTGGGTCCAAGCAGGGGCTGAAAACCTGCCACAGCCTTCCCCTGGGCGCGCTGACCCTCACCAGTTCCTTTATCCACGGCAATCCGCCGGGCTCCGAAGAACTGAGCTATCTCAGAAACCACATCCGCGGCCTTTTGCAGAGTGAGTTTCCCCGCCCGGGGAAGCTGCATGCCGTCGCCTGCGGCGGCGGAGTCTGTGCCCTGGCGGCAGTGGCAATGGAGTTGGAAGATTATGAGGCTGAAAAGGTGCAGGGATTCTGGCTGTCCCAAACGGAACTGGAAAGGCAGATTGTTCTCTACGGCAGTGTCACAGAGGCGGAACGCGCTCGCATAAAGGGTTTGCCGCCTGGCAGGGAAGCGATAATACTGGCCGGGGCACTGGTTCTGGAGGAAATCCTGCTGCACTTTGAGCTAAAGGGCACGAGCATTTCCAGCCGGGGCATCCGGCACGCTTTATTGGCCGAAATCGATCCAATCTGGTTCATGCCAGCCACCTGACCCTGCCAGTTCGGACTTCTCTTTTGGCTGGACCTTAACCCCCTTTATAAAGCCAGCGTTTTCTCTCCCTCCAAATCCCCGCTTGAAATGCGGGCATTTGGAGGGAGCAATGCAAGAGGCGGACCGGAAGGGGCTAAGGAACGACTGACGCGGGATGAACCGCTTTAACAACAGGAACAGACCCTATTTCAAAAAAAAGATGGTGGGCCCAGAGGGAGTCGAACCCCCGACCGTCCGGTTATGAGCCGGAAGCTCTACCAACTGAGCTATAGGCCCCTCATCATTGTCACTCCTTTCATTTTCAGGCCTTTATTCTGTCAAGCAAAATCGGTTTTTGTGAAAGGAGGAACGAGTTTTGAATACAGTAATGAACAGCGCTTCAAAGCATCCCGGTGCCCATTCCCACAAGCTATTCTGTTGCCTGCGTTCGCTGTATAGTCAGGATGAGCTCAGAGCCCGAGTTTCTGACAGGCGGCTCGAGCGGCTTCCTGTTGGGCGGTCTTTTTGGTGTTGCCTTTGCCGCGTCCAAGCAGTTCGTTGCCCAGGCGGGTTTCCACAATGAAGGTTTTGTTGTGTTCCGGGCCTTCCTCGGCGACGGTCACATAGCGGGGCGGTTCCTCGCTGTGGGCCTGGAGATGTTCCTGGAGGATGCTTTTGTAGTTCACCAACTCGTTGCGGTTAACTGTGGTTTCATAGTCGGTGAGGATCTGGTTTTTGATGAATCTGGTGGCGGAGGCGATGCCGCTGTCCAGGTAGATGGCGCAGATGAGGGCTTCAACGGAATCGCTGAGGATGGAGGATTTTTTGGCGCCGCCGGATTGCTGTTCCTCGGGGCTGAGCAGCAGGTATTTGCCCAGGTCGAGGGCGTTGGCTTTGAGGGTGAGATAAGTTTCGGAGACGATCTTGGATTTGAGCTTGCTGAGCTTGCCCTCCTGCTCGTCGGGATGGCGTGAAAAGAGCTCTTTGGAAACGATGAAACCGAGGATGGAATCGCCCAAAAACTCCATTCGTTCAAAGGGCGAGGGGGTTTTGTGGTCGCCGAAATTGCGGCGTAGATAGGATTTGTGGGTAAGGGCAGCGCGCAGCAGGGTGGGGTCGTGAAAGTTGTATTCGATCTTTTTCTGCAACTGGGCCAGGCTCTTTTCCCACTTGGGATAGTGCTCGGCTATCTTTTTGCCGTTGAAGTATTCAACTATCCTGTGTATGATCTTTTTCAATCTTGCCTCTGTTCATCCGGCCAGCAAATCCCGCCACAGCGGCCCTCCGGGGGCGCGGGGATCAGATGTATTTTTTGATCACGAGGGCGGAATTGTGCCCGCCAAAGCCCAGAGAATTGGAGAGGGCATAAATGACCTCATGATTCTGCGCGGTATTGGGAACGTAATCCAGGTCGCAATCGGGATCCGGCTGGCTGAGGTTGATGGTGGGGTGCAGGATGCCGGTCTCGATGGTCTTAACACAGACGATGGCCTCGATTCCGGCGGCTGCGCCCAGCATATGGCCGACCATGGATTTGGTGGAGTTGATTTTGAGCTTGTAGGCATGGTCTCCAAAGCAACTTTTGAGGGAGTAGGTTTCGCCTTTGTCGTTGAGAGGGGTGGAGGTGCCGTGGGCGTTCACATACTGGATGTCGGCGGGGCTGATCCCGGCGTCGGCAATGGCGCCCAGCATGGCCTCGGCGCTACCTGAGCCGTCGTCGAGGGGGGCGGTGATGTGAAAGGCATCGTCGGTGGCGGCATATCCGGCCAGTTCGGCATAAATTGTTGCTCCGCGGGCTTTGGCATGTTCCAGTTCTTCCAGCACGAGGAAGGCGGCTCCTTCGCTCATCACAAAGCCGTCACGTCCGGCGTCGAAGGGGCGGGAAGCGCCTTTGGGATCGTCGTTGCGGGTGGAAAGGGCCCTCAGGGCGCAGAATCCGCCGACGGAAAGCGCGGTCACCCCGGCCTCAGCGCCGCCGCTGATGATGATATCGGCATCGCCATACTGGATGGCGCGGAAGGCGGTTCCGATGGCGTGGTTGGCGCTGGCGCAGGCGCTGGCAATGCTGAAGTTGGGGCCTTTGAAGCCGTGTTCTATGGCGATGTGGGCAGCGGCTATGTTGGATATCATTTTGGGGATGAAAAAGGGGCTGATGCGGCGCGGGCCCTGCAGGTGGTTTTTGATGGTCTCTTCCTCGAAGGTGTAGATTCCGCCGATGCCCACTCCGGTGATCACGCCTACGCGGCGGCCGTCCTGCCTGGCAGAATCTATACCAGCGTCCTTAACAGCCTCGCGGGCCGCCACCATGGCAAAGTGGGTGAAGGAATCCATCTTGCGGGCTTCCTTGAGGTCGAAATGCTCTTCGGGATGAAAATCTTTTATCTGGGCGGCGATCTTGGCGGAAAGGGCTGAGGTGTCAAAGGAGGTGATGGTATCCACTCCCGACACACCGTTCACCAGGTTGTTCCAGGTTTCAGCCACATTGTGCCCCACCGGGGTCAGGGCTCCCATGCCTGTAATAACCACTCGTCTTTTCATATCTTGATCCTCTTGTTCAGTTTGCCTGCCGGCGGGTTTTGGGAAAAGCCGGCAGGGATTTTCGCGTTTGGAAAAAGGGTGGAATCAATCCTGATAACAAAAGCTATCAGGATTGATTCACGGTTTTGGGGGATTAAGCCAGCTTTTCCTTCAGGTAGTCGATGGCTTGTCCGACTGTGCGGAGCTTGTCCTGATCTTCATCAGGGATATTGATCGAGAATTCTTCCTCAAATGCCATGACCAATTCCACAGTGTCCAGGGAATCGGCACGCAGGTCTTCGATGAAGTTGGCGGCGGGAACAACTTGAGATTCCTCCACGCCGAGTTTGTCCATCACGATCTGTTTGACTTTGGCTTCAATATCCATTTTTCCTCCTATGATTATTGAAGTTAGGTTTTCTTTCTATATTGAATGGTTTCCCGTTCAACGCTTCAGTGCATGGTCAGACCGCCATCGACGGCAATGGTCTGGCCGGTGAGGTAGGAGCTGTCGTCCGAGGCGAGAAAGAGGCAGACCCTGGCGATGTCTGCCGGGGAGCCCATTTTCTGCAGCGGGATGGCTTTTGCGTAGGAAGCCACCACCTCGGCAGGAAGGGTTGCGGTCATCTCCGTCTCGATGAATCCTGGAGCAATGGCGTTCACGCGCACGCCCCGGGAGGCGAATTCCTTGGCGCAGCTTTTGGTGAAAGCGATGAGGCCGCCTTTGGAGGCCGCGTAGTTGGCCTGGCCGGCGTTGCCTATGATGCCGATAACGCTGGCGATGTTGATGATGGAGCCGCTTCTGGCCTTCATCATGTGTTTGAAAACTTTCTGGGTGCAGATGAAGCTGCCGCTGAGGTTGATTTTCAGCACCAGGTCCCATTCCTCCTGCTTCATGCGCAGCAGCAGATTGTCGCGGGTGACGCCGGCGTTGTTCACCAGGCAGTCTATCCCGCCGCGGGCGCTGACTATGGAGGCAAAAATGGCTTCCATGGCTTCACCCTGGGTTACATCGCCCACTTCACCGGAGGCTGAGAATCCACGCTGGGTGAGGCTTTGAACGGCTTGGTCCACGCTGTCGCGGGCCAGATCGACGATCACCACATGGCTGCCCTGGACGGCAAAAGCTTCCGCTATCGCGAAGCCGATTCCGCGGGCGGCGCCGGTGATTACCACTGTTTTGTTCTGAAGGTTGTAGTTCGCAGTATTCATATCTTCATTCTTTATAATGTTTTTAGAGGGCGCTGAGCAAATCGTCCAGCTCCTCCATCCGGCCAAAGTTTAAAACCTTGGCTTCTTTGTCAATGTTCTTGATCATGCCGCTTAGCACTTTTTGGGGCCCGAACTCGATGAAACGGGTGATTCCGGAGGCAAGCATGGCCTTTACACTGTCCACCCAGAGCACCGGCGAAACCACCTGGCGCACCAGCTTGACGCGGCTGACAGAGCCCTCTATGGCGGGCGCTGCGTCCACATTTGAAATCACGGGGATTTCAGCGTCGCTGAACTCCACCCTGGCCATCTCCTCCTCGAGCCAGTGGCTGGCTTTTTCGATCAGTGGAGTGTGGAAGGGCCCGCCCACGACCAGCGGCAAAACCCTCTTGGCGCCTTTGGCGGAGAGGATCTCGCGGGCTTTGGCGACCCCGGCTTCTGTGCCGGAAATCACTGTCTGGATTGGGGTGTTGAAGTTCACCGCGCGCACCAGGCCTTCAGCTTCAGCTTCGGCGCAGGCTTCAATTACGGCCTGGGCTTCCAGCCCTATCACGGCAGCCATGGCAAAGGGGCTGCCGGCGTTGGCTTCTATCATGAATTCCCCGCGTTTGTGCACCAAATGCAGAGCGTCCTGCCAGTCCAGGGTGCCGTTGGCGACCAGGGCGCTGAATTCGCCCAGGGAATGGCCGGCCACGCAGGCGGGGCGGATGTTAGTATGGCGCTCAAAAACCTTTAGGGCACAGATACTGTGGAAGAGGATGGCCGGCTGGGTGTGGCGGGTTTCCTTCAAAAGCTCTTCCGGTCCTTCAAACATGATCTGGCGCAGATCCGTGCCGTGGCACCGGTCAAAGGCCTCCAGCTCGATGGCGAATTCGGGCACGGCTTCACAGAAATCACGGGCCATGCCTACGTATTGGGCCCCCTGTCCGGGAAAAACGAACGCTGTTTTCATACTGTGGTCCTCAATACCTGGCCAGCAGGCTGCCCCAAGTGAGCCCGGCGCCGAAGGAAGTGAGCAGAATGATATCGCCGCGGCGGATCTTGTTAGCGCGGATGGCTTCGTCCATCGCCAGGGGAATGGTGGCCGAGGAGGTGTTGCCGTATTTTTCGATGTTCACGATCACCTTGCTCATCGGCACGTGAAGTTTGTCAGCCAGGCCTTCGATAATGCGCAGGTTGGCCTGGTGGGGGATGATCCAGTCGACGTCCTCAACCCCCATTTTGTTGCGCTTTAGCAGTTCGTCGGTGGAGGCAAACATCGAACGGATGGCGTTTTTGTAGATGCGGTTGCCTTCCATGTAAACGGTGTGGAGGTTCTTGTCCACGGATTCGTGGCTGGCGGGCATACGGGAACCGCCGGCTGCCTGATAGAGCAGTTCGCCCTGGCTGCCGTCGGCAAAAATGAGTGAATCAATGATCCTTGAGATATCGTTCTTTTGGGCCCGGGAAAGGATGGTCGCCCCAGCGCCGTCGCCGAAGAGAACACAAGTGTTGCGGTCGCTCCAGTTCGTGATCTTGGTGAGAATGTCCACGCCGATCACCAGCACATTTTGCGCGCTGCCGTTTTCCACGTAGTTTTTGGCCACGTCCAGGGCGTACACAAAGCCGGTGCAGCCAGCGGAGACATCAAAGGCGGGGATGTTTTTCAGGCCCAGCTTTTTCTGCAACACACAGGAAGTGGAGGGAAAGGGATGGTCGCCGGTCACGGTGGCAGTCACGATGAGGTCGATATCCCGGTATCTCACTTTGGAAGATTCTATGGCGTTGGTGGCTGCGACGATGGCAAGATCACTGGCCGCTTCCTCCGGAGTGCAGTGGTGGCGCTCAAACATCCCGGTGCGGGTGCGGATCCATTCGTCGGAGGTTTCCACGATCTTTTCCAGATCAAAGTTGTTGACTATCTTTGCCGGAGCGTGGCTGCCGAAAGAAGCGAATTTGGCATTGTGCAATGGCATTTGCTTATCCTCTCGAAATATTCCTTGGTGTGGTTCACAACACCCGCCTGTGCGGTGCGCACGGCGAATTGGATTCCGTTTTTTATGGCGTTGGCGTTGCTGCTGCCGTGGCAAACTATGCTGCAGCCGTTCAGCCCCACCAGCAGGGCGCCGCCGATCTCGGTGTGGTCGAGCTTGTGCCTTAGATAGCTGTAAACCGGATAAGAGAGGACCGCCCCGAATTTGGCGATCCAGTCTTTGTTGAGCTGCTCTTTCAGCAGTTCGAAAACGGCCATCACCGCGCCTTCGATTGTCTTCAGCACCACGTTGCCCACAAAGCCGTCGCAGACAATCACGTCGCAGTCTCCCTTCAGCACGTCCTTGCCCTCGATGTTGCCCACGAAATTGAGGTCCTGTGCCTGGGAAAGCAGGTTCCAGGCCTCACGGGACATAAAATTGCCCTTGGCGTTTTCCTCGCCGATGTTCAGCAGGGCGACGCGGGGGTTTGGAACCTTGTAGATATAGCTGAAATAGATGGTGCCAAGCTGGGCAAACTGGAGCAGGTTTTCGGCGTCGCAATCCACGTTCGCGCCCATATCCAGCAGGATTTCGGGCTGTTTCATAGTGGGCAGGGTAACAGCGATCGCGGGACGGGAAACGCCTTTGATGCGGCCGTAGCCAAAGAGGGAGGCGGTCATGAAAGCCCCGGAATTGCCGGCGCTCACAGCCGCGTCCGCGGCCCCGGACATGTGCAGTTGCACTGAGCGGACCATCGAGGAATTCTTTTTTGCGCGCACTGCTTCAGCGGCGTGGTCTTCCATGTTGATGCGCTCGCTGGCATGCTCGATGCGGATTCTGTCTTTGTCGTAGAAGTATTTCTCCAGATCATTCCGGAGAGAGGCTTCATCGCCGACCAGGATGACCTCGTCGCAAATGTCTTCCTTGATGGCCTGAATGGCGCCCTCTATCTCTGGAAACGGCGCTTTGTCGCTTCCAAAAGCGTCTAGGGCAATGCGCACATTACTCCTTCTCGGCGGCGGCTTTAATCTGCCTGCCGGAGTAGGTGCCGCAATTGTCGCACACGTGGTGCGGACGGGCGGGCTCTCCGCATTTGGAGCAGGTGCTCACAGCCGGGGGCGTGAGCGCGTCGTGCGTTCTGCGTTTATCTCTGCGGGTTTTCGAAGTTCTTCTTTTTGGGACTGCCATCGGGTACTCCTTTTGGTTGTGTCTTATTCAGGCTTCAGCTCTTGTCCGGGCAGGCCAAAAGTGCCTCGCGGGAACCAAGCTGAAGCAAAATAATGGGATTCGAGCAAACTCTGCCAGCATCGGTATTTTGTCAATCAAAATCCCCAACTCAATGACTTTCAACCAAATATAGCCTGAATGCCGCTCACCTGGAACCAGGGCTCCGATGCCATTGCGTCCAGCCGCGCTTTTCCTTAACCGCCAGCAGCGGGACCAGGCTGAGCCAGCGCAGGATGCCGCCGACGCCGAAAATCACCTGTTCCGGCTCCAGCAGCCTCGCCCCTATCCGCAAAGCGCCGGGGAAAAAAGCTCCGGTGAGCAGGGTGGAGGCCATCATCGCCACGCCGCCAACGGCTCCGTAGAGCGCGCTGTAAGTCTGTTCGCGGCCCTTTCCGGCGATGGCCAGCACAAAATTGGTTGTCACCACGCCATTCCCCGCCCACATGAAACCGGAAAGCAAGCCCTCGAGCCAGAGAATGCTGTAATTCGCCGGGGTCATGAACAGCCAAAGCATGGGGTTCAAGCCCCCCAGCAGCACGCAGATGAACATTGCGTGCTTGTTGCCCCAGCGGTCGATGAAGCGTCCCCAAAAGGAATATGAGAGCAGCGATGAGCCCATGTGCAGGCTGCCGTAGAGCTGCATCTGGAAGAGGCCCATGTTCAGTTTTTTGAGCATGAAGGGACCCCAGAAGGCGCTGCCCACGCCGATCGCCAGCATCCACCAGACCCCGAAAGCCAGCAGCATCCTGAAATTGCGGTCTCTGAAAGGTTCGCTGAACTTGCGCCGCAGCGACATCTGCTGCTGCAGGGAACGCTTCCGGTCCGGCTGCCGCGACAGGATCGCCAGACCGATAAAGCCCATAATCCCCGCAAACACAAAGATTCCCACCAGCCACCAAGCCTGGTTGCGCGGAGTGAAGAGGATATCCGGATCGACCCATTGGCTTGCCAGGTTCCGCAGCGCTCCCCCGCCTTTTTCAAAGAGGTCTGTGAAGTAGCTCAGGATGTAGCCCACAACCATTCCGGAAAAGACAAGGATTTGGTTTCTTCGCGCGAAAAAGCGGCCCCGGATGCCGATAGGAATGAGATCGCTGACCCAGGCGATCCAGATGTTTCCGCCCACGGCCTGCAAGCCCGCGCTCACAAAAAGCAAGGCCAGAAGGAAAACAATCCCCGCCTGGGATGAGGAAAAGAGCAGCGCCGCCCCGAGGAAGAAACTGAGAAAGCGCCCCGCGGCCGTGACCGCCACGCAGACCCGCTTGCGCCGCTTCAGACGCTGCATCAGCGCCACACCCAGCGGCTGGAACACCGCCGCCACCTGCCCCAGCGCGCTCAGGATGCTGAACTGCAGGGGGCTGGCGCCCAGGATGACCATGAACTTGGTGATGAAGTTGCTGCCGATGTTGGCCAGGTTGCCGTAAATCTGAGCGAACACGCCTTCGATCACCGAAATCCGGTAGGTCCGGAACACGGTGAAGCTCTTCTGCTGCGCTTTGTGTTCTTTGCCGCTTCTGTCATTCACTGACAAATCCCAGGCTCCTTTTCTCTGCTGTCGGTTTTCATCCCCTGCCACAGCTTTTTCCAAATTCCGGAGCCTATTTCCCTCAGCCCCGGTATCTGTAAAGTATTGTTTTATAAACGCGGCCTGAGTTACCCACTATATCCAGAGGAAAGACGCAGCGGGCTATCTGGAAAAACCTGATGAAAACAGCAGGCTTCGCCATTTACCCCTTCCCTCTCACATCCCTTTCACTTCCCGCTGAGTTCCCGCCTGTCAAACGGGAAGTCAACGGGAAGTAAGTGAGAGGCTAATTGGATAGGGCAAAGGAGGAGTCAGGTTGGGAGTTTCCGGGAAATTGAGGATGACTACCCTGAGTCCAGCCCGGCGGTTGCGATTGTGCCATTTGCCCGGCTTCATATAAACCTTGACCAAAAAGTTAGGGGATTTTGCTTGGTTTGGCAGTATATTATCAGTGAAACTAAAAAACTGATGCCTTTAGGAGGTTACAGTGTTCAATAAAGCTGTCTTGCTCGTGATCCTGCTGGCGCTGGCTTGTATTGCCGGCGCGGAAGATTGGATCACCATCTACAATGACGACCTTTCCCTGGTGCGCAGCAATTTCGAGTTGGAACTGCAGGCAGGGCGCCAGGACTACAATTTCGACAACATCACTTCCCGCATTGAAGCTCCCTCCGTGATTGTGCATTCCCTCGACGGCGGCGTGCGTGTGGCCGAACAAAACTATGAATACGACCTCGCCGGCAAATACCAGATCATCGCCAAATACATCGAACGCGAGGTGGAACTGCTCACCAAGGACAATTCGCGGGTAATCGGCACCCTCAAGTTCTACGACGGCAGCAGCTTCGGCATCCTGGAAAAAGGCAGCAGCCGCCTGCTTGTGGTGGCTGACAGCGAAACCCAGATCATCAAACTGGCGGAACTGCCCTCCAACTTTTACACCAAGCCAACCCTGCACTGGAGCCTGATTGCGGACAAGGCCGGCAGGCATCCCCTCCAGATGACCTATCTCACCGGCGGGCTGAACTGGAACGTAACCTACAACAGCGTTTGGGACGAAAATAACCTTGCCCTGAACTCCTGGGTGACCATCACCAACCAGAGCGGCAAGGCATTCGACGACGTAACCCTGAAACTGATCGCGGGAGACGTGAACAGGGTCTATGACGTGTATGACGGCTACAAACGCAATTACGATGAAATGATGGCGCCGGGCATGGTCCTGGATGCCGGAGCGCCCAGATTCGAGGAAAAGGCCTTCCACGACTTCCATATGTACACCCTGGACCAGAAGGTGTCCTTCGCGAACAACCAGACAAAACAGTTGGAACTCTATCCCCTGCAGAACATCAAGGCCAGCCAGTCTTATGAATACAGCACCTGGGACAGCGGCGTGAACAGCGTGATCAAGTTCAAAAACACCGAGGAAAACGGCATCGGCAAGCCCCTGCCCAAAGGCACCGTTAAGGTTTATAAGCAAGACAGCGACGGCAACCTGGAATTCATCGGCGAGGACAGCATCTCGCACACCAGCAAGAACGAAGAGGTGAAAATCAACACCGGCACCGCCTTCGACCTAGTGGCCTCCACCCTGGTGCGGGACCACAAGGACCTGGGCTCCCGCAGAAGCGAACGCACCATCCAGGTGACCCTGCGCAACAACTCCGCCGAGGCGAAAACAATCAATGTGCTGCACCAACTGGGCGGTAACGACAGGATCACCGAAAGCAATTTCAGCCATACCGAGGACACCAACATGAAATCCACCTTCGAGATTCCCATCCAGTCGGACAAAGAGGTGATCCTCAGCTTCACCGTGAGAACCGAATACTGATGTAACTAACACTGGGGATGGAAGATGCCTGACAAAATATATTCGAACCTAAACGGCATCCGCCGTGAAATGCTGAAAATCCTGGGCGAAGTTTCCTCGCTCACGAAAAGCCCCCTGGCCATCGAGGACGCCATTGACGATTTCTGGCATCCCAAATGCGACGTTTACCAGACCGAAACGCAGTGGGTGGTGCTGGTGGAACTGGCCGGAGTGAATAAAGACGAGATAAACATCTCAGCCAGCAGTGAGTATCTGCGTGTCAGCGGAACCCGCGTACTGCATTCCGAGGACTGCCAGACCACATATTACAGCATGGAAATTGACACTGGCAGATTCGACCGCCGGATCTTTTTCCCCGACCTCAACCTGGATAAAGAACATCCCAAGGTGCAGTACGTGAACGGAATCCTGCGGATCGCCTTCACCATCCAGGCCATGGTGGAAAGAATCATACCAATAGAATGAAGCACAGACTCCATCCCTCCGGTTTTGGCTGGATGGCTGGAGATTTTATACTGATTTACTGAGCGGACGGCCAAGCGCTGTCTGGATGGAGGAAAGGTGAAAAGAACATTGATTCTGGCGCTCGCTTTGGGCGCCTGGCTGCTCTGCGCGGCCGCGGAGGTGGAATCGGTACGCTCAACCGATACTTCCAAAACCTCAAACACCGTGTGCATCGAACTTAGCGAACCAGCCCAATACACGGCGCAGAAGTTGCCCGGAGGCAAAGGCTTGCGCCTCACCATCAAGAATGTAAGCTCTCTGGGCGGCAAACCCCAGTATCCGCGGCTGAGTGAAGTTATAGATATGGTTTCGGCATGCATTGAAGGCAGAGACGCCATCATCGACATCAAGACCATGGGCGATTTTGACATAAGCCACAGCAGCAATTCAGACCGGGACCGCATCACGGTCGCTGTGAACTCCGCGCCCAAAACAAACATCCCTCCCTCGGCAATGCCCAAAAAGGTGGTCCTGCCGGAAAACGTCAGCAACCGTCCCAAACAGGCATCCCCTGCGCCTTCGGTGAAAGCTCCGGGTTCCAAATCCCCACAGGAACAGCCTTCCGCGCAAACCGCCCCGCCGTCCCAGATGCCGTTGCCCGCGAGCGAAGAAGAACAGCTCGAAGCCAAAGCCCTGCCGGAAACAACCACAGCCGGAACTTCCGGGCTTGAGGCGAATGCTGTGAACGATGACAAAACAACTAAGGGCAATCTGCCGCTTTGGCTGATCATTGCGGCTGCGGCACTGCTGATCCTGCTGGTGGTCTTGAAGTTCTTTCTGGCCAAAAGGCCGGAAGCCGTTTCCGGGACTTCCGAAACAGAAGGGGACGAAAATCCCGCAGAGGGCAGGACTTTGCTTCTGGACCCCGAAACCAGGCAGCGCATGGTGCAGAAGCTGCTGGACCAGGGCTGGTCTTCCAGCGAAATAGCCCGCGAGATGCGTTTGGGAGTTCGGGAAGTGGAAGAAATCGTGGCAAAACTCAAAGGACTGAAATGATGGGACGCGCGAATTGGAGAGCCGTTTTCAACCACCTGGCTTTGCTGCTGTTGCTGGCGCTGGCAGTCGGGGCGGGCCACGCTCAAACAGAATTCACGAATACCGCCTTCTACCCAGATGTGCGCAGCCAGCTTTTGCCCAGCCCCTTGGCCGAAAATGAAACCTATATACTGGATGATCCGCTCATCCTGGGTTCAGGCGTTCACGCGCCTTTTGAAAGCTGGAAGGCGTTCAAGTCCTCCCTGCTGGAGCTTTTCCTGCCGGGTTCACCCCAACGGGCTTTGCTCCAGTATGCATACAGGGATTCCAGTTTGAGCTACCGCCTCGAAACCAATTTATTCACTGGCTGGGACCAGCGTTGGGACCCCGAGGGCGTTTACGGCCTCCATTCACTGGGCCTGAGGGTCAATTCCACTTTCAACGACAGATTCAGGGCCAGAGGTATCTATTGGAACGGCAAGTTTTACGGCGATAGATCCGCTGCCAGGCATTCCCCTTTGATCGACGGATCATGTTCCGCCAGCACTAACAATCTTTTCGTCGATAATATCAATGGCGAACTCAGCTATGGCGGAGAGCACCTGAGCGCCGCGCTGGGCCGGGGACGTTTCCAGATCGGCAATTCACTTTCCGGTTCCATTGTTCTTTCAGACCAGGTGAATGAATACGACTATGCGTTGCTGGAACAAAGGGTTGGCCAGTTCAGTTTTTCCTGGCTGCATGCTTCCCTGGTGGCGGATACCCTGGTGGCTGGCCTGCATCCTGCCAAATATACCGACATCCAACAGCTCACCTGGCAGCCCAGGCCCTTTCTGGATATATTATACGGCGGAACGGTGACCTACGGCAACCGGATCGACCTCAGCTACTTGTTGCCGACCGTATTCATCCGCGCGAGCGGATTCTCGAACGCCAAAGTGGACAACCGCAACCTCTACGGCGGAATCAATTTAAGACCGGCAAATGACCTCACCCTCTACGCTACCATGCTGTTCGACGAACTGACCTTTAAGCAATTACTAAGCAATTGGTGGGGCAACAAATACGCCATCCAGATTGGCACATCCTGGAACCCGCCGCCGCTCTGGCGGAGCGAAAAACCGCGTCTGGGGCTGGAATTCACCGCCGTTCGGCCCTGGACCTACACCCATTACGCCAATGTATCCATGTTTTCCCATGACGGCAGGCCGCTGGGCTATCCCAAAGGCGCAAACCTGCTGGATGTGACTGCCGAGCTTAATCTGCCCCTGCCCTGGAATTCACGCTGGGACAGCCAGTTTTCCTGCACCTGGCAGGGCAGCCGGGGCAACGACTGGCGTGTGAACTATCGTGACGAATTCCCGTCCAGTATCGTTAATACCGCCCAGGCCTACTGGCTTGAAGGCGACCTCAGCGTCACTCCGGTCTGGCAAAACACTCTGCGGATCGGAATCATGGCCCATCAAGTTCTCCTGCTGGGACACCGTTCCCAGTTTGGTTCACAGCCCAGCCACGCGTTATTCTGCAACTGGCAGGTAGTTATATAGAGAGGAGCCTCATGCCCATAGTTGACCGTTTGGAATACCCAAAGAAATACAAGCTCAAAAGTGCCCTCGTTCTGCTGGTGGCGTTGGCCACCCTGGGCGGGATCATATTCATGCGCCTTGCCAACGAAGCCCGCGCCAAAAAGGTGACAATCCAAAACGTGGGCTTCGGAGATTACGACACAAACTACATCCGCATCAATTACGAGATCGAGAACAAGGGGAAAAAAGCCCAGGTATTGGATTTGCTGGCAAAGGTTTACGACAGCGACGGCGAAGAGATCGCCAGCATCTTTTTCCGAACGGAGATCAAAGCCCATACCCGCGAGTACCAGAGCAAGTACATCGACAAATTGTACCGTCCCCTCAGAAATGAGGAAATGCCTCACAAAGTTACCATCGTCAGACGGCAGCGGGATTTGCTGGGCTACTGAACCGGGCAGCGGCAAGAAGACCATCCCGAAAGAGCTTGCCTGAATCGCGCTTGACACAAAAGCACCTTCCTGCAGTTTGCTGCAAATCTACAAAATCAGGAAACAACACCCTCAATGCGTTTGAACAATCTTAATCCCGTGGAGCGGAGGACCGCCATCCTTTTGGTGCTGGCGGCGCTTTTCAACGGAGTTATCCTTTCGCTGAACCAGACCCAGGACATCATTGCCCGCAAAGCCCTGCACGCCAGGGATTGGCAGCTTATGCTGATGACCATGATCTGGCCGGTGGCCAACTTCTTTTCGGTCTGGTGGGCGCGGGTGTTTGAGCGCAGTTGCCACAAACAGCGTTATTTCCTGATCGCCGGCATCATCGGCAGGCTTACACTGGTTTACGCCATCTGGCTGGTGAGCATGAACGAATATCTGGTGCTGCTCGGCCTTCTCTTTGCCGCAAATTCACTCATCGTGCCTGCCCAGAACAGCATCTATCAGCGCAACATCCATCCCGGCCGCCGGGCCCGGGTCTTCGGAATCGTCCAAAGCGTGGGAATCGGAGTTTCGGTATTGCTCACATTCATCGCCGGACGCCTGCTCGACATCCGGGAAGAAAGTTTCCGCCTCATCCTTGTCGTGACCGGAATCGTGGGATTTGCCAGCACTGCCGTTCTGGCCATGATCCGCATCCAGGAACCCGTGGTGAAGCGCAACTGCCAGCGGCTGAACTGGAAACAGGCCCTGCTGGAGCCGATCGGAGGAACGTTGAGGCTGCTAAAGGAAAACAAGGCTTTCGCCGCCTTCGAACGCAGCTTTTCCATCTACGGGATGGGCTTCATAATGATGCAGCCCATAATCCCCATCTATCTGGTGGACAAGCTACAGCTTACCTATACCGCCAATTTCCTGGCCAAGGGCATCGTTTCCCAACTGGGCATGCTGTTGCTCTCACCCCTGATCGGAAAACTGCACGACCGCATGCACCCTTTCCGCTTCATGGCAGCCGCTTTTGGACTGCTGATGGTATTTCCGCTACTCTTTGTCGCCTCATCCCTGGTGCAGGGCGAAGCAGTGCTGCCAGTGGTGATAGTGTTTTTGGCCTATCTTATCTTCGGCATCGCCATGGCTGGTGTCAACATCACCTGGAACATGGGCTCCATCTACTTTGCCGGCGATTCCGACGCCTCCATCTACCAGAGCGTGCACGTTACCATGACCGGAATTCGGGGCCTGATCGCTCCGGTGCTGGGGTTTGTGCTGTTAAAGGTTTTCAGCCTCACCATGGTTTTCGTGGTGGCAGCCGGATTCTTTCTTGCCGCCTCGCTGGTGAGCCTGCGCGATTACCGCAGATGGAAGCTGGCGGCGCAAGTGGGTGTCGCGCAATCCTAATGTATTTCATGCCGGGCAAAAAGCACAGTTTTAAGCCAGCGCCAGACCCGCCTGCGGACACAGCCTCCGCCATCTTGTCTGCGCTATGTGACGCGGTCTCCGGCGGTTCCCGTCTTTTTTTTCTTGACACAAACCTAAGCTTATAATTTAGAGTATCTTATTAACGAAATCAATATCGCTTCGGCGACGCATAGCTTACACTATATAAGGAGAAAAAACATGACAAAAGCAGATCTGATAAAACTCGTCTCTGAGAACACCGGCATCATCCGCAAAGACGTTGCGGTGGTTGTCGATTCCCTGCTGCAGGCTATCAAAGACAGCCTCGGAAAGGGTCACCACATCGAAATCCGCGGTTTTGGCACCTTCCGCTTGAAAACCCGCAAACCCCGCATGGGACGCAATCCTAAGACTGAAGAGAAAGTACCGGTTCCGGCCAGGACCGTTCCCACCTTCAAGTTCTCCCGCGAATTCAAAAACATGGTCGTTGACCTCAAAATCAATGAGTAGAGTGAGCCAAAATGCCCTGCGGTAAAAAGAGAAAGAGACATAAAATCGCCACTCACAAGCGGAAAAAACGCCTACGTAAAAACCGTCATAAAAAGAAATAAATCGTAGCCACCCTTCGGGGTGGCTTTTTTGGCTTGGGCTTGAATTTCGACCGCGAAGACCACAACCTTGAACTGCGCCAGTTGATCCGCGACACCCTTAGCGCGACGCTGGAGGGGGATTTTTCCACGCATCCGGATTACCCATATTTCTTCACCCGCGCGTTTTACGATATGTTCACCGAGGTGGAAGGGCTGCCCCTCTTTCCCCAGGAAATGCCTGAGGTCTTTTTGCGCTGGGCCGGACTGGAAGCGGGAAAAGGGATCAGCCCGGAGGAAATCCTGGTTCTGGACCTCGAAACAACGGGGCTGGGGCGCGGCCAGACCATCGCCTTTATGATCGGATTGGGTTATTATGAGGAGGGACGCTATGTGGTGGAGCAGCTCTTCCTGCCCGAACCGGAGGCTGAGGTCAGCTCTTTCGACCGCCTGATAGAGCTTTTGGAAAAGAAATCCGTGCTGATCACCTTCAACGGCAAAACCTTCGACGTGCCCATCCTGGAATCCCGTCTGCTTTACAACCACATCTGGATGGACCTGCGTTCCAAGCTGCACATCGACCTGCTCCACATCGCCCGGAGGCTCTGGAAAAACAAAATCCCCTCCTGCGCCCTGGAAACCATCGAATTCTACATCCTGGGCCACATCCGGGAAAAGGAACTGGACATCGAGGGCGGCCTCATCCCCCAAGCCTATTTCCAGTTCCTGATCAGCGGGGATGCCGAATTGATGCGTCGCGTTTTCATCCATAACCAGCTTGACATCCTCCACACCGCCGCTCTTTTCACCCTGATCTGCGACAGCGTTGGTTATCCACCCGCCCTGGGTTTTGACCACCGCATCGACTACCACGCCCTGGCCCGGCTCTATCTCAGCCAGGGCGAAAGCGAAACTGCACGCGCCATCCTAACCGACCTGCTGGCCCAAAACATCGTTTCCGGGGACATCGCCTGCGATCTTGGTCTGATCAATAAAAAGGAGGGCGATTTGGAGGCCTCGGAAAGCTGTTTCGCCCTTGCAGCCGCCCTCGACCATCCCACCGGAACGCTGGAATACGCCAAGCTTCTGGAAAAACGCCGGGAGTTCGACAGCGCCCTTCAGCAAGCCCGGAAGCTGCTCGACTGGCATCTGGCCCGGCCTCGGACCAATGCCAGGCAGGTGGAGGAACTGGAGAAAAGGGTTCTGCGCCTGCGCAGAAAACTGGGCATCTGACCCCAAAAGCTCCAAACCGGATTGATAAAGCCCGGAGAGGAGCAGAAATGTCTGCCCATCATCACTTCCTGCCAGCCACACCCTTAGCGCCTTCGTTTATCCCCCTCCCTTTCCTCCCGTATAATCCCCGCATCGAATGCGGGCATCATGCGGGAGGCGCGACTGGGAAACAGGAAAGCGCCTTAACGGCCAGACTGCATCGCATCTACACGGTCACACGCTGGCGTCGAGCGAGGAACGAGCATCGACGCCAGCAACACTTCCTGTAGTCCAAGCTCGCAGGCTCGCTGGACTCCAGGCTACATACCGATATCGGAAACGGTATCTGCTCTACCCATCCGGCTAAAAGTAGAGCTAAAAAAAGAGGCGCCGCCTGAGCGGCACCTCAAACAAGTGTATGATCGGGGAGAACGGGAGAAGCTTTACTCGGTAGGAGTCACGATCAGCTTGTTACCGTCAATGCCGACAATAGTTACCTTGGCATCCTCCGCGATGGGTTTGGCGTCGGTCGAAATTGCAACCCATTCTTCCCCGCCGACTTTCACGTAACCTTTGCCTTCCGCCGGAATGGCTTTGGTGATGATCCCTTGTTCGCCTTTCAAGGCATAAACATTGGTTTCCCGGCCGGCGTTGCGTAACACCCTTTTCCCCACCTTGCGGGTGAAGAGGAAAGCCACGAAACTGATCACAGCGAAGATTACGATCTGCAAAGGCACGTTGCTTCCCACCAGGTGCAGGAGGCTGAGCAGCCCGGTGGCGATGGCGCCGATGCCCAGGGCAACGAAAAAGAACGCGGGATCAAAGATCTCGATGATCACGAAAACGATCCCGAGGATTATCCACACGTGCCAGGGCTGAATGTCGATCATTGGTTCTCCCGGTGTTACTTGGAGGTTTCTTCCGGTTTGGGCTTTTCCGCGCTGTCGGGGTTGGATGTGCGCCTGTCTTTGTAGATGCGCTTTACTTTACGTTTGCTGCCGCCGTAACCGTAGCGGGAGGAATAGCGGTTGGTGTAGCTGCCGTATCCGCCGTATTGGTAAGAACCTCCCAAACCGCCGGCGCTGAAGCCCTTAACACCCATCAGGGCCATCAGGTACATGATCAGCTTGGTGCCGTAGTAGGCAAGGACAACGGCCACAAACAGCACGATCAGGGCGCCGAAGAAATTATAGACGAATTTGCGAACGGCGGAAACGCTGCTGCCGGTCATGCCGGGAACTATCTGCACGTAGAGCAGGGTGGTATTAGCCTGACTCAGCACTTTCACCAGGTTTTCCTGATCCCTGATCTGCGAGATCAGGAATTCCTTCCTGTCGGCTATGTTGCCATAAGTTTGTCCCACGGCATCCATCGCGGCCAATTCGCTCTTCTTGGAGGCCAGGATTCCTTCTTCCGTCTCCAGCGACTTGATCACCAAAGCTGAATCCACTATTTCTTTATAGCCTTCTATGCTGCCCAGGTCGTAGAATTTCTTTTGGATTTCTGAAAACCTGCCGCCTTCTATCCTGAATATATAAGAGCCATAGCCGCTTTCACTGGATTTGAGCAGTGGTTTTTCCAGGGCATAGCTGCTGATGAAGTTGTTCATTTCCTGCAGGGCGTGTTTGATGTTCGAGCTCTTTACCCGCAACTGGGCTTTATTGAGTGACTTGTAATCGCCGAAGATCTTGTTGGCGTCTTTGAACAGCGAACTGTAATCCGGACCCTTTTCCTTTTGCATCAAAGCCGCGTAGCCAGCCCATGACAGAGCGAGGAAGATCACAAAGATCGCCACCGCGCGCAGTCTCCGTTTAGTTGTTTTGTCCATTATATCCTCATGTCCTGTATTTAGTTATCAATTCCCGGGCATGCTCCAGTGAGATGTCGGATACATCTCCGGAAAGCATCCGGGCCAGTTCTTCCAATCTTTGTTCCGCCTTAAGCGGCACCATTTTAATCACGTTCTTCTTTTTGCCTGCCTCTTTTTTCAGTGCCACCTGATGGTCGGCGATGGCGGCGATCTGGGCCAGATGCGTTATGCAAATGATCCGGTGCCGCCGCGCCAGGGCGAAGATGAACTGCGCGACGTACTCTGCAGTCTTGCCACCGATGCCGGAATCTATCTCGTCCAGGATCATCAGCTTTTCCTCTATCCGCTCTGACAGCACCTTTTTGATGGCCAGCAGGATGCGGGAAAGCTCGCCGCCGGAAGCCACTGTGGACAGAGGCCTTAGCTCGCTGCCCCGGTTAGCGCTGAAAAAATACTGGCAAGCATCCTGACCCTGCTCAGTGCAGGAATCAAGATATTCTTGCATTATGATTTTACCATCTGCCTTTTTGTCAATCTTTATTTTGAAGCGGGCATCGGGAATGGAGAGCAAACTGATGCTTTCACGCAACTCTTCGGAGAGTTTTTCCGCCGCGGCCAGGCGGCTGGCGCTGAGCCTGTCCCCGTTCGCGCGCAGGGCTTCAAAGTCTCTTTCCGTCGATCTTTCCAGATTTTCAACCCGCTCACTCAGATCGGTGTAGGCGTTGATCTGGGCCTTCCGCTCGGCGAAAAGCTCCAGCAGTTCACTGATTGTTTTGGCTTTGTGCTTGTGCAGCAGGCTGTTGATGGTGTCCAGCCGTTCCTGGATGGTTTCCAGGCGCGCAGGGTCTGGATTCACGTCCTGGCAGAGGTCACCCAGCGCCGCTGAACTCTCCGTAACCAGTTCCAGACAGTCGCGCAGGCTCTGTTCGATGTTCGCCACGCGCGGATTGAGGTGGGAAAAACGGGCCAGGGCTGCCACGCTGGCGCTGAGGCGGCTGTGAACGCTGTTTTCTCTCTCATAGAGGTCAAAGCTGCTGGCGGCGGCTGTTTCGGCGATTTCCTGGGCGTGGCTGAGCAGCTCGAATTCCTGCTGCAGTTCCAGGTCCTCGCCCTCCTTCAGCCCCGCTTTTTCCAGTTCCTCGAACTGATATTGGTAAAGCTCCCTCAACTGGCGGTCCTGTTCCGCCTTAGCCTTCAGTCTTTCCAGTTCCTTGAGGCTCTCGCGCTGGCCTCTGTATTGCGTGGAAAAAGCGCTTACCAGGGCTTCGTTCTGGGCGTAAAGGTCCAGCAGGTGAAGCTGATAGGCGGCGGAAAGCAGCCGCTGCTGGTCGCGCTGGTGGTGAAAATCGATCATCAGGGGTTTGAGTTCCTTCAGCAGCGAGGCCGTAACTTTGCGCCCGTTCAGGAAATAGCTGGATTTCCCCGCGGTGCTCACCTCCCGGGCCAGCACCAGTTCATCCTCCGGTTCGTAGCCCTGCTCCGCCAGCCAGTCCCTTACTTCGGAGTTATGGGAAAGATCAAAACTGGCTTCCAGATAGATGGGCTGCTGGGGGTCGAAGGCTTCCAGCGCGGGTGCCGGATCGGCAAAGATGAGGGACACGGAGCCCACCAATATGGATTTTCCCGCCCCCGTCTCCCCGCTCAGGACGGTCATGCCCGGGCCGAAACTCAGCTTCTGCTCGGGCACGAAAAGGTAGTTGCGGATTTGGATCCCTGTGAGCATTTACTTACCCAGGTGCATCTTGCGCCGCAGAATCTGGTAAAAGGTGCGGTTGGAGAGCTTCACGAACTGCACCTGCTGTTTGGCTGCGGTGATCAGAACCTCATCGTTTTCCTGCAGCGGGCTGCAGTTCACTCCGTCAAGCTGCAGCGCGGCAGGTTCCTCCAAGCCGTGAACGCGCATAAGAATTCTGTCGCGGGAGGAAAAAACCATTGGCCGGATGGTGAGCAGATGAGGATTAAGCGGAGTGAGCACAATGGCGCGCAGTTCCGGGGCGAGGATGGGCCCTCCGGCGGCCAGTGAATAGGCTGTGGAACCGGTTGGAGTGCTGGCCACAACGCCATCGCAGCGTGTGTCGAAGACGAAGCGTCCGCCGCTGAAGATGCGCACCCCGATCAGGCGCGGGGTGTCTGCCTTGTGGATAACCGCGTCGTTCAGAGCAAGGCCTTTGAAGATTATCTCCCCCTGCCGCCGCAACTGGCATTGGACCGTCATTCTGGGCAACAGCCGGTATTTCCCCTTCAGCAGGTCACAGATGGATTTGTTCAGCTCGCCCAAAGTGGTTTCGGAAAGAAAGCCCAGCCAGCCCATATTGATGCCCAGGATCGGGGCTCCGGAACTTAGTGCCAGGTCTTTGGCCCGCAGGATGGTGCCGTCGCCGCCAAAGACAAGGATGCAGTCCAGCTTCTTCGCGGTCTTCCCTTCAGGGTCCAAAACGCTGAATCCTTTTGGCATTAAGTGCCGCTGCTCGCGAATGCCGTGGAAGCGGACCCCGTGATCGGCAGCCAGGGCTTTCAGCTTGGCGAAGATGGCCTGTTTATCCGCGAAAGAGGGTTTGATGTAGATGGCGAAGTTCTTCATTCCAGCGATTCCAGTATCCTCAGATACGATTCATAGCGCTCCAGCGGGATTTTGCCCGCCTCCTGGGCATCCAGAACGGCGCAGTCATCCTCATGGGTGTGGGTGCAATCACGGAAAAAGCAGTTCGGAGCCAGCTTCGCGAAACCCGGAAACACTCTCGGAATCTCGCTTATCGCGCTACGGTGCAGGTTCACTGTCTTGATTCCGGGGGTGTCGAGCAAGTGTCCGCCGAAACTCCAGGGAAACAGGATCGCCTGGGTGGTGGTGTGCTTCCCTTTTTCATTGAAATCGCTCACCTCGGCCGTGCGCAGCTCCAACCCCGGTTCCAGCCAGTTGATCAGCGAGCTTTTGCCCGTGCCGGATTGCCCGGAAAACACGCTGTCCCTGTCGATCAGGATGGCGCGCAAATCCTCCATTCCTTCGCCGCTCACGACGGAGGTGCAGAGCAGCGGATAGCCTGATTCGCGGTAGTATTCAACCGTGTCAGCCAGTTCCTCGCGGTCTTCGCAGAGGTCGATCTTGTTGATCACGATTACCGGCTGGATGTTCTCCAGGGTGGCGGCGCAGATATAGCGGTCGATCAGGCCCGGCTTGATCAGTGGCATTCGCCAGGAAGCTGTGATCACCACCTGGTCGATGTTGGCGGCTACAATGATCTCTTTCTGGAAGTTGCCGCTGGCGTAGCGGGAAAGAGTGTTCACCCGGGGCAGGATGTTTTCGATGCGGAAATGGGGATCGCCTGAGATGTCTAGCTCAACGCGGTCGCCCACAGCAGAAAGCGCTCTGCTGGAGTAGGAGAACTGCTTCAGCCGGCCGGAGAGGGTGGCTTCGTAGAACTTTCCTTCCGCTTCAACCAGATAGTTGTAGTTGGTCCTCACTTCCAGAATTCGCCCAGGTATCAGTTCCGAACTTTGCTTGAATGTCTGGTGCTGCTTTTCCGCCGTGCGCTGAGATTTGTAATGTGCCACCTCACGCACGTCGTCCAGTGCGTCAAGGTTCGGAACACGCACGTTTCTCAGCCGTCTCCCGGCGTGAGGCCGCTGTTTTTTCCTGTCCTTTTGCTTCATCGCCTCAGCTGAAAACCGGTGTCAGCCTGTCAAACAGCTTTTCCGCCTCTTTCAGTTTCGCTTCGTTGCCAAACACGCAGTAATGGTTGCGGGCCATGGTCACCTCCACTAGGTCGGCAAAGGCGCGGATGTCCTCTACCTTGGTGGAAAGCACCTCATCACGTATCTGCTGGCGGTCTTCGTGGCTGAAACCGGTAATATAATCGTCATTGGCTTGGGCAGCTTTTCTTTCTGGGGTCAGGGGATAATCCTGGCTGGAGATGTCGCCGATGATGTATTTTACCATCTCACGGCGACTGCAGTTGAAATTGCGGATGAATTCCGGCACTTTGTCGTAGGTTTCCAAGGTTTCCTGCAGATTGGGATCGCGGTAGGAGCAGAAATACATGCTGCCGTAGGGCGAGAAATTTGACCAGGCGCCGTAAGCGCCTCCCTTTTCCCGAATCTCGCGGTGCAGGAACTCGGTGGACAGGATGTTGTTCAGCACCCTCAGCTTGCCGGAGTAGGAATAACCGTTGCGGAAGAAGATTCCGCCTTTCACGCAATACTGCACCTGCACCGGAGCCAGGATCGCCTCGTTGAGGTCTTTGGGCTGGAAGCGCCGTTCCACAGGGGCGGGTGCTTCGGAGGAAAGGCTTTCCACGAATGGCTTCAACTGGCCGAAGGCTTCCGCAATGCCCGCTTCGTCTGCGGTTAGGCTGATCAGCAGGTTGTTGCGGGTGAAGAAGGTATTGCGCACCCAGCCGAGCTCGGCAACGATCTTGTCGATCTCCGTATCCAGGCTCTTTTCCAGGTCGTTGAGGAAATGGTAATATTCCAATCCGGAGATCATGTCGCTGTAGCGGTGGGCCTGGCTGAACGGAGCCAGCATTCGGTTTACCGCAATCTGGTGCCCGTTGTAGAACAGCATGGATTCCATCTTGGATTTGGTTTCGCGGATGATCTGCTTCAGCCGGTCACGGTCCGTGAAAACGGGACGCAGGGCAAGCTCAGCCGCCAATTCCATCAGTTTGTCGGTCTTGTTGCGCACCGCTTTTCCGTTGAGCAGCAGTTTTGGCAGCACCTCGTCCGGATCCTGGTAATTGCTGCGGAGCAGCAGGCCCAGGCTGATGCCGCCGGTGTGGATGTTGATTTCGTTGGAAAGCTCCGCGTAGCCTTGGTCGCGGCTGTCCACCTGTCCCGCCAGCATGGTGTAGAGCGAAATCCAGGGCAGGTTTGCCTCACTGGCATGGCTGAGGTCAAAATAGGCTGAGAGGTACAGCACGCCATTGGTGTTAAGCTCATGTTTCAGCAGGGTGAATTCTCTGGATTTCTCGATTTCGGTGGGGTAGCGCTCCGCCTCGGGATCAATGTCATCCAGGCTTAACATGGGGATTTTTTCCAGTTCTTCCGGGACCGGCTCTTCATTTTGCCAGTCGAGGAATGCGTGGTTGAATTTGATCAGTTCCTCTATCTCTTGGGGGGTCATTTTGGCCTTGACCGCGGCCAGTTCTTCCTTGAGTTTGCTGTCCCACTGGTTGCCCAGGCCGGGCACAGGGGTATAGATGACCTGGCTGGCGTGTGGGTTTTCGAGGATGGTCTGCTCGATCAGCTTTTCATAGTAAGGCTCGCTGAGGCCGCGGCGCAGTTCTTTCATCGATTCTTCAAAACCCAACGCTTCCAGCGGGTCGCCGCCGTGGATCCAGTGCGTATACATCGTCCAGGCGTAATAAAGCCCTCTCGGCCCCCAGGACATCTGGGCCTCACGCAGAGCGAACTCGCGCCGGTTGAGTACAGCCTCGACCAGTTTTTTGTCGATGCCTTCCTCTACCAGGCGTTTCAGCTCGGTCCGGATCAGGCTGGCCAGCGCGTCCGCGTTTTCCCGCCTCACCTGTTTGCAGATGATGCTGAAAGTTGGCTGCAGCAGGCCTTCCCGAAGGGAAAAGATGGTGTCCTTAGCCAGGCCGGATTTGAGGATGGCCTGTTTCAGCGGCGAGGCCGGAGTCCCCATCAGAATGCTCATCAGCACCGTGATCGCGTGGGCTAGCTTGAGGTCGGGATTAAGGCCGAAAGTGTAGTTCAGGCTCAGGTGATACTGTTCCGTGATGTCCTTGCCCTCTTCCACCGGATACTGCACCTCCAGCTTCTTCATCCTGTCAAAGGGCTTTTGCGGTGGGATATTCACCGCTTCCGTGTCTTTTTCGAAATGGCTCAGGTATTCCCGGTCCATTATTTCCATCATCGCGTCGGCGTCCATGTCCCCATAGAGGAAGAGATGCGAGTTCGAGGGATGGTAGTGTTTTTTATGGAAGGCGATGAAGTTCTCGTATGTTAGCTGCGGAATTTCCTTTGGGTCGCCTCCGGATTCGCAGCCGTAGGTGTTATCCGGAAACTGCGCCTGCTGGCTGTAGCGTTCGATAACCTGGTCCGGCGAGGAAAAAGCGCCCTTCATCTCGTTGTAAACCACGCCTCTGACCTTCAGCTCGCCTTCCGGGTCGGTGAGTTCATAGTGCCAGCCTTCCTGGTGCAGGATGTTGGGCTGTTCGTATATCTTGGGGAAAAACACCGCGTCCAGGTAAACCCGGCTGAGGTTCACGAAATCCTTGGCGTTGGTGCTGGCAACGGGGTACAGCGTCATGTCCGAATCGGTCATGGCGTTGATGAAGGTGTGCAGCGAACCCTTTATCAGTTCCTGGAAGGTGGATTTGCAGGGAAAGTTCTTGGAGCCGTTGAGCACCGAATGTTCCAGTATGTGGGGACAGCCGGTGTTGTCGGTGGGAACGGTTTTGAAGGTGGCGCAGAAAACCTTGTTGTTGTCCTCGCACGCCATATGCACCAGGCGCGCCCCGCTTTTCTCATGTTCGTAATAATGTGCCGTGGCGGCGATTTCAGGTATCTCGCGGCTGGCAATGTGGGCAAAGCCGTGTTTCACAGCCTGCTTTTTCATGGTTGAACTCCTAATATCAGGTTAAATCGTATTCTTTCAGAACAGCGCGCAAAACCTCGCGGTTGGCGTCCTGCAGCGGACAGATCGGCAGCCGGAATTCCAGTTCGATCATCCCCATCATATGCAGGGCTTCCTTGGCCGGGATGGGATTGGTCTCTATGAACATCGCGCCATTCAGCTTCTGCAAGTGCCGGTGCTGTTTGGCGGCGGTGGCGAAATCCCCAGTCAGGCAGCTGCTGATGTGCTCGCTCATCAGTTTGGGCACAACGTTTGCCGTCACGGAAATGCAGCCTTTGCCGCCAATGGCCATCAGCGGAAGGTTGAGCGCGTCCTCTCCGCTCATCAGGGAAAAAGTTTCCGGAGCGTCGCGGATAATCTCCGTCGCCTGGGGGATATTGCCGCTCGCTTCCTTGACGCCGACTATGTTTGGGCATTCGCGTGCCAGCTTCACCATTGTCGCCGCGGAAATATTCACCCCGGTGCGGCCGGGAACGTTGTAAACCACGATCGGGATGTCCACTTTGGCGGACAGGGCCTTGTAATATCCATACAGGCCGTTTTGCGTGGGCTTGATGTAATAGGGCGTGATAACCAGGGCGTGGTCTGCTCCCAGCTCTTTCGCCCGCTTGGTGGCAGCCAGGGTCTGGTTGTAGTTGTTCGTGCCCGTGCCGATCATCACCGGAACCCGTTTGTTGATCTTCTGCAGGGCGAAAAGCAGCAGCGCCTCCTTTTCGTCCGAAGCCAGGGCGGCGGTTTCAGCGGTTGTGCCCAGCAGCAGGATGCCGTGGGTGCCCTCGGCGATATGGAACTCCAGCAGGGCTTCCAGAGCGGAATAGTCGATCCCGCCATTCTTGAAGGGCGTCACCAAAGCCACATAAGAACCTTGCAACATGTTTCTATCTCCTTTTCCCAATGTGGGTTGGCTGCGCCGGACCAAATCCCTCCCCGGGGGAGGGCGGGTTTGGCGCAGAAAAACACAATTTTGACCACTCTGCCGCGCTCCCAATTTCCGTCAATACAAATATGCGCCAAGCCTCTGACGCCCTGTGGAATTTCATCCCGTTAGCAAATGACCTGCTCCCGCTTTCCTGAAGTAACAGGGAAATTCCAGAGCGGACACGGACAGTCTCTTTCCTTATCTCGACTCAGCCTGGCGTACAATGAACGCAGTGAAAAGGACGACAGAATGCTTGTGAACTTTAATTCTTTGCTGCCGTCGATGCTGTTGGAGCCTGGAGTCCAGCGAGCCTGCGAGCTTGGACTACAGGAAGTGTTGCTGGCGTCGATGCTCGTTCCTCGCTCGACGCCAGCTTCCCCGCAAACCTCGCTCCGGAAGAGCGAAGGGCAGGGATGGACACCTGTCCGTTTTGCCTGTTACTGATCATCTGATTTGAGGATGGAGTTTATTTTGCTCGACATATTTAGCAATATCTAAACAAGTGTTTCAAGATAAATAAACAACCTCATGGAGGAATAATGAAGAAGATTCAAAACTTGATTTTATGTCTTGCCCTGCTCTGCGGAGTGGCGGTTTTGACGGCGCAGACGCCAGAATGGCAGTGGGCGACTGGCGCAGAAGGGACAGGCTGGGACAGGGCTTATGGAATTGCCCTGGATGGCGAGGGAAACGCCTGCGTGACCGGATGTTTTGAAGGCACAGCCACTTTCAGTAACCATACCCTGACGGCAAATGGAGGTTACGTGGATACAGATATCTTCGTTGCCAAGCTGGGAAACGTCACTCCCGTGGATGATGTTCTAGCGCCGGAAGCGGTGGCCAGACTGCATGACGCCTGGCCCAATCCCCTGAGCAGGGGAAGAAGCGCTTTTATCAAAGCAGACATCACAGAGCGGTCGAAAGGCACCCTGAGCGTCTTTAACCTGCGCGGACAAAGCGTGGCCCGCCATGAACTTGGCCCCGGCACGCACCAGATACCTTTCAGTGGGGACGGACTTCCCGCGGGGGTCTATCTTTACAGCCTGCAATGCGGTGCTTACAGGGAAACCAAGAAACTGGTGCTGCTGAAATAGGATGGGGTGTCCACGAATTACACAAACTGGGAAAGTGATGGAGGGAAAAGGAAAAAGGGAGAAATAGTTGGCCTCGCGTACAGCGAGCGTAGTGAGCATGGACGACAGGATATATTGAGGTAAATCATTAATTGCTGGCGTCGATGCTGCGCTCGACGCCAGCCTCCAGGGCTACGTCATCCCGGACGTTACCGAGCCTGCGAGGTGACATTGATCCGGGATCCATAACGGAATATGGACTGGATTCCGGGTCAAGCCCGGAATGACGTAGGTTTGGGGTGACAGGCTTATTTACTGTCGTCGCTGCCCGTGCCTCGCTCGACGCCAGCGTGTGACCGTGTAGAAGCGATGTAGTCTGGCCGTTAAGGCGCTTTCCTGTTTCCCAGTTGTGCCTCCCTCATAATGCCCGCATTTGATGCGGGTATCTTGCGGGAGGCGTGGGAGAGGGATGACCTTAGGCGCTCAGGGCCTGACCGAGAGGACATTATTGTGAAGCGGTATCCTCAGAAGAGGGTTTTTAGTTTTTCCGCCAGTTTGTCCACCTGGTTTTTGCGCTCCAGTTCCCAGGGGACACGGAAATCCTGCCTGGGTTGGGAGAAGAGGCGCAGGAGGCAGTTGCGGATGCTGTCGGCAGATTCCATGGCGCAGATGAGGTCGTGACCGCAGGATCGGAGCAGCCCGGCCGCCTCGTTTTGAGCAGGGACCAGGGCCAGGATGGGCCTTTGGGCGCGGAGGTATTCGAACACCTTGGAGGTGAGGGTCCCGCGGGGGCTGGAGCTGTTGATGACCAGAATGAGGGCGGAGGAGTTCCGCATGGCGACAAGGGCTTCACGGTGGCTGAGCTGGGGGATGATGTCGATGAGGTCCTGGATCCCGCTCTGTTCCACTTCCCGGAGGGTTTCGCGGAAGAAGTTTCCATAGAGCTTCACCCTGGTTCCGGCGGGGAGGGCATTTTCTTCGCGGAGACGCCTGAGGGCGGCGTAAAAATGGCGCAAGCTGCGGCGGGCGTAGATGTTGCCGAAATAGGCGATGTGGAATCCGGAGGGGGAAATCGGCTCTGGGAGGGCGCTGAAATCGGCTTCGTCCCAGCCGTTATAGACGGTGACCATCTTTTCCGCCAGTTCCGCTCCGAAGGCTTCTGCGGCATCGGTGCCGATGCCTTCAGTTGCCGTAACGATGAGGCTGGAGTGGCGGTAGATGCTCTTTTCCAGGCCGCGGGAGAGTTTTTTGAAGATGCCGCTCTGGAGGTCGTAGTCGCCCAGGAGGGTCCAGTAGTCGCGCAGGTCCACGGCCAGGGGGATGCCGCTGGAGCGGGAGAGGGTGAGGGCGCCGAAGCCGGAGGAAAAGGGGCCCAGGGAAATGTAGATGAGGTCGTATTTCCGCCCGCGGATAGCCCTGCGTCCAGCCTTTATCAAAGCGGGCAGCCAGCCGATCTTGTTGTCCACGGGCCAGAGCTGGCGCACTTTCAGCTTCAGCTTTTCCGGGGTGTTCAGGTAAACTCGGGAAAGTTCGCTCCCTCCGGCGTTCCGGCCTTTTTTCAGCAGGGCCATGGGGTCAAGGGAATCGGCGCGGATGAGGGTGGCGGCGGCGTTTTCCTCCATGAGGGTGGGATCGCGGTAAAGGTATTCGATGTCTTTCACGGTGATCACGTCGCAAACGATGCCGGCCTCGGCGAGGTATTTCACCGTTTTGAGGTTACGCAGGGCGGCGGGGCCGCCCAGGGGGGGATAGAAATAGCTGATGTAAAGAACGCGCATCTTAGCTGGGACCGAGCTTCCGCATTAGGTCTAGGAGCCGGGGTTCGACGGCTTCCCAGTTGTATTTCCGGTCGATTAGTTCGACGCAGCGCTGGCTGACCTGGCTGTATTCGTCCTTCCCGAGACGGAGGAGGCCGGCGATGGCTTCGGCAATGCTGTCGCTTTGATATTCGCAGCAGGCGCCAAGCCGGTTTGACTCGATCAAGCCGCGCATCAGAGGGGTGTTGATGGAAACCACGGGCAGCCCGGCGGCAAAGTATTCCAGCACCTTGAGGGGCAGGGCGCGCCTCAGGCGCCGGTTTTGGGGATTGAAAAGCCAGAGGCCCACCCGGCTGCGCTTGAGCAGGAGGCCGATCTTTTCCGCCGGGATCCAGCTTTGGTAATAGATAACGGCGTTGAGTCCGAGGGCGTTGAGCCGTTCGTTGAATTCGCGCTCCACCTCGGGCGAAAAAAACCTGCCGAGGATGAGAACGTTCAGGCCGGGAAACTCGTTGCGGAGGAGATAGACGCTTTTGAGCAGCTTGAAGATGCCGCGGTCGGGGGTGAGCCCGCCGATGTAGATGAGGTCAAAATCCATCTCGCAGATGGCGCTGAGCTCCATCGGAATCTCGCAGGTGTAATCCCAAACGTTTTTGACGGGATAGTTGGGCAGGACGAGAGTGTTTTTGCCCTTTCCGTGGGGAACAAGCTGGTCCAGAATCTTCCGGTTTACGGCGATGGTGGCGTCCACCCGGCGCTGAAGCTGGCGCTCGAAAGCCAGGTAGAGGGCTTTCACGATCCAGCTAAAAGGCGGATGGAAACGCTCGGCATAGGCGTCGGGGAAGAATTCATGCACATCGAAGACCACCCGGCAGCGCAGCTTGCGGCGTAGAACCAGGCCAACGCAGACCGTGAGCGGCTCCACGCAGATCACGATGTCCGGCCTGAGCTTTTTCGCCTTCTTATAGAGCAGCGGCAGGGCATACCAGGCGGATTCGGTTTCCACCACGTCCTGATAGGGATTCACGGCGGCGTTGCGAACCCCGCTGGCGCAAAGCAGATGCACCTCGCCCAACCTGGCCAGGCTGCGGGCCATCTTGTAATAGAGGCGCACGTCCGTGGTGTGGTGGGAATTGGACACGATGCATATCTTCATGTTATCACCCTTTGGGTGCGGACACTCTTTTGGTGTAAGTGCTTTATTGTCAAGCTGTATTTCGTGAATTGTAAAAACAGGGGGAAGCCGGAACGCTGATGACGGGGTGGCGTTCTCAGCTGAATATCCCGCATTTACGTCATCCCGGACATCACCGATAAAGGTTGACAAACCAAGCCCAATCGCATTTTTGGATTTTCACAAAAAATACTGGATGAACTATGGAACAATTACGCGGTGACCTGGCCAACCTCCAGGCATATTTTTCAACCAACTACGCTCCCGAACAACGCTCCGCGGCACAGACCGCCTTTTTGAAAAAACTCTCGGAACTCACCCACACCCACTACCGGGGCAAGATGCAAACCCTACCCAAGGCAGGCATCTGGGACTTCAATTGGTTCAACGTGTGGTACACGCCCGGAGTTTCCGCTGTTTCTACCTCGATCCGGGACGGATACGAAAGGTCATACGAACTAAGCAACCGGGGCAATCTGGTGGCTGTGGTGAGCGACAGCACTAGGGTTTTGGGCGATGGCGACTGCGGCCCCGCCGGAGGCCTGGGCGTTATGGAAGGCAAAGCCATGCTGATGAAATACCTGGGCGGCTTCGACGCTATCGCGCTCTGCGTGAACAACCGGGACGCCGCTGGCAAACCGGACCCGGAGCGGCTCATCGAGTTTGTGAAAATGCTTGAACCCAGCGTGGGCGCGGTCAACCTGGAGGACATCTCCCAGCCCAACTGCTACCGGGTTTTGGACGAACTTCGCGCCAGCTGCGGCATCCCCGTCTGGCACGATGACGCCCAGGGAACCGCCTGCGTGACCCTGGCCGGGTTGCTGAACGCCCTGAAACTGGCCGGGAAAAGCATCCAGTCCATCCGCGCCGTGCTCTTCGGCGCCGGGGCCTCCAACAACACCATCGCCAGCATCCTGATCCAATCGGGACTGGACCCGCAAAACCTGGTGATGTTCGACAGCCGGGGCGGACTCCACGCCGGCCGTGACGACCTGGCCCAAAACCCCGCCAAATCAAGGCAGTGGGCCCTGGCCAGAATTTCCAACCCCAAACGCCTGGCCACCATGGAAGAAGCGATGAAGGGCGCGGACGTTCTGATATCGCTTTCCACACCGGGGCCCCATGTCATCAAGCCTGAATGGATCAGGCTGATGGCGCCCAAGGCGATAGTTTTTGCCTGCGCCAATCCCGTGCCGGAAATCTATCCCCACGACGCCAAAGCGGCCGGAGCCTTCATCGTGGCCACCGGCCGGGGTGATTTTCCCAACCAGATCAACAACTCCTGCGGCTTTCCCGGCATCCTCAAAGGCGCTTTGTTGGTGCGCGCCAGCCAGATCACAGACGGCATGGCGATCCGCGCGGCCCATTCCCTCGCCGATTTTGCCGAAGCCAGAGGGATAAATCCCGACAATATCGTGCCCCGCATGGACGAGGAAAACGTTTTTGCCAATGAGGCAGCCGACGTAGCCGAGCAAGCCGTGAGGGAAGGTGTTGCCGCGCAACCGCTTACCCGGGACGAGGTTTTCGCCAGGACCGCAGCGGACATCCGGGCCACCCGCGATCTCTGCCACCGCATGATGAGCGACGGCAGCATCAATCCACCACCGAGGGAACTTATCGAAACCGCGCTAAAACACACCCGGGAGCTTCTGGGCAAATAGCATGGACGCCACCACCAGGAAAAAGGTCTGGCGTGTTCTGAGCTTCGCGCTCAAGCTGTTGGTGACGGCCCTTATCCTGTATGGGCTGTTCCGCAGGATGGATTTTGGGAAGGTCTGGCAAAACCTGCTCAACCAGCCCGTCTGGCTGATTTTGGCCATCCTCGGCCTGGCAGTTCTGCGCCACTGGTGGCAGTATCTGGCCTGGCAATACTCCCTGCAGATTAATCCCCTTTTCGTCCTGAAGCGGAAAGAGGTGTTCGAATCCTACATGATAGGACAGGCGCTACGTTTCGCCGTTCCGGGCAGTTGGGGCATCATGGGCAAGGTGGCATACGTTTCGAACAGCAGCAAGGCCGCCTCTATGATTTCCTGCATGCTGGAACGAATATACGTAACTTGGAGCATCTTCGTTTTTGCCAGCCTGGCCCTGCTCTACCTTCCGCACGGGATTCCGGGCTGGGTCCGCTGGCTGCTGTTCATCGGCCTTTTGACCCTGCCTGTTTGGCTGTATTTTGTTACTTACCTGAACCGGCGCTGGGTCAGGCTGCGGGCAGGATACATCCGCTACGCGCCGCGGCTCACCCTGCTGATGATCGGAGCCACATTGATTAACCATTTCCAATACTGGCTGATGCTGAATCTCAACCAGGCAGTGCCGTTCTGGGATGTGGTGAAGCGGATGTCGCTTTCCCATCTTTCCTACAGCATACCAGTAACGGTAGCGGGGCTGGGGCTGAAGGAAAGCTTCGCGATCTCACTGCTCTCCAAGATCGGGCTGCAGGCTGAAAGCATCGCCAGCACGACACTGACCATCTTCATTATCAACGACGTGGTGCCGGCCCTAATCGGCGCGGGTATCTTCCTGAGGATGAAGGGAATCCGCTAAGGCAAACATGAAAGCGATCACCATCATCGGCGCTGGCCTCGCGGGCAGCGAAGCCGCTCTCCAACTGGCGGACAGAGGATTGGCGGTTAAGCTTTGCGAGATGCGCCCGGGCAAAATGACCCCAGCCCACCAAACCGGCCTGGCCGCGGAACTGGTTTGCAGCAATTCCTTCAAATCCACCCTGCCGGACACGCCCGCGGGCATGCTGAAAGAAGAACTCCGCCTGCTGGGTTCAAAGCTTCTACCCATCGCGGAAAGCTGCTCCGTTCCCGCCGGACACGCCCTGGCAGTGGACCGAGAACTCTTTGCCCAGAAAGTGGATGCCTTGGTGCGGACACATCCCAAGATCGAAATGGTGCACGAAGAGGTGACCCGGCTTCCGGAAAGCGTATGCATCCTCTGCAGCGGCCCCCTCACGTCGGACGCTCTGGCGGCGGAACTGCAAAAGACTTTGGGCTCCGACCAGCTCTGCTTTTTCGACGCCATCGCCCCCATCGTGGCTGCCGACAGCCTCGATTTCAGCCGGATTTACCGCAAAGACCGCTATGACAAAGGTGACCCGGATTACCTCAACTGCCCTTTCACCCGCGAGGAATACTACACTTTCATTGAAGCCCTGCTGAGCGGGGAGCAGTATCAGGCGCGCGAATTTGAGAATGAGTTTTTCCGGGACCTGAAGTTCAACTATTATGAAAACTGCACCCCGGTGGAGGAACTTGCCCGCAGGGGAAAAGACACTCTGCGACATGGGGTTATGCGTCCGATGGGCTTAGAACACGAGGGTAAAAAACCCTTCGCGGTTCTCCAACTAAGAACCGAGAATAGGGACCAAACAGCTTTCAACCTGGTGGGCTGCCAGACCATGCTCCGCCAGGCCGAGCAGAAACGTATTTTCCGCCTCATCCCTGGCTTGGAGCAGGCGGAATTCCTGCGCTACGGCTCCATCCACCGCAACAGCTATCTGAACGCGCCCCAAACCCTGGCCCCCAACCTGACTCTGCGCAACGCCCGCCATGTCTTTGTGACCGGCCAACTTAGCGGCGTGGAGGGCTACATGGAATGCGTAGCCACAGGTTTGCTGGTGACCAGGATTCTGGCTGAAGGCATCCCGATGCTGCCGCCGGAAACGATATTGGGCCAGCTCTGGCGGCGCCTCATCGATCCCAGCCAGAAGAACTTTCAGCCGGTGAACGCCAATTTTGGTCTGCTCCCAGCTTTTGAAGTGCCCGTCAGAGACAAGAAACTAAAGAAACTGAGCCTCTCCCAACGCGGGCTGGAGGCCCTGAAAACCTTTCTGGAAGAGGAAAGTGACTGAGCAAGGAGGACCATGAACGACAGAGAGCAAGAACGGCTGGTTGAAGAATTTGACCTCGAACCGGATACCTGGGATGATTTCGAACGGGCGGAGAAAACGGCGTTTTTGGCAGCTATCATGCGCCCCGGCGAATCCGATGCCGAGGCTGCTGCCAGCCTGGAGGAACTGGAGCGCCTGGCCGACACAGCCGGGATTGAGGTCCTGGGCACTTACACCCAAAGACGCGGCCACCCCGAGCGGGCCAGCTTTTTCGGCAAGGGCTTCCTGGAGGAGATCAGCCAGAAAATGCGCCAGGCCCAGGCTGAAGTGCTTATCGTGAATGAAGAGCTGACTCCCATCCAAGGCCGCAATATCGAGAACAATTTCGGCATCAGGGTGATTGACCGCACCGAGGTGATCCTTTCCATCTTCCACGATCGCGCCCGCACCCGCGAAGCCAAGCTGCAGGTGCGTTTGGCGGAACTCCAATACCAACTTCCGCGCCTGCGCCGGCTCTGGGGCCATTTCGACAAAGAACGCGGCTCCCAGCGCGCTTCCGGCGGTGCGGCCACGCGCGGCATGGGCGAAAAACAGATCGAGATCGACAAACGCCTCATCCGCCAGCAGATTCGCAAGATCAATAAAGCCATTGCCGACATCACAAACCAGAAGGAAACCCAGCGCAAACAGCGCGACCGCACCAAGAAAATTTGCCTGGTAGGCTACACCAACGCCGGCAAATCCACCCTGTTCAATTCCATCACGGAAGCCGGGGTACTGGTCGAGGACAAGCTTTTCGCCACTCTCGATTCCACCTCGCGCCAGCTCAAGCTATCCACCTCCTTCCCTGTGGTGATCTCTGACACGGTGGGCTTCATCTCGAACCTGCCCCACCACTTGGTGGCCTCGTTCAGCGCGACTTTGATGGAGGTGAGGGACGCCGATTTGCTGCTGCACGTGGTGGACATCTCCGACGAGCGCTTCGGCTATTACATCGAGCAGGTAAACTCCGTGCTGGCCAGCATCGGGGCGCAGGACATCCCCCAACTGCTGATCATGAACAAAACCGACCTCGTGGACGACACCATCTGCCTTTTCGTGCAGAGGCGCTATCCCGAAGCCGTGCTGATCAGCGCGCTGAATATTGAGCAGGTGGACAAACTGCTTCCAAAACTGGAGCAAAAACTTTTCCAAAACCGCCTCTGCAAGGTCTTTCTGCCTTTTGACAAGGGTTCCCTGGCCTCGCTTTTGTACAGGATCGCGAACATTCAAAAGGAGGAGTACCAGGCCGACGGCATCTATCTGGAACTGGAGATCAGTGAGGACGACCTCCACCATGTGCAAGACTATCTGTTGACATAAAACCCCGCGTGGAAAATAATGTCCGCATAATATCATTAAAGTCATAGGAGAAGTAATGTTCAAACAAATCACCGCGACAGAAGCCGCGGCCATGATCACCCCCCATGACCGGGTCGCCATCGGCGGATTTCTGGCAGTAGGCGCGCCGGAAAGCATCATCGACGCCCTCGTCGCCGCCGGCACCAAAGACCTCCATATCATCGTCATCGCCTCGGACTGGGAAAACCGCGGCATCGGCAAACTGGTGGTGAATCACCAGATCAAAAGCGCCCAGGTTTCCCACACCGGCACCAACAAAGAGATCCAGAACCAGATGAATTCCGGCGAAATCTCTGTGGAACTCGTCCCCCAGGGCACGCTGATGGAGCGCTGCCGCGCTTTTGGCATGGGTTTGGGCGGAATTCTTACCCCCACCGGAATCGGCACCGTGGTTGAGGAAGGCAAGCAAATCATCAATTTGGACGGAGAGGATTACATCCTCGAAACCGCCATCCCCAGCGACTTTGCCCTCATCCGCGCTTGGAAAGCCGATCGCAGGGGAAACCTCATCTACAGCAAAACTGCCCGTAACAGCAACCCCATCATGGCCATGATGGGCAAGATCACCATTGCCGAAGTGGACGAAATCGTGGAAACAGGAGAACTGGATCCCGAGCATATTGTCACTCCCGGAGTTTTTGTGAATTACATCTGCCTGAGCAAGGAGGCCAACAATGGATAAACGCGCAATGATCGGAGCACGAATCGCAAAAGAACTCAAAGACGGCGACTACGTTAACCTGGGCATCGGCCTGCCCACAGAGGCCGCGAACCATATCCCGCCTGGCGTTCACGTCATATTTCAATCCGAAAATGGCGTCATGGGCGTGGGCCCCGCTCCTGCTGAAGGCAGCGAGGACCAGGACATGATCAACGCCGGCGGAGGCTTTATTACAACTGTTCCCGGAGCTTCTTACTTCGATTCCGCCACCAGTTTCGGCATCATCCGCGGCGGCCATCTGGACATCACCGTCCTGGGCGCCCTGCAGGTTGATCAGCACGGCAATCTGGCCAACTGGATGATTCCCGGCAAGATCATCCCCGGCATGGGCGGCGCGATGGACCTTGTGACCGGGGCCAAGAAAGTGATCGTCGCCATGGAACACTGCGACAAACGCGGCAACCCCAAAATCCTCAAGGAATGCACCCTGCCCCTCACCGCCAAAGGCAAGGTGAGCCTAATCATTTCTGACCTCGCCGTAATCGAGGTGACCCCCCACGGCCTGCTTCTGCAAGAAGTTAGCGAAGGCTACACAGTGGAAGACGTGATCAAGGCCACCGAGGCAGATCTGACCATTCCGGGACATCTGAGATAGAGAGCCATCCCCATGAGCAAAGCCAAGCGTGTGTATCAGTTCAAAATCACCCTCCTGGACACCAAACCGCCCATCTGGAGACGCATTCAGGTTGCGGAAAATTATCGCTTCTGGGACCTCCACATGGCAATTCAGAATGCCATGGGCTGGCAGAACTGCCCATCTTCACCAATTCACGATTTATTCGCCCAAGGAAATGGGACTTGTTGAGATCGGATTGGGGGAGGAGGATTTTAACAAGCTTCGCATTTTCGAGTGTGTTTCCAAGTATTTTTCCCTGGAAAACACCGACGCGTTGTATTGGTACGATTTCGGCGACGATTGGAACCATAAGGTCACTTTGGAAAAGATCATCCCTGCCGACCCCAAGCACACTTATCCACGCTGTATAGCCGGGAAAAGGGCCTGCCCGCCTGAAGATTCAGGTGGCGTATGGGGCTTTTACGAAATGCTGAATGTTCTGGAAGACCCCGAACACGAAGAACACGAAGACCTGCTTGAATGGCTTGGCGATGCTTATGACCCGGAACATTTCGATCCCAAAGAGGTTCTGTTTGAGGAACCCAAGGAAAGCGAGAAAGCCATAACCTCATTGTATTGATGAATGAAGATAGCCCAAGCCAGGAGATTAGGGACGACCTGCCATGGATGAAAAACCGAAAATCGGCATCAGTTCCTGCCTCCTGGGCAACAAGGTTCGCTACGACGGCCGGCACAAATACGATGCCTGGCTGGTGGAGACCCTCGGTAAATATGTAACTTATGTGCCTGTCTGCCCTGAGGTGGAATGTGGCCTTTCTGTCCCCCGCGACCCCATGCGCCTCGTGGGGGAGGTGGAAAGTCCTCGTCTGCTGATCATCAAGGACCGGACAGACCACACCCCACGCATGCTGGAATTCTGCGTCCGCAAGCTTTCCGAGCTCGCGGACGCGGAACTCTGCGGCTTCATATTCAAGAGCAAATCACCTTCCTGCGGCACGGGACGGGTTATAGTCCATCCAGACAAAAATGGGTCTGGCGGGAAAGAAGGCATGGGCATCTTCGCTCGGGAATTCATTAAAGCCTTTCCCCACCTGCCCGTGGAGGAGGAAAGCCGGCTGCAGGACCCCGCGCTGCTGGAAAACTTCATCGAGCGCGTCTACATCATACAGCGTCGGAACAAGCCGCGCCGCTAACTTTTTTCCTACTTTTCCCTTTCTGATTATACGGATTCGATTGATTCACGAATCCTTTTCCTCTCTCAAACCCGCTATTGGTCAACTAGGCGTCGACCTTCCACTCAGCCTGGAGTCCAGCGAGCCTGCGAGCTTGGACTACAGGACACTTGTGAGCTTTTAATTATTTGCTGCCGTCGATGCTCGTCCCTCGCTCGACGCCAGCTTCCCCGTCAACCTCGCTCCAAAGGAGCAAAGGGCAGGGATGGACGCCTGTCCGTTTTGCCTGTCATCAGCACCCGAACTTGATTCATCTTGTGGTGATTATTTTTCTTGACACATTTTACAACACCACGATAATGTGGCCCAGTTAAAACCAGTCTTATGGAGGTAAAAATGAAGACGGTTAAAAGCTTGGTTTTGTGTTGTGTGCTGCTCTGCGGAGTGGCGGTTTTGGGTGCGCGGGGGCCCCACTGGCTGTGGGCGCGTGGCGCGGGAGGAACTGGCAATGATGAAGGCTTTTCCATAGCGATTGACAGCCAGGGCAACCAGTATGTGACCGGGACGTTTGAAAGCACCGTCAGTTTTGGCAGCCATATCCTGACCTCAAACGGAAACTATGATATTTTTGTCGCCAAACTGGACCCCGACGGCAACTGGCTCTGGGTGGTCCAGGCGGGAGGGACAGGACCTGATTGGGGAGGTGGCGTCGCCGTGGATGGCGCGGGCAATGCCTATGTAACCGGGTCTTATAGAGGCACAGTCAGTTTCGGCAGTTATACCCTGACGGCGTATGTCAATTACAATGATATGTTTGTCGCCAAACTGAATACTAACGGAACCTGGCTCTGGGCTGTCAGCGCGGGAGGGGGATTCTATGATCAGGGAAATAAAATCGCCGTGGATGGCTGGGGTAACGCCTATATGGCCGTGCAATCTGACAGCGAAACAATTACTTTCGGCAGTTGTACCCTAACCAGATTTGGACCTGGAACGGATATCTATGTTGCCAAGCTGGACCCATACGGCAACTGGCTCTGGGCGGTCCAGGCAGGAGGAACAGCGGATGACATTGGAAATGACATCGCCGTGGATGGCGAGGGTAACCCCTGGGTGACCGGGAAGTTTAGAGGCACCGCCACTTTCGGCAGCCAGACCCTGACGGTAAGCGGACACAATGATGTGTTTGTCGCCAAGCTGAACACGAACGGCAACTGGCTCTGGGCGGTCCAGGCAGGAGGAACAGCGGATGACATTGGACATGGCATTGCCTTGGATGGCTCGGGCAACGCCTGGGTGACTGGGATTTTTTGCCTCGCCGCCAGTTTCGGCAGCCATACCTTGACAACAAACTCAGGCGGTGATATTTTTGTTGCAAAGCTGGATCCCTCCGGTAACTGGCTCTGGGCTGCCCAGGCGGGAGGAACCGTGGGTGACAGGGGATATGGCATCGCCTTGGATGGCTCTGGCAACGCTTATGTGACCGGATATTTTAATCGAACCGCCAGTTTCGGCAGCCACAGCCTGTCAGTAAGTGGATACGACAGCGATATCTTCGTCGCCAAACTGGATCCCTCCGGCAACTGGCTCTGGGCTGTCAGAGCGGGAGGGACAAAACCGGACGAGGGATACTGCATAGCCCTGGATGGCTCGGGCATCGCCTATGTGACCGGGTATTATAGAGAAACCGGCGCCACTTTTGGCAGCCATAGCCTGCCGCCAAATGGATCCCGTAATATCTTTGTCGCCAAGCTCGGCATGCACCCGGGTGCAGGAATCCCCATAGCCCCGCAAAACCTGAGTATTACAAGAAACGGCACGCATATCTTTCTGGATTGGGGCGACGTTGCATTTGATCTGGCTGGCAATCCGGTGAGCGTGGACCACTATCGGGTCTATTATTGCGCCTCCGGTCCCGCAGGACCCTTCACGGTCTTTGGAGGGGATGGTTCGATCACACAATCGCAGTGGACGCATAGCAACGCGGCCTCGCAATCGCCAGGCTTTTACTACGTTACGGCGGTGATCGCGGACTGAGAGGACGCGCAGAGACAGCCCGCAAGCTGCCAGCCGTTTTATCGCGCCGGAGCCTTTGCCTTTCGCCGTGTGAACGTCTCCTGGCCGTTAAGGCGCTTTCCTGTTTCCCAGTCGCGCCTCCCGCATGATGCCCGCATTCGATGCGAGGATCATACGGGAGGCGTGGGAGAGGGATAAACGAAGGCGCTAAGGGTGTGGCTGGCAGGACAGCGCGGCGGGCAGGCAGATATGGCGCTCTTTCAAATCAAATAGGTTAGCTTGTAGGGCGATATAAGGATAGCGAAGGAACGCAGGACCCCTCGTACAATGGATTCCGGTCAGGCCCGGAATGACGTGGGTTTGGGGGCGGGTAGTATGTTGTTAAAGGTAACAACAAGGTGGAGAGCCACTTGTGGGCGGCAAGAATCAACCCCGCGGTTGTGTCGCCCTCCGGACTTACACGGTTTGAAAGAGAGCCATAACTAATTGCCCTGGCGGCGCACTTGGGCCGTGGATTCCCTCAAGTAGAAAGGTTCGAGGCTGGCAAGCTGCTGGAAATCGTAGTTTTCCTCCCGGGGAAAGATGGCGGCCAGGGTGAACAGCCCGGAGGCGTCGAGGGGCGCTTCCGGCACTGGAACGAAGGGGATTCCCCGCTCTTCAAGAGAGGGTTTGAGCAGTTTGCTGCCGCTGCCGGTGAGGTAAGCCCAGGACAGATCCCAGTTCAGAAGTTCCTCCGGAGCCAGCACAGCGGGACCCTCCAAAACGTTCAGCTCCTCATCGTAAAGCGCGGCATAGACTTCTCGCATTTTCGCGTCCACCACGGCCAGGACTTTCCGGCCGCAGCGGTAGCGGCACAGGGCCTCCAATTGCAGGGTGGAAAAGGCGCGCAAGGGAATCTTGAGTCCGAAGACGATGCCTTTGGCTGTGGCCAGCCCGATGCGCAATCCGGTGAAAGAGCCGGGCCCGTTGGCCAGATACACCGCGCTGATGTCGGCGGGCTGGAATCCGCAGAATTTAAGGGCCGCGTCCACCTGCGGCATCAGGGTTTCGCTGTGGGTGACGCTGATGTCGAAACAGGCGGAGTAAAGCACCCGCCCGGAGTCCCAAAGCGCGATGGAACCGGAGTTCTGAGAGGTATCGAGGGCGAGTTTCAATTTCCGGAGCTGATCCAATCATCGTAAAGGCGTTCGAACAGCAGTTTGTGTTTGGCTTCGTCGGAAGCGAGTTTGCGGAAGAGTGTGGAGATTTCGCTGTCGGGGAATCTAAGGCTCATTTCGGAATAGAGCTTGAAGGAATTCTCTTCGCGCTTCATGGCCTTGATGAGGATGTTCTGATAGCTGAGATCGAGGTTTTCGACGTCGGCGCTGAGATATTCGGAGATCCTGAGGTTCTGCACCCGGGGGATCTCGTCGGCTGAAACCCCTCTGCGGCGGATGTTCTCGATCACCTCAATGTGTCCCATCTCCATGGCTTCCAGTTCCTTAAGCATCTCCCGCTGGTCCTGGAACTTGGCTTCCTGCTGCAGGTCGCGGTAGAATTGGACTGCCTCCCGCTCGCGGGCGACGGCGAAATCCAGTATTTCGTTGAATTCCTGTGTGGTCATGGTTTCCTCTGAATCGGTTCTGGTTTTATAAAAAGGAAAGCCCGCCGGGGGGCAGGCTTTCCGCAACGTTTATGATTATTCGTCGACAGGTTCGAAGAAATCTTTGCCGACGCCGCACAAGGGACAAACCCAATCTTCGGGAAGTTCCTCGAAGGGGATGTTGTCGTTTTCCGCGGGGTCATAGACCCACTGGCAGGCAGTGCAATAGAATTTTTGCATCTTATTTTCTCCTTAATAGGTTTCGCAGTGGATTTCGAAATAGGCCTTGGGATGCAGGCAGCAGGGACAGATTTCCGGAGCTTCGGCGCCTTCGTGGATGTAGCCGCAGTTGAGACATTTCCAGAAAAAGCTGCCGTCCTTTTTGAAGACCTTCATGTCCTTGACGTTATCATAGAGCTTGCGAAAACGCTTTTCATGCTCCTTTTCCACTTTGGCCACCAGGCGCCAGGTGAGGGCGATTTCCTTGTAGCCTTCATCTTCGGCGATTTCCGCGAACATGGGATAGAGCTCTGCCCATTCCTCTTTTTCGCCCTCGGCGGCATATTCCAGGTTTTTGAGGGTGCTGTCTGCCGACCAGGCGACCGGGAAGGAGGCCATGATGCTTATCGGTTCGCCTTCCAGCCCTTGTTTCTGCAAGTGCTTGAAGAACAGCTTGGCGTGTTCCTTTTCGTTTTCGGCGGTTTCGGTGAAGATATTGGCGATCTGCTCAAAACCTTCTTTCTTGGCTGTTTTGGCCGCATAGATATAGCGCATGCGGGCCTGGCTCTCTCCGGCAAACGACTTCATCAGGTTGCCGGCTGTCTGGGTATCTTTGAATGACATTGCTTTATTTCCTCTCTTTTGGGTTGTTTCAGGCTTTCCAGAGACCGTGCAGGTTGCAGTATTCACGCACGCAGACCACTTTGTCTGCACTCACGCGGAAAATTGCCTCAGGGGCGTCTCCGGGCTTGAGTTCGTGGCGGTGGACCTTGTTCTTGGTGCAGACCTCGATCATGGAGATGTAGTGCTTTTCCTCCATCGGATGGGGTGTAGAACCCACAACGACCTTGACCTTGTCGCCCATTTCAGTGAGCACGGGAACGTGTTTCTCCAGCGCGGCATCCACGGTGTTTCCTTCCAAAAGCTTCATCGGTTCACCGCAGCAAACCAGCGCTCCGGCACCGGTGAAAAGGACTTCCACCAGATTGCCGCAGATCGGGCAGTGGTATATTTGACGCAGTTCTGTCATGTTTAACTCCTTACATTGATGATGAAATTCAAGAGTCCGGAAGGCGGCATCTTTTGTCAATAGAAATCTGAGCCTCCGCGCGGGAAATATTTTGCTTGCCAAAAAAGCGATTATTCTATTAGTGGAAACACAAGGTTTGTTGCATGAGGAACAAGATATCCATGAAAAGATCGCTGCCGCTACTGGTATTGACCGCGCTGCTCCTGCTTCTGTCCGGATGCGTGGAATACGATGAAGAGCTTTGGCTGAACTCCAACGGCTCGGGCCGGGCCAGGATGCGCCTGGTCCATCAGTCCTATTATGCCAACACCCAGGAGATCATGAACAAGCTCGACAAACCGGGGATTCACCTGGAAAACATCACGAGAAAGCAGAGCGGGCCGAAAATGATCTATGAGGTGGAGCTAAAGTTCGACAGCATAGAGGCTTTCAACAGCGTGAACGACCAGCTTTGGTCAGCGGATTTCTGGGGCAACATCACCATCGCGAAAAACGCCAAGGGCAACATTGAATTCAAGCGCCTGATCTCCCTGGGCAGCCAGAACGCCGCTCCGGAAGGTACCGGATTTCCCGGCGAGCCTGGGGAATACAATGCCGCCGGTGAAGACAGCTCCATGTTCGACTCAGACGACAACCTTGTCTATGATGAAGACTACATCAACAGCCTGCCGGACGACAACGACATCCTCCAGGGCATCTATATGCAGCAGCAAACCGAACACCCGATGTGGACCTACAAACTCCACCTCCCCTGGAAAATCATCCACGCGGGCGACAACTCCCAGAGCATAGACCACGCCAACAGAGTGGTAACCTGGAAGTTCGACACGCTGAACATGTGGAACAAAAAAGAGCTGATGACGGTGGAGATGAAAAAGGGCCTGAACTGGATGCTTTATGCGCTGATCGGCCTCGTGGGCACCCTGGTGCTGGTCTTCGTCATTTGGATGATCAGGATCAACCGCCGCTCATATCTGCAGGACGCCATCAAACACCAGCAGGAAAGCGAGCACCAGCAACAACAATAGAAAAGAGTTTTAAAGAGGCTGAGGGCTGAAGTTTCAGGTAAAAAGCCTGACAAGACGGGGTATCAAGGAAAGCAGCACGAGCAACCAGACCAGTAATCCCACCACGATCGAGGCATAGTGTCCAAAGGTAGGCCTGGAAAGCGGTTTACCGGCTTTGGCGTTGCCCTCGTTGATGTGCTTTTGCACCGGCACAAGGCAGAGGATGGATAAAGCCAGCAGGCCGAAGGTCAGCGCGAAATCCACCCAGACGCTCAGGAACGGCGTGAACCCCAGGATGGAGCGAGCCACCTGAGTCAGAAGGGCCACTATCCAGAGCCAGCCGTTGAGTGTAAAATCTCGTCCGCTGTACCTTCCGCCCAACTCCTGGTCCGTGGAAATTTGTGAAAATACCCCCACCAAGTCAACAGGATTCCGCAAATCCCTCCCGAAATAGGCAGCGGTGCGACCCTTACGGTGAAAGCGCAGAAAACGCCAGTTCCTGTAAATCCAGTAAATCTCGTAAAACCCAAAGGTGATAAGGCTCAGCCAGACCAACCGGGACACCGGAATGTGGAAAAACAGCGGGACGTTTTCCTCGTCGATACTGGCAAAGCCTTTGTCCTCGGCCCAATCCGTTATCTGCACTTCCGATTCATGCAGGTAACGCATCAGTTCCGGAATGTCACGTATCTTCAGCCATTGCGGTGAACTACTTTCCATCACGGATGAATCCATGCTCAGCACATCGTCCAGGATCAGATCCAGAACCTCTTTGGGGCTTACCGGGCCCAGAGTCTTGCCCTCGTAAGTGTAGTAGTATTTCGCCATAGATAAAATCAGGGGTAGCGGATAAGGCCACCCCCGGCTCAAATCATAGTTTGCTCATGTAGTCCAGCAGATCGACCACGCGGCAGGAGTAACCCCACTCGTTGTCATACCAGCTGAAGATCTTCACCATCTTGCCCTTCACATTGGTGGAAGGGGCGTCGAAGATGGAGGAATGGGGATTGCCCACGATGTCGATGGAGACCAACTGTTCCTCGGAATACTGCAGAAAGCCTTTCAGATAGGTCTCGGCGGCCTCTTTCACGGCGGCGTTGACCTCCTCCCTTGTGGTTTCGCGTTCCAGATTCACGCAGAGGTCCACCAGCGAACCATCCGGAGTGGGCACGCGGATCGCGATGCCGTCAAGCTTTCCCGCCAGTTCCGGGATCACCAGGCCGATGGCTTTCGCGGCGCCGGTGGAAGTGGGTATCATGCTCATGGAGGCGGCGCGGGCACGGCGTAAGTCCTTGTGGGGCAGATCCAGGATGCGCTGGTCATTGGTGAAGGAGTGCACCGTGGTCATCAGCCCGCCGGCGATGCCGAACCTATCCTGCAGAACTTTGACCACAGGGGCCAGGCAGTTCGTGGTGCAGGAAGCATTTGAAACCACAGCGTGTTCAGGCTTCAGGGAAGTGTGGTTCACGCCCATCACGACGGTGGCATCCACCTCGTCCTTGGCAGGAGCGGTGAGGATAACCTTGGCTGCGCCGGCTTTGAGGTGTTTGGAAGCGGCTTCTTTGGTGTTGAAAACGCCGGTGGATTCAATCACATATTCCACGCCCAGCTCTTTCCAGGGCAGGGCTTCGGGGTCTTTTTCAGCGAAAACCCGGATGGCGTTTCCGTCCACGATGATGCTGTCGTCGGTATGTTTCACTTCGCTGGAGAAGATCTTGTGCACGCTGTCGTATTTCAGCAAGTATGCCAGGGTCTTGGCGTCGGTGAGGTCATTGATGGCCACCACCTTCATTTCGGGGTGGTATTTATAGATGGCTCGGAGCACGAGGCGTCCGATGCGGCCAAATCCATTGATGGCTACTTTTATCATTCACACTCCTTTAGAGTAATATGCTATTATCGGCGCTGCCAGTGACGCGGCAGAACTCCATGACTGTGTTTTTCATCTTTTCCTCGCCTTTGATCAGCCACTTGCGGGGATCAAATTTGCCCTTGTTCGGGATGTAGTCTTCCGGCGACACGTCAGGTGGGCAGACGATGGCGTATTTATCCTTTTCCCAATAGGCCTGGATCGCTTCCGCCATGTCCATTTGGTAGTGGGTGTCCTTGTTTATTTTCACCACACCGTTGGCAATGGCCACGCGCTGCTGCTCGTCGGTGAGTCCAGAAGCGCCGTGCAGTACCAGGCCTCGTTCCACCCCGTGCTGGATCAGCAGGTCGTCGATCTCCTTGATCAGGTCCAGGCGCAACACGATGTTTTCGCCTTTGGAAACGCCGTGGTTGGTGCCCACGGAGGCAGCAAAAAGATCCACGTTGGTTTTCTGTACGAATTCCAGCGCCTCTTCCGGCCGGGTGTAAAGCTCAATATCTGAAACAATCTCGTCTTCGGCTCCCTTGATGTGGCCGATTTCGCCTTCCACCAAAACCCCGTGTTTGTGGGCTATATCCACCACTTCTTTGGTGATGCGGATGTTTTCTTCCAAGTCTTCTTTCGAAGCGTCGATCATCACGGATGTCACCAGGTTTTGTTCGATGCAGTGGACGATGAAATCAAAATAGTTGGGGGTGGCGTGGTCGATATGCAGACCCACACCGCTTTTGGGGAATTGCGAGGCAAAGGTTTTGATCATGGTGGAGATCAGCGCCGCGCCAACCTTGATGTCCTGCGACTCGCCGGCGGCATATTTGCAGGCGCCGCTGCTCATCTGCATCAGGCCGTCTGAATTCACCGCCGCGTAGCCCTGCACAAGGGCGCGTATCTGGGTGTCGAACACAACGTTCGAGGCGATGATGCCGAAACGCTGTTTTTTGGCTTTGAGAAATACTTCTCCTAGTTGCTTGCCAGTTAGAAACATTTATAACCTCCCTGGTCAGTTGTTTTATTGCTGTCATGGTTTTTTGGTTTGGGAGTGGCTGTCAAGCTAAATCCTCCTCTTCCGCTCCCGTGCCAGTAGATACGCCTGTATCGTCTTCCAATTCAAGGACTTGGGCAGCCTCCTCCACAGGCAGTTCCTGCACTTTGTTCAGCTTTTTCTGGATCTGGCGGCTGCGGTGGCTGGCCGTATCGATAGAATTGGAGGCTTCCTGCAGCTTTTTCTGGGTGTGTTCCAGCGCTTTTCCGAATTTGCCGAATTCGTTCTTTACAGCACTGAGGATCTTCCAGACCTCGCCAGAGCGTTTTTCGATGGCCAGGGTGCGGAAACCGAGCTGGAGGCTGTTCAGGATGGCCGCCACCGTGGTTGGGCCCACAACAACAACCTGATACTGGCGGCGCAGCTGCTCAAAGAGGGCCGGATCACGCAAAACCTCGGCGTAGAGCCCCTCCACGGGCAGAAATAGCAGCGCGAAATCGGTGGTCAGGGGCGGATTCAGATATTTGTTGCGGATGTCCCTGGCACAGCCCAAAATGCGGTTGTAGAGCGCTTTGCGGGCGGTTTCTGTGGCCCCGGGGTCGCCGGCATCCCAGGCTTCCACCAGGCGGGAATAATCCTCGATGGGAAACTTGGCGTCGATTGGCAGGTAAACGCTTTCCTGGTCTTCATCCCGGCCTGGCAGGCGGATGGCGAATTCCACCACCTCGTCGCGCCGCTTGTGGGGCTTGAAGTTGCGCGTGTATTGCTCCGGCGTGAGCACCTGCTCCAGAATCGCTTCCAACTGGAACTCGCCCATCATGCCGCGGCTCTTAACGTTGGTGAGCACTTTTTTAAGGTCACCCACCCCGCTAGCCAGGTTCTGCATTTCGCCCAAACCTTTGTGCACCAGCTCCAGCCGCTCGCTCACCTGCTTGAAGGATTCGCCCAATCGCTTTTCCAAAGTGCTGTGCAGTTTCTCGTCCACCGTTTTGCGCATTTCTTCCAGCTTGGTTTCGTTGTTGGCGCGAATCTGTTCCAACCGCCCTTCCAGAGCCAACTTCAAGGCTTCGAACTGCTGCTGCTGGGTGTTCACCAAGTCCTGCAGTTTTCGGGCCAGGGATTCGGAGAGGTTGTTCAGAGAAGTGCTGAGTTCCGCTCGGTTTTTGGCGGCATCGGCATTGATCTGTTGAGACAGGTTGTTGAGCGAGGCGTTGATTTCCTCGCGGTTTTTGCGGTTCTCGGAATTCAGGTTTTCGTTCTGCCGGTCCAGCGTGGCCACCAATTCCTTGCGGGTGTCGGTTCCCAGGGCCAGCAGGTCAGTGCGCAAGCGCTGCAAATCGTCGCGCAGATTGCGTTCGAAGGCTTCCAACTGCCCGGAAAACCTGGTCACCTCATCCAGCCTGTCATCCGGAGCCGACTGTTTTCGATAGAGCAGGATGGCGGCAACAATTCCCAGAACCAGGATCAGCACGCAGAGTATCAGGATCGCCAAAAGCATTGTTACACCTGCCTTATGATACTTTGCGCATCAGATAGTAGAGGGAGCCGATCAGGGTGATGTCCTGATGTTCCTCCGGATTTATCAGCAGGGGCTGGTATTCGTCATTGAGTGAAACCAGGATTATCATCTTTTCCTTTTCGTCCATCACCAGGCGTTTCAGGGTGATGCCGCCGTCGATCCGCAGCGCGCAAATTTGCCCCGCCAGCTGTTTCCAGTCCTGGTTTTGGCGAATAAGCACCAGATCGTTGTTGAACACCATGGGCTCCATGCTGCTGCCGTTCACGCGCAGGCAAATATAATCTTCAACCACCCCGCGGATCATGGCCCGGCGGATTGTGAGAAACTCCATATAGGTTTCAAAATTCTCCACGGGCGGTCCTGCGGCGATTTCTCCGGATACCGGAATATCCAGCAATTCAGCCAATTGGGTCTGTTCCCGGTTGCGCGTCAGAACGTCCAGTTCGCCGTGGATGAAGTCGCGCACCTTATTCAGTTTATCTTTGGTTTTTCGCCGCGAATCCTGTGGATTGACCCACATCGGACCCCTGCCCGTGATCAGCCAGTGCAGATTTACATCGCAGACCTTGGTGAGCAGCAGTATCGTGTCCAAAGAAGGGCGGATTTTCCCTGATTCGATCTGGGAAATGGCGGATGGCTTCACCTTAAGTTTCTTGGCCAGGGCGCTTTGCGTGACTTTCAGCGACAGGCGCAGGGCCTTCATTCTTTTTCCGATCATGTTTTTCCTCCAGTTTGAGCTTACTCTCGCCCCGCCACGCGGGGAACTGACAGCTCGGAGCAAGTTTTCCAGTTTGCCCTGCCCTGTCAAGAGCTTTTTTGTAATTCACGCTAACAGCAGTTGCCAGCCATCCAAAAATCCCGGATTTAGGATGTGAAGCTGAGAAACACCTCTGGAGGGAGAATTAATCAAGGCAAGGATTACCCTATATCATTACGCTAAAGCGGAAACTATCAGCTACGCTAATCATCTGGATCGGTGAATCCAGCGATTTCACCAGGTCCGGTGTGAGAGAAAACCATCCCTATTCTACCAATTGGACCGAAAAATGAGCAACAAAGACTGGAAAGGTGGCAAAAAAGGCCTTCGTTCAGTAATATTCGTAGCGGATGCTCAGGCTGAGATTCTGGTCTCCTTTGTCCTGGATGGCGCTGTACTGGATGAGGTTGCCCAGGTCGTCGGTTATATAAGTGTGCACGGTGTTTATCTTGTCGTTGGGTGAGTTATAGAGCATGCTGCTTAGACGTCCCTCGGAGTCGTAACTATATGTGTACTTGCGCATAAAGTTACCCTGAAAGTCGTTTATCGTGCTTTCTTTCAGACGTCCCTCGCCGTCCAGGACATTCGTGGTTTTCTGGGTGTGGGCGTCGTTGAGATAATCCTGGAGGATGGAGATAATGCCCCTCTTGGTGTCGTAGCTGTATTTGGCGGTGGTGATGAATTTGCCGCTGAGGTCTTTTTTCTGGCTGATGACCGGTGTTCCCTTGCGGTCATAGAAATGGATCTGGTCGCGGTTGCGGCGGCTGGGCACGGCGAAATTTATGGCGACCGAATAGCCGTCATCAGTATAGGTGTAAAGGTGTTCCTTGAAGACGGCTCCCGCGTCATCATAAAATACGATTCGGTTTAGCTTTCCCAGTTCGTCATAGAAATATTCCGCGGCGTTGTCCTGAGCCGGATAAACGCTGTCCAGGTCGGCAGTTTGGGTTTCCAAGCCATTCCGGCAGGCACAGCGCTGCACCTTCTCCAACTGGCCGTCCGGACGATACAAGTAGCGGAAACCCCGGGGCTGCGGGCTGTAGGTATCGCTGAAGGTGGTTTCCACGCGGCCGAGACTGTCGAAGCTCACAATAACGTGGTCTTTCAGGGAATCGGTTCCAATGATGACGTCGCTGGTTTCGATGTACATCTTGCGCACCCGGCCTTTCAGACCGAAATCCGCCCAGTTCAGTTGGTCTCCTCCGTCGTTTTTGAAAGGATACTTGTCCAGGGCGCTATGGCGCTCCACATAAGGCGCGGCGGGGCCGGGACTGCCTGTCAGGTTTGTTTCGGCGAAGGCCACAGCGGCCAGGGCCAGTATCAGCAAGACCAAGCCTGGTCTCTTCATAACTCCTCCTAAAAGGATTTTGACATTTCTCTTTATACTATTCACTTTGGCAAATCCTGTCAAGTATTATTTGGCGCGAATCTTTCCAACCGGGCGGGTAAGGCCCGGATTGAAAGAGAGTTATAACTGATCCTACCGCGGTGTCCTGCCAGTCAGGCCCTTAGCGCCTGCGACTATTCCACTCCCATGCCTCCCGCATGATACCCGTATCAAGTGCGGGTATCATGCGGGAGGCGAACCTGAAACACGGGACATGGCGTTAACGGCCAGTCAGCATCGCTTCGCTCCGGCCACATGCTGCCGTCGAGCGAGGCACGAGCATCGACGCCAGCAGTACTTCCTGTCGTCCATACTCACTGCATTCGCTATACGCCAAGTTGCCTTTGGGCTTTAGCCACCTATTTGATGGAGAATAAAAAAGGGGACGAAGCTTTCGCTCCATCCCCGCGTTGTTTATGTGTTCAAATCAATCCGGATAGGTGAGGGTGCAGGCCTGCGAGACCTTTATCCAGTAACCTTTGCCGGGTTCCATGGTTGTGGGGTTGGCGCCCAGGTGATTCACTTCCTGCAAATATGAGGAGATGGAAGCTAGGGCGGTGGCGGTCGGTTTGGCGGCCTCGGGCAGGTAGGAAACCAGGTTCCATCCGGCTTTGAGGCTGATAGGGGTGGCGGAGGCGTCCACCTGGTTCCCGCTTACCGTCAGGGTGGCGGGGGCGGACATGTTCACCCAGTAACCGCCGTTCACGGCCAAATCTTCCAGTGTGTTGAAATACCCGGCCATGGAGGGCATGTAACTGAGAGACTCGTTCTTGACCTGGATGAGTCCCGTCACGCCTTCAAAGACATCCGCCAACGCGTAAGAGGCAGACACTTTGTTCAGGCTGATCAGGTTCCAGCCGGCATTGAGGCTGATTACCAGGTCGTTGGGAACCTCGCCGAAAACCACCGTGACGGGGGTCATGGCATTGGCGGAGACTGTCACCTGCACGTTCTGGGGATCGTAGCCCGGAGTGGTGACGGTGAGGGTGTAGGTGCCGGGCTGGAGGTAGCGGTAGAAATCCCCGTGAGTGGCGTCGGTTTCAACGGTGGAATAGGTGTTGTCGTAGCCGGAGATGCTGATCGTAGCTGACAGCGGATTGCCATAAGCGTCCACAACCGTGCCGTGGATGCCGTCCAGGGCCAGCTCCAGATAGCTGAGCATGGCCTCGTAGTTGTAGTTCCAATAGTTGGGCATGGTGGAGGCGGCTGGCATCTTGGTGTTGGAACATTCGATTGTCACCTCGCGGCCGTTGCGGGTGTAGTTCATCCAATCCTGGCGTCCGCCTGCGATCGAATACCAGTCAGCTCCGTTGGTGACGCCGTTGGAGCTGATGCCGGTGAAGTAGCCGCTGGGTCCGTTCGCTTGGGCGTTGGAGGCATAAACCAGGCTGGAGGAGAGGAACCAGGCGTCGTCGGGGTGCCGGGTGTAGGTGTAATCCCAGGGATAGTTCACAACTTCCGCGCCGCCGTGGTAGTTGGCGCCAAACACAAAGCTGTGTGCATTGGCGAAGTCCATTAGGGCCTGGGTCTCAGGCTGGATGGCGCCCTGGTTCAGGCTGCCGTCGTAATTGGGGTAGTTGCGGTTGAGGTCAACCCCGTTGGCGTTGTAGCGCCGGGCGTTGGACACGGTGTTGTTGCCGCCGTAATAGGTCCCGTCCGGATTGGTGTTCGGCCCGATGTAGAGTTCCATCGAGTTCACGATGTTGGTCAGGCGGGGATTTGTCCCATACTGGCTGAGGAGGGTGTCGATGAGGCGCAGCATCAGGATCCAGCCGGTGGTCTCATCGCCGTGCATGGTGCTGGTGAGCAGCACTTCGGGTTCTTTTTCCTCACTGGCAACGTTGTCCGAAATCTTGGCGACCAGGATGGCTCGTCCGTTCACGGTGGTGCCCACGTTGATGATCTGGCAGAGGTTGGGATATGTGCTGGCAAAGCCGTTCATCATGCTCACATAGGCGTCGTAGGTGGGGTAGGTGTCCCAAGCCTTGGCTTCATTGGCGCTGGAACTCATCACCACCGGGAATTCGCTGGAGGGAGCGGGCAAAAGCTGGGTTCTGAAGCCCAGCTTGCTGAATTCTTCCCACTCAGAGTCGTTGGCGTAGGCATAAACCCAGTTGCCTTTTACGTTGTCGATGGAGACTATCCGGGTCAGGTTTTGCAGTTCGCTTTTGTCCAGCAGTTCAAAGCGGAAGTAATACTGGGTCCACTCCCCTGCCACGAGGGGCAGGGAGAGTAGAACCAGAATGGTCAATATCAGTAGTTGTTTCATTTACGAACCTATTTGGGGATCAGTTGCGCACGGCTTTCACATAGTAGAAGGCCATGGGCAGTTCAGTCAGATCGCTGAAGAGCAGATTCGCTGTCGTTCCAATCAGGGTGTAGGTTCCATAGGGATCCGTGGCGCGGAACACTTGGTAGCTTTCCGCGTTGTCCACCGCGTTCCAGGTGACCTTGAAGCCGCCATCGACCTTGGTGATGGAAGTTATCACGGGAGTGTCGAGCGAGGTGATAGCGCTGACGCTGATGGGCACAGGATTGTCTGTGGTGCCTATCACCTGGTTGTACGCAAGGGTGTAGGTCTCGATGGCATCGTAGGTCAGAGAGGCGCTGTAGTCGTATATCTTGAAGCTGACCTCTTCGCCGTTGGATGCCAGATTCACAACCAGGGTCACGTAGGCGTTTCCGCCATTGGTCACCACATCGGCCACGCCGCGACATTCGCTGCCCACAAAAGCGCCGACCACGTCGTTGAGTTCGGCTGCCACGCCATAGATGGTCACGATGCCATGGATGGTGGCTGAATTGGGATACACAACTGGTGTCCAGCCGGGCCCGGCCACTTCGTTGACGGTCACCACCACGCTGTCATAGGCGTAGCTGTGGCCGTCATAGACTGAGAAGGTGATGGTTTCGCTGCCGGTCCAGTTCTGGGCGGCGGTGAAGGTCACGTTCAATCCGTTGATGGCTACAAAGACATTGGTGTTGCCGCTGTAGCCCAGGGTGAGGGGATCGCCGTCCTCGTCGGAGACGTAGGAATTAAAGTTCACTGCCAGGCTGCCGTTGCGGTCGAAAGCGAAGCTGGCAGGCAGATTGATGGTGGGAGCGTGGTTTCCGGTGTCCCAGACATCCATGGTGGCGCTCACGTCCAGTGTGGGATTGACGGGATCGTTGGAATGGATGGTGAGCATCGCTTCATAGGTGCCAACTGCCATGCCGATAGCAGAGAAGTTGGCGGTGATGGTCTGGCTCTGTCCCGCGGCAATGTTGCCACTGAGAGGCTGTACGCTCAGCCAGGGAATGGGAGGGGAATCCTGGGTCAGAACATTGGAACCGGAGAGGGTGTGGGGCTCGGAACCGTAGATATCACCGTTCAGGGTCCAGGGCAGGGTGAGGTTGCCACCGAAGCTTGCACCGATGGTCACATTTACCGTGGCGGAAGCGGATTCGCCTCCTTTGATCACACCATAGCCGTAGGAGGTTTCACCGTGCCAGGTGATGGTCACACCGTTGCCGCTGGTCACATCGGGGGTCATATCTCCGCCGCTGCCGCCCACGAAGTTGGTGGCGCTGTTCACGGTGATCCCGGCGGGGAAGCTGATGATCACGTCTCTGAGCCACTCTACGTCCGTGCTGGCGTTGGTGGCGGTGAAGGTCCAGTCCACCGTGGTGCCGGGCAGGTAGCTGCTGGCGTCCAGGGTGAGGGTGCTTCCCGCGATGCTCTTCTCCTGAGCGGAAGCCGTTTGCAGCAGGTTGCCGGCTCTGGAGGCCAGTTCAGTCATGCTGATGCTGAAGGTGAGGGGCTGGCTGCCGGTGTTGGTGATGGTGAAGCTGTCCGTGCCTTCGGTGCCCACCTGCAGGTAGGCGTAGAGGGCATCATCGTCAACGCTGATGGTGGGCGGAATGTAGCCCGTGCCGCTCACTGCAATGTTGACGCTGGTGTTGTTGATGGAGTTGTTGGCGATCACCACGTTGCCGTTGTAGGCAGTCGCGGCGGTGGGCGCGAAAGTCAGGTTGTAGGTCTTGGTGGCGCCAGCATTGATGCTGAAGCTCAGGCTGTTGCGGCTGTCCTTTCCGGCCAGCGGGGCTTCCATGGAATTGCGTGCCGCAGCCACGGTGTAACCGGCGGGGGTGGTGATGGTGCCTGTGAGGGTCTGATCGCCACTATTTTGGATGGTGAAGGTCTTCGTGTCGGTGCTGCCCACGGCCACGTCGCCATAGGCGAGGGTTGTAGGATTGACCAGGATCACGGGGCCAGACTGGTTGGGCAGCAGGGCCAGCTTGAGATTGGGTCGGTATGAGGAGTTGTAACCGCCGCTAAAGACGTTGGTCTGATCGGAAGAGTCGCTGCGTCCATAACGGTAACCGTTGGTCACAGATGTATAC
>Ga0255344_1000132_pt1 | contig 128628 bp, 193 predicted proteins | sample wastewater_treat_5_FD_192414 | JGI IMG/M metagenome (GOLD analysis project Ga0255344, IMG submission 192414) | Wastewater microbial communities from Lulu Island WWTP, Vancouver, Canada - plant18 | ecosystem: Engineered > WWTP > Wastewater > Unclassified | place: Canada: Vancouver, British...
GCGTGAGAAAGGTCGAGGAACTCAACAGGTGTCAGGTCGATAACCCACACTTCACCCTTTACGGTAAAGCCCACCTTAAAAGACTCTATTTCGAGCCTCTTGACATACTTCCAGAAATAACCAGCGATTGCACAATTTGTGTTCATAAGAACAACTCCTTTTCTTAAAATTTTGTAGCACCTCTTGACTACATTTATATTATAGCATATTCAAAACGATTTGTCAATACCTTTTTTAAAATTTCTTGAATTTTTTTTTCAAGGTTTTTTCGTTTTGCCCTTGCCATGATTATAGTATAGCACTTAATATATAAAAAGTCAACCGTTTTTTGAAAAAAGCCTTATATAAAAAATATATGTGCGGTATATGGTTTTATATATGGCGGGGCGGGTATACTCCATGTAATATTTTAATAATGTTATACGGGGGGTTGATTTTTTTTAACAATTGCGAAGAAATTCGCAAACCCCCGGGGCTAGTCCAAAAATTTCAAGGAGCATTTTTTTCTTCGAGGCCATGCCCGGCTACTGTCTCGATACCTTGACTTTCCTCACCATCTATGCTATAATAATATTGGAAATGAGAATGAAGCTCATTCCGAGGAGGTAATAACTATGCCAATGAGATTTAAACTTGACTTTACTCTTAAAACCTCCCAAGAAAGACTCAGCTACTTAAAGGAAAATGTTGATTTCGATTAGCTAACCAAGAAAGACATTGAAACTTGTACGGACTATGTGTTGTATGGTAAGGACCCAGATAAGGACGATACCTCTATGGTAGACCGCAAAGAAATCTATATCAAAACCCGTTACAACTCATATAATAAAACAGAACCCGTTTCTTTGGAAGGACTAATGGAAAATCCCGCATTTGACGAATCAATGTTGACGTAGGACAGACACATTTACAAGAAAACCAAACCAACTATTGACAGAGAAAAATGTAAGGACATACCCGGTATGTAGGAGTTATGGGACGCCATAGATAAGCTTGACCACCTGTTAAAGCTTGCTAAGGGTGAAGTGGAACCGCAGGAAGGCGAGTCAGTGCCCAACTACGATTCCAAGCAACTATACCATTTAAACCACCACCTAATTGCGCTAAGGAAACAGCAATATATGTTGAAAGACAGCGCATTCCCTGAGTTCATGGCGGCGAAGAATTACGGCTCATTTTACGAATCGCCCACTATGGCGGAGATGAACTATCCAGTGTTCCCTTGTGGGACTATGAGGTCTGAGAATGACCCTGACTTCATGAACCCAACTATTTCGCAGCGAGAACTGGTGACTAATGTGGAGGAGAAGATAGAGGAATTGAAGAAGGCGAACAAGCCTTACTTGAACTTTATGGATAAGAGCCACATTTATTAGCTGTGCCTGAACTATTATCAGATAAAGGATTAGGCTGAGAAGAACCCTGATTCGCCCCTAAACAACCTATTGTGGACGCTGGACTTTTACATTGAGAAGGCTAACCTGAGCGAACAATAGAGGCTGATTGTGGCGGCGAAGAAGGAAGGCCTATTGAATAAGGAGATATGTGATTTGTTGATGGAAAAGATGGGGATTTACCATCAAGAGAACTATATATCGACTATATGGAATAAGGTATGTGGCTTAATCGCTGCCGCCGCCGACCTTAATTATGATGAATGGTGCTGTAAGGACTATAAGGCTGCTTGGAAGAAATGTAATTGTTGTGGAAGATTGATGCTGAGAGACCCACGTAATTTCGTGAGAAAGGCTAAGGCATTGGATGGGTTGACTAACAGATGCAAGAAGTGTGATTAGAAGAAGAGAAGAGGTGAGATATAAGTGACGAGTATGGAAGCGAAACTAATGGAGTGTTTGACTGGATTTGATATGATGGACCTGATGGGGTTTGCGAGAATGTTGAAAGTTGATGGAGAGTGCGTGAAGAAAGCTCTCTGCTCCGCCGCCATGGCTCCTGAGAATCTGGTTGATAGGCAGGAATGGGAAGACTTTATTTGCTCTATTGTTGAACAGTTTGAAAAGTGTAATAGAAAGCAAAAGAGAGAATTGTTAAAAATGGCGAAATAGATTGTGAAAGAAAATAAGGATGAAAAAAGTGGAGTAAGTGAAGAGGACATTCCACCTCAGGAATAAGAGGTGATGAAAAATGGCAATGAAAAAGTGCCTGTTGTGCAAAGAAGATAAAAGCACAGCGAATTATATAGGATTACGTTCAGAACTATTGAACGGCTCAATGCCGATTTGTAGAAGTTGCATAGCTCGACTTTTAGGCGGCAAATCAGATGAATAGAGATGGAATATGGCGAATAAGCTTTGTTAGCTTGCTGACGTTCCATTCGTTCCAGAAGTTTTCGAGAAGACCTATTAGGCTCATGGAACTGATGCTTTTGGAACTTATTGCTATATGTTTAGAGAGAAACCTTATGATACTCTTGACTGGACGGAATATAATAATGCTTATTTGATATTATAGGATGAACAGCGTGTTGAAGATGGACTCCCTGAAATAAAGGCAAGCAGAATTAATAAATTGCATAAGAGATGGGGACAAGAATATGATGAACAACAGCTTGAATATTTGGAGAATTTGTATAGTGGTATTACACAAACTACTGGTATTGTTGGCGCTTTGAATGAAGACCAAGTATTGAAGTTGTGTAAGATTTCTCTGATTATTGAAGACAAGATAAGAAGCGGCATGGAGTTTGATAAGGATTTGAAGGCTTATGATAACTTGTGCAAACTTGCTGGTGTTACTACTCAGGCTATCAAGGAAGGTAGTGAGTTTAACTCTACTGGCGAGGTATTTGCTTATCTTGAGAAATTGGGCTATAAGATTAACTACTATGACGGTGCAGTAAATGATGAAGTTGACAAGACTATGAAGGATATACAGTATTGGTCAAGATATCTTTATATTAATGAAACTGCTATCGGGGAAGAAATTAAGGAACGTATTGAGAACTTGAAGACAGCAGATAAGATTACTAACTCTGGTTTCGACTGGGGCGAATATGAATCATTTGCTGACGATGTTGACGAGAACGAAGAGTTCAATATTGAAATTTGAGGCGATGCGGCATGACTATGAATATATTGTTGCCGTAGTAGATGATTAATGCTACTACTCAAATTTTAACTAAGGGTGAAGTTTTCTATCGTAATGGTATTGCCTTAGAGAAAGGCGCCGTAATAAGTGAGAAGAGAATATAGAAGAAGTAGAGACTGTATGAGCAGTATGCGGACTTGTTCTCTTCTTACCCCGACCTTTATTTGGAATTGATTAAACCAGTGGGGTCAAAATTTAAGTTGAAGTTCTTCCAAGTAATGTTTATCAGAGCGTGTCTACGCTACGGACGTGTGTTAACAATCGCACCGCGTGCCGCCGGTAAGTCGTTTATATGCATCTTGGCGCTGTATCTGATTTGTATATTCAGACCGGGAAGTCACGTTAATACTAGATAGCGCTGTCGTATTGTGAAGTGCGACAGATAAGATTGGTTAAAAGCTGGGAAATCCAAGAATTTAATATTACTACAAAGCACGAAATCCTGTGCTTGAATGTTGCGAAAGCAGAAATAAATATATTAAATCGACCTATGGTTAAATCCTAAGGGTTTCTAATGGACAATCAGCACTAAAGGAGGAAAAGTAATGACTGAAAAAGAATTAAGAGATAGGATTTATAAGAAATTTGGTGACATCAATTATGATATTATTACCTTTAGGGTAATGAGAGAACCTGCTGACTTTAAATGTTTGGATTGTGGAAATGTTGTTCACATGGAGCATTTACAGAATTTGTTCAGAAAAACAAAAAGTGAGTTTTGTCCTTTCTGTGCTAACACTTATAAAGGAAACAAAATCGGAAAGAAGTTACCTTTAGAAGAAGCACAGAACAGATTAAAAGAAGCCTTTGATACTGAATACGAGATTATTCCTGATAAGTATTAGGGATGGTCACGAAAGGCGTTAATTAGACATACTTTATGCGGCAAGATATTCTCTGCTCAACCAAGAGATTTACTATATCACAGCCACTGTCCATGCTATACAATCAACTCAAAAGGAGAGTTAAAAATTAAAGAAGTATTGGATAAATACGGCATAAAGTATGAACAGCAAAAACGTTTAGAAAACATCAAGAAAGCTCCATATGACTTCTATCTACCAGACTTCAATTTACTAATTGAATTTCAAGGTAGACAACACTATGAGTCAGTGAAAGTCTTTGGTGGAGAAAAACAATTTGCTAATCAGCAGGAAATTGATAAAAGAAAAAAGCAAATAGCTCATGAAGCAGGTATTGAGCTACTTGAAATCTCTTACTTAGAAAAGTCATTAATTGAAGAAATTTTAGTTCAACGACTATCCTTGACAGGAGTAGAGCCAAGTGGCTCGAAATGCCAATCGCCTCAAAATGAGGATTGATTTAGTCTGGTCTTATGCGAGAGTATAAGAAGGGTCTGCGTAACGAACAGACTCGCAACATTACGATTCTAGTGCGCCCCTGGTAAGGCTCAGGGTGCTAAAATTGCGAACCAGAAGATACATTAGCTTTGGGACTTCTTCCCGCTACTTCAAGACGAGATTATTGGTAACGGTAATTTTGGTAATGACTATGTTTAGTTAATAGACATACATTTTGGTAACAAGATGAAAAAATAATGCTTTTAATTGCTGGGAAATCGTAAAGTCACTCTTGCTAAAGATATTTCCTCAAATATCAATGCGACGAAAGTAGAAATAAAAGAGTGAATGGCATATGGTTAAATCCTAAGTGCCAACAATTGATAATCAGCAGCCAAGGAGGAATATTATGACATATGAAGATTTTATGATAAAAATAAATAATAAATTTCCAGAAGAAGAATTTGAAGTAATTCAATGGGGAAAGAATTCTTCTGAGAATAGTATAATAAAGTGTTTAAACTGCAATAGAGAAATTACAGTTAATACTGGAGAGTTATTTAGGAAGAGAAGAACAAAAATTTGTTCTAAATGTAATTATATTAGGAAGGATACTCTAAAAAATAGAGAAATAATTAAAGAAAAAATTGGAGACAAGGGATATAATATTGAATTTTATATGGCACAGCAAAGTAAAAATGGAAACAAAGGAGATAAGGTTCGTTTTACTTGCTCTAAATGCGAACGAGTTAATGAATTTTTTGTTGGTAATTTACTAAAAAATAATTCTTCTATTGAATGTCAATACTGCTCTGGTCAAAAAAATAAAAAAGACCATATTGCCTATAAATTTGAGTTAAACGAAAAATATCCCAACGCTTTTACTTTATTGTCTGATTATGAGGACATAGACAAAGAGATAAAAATTCGATGTAATACTTGTGGTTTTATTCGCAAGGTTAAACCTACAAATCTTTTACGTAATGGTTTTTGTCCCAAATGTGGTAAAAATAAATCGACAGGAGAAGCGAAAATATGCGCTTGGCTTGATGAAAACAATATAAGATATGAACAGCAAAAATATTTCAAAGACTGGAATATTGGACTTCATTATTTTGACTTTTATCTTCCTGAGTATAATTTAGTGATTGAATATCAAGGTATTCAGCATTATGAATTTAATCCTTATTTTCACAAAACAATAGAAAATTTTTCTTATTGTAAGAATAAAGATAATATAAAGAAAAATGCGGCTATTGAAAATGGATTGAATTATTTAAGTATTAAATACACTTTATATCATAAAATTGAAAAAATATTAGATAATATTCTTAAAGGTTCAACGACTATCCCGCAAGGGAGTAGGGGCAAGTGCCTCGAAATGGAGCACTTCCAGTAGGAAGAAGATATAGTCTGAGCTTAATAGAAATATTAAGAAGGAAGAGTGTAACGAACTCTTTCGTAACAAAACTGAGATTAACTTTTAGAAATAAGTCAGTGTTTGACGTTATGACACCACTTAACTCTACTCGTGGTAACCGTGCTACTTGTGGTATTTTGGACGAGTTCCGTGACCACTTGGCTGAGGATATAAATGAGATTATTCTTCCTTTGTTGAACGTTGATAGACCTATGGTTAACGGAGACAAGAATGAGAATGAGCCTCAGCAGGTTCAATTATGGATAACCTCCGCCGCCGAAAAAGGCACGTTTTGTTATGACAAGACGATAGAGTTACTGGAGCAATAGATTATCAATCCAAAGGAAACATTTGTTTGGGGCTTTGATTATCGTATTCCAGTTCTTACTGGACTTCTTTCAAAGGACTACCTTACTGAATTGAAAATGTCTCCAACCTTCAATGAACTTGGTTTTGCTAAGGAGTATATGAGTAGATTTGTTGGTGGTTCTGCCGACGCTTGGTTTGACTATGAGAAGCTAAGTCGAGCAAGGAAACTTGTCAATCCGGAAACATCCGAGAAAATTAGAGATGGTATTGAATCGTTCTACATAATCAGTGTGGATGTAGCGAGACTTGGTTGTTAGACTGTTGCTACTGTCCTCAAAGTATTCCCTAACAACAGTGAGGGATATAAGATTAATCTGGTCAATTTATTTGTTCTTGGTAGAACTAATCAAGAAAAGGTGTTTGATAAACAGGTTGTTGAATTAAAGCGACTTATCGCGGCGTTTAACCCAAGAGAAGTCGTAATAGATATCAACGGTCTTGGTGTTGCCTTTGGTGATGCTATGATTAAAGAAAGCACTGATGAAGAGGGTAATACTTATCCTGCTTATGGTTTCTTCAATGAGGAAAGTAAGTATATTGATATTCAGCCAAGAAATGCTATTAAGATATTATATGGTATTAAGGCTAACGGACAAATAAACAGTGAAATGCACTCTGCATTATATGCAAAGATTTATTCAGGACACATGAAACTTTTGATTTCTGAACAGCACGCACGTAGTAAACTACTTGCTACTCGTAAGGGATAGAGAATGAGTCCAGAGGCACAGAACGCACGTTTAATGCCACATATTTTAACTTCAAGTTTGGTTAATGAGATTATGAATTTGAAGGTAAAGCTTACTGGTGTTAACAATCAGATTGCTGTTGAACAGATTAATAACAGAACATTGAAGGATAAATTCTCTGCACTTGAAATGGGAGTTTATCGTGTTGTTCAAATTGAAAATAAAGAGCTGGCTCGCCGCCGTAATCGTGGCTTGAAGAGACAGCTTACATTCTGTACCAGAGGAGGTGGAAGAAGGTGAGTGAGATAAAGGAAGTGACACCAGAAATGCTGAAAGCTCAACGTGTTGAAACTTTTAAGAAAGGTATTGAGAGCATGATTGCTAAGAGCCGTGCCGCCTTGGTAAAGTCGAATAATCGTGAGCCAAGCGTGAATAGATTCAGAAGAGACTATTCAAAGGCAGAGATTCATCGTATTATCACAGAAGGAACTGCCGTAGAAAAGTCTATGTTGTCTGAATATTTCTTTTCAGTAAGTGGTGTTTACAAGCGTATTATTCTTCACTATGCTACCTTTCTTACCTATTCTTGGCTTCTCGTTCCTCATATGAATAAATATGAAGATAAACTTAAAGAAAAGAAAAACAAGAAGATATATTTCGATGCCGCAAATTTCTGTTCAAATTTCGGCATCGAGAGAAAATGTGCTTGGTTTGCTAAGAATGTTCTTGTTGATGGCGGATTCTATGGAATTATCCATGATAGTGGAACAAGTATAGCAATTCAGGACTTACCATTCTCTTATTGTCGTAGCCGCTTTAAGAATCATTAGGATATTGATGTTGTTGAATTTGATATGCGTTTTTTTGACACAATTCGTGAAGAGGACTTACGTAAGCAAATTCTCAAAACCTATCCGAAGATTGTTCAAAAGGGATATAATAAGTGGCACAGCGGCAAGACAGATGACCCTTGGATTTTCTTGCCAGTTGAGCTTGGTATTTATTTCACTTTGTTTGACGAGAGTCCATTCTTTCTTGATTTAATTCCTCTTATCGATGATTTAGAGGATTACAAGATGATTGATAAGCAAAGAAAATAGTTAGCATTAAAACGTATTATTACACAAGAAATTCCACATGATGGTATGTAGCTTGTATTTGAACCAGACGAAGCTGCTGATATGCATGACGGTGTTCTGGAAATGTTAGCCGATAACCCCGATGCCGATGTTATCACATCCTACGGTAAGGTTAACCTATTGGATTTGAGCGGAGATGGACAGCAAAATACTGACGTTACCGAAGCTCAACAATTAATTTATGATTCTGCGGGCGTATCAAAGGAACTGTTCAGCGCCACATCCGATGCAGGCCTTCAATTCTCATTGAATAATGACCTTGCTATGATGATGGTTCTTGGCGAAGGATTTGCACACTTTTTTACTGCTTTGTTAAATAATAAATTTGGCAACCGTAAGTTGTCATTCAGAGTATTGATTCTTCCAATAAGCTATTACAACAGTTATGAGTATACTTCAAAAGCTAAGGATTTAGCAGCATTTGGTTATAGCTTCTTGACTCCTGTTCTTTCAACAGGTATCGACCAGACAAGCCTTGCTGACCTTAAATCATTAGAAAATGATGTACTTGATTTGGATGAATACCTTAAGCCGCTCCAGTCAGCGTATACTCAGTCTGGAAAGACCAATGCTATTACTGCTGAAGCAGGCAAAGCACCTGCTCAAAACCCAAACGATTCTACTACTGCTGAAAAGGATGAAAAGGAAAAAGAGAAAAAAGAATCCACATCCAAAGATGAAAGCAAAGCGAAGAAAAGCGACGCCGCAGAAAAAAAGAGTGACGGAGGTGAGGATAAATGAAGCTTGATGAAAGTATGCTAAAGTTTAATGTTACCATTTATGGTGATGTTGAGACTCTTTCTCCCACTCTTTCTAAGAGTAGATTACGAATTTTTTATAGGGGTCTCAATAGGAATCGTACATTTATATCAGAAGACTTCGCCAGACAATTGATTGAATCTTTACCATACGTGCCAGTTAAGGGTATATTTGATGGAGAGAATCTTGATTATGGCGACCACGGAGAGAAAAACTCTGATGGACGTATTTATGGTATAGTTCCTGAGAATCCTAACTTTGCTTGGGAAAAGCACGTAGACGAAGATGGGGTCGAAAGAGAGTATGCTTGTGCGGATGTTTATCTCTACACCGCTCTCTATCCAGAAGCAAACCTTATTTCTGGAAAGTCCCAATCAATGGAGATTCATAAGAAAGGACTTGACGGAGAATGGAAAATTTGGAGCGAGGATGGACAACCTTATTTCGAGTTCCAAAAAGGACATCTGCTAGGTCTTTAGGTGCTTGGCGATGAGGTTGAGCCTTGCTTTGAAGGTTCCGCTTTCTTTAGTCTGTATAAAGACGCTAAAGAAATGTTTGACTATCTAAAAAATTCTAAGGAAAAGGAGGAGAGCAAGAAAATGGAGAAAAATATCTTTAAGCTATCAGATAATGATAAGTGCAATCTTATTTTTGATGCGCTTAACACAACAGAAGATAGTTTTAAGTTAATTTGCAATATCTATGATGATTACGCAATTGCTTACGATACTGCCAATGGCAAGTATCTTCGTGCTTACTACACAAAAGATAATGAAGCAAATACTGTTACAATCGACAGAATTGAAGATTGTTACATTGTAGATGTTTCAGAAAGCGAGCTTAATGCTCTTAATGCTATGAAGGCAGTTGGCACTTATGCTGAGGTTCAGACTAAGCTTGAGGCTCATGAGGCTGAGATTGCTTCATTTACAGCTGAGAAGGAAAGTCTTAATGAACAGCTTACAAATGCTCTTGCTGAACTTGAAGAGTATAAGAAAGACGATGATGATGACGAGAAGAACAAGTGCGCTAAGAACGACGACGAGGATGACAAGAAAGACGGCGGCGAAGAAGGCGACGATGAAAAGAAGAAGGACGATGACAAGTCTAAGAATTCTCTCGAAGAGACTAATAACGAACTTCAGGCATAGGTTGATTCTTACAAGTCAGAACTTGAAGAAAAAAATGCCGAAATTAGTAGATTAAATCAGTCTCTCATCGACATAAATAATGAAAAGTCAGAGCTGGAAAACTTTAAGAATACAATCGATACAGAAAAGAAGTCAGCTATTATTGATGAATTTTCTACTTACCTTAGCGATGAGCAGGTAGCAGAATTTAACAGCAAGATGAATGACTACTCTGTTGAAGATTTCAAAAAGGAAGTTTGCTTTGCTGCTTATAATGCAGATACTTCTGTTTTCTCAAAGAACAAGGACGAACAGCCCGACTTGATTTACAAGAGTTCAAACAAGGTTACAGAAACCGGTGCTCTTGCACTTTTAATTAAACACAAAGGAGGTAATAGATAATGGCATTTGTTAAATTTGACCGCGGTCTTTTCCGCAACGGTAACTCTGCTAAGGGTCTCAGCTATGGCCAGATTGAACCTAACCAGGTTTGGTTCGATAGAGCTGGTATGGTTGAAGCACAGTGCAAGCTTGATACAAATGATTTTGCTGACACACAGGTTGCTCCACTCACAGTTAGCGGCAAGATAGGCGCAGCAACAACAACTAATAAGATTGTAGCTCAGAACGGTGCTTTCCTTCAGGTTGATAAGGCAAGCTATACAGTTTCAATTCCTACAAAGGCTGGTAAAACAGCAGGAATGCCAGTAGGTATTAACTACTCAACAGAAAAACTTTATGACCAGTTTAATCCTCAGAGAAGAAACTTCTTCCTCACAACAAACGATTGGCTTCCAAGAATTGGTTACGTTGAGAGAGGTATGAGAATCACAACTAATGCAGTTCAGTGGGATACAGATTTTGATGAACCAGCAGACTTTTCTGGCTTTACAACAACTGCTGATTCACTTCAGGTATGGCAGGCAGTTCAGCAAATTATTGCTCAGAAGGGCGTTGTCTACGCAGCAGTTCGTGATGGTTCAGATGGTGAGTTCGTAATTGGTGTTACACCTGACGCAACTGAAGATATTATCCTTGCACAGGTTGTAGCAGCATACACAAACGCTGACAGAACTTGCTCATTTATGTTCCAGATTCTCGACGGCGGCACTAAGTAATTAAAGGAGAGGTGAGAAAGTAATGAATAAAAATGATATCAGAGACCTTTACATTCATGCATTCAAGGGCACTTCCCCTGACGTTACACGTTTCAGTGTTGCTGACGTAAAGGACACTTTAGTTGAAGAGCTTCGTGCTCTTGCACCTAACAAATATGAATATGAAAAGAATAAGCTTGACATTTTCCAGATTGTTCAGGAAACATTTGATGAAGTTCTTCCTTCATATGTTGGTAACTTCATTGGTCAGTTTGCTGAAATCAAGTCAGTTGGTAATGGTCAGAGAGCTTCATTCATCGTTAAGAGAGGTCGTAGACGTGCTAAGACATTCGTTACAGAAGTAGGTCTTGCAGGTGTATACGAGGCATTCAGACTTGACGTTGACACCTTCGAAGTAAGTGCTAAGGCTTACGGTGGAGCTGCTTACGTTGACTTCGAAAGAATGCTCGACGGTTCAGAAAACCTCACAGAACCACTTCAGCTTCTTCTTGAAGGTCTTGAAGAGGCTATTTACAGAGAACTTCTTAAGGCACTTATCGCAGCAACAACTAACAGCGATATGCCAGCAGCTAACAAGGTTACTACAAACACATTTGACCCAGAGGCAATGCAGAGACTTTGCACAATCGCTAAGAACTATGGCGGTGGCTCAGCAGTAATTTTTGCTTCACCTGAGTTCGTTCAGTCAATGGGTCCTGATGCAATTGGTATGCCTGTATATGGTCTTGGTGCAAGCGGTGTTGCTCCTACTACCCCAGCTTAGGCAGGTTATGCAACACCTGTTTACAATCCTAACGATATTGCTTCAATTGCAGCAACAGGTTATATCACAATGTTCCGTGGAACTCCTATTGTTCAGCTTCCACAGGCATTTACTGATGAAGAGAATAATGAATATCAGACACCTACTGATACAGCATTCATCTTCCCTGCTGGCAACCAGAAGATTATCAAGGTTGTATTTGAAGGTCAGACAGACGTAAGAGACTGGCAGCACAGAGACCGTCAGATGGAGATTGAAATCTATAAGAAGTTCGGTGTAGCTATACTCACTACAAATGACTGGTGCGTATATAAGAACACAACTCTTACAACTCAGTATCCATATGCAAGCCCTGACAGAAGCGGCAATCCACACAACGGTATTTACAGATAATAAAAACGATAATACGGTGGGTGAGAAATCTCACCTGCCGTTTTTATTGAGATAAAAGGAGGAAATAAAAATGATGGATAATAGAATGGTAGTTCTTCAGAACACACAGGCAGGTACGGTAGAAATTTATTCTCCCGCATATAATGTAAAGAGAATATTCCCAGGTAAGGGTACAAAGCAGGCTCTTCCATTTGATATTGTTGAGCAGCTTTTATGGGATTAGGGCTTCAGATACATGATTGATACAGGTTTGCTGTATATTGATGATATGCAGGCAAAGATTGACCTTGGTCTTGAAGAGCCCGGCACAGAAACTCCAACAAGAATTAAAGTCTTTACTCCAGAACAGATTCTTACTCTTTTGAAGATAAAGAAATATGATGATTTCAAAGCTGAAATCGATTCAGTTTCTATCGAGCAGGCTAATGAAGTAGTTAAGTATGCTGTTGAAAACAATCTTGTTGATAACGATAAAGTTAACTATCTCAAGGAAGTAACTGGCAAAGATGTTATTGCTATGATAGCAAGAAAGCGTCTTGAGGCTGATGCTGAAAAGGCATATGACGCCAAGAACAAAGATAAGAAACCAGAAGGTGTATTTACTTCAGTTTAATAAGGTGATGTGAATGGTTACTTTAATGAACGTTTATGAAGCGTTCCTTTCAAAGGTAAATGAAGATGACTGGTCACACTGCTACTCAAAAGAGGATTTAGAATGGTTTCTCCTTGACTGGAGAGCCTTTCTCAATTCCGCTATACCTTATTTCAAATTCCCAAGATGCCGCCTTGACATCGACGAAGAAAAACAATGCTTTGTTGATGAAAAAATGGGGCAGGCAGAAATATAGGTGCTTGCATTATTTATGAAGCAGGAGTGGCTTAAAAGAACAGTCGATTCTTGGGAAAATATTAAAACACAGTACGATGAAGCCGATTTCTCTCAGGCAAACTTGCTTCGTCAATTCATTGAATTGAAAGCACAAGCAACTGCCGACGCTCGTCAAGTAGAGGCAAATTATTACCGCTCACCTGACCATCGTACTTTTAATTTTAAATCTTTGGCAGGAGGAGGTGTAAGACGTGGACCGAGATTTCGTCGCTAAGCACAAGGAAGTCTTGAAGAATCGTCTATATGGACTTCTCTGTGAAAAAGAAAAAGATGGCTCATGGGAAGACTTCCTTGATAATATTTTAATTGATTTGGGAAACTTCGCTAATGAGGATAGAAGTCTTGAATATTATGTTCTTGTTTCAAAAATCTCAAATTGCAGATACTTGTCCTATAAATACTTCAGAAAGACAATTTTTGAATGTATGAACTTAATTGATAGGATTGATGTGATATGAGTTATTTTGATGAAGTTTATTTAAAACGAATGAACAAGAACGGTAATACAATGCAGGAACGCATCAAGACAGCAAAAGAAAATGAGTTTGATAAAATCTATTTGAAAAGAAGTCCATATCAGTCTTTGATTTATGAAGTTAATGAAACGCCGCAAGAAATTGTGTGTGTTGTTGCTCCAACACGCTGGAAAGACAAATTGCTTTCTAATCTCCATTGCTCTATGAAAAGTCCCGTTTTTAAAACTGGTGATGTGCTTAAAATATTACAGAAAGTTAAAAACGAGGAATTTGACCGCTACTGGATTGTAATATCAGTAAGTGATGATATTACACATGGATACCGCGGCTATGAAGTAATGGTGTTAGATACCTTCATCAACCAGACTGATGAATATGGCGACACAATTCGCACTATTCCAATAAGATTTGTTAATGAGACTTCTACATTTGTTCAAGATAAATTTACTTCCTATGGTGCGGTATCATACAGGGAGCCACTTGCCCATAGAAAGTTTATAGCACAAGATAATGACTTCCTAAAGAAGAATATGTATTTTGATTATAAAGATAGAGGATGGGAAATAGTAGGTAAGGATAACTTAAGTATCGATGGTGTTGCTTATGTATCTATTGCTGAATATCTTACTAAGCCGCCAGAGCCAAAGACTACTGCGGATATTGAGATAGGAGAAGATAAGAATTTCTTCTTGAATGCTTTGAATAAGGGGTGAGTTAAATGGAACTTTCAAAAGTTAATTATGGTTAGGAACTTGGTCCAAACCTTGAAAAACTTGCCAAAAAACTTTTAAATAACCAATAGCTTGTAAAGCTTTTGATTAATACAGACAGAGACCCTGTAAATCCAAATTTACATCCAGACTTGACTGATGAAGAAATTATGGAATGTTTTGGAAAGAACATTAGAGTAGTTCCTCTTGTTACATCTGAGGATGAAACAACAACAAGTAAGATAGTAATGGTTTTCAGCGGCTCTCATATAACTGATACAAACACTTGCACTGAAGCAATTTAGTTGCTTATCTACGTTTACACTCCTTATAAGGAATGGTTAATAGCAGGTAATCAACTTCGTCCTTTCGCCATCATGGCAGAAGTGCGTAAGTCTCTTTAGAACAAACGCATTAATGGACTTGGAGAAATTCAATATGAAGGCTTTGATATCTCATCTCTCACCAATCAAACAGGAAGTTATTTGATGAGGTTTACAATCAATGCTTTCAGCTAATCAAATGTCAGTTATTAAAGAACAAGCCTATGGCGGCTACGCATCTGTGCTCCCGGAGATTTGCGAAGTATCGCCAATAACAGTTGGGGAAATGTTAGAAATGGGTAGTGATATATATAGCACAAGATTAAATCTACTTCTACTCACAGAAGAAAACATCACAGAAATTCTTGAAAAGAAGAATGTAAAAGTTGATGAAAACACTGACCTTTCGCCGCTGTCCTATTTGATGAAAAATGCTGCGGTTAGTGATGCGTTTTTTTTAGAGCTTACAGCAGCCTTTTCCACTTTTATAAAGAAGGAAGCAGTATTACTACTTCCGAAGTTCAAAGCGGTCTTAGTAGGTCCACCTGAAGAACGAAGACTTATCACGGAATAGAATTTCACAGACTTTCAAACTATTCTTAGACTGCAAAATCGAAAAGAGGTTCCAAAGCCGCCGCCAGAAAATGAATCGGCTGTTGCGAGAAATATGCGATTAAAAGCTGAGTATCGTGACAGAATCAAACGTAAATAGCAGTAGAAAAATGGCGAGGTATAGGAATTAGCAGACCTTTTGGAAATTGCAGAAGTTTTTGGAATTGATTACAAGAATAAGTCCATCTATGCTTTTTATGGATTAATACAAAGACATTAGCTGAGAGAAAAATGGACTTAGGATATACAAATGCTTTGTGCAGGCGCAGATTCTAAGCAAATTAAAGCAAAATATTGGGGAAGTAATTCCGAAAATTAATAAAAGGGAGGTTGATGACAGATATGGCAGAAAATCTTTTTGAGAAATATGGTATTAAGGAAGTTGCTGACGTAACTCTTTACCGTATTGAGAGAAAGGACGAGACCTATGAGTCACAGAGAAAAATCTCAGTTTCCTCAATTCTCAAAGGCGCACTTGCAAGAGAGATTGTTTACCCTCTTGATGAAGATGGCAAGGGCGAAGTTGAGGGTTATGAGGCATATGTGTTTAAGAAAGCAGATGTTCTTACTCACTTCAACTATGATTGCGACGATGTGTTCGATGTAAAGGGTTCAGCTCTCTTTGTTGATGATGGTGAAAATCCTATTACAACAACAAAGTACACAGAAGGAGACGATATTACAGACCCTGTCCGTGCAGCTATTGTAGCTTATCTTACAACAGGCGAAAACTCAAGCGACCCATACCACCCACATCTCTTCTTTGATAGCAATGTTGCTATTCTTTCACTTAGTGAATCATCAAGTGGCAGAAATCTTATTGATAAGACAGGCTATCTTTTCAGCCACGGCTATGGCGTTAATACAATTGTTATTGGCGATGGTTCAACAAGCGGCGTTATTAGCGCAGGTCAGCATACAGAGAATAAGTTCAGCGGCAGAATTGTACTTGAGGTAACTGATACTGCAGAGCATGAATATATTGTTACTATTGAATATACCAATGCTACAATTGATAATGCTACATTGGCTATCATTAATGCAGCTAAGGGCGGCAGCATTACAACTACTCAGGCTACATCACTTATCACAGAAGCTAAAGGCAATGCTGATGCAGAGGTTGAGACTGATGAAACTACTAACCCACCTTCAGGCGATGAAATGGGCACTATTAATTATGTTAACGTAATGGTAAATGATGAAACAAGAAGTCCTAACCAGTTCCTTATCACATTCACAGCTAAGTTCGTTGCTCATGCAGAACTTGAAACAGGTATTTATGACCTTGGTTCAGGTGCAGAAGGCGGTCACTTTGCTATGGACGCAGATGGTGAACTTCACGGCACACATGAGTTCTCATATGCAGAACAGATTTGTATGCTTTTCGCTAAGAATCAGAACCTTATCACAAAGGCTGGTACACGTTATCAGTTCGCAAATCCAGACGGTATGTTCCCAGGTTTCGAGTTTGACGATAATTTCGCAACAGCTCCTAACGGCAAGGAAAGAGTAGTTGTTGTTGGTCTTAGCGGCAGAATTTCTGAGAATCTTTACGATATCGAAGAAGTAGATGCAGCTATTAAGGAATTAACAGCAACAGTTGAGGCTAAGGCTTATGACGTTGTTTACTCTGACTATGCAGAACTTCTTGTTGAGGATGAGATGGGTTACTACCTTCCACAGCAGCTTGGTGGCGCATACAATAAGAGAACAGGCGCAGTTGTATTCTTCGACCAGACTACAACTTATGAAGACTTCGCCGCAGCAAGAAAGGGTATCGACCTTGGTATTCTCGGTGCAGTAAATACATGGGGCGACGATACACACTACAGCATCAACGATGCAATCGATGCTCTTAAGCAGGAGAAACAGCTTATCGATAGTTCAGCAGACTCTGTAGAGACTGGATTCACTCGTGTATTCGGTGGTTACAAGGTAACAGGTGGAGTATCAGAATCTGAACTTCCTCTTGATGATGTTGGACGCGGCGTTCAGTATGAAGACTACACACTTAATGGTGTTGCTCTTAACGATGTTGTTGGTAACAAGCTTTCATCACTTTATAATCTTGACAGTGTTCTTCAGGCTCTTTCAATAGCAGACCTTAATGGACAGGTTGATCAAATTAGAATTAGCTCAACTACTCAGATGAAATCAAATAGAGCAATCTATGTAAATCCTAATAACAATTTAATCACAAACAGAGCAAACATTTACTTACTCAGAAACGTTAACGTTCGTGCTCTTAGCGGCGATAAGGAAGGCGTATTTGAGTTCAATGATAAGAAGGGCAACAGACTTTACTACCAGGATAAGGTATTTGCAGGAACTCCTTACCTTACACTTATTACAATCGATGCTTACGGTCTTGTATTCGTAGCAAATAGACATTGCAACAAGAATGTTGAAAAGGTTGCTTGGATGATTAACGACAATGGTTACATCACTGACAAGCAGGCAGAGAGAATCGTTAAGAACGGTCTTATCCACACAGTGGACATTACAGTTTGCGACGAGTCATTCGATGCAACTTGCACAGTTGGTTCAATCAAGGTTCGTAAGACAAAGAAGAACGTTCTTCGTTATGTTCCAGTTCTTTTCCTTGATACACTTAAGGTTTCAACAATTGAGCAGGCTTCTGAAAAGTCTGACGCTACTGGTGGTCACGGCAACAGCAAGCTTATCACTTGGGACTATGGTAAGGAAATTACACTTTCAATCGAAGATGCTCTTTACACACCAGCTTCAATGGCAACAATTTGGGGCGGCGAAACTGGTAAGAGCGGCGTAAAGGAAGCTAACGTAATTGACCGTTTCGAGAAGATTACTGCAAAGCGTAACTTTATCGTTCCTGCTGGTAATAGCGAGGGTGCTCCTTCTGAGGGTAACATTACAGCTCAGGCTGTATACTATGACCCTAAGACAATGGAACCATTCCAGGATGGTACTCCAATTGCAGAGGGCGAAGTTATTTACAAGTTAACACGTTCTGTTGCTTATGATAACAACAGTCTTGGTAAGGTAATCGAAATCAGCGCAGATAAGTTCCCAGGAACTTACAGAGTCGTTGGTGAGACACTTGTAAGAGACAAGGCAACTGGTGAAGACCAGAGATTCCAGTTCATCATCCCAGAGGCTAAGATGTCTTCAGCAGATACATCTATCACTCTTGAGGCAGATGGCGACCCAGTCGTATTCAGCTTCACAATGGATGTTCTTAGACCTGAAAACGGTGTAATGATGAAGTTCGTTCAGTTCGATGTTGTTGAAAATACTGAGGAGAACGATGGTTCTACTATGGTAAAGGATACAGAAAATCTTAACCTTCTTGACAGCGCTGAAATGTATAAAGTAAGCGGCGAAGAGGATGAAGAGTTCGTAATCGGCGCAACAGAGTATTGATGCAATCGGTGCGCCAATCAGTGATGGTTGGCGCACTTTTACTATAAGATTGTGAGGTGAATAGATAGTGAATATTTTTGACCAGTATGGTATCAAAGAAGTAGCAGATGTAACTATTTACAGTATTCACAAAAAGGAAGATGGTTCTGGCGACGTTTACTACGTTCCTGCCCTTTACCTTGATACTTTAAAGGTTTCAACTGTTGAAAAAACTGCCGAGAACACTTGGGCACAGGGTGGTATTGGCAACTCAAGACTTGTATCTTGGGATTACGGAAAAACAATTAATTTAACACTTGAAGACGCACTTTGCACACCTGCAAGTCTCGGTCTTTGCTGGGGCGGCATTTTGGGTGCAGGTTGGAAGAATGGTCAGGTTCAGCACAAGACTGGCTTCCAGTCATTGGAATGTGGTATGGAGAGAATTTCTCGTTTTGAGAAGGCTTTCTATCCAAGAAACGACACAGTCAATGCTGTTGTAAGCAACCTCCTTCCAAGAGACTATTCAGAGGATATTCTCGTTGACCAGAGCGGCGACCCAGTATTCCTTCAGCGTTCATCAATTCTTGATGGTGTTAATATCAAGGGCTTCGGCTATGTAGCTTCTAAGCCTTATAAGTGGAAGTTGGAAATTGAGACAGAGGTAAAATCAATCGCTGTCGTTCCAGATAGATTCTTCTCTATCTATGGTAAGTCATACCCAATTAAGAGAATGCAGACTGTTGGTATTAATCAGCCTTCTGAACTCTTTAAGTATGAGATTATCTATGAGAGAGGTTATGACCAGTATGACCAGGAGCCACCTGTTGCAAAGATTATCTACCATGCTCAGGCAGAAGGTAAGCCAGTAACAGATGTATGTGCAGCAACAACAGACGATGCACTTGCTCTTAAAATGCTTGATGATTACATCAACTATCCATATCTCAAACTTCGTGTTTGTCTTGATGGTTCAGTAAGAGCATATCTTGGTACAACTAATGTTGACTGGGATTTAACAAGATAGATTGAGGAAGACCACGGCTCACAGGATGATGCTTGGATTGAAATTCCTCAGATTAATACAGACCAGTTCAGAAATATCGACCTTTGGATAAGATTCGATAGCATCAATGCTCTTTCTTACTACTTAATCACTAAGTATCAGGATAATATTTTTGATATTTCTCCTAAGAGTGTTAAGGGTGGTCTTGAAGCAGCTCGTCCTACATCTTCAAATAAACTTAACGTAAGAGTAGTTGCAGGCGAAGATGATGTAGAGCAGTTCGAGACAGATATCACGGCAATTAAGATTAACGAGAATTTCACTATTAACAAATGGTGGACAGCATCAGACTTCAAGGCTTTCTCAAGCAATGCAGACTTTGGCACATTACTTGACCGTCTTGCAGTAGATGCAATTCCTGCTGACTTAAAGGCCCATGATACTGACCCTGATATCGTAGATACAGACCCAGCATCATTCATTTACAGAATTGATGGTCAGGGCAATGTATTCATGCAGACAAGCTATAAAACTGGTTATAGCAGCACTTGTGGTAATGTCAATAACGTTGTAGGCTTAGATTACACACTTGAAGATTCAGAAGCAATTTCTGACCCAGCTTGCACACCATGCTGCAAGAAGGATAACCTCAGCCGTTCAATTTGGGCTTATGTAAATCCTAAGACAATGACTCCTTATGATGATGACTATTGGTTCCATCAGGGTGAACCTTACTACAAGGCTTCACTTACATTGAGCACTAAGCAGAATCCTCTTGATGCTCAGAGAATCGTTGTTGAACAGGGCGTATTCCCAGGTATGTATAAGATTGTATGCGAAACATACATTCGTTCACGTGATACAGGTGAGGATGAAAGAGTTTAGATTAGTCTTCCACTTTGCAAGATTAAGTCTGACCAGACATTAACACTTCAGTCTGACGGCGACCCAACAACATTCAACCTTGATGTTGAAGTTGCTACACCACAGAATGGTATTCCTATGGAAATCACATTCTACGGCGTAGAAAAGGAAATGAAGTAGGGATGCGCAGGAACTATGATTGAAAGAGACGGTTCTACAAAGATTTCTACAAAGTAATAAAGGAGGGATAATAGATGAACATATTTGAGCAATACGGTATAAAGGAAGTCGCAGATGTGTGTCTTTATGCCATTGAGCTTGATGAAAATGATGATGAAATCTATGTCCCAGTTCTCTACATGGACACCTTAAAGGTGTCCACCGTAGAGGAATCTACATAGACCACATCTGCACAGGGAGGAATTGGAAACCCCAAATTAATCACTTGGGATTATGGTAAAGATATCACAGTAACTCTCGAAGATGCACTGTTTACGCCGGCTTCAAGTAGTATGAATTGGGCAGGAAAACTTTGTGCAAAAGGATTACAATTACAACTTCGTTATTTCTTCGATAGAAATACTGACAATAACGTTCCAGATACGTGTCTAAGAACAGGAATCCTAACAGCAGAAAAATTTTCTGACTTCCTCATTATACCAGACAGATGGCCTGTGTATGAGGGCATTTAGTGTAAATGTAGTAAAAAGGATGAAGGATATGTAGGTGGAACGTCTATTTATTGCTGGATGATTTCTGGACATATCAGTTCTAATGACGGTAAGAAAAGAGTTAATTTTGAAGACTTAATTCTATTCTATCGTGAAGCAACTTAGAGGTGGTATTTCTTCAATGGTCAAGGTCCAACAAACGACCCTGAGACTTGGTGGAAAACTCCATATAAACATGAGCCAACACCGGAAATAAGAGTAGTTTCTTATGACAAAGAATACTTCCCTATTTATTATCAATACGGCAAAGAAGTGTTTGAATGGATACGCGAACATATCGCCAAGAACACGGCGGCAGTAGACTATGGAGAATATGAACCAATTGCAAGAGCAACAATTGCTTATTGGCTTGGTGATGATATATCAATTCCAGAAGATGATGGCATCTTCTTTTTAACATAGAACTTATACATTGATGGATATAGAAAAATGTGTGCGAAAGACAAGAGATACAGCGAAATTACAGACGCAGAAGTTCAAAGAATATATATCAACAAATATATGCCTTATCGCTATTTCGCAAATGTCGGTGTAGAATATAACACAAATGTTTCGCCGCCATAGGATGCTATATATTCCATTGATACAGCATTGGAAGATGTTTACCTCCACGAACGAATAGAAAAGCATATTGCCAACAGAACCTTCTGCATAGATGCTGATGAAAATATGAAACATTCTCAGTACAGATACTTGGAAAAATACTCAGAAACTCCCCTCACAGTATTCATCGACCCAAGAACTATGGAACCATTCTTACCAAATGCTTCACAATTTCATCGTCAAAATGGACAGAAAATTACTGGTAATTTAACAATCATTCAAAAGGGTAAACCTTATTTAAAGTGGATAAGAGAAAAGGCAAAAGAGAACACTTCTCTTGGAAAACAACTCATTATCGACCCAGTTCACTATCCAGGTTGTTATCGCCTCGTAGGAGAAACAACTATACGTGATAGACTTGGAATAGACCAGCCTTATCAGTTTGAAATTCCACTTTGTAAACTCAGTGCTACAAACAAACTTCTTCTTCAAGCTGACGGTGAGCCAACAACATTCACAATGAAGCTTACGGCTCTTCGCCGCAATGACGGTGTAATGATGAAACTTACATCATATAACCTCATCACAAATCCATGTCCATGTGGAGCAGAAGAATCCACTATTGAGCCATTTACAAGTGTCGAAGGTGAAGCTATGGTTAAACCTTACACTGGCGGCATAGACCCACATCTTGAAATCACTATGGATGCTCACACACCAAGAGACTTCGCAGACGTTATGCTTAATGGTGAAGTAGTTGATGGAGAAAATCAATCAGATAACATTGGTTTCTTCAAAACAAGACAATGGACAGAAAACCCACAAGACGAAGGAGTACAAATGTCAGAAGTTGTAGCAAAAATTAGTGGTTACATCGACCTTTATTCAATAGATGGTACTCTATATGATGGACAAATCTATAATGATACGATTGCTCCAAAGGACTATACAGCTACTATAACAGGAAGTGAGAGCAGATGAATATATTTAAACAATACGGAATAAGAGAAGTGGCTGATGTAGTATTTTACTCCATTACCAGAATTGGGGACGAAGAGTTCTATGTTCCAGTTCTGTTTTTCGATACATTGAAAGTTGCTAACATTGATAAGTCTGTGACCGCCGTAACAGCGAGCGGCGGCACAGGCAATAGTAAAGTTTTATCTTGGAGTTTTGACAAGAACATAAAACTTAAACTGGAAGATGCTCTATTCTCTCAAATGTCCTTAAACACTTTTCTTAATGGTAGGGTCATGGCTAAAATGTCAGATTGGACCTCGGCAATAGCAAAGCTTAACGTAGCAAACAAATATGGACAAAAGCATTATTCCACTAAGGCTTATCCATCTCCTGAAATAAATGATGATGAATGGGAGATTATATATAGATGTGCTTAGAAAGCGGGCTTTGACCCTCGAAATGGATACAGTGGTGACAATGGAGAAAACCCACTTGAAGATGAAAAGAATCATGCTTGTAAATACATTTACGATTCAGAGGATGAAAGTGAAGACATTGACAGGCTTGTTGCTGAAAACAGATGGTTGTTAAAAGACAACTACTATCGCAGAACTCAGAAAACCCCTCATCCAAGAGATATATCTTAGTTCCTTGATTATAACGCAAGAGACTATGAGGGCATTAATTTAGTTATTAAAGAAGTGAGCAAGCAAGCCGAACTGCGCGAAGCGTAGACTGTCCATGATTTAGCGGTTGGAGAGTGCTGGGGCGGCATGAGACACGTATCCATGACTTATCGAGAGAAAGACAGTGAGTATGATTTGTTAAGAAGAGAAAGTGCTGAGACTGGTACTGCATCAAAAGATATAGCAACTACTCTTTGTTTTCAAGTTGAGAAGACAGTAAGCGGCTACAAATGTAACTGGGCTTATCTTACAATTGACAACCAGACTGTGCTTGATGGTTAGCCAATAGTATCTACTATGGAAGTCTTTAAGCAAGTATTCACTGGCTATAATAAAGATTTGGAAGGACTGGGCGGCAATGTTAATCCTACATTCCATATTGGTAATGAGTTCCTTCTCAATCATATCTTGTTTTATGTATTCCCTAATTTCTTGGAAGACGCAATTGGCGATTTATGTTGGTGCGATTTAAATGATAAAATTTATCCTGCTATGCCGCAATAGGTTATTGATTATATTGCTGAGGAAATAGATAGTTTCAGTAAAGCAGGAAGATTTGAAAATGATTTATATGAAGCACAATATATTGACCGCTTTGAGAAATGCGTTGTAAAGGATAAGAAGGGATTGAAGATAGATTTGGTAGAACAAATGTTAAATGTTAAGAAGTTGTATAATAACGAACAGTCAACCTTTACTGTTTTCTATGATTAGAAGACAATGCTTCCATTTATGGGTTCAAAGATAATTGATGAAAAAGTATTAGCTCAGAAGTGCGTGAGAATATTTAAAGAGGGACCGATACTTCAAGAGGAATATCTTGCCGCCATAAAGAGTTATATGAGAAATCAATATCCTGATGAATGGGTTGACAGTTTAACATATGATGACTATGTTATCAATAAGGTCACTAACCAATATGGTGAAGAGTTGATTATTGATAAGTTATTCAGAACGGTTAAGGATGGTAATAATATCATGACTGGTTCTGGCGATGATTATGGACCAGAGATGACTGAAAGCAACGACTACTATCTTGTTTATTTCAGTATTCTTAAACGAGATTATTACTATTTGAAATATGGTACTGTATATCTTAAGCGTTGCCGCGTTATCGATGAGGATGTAAATGATATTACATTCTTGGGAACAAACCTTTCTATTGATACGGATACCTTCCCAGGCGAGTTCTTAATCGTAGGCGAAACCTATGTAAGAGAACAGCAAACAGGTAAAGACCGTAGATTACAGTTCGTTATTAATCGTGCCGCCATATCAGCGTCTACAAAGATTTAGTTGTAGGCAGGCGGCAATCCAACCACATTCTCTATCGATGTTGATGTTTTAAGACCTAAAACCAAGAAGAAGTCAATGATTGAACTTATTCAATATGATGTTGAGGAAGATAAGGTAGGGGGCGGCACAAAAGTCGTTCCACAAGACAAACATCATTCATATACACCTACAATCCAAACAGAAGAATAGATTATTGGAAAGAACATTGAAATATATTAATGTCAAGGAGCAGACTCAATGGTCTGCTCTTTTCTGTTTTATAGAGACTACTTCTACGAAAATTACTTTATATAAGAAGATTATTAGAGGAGGTGTGAAAACATGGAAGATAACAACTATGTTGGTATAAAGGAACTATATGATATCAATATACGCTTGAATTAGCCACTGGAAATTGGCGGACGTAAATATGATGTGAACGAAACCATATTAAGTTTTGAACGAGCAGATATCGCTTAGATATAGGAGGTTAAAACCTATAAAGAGGCGACAGGCGGCTTCAATAACAATATTCTCCTTGATTGGGAAACAGATAGGGAAGCTACTTTTGGTATCAGTCATGGTGTTCTTTCTCCAAGCTCTTGGGCAGTATTAAGTAATTCCAAGCTGAATAAAAAGGAAAAGAAGTCAGTATCATTCAAGGAACAGCTTGATGTTATTGAAGATGACGATTGCTGGTTTGTTCTTTTAAAATACATTCCAAATCATGTAGATGGAACTTGGGGATTACAAGGAAATCCTGAAAATGAACCAATGCCAATGGGAAGGAGAGAATGGCTTCCTTTAAAACCATTACCTCCACAGAAGGATAAATTCCTATTCTGTTATGACATGGAAACTGGTAAGAGAATTATGAAGTTTGATGTATGTGGCAATAAGATTGTATTTAAAGGCGAACACAGAAAGGTCATGGTAGATTATACTTTTGATTATTCTGACGGCATTACAGAACTTGGTATTGGTAATAGATTGTTCAATGGTTTCTTGAACTTAACTGGTAAAATGACTACTAAGGACTATTTCAGTGGCGAACCTAAGACAGCTATTATTGAAATACCACGTTTGAAGATATCTTCAAATATCGTCATGAAACTTGGCACTTATTATGATGACCCACTGGTAAGTGATTTCTATTTTATAGGTTATCCGTAGGAAGGTAGACTTCCAGAGGACACTAAGATTATGAATATCACTTTCTTGGACAAGGAGTTAACAGGAGACTATGTGTGATGTTTTATGGGAGAAGTTAAAAATTATCTTGATATTCAGTTGAGGGATATGGACTATGAAAATAACTATCCCGGCAACCTACGTTTAAAATTTTTGGGCTTAGACCATTATTACAGAGAAGATGATGTGTTTGATCAGAAATATAACACAGCGTTGGAAAAAGCTAAAAGAAGTCTTGATTTAAAAATGTCAGGAACAAAGGTTGAAAATGACCCAGTAGTAAAATCGCTTGTGTTATTGTATAAACAAAGACTTCAAAGAGAATAGCGTTTCATTAAGGAATGGGAAAAAGAGTTTGGCATGAATCGTAAGGATGCGAAAACAAAAGTAGTTTTCCCTCTAAACGGTGATTACACATTAAGCACAAGTAGGGCTTATGCTTATTAGTTTTCAAACTTCTTAATTACAGCCATCGGCGCACAAGACAATGAGATAATCAAGTGTCTTAGAAGTGATGAATTAGCCGCCGCCGTTTCAGGTTTGGCTTCAAAGGTTTTCTCTTCACGTGCCGCCGAAGGACATAATTCTAATAAAAAAGGTTAGTCTGATATTAACCTTTACTATGAAAATCTGTTTACTACATTTTTCTTTGGAAAGAGAACCCGTAAAGATGAATATAAGGTAAGCTTGGAGGAAATGACAAAGAAAGGTTCTACTGTTGGTAGTTAGACCTTTAAAGAAAAGTTCAACAAGTTTATTCAAACTTACTATGGTAGTAGAGATTCAAAATTCGGTGAAGCAATTAAACGAGGTTTGGCTTCTTTAACAGATGAATGTGCCGAAAGAATTTATCAAAATTTTAATACTTCAAATCCAAAATACTTTACCTTCACTCGTTCTGAAGGACGTGGTGCTTCTGAGTTAACACAGCAACAGTTGAAGAAAATGTTATTACAAACTATCAGAGAAATAGCTGATGCTAATGGAGCAAACGGAAACTATGATGATTATACCATTCCAGGACTTATCGAAGTTAATGCTGAGTGGCGAGAAATGGATGGAAAATATAATGCCGTCGTTCAGACTAAGATTGACGATATGAAGAAGAAAAGAAGTAAATTAAAGGCAGACAAAAGAAGTGGTAAACACGTTGATATGCGTCATTACAACAGAACCTATGGTGTTGATGAGCATGACGAGGATGCTTACGAAGGCTTAGAGGGCGACCCTGTATAGCTTAAAGAGTTGTTCTTACAATTTATAACAAACAAAATTGCAGAACTAATAAAACGCCCTTTAAGTAAACAAGAGGAACATACATTATCCAGAGCCGTTTTCCAAAAGATTGATAAAACAATCAAAAGAGGAGATAAGGCACTGAACGCAATGACTGCTTATGGTCCAACTCAAATGAAGGGTTTTCTCGGTGAGGTTGCTACTGCTTATTCACTTCAACTTGGTTCAGCAAACACACAGAGCGGCATTTATACAGAGGTCACAGGTGCTGAAAGAACCAGTGTCGCAGGACAAGCAAACTTTGACGTGGCGGCACGAATAGGTGAGTCTACTATTGGTTTTTAGGTTAAGAATTATAAAAGCAAAAGTGCTACATTATATACTGAAACCGTTCATTTAGGTAGACAAGAAATGTATAAGTATTTTAGTGATAATGATGTTAAGGCTTATAGATGGCTTTTTGCTAACGGCTTATATCTTACATCAGTAAATGACATTCCTGACTTAAGAAAGAAAATGGAAATGTGTTTCTTCAACTCCATTAGTGATTTCTTACGTATCACGGATGCTTCATATGAAGGTATGATAGAGAGCGATGTGTATGTAATAGGAAGTAATTATTTCCCAAGTTCATATCTCATTGCCGCCGCCATAGATAGGGTTAAAAAGGAACTCGAAAAGAATAATGGCAATGACCAGACAATGTTTAAGTTATATGGCTCTTTCCCAAAATATCGTGAAAAAGCAAAGCCAAAAGAGAAAACGGTAAACAGGAACGGAGTAATGGTAAATAAAACGTTTTATGGTAATAAACGAATGCCTGATAAGAATATCGTGTATATTGATAGAAGTAGGGTATTGGATAACGGAGAAATTAAATTCAAAGGTATCACAATAAATTTTTCAATTTAAGTGAGGTGAGTATGAATGGGTGATACAAGGGAAACTTATGTATTAGACCTGGATGTCTCAAGTTTCGTCAATAAGTATAAGAGTGCCATCGATTAGATGAAGGCTGCTGGCTTATCTGGTGATGTTACAAAGGGATTGAAAAAAGAACTTGATACTCTTACTGAGTCTTTAAACTATTTGCAGGAAGAGGGCAAAGAAGGCTTTCTTGACGGTAAATAGGTTGAGGATTTTAGAAGACGTGTTACAAAGGTATTAAAGGAATTTACCAGCTTTGAAAATCGTATTGATAATATCGGAACAAAGCTTGGTCAGTGGGGCAGAAAGTCTGCTTAGGCAACTGCTAAGATTAAAGAAGCCCTTAATGCTTTACAGTTAACAGATGTTGAAAACGGACTTGATAGAATTGTTAAAGCTGAAAATAGACAGAAAGAGACTGAGAAAGTATTAAATGAAGAACTTGAAAAAAGAGTAAAATTATATGATTAGCTTGCTGCTAAAAGTAAAGAAGGAAGAGATATATCAAGAGTTTTTAATGATAAAAATGAGAGTATTTTAACTGATATATCTTCAGGAACCGCTACTTATATGGACCGCGGAAAGGAAAAAAATATTTATAAAAGCGGTAGTATAGGTCCTACCAGTGATGAGAGAAGTGCATTATATCAAACCATTCGAGATGCAGTTGGCTACGCAAATACTTTAGAAGAAGCTTTACAAAGAGTAGATAGTTTCCTTAATAAAGATAATTTTAAATCAAAATTAACCAATTAGGGTCAGGGCGTTAGAGCATTTACAAGAGAATTGTGGCAGAATTGGCAATAGTCACAAGCTGCGATGTAGGGCGCAGAACAAGCAGACCAATAGCTTATTAGTGCTGAACAAAGACTGCTTGCAATGGGCGAAAAGGTTGATGGAGAATGGAGACTTAGAAGTGATGTAATGAAAAACGCATCTTCTTCTACTAAAGACCTTGATAAAGTTGAACGTAAGCTTGATGAGACTTTAGACGCTTCAGCAAGAAGCGCAGAAGGTCTTGCTAATGCTGAAAGAGACGTTAATGAAGCAAGTAACGGTTTAAAAGGCTCTGCCGCAAAAATGGGACAGGTCTTAAACCAGAATGTAGACGTTATTAATCAAAGTATTGATAGTGCTAAAGAAGCTTCATCAACATTTGATTAGTTGAAATCAAGACTTCTCATGTTCTTCAGTGTCACTTCTGTTATTAACACTTTAAAGAAACAGATTAGAGATACTTATAATGACGTTAAGAAACTTGATAAAGCCTTCGCTTCAATTGCGATGGTTACATCAAACAGCGTTCAAGGAATGTGGTCTTCTTATGGAAGATACGCATCCATGGCGGCAGAACTTGGTCAAAAGACAGAAGACGTCGTTAAGGCATCTGCTTTGTTCTATCAGCAAGGTCTTGATACTAATGAAGCATTTGAATTGACAACCGACACCATGAAACTTGCTACATTGGCAGGTAATGACTTTAGTACAGCTACCGAGGAAATGACATCAGCTATCCGTGGTTTCCGTATGGAAATGGATAATGGTGCTCACGTTACCGACGTTTACTCAGAGCTTGCCGCTCACGCTGCTGCTAACGTTGACGGTATCGCACAGGCTATGGCGAGAACTGCTTCAATCGCTAACTCTGCTGGTATGAGTTTTGAGAATACAGCCGCTTTCCTTACTCAGGTTATTGAAACCACACAGGAATCTGCTGAAAACATCGGTACATCTTTGAAAACTATCATTGCAAGATTTACTGAATTGAAGACAAACGTAGCCGGTACAGCTGATTCTGAATTTGATGATTTGGACTTCAACAAGGTTGATACTGCGTTAAAATCTGTTGGTGTTTCATTAAAGGATACTAATGGACAGTTCCGTGACCTTGACCAAGTATTTCTTGAGTTAAGTAAAAAGTGGTCAACACTTGACCGTAATACACAGCGTTATGTTGCTACTATCGCCGCAGGTTCACGTCAGCAATCACGTTTCATCGCTATGATGGATAACTATGACAGAACTGTTGAACTTATAGAAATGGCAGCTAATGCTGAGGGTAAGGCTGATGAGCAGTTTAATAAGTATGCAGATACAATGGAATATAAGCTCAATCAGTTAGGAACTACATGGGAGCAATTCAGAGTTCGTTTAATGGACGCTGATATGTTTAAGGATATAGTTGATGGTGTTAATGAATTAGTTAAGAGAATTAATGCGATAAACTTCTCAAATGCCTTTGACTTCTCAAAGTTCGCTATTGGTATTCCTGTTATAGTGAGCAAAGTGAAATCAATGTCTGTCACTTTCATTAGATCTTTTTAGGAAACTACTAAACAAATTAAAATATTAGGAACATCCTTAAGAACTAACATAGGTAATATACGTCCGTTTAATACTGCAAAAAAAGACCTTATAAAATATGAACAAGAACTTGTTACAGCGATTAATAAAACAGAAAATCTTAAAAATGTAAGTGCTAAGCCTCAAATGGTAAAAATCATTTATGATGCTTATACCAATTCTGGTGACAAAGTTTCTACTTTTCTTAATAATCTCAAAGAACCTATTCAAACTCAATTTAAGCTTTCTGATGAAGAAACGAAAGAAAAGATAAACCAAATAAGAGAAGCATTAAGACTCTTAGGTTAGGAAGGAGCAGCAGACGGTCCTGAAGCAATAGCTAATGGTTTTAGAAGCCTTAAAGGAGAGATACAGGGTGTTGGAGCCGCCCTTGACAACGTTGCAAAACAAAAAGCTAAAATAACCCAAACGCAGAAAATTGTTGCTTCCTTTGGACAGATAGGTGCGCAAGTCTTTAATGCTTTAACAACTTCCTTGATGGGATGGATAAACGGTCTTACAACCTTTGAATAGGCGGCTAAGAGTTTTGTCGGAATGTCTGTCGTAATGGTAGCCCAGCTAGGAATGTAGAAAGCCGTTACCATCGCTTCAACAGTAGCAAATCAGCTTGCAAAAGTTTCAGAAGATGAACTCACTGCGGCAAAGGCAAGAGATGCCACTGCAACAAAATTAAAGATTGCTGCACAGAAAGCAGAAGTTAGTTCAACTCTGGCAGTTGCCGCAGCCACCACAATTGCTATCGCTGCTGTTGCTGCTCTTGTTGCAATTTTTTATACTATTGGCAGCGCGGCGAAGAGAAGTAGAGAAGCCAAATAGGCTGAAGCTGCTTCAACCAGCAAACTTGCCACAGAAAATGAACGACTTAGTGATTCCTATGCTAAGACTAAAGAAAAAGCAGAAAAAGCTAGGTCTGTAATGGAAGATTCTAAAGAAGTTATTGATAGATTAACTGAAGCAGACGAAAAATATTTAAAACAGCGTTATTTAACAGACGAAGAGCTTGAAGAATGGAAAAATGAATAGCAAGAAATTGCTAAACTTGTTCCAGAACTTGTTGAAAGATATGACATAGAAGGTAATGCCATATTAAAGATGGGTCAAAGCTGGGATAAAGCACTTGAATCTAAGAGAGCATATTATGAAGAATCAAATGCAGAATATAATAAATTAAATCTTGAAGCAAGTGTATTAAAAATTCAAGAAAGTTAGGGTAATCTTACATTAGATGAATTATATAAAACTTATTCTGAGGATAAATATATTGATAGATTAATGAAAGCCACTTCAGCCAATAAGAGCGGATATGATAGATATGGCATTTGGGATGAAGAAGGAAACTTCCAGGAATTAGAAAATCTCACAGGTGTGGGCGCCATTAAAGCAATGCGTGATTCAGATTAGGCAGAAGACTATGGTAAATATTTAAGAGAAGCAATTATTTCTGGCGGTCTTGGTAATAAGTTTAGTGTTAATGAAGATTCTTCTGGTCTTGATACTCTTGAAAAGATTGATGAAGCATTGCACAAGGGCGGCACCGATATTGAAGATGCAACTTTAGAACAGCTCATTACAGCCCTTGAAAATTATCCAAGAGAACTTGAGAAAAACATAAATGAGAATAAACAATTAATATAGGAACAAAAAGCAGTTTTTGATAAGGGTATAACTTCAAGTGTAACTGGAACTCTTGAAATGACTGATGTATACAACGATGCTGAAGATGCTAATGTTAAAAAAATTATGGCTCAATACGTTGCATCTATAAACAATCTGTCTTATGAAGAGTTAGAAAAATCATTTAAAGAATTAGATGGAACAAAACAGTGGCTTGATGAAAATGGAGAAGTTATTCCAGAATATATTACAGATTATAATAATGCACTTAATAAATATATTGAAGAATAGACTGATAAAGAAGCTATAATCCCAGATAATCTCGAAGAAATATTCACAAAGACTGCTCAGGCGGCAATCGAACAATTCTATTATGAATTAGAATCTAAAGGATTGTCAACAGAAGATGCTTATAACTTACTTGTTGATACATATAAAAACATCTTACCAGAAGAAGTATTTAATGTAATAAAAAGTAATTATGAAGACCTTGAGAAATTAAGAGAGCAGAGAAAGAAAGGATTTACTTCTGCTACTGGATGGAACCCAGATATAGGCGGCACAGAGACTAAAAAGCAGGTTGTTGATTATTATGACTCTCTTGGAGACGATGCTCAGCAAGCCTTTGTTGACGCTCTTGGTAAAGTTGACAATACGAAAACTGCTCAATAGCTTGCTTAGAGACTTACTTCTGCGATGTCGGATGCAAGCGAAGATGTAAGAAATTATTTATCTACTTTAAATTGGGAAGAAGATTACTCACTTCTTACCGAAGACAGCTTTAAGCAAGGAACTCTTACTACTTTGGCAGAAGAATATCATATTTATGGCGAAGAGGCTCTTAAATACTATGAAGCCATGAAACAATTCATGTCAGATAGCGGAGTAATTAATCTTGAGTATGTAAATACAGCTCAGCTTGCTTCATGGCAAGAGAAGATTGAAGCTATTACTGATGTTATTTAGAAGAATGATGATATAATTAAGAAATACGCATAGGATAACAGAGAGTATATAAGACTATCATAGGAAGATTATGATAAATTAAATGATGCTAAGAAAGCCCTTGAGGATGCAGGTGTATCAGCTGAACAGCTTGACGCGGCACTTGATTTTAAAGGAAACGAGTGGGTTCTTAATGGTAAATTATGGAATGACACCATAAAGAAAGCAAGTATTGAAACTTCTGCTTTAGCTCAATAGTAGTTAAAGGTTAATGAAGAAAAGCTTAAAGACGTTAACTTAACAACTGAAGAACGTCGTTCAATTGAAGTAGCCAATGAATAGCTCAGTAAGATGATTGTAAGCCAGCAGGAACTTAATAAGCATACTGCGGCGACTGCTGGATACTGGGTAAGTATTACAGATTTAATTGAAAACTATTCAAACCTTTCATCTGCTTTCGGAACTGCTGGTAAGGCTCAGAAGACAAATGGCTATCTTGGCACAAAGGAGATTCAAGGACTTGTTGATGCTTTCCACAATATTGGCGATACAAGCTTTGATGTTTCTAAATTTGTTAATAACCAATTACAGCTTAATATCGATGCACTTTATGATTATGTAAATGCTCAGATTAGCGCGCTTGAAGCAAGTGGTAAATTTGCAGAAGCTAATGGCGAATAGATTATGATTTGGCAGGCAATGAGAAAAGAACTCATTGCTACAAAGAATGAGGTTAACGCTACTGCTAATGCACTTCAAGATAATCTTACTGAGGCTACTGATAACTACAACAAACAGCTTGAAGCTATTAATGATAAACAAGAGGCTCTTAATGATAGGTTGAAAGAATATTAGGATTTACTTTACGGTTCTGATTATAGAAAGAGTGGTCTCGACCTGCTTTACAACTATGAACAAGCTATTAGTAGTCTTAATGAAGAAATGGAAAGAACTAAGGACCTCCTTGGCGATTCCAAGACAATCGATGAAGCTTACACCAATCTTAAGAAATACACATCTGCTACTCATGATTATCTTGTAGAAGAAAGAGCAAGACAAGAAGTTATCAAGCAAGGTTTAGCAAACTATGCTAACATGATTGAAAACGGTTCTGCTTCATATACAGACCAAGAGAGCGGCAGAAGAATTAATATTAACTTTGGTGACTATGCTCGACTTGATTCAAGAACTGGTAAGTATATGCTTGACCAGAGACTTCTTGAAGAAAGCAAGTTTGCTGACAAGTATAAAGATTTAATCGAACAGCAAATCAGCGAACACAATTCTTATGTTGATAAGCTTAAACAAAGTGAGGATGGACTTCTTAAAATTGAGAAGGAGTTCCAGAAACAGAGAGAAGAAGCAGTTAAGAATTATGCATCTATGGAAAAGACACTTGCTGATGCTCTTAAAGCACAGTATGAGGAAGAGGTAAATAACCTTAAAGACAAATATGATGCAATGAAGGATGCTGACGATGACTATCTCGATGCATTGAAAGATGCTATTGATAGACAGAGAAAATTAAGGGAGCAGGAAAATAGCTTTGAAGAGTTAGCTAAAAAGGAAAAGAAACTCTCATTAATGAGAAGAGACACTTCTGGTGCTAATGGAGTAGAAGTTAGAAATCTTGAAGACGAGGTTCAGAAAGATAGAGAACAGCTCCTTGATAGTGCTATTGATAATGTTATTGATGGTTTGTCAGAACTTTATGAATCTCAGCAAGAACTTAGAGAGACAGAAATGGAACTCAAAGACGCATTGCTTGAAAACACTCTTTACTGGAATATGCAGGCTCAAGACCTTGCGGCATCATTTACAAATGCTGATGAATATGCTCAATATCTTTCATCAATTTCTAAAGAATACGCTGAATCTACTTTGGCTATGCAGCAGGAGAAATTGAATGAGTATGGTAATGAGTTCTCTTAGGCTTCACAGTATTTGGCTATGACAGCTATGGATGCGGCATCTGAAACAGGGGATTTCGTCGTTGATGTAATGACAGTTTCGGGTGAGGAAATTAGTAATGTAGTTGCTAACACTTCTGAAACCTTTACGACTGAGGTTACAAGAGCATACAATGAAACTACTGATGCGTTCATTGAAGACCTTGAAAAAGCACAAGATGCTATCAAGAAAGCAAGAGACGATTTATAGGAGGCTATTAATAAGCTCAGCGAATTGGCTACTAAGGCTAATGAAGCTGCTGCCGCATTAAACAATGCGAATGAGACTATTGTAATGGAATCACCAAATCCAAATGCCGCCGCCATAGATAGGGTTAAAAAGGAAGAAGATGTTAAAGCAGAATATGTTGAAACTGCTGCTCGTGCTGGTGCGCCTGCTGCGGCAGTAGAAGGTATATCTGCAAACTTTGATGGTGATGCGGCATCTGAAAAGCTTATCAAAATGATAGCTACAAAGGGAAGTAGAGTTTATTTAACTCCAGAGCAGATTGAAGCAGCTAAACGTTTAGGATTTTTAGTAGGAAGAGTTGGACCAGAAGATGGAAATAATTACAGAATATTTACGCCAGATAAAGAAAGAGAACTTGAAAATTGGCTTAATGCAAATGCTGTTTCATATCAAGGTAATGTAAAACGTTATCTTGAAGGTGGTCTTGTAAACCAGACAGGTCTTGCCTATGTTGATGGTACTCCGGAGCGTCCAGAGGCATTCCTTAACGCAGAGGATACCAAGAACATTGGTGAAGCGGCTAAAATCCTTTCAGACATTCCATACTTCAATGGAGGTCGTGATGAATCAACAACTATCACAAACAACAATGGTGGCGACATAAGCGTAGAAATCAACCTTAACATTGACCATATCTCATCTGATGTTGACATCGATGAAATGATTGAAAGAGTTAAGGAAGAGGTTGTTGAAGTGGCTCGTCCTACTGGAACAAACGTAATACTTAATCAGCAACTCGGCTGATATTAAGGGGCTTAGATAATATCTAAGCCTCTTCTTTATTAGAGCAAAAACAGCTCTTTTTTACATTATTAAAGACAAAGGCTTGACTTTGGATACGTTTTGAAGTATAATAAAGAAAAGCGAGGTGAAATTATGCAACCTAATGATTTTTTAGGATTTCGTTTTGGAAAAATTCACACAAGTGATATCCATCTCGAAGTCGTAAGTAGTTCTGATAGATATGAACCAAGAATACTTCCTGCTCCAACAGATACCGTAGCAGATATCCCTGGCGGCGATGGACAGTACTATTTTGGTTCTGTTTACAAAAACAGAGAAATAACTTGCAACTTGGCATTTGACAATGTTTCTGAAAATGACTATCGTAAAATCAGAAAACTTCTTGCCATAGATAAGTTATAGGATTTGGTTTTTGATGAAGAGCCTTACAAAACATGGAAGGCTAAAATTAAATCAAAGCCAGAATTCAAGTCGCTCTGCTTTACAGATAAAGAAACTGGACAGCGTGTGTATAAGGGAACAGCTAAATTGGTGTTCGTTTGTTATTATCCATATGCGTTTGGTTTCGACAAATATATTGTAAGGGCGGCAGATTATTACATGACAAATCCTCCTGAGTGTATTATACAGGAGGCTTACAGTGATGAAACTTTTGTCAAGACAAAGAAGGACAAGCCTTAGATAAGAGAACTCGACAAAGACCTTAGCTATCACTACAATACCAATCCAAGCGACTATGAAGGCGGCACAACACTGGATAATATTAACAATGTTCAGTTAAGAGACAAGTCTCATAGAAATCGTGAAAACAGAGGATGGGAGCCTAATGACAAAACTCCGTGGAAAACTGGTTTTCCAACTCCATGGCAAGTGGAGCAAGGAGAGCTTTTCTTTGATACGCCAGACGGCGAGAAATCAATTGTCAATGTAAGAAGCTATTGGGATAATGTTCCTCAATGGGAAGAAACTGCTAAACTTCTCTACACACCTACTTTGGACTATGAGCAGGAACTTATGTATCTGCCACAATATTCAAAGACAGATTTTGTTAACATGGAGATTGGCTTTAATAGTGCTCGTCCTATGATTGGTTCTCGTATGCTTGTTTACAATCCTGGCGACCTTCCAATTGAATGGGAGATACGCTTTGATGAAAACAAAAGAAGTTTCTGGTCATGCCGCGGCGGCACAAAGTTTAGAATTAGACGCTTTAATGTTGAACGACTTAAACTTGAAAATGCTGTTGATTGGTGTGGACTTACCACTTATGAAAAGGAAGATGATAGACCTTTCAGATATGGTAATAAGTATTTCAAGAGAAGAAGTTCTGGACGTGATGAACTTATCAAAGCTATTGAAAGACTTAATGATGAAGAGATACCAGAGATTTACAAACCAACCATGAATGATACTCATGAGAAATATAATAAAAGAGAACTCATTCAGTTAATAAAGTCAGGTATACTTCCTGCTGACAAGAACTGGGGCGAACAAGGAAACTATCGTTATTCAGCTACTCAGACAATTGGTGAAATGAGTTCAACATGGGATAAGAAACAATACAAGAATGACAACTCTCATAAGGTAGGATTTAACCTCCATCTTGATAACAGATATTGGGCTGACATATTGGCAACCAATAGTCTTACTGCTCTTGGTAAAGCACATCCACATCACTGTTATTATGTTGAGCCTATTCCTCGTTAGAAACTTGGACACTATATCAAGTTATTCTTCTGGCAGACCATACAGTGGCGCGGCGACAGAATGGCTAATGGAGAATGGGTAGGAACTGACAGATATCTTGAACTTGCAAAAGACGTTTTAGATAAACATGAAGATGGTTCTTACTACGTAAAAGATGAACACAATCCAGTAGTTGAGTTCATTAAAATGTTCGCTACCATTGCTTCTGACGGAAAAGTCAATACAAAGAATGACAACACTTATAGAGAAATCTATAAGGGCCTTGATTATGAAAGAGGCATTGATTTTGCTAATCGTTATGAAGAAATGTTCTCAGAATGTATTGACGAGGAAGAAGAGTATGAACTTTATTGGGATACTCTTAAACAGCTTCTTCGTGAATATTATCCAATAATGGAAAAAACTTGTAAGGATGTTGGCATCGTTGCTGATGAAAAACACATCAATGAGCAAATCAATAAATTCATTGATAGCTATATCAATCATCCAGTTGAATATATCGGTGAAGACATGAGAGATTTGGACTACAATGACGATGTATTCAATGGCTACAAAATGCCGCAATGGATGACCGAAGATTACATGGAAATTGACCAAATGGCTTTATCTGGTGTAGCTACTGTAAAGGCTTACCTTGATGCTATTGGCGAAGGTTACGATAAAATCTTCACTGGCAAGAGAGTAAAATATACAGCAGAAGACCGTCAGAAACTTATCGATGATGGTAGTTATACAAAGCTTATTCGTTCACTTGACTCCACAATCGGTGTCGGTGGATATTTGAATGACCTTCTTGATGATTATTACTATCTCAACACTGACAACCGTATGCTCTATACAACAGCTAATCCTTATGGAATGGAGTTTGTTTATAAGCCAAACAAGGTTGTTATGAATGAAGCTATTACAAAAGGTAAATGGTTTAAACTACCACCTGGCTGGTCATTAATCTGTGTAGAGCCAGTAGTTGATGAAACATTATGGGGTGGTAAGACTTGGGAAGATGGTCGTCCATATGACTGGGGTTATGGTGGAGACTTAAACAGAAATAAACGTGAAGTTCAACAGCTTTATGACTTTGTTTATGACCTTGCAAGAGAAGAGTTCTTTAAAATCTACTCAAAGGAAGATATACTTAATATCATTCCAAGCAGTAATTTGGAAGGCTATTCAGATACCCAAGATACAGACGGCGGCACAGAAGACCCTGTTGATGAATTACTTAAATTTAAGGTGTGGTATGAAAAGGAATTAAATCTTCTTACAGTACCTACTGCGGCAGGTTATAATAACTATTTTGGCAGAGGACTGTTCAACAAATATAAGAATGATGGAGAATATCAGTTCTTAAAAATCATTCACAGCATTTGGACAATGATTGCTTCATATTACTCATGGACAGCATTGAAAGGCGTTTGGTCTGACCCAGATGCGGTCGAACCTGGCGATGTTATTGAAGGACCACAGCTTGACGATTATGATGTTACTGGACTTCCACTTCGTTGTATTAACAATGATATCAGCGATTGGTGGTGGTATGCTTGTAACTATGTATGGGCACAATTTCCACCTCTTTACTGGGCTACTGCTGATATGCTCAATAAGATAAGTATTAAATATACACCATTATACTATTAAGGAGATTAATATGAAAGAGATAAAAGGATATGAAGGCTATGAAATAACAGAAGATGGTCGTGTTTGGAGTAACAAAACGAATCGTTATTTAAAACTAAGTAAAGATAAAGACGGATATTATAAAGTTACTTTATCTAAAAATGGTAATGAAAAATAGTTTTTTTGTTCATAGATTGGTTGCTGAAGCTTATATAAAGAATCCAGAAAATAAAAAACAGTAGACCACATAGATGGTAATATTAATAATAATCACTATACTAATTTATAGTGGGCAACGCATCATGAACAAAATGAAAATTATCATTGGAAAAAAGCAAAAACAAAACTAATTGTTTGCGAAGAAACAAATAAAATATATTTTGGAATTACTGAAGCGCATAAGAAACTTGGTGTAAACATGGGCCATGTGTCAGAGTGTTGCAATGGTAAAAGGAATACGTGTGGCGGTTATCACTGGAGATACGCCACACAAAAAGAAATTGAACAGTATCATATTACTAATACGAGGTGATACAATGGCAATTTAGAAAAGACCTTATGAGCTTTCTGTGTGGATAGAAAAGCTCAACGGCAATAATTCTAAAATTGAAGAAAAGGGCGTCATTATTGGCGCCCATGATATGTCATATCTAGGCAGGGCAACTGGTATTGTCCTTAAAAGGGAAGTTAAGGGTACTAATACCCTTACTTTCCAAATGCCTGACAAATACTTTGATTCTCTCACCGGTGAATATGTGAGAAATGATTTTATAGATATGATGTATCCAGAAGTAAAACTCAAATTGTTTTACAAGAATAGATGGTATGAGTTCTTTATAAAGAAAGTTGATGAAAAGAAATAGCTGAAAAGCTACATGAAATCATTTACTTGCTCAGATGCATCTATTGATGAACTTTCAAGAAACGGTTACGGTATTACTTACGATACTGAGCTGAATAATAACGTAGAGGAAATCGGTGTATTCACTGAGGAAACTCTTGAAGACAGTATATGGCAATATCATCCTGAGAATAACTGGGGCGATTTCACAGAGTTTAAAGAAGAGAAATTATACCGTATTCCAATAAGTTGCTTCGGCGGCTCAATTAATGGTTATAAACTTAATTTTGAATTGGAAAATGGACAGAGAGAAGATATAAAGGAAAGAACTGGAACAGACATTGTTACAAACCTATACACTGACGAAATTCGTCCAGTAGAGTTAAGTGACGATTTGGCAAGAGGTTCATTCTGGGACGAGTATGTGGAAGATGATTCACCACGTAATTCTCTTACAAAGGACTATCATGTAGATATTCCAAATGACGGTTATATCTATGTTCCTTATTCATGTCTTAGCTTCTGCTATGGAACTCCATACGAGCCTGACTTCTCAGAGACTATCAAATATGATAGGGCGGCGACCGAAACAGCTATTGACATAAATAAGAAACTTATTCTTTCGCCGCCGTCCGTAGACCCAAGAGGTATTATTCAATTCTATGCTATACCAAGTACTGCTGAACTTGAACTTGACGAAGACGGCGTTATTCTTAACAAAGAATATGTTTACTTTATGACACTTACTGAATGGAATAGAGCAGTACAGTTAGATAGAGACTGGTGGTATATATTTGAAGATACAAGACTTTGTCAAGCAGAAGTTCTTGGTTCTGCTGATATCGCTGCACCTTCCATAAGCCATACTTTTAAATATTTAAAAGATGGTCAAGGGCAGATACTTGGAACTGACTATGAGTACCGCGGCAATAAGTGCGTATTCTATGACGGTTATCTTAGCGATGTTAATAATAATACTATTGTAAAGGGTAAGAAGTTCTCTATCACAGATAGAACGGAAGTAAACATATCAGAAGACATAGACCAATACACAACTATATATAATTCTCATGCCGATGAATTTGTAAACGAATATAGTAGTGAGGATTGGGACTATCGTACTGAAAATAGAACCGCTGAGGGCAAACAGTATCGTGTATGTTCTAAATTAGAAACACGACAAATCATTCCTCAATTAGCAAGAAACCTTGTTCAAAATGGTAGCGATATGGATTCTATTGATGGTTGGTCACCAATGTCTTATCTTCTTGAAAACTCTATTTTCATTACTCCAAACGTTGTCTTACGAGGAGTATCAAAACCAGACCAGCAAGACATTAGCACATCATCAATTGTTTACACTCCTGCTGTTGCAAGGGTAGCATAGATATGTCAAATTAAGCTAAAAGATGGAACTACTCCAAGTGCCACAAATCCTTCTTAGTCTCAGCTTGATGAAATGTATTTCAATTACAATAAAACTAATTACTACTGGGGCGGCAGATAGCCAGATATTGAATGGTGTGATATGAAGGACCGTGTTGAGAATTGGATAATCAATCCTCTCCGTGCATCTGGCGGCGCAATAAATATCTACGCAATTGGTTTGAATTACTACATCATGGATGCTGAACATAACTTCCAATTTTTATTTGAAAAAGGAGACGAGGTTTATGCAGGAGTAACAAGAAAGCTCCTTAAAATAGAACCAACTACTCAATATTATAATGCTCCTATTGACCCTAATACGGGCGAGGTAAGATATGTTATTAATAAAGGAGAGTGGGCTTATCAGTATAACAATGGAAATGTAATTAATGTTATAAACAAAGAAACAGAAGTTAAAACTGGCTACATCTCAGACAACAACGGACAGGAAATAGCAAACTTCGGTATTATTGGTTAGAACAAGATAATTGAGAAGGATAAGATTTATTGTCTTGGTATTTCTGCTTGGGCAACAAAAGATTTCCATATTAAAATTGGTAAGGGTTCATTGATATCTGATGGTGAATATACATTAAATGGTGATGTTCTTGATTTTGGTGTTGGTATAAATTAGGATATTGACATTGAGATTTACAACACAATGCCAACCAATTTTTATGAAGAAAAGAAGAACCTTGAAATAGAAACATTGCCAACTTCAAAATTCATTCTCTTTAAAGCAAAGAAGAGTATAGAAAATCCTTATATTGTTATTTCATCAGAAAATACAATTATACTTTTCAAACTCTACTTATTTGAAGCCTATACAAAAGGCGTGGATGCTTTTCCAAATATAAACAATAAACTCATTTACCGTTATAGTGGAAGAGACTTGTTCTGGCCGCCTAAGAAGTTGTGGATTGAGGACAAGGGCAACTATGAAAAAATCACAGAAAGTCTTACAGAACTTACTATGAAAGAAATGATAATCTTTGAAGACGATATTATGCTTGGTTCAACCTACGGCTATGAGCATTACTTTATTCAAAGATTAAAAGCAAATTCAAAGGCAGATAATGAATTTATCTATTGTGACACAATGGGCGAAAAGGAATTTATCACTTCAAATCCAAAGTTAATACAATAGAATAGTTTGCCGCTCGATGCTGCTAAATACACACTTGACGATTGTGAAATTCAGACAAACTACATTGACCTTAATAAGTGTAAATACTACGACCAGATGGCGGCGCTTGACGAACTTGATTGTAAATGCGGAAATGGTCATACCTGCTTCTATCAAAAGTTCGGTTACTGTCCTTTCAGATTTAAAACTGAAAAGCATGACCGTAGAATTAGAACAATGACAGTAAGCAAATCAAATCGTTTCAACATCATTCAAGAAACAAGTAAGGTATTTGAAGTTTATCCACAATTCTACATCGACCACAAGTCTAATGGTGCTGTTGTAAAGGATGAGAATGGAGACTATATTAAGAAAGTTTTCTTCATCACTGAAAAGGGTAGAGAAAATAAAGTTGGTTTCAGATATGAGAAGAATCTTAAAAACATCAGCCGCAACATAGTAAGTGACCAAATCGTTACTAAATTGTATGTATTAGATGTTGATAGTGAAATTTCTAAGACAGGACTTTGCTCTATTAAGACAGCGGAAGATAACCCATCAAAGGATAGTTACATTATAGACCTTAGCTATTACATAGAGAAGGGTATGCTTGATGGAGAAGAAGTTGAACAAGACCTTTATGGTATTACTCCTTCTGATATTCCATTAAAGAATAATTATGATGTTATACCACCTGGTTTCCTTAAACAACTCGGTTATTACAATACAGAATATGATAAATTATCCAATAAGATAATCAACTTACAAGACAGTTCATTCACAGAACTTGAAGCAAATCTTACTGTTAATTATCAGGGAATTATCACAGCTCAGGAACAAATCCTGAAAATTAAAAAGCAGATTGATAAATATAAGAATATGTACACAGAGGCTTCTCAATATGAGACATAGCAAGTATATCTTAACTATCTTGTAAAGCTATCAGAACAACAGTCAATTCTTACTCAGCTTATTTACAATACTTTCTTCACTGATGGCATATGTGATACAGAGGCATTTGATTTAACAAAGGGATATGCTGATAGTGTTCCTGCGGCGAACGCAACTGCTATTGAGTTCTTTGATTGTATCAAAGACTTAGAGGAAAGTAAGAAATATTGGATTGACCAACACTCTTATACAAAAGGTATCCTTGGTCAATTTAATAGCGAATACTTACAGATTCAATAGTGGAAGAGAGAGCGAGCAAGTTACTTAAAACTTATCAATCAAATTTCATCTGCTTTCTATAAGAAGTATGAGCCATACTTAAAAGAAGGAACATGGTCAGATAGCAACTACTTAACTGACAATGCTTACTATTTTGGAGCACTTGATGTTGCGGCAGACGGTGCAGTTCCAAAAGTTACTTATACAATTGATGTTATTGATATCTCACCTTTAAGTGAAGAATATGATGATATCTATGATTTTGATTTGGCAGATGTAACTTATGTAGAAGATATTGGTATGTTTGGTATTAATAAACACACTGGACTTCCAAACAGACTTCGCACATTGATTTCCAATATCGAGGAAAATCTTGACGACCCATCAAAGAATAAAATCACCGTTCAGAATTACACAACATCATTCCAAGATATATTCCAGTAGGTCACAGCATCGGTTCAATCACTAACTTATAACGAGAATATCTATAAGCGTTCTTCAAACTTTACTTCCATGTAGGCTATATCAAATGATAGCTTATAGGGCGCACTTGATACAAATGACTTAACTCTTATCAATACAGAAGAAAACAATATTCAAGTTGATAACACTGGTACAAGTGGTAGTGATATTAACAACCATGCCAATAAATATCGTCTTGATGGACAAGGTTTATTCTTCTCAAACGATGGTGGACAGCATTGGAGTGTCGGTGTTGGACCAAGCGGTATTAATGCTGATTATATTAAAGTCGGCACACTTGATGCAGGTAAGATAAGAATTGCTGATAGTAGCTATGTTTACTTCTCATGGGATAAGGATGGTATTGTAGCTTATCGTGACCCATAGGCAGTCACAACAGACTCAAAGAACCTTAACGATGCGGCTATATTTAATAAGTATGGTTTAAGTATCGTATCTAATGGAAACATTAAGTTAAGAGCAGGTTATTCATTTAACAACGAGTCTGGCGGCGAAATGACGGGCGAAAGAGACTTGGGAGACGAAATTGGTTTCTACCTTTACAATAACAACGGTGAACCAATCTTCTCAACAACTTCTTCTGCGTCTGGTAAGCGTGAGAGTGCTATCATTAAGCTTATTGGTGAAATGATGGTAAGTAATACACTTACGGTTCAGAAGTCTGGCGGCGATAGTTACAGCAATAAATTAAAACCACTTACTCCCGCTAAGTTCGTTTATTCACCTTATCTGTTTGAAATCCCATCAGCTTGGGTAACAACAGTTATTGAAACAAATCCAGACACTCATGAAACAATCCATTACTTTGATGGTACATCAATACCAATTAGCAACTCAATGCTTGGGGCTTATTTCATTGGTAATGAGAATCTTACAGAAGTAATGATTGAAAGAGAGGGCATGGTAGAGATATATACCAAGACTTCTATAAATGAGACTTCAATAGTATCAACTTATTGTGACACTACAAATGAGTCTATCAGATATAAAATAAACAAGAGACACCAAGTAGCAGTAAATCATCTTGGTGGTAAAACACATTACTACTATGAAATTAGCGATATAAACGGAAACAACTCTAAGAAGTATTTCTTCAATAGCGAAGGCACAGAGTATGGACAAACAATGGATATCACCATTTACAATGGAACAGAATCCGTTACTCCTGTCACTGGCGCTGCCGCCATAGGCGTAGTTTATAATTGCTATGACTGGGGTAATCCACTTACAGCTAAACAACCATTTAATACCTATACAATTGACGGTATTGAATACTTAACAAGAACCTCTGGCGGTGGAGGAACAGTCACACAAGATTCGTCTGTTGGACTTTACCTTAACAATCCAAGTCTTAATGGATAGGAAGCAACAGGTTCTGGTGTTGAACGTTTATTCCTTTGCTGTGCTCAAAATGGTGATTAGGTTGCGAACTTATTTGCCGTAACCAAAGACGGTTCAGCTTATTTCGGTGGACGCATTGAAAACGAAAACAGTGCTATAAATGTATCTGATAAAATCACAATAGCAAATCCATTAATACGAATTGATAATGATGGTAGCTTATCAATTAGTTTCGGTCAAATTAAAGACCCAAACAACGGTAAGAGTTTGAACCAATATATTGCTGACCAAATCAATGATGCAGGTAGCGAAATTCGTCGTGCTCTTGATAATGAGATTAACAATGTTAATAACAGAATATCATCAGCGATTGGAAGTATTGAGAGTTTCAGAGACCATTAGCATCAATTTAATGTCAGGGGCGGAACAGCTCATTTCTCTCCATCAGCTGGTGAACCTCCACATGATATTCCTTACAGTCAGCTACGAGTAGTTGTATGCACGGGTGATACAAGTCATTGTGGAACAGTTCCAATTGGAGAAATATATAGTGTAGGAGGAGTATGCTAATGATTTATTCAACAGCAGAGATAAAAGATTTATCTACGCTTATTAGTGAGATAAAGGAGAAAGTGTTTGATATAAACACACAATATAAGTTTCTTAAAATTGCCAAAGCAATAAAAGAGGAAGAGGAGTTCGTTCATGAGTAGGAACTCCTCCTACTCAAACAGTATGGCGAGAAAGATGAAAATGGAAAACTTATTACATCACCGGACGGCGGCGTAAGAATACAAAAAGAGTTCTTAAATGAATGTGGGGCAAAGGTCATGGAGATTCACAATAGACAGATACAACTGCCAGATATCTATTTCAGTCTCGATGAACTTGAACCGCTTGGACTCACTTTTGGATAGCTCGTGCTACTCGACCCGTTTATAAAATAAAAAAGAAACCCTTCTCAATTGAGAAGGGTTTTTCATTAGAATTGAATCATCATATTTTGTTTTCTGTCTGACACTCCCCATCGTCCTATGAGGATTGCGTCGGCTTCGTCTTCTGTTACCTTTATGTCATATAACTTCTTAACAATAAGCTAAGCACTTTTCTTTTTATCTGTTCTTGTAGAACCTTTAACTTTACTATGCGCTCTCCAAATTTGAGGAGGAACCATCTTGAATATAAATCCATTCTCATAGCAATAGTTTTGAAGAACACCTTGTAAATGAGCAAGTATCTTAAAAGTAAGGACCTATTCCTCACCACGCTCATTCTTTTGAAGCTGTATGTCTTCAAAAATTACAAGGTCAGGTTTCCACATTTGTATCATATTTGCTACCCAGCTTTTGGTTTTCATAATCTTTTCTGTACTGTATATTACACCAGAATCCTATGCTCCATATTTGATTAATTCATCATCATCATATACTGACCAACCAGAGATACCGCTTGCTTGGTCAAAAGCTAAGATTCTGAAACCTTTGCTCTTTGGCGCAGAGTCGTTCATCCGATAATATCGATTACTCTTACATATTGGGCATTCTTTGTGGCGGCGCCAATAATCAAAAGTCATAAAATTCTCATGTCCACAAGGACACTGAAAATCCATTTGTGTTTTTAAATTAGTGTAGGAGTCAGAGAGAAGTTTCCATCCCGCTGCCTCCACCTCTAATTTTACATCATCATATTTAAGTTTTGACACTTAAATCAGCCCTGGTTAACCGCCTTATTTGAAGTGCTGCCAAAACCACCTTCGCCACGTTCTGTAGTTCCGAGCTCCTCAACAGATTTTACAACATTCCATCTTATCATGGGTGTTGGAGCAATTACAAGCTGAGCAATCTTCATGTTCTTGTCAATAACATAAGGAATGTCATTTGTATTTGTCATGATAATACCAATCTCACCACGATAATCAGCATCGATAGTGCCAGGCGCATTGGCGATTCTTAAACCGCTCTTCAAGCTAAGACCGCTACGAGGTCTTACCTGAATTTCATAGCCTGCGGGCACTGCTACTGCAATACCAGTCTTAACGATTTTTGTTTCGCCAGGTTCAAGTCTTGTTTCCTCAACTGCGAATACGTCAGCACCAGCATCAGTAGGATGAGCATACTCTGGAATAGTAGCATCCTTACTCAGCTTAACAATCTTGACATCAACAGAAGTTCTGTTACTTTTGATGAGGTCTTCATGTGTATCTGTAATACTTGAAAAGAGTAATGAGAAAAACTCTTTCTTATTATCAGAGAGGTCTGGCTCTTCCATAATCTCATCAAGCATTTCCTTGTAAAACTCTTTTTCTGCCTTTATCTGGTCAACTGATACATCTGGAACTGAAAGTAAAGCTTCTCTCTGTTCGTTTTGAAATTTCTCTGAACGTATCATGTTCTTGAAGCTATTCTTGAACATCGGCCACATAGCGTCAAACTCTTCATCCTTCATCTCCACAAAAGCCATAAACTGACCAAGTGAATCCTTATCCACTGATGAGTTTAATAAGTTCATAAAATCATTATTCATCGTCGTATATACCTCCATTTACATCTTTACTCATTTCATCAATAACACCAATTTCAAGTGCCTTTTCGGCGCCGAAATACCAATCATCCTTTGCGTGCTGTTCATAAGTTGATTTGCTAATTTTAGTAAAGGAAAGAACAAGTTCCTTAATCTGTTTAAGCTGATACTTCTTATAGAACTCTGCTTGCTGACTTATTTTATGAGCATCGCCTTCCATTATAGCAGAACCTTCATGGAAAAGGAAAGTAGCATTTGGAAATGCCATTCTCTTATCTGCGGCTATTGCAATGAAGAATCCGCCGCTGTAAGCCTTACCCGTAACTACTGTGTAAATAGGAGTCTTAGACATTCTTATCACATCAGTGATAAGTAATGAAGTTGTAAGACAGCCGCCGGGACAGTCAATATAAATCTGAATTGGTATTCTTTCATCGATTGGAGTTCCATTGAACTCGTCTTCTGCGTTCCAAAACTGAATAGTTTCAAGGAACTGTCTACCAATAGATGGTTCAATTTCACAGTTCAAATATAACTTTCTTTCAACGAAATGATATTGAGTGAGAACTGCGATTGGGTCGAACTGTGCTTCTGGGTCTGCGAATAAATCAAGGAACTAACATTCGTCCTCTCCTTCCATTTCTGTAAGGTCGTTATATGCTCCTTCCAGCTCCTTCATAAATTCATCCTTTGGCTTTAACTTACCGTTTTCATCATAGATGTTAATGTTAATCGGCTGTTTGCTCATTCTCCTTTTCCTCCTTAGCGTCTATTGCTGTTTTTATTTCTTTTATTGATTTTGTCAATTCAAAAATTTTTGGATTGAGAACAAAAGTATCAACAGAAATAGATTTTAATTCCTCTTCTGCTTTGTTCAATTCAAATTTCAAATCATCAAGAGTGAAATCCATAAAGTCCATTTTTCTCCCTCCTTATGTATATATTATAACATAATTTATAATAAAAGTCAATAACTCAACACTAATTCTTCAAAGGAAATTGTCTTTGGATTCTGTTTGAGTAAGAGTCTTTTTGGAAAAGTAATGTAGTTAGATTCGTTAAAGGAGTCACCCTTAAATTCCTTGAAGCTGATTTGACCTTTCGTTGCCCATGATAATAAATCTTTTTGGAGTTGTGTTTCTCCTTGTTTATAAAAATGTATAGGTTTATCGGTCAATGTTTTGGCGGCGAGAATGAAGGTACATAAACGCTCTTCTGAAACATTAGTGTTATCAAAACGATAACAGCTTTTGCCTGCGAATGTTTCAATCATTTCTTTATCAAGGTCAAATGGAATCATTATTCTTGACTGATAAATATTTGTTGCCAACTGCTCGAACTCTTTTGCGTCTTCTTTTGAGTTACATTTTACAGTATGTAAGAAGCGTATCTTATTGTCGAAATGCTAAAACATTTCTCTCCAATCGTCCTCTAAGGTAAAATCTCTGTCATTTATATAAGTAAAATGAGCGTCAGCTTTTGATAAGGAGAAATCTTTCGTTCTCCAATCTATTAAGCTATTTTTCTTTACCGAGCCATAGAGCACCTTGTCTCTTATCTTATCCTTAAATAAGTCATAAGGTAAGAATGACGGCTCATAACTATTAGTCTTTTCATTAATACCTGTTTCTCCAAAGAAGGCTCTTCCACAGAACACTCCTTTATTTTGGTCAATTACTAACTTTTTAGGAATTGGTAATGCGATACTATCTTTAAAGTAAAATATCTTATTATAACGTCCTGTTTTTTCATAAGGTTTCATCATTATTACTTGATGACCCTCATCCATTAATCTTGCATATGCTTTCATTAAGGGCAGGCTTAATGTAAAGCCTGACCCATGATGAAAATCGATATCGTATAGTCCTATGGTAGCGATAATTATCCCTCCATTTTATTCAATAAATTATATAAGTACTGTTTATCAATTTTATTATAGTCTTGATATGGTATATAATATAGAGGAATTTTATGTAATAAACAGTAGTCCTTTTTTAATTTATCATATTTAATACGTTTTTTAAATTTTTCTTCTCCGCCCCAAAAAGATATTGGCATTTGATGTTCATGTCCCTAACATTCAATTAAACAATATAAAGTATTATTTTTAAATATTGCAAAATCAAATCGCAAGGGTTTAGAATCACCAACTAAATGCTTGTTGTTTTGTATATGTCATGCTTTATCACCTAAAAATTTAAAAGAGAGAAACTTCGCACTTGCAACCGTTTCTCCCTTTAGTGTCTGATTTTTCTGTTGTCCGCCAACGAATGCCGCCCATAAACGACTTGTCTCAGGTTTTTCTGTTGCCTGCCAACTAATGTTGCTCTTAAAACAACTTTCGTTCGGATTGACGTCGTGTCAGACCACGTTGACAACTTCTGTTGTCATTATTATTATACACCCTGAGAGGGCATTTTGTCAATAGAATTTTTGAAAAATACAGAGAATTTTATATAATTTCTTTTAGCTGTTCAATAGACAAAGTTTCATATTTTTTCATATAAATCAATCCTCACATTGAGCACGTTCTGTTGTGGATTTTGTGATGAATCCTTCATCGTCCATTTCTTCAATTTTCTCAAAGAGTGGGAATGAAGTACTCTTATATTTCTTTGGAACAAAATCATCATCACGTCTGATACCAGTTATGATAAGTTTATTACCTCTTGCGAAGAAACTCTTTTCAACAACTGTCTTTGTTCCATCAGGATTCTTACGTGAAATCTGTCTGTCCCACTTTGCATACTGATTTTTCCAAACCTTTACGTTTACAACCTGCATTGTTGGAGTTAAGAGAACTACTGTACTCTTATTCTTATCCTTATCAATTACAGTTCCACAGATTCTTGAAATCTCATACATTCTTATCATGCCGCCTTCCTTAGTAAGGAACTCTGAGGCAATCACTGGGTCTTTATCCAAATCCTCGAAATCAACAATCTTGTATGCTCTCTTGTTAAGATTAGCAAGCTCATGATTGTGACAATATGTGCCAAGAGCATCCATATCCCACTTATCAATGCCGCCCTGAGCATACTTTTCAGATACCTCAGTAACAAGTGTAGCATTAAGTTTGTTTAAAATTTCCTGCTGTTTTTCCTTCATCCATGCTCTTACTGGATTCATTGCTTTATCATATGTATTGTCCCAAGTTGTTTGCTTGATTTTAGCATGGTTGTTTTCACCATCAATTACTGCATCTACAAGAACATCTGTGTCATAGTGTTCAAGGAAGAATCTCATGGCATTTCTGTCAAGAAGGTAATAGTCTCCATCCTTGAATTTTCTGATATATTTTGTGAAGTTATAAACCTTTGCTTCAAATGAGAGTTCCTCTGGAATAAGACCTCTGTTGAATAACATTGTCATATTCTGTAATGTAATTCTCTTTTTCTTGTCAGCGATGAGGTCGAGATAAGAGTTCATTGTAGCAACTCTGTTCTCATAAAGATTATCAAATGCACCTGCCTTTATCAAGCTGACCATTTGAGTTTTGTTAACCTTAACCTTGCTCATAAAGTCTTCAAGAGAACTGTAAGGACGATTCTCAATAATTTCATAAACAAGATTTGTACCAATTCTATCAATACCCTTCAAACCATAAATGATAGCGTTCTGCTCAGAGTCAGGCTTAAAGATAAGGTCTGATTTATTGATATCTGGCGGCAAAACATTTATACCAGCTTTCTTGGACTTACCAAGTGCAACACTTATTTTACCATAGTTAACACTCTTGTTTTTCTTCTTTGTTGGTGTCTCTTCCTCTTCTTCATCGAAGTCTACCTCTCTATCTACATCGTCTACTTCAAGAAGGTCTGCACCACCCGCGTTTGTAATCAAACAAGCACAGTTCCAATAAATATCGGAATATGTTGTTGCAAGATAAAGAGTCTGAAGACCAACAAATGAATAAGCAAGTGCGTGAGGTTTCGCACTGTACCACTACTACTTTCATAGTCCGCTAAAGCGTTGTGGTCTGGACTATACCATACATTTCAAAACGAAATGGAGTTATTATAGTCTCTGAACGTCTCTCCAATTTAAATGTGTAATTTTATTAGAGAAAATACATAAAATTGAGATTTCGCTGCGTTTGATTATCCAATCCTTAACGATGTTACCATACCGTTCCCGTTACTAAACGCCACAATAGAGTTACCTACTATTGCTTGGTTGTTAAGGCTCTAAGGAACTCCCCGCAATTTAAACTCTTTAAACAGCTCTGCTAAAGTTAAAGCTGTATCCCATCTGAGGCCCCATTGTTGTCTTCCAAACATATTCACCGAATTTCTTTGTAGGACAAGCATTTACAAACTTTTCATGAAGAGCCGGAATCTGGTCCATTTTCTTCTTTGCAACTATCTTTCTTGTTGAGTTTGCTTCAGAAAGACTAAAGTGTGCAATGTTTTCGTCCATACAAATTTCCATCATATCTTCCTGTGATGAAGGAACGCCATAGTTAGGAAGATAATACGGTTCAAGAGTTTTAATCTGTTCTTCTGTCAATCCCGCATCTTTTGCTTCCATATACCATGCTCTCATATCTTCCTTAAGGCGACAATATCTGTCGAGAGGTCTCTCTTCACCAGGCTCACCCATAAGTCTCATTACATACCACTATAGATTTCTCTACCAGCTGGGTAACTGTTTGTGGTCTGGACTATCTTTTACCTTACGGCACACCATTTCGATTTACGTATCAATAGTAAACCTACTCTCTGTCTAACCAGAGATAGTCTCTACAGGTTTATTGATTCACCTTTCTTATATTGTTAATTAAATTTGTATAACAATATACTAAGTGCATTTTATATCACCTCCAATGAGGTGAATCAATATTTCCCACGGGATTACCATACCTATACCTCCCGGCAGTGGCTCCAGGCTTCCCCGTTAGCTAAGATTAAATCTTAACCCCTTTGATTAAAGGTAAAGTGTGTAAGCGCCAATGTCGACGCATTTGCGTTAAGCATATCAGTTGGGTTCTGCGGCTTAACTTGTTTTGCAGTTGCAAGACCTACACCAGTACTGAACTGGAATACATCGAGAACTTCACCATTACTAAGTGCATCCCAAAGTCTCTGGTTCTTAATGTCAAGAACATCAGGATGGAGATATTTATTATATACTTCTCTCAATGAGAGGTCAGGCTCAATCAAATTATCTTTCTGAAGAAGCTGTATTGCAATTGTAAGCTTATCACAAATTTCAGTTACAAGAAAGTCATACTTAACGTCACCAAGTTCCTCTGCTTCATGGAGAGAATACTGAGTTGTTAAGTCACCATTCGGGCTTCTCATAATTGCACCAGTTTCAAATGGGCTATCATTATAAAGAATAACACCAGATGCGTGCTGGCCTCTTTTATTTACAAGACCATCAATTGATTCGATAATCTCAAGAAGTCCTGGATACTTGTCAAGCTCATTTACGAGCGCTGTGATAGGTGCTCTACCCTTTTCTTCATTGCCATAAACGGCATCATGAATTGACCAAAGGAATCCACGCTCTTGAGGAATAAGAGAACTAAGATACTGTGCTGTATCTGTATCAATTCCATCGGGGAGGTACTCTGAACGATAACCACGACAGGCGGCAGCGATTGCTGAACGAGTTCCTTCTGTACCATAAGTACAAACCTGAATTACGTTAAGTTCACCACGCTCTTTACGAAGTGCCTCAAAGATTCTCTTTCTCTTTGAAGGGGTAAGGTCAATATCAATATCCTTTTTATACCCTCGGTTTCCCGATATTTATTAGGGGAATAGACTATCTCTTTAGGACTTTTGTCCATAATAGGCACTACGGAGTGGTATTCATCTCCACTCCTCTTAGAGATTTTATAATCTCAATTTAGTCGTTACATCTTCTCAATCATTTTCATATTTCCAAAATTTCAATAATAAAGTTTTCTTTTCCATATTTCTAAACTGCGCTATAAATTAAAGTCTAATTATGATTACAATGTTCTTGAAAACGAATTTTAATATCACGAGAAGTAATTCCTATATATTTTTTATTATTAATTAAATTTGTTATGCAATAAACTTTGAAAATATAAATCACCTCCATATTAATATATGAAAATGATTGAGCTTGACACGGTATCAACTGCTATCCTTTTCAGGACCGTAGTCTCTCTTACGAAGCTGCTTCGCGCATTGCCTTATTCCACTTCTACCGTTAGCCTTCAATTAAGAAGACACCGCTGAATGCGTTCACCTATTTTATACTGCCCAATATAAAGTTTAGGCAGTTCCACACGTTCCTCATTCAAGAATCTCCAGTTCTTAAGTCCCCACTGAAGAGGGTCAAGCTGAGTTATTCCAAGAAGATAGTTTGAAAGGAAACATACTGCCGAACCACGTCCAGGTCCAACAATTGAGCCCTGCTCCCAGAACAAGTTAATCATGTGCTGGAAAGTATTAAAATACTCATACAGACAGTTACCAAGTTTCTCTCCAACAACCTTAATTACTCTTGCTTCTGTTTCAAGAGCAATCATATAATTCTCTTTTCCAAAGAGACCTTTGTCAATCATACTGAGCAAACATTCTGTTACCCAATATTTCTCCTGCACATTATCACTTTGGATAAGTTCTGTAAGTACTGGACACTTATCTTTCCAAATCCAATCGGGAGTTACTGGACAATCCTTCGGTACCACATTAACTCTTGGAATAATTGGCTTTCTAAATATATCATAAGTTCCAATCTTATTATAAATTTCCATTGAGTTATCGCAGAAGTTTTTAAAATCTTCTTCTGTAAAATCAGAATCTTTTAAATACTCAAAAGCTTCAATATTATCCATCATGTGAGAATAAGTATAGAAATCATCAACCTCTCTTTCACCATCTTTTGAGTTAAGATAAGCTTTATGAACTGGACGCTCTTTTGAAGTAAGATAATGAGCATCTGAACCAATTACAATTTTAATATTGTAGGCTGCGGCGATACTTACGACTCTTTTATTAAACTTAATCTGGTCTTTTGATGAGGCTGCGGCGATTTCAATATAGAAATCTTCGCCAAACAAGTTCAAGTTCCAACGAATGAAGTTATCAATTTTCATCTTCCAGTCATAAACGTCAAACTCATCGCCTTTCTTTTCAGCCTTAACAAGCTCTGCAACAAAATGAGGAAGTTCGCCACCAAGACAAGCTGTTGTAGCAATTAGAGTGTTTGGATATCTTCTTACAATTTCTTCAAGTTCTTTCTTCTCTGTTGGAACACGATATAAACCACGAGAACTGAAGCCATTATACCATGCGGTTGAACTCAACTCTCTTAATGCTCTATGTCCTTCTGTATTCTTTGCTATGAGAATGTAGTGCCAGTATCTTTCAATATTAGCTCTATCATCAACAAGATAGATTTCGTTACCACAAGCACACTTGAAATCCTGCGGAATCTTGCCGCTTGCCTTCAAATCCTTTTCGCACTTCAACCATTCAACATGACCAGCAACTGTCTCATGGTCTGTTAGGGCAATACCTGACATACCAAGTTCATGTGCCTTGAGAATCATATCCTTTGGTCTGTTGATTGAGTCGATAAGATTGAAATTTGAAAACATACTGTGTGAGTGGTTATCAAATCTTTTTAAAGTTTTTATATCCATTTATTACCTCCATCCACGTCGCCGAGCACAATGCAGGGACGTTAACTTTAATAATTATTTTTAACTTTCTATATATATTATAACATAAATTATAAAAAAAGTCAAGAACTTTTATGGCTCTTGACTTTAAAATTAAAAATTATTTCTTGCTACAACCCTAATTAGACTTGCAGAGATTTTTACACTTAGGACATTTATGTGTCCAAGGAATACTATGGATTGACCAATCTTGGTCACATTCCTCTTCATCAACTTCAAATATACAATCGCATTTTGAACATTTGAAGAGGACTTTCCCATATAATCCTTCGTTAAGAATTTTTACCATATCACTTATTTCTCTTTTTCTTTTCTCTGTTCTTCTGAATGTCCTTATTCATGCGCTCTATTTCATCCTTCATTCTATCAATTTTCTTTTTATAGTTCTCCTTTTCGTCTGTACGAATCTTCACTTGGCTTCCCTCCTATTTTTTCATAAAAGCTATTTATGAAGTTTATTTGTTTGAGTTTATTATACTCAGCTTTATTTTCTCTGTAATCTTCTGCATCCCAGCTACGTTTCTGATAATCTTCAAGCCATGTATAGTGGACGGCGGCGAATAGCGCTCTACGTCTATCATCTGTTTGACATATGAAATCAGCGAATAATTGACGAACTTTTAATTCAAGCTGCTCATCGAAATCGCTATCATATAGGGTACTATATCTTTCATCATCTGGAACTAAGTCCCATAAAAAATCCACAACATCTAAAAACGATGGTGTGTGCCACTTTCTTTCCAATTGGAAGAAGGCTTTTGTATCCTCATCCAATTCTCCTATGCTAACGAGATAGCTATAGAAATCATTTAACCAATGGTCAAAAAAGAAATTACAGGTCTGGTCAAAGAAATCTTCTCCCAATCGCACTCACAACATCTTATAATATTATAACAGTTTATAGGGTGTTTATAATGGTCTATCTCTTTATTGATTTTATCAATTCTTGGAGTTTCCATTTAACCACTCCTTACCATCTTTTTACTATTTTGACAATATAATATGAATCAATTATTTCTCCTTTAGATTTCTTTTCTTTAAGAGTTGCAGAACTACTAATTACATCATACCCTTCTTCTTTAGCATCAGATTTAAACTTTTCAATTAATGCCTTAGCTTCTTCATAAGAATCAACACGAATTTCATCAGTCTGTTTCATTATTTCCATAAATAAATTCCTCCAGTTTATTTATAATATTATCTTTATAAGAAATTTCATATAAGAGAATATTGTGTGATAAACAATATTCTCTTTTCTGATTATCTCTTAACTACTATTTCTATAACCCTTCTAATCCGCCATAAAATTCTATTGGCTCATAATGCTATTTTCCCTAATATTCTATTAATATCATATTTGGATTAAAAATAGCAAAATCAAACTTTAAAGGATAATTATTAGGCTTTAAATCTTCAAAGTAATACTGTTTCTGAAATCTAATATTGTGATTTTTAAGCCACTATTCAATTTCATATTCTCCTTTAGACATATTCTTAAATATCCACTTTTCTACTAAATTGGTTTTAGAAATTTTTTAGAAGTATAGGAATATATTTTTCCACAAGAAGTAATAGCATATAATCCTTCATATCCTTTAATATCTTTTATCTAAATATTAGAAATCATAAAGAGCCGACTCCTTTAAATCAATACTATCAATATAAATCTAAGGAGTTGTTCTGCCGCCCCACTTATTGATATTGGCACGACCTGCACAAGTAATATTCAAAGTGTTGCCGCTGAAGGCATCAATTTGGTCGATAACATCCTAAGCCTTAAATATCATATAAACCATGTCATTAAAGATAAACTTAACCGTATCCTTCTTTGAACCAATATACTGAATTGATTTCTTTGGAATGGTTATGTTTTCAACAATAATAACTGGTTCTTTACTATGCTGTCCCCAAAGGTCTGCGTGAGTTCCGAGGTCAGTTACCAAATTACCAATATCTGAATAGTTACCAGAAACAACAAAGTCTGCTTCATAGTATCCTTCATTGAAGTCAATATCTTTCAGCTCTCTGTTCGCATAGTCATACAACTTGGAAACGTTATTTTCCTTTAAGCTAAAGCCGGCGGCATTAGCGTGTCCTTCAACCATGTCAGTTAATCCGCTGTCTTTTAAGAATCCTTTGAAGTCTTTAAGAGCACTTTCCTCTCTACCTCTGATAGAACCCTTTAAGAATCCGTCAGGACTTATTCTACCAAGCAATGTAGGCTTCTTATACTTCGCCGCGATACCCATAGCGATTAAACCAGTAAGGTTTGTTGATACGTTAAGGTCATCAGCATTAAGGATAAGAATTTTATTTTCATCAAGGCAGTCATTCATAATCTGAATATCAAGAAGTTCAATAGCCTTATCCTTTTCTCTATTCTAACGAGAGCGGGCATTTACACAGTTTCTTGTAGCCTATTCAGCTATTGTCTCCATTTCACCTTTTGCTCCACGCTTGGTTGAAGCAATTTGAGTATTGCCCTCAATAAATGCTCTGAATAGCATTTCCTTTTCAGACTATGAACCAACACGGATAAGAGCGTTGATAAGTGGAGTAACATAGAAGGCAACTTTTATCTGTGTTAATTCGCCATTGGTAAAGTAGCTGTCATTCCAATCTGCTTCATAAAAACCGAAAAGTGAATAGCATTGTTTCTTAATAATGGCTTTAAATAGCTCATTGCGAATTTTCTTTAAACCGAATACGCAGAAATATCTATTTTCCATTGTATTCATATTCATCATATCACTAATTTCACCAAGTGCAACGAGGTCAATATATTCCTCTGCATAACCAGTGCCTTCCATTATATCGAAGAACTGAAGGAATTTATAAACCACACCAACGCCGCTTAATGACTTGTTAGGATACCATTGTGAAAGCTGATTGTTAATAACAACTGCACTCTCGCTATACTTATCTGCATCGTGGTGGTCAAGAACAAGAATATCATATCCAAGATTCTTTAAAAATGTATGTTCTTCATAGTCATTTGAAGAACTATCGGGCAAAATAATTAAATCACAAATCTTAGCATCATTGAAATCATCCATAACAGAACGAAGTCCATGTTCCTTGCCCTCTGGCACGTGATAAGTAAACTCAACATTTGGATACTTTTCTTTCAAGTGGTCATTAAAATAATTCATTAGGACGGCGGCAGAAGTAAAACCATCAACGTCGCAGTCAACATAAACTCTTATTTTACTACCATTCTCCAAATGCTTTTTAAACAATTGATATCCCTCTTCCATGTGGTCAAGTAATAGCGGGTCGCACATATTATTCTATGCATTGGGATAGAAATACCAATCGCTTTCGCCATCATCTGGCAATATGTGTCTGTCTTTCAACAGTTCCATTGTGTAGTCAGAATGAATATCATGACTTGTTTTTCTTACATACTTCACTTTATAACCATACTCCCTTTGATATTAATTTAGTCGCTACTTCTGGTCCGCAGTCAAAAGGTGACTGCTTTAATTTCAGTAGATTACTATTATCAACTATAAAACCCATTGTGGCATAGTTCTTATATTTTTCACATATGCCCTTTAATTTAGCATAGTAGGCTTCCTTTTCTTTCCATGTTTCTCCTTCTTTATCAAAGGCAATAAGAATCTTTTCTGCTCCACATTGTAATAACAAGTCAAGCTAATATTTATGGAAACTACTACCACAGGCGGCGACAACGATATTCCTATCCTATCCAAACATTGTTGAATATTGTAAGCAGCTCTTTTCTGATTCTGCTACTATCGCCATTTTATATTTCTTTACATTCTCTCTTACAAAATTCAATCCATATAGATTATAGCCTAAAGGATGGGCATACATTTTACCTTCTAATTTAACGGGCATATACTTGCCATACACCAAATCTTCATCATTTAATGCTCTTCCTCTTATACCGACCAAGTTACCATTCATATCATAATGAGGTATGATTATCTTGTTTTCTTGAACTGAATAGAGAATGTTATATATTTTCATTGCTTCTTCACTAATTCCATCCTCCAACCATTCAGGAGTTGGATAAAATTTATAAGCATTTAACAATCCTTTATTAAGAATTGGCAGCTTAACATCTGCTTCATGATTCTCTGTTGTATAAATTGAGTGATATGGCTGATAAAAACTTTCACGAGGTTTACTACCAGCTTTACCACCAATTCTTATTACGATATCTTTAAAAAAGTCATATTGAACATTTAACAGCTCATAACGCTTTTTAAACATACCAATTATATTAAAAGTACAACCACAATCTGTGTAGCAGTGAAAAGTTTTTGTTCGAGGATAGTAATACAATTTCATACTTGCATCAGACGAATCATGATTATGACATATCGTCGGGAAGATAATTGCATTACCAGTTTCCTCAAATCTATCTGCGCTAAGCTGAGTCATTATTTCGATAATTTGTTCATTACTTAAGCTGTCTACCAACTCATTTAAATCACTCATTTAATCACTCCTTACAAAGCACATAATTCTGCAAAACTCTTATTTTCAACACGTCTCTTTATATCATCTTTATCATTGAAAGCTGCGGCAGCATCAAGTATAAGTTCTTCTGGCTTAATGTCAGAAACAGAATAAAATTCATCGTAAATTTCATCTGAGACAATGCCTTCATTATATAAGTCGCACAGGTCTTTAAAAGCCCCATAATTTATGGAGTCAAACTCAACAGCCTGAAATTCCTTTATTGGTTTCATATCTGCGGTAGTTACAAACAAATCTTCTCTACGGCAACAGCCAAGGTCATTATAACTCCATACTCTTACCATATTCCATCTACCACGACGGTTTTTATAAATGTCTGTAACAAGATTTGGAACAAAAGAAAACTGAGATTGGAATCCTGCCAGTTCTTGTAATTCTGTCTTGGTTGGACGAGACATTATACAAGCAAAGTCAGCAAGGTTTACAATAGCCTTTGAACCTTGAATGTTCTTCTGGTCTCTGAATCCGCCCTTGTCATCATCGTCATTACTTATCTGAGTTGAACTCATAATAAAGGCATTAAGTTCAACCGCAAGATTCTTCAATGTTGTTGTGAACAATCTAAGACAAACCATATTTTTCTTTTATTTCTAAAAGTATAGACTATATTTCACCATTAGGTATAACTCTTTCGGTTCTCAGCCGCATTGTTACCACCGCGGCGGCACGTATCAATAGTGCCCCTACTCTCTCATGATAAGAGATAGTCGTTACAGGTTATTTTATTAGCGTAATCGGCTTAATTTTGTAATATTCCTCTTATTACTCTAATAAAATCATCCCTCGGTATTGCCTGCTATCCATTTCTGGACCGTAGGTTCTCTTAGTCAGCGTATTCGTCTTTAGGATGCAGCGTCATCTCGCTATTTACGCCAGTCTTATTTAGCTGATACCGATAGCCACTTATTTGTGACCCCGCTGATGAGGCGGAAAAGTTATTTTGAGGACATTTTATCTTAGTTTATCCTCGCGAAGTTTTAAATCACGATATTCATTGAGCATTGCAGGAGAAGAGAAGATGTAGTCATAGAAGATATTTTCAACACCATACTGAATGTTGTATCTTCTGAACAGATTCTTTACTGCTGACGCACTTGGGTCTGGCATATGAGCGAATAACATATTTCCCTCATACTTCTTCATGATATCGATAGCCTGCTGAATACGAGGCATTTCCTTATCACCATAAGTACCGTAAAGGAAAATTTCTTCGTTATAGCCAGTAAGATAAGCAAGAATCATTGTCTGAATTTCAGCGGGGTCTTGCTCTGTCATTACATAAAGAACTTTTTCACAACTACCAGTTGATACCCATTTATTTTTCTTTCTATCAAATCGAATTGGATAAGCGATATTACACGCATCACCAACCATAGAACGAGTATTATGTGTACAAATGTAATTATTCATTAAGAATAAATGTTCATCATTGTCTACATAAAAACAAGTCATATCAACAAATTCTCCGGTTGATTCAATTTTTATAATAGAGTCTCTGTCACGTCTTTCTTCTCTTTTCCCGTTATTTGTATAGGCAATTGCGATATCTAATTTTCTTTTTAGTTTAAAAAGTTTTGCTTTTACCGCTTTTGGAGCCTGGATGTGTAGATTATAACATTCTCCAATTGTATATTTGTCACTTCTTGTGTCTGTACTATAGTTACAAGTCAATCCGAGACTTTCGCACAGTTCAATAATATTATCTCTTAAAATGGGGCTTATAGTAGTAAAACCTATTCTGCCCTTTTCATCAATTGAGCCATCGGTATCAAGTAAGCCGGCAAGTAAATCATATCTTTGTTCCACTGAGCCTAATAAAAATTCTTGTGGTATGTATTTATCTTCTGACTTTAACTGCCATAATTCTGGGTATTCGCTTAATATGTCTTCAGTCCATACATTTTTGTGCTTTTCTTGATTAACCAATTCAAAGCTCCAATTATAGTTATGGTCAGAGTTCTTCTTATAAGTTGAGTATCCTTGTCTATCACATATTGCTTTAACAAGTTCTTCGTCTGAGCTTGAGAATGAAAAACTTTTGTTTGATAAATCATATCTAAAGCTTCCATCTCCAAGTATTAAGCCCATAACATAAGGGTCAATCGAATAAGACTTTTCAGGATACTTTACTGGTTCTGTTACTGGAATACTCCATCTATAGCGTCCCTTTGTATCATGAAGTCCACGAGGATTGTCGATTATATTTCTTAATGTTGTCGTTATCAGTTTATTTGGATTTCTGTCATTCTTATTCGAATAGTAACTCCATAAATGCTCATCGCAGCATTCTGCAACTCTACCCGATTTAAAGTACACTTTATAGATTTCTTTCTTTTCTTGCTGAGGAAATACTTTCAGTACTTTAGTTGGATTACCAAATCTGTCAAAAAGTAAATCTCCAACTTTAATTTCGCCGACCGATTTCCATCCATCTGGTGTTGGGATTCTTGTAAAATTTGGTAAGGCTTTACCAACACCAGAACCAGCAGAACGTAAATAAAATTTACCCTTTCTGCCGCCTCGTGTAATGGCATTTATAATCTTTCCCTAAAGTTGACATCCTATTTCAGGCTTTTCTTTTAGGGATATAATAAGTTGTTCAATACCATCTGTTGCCTTTGATTCCTCAACAACGCTTTTAAGAACAAACTTACTTTCATAACCGTTGATTTCCATTTTGAGCATATTGAGAATATCCTCAACAGTCATTTGCTCAAAACGTTCATTTATCTCAGCATACTTTGGATTGAAAATATCTTCACAATAAATCTCATCCATAGGTCTGCCAGACTTCTGTAAATCTCTTACGAAATTCAGCTTTTTAAGTTTATGATAGTAATACTTAAAGTTAGCTGGGTCGCCCGCTGTTTCGCAGTCTTGTAAGAATGTTTCGCCATTTTCTTCTTCCAACAGGCTGGCGGCGGAAACATTGTTTTTTAAGTAGTTAATAACATCTACACTTCGGATGTTGTTTGCTCCATCGCCACTGTTGTATAGATTGTTAATTGCTGAAAATATGAACTTATCAAGTGAAGTAGGAAAATCACTTAATTCAAATCTGTATTTGTCGATATCGTTTAAAAATTCGGGATGATTCATAAGTCCACCAAGGACTTGAATAACCGTGTGACGGTCAATTTTTATCACTCAGCATCACCTACAATCTGGTCAAGGTCAATCATTTTCTTTTTCTTCTTTGCACCAATATAATCACTTGGATTATATTTAATTTCGATACGGTCTTGTTCAAGCTGTTTCTCAATAGCTTGTTCAACTTCAATCCTTTTCTTTTCTTGCTGTCTGTAATAAGACGCCGCCTTGTCATAAATATAAGGAATAATTCCTATTGTCTTATACTTATCAGAAACAGGATGCTTTTCTATCTCATAGAAGAATTTTAATGTTAACAGCTGAGACTTGTAGTTCATTCCCATTTTATTGAATTTTTGCATTTGAGTCACATTCCAATCACTTACTGGCTTATCGCCGTCGGCACCAAATAAACGATAAATATAAAACCATAAAGCGTCTCTATCATCATTTATTTTTTCCTTCAACTTTAAATTCTCTTCATTCAAATGATTCTTTACAGTAGAAGGGGAGATACCCAATTCTTTTGCTACCTACGCCATGTTTTTACAAGCCTTGTATTTTTCATTAATTTGAGCTATAAGCTCTTCGTCAATCTTTACCCTCTTTTTAGCTACTACCTCTACGGGCGCACCATTGTAAACAGCAAGATATTTATTTACACTCGCAGAACTGATTCCAAGCTGTCTTGCGACTTCTGCTTTATTCTGATACTGCTCATATAAAACGGGAATCTGCTCTATTGTCTTTTCATCAATTCTTTTTCCCATTTTAATCACCTTTCTTAATTTATTCTATATATATTATAACACAAATTACCAAAAAAGTCAAGAATTTTATAAAGGCGGCATGAAGTCGCCCTTAATTAAATCTTATCAAGATAATCTGCCGCACTTGCTACAATACTTCTTTCAATTCTGATAAGTTGTACTGTGGCAAACAAATCTGCCAATGGAGAATCGTGAAGATTAAGCAATAGCTTTAAACCATTTCTATCTTTAAAGATAGCACTATCTGCCTGATGAATGTCGCCATCGAAGAAAATCTTTGTATTCTTACCACAACGAGCAAGAAGAAGTTTGATATGCTCTTCTGTAAGGTTTTCTGCTTCACTTACAAGAACAATAGAGTCATCAAAATTACGACCTCTGATATATGCCACTGGGACGATTTCAAGCTTTTCCTCTGAAATCCATCTGTTTATTTGGTCGATACCAACCAAGTCAACAAGCGGACCAATAGAAGGGAGTATCTTCTCCATCAAGTCACCTGGCAACGCGCCTAGTTCCATAGTGTTTTGTGTGTAAGAGTTGTTAGGAACATAGATAATTTTCTTAATCTTTTCCTTTTCAAGCTGACCAATAGCATAGTTGTGGGTAAGGAATGTTTTACCAGTTCCGAAATTACCGCCTGCATAGATAATTGGTACATCATTTAACAGAGCATCTACCAAGCAAATCTGCTCAGGATTTCTTGGGAATACTTCATCGAGCCAATTGTTCTTAATTGCTCTACCTCTTATCTGATGGAACTTTGCACCGTCATATCTGAATATACTTGTATCACCGTATGATGCATCTTCATAGGGCGGCGGCACAATGAGGTATTCATTTACGCTGAATTTATAGTCTTCAGTTTCATAGTGACCTCTTTCGATTAAGCTAGAAAGCATTTCATTATACTCGTCCAAGTTATAATCATCAACGTTCATATAAACAATGCCGCAGTAATCATCTTTCCAACTATAACCTTCAACTTTAACTCCTGCAAGCTATGCTCTTACTTTACAACCAACATCATTGGTAACAAGAGTTGCGTCTCTTTCTTTAGCAATTTGAATAAGAACTCCGTCAGGGTCGTTATTCATATCCTTTGTAAGGTCCCACTCTAAATTGCTCATGTTCTTAGAAATATAAACTGCCGCCTTGCGAGCCTTCTATGCTACTTCGGGACTTTTATGTTTCTTAAGACCGTCAATTTCCATGAGTGTAACCATAGGAACAATCCAATATTCATCGAGTTTAGTAACAATCTGTGGAAAATCCATTATTACGTTTGCGTCAAGAATCTTAACATCTTTTTCCATTGTCTCACTCCTTATAAAAAATGGGGAAGATTAAATCTTCCCCACTTTGATTACAGTATTTCCTTTATTTCATTCAGAACAACTTTTAACTTGTCAATCTGCTCTGGTAAAATTTCAGAAAATTTAGTGGGAGCACCAAATACCTGTTCAAGAATTTTACTTGCTTCTTCGACCTTTTCATTCTGAACCACCTTACCCCAAACTTCTCTTGCCTCTGTCATGAGTTCATCAAATGTCTGAACGACATATGGGTTAACCTCATCAGAAGGTGCTTGTCCGCCTGAGTGTTTTATTTCCTCGTCAATAGCATCATAGATAGCATTTACAATGTTATCATAGCTGAACTCTACACGAGGAACGATGTATTTAAAACGAGACTTAGCAAAGAATCTATCATCGCCACGGAAGAAGATAACTCTCTTTCTTTCGCCAGACTGTTCATCATTAATCTCACGAATGTAACCGATGATATCAACCATCTTGTTTACAATATCATAAGGTCTCTGAGGAAGTGCTGGAGCATTCTGCTGATATTCCTCTCCTTTCTCGTCTTTAAGTGTTTTCTCTGTTGAGTGTGATATAAATATTAAGCCGTAACCTGCATAGGTTAAATCTCTGAATGTAGTTGAAAATTCCTTCTTAGCCATATCATAGCCTTGTCCCCAAGGAATATCACCAAGCTTTTCAACTCCTGCCTAAGTACAAATGTACTTTACGCACAAGTCCCAAGCTGAGTCTACTGTATCGATTGCAACTGAATCAAACTTCTCACGAACCTCAGCCTTTTTAATAAGCTGAGAAACAATTGTTTTCCAGTCGTTCCATGTCTTAGCAGGCTGAACATAAACATTGTTCAAAGCATTAGTTCCCATTTCAACGTTGATACCGTGTTTTTCAACATACTTTAACACTCATTTAAGAGTCGGACTAGACTATATCTTCTTCATTTTTAACCTCAAATATATTCGTTGCAATTATATATTTTCGAGGAAGATACATTTCTGCATCTTTATAGCAAGAAGTAATCAACTTCTTTACTAAAGCCTTTTTGGCAAGAGTTACACGATAATTTTTGCCATTTTGTGTAGGCTTATTGGTAATTTCCATTCCCGATACTTTTTCGCATAATAAGAGAAAATCATTACAAATGTTTTTTGAATGAGAAGTGAAATTAACTCTATAATAGTTCTGATTAGGATAAATACTTCCATCGCCATCAATTAAACCTCTTAGAAAATCCTTTTCTAAAATTGCTGGAACTTTCGGTAAAACGTTTGTTAAATAGGTTTTATTTTTTACAACTCCGTATTTATTTAAATCTTTTACTATCTTATCGCTTCGAACTGTGCTTAGAAAACTTTCTTTATTTCCTCTTTTTGAATAGATAAGCTTTGATGTAATTCCAAGTTCTTCTCGATACTTTTCAAGCAAAGCAACATCAGAAGCCTTAAGTTCTAAGCGTAATTGAGATTGTTTGTCTTTTTCCTCTGTCACTGACCCATCTGTAAAAATTAACCCCAAAAAATATGCTTTATTAGGTGTATCAATATTTGTAAAATAATCTTCCTTTAAATTAACATTTATTTTTCTTACACGAAGTGGAATATCATTTTTAACTAATATATTTTTAATTCTTGGTTGTGTGCAATGTCGCATTTTTGCAATATTTGTCATAGATAGTCCAGATAAGTAATCTTTACAAATTTCTTGCTCTTCTTTATCATCAATCATTCGCATTCTTTTCACCTCCTGTTGTAAAAATATAAGCAACTAATGAAGTGTGGCATTTCGTATTACTACTACTTAATTAAATAGTCGTTGAACCTTCCGCTGATTAGGCGGCTTGGCTGCTGATTGCCATATCTTTTAAGACTTAGGTTTCCCAGCAATTAACCACATTATTCAATATATATTACTATATAAGGGAGCTATTAAATTAACCCTGCAATAAGAATCTTTGGGAACTATGCCGCCAGTGATGTTTTACCAACACCAGGTAATCCATAGAACATTGCATATTTACCTTTAAGGTTCTTGCTTATAACCTGTGGTTCAAGATTAAGTAAATCAATATTTGCCATTAGTCATTCCTCCTTTTAAAGTAATAGTGGTAATCTTGGTTATTAGAAACCAAGATTATCGTTGAATGACTTATTCTGTGACTTACCCTTTACGTTAGACTTTGTCTTCTGCTCCTGAACTCTACCCTGACGCTCATCAAGTGCAGCCTTGATGGCGTTGCTGTCGTAAGAAAATTCCTCTTCAAGACCTGATTGAGAACCACCAAGGATAATGAGTTCCTTACGAGAAATTGTCTTTGTTCTCTTGATTGACTCACCGAAGCCCTGCTCTTCATACCAAACCTTCTGAGTCTGATTGAAGCTGATTGCTCCATTTACGTTTACTGTGTCGCCGTCTTCCCAGTTTGACTCGATGAAGTTTACTGCGTTCTCTGAATCAGCAATAAGCTCAACAACATCAAGTCTACCCTTGTATCTTATAACACCAAACTTAACCTTAAGTCTGCCTGTCTCTTCGCCGTTCTGGTCAACCTCTCTTGTTCTACCAAGAATAACACCAGAAAGCTCAAATCTTGCGCCCTCTTCAAAGTCGCCCTTAGCAGGATTCATAAAGTTAGAACCAATCTGCCATGTAGTTCTTGCTTCACCACTATTTGGGTCAACCCAAATATTCTCTTCAATATGAGCCGCATTGATAACAACTTTAGAAGCGAGGCTCTTATCCTCGTCTGGGAGAGCAGCAAGTGAAGTAAATGTCTGAGGGAAATTAGCAATAGCAGTATAAATCTTGCTTACTGCGCTGCCGTCAGACTTCATCTTCATTGAGAAAAATTTTACAGGAATCTCGTTCTCAATCATCTTTCCGCCGACTTCCTGGTCCACCTTAATAACTGCCTTTGCCTGAACGTAGTCACGACCATCTGCGGTTGACTTCTCTTCAACATCAAGCTGGCTAAGAATACCAGAAATATTACATACGTTTGTGCTTTCACTCTGCATAATGTTTAACATATTAAAATCCTCCAAGTAAATAAATAAAAATTTTTAATTAAAGTAGATTAGGAAGGCGGCGGAGAATTAACTCCGCCTCAATCCTTTGCAAATAGGTTAATTATTCAGCAGTTGCTACTGCGTCTGGGTCGTAGTTCATACCTGCCTCTGTGAGGTAGAATACTGATACAGTCTTTGTCTTGCCCTCTTCGCCAGTAGGTCTCTCTTCCTTCTCACGAACTGCAAGCTCCTTCTTTACAAGACCTGTAATTGAGCCAACGACTGCTGCTGTAGTCTCGAAACCAAGTGCATCTGCAACTTCCTTATGTGTGAACTTTACGCCTACACCGTTACCCTTAAGAAAATCGAGCACCTTTCTGCTGTTCTCTGTCATACCTTTCTTTGCTGTTGCCATTTTACATCACTCCTTAAAATTAATTTTATCAAATAGCTTTTTGCTATTTTTACATATTATTATATCACATTTTGTAGAAGAAGTCAACTTTTTAACTTTACATTTTTTATAATTTTTTAGCTGAGTCATCCAATGTGTTATAACCGTTTGGTCTTTCATCGCCTGGGGCGAGTTTTGTATAAAGGTCAAAACAATGTGCTTGTGCCTTTTTCATTACTGCTATCTTCTTTTCAGCACTTAGCTGACAATACCAGAGAGCAACTGATATATATGAAACTTCCAAAAGTGAAAGGTCATAATCATTCTTTTCAAGCTTTATTCTTATGTTGTCATATTTGTGAATATCGTTATCAACATCTTGATAAGCCTTGATAGCTTTTTCATCCTGCAATTTCTGAGGGTCTGTTACATCCCTAAGACTGAGAAAAGTATCAATAGTTGCTTGAAGAGCGGCAATACAAGAATCTTTATTCTGTTTGACCACTTCAATTTTTTCTTCGAGAGTCATTTGTTTTCCCTCCCTTCATTTTCTATAATTATTATATCATAGATTGTGGTAAAAGTCAAGTTTTAAGCTTTTACCAAATCTACAATTTCAGCATTTTCTGGTAAAGACATTGCCTTTAAACCAGTGGATTCTCTTGACTGAACCTTTATTTCAGAGGTATTAGTTTTAAGTAATCCTTTATTTGATATAATAATTATATCGCAATCTTCCTTAAAAGTCAAGAAATTGATTATTCTATCTTCATCACGAACTTTAGAAATTTTCTTACCTTTTGTTCCTCTTGTGCAAACAGGGAACTCTTCAATGTCAGTCTTCTTGATAAGACCATTAGCACTGATAGTAGCAAGATAATTACCGTTAATGATATGTGAAGCAATTACACGGTCACCGTCAGAGAGTTTGATTGCTCTTACACCCTGAGTAACTCTACCTACCTCATTCACATCATCTGTATTAATTATAACACAGTTTCCGTTAAAAGTCAAGATTCCGATTTTTTCTTCGTTCATAAAATGAACTGATACAACTTCGTCGCCTTCCTTAAGATTTATAGCCTTTGTAGCCTTTGTCTTCTTAAGATTGTATTCTTCCGCAGAAGTCTTTTTAATCATACCATTTTTGGTGATAAAAGTAAAGTATTTAACTTTATTCTTGCGGCAAAGCGATGTGATTGTTGTTGGCTTTTCACCCTTCTCAAACTCGAAAAGTTGAGCGATATTTACTTTCGCATTTACAGGTAGCTCGTCAATAGAGAGTGTATACATTTTTCCGAAGTTAGAGAATACAAGAAGTGAACTGAAGTTATCGTCGTTAATTGTCTTAAGGATGATTTCATTATCAGCTAACTTAACCTTTGAACCCTTGCCACCGCGGCGCTGTTTCATAAGAGTTGAACTCTCTACTGTATGAATATTGCCGAGGTTAGTGTAGTAAATCAAAAGTTCTTTCTTCTCAACAGGCTCAGCCTCTTCCTCCTTCTCCTTAGAGAAGTCAAGGTCAATCAACTTAGTTCTACGTTCATCGCCATATTTCTTCATGACGGCACGCATACCATTTTCAATTTCCTTGTAAAGAAGATTATTGTCATTAAGGATGTTATCAATACTTGCTACATCAGCAAGAGCCTGAGTCTTTTCATCCTTTAAAGACTGTATTTCAAGACCGATAAGGCGACCAAGAGGCATTTTGAGAATAGCTGAAGCCTGTGGGTCATTAAAACCATAACGTTCAACAAGTCTTGCCTTAGCTTCATCCTTGTTTGGAGCAGTCTTGATTATTTCAACAACATCATCAATATTGGCAATAGCTATAAGAAGACCATCAATGATATTAACTCTTGCAAGAAGTTTATTCTTCTCATACTGGTACATATCAATCTTACAGTCAATCTCATGGTCTATGTGAGCAAGTAAAGCTTCCTTCCAAGTATAAACCTTTGGGAATCTACCACCTTCAAGCATAGTCATATTGATTGTATAGCTATTCTGTAATGATGTAAGTTTGAACAGTTGCTTAGTTATTCTGCTTGGGTTTGCGCCCTTTTCAAGAACAACCTTGATTTTAGATACACTGGTAGACAAGTCATTTACCTTAGCGATACCAAGAAGTTCGCCTTTCTCTACCAATTCCTTAATCTGATGCATTACTGTGCCGGCATATGTTCCATAAGGAATTTCTGTAAAGTATATAGCATTTTCCTTATCATCATATTCAGCAGTACTACGCAGTTTAATTGCGCCGCCGTGTCCTACTTCCATAAGTTCCTTAACTCTTGAAGCATTAAGGATAGTACCACCAGTGCAGAAGTCAGGAGCACAATAGATTTCATCGAATGGAATATCTCTATTCCAAAGCAACTTAATCATAGCTTCATTTACTTCATTGAGGTTAAACTGTGGAATTGAACTTGCAAGACCTGTTGCAATACCAGTAGAACCATTACAAATGTTATAGAAACCAAAACTTGGAACTACGGCAGGAAACTGCTCTGTATCATCATAGTTATCATGCCATTCATTTATACATTCCTTATCAATGCCGTCAAAAAGCATACAACCAAGTTCTCCAAGTCTCATTTCAGTATAACGTGGAGAAGATGCCTTACCATCAGTAGCATGACCATACTGACCATCAAAGTCTTCAAGAGTATATCTCATGCTAAAAGGCTGAGCCATTCTTACAAGTAAATCATAGCAGGCTGCATCGCCATGAACATAAAAGTGGTCCATGGCGGCAGAAACTGACTTTACTGATTTCTTGAAAGGGTGCTTGTATGTAATTTTGTCAAGATACTGAGCATACATACATTGACGAGCGGCAGGTTTAATTGCATCTCGTGCATCTACAATGGCTCTATCTTCAATTGTCATTCCCGCATAAATACGGAAACTTTCGTCAACAATATCTAAAAGATTTATTTCCATTTTTCTCACTCCTTTAATAAGATTATATCATTATTTTTCTTAAAAGTCAAATTTTAGATTGTACCAAATTTTGAAAAATCGATTCGTGAGAAAACGAAGTCTCTTCTTGGTTCTATGTCTACGCCCATAAGACTGCAAAGCTGTATAATACCCTCGTTAGAGTAAACAATCTTATCCATCTTCTGGTGTCCATCAGTTGAGAACATAGTTGCCTTAAGGTCCTTTTCATTGAGCTGTCCAAGACCTTTGACACGCTTGATATTGCCCTTTGTCTTACCACGAGCGGCATTAAACTCTTCATCAGTATACCAACAATTCAATGGAGTACCATTCTTATCCTGTTCAATGAACAGTGGAGAACGAAGCCAGTAGATTCTGTTTTCCTCCAAGAACTTAGGGCAAATTCTGTAAAGGTTTGCCAAGATAAGAAGAGCAATATGATATCCGTCATCCATGTAACCCAGCCTTTCGAACTGGCACTGACTATATTTTACTCTCAATTGAGAGAATGCTCTTTCCCAGTGCGTGTCAATAGCACCGGTACTCTCCTTCACGGAGATAGTCGATACACCCTTCATTTATTAATCCATTTCTTTTACCAATATAAATTTTATTATTTAGCTTATTTGTAATTTTATAAATTCCTATCATAGCTATCACCACCATAATAGAAATGGATTAATTCTGATTAGCACGGTATTCCCTTTATCTCACCATATTTCAGGTTTAGGGTTTCTTAGTCAGATTATTCGTCCTTGGGTTTGCCTATTATCTCTTGCGGTTTCAATAGGCGGTCTTATTTCTCTGATACCGTTAGCCTACGTTTATATGTAGACCGTCCTGACGAGGACTAAAGCATTTTCGGACAATGTTACTTATCCGCATCAACACAAATAGCAATCTTACCATATCTCAATTTGTTTGGGTCATACTTGTCAGGATTGATTCCGAGAGCATAAAGAAGAAGTTCAATCTCCTTGTTGTTGTAATACTCATCGTCATTATCAACCTTAAGTCCATTAATCATCTTACCACGCAAACGAAGAATACCATACTTTTTAGTATCACGTCCTGCGGCGGCAGCGTTACCAGCAGAATCTCCTTCAACAACACAAAGGATAGAATCCTGTCCAAGATTTTCTGCATCTGATAACTTATCAATGAACTCAATTTTCTTCTTGCTCAAATCCTGATACTTCTTCTGTCTGTTAAGTGCTTCCTTTCTTGCCTTATCAGCAGCCTTTTCAGCATTAGCAAACTTAGTCATCATTTCAATGATAACTGGGAAGTCTGGTGAATGGGATAATTCTTCAAGAGCCTCATCAAATGCCTGTGAAGCAAGTGTAGCAAGATTTGGATTGTTAATCTTATTCTTTGTCTGGTTAGCAAAAGAAGGATTAACAACGCGGCAGTTTACTGCGAAGATAAGACCTCTACGAATAATCTCAGGGTCAAAATTCTTACCACTTAAAGACTTAATCTTTGTGGTGATTTTTCTTTTCGCACCAGTAATAGGTGAGCCGCCAAAAGGACAGTAAAGACCATTAACGAATACGTATTCCTGTGAAGGGTCACCAGTCCACATGAAAGCTATTTCCAATTCATCATATTCGTCTTTAGCAGACGCAATGATTGGAGCCTTCATAAGAGGACTTTCAACCTTATCTCTGATGAAATCAGCAATACCGTTTTCAGAATAGAACTCCTGAGTCTTGCCCTTCTCATTTGAGACGATGAAGTGAACACCCTTATTGAGGTAAGAAATGTTCTTTATTTCCTCACATATTCTGTCATAAGAAAAGCCTTCAGTCATATTTTGAAATACTTCCTTGTCAGGCTTAAAGTAGACAAGAGTGCCGTTCTTTCTTCTTTCTTTAGTTACATCACCAATATTTGCAAGTGAATCTTCCTTATAGTCCTTCAGAATACCCTTGTCAAATATAGCTTCTGCGAATCTCTCTTCACGAATACTACGCACATTGAAAAATTCTGAACTCATACATACAGCTGTACCACCGATACCGTTAAGACCAGAACTATTCTTGTAAGCATTTTTATCAAACTTACCGCCAGTGTGGCTTTCAGTATAAATAGCAACAAGAATATTTCTGCCATTCTTTATACCAAAAGGAACACCACGTCCATAGTCTCGAACAGATACGCTGTTCTTCTCTTCGTCAACATTGACTTCAATTCTGTCACCATAGCCAGCGAGGGCTTCATCGGTAGAGTTGTTAATAATTTCTTTAAGTGCTTGATAGATACCATCTGTTGTGTCTGAGCCAAGATACATTTGTATACGTGTACGCATGGCTTCTCGAGTTTCCAAATGGTTTATAGAATCAATGCCATAATTATCTGCCATCTAAATTCCTCCTTAATCATATTACATTTAAATTATAACATAAAATAAAAAGAAAGTCAAGATTTTAATCTTGACTTTCGTTCTCATCGTATGGACATGGTTTTTTCTCTCGTTCGTCTGCATTATAATATTCGTAACAGCTTCTTACTCCCTTTTCTTCTGATATGTTTTCGCACATCCAACAATCGCCGCATCCGGGCGCACCGCCATTATAATAGGCAAGAGCGCAAGTCTTACAAATACAGAAATTACATTTATCCATTAGTATCAGCTCCGTTTTTTTTATGAAAAGTCCACAATGACAAGTATCTCCTTCTTTAACATTTTCACGAAAATCTTTGCAGGGACATACATAATCTTTGGCATTCTGTGTGCAATATTTATATGATGGTACACAAGGGCAGAAACGCTCCCCATAGAGTTCTTTATTTTTATTAAGAGCATCACGTATCTCTGCAACCAAAACCTTATCATCATTTATTTTCATGAGTCTTTTCCTCCTTTAAGTCTTCTGATAACCCTTCAATTATTAATTTTCTATAATTCTCGCTAACTTCTATACTGTGAATTATAGTTTTTAATGGTAAAGCGTATTGATTTGGACTTGCCAACTCAACTCCGAGTGTTTCATCCATATGAGATTTTTGGTCTGGGATGAATCTACCAAATTTAATTATAATATTCATATCCCTATATATATCAAGCATTTTGATTTTATCCTTGATTTCCCACACACGATATCCAGTATATATAACTATATCAGGCTTGGGTTCGTCTGGATAGAGAGTATGACAACATACAAGGTGTGATATCAATTCTACCATATCAGCAAAAGAGTCAAATGGTTCAAGTCCGCCAAATACGACAGCTTCAGTGATAGGATTCTCGTAATAACGTTTTGCAATTTCCACGGCGTCCATTTCAATCTATGGGGCGGCGGCGAGAGCAGAGTTTTGACAAATAGGTCTGCCGCACTCCTTATCACACTTAAATGAACAAGTTGGAAAACCTATAAACATTGAAGGCTTTTTATATTGACAAAAGTCTTCATCAATTAGATTTACTATCTTCATTGTATTCTCCTATTATAATAGCGTTTACTGGCAAATTATCAAAGATATCTGGAGGAGCAAGTCCTGCCTCTATCATTCTTTCAAGACGCTATCTTGTTATATAACATTTTGGCGGTATATATCCTTTGCTATTTTGGACTGCTTTAATAAGTCTATCAAGCTCTTCTTTAGTTAATTTCTCCACTATTAGTCCTCCAATACTCAAAGACAACAACTGTCATTTTATTTCTTTTCGCAGTATCAATCATATTCTTTGTTCCACGAGACTCTCCGTCCCAAAAAGCAAACAATATTCCTCCTTCTGCATACTGTGCCATTTCGGCATTTCTTATCATGCCCGCACTTTTACCATACTTATCCCATTGAGCAGGAAAAACAGTTAGCTTAATACCATATCTGTTAGCGAATTTTTCTCCTATTTTATCGGCACCACGTGCACCGCCACTGATTATCTCAATGTCGGTGCTGTGAATACCATTCTCTTTGAAATATGATAAAAGCTTTGTTTCTGCATAAACATAATTATCGAAGTCTCTCGAACCTGCGATAATAACTTTATTCATAATCAACCTCTACTTCCATATTTGTTTCCCATTTAGCAGTCTTACCCCACTCTCTCATCTTGTATTCTGCCTTACGTGGTGCAGTCCAAGATGTAAGAGGAACCATAAAACCAACTATTCTTGTATATTCTGTTTCTACTGGCTTACCACAAACAGGGCAAGTTGTTCCATAGAACGCATGATTATCTTCACAAACCTGAATCTTTGTATTGAAAGCAAAGTAAGTAACGCCCTGGTCAGCGATATACTCAACCATCTTCCTTGCTGATTCATAACTCTTAAATGGAGCATCAATATTAGCATGAAGAATTGACTTAAATAGAATATTTTTCTTGTAATCTTTTTTCAACATATGCCTTAAGTTCTTCTTGTCTCTTGCAATTATTCACATACTCAAGTATTTTATCATCATTTCGAGTAGAACGAAAATTTTTAAATAGAATTAGTTCAGCACTATATCTTGCATAAACTGCGTCTTCTAACTTTTCATATCTACCAAGATAGCATTTAATTCCATCCATGCGTATTTCTGAGGTCCATTTATTGCGTTGTTTATCCCAACACACACCTGCTACCCCAGATTTGTTATTAGATAAAATAGTTTTGTTTATTAAATTTTTTGATTGGGGAATAATTCTTAAATTACTTTTTCGATTATCTGCTCGATTTCCATTTATATGGTCAACAACCATATTTTCAGGTGGAGATAATAACCAACGATGAATTTGAATTGGCTGATAATTTCCAGTAAAATATTGACCTTTCCAAAATCTCCACTTTCTTGATAAAACTTTTTCTAAATCTTCTGTATCAATAAGAAATTTACCAGAAGGTTCATTATTTCTATTAAAACAATAAATCCAAGTTCCTTCTTCTGTAATTTCGTATTCATTAGAATCGAAACAAGTCTTTTGACTTTCGTCTAAGAATTTCCCAAATTTTATATACTGTGAATAATGCTTTCCACAAACTATCATAGGAATACCATGATAGTTAATAGGATGTTGATTTGTTATGGGAATATCCTTCCCACATTGATTACATTTCATTTATATTCCTCCTTTTAGACTATCTCTTCTTACTTGGTGGGCAATCCCTCCACTGTAAGTTGTGCGCTTGGAAGTAGTGTCTATCTCTACTCCTACTGGGCTACATTCATCACCCATAGTCGTTACACCCGCTTTAAAAGCTTGGCACGGTGTTAGTCTCCTTTCACCGTTAGCCCAATTAAGGACACCCTTAGACAAGGTTCACACAATTTATTACTAAGGTGGCTCAATCTTCATCAACCACCATTACAGAAGCTATCAAACATAGCTTGAACACGAACTCTTTCTTTAAGTGTAGCCTTAATACCAAGCGGCATAAACTGGTTACCATAAAGAGGAAGGTCGTAAATATCTGCGTCAGGATAGAAGAACATATCCTTTCTCATAAGTTTTGCAGCGGCATTTTCGCCAGGTATCTATTCTGTATTTATCTTGTAGTCATATCCGCCGTCTTCAAGAAACTTATCAGCAACTTCTCTAATTGTTTTAAAGATAAGTTCGCCGAAATCTGCGGCCTCCTGAGTGTAATATGTATTACCAAGCTTATCATGATATGTACAACCGAACTTCTTCATTGTTTCATAAATACCGATAAATCCGATTGTATTATATAAATGTTCAAAATCAATAAGTCCATAAGAGAAGTTAGGAAGCAATCCTTTTTCAACATTTCTCTTAATAATATGACGAACAACATGAAGTGAACGAACTGCACAAAGTGTTCTTGCTTTCAATTCTTCAAGATACTCTTCCTTTGTATTTGTATCAAGAGCAAGTCTTGCGAGATTAATTGTATTAACCTTAATAGAGCCGACCTTCAATGCTGTTGAACCAATAGAGTTGAAATAGCCGAGGTCACGGATATCACTCTTAAGGCGGCAACAGTTAGAAAGACTTGATACGTTATCATCAATAAAGAGGTTAGAATCGCTCCACTTCATATTATGACAAATAGCCCATTCAGCGAACTCTTCATCCTTGAACTTGCCGTCTTTTCTTATCATAGAAATAGTGCTTACAGGGAAAGTAAACATATTCTCCTTACGAGTTTCTGCCATTACATCCATGTAAAGCTTCTGGAAGTCCATAATGCCGTCCATATGGTCATACATAGCTTCACCATTAGGAAACTCTGCTCCGCCAAAGAGAGCCATAAGATATTCTCTGTCAAATACAGAAGTATTTGTAAAGGCAGACTGCTGACCCACGTTATCATAATTTTCATTATGCGCTGACTATTTTTTATTACTTAGTTAAAAGTAATATTACTCTTTCCCGCCGCGTATCAATAGCGGAGGTACTCCTCTTCGCGAGGATAGTCGATACAGGCTTCGTTTAATTATTTGCTCTAAGTGGATAGATAAGATTATCTCTCCTATACATTTTTGTTGAACCGTTTTTAATACCAATTATTATATTTGGAACTACATTATATTGCAATGCAATTTGTCTTAAACTTATTTTTGTTGTAGAAATTAACTCAATAATTTCTGAAACTTGGTGGTAAGTTAATTGACCAGCATTTTTTGTAGCTCGGTATTGTCTAATTGGGTAAGAAATATCGTCTTGTTTATGATAAGTTCCATTATTTATTCTTGAAATAGTTCTTCCTTCTACCCCATATCTTTTTCCGATATCTTCATAAGAAGAATAACTAAATTTTAAAGCATAAATAATTTCTTCAATATCTTCTTGGACAAGTTTACCAGTCGGATTAGGATTTTTTCTTAGTGGATATTCATTATTTGAGTTGTAGTAAGTATTTCCTAAATTAATATCACTTACACAAGAAGAAGATACATTAAACTTTTTAGCAATATCTCTTATACTATTTTTTGTAAATTTCAAATCTGAAACAATTTTTTCTAATTCAGTATCAGTTTTAAATTTTGCTTCAGGATGTTCAATACCTTTAAATAGAGGTGGTTCATTTCCTCCTTCAAGAATATTATAGCCATTTGGTCTTAAAGAATTATATTTAAGAATATAATATTTTTCTCGTTCATTGTAATTCTTTATTGGACCTTCTAATATTGACATAGTAAAATGTTCTTTACCATATTTTTGTATAGCCAAATCTATTAAACTATTATCACTATTAGGGCGGCAATGTTGATTAAATCTATGTTTAGGGTCATTTGATTGACCAATATAAACCTTACTATTGATATCATTTGTAATTATGTAAATATATTTTTCCATTCATTTCACCTCCTTTATAATTATTTATTAGAGCAATTAAACGATTCCCACGAGATTACCATACCTATGTCTCCCGACAGGGGCTCCAGGCTCCCTCGTTAGCCACTATTTAAGTGACCCCAGTGATTACTGGAAAAGTAATAAATGGACAGTTCTAATTAGATTCTATCCCTTACACAAGGCTGATTTACAGCGTATATGAATCTCTGAATATTCTGTCTTGCATATGCTTCAGAATCATTGATACCAAGATAAGCACTCTTTCTATCCTCATTCCAAAAGTAGTACATATAAGGAATAAGATTAGGTAATCCGACTGCCGTCGGAACTCCGATATTTCTATCGGGACTGACTGGATTTTCCTACGACCTTTGTCGCAGTGTTTCTCTGTCCCCTCACGTACCAATAGTGAGAGTACTCCACTTAACATGGATAGTCGATACAGGCTTCATTAGAATTTTCGTAATGGATAGGACAGTCCATCACGATAATATTTTTTTGAAGTGCCGCGATTGATATTTTCAATGGCTCTTCTATCTACATTATATCTTTTTGCAATTGAATTTATACTTTCTGAAGTATTAGATAAAGCATTTATAATTTCTGTAACTTGTTCATAGGTAAATAAAATAACTCCAGAACTTTTCCAATTTCTTATTGGATATTGGATATTATCTCGACGATGAGTCGTACCAGAATTTATCTTTGAAATGGTATGAACTTCAACTCCATATTCTCTAGCAATATCTCCATTAAAACGATAAGTATATTTTAAAATGTTAATAATGTCATCAACATCTTCTTCTGTTAATTTTCCATTTATATTTGGATTTTTTCTTATCGGATAAGATTCATTCAACGATGCTCGGCTAATTCCTTGATTAATTCTAAGAACTTGCTTTTTTGAAATATTATATTTTTCTGCTAATTGAGATAATGGAATTTGAGTTTTTGCTAAATTATTTTTAAGTTTTAAAACCTCTTCGTCAGAAATTTTTACATTAGGATGTTCATTTCCATAGTAAATAGGAGGGCTATCTCCTCCATCCAAAATATTATACCCAAAAGGTTTCTTTGAATTATAATATTTAATCCAATATTGTTCTCGTTCATTATAATTTTCAATTTGAGATTCAAGAATTTCAAACCAAAAATGTTCTTTGCCATATTTTTGAATTGCTTTATCTATTGAAGAGTTATCATAATCTCCTTTACAGTGAGATTTAAATCTTTTTTCTGTATCTAAGGCTTGTCCTATATATACCTTAGTATTTATATCATTTTTAATAATGTAAATATCTTTTCTAATGATTCCCACGGGATTAGCATATGAATTATCCATTCACTTAGCCTCCCCCGTTAGCCGCAAATGCGACCCTGCTGGTAAGCAGAAAAGAAACATATGGGCGCAGCAAATTCACCCGAAGTTCTATTACTTGCAAAGTTAATGAACTCCTTAACAAAGTCAACAAAAGTTGTCAAGTGCTTTGGAGGCTTTGCGTTGAAAGACTTGCCAAGGAAGTAAAGTCCCTTCTCAGCCAAATCCTTTAAATCATATGCAAAACAATAAGACTTAAAGGTTGCCGTATCTCCGTCGTGCATATAGATTTCTCCAATCCATTCTCTACGAAGCCACTCATTAGCAGCCTTAAAACCATAGAACTTCTGCATCTCTGAATATATCTTTTGGAAAGCCATAACCTTTCTATGAGGCTTAGGCATTTCTGTTAAAAGTGTAACAATATCCTTTCTTTTAACATTGGCATTAGAGTCAATACTTGCATCAGCAACTACATCTTCTCCAATAAAGTTATCCATAAATTCGCCGTATGAGAGCTGTTCATCACCGACGCCATTAAGATAACCCATTTCTGTTCCAAACTCATTAAAGAGAGCGTTCCACTGAATAGTGAAATTTCTATGTGTACCTCTCTTACCAATCTAATTTACTTTATACTGCATTAGTCTGCTCACCTGCCCATTTCATTGCATTTTCAAAGTCCATGTATGTGAACTTCATAAGTGTTTCTCCTTCGCCAAGTTCTTCAACTGCAAGAATAGGCACCATATCTGTGCCAATCTCTTCGCATACCTTTTCAATATCCTCCATATTATCATTGATAGTATAAGGGATATTTGCTGCATCGAGTCTCTTTGCTAAAATCTTACAGCGAGGGCATCCTGTTGAATAAAGTGTAACTCCTGTTGAATAAAGTGTAACCATGCTCTTTTACTCCTTTTTTTTATTTTATATTTTTATTTTACCATATCTTAACAAAAAAGTCAAGTTTTGGTAAATATAAAGTAAAAATCAGACAAGATGATTCCAACGATTTCAGGTCATTCGAATCAAATCATCTGATTTTATCAAAATCATCTCTTTGGTGTGTCTTTACCATTCTCATCGAAGTAATATCCTTCAATGTAAAGGCGGCAATTCTGTGAGCCAGAACGAAGCTTACCTTGAACGGCGCATCTGTCGACATACTCATTCCACTTTACATTGGCGTGTCCTTTAACCTTAATAAACTCAACCTCACAGAAATTCTTATTAAGGATAGAAATAGACTCATCAATTTCCTTTATGATATCTACGTTTTCAATGGGTTCGTGTTTCTTTCCTCTTGTCCAACCGTTAGCCTTCCAGCTCTTTATCCAGCTTGTGAATATCCCTATACAATAGGCAGAGTCAGAATAGACCTCAACTTTCTCACCAGCTATCTTCATAAACACGAGTTTTCTGAGAGCACGATTGATAGCCTGAAGTTCCATGCGGTTATTTGTTGTCTCTGGTACGCCGCCGTAAGCTGACATGATAACTTCTTCATTTTCATTGAGCATAACAAATGCAAAGCCGCCTGCTTCACGTACATACTCACCATCAACTTTCCTCATTGTTGCAGCGCCATCACTGTATATAATATATTTACCCATTATAATCTCCTCTCAATTCAAAATGTTTACAACTATCATTCGGCTTAAAACATGGAATTCGACTTGTAATCATACCAAGCCAACTTGTGCCACCAGGGTAACAATGAAGATTAACCCATCCAGTTGCTACTTCATCACGTTCATAAAAGTTAAGTAAGTCTTCATCATTCGTATAGTCAATTTTATCAGTTCCAAGCGTGGCGGCGCAGCCAACATATTCTTTGTTTTCTGCTTTTCTCGCATATTTGCAATACTGACATTTTATCATTTCGTAATCCATTTTCTTGCTCCTTTCAAATTTTCTACAATAATTATAACAAAAATTTTTAAAAAAGTCAAGAAAAAGAGGGCGATTGCTCGCCCTCATACTCATTTAACTTGCCAAGTCATCATTTCATTATAAAGTTCGTGTGCAAATGAATTACCTCCAATTGCACTATATGTCTGATATAAAGAACACAGGTCATTCTTTGTATTCAAATCAAGTGTTTTATCATCACAATGCTCGTAATAAATCTAAGTAATTGAGTGTCTCACTTCGGATTTATTTATCTCACGAGTTTCGTGACGGTATTCTTCAATTCTTTTATCCATTGCCTCAAGCTTTTCAGTAAGCTCACTCCTTAGCTCCTCAACGGAGTTCTTAATGTCCTCTGCAAATTTTGTAAACATTTCGATAGCCGCATCATTCTTTCTCTTTTCTTCATCCATTTCTTGTTTAAGCTGTTCATCAGCTTCATCAGGCTCTTTTTTAGCCTTAATAATATCAACTACTACTTTGCCGACCGCTGTAATAACAGCACCAAGTCCTGCGGCGATAGCTGCGATAATTACTTCGTTCACCTTATTCACCTCCGATTTAGCAAGTCATTGTGGAATTTATCTTTAACCCTATAAGCGGGGTTAGTAAATAAAGACTCAAAAGTGAGATTATCGTAATCCCAATATGGCACTCTTATCAGAGGAATATTCTTTCTCAAACAGTAGGCATTTTTACGTCTATCCCACTCTTGAGTCTGTTTAAACTCGAATATGGTTCTCTAAAAATAGGGAACTCTTTCAAAATGCTATTTTCCATCAAACTCTATAAAACATACCAAACTTCTACCTTTATATACCGCAAAGTCAAATCTTAATAGATTACCTTTCAGACTTTTTAAATCTGGCAGACTCACTTCTCTTTTATAAGAAACTTTATGAGCACGTAGTAATCTTTCAATTTTATCTTCGCCTTTGGACATTACATATCTCCATATCTTTTGGTAGGTTTAGGCTGTTTTGGTGGCTTAGGTGGAAAATAGGGTTTCTCCTAAATAAGGGGAGAATAAGGAACTTCGCCATCAGCAATGTGGAAAGTAGCAATATGATAGAAGCCATGACCTTCATCATCAATTGGAATACCGAAAGGATATTCTCTCTTCATTCTATCAACAGCTTCTTCAAATGTTTCTTTGTTCCACTCGTACATATCGCAATTCAGCATAGCAGAGAAATGAGTTGTGTTGATAATGTCTTTTCTTGGAGGAGGTGGCGGCATGACCGCATTGATAATCTTTTCTCTCCATTCAATAAGACCAAGCTACATTTCTTCAAGTGAATCTTTGTTCAAGTCATATTCAACTCCATAGAAAGCTTCCTTACATGACTTTAACTCATAAAGGTCAGAATCCTTATCATAGTTAAGCTGAATAAGAATGTAATGATTGTGTTCAAGGTAAACCACATTTACATAATTAATACCATTGAACTTAGCAAGGAACAACTTACCCTTTCCATCTGTATTATCAAATACAACTTCTTTTGGTAAGTATTTCTCGGCATGAACAAGTGGGAATCCAATAAAGTCTGGAATCGTGATATATTTGTCAGTAAGTTCATAATCTGCCTATGGGGCGCCAAGTATGTTCTACATCAAAGTAATTGTTTTAAGATAATCTTTCTTAAAGCTGCACATCTTAAAATGACGACAAGTAAAACAGCGAGGCTGTACTTGCGTATGCTTTGGAGGTAGTCTATGAGGTATTGGCGCGAGTATTGGCGGTTTATGACACTGCGGCGGCACAAGCGGTTTAATCTTTTCCTATGTGCCAGGAGGACAAGGAACTGGACCAAAAGCAGGTTCGATATGCGGCTTTGGTGGAGGAATTGCACCAGGTGGCGGCATAACAGGACCAGTAGTCTACTCTGGATACCAGTAATCGTCAAATCTGTCGTTCATTAATTTCACCTCACTGTAAAAAAATAGGGTAGAACTAAATTCTACCCTTACTATAATTATGTGGTTTTAAATGAGGTTTCATCCAACTTTTTACTTAATAAGCTGTCCATACTCACAATCTGTGGATTTCTTATCATCACGCCATTTATCAATTTTACCGTGGCGGAGAGTGTAATCATTATCGATATGCTCAATCTCCATAGCAGTTAACTCTGCTACCTTACCAACCCATTTGTCAGGATTCTTGGTAATGCCTTCCTTTATCTCGTCTGGTATGTTGCTTATCCAAGCAATGTGGCGAGGCTTGTCACCATCCATTACAGAGAAGGAAATGGCACTTGCCCAACCGTGGTAGTAAGGCTTTGTAACTGGCTCAACAGGATGTCCAGCACAGAAAAGACCGAACTGACAAGTATTGAATTTCTCACCAGTTTTTGTGTTCTCCCAGTAAGACCAAGTCTCCATTTTATTGCCGTTGTAGAGACGAGTTGGAGTTTTGTAGTCGCCGTCAACAAAAGCATCGATTGTATCTTCGAGTTCCTTCTTCATCTTCAAGGTCATCCAAGCTGTTCTCTTACCACAAAGATAATGACAATCTTCTCTGGTAATAACAATGCCCTCGCCACCTGCGGCAATAATCTGTCCATAAAGTTCCCAAAGTTCCTTACCTTTTACATACTCTGCCATTTCAACATAGTCGTTATGTCTGAGAACGTCGAGTAATTCATAGTAAAGATATGTATTAACTCTTTCAGAAATAGGAGTATCAATTAAGCTTTTACCATTACAAGCAACTACATCGAATACGTAAAAGTGGAGATAACCATTCTTCTTCTGACGTTCAAGGCACTTGTCCTTTAAGCAGTTAAGAACAGAAGTTATCTTACGGCTACCTTCGTTATCAGGGAAATAAATTTCACCAATGAGAGCGGTACCGTTAGGAATGGAACTTAGCTCCTTACAAATATGTGGAATCCACTCTGCCTTGTCCTGATAGCCGCCATTTACTGACTCTGTACGACTTCTCATATGGAAGTTGCCGTCCATGTCCTTGATAATCATTGCCCAGGCTCCATCCATTTTACGGCTACCAATATATTTATCAGACATTACCAGTTCCTTAGCCTTAGCTTTCTTATCACCTTTAAATGCGGCAGTGAAAGCATAATACTTCTGTGGTGTCATATTCCAAAAATCAAAACCATCAATAATTACACTCATATCACTCATATAAGTTCCTCCTTAAAAAGATTACGCTTTTATTATAAAATAAATTTTCAAAAAAGTCAATTGTTCTCGTCGATAAAAGTTTCAACAAAAATTGTAGCTTCTTGTAAAAGTTCATCAAGTCCTCTGCTGTTATCAATAATTATATCATATTGATACTGCTCAACATTATCATCCGCAGGATTGCCAAGCGGCACAATTTCGCCACGTTGAACAAGAACTGTGAGAGCATTGTAATCACGAACGAAACGAGCTATTTCTTCTGGCTCGCGGCAATCGATGAATAATAAATCAGTGCCATTCTGTTCATTCAATTCAATCTTTTGCTTTACAATCTGATACGGTATATCGTCCCATCGAGTAAGGGCATCTTTAAGGTCTGAGAGAAAGCGTCTATCCTCTGGTGATTTGCCGCCGTCCCATCCGAATGTTTTTGCCTTATCTTTTACATAATCAATTGTTGATACAATTTCAATATTGTAGTCTCTCGCTTTGCCAACCTTTTTAACCATTGTTTCAAAAGTTGTTTTTCCGCTTGTTCCTCTGCCATTAATTATTGCTATTTTCATTGTTCTCCTCCCCTCTACGAACAGGAAACACGGCGTAATAAGCTTCCAGTTCATCATCAATTTTTTTTATTTGTGTCGCCGTTTCCTCTGTTACCATATTAAGTTTGTTTGGTAAGTAAGCGCTTGGCACGTGTGGTGCAAGGCAACTTTTAACAAACTCCTCTTTTCCTTCTGGGATAACATATAACACGATTTCACCTTCGGCGGCGCATTTAAGTATTTCATCGTAAGCAGGAAAGTCATCTCCTGTTCCTGAAAGGAAGAAAACTATTGCCAACTTGTCATTCACCCTTATGTCCTTTGGATACCAAGTTTCATCAAGCGGATGCTCATAAAACTCATACCAACCTTCCAGCTCCTCAGTGTTCCTTCCGATATTTTCTATATATAATGAAGAATCTTTATCAATATAGAAATCTTGTATTGTTTCCAAGTCATAAGGAGAAACATATTCCAAAGGGTTAAATACTTCAATAAAAATGTTAGAGAAATTCTCTGCGGTTGATACATTATAAATAGGATTGAAAGCTGTTATTATTACGGCTTTCTTGTGCTTCTTCACTTTTCTCCAACCAATTGTTGGAACATCTTTGAAGAAATTCTTTTCCTCTTCGGTCTTCGCCTCTCCAAGAATACGAAGGTCGATGTCGCTGTTTATTGCCGAAGCAGCACTTCTTATAATACGGTAGGCGAGAAAAGAATAAGCGTCATTTCTATAATCTACTATAAAAGTGTATTTAAGTCTCAATAGTCTACCATATTTTTGGAGAAACTTTACGACAATTCTGGTAATTACCATATCAGCATTTTTCTCTTTATCTTCTAATAATGGAATATCCATTTTATAATTATATAAGAAGCCCAAATGCTGTTTTAACTGTTGCCAGTCGATTTGCTGTTTTTCTATCATGTATTTCACACTCCTTTTCTTTGATACTTTTATCATAACATAAAAAATTAAAAAAGTCAAGTTTTTAATTAATTTCTTGACTTTTTCGGTGGAGAGTGTTATAATATAATAAGAGGTGAAAAATATGGAATGTACATATAAATTAAACAAAAACTTAATGTCAAGAAATGCAACAAGTCTTGTATATTCTTTAAATGAATTAAAGACTTCTGTATTTTTATATAAGGAATATGAGAGAAGAATTAATGGTAGGTCTACAATAGGAGTCTTATCAGCAAGATTCTTACAAGGGGATACAATTAAAATATTAATTGACAATCCTGAGGAAATGAGTAGAGTAAAAGAGATATTTAATGAATATGGAACAGAAGTTCTATAAGGAGGCGATTTTATGGATTACAGAATGTATAAACCCACAGCGGCAATTCCTGCTGGTACTAATGTTATTGACTTAATTAAGTAGGAACTTAGGACAAAAGGAATTATAACCCACACTCCATTCCGCTTTATTGGCTTTGAGGCGACAGCGGGAACATCTTTTAGCTTAAACAATCCTGATAACAAGCTTGAAGTTCCTTCTTGCGGTAGTTTTATCACTCCTTTTAATGGAGAAAGAGGTAGCTACATATATAGCCTTGTTTTTGACGCGCCATTTAGCGGCAATATTTACTATGTTCCTTAATGGAGGTGGATGAAAATGAATATGCAAGGTATGTTTAATCCTTTTAATAATTCCACAGGTGGTGGAGGCGGTGGTGGCGGAGGTTTCACTCCAACCAGCAAGTAGCTTGAAGCTATGAATAGTGGTATTACAGCAAATGACGTGTTACAAATAGGCACAAACGCTACAAATATTACAAATATTCAATTGGCTATTACTGATATAAATTCAGATATAGAAGAATTAAGATAGTTGATTGGAGACATAAATACCGTATTGGAAGGAGTGTTATAATATGCCAAATACAATAGCTGAAAATCTCGCTAGATTGCTAGCTGCTAAAACTGCAATTGCTAATGCTATTACTGCTAAAGGTGGTATGGTTGGAAGTGGTGACGGTTTAGAAGAGTTTCCGACTGATATTAGCACTATACCAACTGGTGTTGACCCAGAACCTATTGTAGCAAAAGGAACTGTTAATTTCTATGATTACGATGGTACTATTGTAAAAAGTATGTCAAGTGCTCAGTTTAGAAGTCTTGAAAGTATGCCTGATAATCCTACTCATGATGGATTAATCTCACAAGGATGGAACTGGGACCTGTCAGCTGCTAAAACATATGTAGCTGAATACGAGTCATTAAATATTGGACAGCAGTATATAACTTCCGATGGAAAGACTCGAATCTATATTACTCTCACTGAAGGTAGAATCTCTCCTATTTTACAATTATATCTTAATGCTAACAGTGAACTTGATATTGACTGGGGCGACGGAGCTCATAGTACATTTACTACTACAAATGCTGATTACAAAAGTGAAAGACATAATTATGCAACTGATGGAGATTATGTAATTGCTATAACAGTAACAACTGGCAGTTTCATATTACAATCTTCTTCCATGGCAGTGTCAACAATATTATGGAATGGAAATAATAATGCAAATTCACCTGATATAGCCTATAATAATTCTATTCAAAAAATTGAAATTGGTACAGGAGTTACTACTATTGGTCCTTTTTCTTTCCAGTATTGTTATTCATTATCATCAATAACAATACCTAATACAGTTACAAGTATTGGTGGTACTTATGCTTTCAACGGTTGTTATTCATTACAATCTATTACAATACCTGATTCAGTTACTACTATTGGTACTTATGCTTTCTATCAATGTTATTCATTACAATCTATTATTATTCCTAATGGAATTACAAGTATTGGTAATTATACTTTCTCGCGTTGTTCTTCATTATCATCTATTACAATACCTAATACAGTTACAAGTATTGGTCCTTTTTCTTTCTCGTATTGTTATTCATTATCATCAATAACAATACCTGATAGAGTTACAAGTATTGGTACTTATGCTTTCAGTAGTTGTTCTTCATTATCATCAATAACAATACCTGATAGAGTTACAAGTATTGGTACTTATGCTTTCTACGGTTGTTCTTCATTATCATCAATAACAATACCTGATGGAGTTACTACTATTAGTGGTGGTGCTTTCTATCAATGTTATTCATTACAATCTATTACTATTCCTAATGGAGTTACAAGTATTGGTAATTATGCTTTCAGTGGTTGTTAGGTATTATCATCTGTAACAATACCTAATACAGTTACAAGTATTGGTGGTAATGCTTTCGAGTATTGTTATTCATTATCATCAATAACAATACCTGATGGAGTTACTAGTATTGGTAATAGTGCTTTCTCGCTTTGTTATTCATTATCATCTATTACAATAGGAAATTCAGTTACAAGTATTGGTGCTAAAGCTTTCAACGGTTGTTATTCATTATCATCAATAACAATACCTGATGGAGTTACAAGTATTGGTAATTATGCTTTCTCGCGTTGTTATTCATTATCATCTATTACAATAGGAAATTCAGTTACAAGTATTGGTGATAATGCTTTCAACGGTTGTTCACACATGGAGTCAATCAAGTTTGCACCAACAACTCCACCAACGGTTTCAAGTAGTAGTGCATGGACAGGAGTACCAACATCGTGCACCATATATGTACCATCAGGATCTCTTAATGCATATAAAACAGCAACCAATTATCCAAATCCATCCACATACACATACGTGGGATATTAAATGAAAGGAAGATGATTTAAATGTTCATGTAACAATTCACTATGATTGGGACCCAAATGCAGAAGATTAATTGCTTGACTTTTTAATCTAAATATGATATAATAAAGGTGAAAAATATGGGATGGAACAATTTTTCGCCAAGCGCTGATAAAGAAATTACAGAGATTATCTCCGACGCTAAACTTACTTATGATTGCATTGACAAAGATTTAATCACTGTTGATGTTGAAGTAAATGTTTAGGTCGGAGAAATCACCGTCCCTATCAGGGCTTAGGCAAGTAAAGAAATAAGGGTGAAAGCCCCAAACTTAATGAGTCATGATAACAAATTTATTTGTAGTTATGACAGCAAATTTATAGATATATAGGAGGGAGACGAATAATGGCAGAAAATGGATACTACTGGCAAATAGAAGGAGAGTCTGCTACTGCTGAAAATATAGATATTGTTCTTTCAGATTTAAGTGATATTGTTGAACAAAATACTGCTGAAGAACACTATGATGTAGTAAAATTCTTCCCAGGCACAGGCGGCGAAAAAGGTCATTTTGGTCTTGGAGAAGGCGGTAGTCAAGTTCCTCCAATCAACGCCGCAGAAAATGAAATTATTGTCGGTGATGGTAATGATTGGGCAGAAGGTAATGCCGCAGAAGTATTTCTTAGTACGGGAACGACTTATGGCGGCGAATCATGTGCTCTCTTTTCTTCAAGCGGAGCCAACGGAGTAAATGGTTTCAGACTTAAAGGCACTGATGGAGAAGGTGGTGGTACTGACTTTATTATAACAAATAATGCTGTAGTTGAAATTGGTAATAAACCAATTGAACCTTGGGAAGAAGGGGTAATGGAAATGGCATCATTTAATGATGTTGAAATTTTCAACCCTACTTTTAAAATTGAAAATGCGGCATAGTTTAAAATGAGTAAAAATAATGACACTCAAACTCCTGTCTTCCAAATGCTTGGAGATGCCTTTTTTGATATGCAATATAATAATTCTGATGATTATTATGATTTTTCTGTTACCAGTTATGGAGCCAACGTAAGAAGCGGAGTGAGAGGAAGCGCATCTTTACTTGGTGTGAATCCTTTTTATTATCAGAAAAATGATAAATATTATTATATTGATGCTCCAGTATTTTAGATGCATGATGCTGCTACTTTTTCAATGGTTGAGAAATCTTTATTCCAAATGAAAAATGGCGCGACTTCTGTAATTTAGGGTAATGCAAATATTCATATTTCTGGCGGCGAATGGACTGACACATATCATGCTCCTGGTGTCAGCGATGCAGATAAATCAACGCTTATTGAAGTAGGCCCCAACTCTTTGATTAGTATGGGAGCGGATGATTAGTTTACTGATATCATTGCTGTGGCTGGTGTACGTGGTGACCAAATATACCTCGGTTCTTGTAACAAAGAAGATTTATCGAATTTTTCATGGCCTAATAGAGTAATGAGTGTTCCCAGTTATGGACTGTCAGAGAAAAATACTCCAGAGTTTAATGATGGAGTCAAAATTAATTCTCTTTATAGTGGTTGTTTTGTTCCTGGAACAAGCTTGGACGTTATCCGAAACGAATATGTTGGCACACACGAATCACAGCCCAAATTTTCATTAAAAGGTTAGTGTGAATATGAAGAGCGTGTGGATGGCGGCGGAATAAAATGTCAGCACACTTCAATTGGCGGACAAGGTTTTGATTTTAAGGAAACAACAGTAAATGGTTTTAGTCTTGAATATGATAAGGTTAATTCTGATGCTAGACGTTTTACACAACAAGAAATTGTTGGAGAGTATTCAAAATTATTTAATGTTGCGGCAAGTTCCTATTTCCATGAAACAGTTGATGTTCATGGTGCAACAACACTTAATTTTAAACCTAAAACATCTTTTGGTGTAGAATATGCAGGCGCGAAAACAAATGCCGTTTTTTAGTGGGAAAAAATTCAAGGTATTTTTGCCGGATGTGACCACTTTATTTAGGTAGATGGTAATACTCATTTTGAATCATGGAGTGGAACTTAGATTTTTAGGTCAAGCAATCCACAACTAAAAGAATATACAAATAATGAATTTGCGGAGCCATAGATTCCAAAATCTGAGCAGCGCTGGTTTACCTCTGGAACTTTTAAAATTTGCTCTGAGAATAGTGCATTAAATAATAATGCAAGTTCTTATAATGAATTACTTACTACATAGAGAAATGAATTAACCAGAGCAATTTATAAAAGTGAAAATACAAATAACTGGTACGATTTTCTTGCAAACAATAATGATTATCAATATACTTCATGTCAACCAATAAAATATACTAAGTATACTTATACAACTAAAAGCTGTATAGCAAGATAGGACTATGTCTATGTAACTACCGAGAATTTTGATAACGCAAATCAAGTATTTTCAAGTACTGCTTTTAAAAATATAATAAGTAGTGTGGGACATTATAATCCTTAGGTTAAACTTGATACAACATTTGAAAAAGAATATGATATTAATACTGGTTTATACACATATACTATTACAAAAGCAACAGAATATTACGCCAAAGAGAGAACTACATCGCAATCTTGCATAGAATATAAGTCTAAAGGACAATCTGCTACTTTCCCTAGTTATTCTTATTATTATAGAAATGCATCAGATAAATAGAAAGCATTTTTAGACTCTTAGATTGATAAAAGTCTCCTTGTTTCATAGGTTAATCTTAATATTGTAACTAATAACTTGAATAGTGTTGGTACTGTAATAGATTATGAGTTCCCTGGAGGAGGAAATCCTTCTACTCGTGTAGAATATGCTCAGAAAGCAGAAAAATTAAAAGTAAATATAAAAACCAGACAAGATGGAAGAATAAAATGCCACATTCCTTTTACAGGAAAAACCTATTCAACCTTATCTGATATTTTAAACGATGCCAATTTTAAAGCTTATATTACTGCTTGTTTTGGTGATGAAGCGTAGCTTATAACAACAGATTCTACTTATTTCTCTTGTGAAAGAGATTATATTAGCGGTGAAGCAAAAGTTGACATTAGCAATGTTGGATTGGAAACAACAATGTATTTGTATAGAGAATATATTTCAGAAGATGAAAAAAATTATAATTATCCAAATACAACTTATGGCTCATTGGATTATAACAATCCTGTTAAATTAGCAATAAGAGATTATTTGTGGCCAGATAAGGGTTACGTAAAATAGGGAACATATGATTATACTAATTTTACTCCAGATAATACTTTAACAACAACTACTACTTATACCGATTCTGGATATACTTATGAAGTTGCAGGTAATGTTAGTTCCACATATTGTGCTTCACATCTATCACAAGATTGGCACGCTCCTATTCAAACAGCAAATAGAATTGGGGCTAATGATTGGGAGCAAGGTCCTATTATACAAGCATACGGTCCAGTTAACTTCTTAATGAGAGAGAAGTGGGAAGCAGATAATGACCACACTAAGACATACCCACTTACTTCATCAGAAACTTATGATGTATTAAATCAGGCACAAGCGATTGCAGATTTTAAAGCAAACGCGACAGATTATACCGCATTTGAAACATATCTTACTCAAGAAGGATATACCCTTTGGGACATTATTTCAATTGCCACAGCAACAGGCGGCTACACAATTACTTTCTCAATTTGTGAAGCAGGTTGGAAACCACACGTTGATAGTTATCCAGACAATCCAGTTGTTGAAATTACTGACGGCTCTGAACTTCGTCTTTACGGCGGCGTAAAAGTCAAGGGTGAAACAAAGTATGGTGTAACAACCTTTACATTCAGTGGCACTCAGACAGAAGGAGAAGTTTCATTTACTCTCGATGAACTTCGTTCACTTAAGGCATTAATTGGTATTTGATGAAGGAGGTAATGCTTAATGGCAGTAACAGGAACAGGCACACAGGCTGACCCATATGTAGTAACTACATATGGGGAGCTTGTTGAAAAGGCTAAAACAAGCGGTGTATATATAGAGCTCGCTAATGATATAAATATAGCAGATGAATATCCAAATGAAAATATGCCTCAATTAGAAATTTATCCATCTGAATAAAGGAGGAATGAATATGAGTAATTTCTATGGAGGCTCTGACGGCGGCAACTTCTATCCCGCTTCATCCTTGAGTAAAAAGCCAGTCGGCTATACTGATGGCACACCTTTCTTCGAGAAGGCTGCTGTTGACATTCCTTGTATGGCTCCTGGTGAAAGAATTTTAGGTTACAATTATGGCTATATGGCTAACCGTAGGGAGTATCGTGTATTCGATGCTCTCTACTCTCAGCAAAGACTTTGTAACCTTAACATTAATTGGATTTGTCTTCCAGTAGTAAACTGGCAAGATACTTACCACTCAACCAACATTTATGCAGACCATCTTGCAACTCCAACTGACCGAGACATAGAAGGAGTTATTAATTTTGCTCATGCAAAAGGTAAGAAGGTTTGTCTTAAACCAATCGTTGAAAGTAAAGACCATATGTGGAGAGCGCACATTGGATTCCCAGACCTTAACATGGAAGACATGGATGTTTATTGGAAAGCTTGGTTTATAAGTTATAAGAACTTCCTTCTTCATTATGCTGAACTCGCTCAGGAACTTGGTTGTGAAATGCTCTGTATCGGCTGTGAGATGCTTGGAACAGAACATCGTAAATGGGATTGGCTTTACTTAATTGAAGAAGTTCGTAAGGTTTATAAAGGTAAAATAGTTTACAATACAAACCATGACCATGAAGAAGATTAGGAGTGGTTTAATGAACTTGATTTCATTGGAACTTCTGCTTACTATCCTGTCGGTGGAGAGACTCGTTCTTATGATGAAATGTGTAAGAACTGGATGACTGTTCGCCGCCGTCTGGACGAGTTAGCAAAGAAGAACGATAAACAATATATCTTCATGGAGATTGGCTGTCGCTCAGTTGAACAGGCTTCAACTCATCCTTGGGACTTTACCGAAGATTTACCTTTCAATGAGCAGGAACAGGCTGATTTCTATAAGTCTTGTTATGATGTATTCCTTCCTTCGCCTTATTTCGCCGGCGTGTTCTGGTGGGATTGGCCGACCAAGTTGTACAATGAGGATAAGGCAAAAGAGGATAAAGGATTTTGCATCTATGGTAAGGCGGCAGAACAAGTGGTAAGAGAATATAATACCAAGTTCAACAAATAAAACGTTAGAGACTAACGACAATAATTTTACATAAATAGAGAGGAAACAAGTTTTTCTCTCTATTTTTTTTAGGAGGAATTAAAATGACTAAAGAAACTACGAAAGAGCTTTTAAAGGCTCATTATTACGGCCATCCTTCTGATAAGATTGCGAAAGTATTTAAAATATCAGAGGATGAAGTTAACACTATCATAGAAGATAACAAAGACATTCTTGAAGATTTGGCGGTGAGAGACTATGGTGAAGCTTAAGGGTATTGATGTAAGCGTCTGGAATGGCAATATTAACTGGTCTCAGACTAAGAAAGAAATTGATTTTGCTATTCTTCGTGCTGGCTATGGACGTGAGACATCACAGAAAGACCAGAAATTTGACGCAAACTACAACGGCTGTAAAGCAAATGGTGTTCCTATGGGAGCATATTGGTATAATTATGCTAAGACACCAGATGATGCAAAGAAAGAAGCTACTGCTTGTATCAAGATTTTAAAAGGTAAAACTTTTGACTATCCAGTATGGTATGATATTGAAGAGCCTTCTGTTCTTTCTACTGGTAAGGAAAATGTTTCTGCTATTGCTAAGGTTTTCTGTGAAGCACTGAAAGAGGCAGGATATAAGGTTGGTATCTATTCTTCATACTCAGGACTTAAAAACAGTTTTACTGATGAAGTAAAGAATATGTATGATGTATGGGTTGCTCACGTTGGTAACGGCGGCGCCCCACTTAGCGAAACTGACTATCCAGGTCATAAGGAAATTTGGCAGTATTCTTGGAAGGGCAATATTGCAGGTATCAGTGGAGATGTTGATGAAGACTGGTGCTATGTAGACTATCTTGAAAAGAAGGAAGAGCCAGTAAAGGAAGAAAAGGTTGAAGAGAAGAAGCCTGAACCTAAGAAAGAAGAGAAGAAAAAGGCTGAAAAAACAATGGATGTTTATTACAGCGTCTACTCAAATGGACGTTGGCTTAGTGAAATAAAGAATTTCAACGAAACTGACGACATGGGTTATGCTGGTATAGCTCGTAATTCAATTACAGGACTTACAGTTAAGGCTACACAAGGAACTATTAAATATAGAGTTCATGCAGGCGGCTTAAATAAGTGGTTTAATTGGATAGATAAGAGTGACCGCAATGACTGGGAAACAGGTATCGCAGGAACAACAAACTATTGGATTGATGAAATTCAAATGGAACTTATTGATGCTCCTGGCTATCAGGTTGAATACAGAGTTTCTGTTGTTAATAAGGGCTATCTTCCTTGGGTAAGGGGACTTGAAGATTATGCTGGTCTCAAAGGCTTTGTTATTGACAAAATCCAAATCAGAATTGTAAAGGTATAATCATTATGCCGCCATTCATAAAGCGGATGGCGGCGATTTTATATGGGAGGTGAGACTATGGCAACAGATTACAATGAAATAAATGAAGTAATTAAAGAGTTGATTGATGGTGATGAAGGCACTACCATTGATAATTTTAGTGGAGCTTCTCTTAAAGCGTTCGCAGACCACCAAGATGTTCTTTGGGACGGATTGACTAAATTCCTTCAAGATGAAAATAATACCAATAAACTTGGTCATTACGGCGTAAGAGATTTGGACTTTTTAAGTGATGGTGACCCAACACAAGCTGTTCAAAGTGTAGTTGAATTTATTAACAATAATGCAGACCTTGTTGATACATTCTTAGATAGTTTATTTGTGCTTAACCCAGACGAACGTTAGGTTCACTGGAATGAAAGTTTTAATCAACTTATCTAGTCATATTACAACTGTATTAACACTACAAACAAAATTGACTCAACTGAATTTACTATCGGCGATATATTAAATGCCAATGCAGGTAATAGTTTTAACAATGGTGAATGGGTAGTTCCATGGAAGAATATTACTGAACATAATTACAGTGAAGTTCGCAACAATGATAAGATTGTAAGAATACTCAACAACAAAGAGAATCTTCAATTCACTCATTTATTCAACAAATATCTTCGTCTTCTTATGCCAGAGTATGAAAGAACAGTTGAGATTGAGGATTTGAATAGAAACTTTTGGGTTATAGGTCAAATTCTTGCGGCAATTCTGTCATACTTAATTGACCCTGAAAATCCAATCAGAAAATTATTAGGACAGTTACTTGATGAAGTAGCTCAGCTTTGGGAGAACTTACTTTATCTTTGGGCAGCATTTGCTTTACTTTCTCAATATACTGTTTATATGGATATACAGCCAATTGTTATTCCATTAAGTGTAGAGAAAATAAAACCATATGTAAAATATGACGGCTTCAGAAAAACAGCGGAGCCAGTTGAAACTACTTATGATAGCATGATTGCACAATTGGAAGCTTGCTGGGATAATCTTAGCTACTTGAAAAACATCTACAATCAATCAAGTCTTTTCATTATTCCAGTAATAAGAAACGGTTCTTATTCACACAACTATTATAACGAAGAATACTATCCTGGCATGATAGTTTATAATAAAAGATATCGTGGCGGTATAAGTGACATTGCCGATAACAATGTTACTACAATAGAAGATGTAGCTGATGCGGAAGTTAAATTCTTCCCATTCATTAGAGGTTCTATTGCAGACCCACATCCTCTCTACACGCATATCGATGAGAATGGCTATTCAATATCAGACCTCACATATACAAACTATACATTAACAGGTATATGTGATAAAAGTCCAATTTATTACTTCTCTGAAAACTATCAAAGCAATAATAATGACGTTGTTGATGGTAGCTATGCCGCCGCCATCCGCACAGTGTTTAGTAATCTAACATCAAATGGACAGTCTGATTATTTTGTTGGTAATGAAGTCGAGAATATAGCTATCAATTTTGTATGCGAAGATGCTGTTAAGAAACTCGCAACGAACGGCGGCGAACTACTAAGCGGAACTTTTGTTCTTACCGCAGATAACGATAAACAGTTCTTCTTATGCGATAGCGCAACAAAAACTGATACTGCCAACTCAATTCAAGATAGGAAGCAAAAAGCTGTAAAAGGATGGTATCGTGGAGAAATGGCTTCTTGGTATCATATCAATGAAACCAATTTCACTACTCGTGTTGAACTCACTTGGGTAAATGTACCTGGCGATTCAGTAGAACCATTGGTTGCTACTGCTACATTAGTCGGCAAGGATGACCTTGGTTTTGAAGTTGAATATCATTACACAGCTACCTTCACTGAACCATAGCTTGATACTGTTCAAACAGAAAATTTACAAGTATTAGCCTATGGTCCAACAGGACGAATAGCAAACTATACTGTTTCTCTTGAAGGATTTGAAGATACCGATTGGATTGTTTCAGGCGGCACAGAAGTTATTAACTTCGATTCTTTAAATAAAACTTTCAGATACACAGTTGAGTATGTTGAGGAGGAATGATGAATGGGTGATACTATAAATAAAAACGAGTTCCTCTCATTGGCAATAAATGAACTTGCTAACAATCCATAGCTTAGAGAGCAGCTTTTCCGTAAGCTGCTCCTTGGATTGCACAATACTGGTTCACAAGACTATGAAATTATAACAAGCGCAGATGAAACTGATGCTTCAACCAGTGATGTTATTAAGCAAATCTTTAACAGCATTGACTGGGCTATGCTTGCTGACCAAACTTATGGAGAAGATACATTCTTTAATCATTCATCTGACGGTTTATACAGCTCTCTTTATCATGCTCTTCAAGAGGCTTATGTTAACAACAATAATTATAAGCGTTTTGACATTGATGAAAAGAACTGGACAAACCACTATTGGAATGACTCTATGTCTCGTCTTATGTAGCTTTTATATTAGCACATTGACCCAGCAGGTCTTACAGTCTATGAAAACTCAGGCTTGCTCATTGAGTTAATTGATGATGATGGCAAGATTGATACAGAACATCTTCGTGGCGGAATAGCACCGGACGGCGGCGAAACAAAACTTGCTGAACTTAGAGTTATTGATATTATAAATGCTGATGCAGGTAACTCATTTGAACCAATGACAGAACTTTATTGGTATGGCTATTTCTATGAGTCAGCAATTATTACCTTTGATACACAAAGAGTTGAACTTACAAATGTTCTTTTCTTAGAAGATGCAGAGAAAATAATAGCCGCCATAGAAAACGGAGATGAAATATCTCCAAACGATATAAACAAATTATTTACTCTTACTACAAACGGCGGCTATCGTTATAGCGGTTTAGTAAGCGAGTATACACTTCCTTCAACAATGGTGTCAGCTACAATTACTGGCACAAAGAAAAAATTCAAAATTTGTAAGAAACCTTGGGTCATCCCTTGGTATAATGTTGATGGAGACACTTACCGCAGAGTTCGTGGAGAGGATATGAAAGTCAGTGTTATGACTGACCCAAATAAGCTTGGCTTTACTTAGATAAAAGATTCTACCTATCGCAGTAAGTGGATAAGACTTCTTATGCCGCAATATAAGAGAAGAGTAGAAGTTGAAGATTTAAACAGAAACTTTTGGGTTATCGGTCAAGTTCTTACAGGAATAAGTGCTTACTTATTTGACGAGAATGGACCTCTCATGAAGATGCTTAAAGGCTTGATAAAAGAAATAGGACAGCTTTGGGAAAACATGATTTTCCTTTGGACTGCTCTTGCTCTTCTTTCTCAGAAGAAATACTATGACAAAACACATTCAGAAGTTGTACTCATGTCATTAGATAATTTAGTTCCTTATGTATGTTTTGATAATTTTGACAAAGCTAACGTAGCAGCAATTACCTCACAGATTATTACTAACCTTTCTTATATGGTTCAGGCTTATCCAGAATATAACCTTGCTGTTCTACCTTGTGTGAGACTTAACAACTATGAACAGAACTATTACAGTGAAATGTGGTATCCTGGTATATTCATTTACAATAGGAATTTGGCAACACCACAATGGGGTTTCATCCCATTCTATTCATCAAGTCCAAATCCTTATTTTGCTTCAACAGGATTCTACTTTAAACTCATTGATTTCGCTGATTCAATATATGGTATTCATGAGGGTGAAGATACATATAATTATGTAATTCCACTTTCAAATACTGATGATATTTAGCCAGACGAGGAAATGCGTTATTATGGTATTGTAAGAGACTATATTAATTTCTCAGCAAATATCACGGATGTTATAAACACTATAATCGTTGATATTAAACTCTATGATATTGCAAGAAGAATTATAGCAAATCCAACAGAAGAGATTCCACTCTTCGCATATAGAGGATATTATAATCAAGACTCTATGGTAGTTGATGAATGTGCTTTAAATAATGCAATACTTCTTCCACTTGAACCCGGCTCTATGAAGATTAAGAAAGGCTTCTATCAAGGAGAGCTTCTTAGTACTTGTAAAGATGTAGATAGAATCTTCTATGACATTTACATTCTTCCAACGGCAACATTAAAACCAACAGAGGATGCTTGTTAGGATATAGTTGACCATTATAGAGATGCCGATTATGCTCAAATGAGAGCAGAGGACAGTGAAGTTCTTGAATCCATTTTAACAAATTTCTATGACTATAATATGTTCGGAAGTCAAGTCTTTTGGACACAAGAAAAAGAAGACACTTTTGAAGATTCTTACTTCCATCATATTGAAAGTGGCGTAGAAATAAATGAGACAAGAGATGGAGCAACAAAGAACCTTGTTGATACATCATTAGTCTATGACGATATTGATGATTGGAAGACGGCTAATAACAGCTACTATACTATGAGCGAGAGTAAAAACCTTAACACAACTATTCTCTTCATTGAGGGTACAAGAGACACAGACTATGTAACTAAAAACAATGTAGATGCCCTAACAAAAAGCTACTTTCCTTATGGAGGCGAAGCAACAGATGGCTTCGTAATGCCTTACGTTGAAGGTACATCAGTTAATAAAGCATCAACAGGAGCAAAAATTTCACTTCCTCTTAAAACGGGAAGAGTTACATCTTTCTATGACAACCATACTTCAATCTTAAGTGGCGGTCCAGTACTTGCTACACTTATTAAATGGGTGCCAAAAACTGGAGGCTTGCGTTAGAACATATCAGACCCATCAATATTAATTCCAGCAGCCGATTTACCAACTACACTTGTTGATGATATAAGAAAAAGTGTTTCACATTAGGCTGGCGACGGTAATCAGTGGCTTGTGTCTATTCAAAATGGACAAAAAACTTTAACTAATGATAATTGGCTAATTACAAAAGTCGCTTATGCCACAAGTTACTGGATTAAACCTTATAATGAATCTGGTGGCGCAATTACTTCCTTTAACAATACTGAAAAATATTGTAGAACAGTTTCTTCCATAGGTGATGATAATTTTAATATGTAGATTGCTCGAACAGTAGCGAAAAACGCATATGATACGTTACCTTCCGCAGATAGAACTGTTGGCAACATAGCCACAGAAATTTCAACATTCTTTACAACAAATAATATAAAGAATGAAGAAGGACAAGACTATGACACAGATTGGTTCTATGACCAAGCTATTCTTCATGGAGAGTGGGATGATTGGTATATTCACCAGTGTAAGATTTATAATGACCCTACTAAGTCAGGTGAATGGATAACTCGTTTAAATACTCTATTCGATAGATTGTCTAAAGTTCCAACTTCATATAATAGCTATGGACTTAGTGACCCTGATGGCAATACATTCCAAGGTAGAGTATTTATATTTACTGAACTTATTATGGATGTAGCAGTATATGTCTTTGGACCAAATGGACTTTACTCACGTAGAGTTTATGGTAGAGATGCTGATGCTCATTACACATCTCAGTACATGAGAGATGAAGAAACGGCAAATGGAAACGTTGATACTTTACGTCAAGACTATGTTGTAATTTCAAACAATCGCAACAATGTCAACTATGAAAAATATAAATCAAAGAATCGTTTACTTATAGCGGATGGCGGCGGATATTACACCCCATCCGATGATGATGATTACTTTAACAGTTATGCCATTGTATGGCAAGATATTGGAACAACCCAACCTTGGGATATTCCTACTTAATGAGGTGAGAAAATGAATACAAATGACTGGATTGAATTTTTAAAAACTACTACTAATATTCAAGTCCTTATAAAAGACATTGGTCTTACCCCACAAGCTCAAAAAACATTTTGGAAAAACTTGCTTGCTCTTCTTAAAGAGCAGGCAAGCCCAATTTCATTATTAGAAAAAGACAAGGGCTTATTTAAATTCATTACTGACAATGCTGATTTGAGCGACACTCATTTGCCGCCAAACGATGAATTAATCAGCTATCTGTATGAAAATATTAAAGTTCTTTGTGGCACAAAAGATAGTTTCTGGAATGAATCTGTTCAAAAGCTTGTTGAGTTTTTCTCTGAGAAGTTTGATTTTAATAATATTTCAACCATTCTCCCAATCGCAGGAGATAAAGATATTACAATTCAAACCTTAAAAGATGCAAACGCAGGAGCAAATTTCCCTGAGTATGATGAAATTAACTATCCTGGTCAGTATGTTATCCCTTGGTGGAATGCGGCAGGAGAAAGTTATGAAGAAGAAAGGGGACATGACCAGTTAACTGAAACAATTGAAAGAGACAATAAACTTCAATTCACACGCGAAGTTGATAAAGATAATCCAATATGTCAATGGCTAAGACTTCTCATGCCGCAGTATGGTAGACGTGTGGAGATAGAAGACCTTGATAGAAACTTTTGGGTTATCAGTCAAACCATAGCCGCAATAAGCAATTATCTCTTTGGTGATGATTGTCCTATCCCAGCCACACTTGAAGGTTTAACAAGAGAGGTCAGTGAGATATGGGAAAACATTCTTTATTTATGGCTTGGTATAGCAATGAGGTCTTAGGAACAAAATAAAGACATTAAGACTATTGTTCTTCCATTACCACCAAGAAAAAATGACCACAGTAGACGCTTTGATATGATTGATGAATCTGAATATTATACTTATGAGGATACTGATGATGGATTGAAGATTACTATTAATAATGAAATTAATTTTCTTACTGACATCAAAAATAGAATCAGTTATTTAGCAGAACTTTATGACACAAATCTTTGTGTAATACCTTTCATTAGACTTGATAATTATAAGCACAATCATTATGCTGCTGAATGGTATCCTTATATTTTCACATATTTTAGAAATAATAAAGGTTGGGATGCTTTACGTTTAAAGGAACAGGCAGATGATAAGACTTATGAATTTGTTATTTCTCCAAAATATGAAATTAATAACAGATTTAGTCCAAACATTTATGCTTCAAAGCAAGACTCAAATGGCAGACTTCTTTATAAATATCCATTCTCAGAACTCAGTATGACAAATAGTGATGGACGTTTAATGCTTTATGCCGCATTGAGAACCATTCCTGAGGTATCAGTAGAACTCACACTGACACAGATAAAAGTTAATTCATTAAAGATAAGAGTATATGATGCTTCAAACGATGTGGTTAATGGCGTTTCTCGTGAGATTGGCGTATATAATTATATTAATGAAGGCTTGGAATCTTTCGTTCACTACACTCCAACAAATAGTGCTCCGCCACAAGAGGATGACTTTCTTCACTATAAGCGTTTTGAAACCAATAAGCCCGGCTACTATCTTGGTGAAATTCCAAGTTGGAAAGGTAAGACAGCAAGAATTGTTGAAGATGAAGACATATTTACCAGAGAGGCTTATGTAATTAAAATTGGTAGCTATATGCCTAATTCAAGCAATCCTGCCGACAGCGCATAGCTTATAGCAAATGCTGAAACTGCTTGTATGTCAGACCACAACCATACTCTTATGAGAGGAAATATAACCACAACACTTCCTTTTGTTGCACCAAATCTTCCTAACAATGGTCAAACCAATTGTTTTTGGGAAAATCCATGGGAAAGTTATGTTCCTGAAAGAGATAAGGTTGGAGAAGGAAATGCAGGTTTAGAACGTAAGTCTTGCTTTGATGATGATATATTCCCAGTAAGTACAAGATATATTAATGAAAAGTATTTAAAAACAAAAGGACTTATTGCTGTAAAGAATTATTTACAGAAAACAAATCATCTTGATTCACCATGTTATGTAATGACTGCAATTGGTTTAACTCCATGGTAGAACGAAAATAATCTTATTTATTGGGACATTGGTGGCTTGTGCCATTTGTATCACTACATTCCAAGTGCTAACACTCTTGAAAAGAAACCTACTGATAATTCATATAAAACTGCTTATGATGATATTGGCATACTTGATACATCAGAATACTATCCAGAAGACTATTATCCAGAAGATAGTGGATATGTATCATAGCTTCCACCACCTTCTCCATTAATTTATATTGAAGATGATTATGACGCTCTTTGTTATTATCAAAACGAAATTGCCGCTTGTCAAGAATATGTTAAAGATGGCGTAATTACTGGCTGGGAATCTCCTGCTGTATACGGTAATATTGACATGGATAATAGATAGATTCTTGAGGAGCCAGGTCAAGACCCAGAGACAGTTCTTGGTGCTTGGTCAACATTTGTTTATGAAGGCATCACAAGAATTATTATATGTTTCAGTATGTTGCAACAAACTCAACCACCTGCAACTGAACCAATTAAACTTACTGACCAACAATGTAATGACTATCTTGTTTCAATTACCGACAGAGTAATGGCAGAAATGGCACTTAGTCATGAACCTACTTACGACCAGTACGATGAAATAAAGAGACGTATTTTTGAATACGACGCACAAGATAAGAAACTCATAGCAGGCGTAGAGTTTACATAGGAAGCTCAATGGGATGCGGGCACAAAAACAGCTAAGCTTAGTGAAGCTCTTCACTATGTAGGTAAGTTTGGTTCAATCCAAATGACCGCCGAAGAACTTCAAGAGCTTTGTGATAAATATGAAATTGAGTTTGATGATTTTGTAGCAATTGATAATCCACAAGATTTCGCCGCAATATCTTACGGCGGCAAGATAGTGTCATGTAATACAATACTTCGTCTTGATACTTTCTTTGAAGTCTATGGAATGTCTACAAGAGAAGTATATTACAGACTTAATGAAGGCTTTGGTTGGAGACAGTTCCAGCTTGTATCTAACACCGATGAAAAGTGTGATTGTATTATAGTAAATGAAGGAGACCCAGAAGACGATGGTAAGATTTACTATGATGTTCAATTTGCTACCGAGTTTAATGGTACGGTTAATTACTATGATAACAGAAAAGCAGAAGCATGGGGTAAAGAAACATTTGACCCTGACGTTTAGGTTGGAACTGCAAAGGTAAAAATAGATAACACAGGTTATAGTCAATCAGTAGAAGATGTTGGTTATATTGCGACAGCAAGAGAAGGTGATATCACTCTTAGAGAAAATCTTGCAGTAAGTGATATCAATACAGGTTTCGCAAAATCACCAGTTGATTTCTTCAATCCTTCTGTAAATATGGAAGGAAAGACTTTTAACATCTTCAATGGCGCAAGACCTGTTTCAAGACAATACTGGAAATTCTAAGGAGGAATGATTTATGGGAACAAGACTTAGTGAACACTTTGACTTATCCGAATTTGTCTGCCCATGTTGCAGACAAGCAAATCCTGATGGCAGATTAGTTGAAAGACTTGAAAAGCTTCGTGACCTTATGGGAGCAAAAGCAATAATCATTACATCAGGATACAGATGCCCAGACCATAGCGCGGCAGTAGGCGGATACAGAAATGACGCTCATACTTGCAATATCGCAGCCGATATTAAGGTTAAGAAACCAGACGGCAGTTGGTATTCAAGTTTAGACATTGCTGAGGCGGCAGAAAGAGTAGGCTTCTCAGGTATCGGCACAATTGATGACACAGCTTGTCATGTTGATATCAGAGACAAATACAACTACGTAAATAGCCACTGGTTTGGTAGTGAGCAGAATGGCAATGATTCTATTTCAACATTCCAGAGAGGCACAGTGTTTCCTTCAAGAACACCAGTTCAAGTGGAAATTCCTGTCGTTGAAAAGAAAACTATTCAACTTGTTATCAATGGCGAAGTTGTTTGGGAAAATGAAATATAAAGGGAAGGGGTGATTATTCACCCCTTTCGATTTCTTGACTTTTTTAAAAATTTATGATATACTATATATAGTTCAAACGAAAAGGAGGAACTATAATGGAATTTAACATTAGACAAAAGAGAATAATAAATGCTACCGATAAGAATATTTTATGTCTTGCGTGTGCCGCCGCAGGTAAAACAAGAACACTTGTAGGTAGAATAGAAAGGCTTTTAAATGATGGGGAAGACCCTAAGAAAATAGTAGCCTTTACATTTACTAATCAGGCGGCAGAAGAAATGAGAAAACGTTTGGGCGATAAAGCCGATGGTATGTTCATTGGAACTATTCACTCTTATGCCAATAAGATATGTGGACTTGCAGGTATATCAACATCTGATGATATTGCGGCAGAACGTTTCGATAGAATTATTGAAAAGGCTGTAAAGGTAAGTTGGGGACTTTATCCAAAAGTTGACCACTTGTTTGTAGACGAGTTCCAAGATACTGACCCTATTCAGTATACTTTTATCTGTCGTATTCCTGCTGAAAATCGTTTCTATGTTGGTGATGAACGTCAGTTTATCTATTCATTCAGAGGAGCTACGGACAGATTCATAAGAGAATTGGCAACCGATGATAATTTTAAAAAGTATGAACTTGTAGAAAATTATCGTAATCCTTCAAACATTTTAAGATTTGCTGACAGCTTCCTTAATTCAATGCCAAAGATTTCTCCTTCGGCAATGGCAGTACAGACAAAAGCTGGCTTCCTTGATGAAGAATGCACATTTAAGGACGCGGCAGAAGAAATGACTTGGACAAAGGACTGGACAGGTTGGACAGTTTTGTGTAGAGCAAATTCAGAAATTGAGGCAGCACAGGAACATTTAAATAAGATTGAAGTTCCAAGCATTATTGTAAAACGTGGAGACCTTGACCTTGAAGAAATGGGAGACTTGCTTGGACGTAATCAAGTTAAGATAATGACAATTCACTCTGCAAAGGGTCTTGAATTTGATAATGTCGTTGTTACTGGCGGCAAGCTTTTCAATGAAGAGGAAAGAAGAATTTGCTATGTTGCGGCAACTCGTGCAATGAAGTCACTATATTGGTGTCCTTCTATTAGAACTTACAGAGGTAAGTCAAAGAGTTCAGCAACAAAGGCAGGTAACATATTCTCAAAGACAAATAGAAAATCAATTCAATTTTAAGGAGTGTTTCTATGGAACTTGTTAATATTTATGAAGACGATAATACTCAGGTCGTTATGGCGAAGCCGCTTGTTGATACTTTCAACAAGCTGTTAAACCTTCACTACACTCTTGGTCAAATTGACTATGAAGACTTCATCCATGATTCTCTTGACTATTTAAAATGGTATTTTGATTTAAAAGGAAAGAGAGTGATTACATCTTCAAAGGTTGCCATTGTGACCAGAGATAAACCAATTGAAACTCCATCTTCATATGAATCAATCATCGATGCTATCTTAATACTGGTGAATGCTTTGATATGACAGAGGGCGACCTTACAAAAGGTTGGAAGATGGATATGGAAGTTTTAATAAAGCTGTATTACCGTCTCCAATATCAACAAGAGTGTATTTTACATATTTACGATGAGACAGTCAACAATGTTTCAGGATTTATTGCCCTTGATGGCGAAGATAGCATATTGCTATTTCCATTTTTCCTTAATAAAAAGGGAAATTCTTGGAGCATTGATTAAGACTTTCTACATATATAGAGTGTTCTTCTGAACACCAAATTTACAGTAATCTTTTTAAAATGTCAATTGACTATTAAAAGGAGGAAATAAAAATGAAGAAAATTACAAAGATTGCTTGCGGTATTGCTATCGCTATGACTATGATTGCTATGACAACTGGTTGTAAGAAGGTTGAGGAGGGTGTATCTATTTCTGATACAGCAACAACTGTTACAACAACAGATGTAACAACAACTACAGTTGAGACTACAACTGAGACTACAACTGAAACTACAACTGAGACTACTACTTCTGACGAGACAACAACAGAAGAGATTACTACTACAACAGTAGAGGAAACAGAAGTCGCAGAGACAACTGCGCAGGAGCGCGCCTAACTCGGATAACGAGTATGAAGCACAACCAGATCCAACACCAGAAATAGTGGTGACGTAGCCTGTGAGGACAACTATAGCTACGACTACAACAACAATAGAAACTACTGAGCAAACAACAACCACTACTCAGATTGAAAAGACTTCAAGTTATTCAATGGAAAAGATTTTAATTAATAGTGGAATGAGAGGAACATATTATACGGCTGGCGGCTGTGGACATTCAGTTCCTTGTAAGGGCGGCTCAGGCAGAACATTAATTGATTGTGGTTACGGCAATGCAGAGGTTAAAGGCTCTGTTGCTTGTAGATATGTTTGGTCTAATTACGGCTATAATTACAATGGAAAACGCACAATGGTTTATCTTGAAGTTAATGGACGTCCAGATATGAACGGATATTATTACGTTGATGACTGTTGCGGAAGTTATTCAGTAGTCGATTTTTATTACGATTACAGTTCTAATTGCCCATTCCAGTATTAGGGCGTTTTAACAGTGGACAATATGTATATTATAAACTACTGATTTCAAGATAAAAGATTACTGTAAACAAAGGGAGGCTGACGCCTCCTTTTTTATTATCTAAAACTTGACTTTTTAAATAAATTTTGATATAATAATTATAGTAAATTAAAGGAGGGATAATATGAAGACAATTATGCAAGGCAATGCGGAAAGAGCAAAAGAATATAAGTACTTTGAATGTAGCAAATGCGGCTGGATAGGCAAGGCAGAAAAGGGTGAATACGAATATCATTCTGACCAGTATCAAGGCGATTGGTGTAGAATAAAATGCCCTACCTGTTATAATGTCGTATACTCAATTGAGAAAGTTGACAGGATAGCAGAAATAAAAGCTCTTGAAAATTCGCAAAAAGAAAAATACCACTGGCGGGAGGCAAAGGCATGAAAACATATATCATAGCCGACTTAAAACTATTCAATGATGAATAGAGATTACGCATGGGATATGGCTCTTTTACCGCCATGAACAATCATATTATTCGCACATGGAATAGTGTAGTCAAACCAGAAGACAGAGTTATTGTCATGGGGGACAGCGGCGAAGGAACATTTGAAGAAATGAAGGAAGTAATCTCCCGTCTTAATGGAGAACTTACCGCAACCTCAAAACATCTCAATGAAAAATTCACTAAAGACCAATGGAAAGAAATCGGCTTCTCTCATTTTTGGGAAGTGTCTATGTTCAAAGATTTTGAAGATGGCAGAAGTGTTATCTATTTAATCAAGGAAATGCTTGAACCCAGAGTATATGAAGACGAATATGCTCTCATTGTTGTCGATAGTGAAAATCCTATTGAGGGTATGATGAAAGGTAAGTTGTTTTCTGTTGACGCTTTTAAATGGGGTTATTACCCTCTTGATACAGAAGACTTACTTAACACCTATGAAAGAATGAAAGAGTGGGAGACTATGGAAGATGGCACTGAAACCCGCTCGGATATAAAGGAAGAAGGAGAAGTATAATGAATAAACTGGAAAGAGCAAAAGAAATTATTAAATCTCTTTATAGTATTTATGATTGCGGCATTTATAATACTCGTAATATCGTAGGAGACCGTATGTCAACTATTTATGACGAAGATGGTCTGACTATTGAAGGATGTTATGAATGGTCTTATTTTGAAGTATTCGGTTTAACTGAAGTTGAGTTTATGAAACTTAAAAGTTTTTATAACTCTCTTGAATCAGAGGAGGAGGACGAAGACGAATGAAAGTAGAACTTATTGGTTATACACATAAGCCTCTTTATGTATGTGCTGAGGCGGCAGCTGTCTGTTATAATAGTGAGCCTGACCTTAAAATTATAAAGGGTTGTATTCGTTCAGGACACCAGTCTGTTCTTGAACATTGCTCATTCACCTTTAAGGTAGAAGGAATTTCCCGTAGTTGCTTTGATAGAGAGACAGAAGTATTAACAAATAATGGATGGAAACATTTTTGTGATGTTGAAAATACAGACTTGATTTTTACAATAAATCAGGATACTCAAAAAGCAGAATTTCAGCCCATCTTAAATCAGATTAAATATAAATATAATGGATTGATGCATTATTATAAATCTCAAAATATCGATTTGCTAGTAACACCAAATCATAACTTATATATGAAAAAATATGATGTAAGAGTTCCAGATAAATATCATCTATGTCCATCTGAGGACATAAAAGTGAAACGTTTTTATATGAAAAAGACTGTTAACTATGATATAGAAGTTGATGATTATTTTACTATTCCAGGATACAGTTATTATAGAAAAAATAAAAATGGAGAGTTATATGAAAAAACGCTTTCCGATTTAAGACTCCCAAGAGATAATTTTTATAAATTATTAGCTTGGTATTTGGCAGAGGGAAGTACATATTATAATCAAAAAGAAAATTCTTATACTATTTCTATTAGTCAATTAAAAACTCAAAATATCGACCATATTATGGAAATAGTATCTAATTGTGGATTACGACCTTATTATGATGGAAAATCTATACGTTTTAAAAATATGGTTTTAGGAAAATATTTTTCTTCTTTAGGACTATCTTTAAACAAAAAAATTCCTTTTGATATTTTTACTAATTTTAATAAAAAACTATCAAAGATTTTTATAGATGAATATATATTAGGAGATGGGACAATTCAAAAAGATAAAAGTGGAAAAATTTTTACTATTTCAAAAGAATTATCTGAACAAATTTATAATTTATGTTTTATTGCTGGATATACTGCCACTAATCATATTGATAATAGAGCAGGACAAAGTCATATATGGGATGGTCGAGAAATAAAACATAATTATCCTTGTTATATAATTAATATTTCTATGACTGGAAAAAGAAATCATGAAATTGTGGTCAAAAAAGATTCTCACTTTTCAGAGATTCCTTTTAACGATTATGTCTATTGTATAGAGGTTCCTAATCATACTCTTTTTGTAAGAAGAAATGGAATTGCTTGTTGGTGTGGAAATTGTAGTCATCAGCTCGTGAGACACAGAATTGCTTCATATTCACAGCAAAGTCAGCGTTATGTAACCTATGATTCTGTTGACTGGGCTGTAGATGGATTAGAGTATGATGCGGTAGAACCAACCTTGCTTGCTTGCGCTGATGCTATGACTGCTTATAAATCTATGATTGATAATGGAGTTAAGGCTGAAAATGCCAGAGCAGTATTGCCTAATGCTACTCCAACAACTATATATGTCACCATGAATTTAAGGGCACTCATGCATTTTTGTAATGAGCGTATGTGTTCAAGAGCACAGACAGAAATTCGTAATGTTGCCATTGGTATGAAGAACGAAATCATGTGCGCAGAGTATATCACTACTGAAGAAAAAGAAATTATTGATACAGTTCTTGTTCCTAAATGCGCCGCAGGTCCTATTAAAGCCTGTCCTGAGGTCAAGGGATGCGGCAGATATAAGCCACTTAAAGAATTTGTATGGCGTCCAAAGGCAGAATGGCTTCACTATTATGCAGAGGGCGGCGGCGAAGAGTGTAGTATTTGTGGTTTTAGTGGTGGAATTAAAACATTTAAGTTCTGTCCTATGTGCGGTAGTGAGATGAGGTAAGGCTTATGATTGTAGCAGTAATAATTGGAATAATAGCTATTCTATTAATTCTCATCTACGCCATTCCTCGCATTAATAAATAGGTGGATAAGCCTGAATACTCTCAGACTTTCTTTGAACAGAAGAAGTTTATTTGTAAGAAGATGCGAGAGGAACAGCAAAAACTCGTAGAATAGAACAAGAAAGAAATTGACGACAGTCTTAAAGAATATGTCGCCAACTGTGATGCTAAGCGGTAGGCGGCATTGGACGAATTAGAACGTGCAAAACAAACTCTCCATGACTCAGAGGAATACTATGCTCGGCGTTTAAAAGAACTTGAACAGAAAACTTTTGACCTTGTTGACGAGGAATCAAAGAAGTAGGCATTGGAATTACAAGGCGTAGTAGACTTCTATCAAACTCGTAGACAAGAAATCTACAACGACTTTGAAGCTTTCCAAGAAAAAACTAATGCAAGACGTGAAGAATTGAATGAAGTTTTCAGAAGAGAAGAGGCTAAACAGCAGGAAATAATTGAGGGGTACAAGCGAGCTGAACAAATAAAACAAGATAAAAACTTTTATCGCATTGTTCTCAATGAAGATGCTTAGGATGACGTAAAGAAATTACGTAAGATAGCCACTGACCTTCATGACCCAACTATTATCTACAAGCTTATCTACAAGACTTACTATGAAAAGCCATTCACTGAAATGGTTGGACGTGTTGTATCTAATGATGCAAGTGCTTGTGGTATCTACAAGATAACCAATTTTGAAAATGGACGTTGCTATATAGGTCAAACCAGATAGGCTTTTAAAGAACGTTGGCGTACCCATTTGAAAAGAGGAGTTCGTGCCGAAGCAGGTACAGCTAATAAACTTTATCAGGCTATGTGGGAAGAAGGAGCAGAAAACTTTACTTTTGAAGTTTTAGCGCAATGCTCCGCCGCCGAACTCAATGCGAAAGAAAAAGAATACATTGCTCTATACCATGCTGATACTTGGGGATACAATGGTAATAGCGGTATCGGAACATAATGGATTTTATTTTGAGGAGGAATATTTATGACTAAATTTTTCATTTCACAATCAATGAGAGGTTTATCACAAAAAGAGATTAAGGAGCGTCGTGAGTTTCTTACTGATTTAATTGCAGATAACTTTAGTGGAGCTATTGTTCTCGACTCTTTCTTAGAAGGAGCAAAGGACGTTGACCCATTGGTTTGTCTTGGTCATGCTATCACTATTATGTCAAAAGCAGACGCAGTTGTATTTGATACTGGTTGGCTTGAGGCACGTGGCTGTAAAATTGAATATGAAATTGCAAAGGCTTATGGTAAACAGATTTATTTTGTCATTGACGATGAAGGTCCTGCTTTCCTTGCACCCGAAAAGTAATATTAGCACTCCCTTTTATAGGGGGTGCTTTATTTTATTATATGGAGATAAAATATTCCAATCCCATTAGAAATTTGGGAAATACTTTTTTAGATTTTTGCCCGTTTAATTTTACCTAAATTAAGAGAGAATATCTCTCATTGGGCGGCTTAAGGAGTCCAATTATTTTTATAAAACGAGGTGAATTAAATGAGCACTTACAAAATGACAGGTCCTGGCGGCTTAGATTGCGCTATTCCACGTCCAAAGAGACCGTTTCCACCAGTTCCTCCTCCACCACCTGTTCCACCATGTCCTCCACTTCCAGATTGGGAGGTTTATCCATACTACCCACCATATCCAGAGATGGATGCTGAGCCAGTGCCAACTCCTCCAATTCCAGGAAGACACCCTCATCCATTCCCACCAATTCCACCACATCCTCCAATTCCACCACATCCTCCAATTCCTCCATATCCACCACCAAAGCCTGAGAAGGTTGATGAATGCTCAAAGAAGCTTGCTAAACTTACTCAGAAGACTAAGGTGCTTGTTCAGATGATTAAGGACTTTGAGAATAAGAATCGTCCAGTAATCGTTACAATCGGTCCTAATAGCTATTCATTCGGCACTGAAAACATTACTGATTTCCATGGTGACCCAGCTAAGGGTATGTATGCAAACATTGTTTGTGGTGACCCAATTGAGGACTTCCAGCCAGAAGAGATTGAGATTGATGACACTAATACTCGTGTTTCTGTTAAGAATCCAGTTGACCTTCTTCAGACAGAACTTGCAAGAGTTCGTAAGGAAATCACACTTGTAGCAGCAGCTATTAATGATGAAATTTCTGGTGAGAACGAAATCTCTAATAACGGTGTTCCCGGAATAGAATGAAAATCACTAATTTGATTTAATTCAAAGGAAGGCTTTGTGCCTTCCTTTTTTGTTTAGTTATTGACTTTTTAAATAATTTTTGTTATAATATTATTGTAATAAAGATTAAGGAGGAAATATAAATGAGAAATAAGTTAAATATTGTTGGCGAAAGAGATGCTATGGCTTTTTGCATTGCTGCTTCAAAGTGTATAGGTGAGGTAATGCTTGTTGACGAGAATCGCAGACAGTGCGTAAACGGCAAGTCCATCATGGGTTGTACGCTCGCTATGACCGAGTGGAAGGAAATTTGGGTCGAGACAGAGAACGATTGCTATTCAGCTCTCGAAGAGTGGATAGAAGTCGCTGCTGACGATGGCGCTTTTGTTCACGAATAATTTCGATTGTCGTTCTGGTCATAATAGTTTTCGTACAATTTTTTAAAACTTTGCCAAAGGAGTGAGAAAAATGATAGGCGCAATCGTAGGGGACGTGGTCGGTTCTCGATTTGAGTACCATAATCACAGAGATAAAGAGTTCCCGTTATTTACAGATAGCTGTAAAGTAACGGATGATAGCATCATGACAACTGCCATAGCCATTGCCGTCATGGATTACAAAGAACATGGACGGCCACTGGACAAGGCGGCAGTTCATTGGATGCGTAGAATAGGATAGCCATATAAAAACGCAGGATACGGCGGCAGATTTGCACAGTGGATGTATAGTTCTGACCCAAAACCTTATAATAGCTTTGGCAATGGTGCTGCTATGAGAGTATCGGCTTGTGCTTGGGCGGCAGATACAATGTTTGATGCAATTGAAATGAGTGATGAAGTTACAAAGGTAACTCATAATCATCCCGAAGGAATAAAGGGAGCAAGAGCTGTTACTGCGGCAATTTTCATGGCAAGAACAGGGTGTTCAAAGGACGAGATTTATGAGTTCATTGACCAAAATTATTACTCATTAGATAAATCTGTTAATAAAATTCGGGAGACTTTACAGTTCGATGAAACTTGTCAGGTGACTGTTCCAGTTGCTATACAGTGTTTCTATGAGTCAGAAGATTTTGAGGACTGTCTGCGTTTGGCTATTTCTGTCGGTGGAGATTCAGATACTATCGCCGCCATAGCTTGTAGTATTGCCGAAGCATACTATGGAGTTCCAGAGAATATAAGAGAAAAAGTTTTAACTTTTGTTCCACAGCAACTTAAAGATATTTTATTCAGATTTGAGGAGATTTATGAAGAAGAATAAGATTACTTTAAAAAGAGTAGTTAATAGCTATAAACCCAGTTGGAAAACAACTCCGGGTGTCGGCTCAGAAGAGTTTTATAAGAAGTGGGGTTTTCACTATGAAGACCTTTGGAATCTTGATGCTGAATCAGCATACTATCTTGCTGTAAGGCTTACGCTTTATCGTGATTCTCAGAGCGGACTTCCAACAACAATTCTTTCCCATTATGGCGCGAACTGGGAAACCAGAACAGCCGAACAGGAAAGAAAAGCCAGTAAGGCTTGGCGTACAATACTTAATAAGATGATATTAGGGTTCTATCTTTATGCATCTGTATTTAACCCTGATGATAAACAAGAAAAAATAATTAACAAAGCATATAAACTTTTTGCTGAATGGCATGAGTCGCTTTGGGATTAAAGGAGGAAAATAAAATGGGAAATGAAAAGGAAATGTATCCAAAGGCAAATTTCAGAATGAAGGTAACTTTACTTGAAAAGCAGGACGGCGGCGAAGGACTTAAGGTTGTAGCCTCTAAATGGGTTAAGGGAAATGGTAAGGAGTTCCGTGAATCTATTAAAGAGGACAGAGCGAATGGTGCTGAGAGAACAATTGAAATTGTTGATAGAGCACCAGAGAAGTTTAAGATAAATCAGATTTATATGCTGAGAGACCGCAACGTTGTTTGGGTTTACACTGAAGCCTAATAAAATTCTGCCCCTTTGAGGGCAGATTTTTTTCTCAGAGAAAAATTTGACTTTTGAAAAAATTTATGATATAATCGCGCGCGCGCCCGCCTATTTAAATAGTATAAAAGCAAAGAATTTTTCTTTGAGAAAAAATTGACTTTTATAAAAAATTATTATATAATAAATACAGAAATTCAGAAAGGAGTTAAAACGAATGTATACGATACCACTTCAGATTCATGAACAGGGAGGTACTGATTATTCTTTTACAGATATGGACACCTTCTTAGAGACAAGAGAATCAAGAGAATATCTTTTCAATGCACAAGAGGTTCAAGACGAGATTGAATCTTACATCTTCGACGCTATCGTATGGGTAGCTGAGAACAACAAGCGTCCAAAAGATGATAAATTAAGCTGGGATGAATGTCCTTATCCTCTTGATTTTGTTCAGGAGTTAATGGAATGGACAGACTTTATTTACAACTCGGATGATGACATCCTTGACGATTATGACCTTTATAAGGGTTGGGAAGCTTTAACAAGAATTTACTATAACCCTAAAAACAAGAAGTATTACGGCGTGCCATACACAAGAAGTGGCTATGGCGATTCCGATTGGTATATTGCAGATTTCTGTGAAGCCGTCGCAAAAGAAAGAATTGAAAAATATTACGCTCTCCTTGATGGAGAAGAATGAGAGGTCTATATGGAACAGCTTATTAAAAAGTTTGAATACAAGGATAAGGTATTACTACCATAGAAGAGATTTATGAGTATGATAGTAAAGTCTTTCAAGAGTGGCGAGATGCTGGCTTTATCAAAGGAACTGAAAAAGAAGAATTTGAAGAGGCTACTGACCGCTATATGCTCGATGTGCTCCGTTCAATTATATTCGACCCCGAACAAGACTTTGAGACAGACGAAGAGGCGAATGCCGCTTATGAAGAATCTATTGACCTTGGTCGTCAATTCTTAAAACTTGCATATGAACTTGACTTTTGGGACTATGCAGAAAAGACAGCTGATGGCACAGACCTTGATGACAGTTATATGGACGTAACCTATTACTTTAAGGACTACAAGGAAGAGAATCTTTACTTTGCTTTCAGTGGCAGAGAAACTCCTTGGACAAGTTATGATGAACATGACTATACTTTTTGGGCGGCGAAGCGTGTTCCAGTAACCACATATGAATATGTTTCTTATGATAAATAAATTTTAAATAAAGAAAATTTGACTTTTTAAAAAATCTTTGATATAATATATATAGAAAATCAAAAAGAAAAGGAATGATGCTTGATGATGTTAAAAAAGTATGTTGATATCGAGCGTCTTAAGGATAAGTACGCTGAGGCTTTCAAGGCAGGAGAGCATATTACAATCACAGAGAAGATTGATGGTGCAAATGCATCCATCTCTGCAAACGAGGATGGCACACTTTCTTGTTTCTCAAGAAGACAGGAGCTGAGTGCTGAGAACGGTCTTCAGGGTTTCTACAACTACGTTCAGACTCTTGACCCAACTATTATCTCAGCTACACTTGGCACAAGATACATCTTTTTCGGTGAGTGGAATTGTAAGCATACAATCGTATACCCTGAGAGCCGCCTTAAGCAGTTCTACGTATTCGATGTATGGGACACTGAGATTGAGCAGTACCTCCCTTGGGAGCAGACTAAGCAGATGGCAGAGTTCTGCGGTCTGAAGATGGTTCCGCTCTTCTACGACGGTCCTTTCACATCTTGGGAGGATATCTACAAGTTCGTAGGTAAGACTGAGATGGAGGGTAGTCCTACTGGTGAGGGTATCGTCATCAAGTCACAGGACCGTCTTGACAATAAGTCAAGCAGAACACCTGCATACGTAAAGATTGTCGCAAAGGAGTTCTCTGAGGTTCACCAGTCTAAGCCACAGAAGGAGATTGACCCAGAGAAGCTTGCCAAGAAGCAGGCTGATGAGGCTCTCGCTGCAACAATCGTAACTGAACGAAGGGCGGAAAAAACTTTGGAAAAACTTATTGACGATACTCTTTTAAAACCTGACTGGGATGAGCATGATTTAGGCTATCTTGCTAAAACCGCACCTAAATTGGTATATGAAGATTGTAGAAAAGAGGAGCCTGAAATTGTAAATGCCATTGAAAACTTTGGAAAAATTTGTGCTAAATTAACTATGGCTCATATCCGCAACATTCTTCTTAATAAAAGCTCAGAAATTATTTGAGGATAAAATAATAATTTCTACATCTTTATTGAGGTGATAAGAATGGGAAAATTTATTGATTTGACTGGATAGATATTTGGCGATTTAACTGTCATTGAAAGAGATACAACTGTTGCCGCAAGAGAAGCATATTGGAAATGTCGCTGTAGTTGCGGAAATATAATTTCGACAAGAGGGAGCACCCTTAGAGGTGGAAAAGCTACTTCCTGTGGATGTATGTCTGGTAAGAAAGCTGGCGAAAAAATGACAAAAGATTTAACTGGTTAGACTTTTGGCGAACTAACAGTTTTATAGAAAGATGAAACTAACACTCAAAAAGGAGCATTTTGGATTTGTAAATGTTCTTGTGGGACAATAAAAACTATAAATGGTTCATCTCTTCGCCGCGGTGCCACCAAGAGTTGTGGATGTAAGTCTGCGCTTTTTGAAAGTCAAAAATATTATAAAGAAGATTTAAGCGGTGAAGTTTTTGGACGTTGGTAGGTTATAAAAAGAGATGAGGAAAATCATTTAGGACAAGGGGCTTATTGGCTTTGTCAATGTTCTTGTGGGACAGCGAAATCAGTAAGAGAAACAAACCTTAAAAACGGAAAGAGCTTATCTTGTGGATGTTTACAATCTCGTGGCGAATGGCTGATTTCTAATTGTTTAAAAGAACTTGGCTATGATTATAAATCTTAGTATAGTTTCCCTGAGCTGTTAGGAGATTATCTTCCATTACGATTTGATTTTGCTATATTTGATAATGATACTATTTTAGCTTTAATAGAATATTAGGGAGAACAGCATTATCAAAACAGAGAATTTTTTGAAACGCATTAGTCTTTTGAAAAAAGGCAAGAATATGATTAGAGAAAAAGAGATTATTGTAAAAATAATAATTTAACTTTAATTGAAATTCCGTATTGGGATTATAATAAAATTAACAAAGAGTATATTTCACATCTTATTAAGTAAGGAGGAAGAAATAATCGACCTCGGTGTAATCGCAAAGCATCTCCCTCGTGCAGTTTACAATGACTGTGTAAAGGAGGAATCCGAGACAGTTGAGCAGATTGAGAACTTCGGCAAGATTTGCGGCGCTCTCTCAATGAAGCTTGCAAGAGGTCTTATCAAGTGATATTTGACGTAGACATTGCATTAGAATTAAAAGAATAGTTTGAGAAGGAGTTACTTGCCAACGCTATAGAACTCCTTCCTCCTACAAATAAAACAACAAATACTATGGAGGAAAAAAGTATGACAAATGATTTCATGAAGGGTATGTTCGGTGCACTCGGTAAGGGTATGTGCAAGATAACATTGGATGGCGGCATCGCTGTAAAGACTTCTGACGGATATAAGACTTATGATAAGACAAGCGGTTCTTTTATAAATTGTGATAGCTTCTGCTTTGGCGGACTTGACGAAATGTTTTTCGTAGTTCCTACTAACGCAGTTGCAGAGGGCGATATAATTTTTGCTAAGGGTAAGCCTCGTTATGTTCTCAAGGTGGATACTAATACTATCACTGTAATCAACTACGAAAATGCTACGGTAGAGACTATCCTTCCTGAGCGTCACATTTTTATGGGTAATACCTACTTCTACGGCAAGATTGTATCTATGTTCGGCAATGGCGACAATCTTACAGGCGGAGCTGGAGCACAGAACATCATGAAGTACATGATGATGAGCCAGATGTGCAAGAACATGGGCGGCGGAGATATGAACCCTATGATGATGATGATGTTTATGAACGGCGGCGGATTTGGAGATGTGTTCAATAACATTTTCAGTGCCATGACACCTCCAACTCTTGCACCTAAGACAACTGAGACTGAGACTGATAAGGAGGATAAGTAATTATGGGTATGCCAAGTTTTACAGATAAGGACTTCACAACTTATAGCACAGAATCGCTGTTTCATGGCGACGAAAACATGGAAGCTGAAATGGTCTATGCAGACCATGATGATGAGGAGATAACTGACTAATGGGTGGCGGAAGTTGGACAACTGAAAATTTCGTAAATTATTCTAAAAGTCTCAGCAGAGGTTTATCTGCTGACGGCTCAGTAAATATAAAGAATTGTTCTGCGCAGGCAGTTTATACTGCCCGCTGGCTTGACCCTGTTCTTGACCCTAAGAATAAGATAAGAGAGTGTTGCGATTCAGCAGAGCATCCTAATACTATCCCTGTAATTCTTGCTCTTGACGTAACTGGCTCAATGGGTCGTTCTGCTGTCGAGGTAGCATCTGAACTTAACAACATTATGACAGAACTTTACAAGGACATGACAGACGTTGAGTTCATGATTATGGGTATCGGTGACTGTGCATATGACGATGCTCCGCTTCAGGTATCACAGTTTGAATCTGATATTCGTATTGCAGAACAGCTTGATAAACTCTATTTCGAGGGCGGCGGTGGAGGAAATTCTTTCGAGTCATATACAGCCGCTTGGCAGTTTGCAAATGACAATACAAAACTCGACTGTTGGAAGAGAGGCAAGAAGGGTATTATCATTACTATGGGTGACGAGAATCTGAACCCATATCTTGCTACGGGTTATGACGAAGCCGTTGGCAGAGAAGGTAAGGATACTCCTGTCCTTTACAAGGAAGTAACTCAGAAGTATGATGTTTACCACATTAACGTAAAGCACGACGGCTACAACAGAGTAGATAAGCATACATGGACAGACGTAATCGGTGAAGACAACTACTTTGAAAGTGAAGTAAAGGGAATAGCACAGCTTATTCCTAATATTATCAGAGAGCATGAAGGAGCAACTTCAATAGCCGTTCCAGTAGATTGTGCTACTGATGTAAGTTTTGACGAGAACGGCGCAATAGTCTGGTAAAGGAGAATATAAATGGCGGAAATAAAAATCGTATCAGGTCTTAACTATGGTGACGAATCTAAAGGACTCGTTGCCAATGCAGTATCAACTCCGACCTGTCTTAATATCTTACCCTCAAACTCTTGTCAGAGGGCACATACTGTTGTTCATAATGGTGTAAGAAGAGTTTTCCGTCACTTTGGTAGCGGTACTCTTAAAGGTGCCGCTACATATTTTTCTGAAGAGTTTATGGTAAATCCTGCTATGTTCAGACGTGAATGGGAAGAGCTTGAAGCTATGGGAATTACTCCCAAAGTCTATGCAAAAATAGGCGGTGTTATGGTATCTCCTGTTGATATGTTTGCCAACATAAATGTTGAGGGGCGCCGCGGCGATAATTCTCATTCATCTACAGGATGCGGCGTTTGGGAATCATTAAATCGTCATAGGGTTTGTACTGAAATGGCAGGTACACCTCACTATCATTTTGATACTTTAATCAAATATTATGAGGATGTTCTTAGGGATAAAGATGGTACACTGCCAGAGGATATTACTGATTTTCTTCATGGAGAATATCTCGAACAAAATATTGACGAAGATTTCCACTGGTTTTATGACCATATTACCTTGATTAAGAGCGACGAGGAAGAAAAAGCACTTCTCCATTCCTATCCTCTTCTTGTCTTTGAAAATGGACAGGGACTTCTTCTTGCGGATGACCATAGCTATGACTATGAACACAATACTCCTGCATATGTCGGTGCACGTGTTCCTTCTAAAATTATAACCGAAAATTTCGAGCAGAATGAAGTTGACATTGAGGCTCTCTATGTAACTCGTTCATACCTTACTCGTCATGGCAAGGGACAAATAGGTCAGACTTCTAATCTTGAATGTAAGAAGGAAGATATCAATCCCGATATGGTTGACCTTACAAACGTTCCTAACCCTTATCAGGGCACTTTACGTTACGGCAAATTCGACAAGCGTGAAGCTGATGCCGCAGTAGCGAGAGCTATCAGAGACTCAAAGTACTTCTCTATGAAGGGATGGAAAGCAACTCCATCACTTGTTGTAACTCACATCAACGAGTTCGCAGGACCAGAGATACTTACGGCGGCGAAGGGTAACATCAAGCTTTACACTTCTGATAATGAAGAGTCTATAAATTTAAAATAATAAAAATTTGACTTTTCTGAAAAATAATAGTATAATATATATAGAAAGTTAAGAGATTAAGTAATTTAATAATTGATGATTTGATTTTATCAAAAACAACTTATTTATGGAAGGAGTGATGCTATATGATGCCAATTTTATATATGATGATTGGCGTTCCTTAACCAGGCTCTGGTAAGTCATTCATTGCTCGTGACCTTGGTTGCCCTATTGTCTCCTCAGATGATATCCGAGCAGAATTGTTCGGTTCTGAGGACGACCAGTCTCATAATGGCGAGGTATTCAACGAGCTTCATAAGCGTATAAAGAGCTACCTTGCGAATGGGCAGTCTTGTGTTTATGACGCAACGAATTTATCTCGTAAGCGTAGAAAGAATTTTTTAAAGGAACTTCCTAAGGACGTTAAGAAGATTGCTGTAGTAGCGGCTACGGAAATCGACGTTATCTTAGAGCAGAACGCTAATCGTATGCGTCACGTTCCTGTTGATGTTATCATGAGAATGTTTAAGACTATGACTCTTCCTCGTCTTGACGAGGGCTGGAACTCAATTTGTCTTATCCCTAATCCTAAGAACAAGACAACTCTTGGTGAGTATTTGTATGACTGCTACGGTGTAGACCATGACAATCCTCACCACTCTGCAAACATCTTCGACCACATGATTGAAGCAGGAGCATATGCAAATGCACACGCAGATGAAAAGGGTCTTGACAGAGACCAGAAGCATCTTGCTCGCACTGCCGCCCTGTTCCATGATATTGGCAAGCCTATTGTAAAGTCTCGTATGAAGGCTAACGGTCAGCTTGATGATAAGTCTCACTACTACAATCATGCCGAAATCGGAGCATACATGATTGCTTGCTGTGTAGGACAGTTCTCTGAAAAGCAGTATGAGTTTTACAAGAAGTTAATTGTTCTTGTTCAGTGGCATATGGATAGCTATGCTAACCCTAACCACTACCTTGACGATTTTGAGACATCTTACGGCGGCGAAATGAGAAAGGTTCTCGAACTGGTTCATGAAGCCGATATGCACGCTCACTAAGGAGGATATATGTTTATACTTTTGATACTTTTAAGTCTTGCCAATGCTATCGTATGTATGGGCTTTATTGTTGCGGAGTTTAAAGACAGAAAGACTCCAAGAAAAGGCAGGGTTATTTTTGAAGGTTTCAATATAATTTACTACATATGGTTTGCGGCATATGTTTATTTTAAATTAATTTGAGTTAAAAATTTGACTTTTTTCTAAATTTATGATATAATTATTATAGAAACGGTGAGAGAATATTACATTTAATTATCGTTTCCACTTCTTAAAATTTAGGGGTCAGCCCTAATACAATAGCTTGGAAACAAGAGTGTATGGCGAAAGTATGAGATACGAACTTGTTCGGCAATTCAGTCCGACAGGTCTCGTATCGAAATGCTTCAATGGGTCGCCAAGTTCCTTTGGGAATGTGGGAAGAAAACAGGTGGTGTCGCAAAGGGTAGCTCCCTCCACCTGTTAAGACCACTTTAAAGCGACATTAATGCGGTATTGGTGTAATGGTAACATATCTGAAATGTCGGGTTCGACCCCGCATCCGAACAGAGGTTGCGAGTTCGACTCTCGTATACCGCTCCATTATGAGGCGCACACAGCAACTTATAAACAAAAGAAAATGTTTTTAATTTGGTGAAAAACTCTATCTTTATTTATATGCGTCTTGTGAATTCATATTTGGCGTACCTACCACGCCTCTGCCAGAACTTAAGCAGGATGGTCGCGACATCGTGTGAGGAGTCAGGTTAAGCGTACCACGGTAGGTCTTTAAACCCATCTTATTTTAAGATTTGGAGAATAACTTGTGGGGGTTCATTCTCCAATATCTTCCATTAGTCCAACTGGTAGAGACACATAGCTCAAACCTATGACAGTCTCGGTTCGAATCCGAGATGGAAGACCAATTCTAAAAAGTTAGATTTATGAAGACAATATGTAATAATACAATTTATAATGACCAAGCCAGAAAACCCCTAATCTTTAGATTAGGGGATGAATGGCTAATACACAATCCAACCTAAGTTGGCATAAATTGATTGTAATTTTAGTTATTTTAGTATATAATATACATATAGCAAATATTAAAGAAAGGAGGTTAATAAAGCATGGAATATGCAGTACAAAGTAATGTAATTCGTGGACTTACAAAAGAACAACATCAGATTTTAACAGAGTTGTGCCAATATTCAAATAATCTCTATAATGTAGCACTTTACAATATTAGACAGTATTTCTTTGCTCAAAATAAGTTTTTAACTTATGAAAGCAATTATCACGAATGTAAGGATAATGAAAATTACAGTTTACTACAAGCTGGTGTTGCACAACAGACTATGAAAGTAGTAGACAGGTCTTTTAAGTCATTCTTTAACTTACTTAAAAAGTGCAAGCAAGGCGAATATCGTTACAATGATGTTAAGATTCCACACTATCGCAAGAAAGGTGGACTTTTTAACCTTGTGTTATCTACCAATGCTATTTCTATCAAAGATGGGTATTTCAAAATTCCTATGAGTAGAGAATATCGCAAACTTAAAAACTACAAAGACGATATTAAGATACCGTTTCCTAGTAGATTACAGGATAAAACTATTAAAGAAGTTCGTATATTGCCTTGTAGTAATGGTAAGTATTTTAAGGTACAGTATGTCTATGTTGTAGAGCAAGAAATTAAGACTTTAGATAAGGATAAAGTTATGGCTATTGATATAGGAGTAGAAAACCTTGCTACTTGTGTTTCCAATGTAATGACACCATTCATTATGGATGGTCGTAGGATTAAATCAATCAACCAGTATTGGAATAAGCAAATGGCAAAGTGTAAATCTATTGCTATGAAACAGCAAAAGACATCTAAAGTCACTACAAACCGTATTCAAAGACTTACTACTAAAAGAAATAATCAGGTTACTGACTGTATTAAGAAAACAGCTAGATATATTATCAATCAATGCCTTGCAAATAATATAGGAACTTTAATTGTGGGTTATAACAAAGATTTCAAGCGTTCTGTAAATATAGGAAAGCAGAATAATCAAAACTTTACACAATTACCATTTGGTAGTCTAAGAGAGCAATTACAATTCTTATGTTGGAAGTATGGTATTGAGTACATAGAAGTAGAAGAAAGTTATACATCAAAGAGTAGTTTTTTGGATAATGATGAATTACCAGAGTATAGACCAGAGCAACCATATACAAAAGGTTTTAGTGGTAAAAGAATAAAAAGAGGGCTATACCAAAGTAAGAATGGTACAACTATCAATGCAGATGTAAATGGAGCATATAATATATTAAGAAAAGGTAAGCAGGACTTCACTTGTGAAGAACTGTCTAGTGGGCTATTGGCAAGTCCGTTACGAATAAGGTTGTCGTAAGGCAACAAACTTGGTAAGAATCCCCGATGCTTTAGCATCGTGGGAGTGTCAAAGGGGAGAATACTTATGGGAGGAGACATCAAATTTATAATTCAATCTGACAGTGGTTTATTTCCTGAGTCAGACATACTACGTAATGTAATACATGAGACAGTAGGCTCAAGACCATGGAGTGTGTCTTATGAACAAATAGGGTTTGAGAAATTCAAAAGAGGACTATCTACAAACAGTGAAAGATATAAAAATCACTTTCCATTCGGCAGCATAAACTTCGTAGAATATTGGTTAAAGCATTACTATAATAGGATTATGCAACCAATAGAAGTACCAAGCATACTGAGAACAGATGAAATGCTAAAGAGAGATTATAAGATACTTACTAAAGATAAAATCCCACATCATGGGAGATATTTTATCAAGAATGTAAGTAGATTAAAGTCTGGTAGTTTTCTTGGTGACGCTGAAAAATGGCATATTGCATATAAGGGTGACTATGACGGCAATTCAATATTCTCTGTATCACCAGAAATAAACATACTATCAGAGTGGAGAGTATATGTAATAGACGGAGATATAGAGAACATATCTAATTATGACGGAAATACTTTGATATTCCCTGATATAAAGCTTGTAAATAAAATGGTTGAGCTTTTCAAGAGTACCGGACAAGCACCTAATAGCTTCAGTATTGACGTAGCTGTTACAGATAAGGGCACTGCAATTCTTGAAATACATCCTTTTGCAAGCTTAGGTTTATACCACACAATATGGGGATCAAACTTGATAAAAGCGTATGTAGACGGAATAAAATGGTATGTAAGTACAGATTACAAACTCCAATAAATACATATGGATAATTATATACTACTTGTATAAATGATGATATACAGTAGCATATAATTATCCACATTTAAACCTACATAGGTATATAATGGGGTGTAATTTAAAAACAAATAGGTTTTTGAAAATTTAATACAGACAGACAACGGTGAAGATATGAAGAGTGGGAGAAACTGTGATTAAAGGATTATGCCGCTTGCAGCAACTAAAGAAAGGATTTCGCGCCATCATTGCGAATACTTTGACGGCGAGTTTAAGATTCACACAGCAATCTATGTATTTTAAAATGGTCATAAGTTTAAAATAACTATGAATCTTGTTTTCTTAAAGGAGGAAAATGAATATGAGTAATTTTGCAAATTCATTCAGAGGTAACACAAATGTAACTTCCACAGAGAATGGTGCTAAGGTCTATTCTTCAACTGGTAATGCAGTTCTGAATCTCTTTGCCCGTATCGGTGGTATGCGTTCAGCTTCAGAAGCTGAGCTTAACAGAATGTATCTTGATGCTCGTAATACCGACAAGGAACTTGCAGACAACATGATACTTTATGCTCGTGATATCCGCAACGGCGGTATTGGTGAGCGTAAGATTGCAAGAACTCTCTTGAAGACTCTTGCACTTAAGGACCCAGCAAAGGTAGGTCGTAACTTCGATACTATCGTAACTGCTGGTAGATGGGACGACTTGTTCGTTCTTGAAGGCACTTCACTTGAGACTCAGGCTTTTGATTACATGAAGACACAGTTCCGTAAGGATATTGTTGACATGACTAACAAGCAGTCTATTTCTCTTCTTGCTAAGTGGCTTCCATCTCCAAACACATCTTCAAAGGAGACACGTAGACTTGCTCGCAAGGTTTACACTTACTTCGGTATAACTGAGAGAACATACAGAAAGACTCTTTCTGCTCTTAGAAAGTACCTTGATGTTGTCGAGAAGAAGATGTCTGCTAATAAGTTCGAGACAATCGACTATTCAGCAGTTCCATCTGTTGCTATGACAAGATACCGTTCAGCTTTTGGTCGTCACGACTTCGAGCGTTTTGACAAGTTCCTTAACGCTGTTGAGAAGGGTGAGACTAAGATAAATGCTGCAACATCTTACCCATATGACCTTATTATGCCTTATATCAACCAGTGTGGTAGAGACTGGGGTTACTGGGGTTACAACAGAGTTGCAAATATTGATAAGACTCTTGAAGCACAGTGGAAGGCACTTCCAAACTATGTCGAGGGTAACCACGATGTAATTGTAATGTCTGACGTATCTGGCTCTATGTTCTGCGAGGGTAATAGACCTATTGCTACATCCGTGGCACTTGGTATTTACTTTGCTGAGCGTAACAAGGGTGCTTATCAGAACCTTATGCTTACATTCACTGACGTTCCAAAGATGTTTGAGCTTGACCCAAACACTTCTGTTGCTTCTCGTGTAAACGAGGTTATGCAGAACGTTGGTTATCACACAAATCTTGACGGCGCATTTAGTGCTATCCTTCAGACTGCCGTTCAGGCTGGCGAGGCTCCAAAGGCTCTCGTTGTAATCTCTGACGGCGAGATTGATAGATACTCATGCAATCCTGTTCTTGCAAGTAACATTGTAGAGAAGTGGACAGTCGAGTATGCTCGTAGAGGTCTTGTTGCTCCAAAGCTTATCATGTGGAACGTTGAGAGCCGCGGCTCCCGTTTCGTTGCTAAGTCTAACAACCCTAACGTAGCATTTGTATCTGGTAGCTCAGCATCTACATTTAAGGAGCTTACAACTCTTATCAATGAAGATGCTATGACAGCTATGACTAAGATACTTACTAAGCCACAGTTCACATGGAAGTAATTTCATGAAGAGGTTTAGCTTATGGTGGGGGTTATCGAAAGATACCCCTACGTCCCCGATTTAATCGGTTCAATTATTTTTAAGATAACAGCGGGTTAACTCGTAGATATATAAGGAGTGATTTTATTATGGCAAAGTATATTTGTCCTGTATGTGGTAAGATTTGGTATAACGTGAAAGATTTGGCTCAGTGCACGGCGGCAGACGCAAAGACAGAAGAGGTAAATCAGAAGGCAAGAGAGACTAAGTTGAGAGACAAGGAAAGACTTGCAACTTACAAGGCTGAACTTGATAAGGCTTATGCTGTTCTCAAGTCAAAGCTTGATGTATATAACAGTGCAGCAGCAGCTTATAATGGCAAGTATGAAGATAAGGTAGCTACATATACAAGCACACTTACATCTAACTTTTCTTCTATCTTCAGCAACGGCTCTAAGACTAAGACTCAGACCCTGTATAACGGCGAAAT
>Ga0255344_1000146_pt1 | contig 123364 bp, 106 predicted proteins | sample wastewater_treat_5_FD_192414 | JGI IMG/M metagenome (GOLD analysis project Ga0255344, IMG submission 192414) | Wastewater microbial communities from Lulu Island WWTP, Vancouver, Canada - plant18 | ecosystem: Engineered > WWTP > Wastewater > Unclassified | place: Canada: Vancouver, British...
CGTCGCCGGCACGGTCTTCCCGCTCGCCGCGCGCCGGATCGTCATCGATCCCGGGCACGGCGGCCGGGACAACGGCACCGCCCTCGGCGCGCTGCGCGAGAAGGAGATCACCCTCGACCTCGCCCTTCGGCTGCGCGCCCTGCTCGCCGCCGCGGGATTCGAGGTCCACCTGACCCGGGATGGCGACCATCAGGTCTCGCTGCGCGAGCGGGCGGCGTTCGCCAACACGCTCGCCGCCGACCTCTTCCTGTCGATCCACGTCAACTGGATCGCCGACGCCCGGGGCGAACGGGGCGTGGAGACCTACTACCTCGGTCCCACCGACGACCCGTACCTGACCCGCCTCGCGAGCGCCGAGAACACCGAATCCGGCTACTCCCGCGCCGACATCCGGGGTCTGCTCGAGGGGATCTACCAGGATCTCCGGCAGGAGGAGTCGGCCGCCGCGGCTACCGCCGTGCAGCAGGCGCTGCTCGGCTCGCTGCGCGAGGTGAGCCCCGGCCTCGAGGACTGGGGGGTGAAACGCGCCCCGTTCCTCGTGCTGGTCGGAACCGAGATGCCCGCGCTGCTGGCCGAAGTCTCCTCGCTCTCGCACCCCGAGGAGGCGAAGCTCCTCGGCCAGCCCGAATACCGTGACCGGATCGCGCGAGCCCTGTTCGCCGGCATCCGGACCTACGTCGATCGCCACCACCCCACCGGCGGCGGCCCTTTCCCGCAGAGGAGCGCGCAACGATGAGCGCCAAAGAGAACCTGCTCTACGTCGGAATCGACCTCGGAACCTCGCAGAGCGCCATCGTGGCGGCGAACGGCGAGCGGCATGTCGTCGACAGCTACGTCGGCTGGCCGGTCGACATGGTGGCGCGCAAGGTGGTCAAGAAGCCGGTGCTCGTGGGCCTCGAGGCGCTCGAGAACCGCTCGCTGCTCGACCTCCACCGCCCGCTCGAGCGGGGGCAGGTGAAGGAGGGCTCCGAGAAGGACCTGGCGGCGGTGCGCGAGCTGCTCTCGCACCTCGTGGGCCTCGCCCGCGCCGGCCACCAGGGGCCGGTGCGCGCCGCGGTCGGCGTTCCGGCCGAGGCGCTGCGCGTCAATCGCCAGCAGCTGCGCGAGATCCTCCGTGGCATCGTGGACGGGATCATGATCGTCTCCGAGCCGTTCGCGGTCGCCTACGGCGAGGAGGCGCTCCTCCACACCCTGATCCTCGACATCGGCGCCGGCACCAGCGACTTCTGCGTGATGAAGGGGCGCTTCCCCACCGAGGAGGATCAGCGCACGCTGCTCAAGGCGGGCGACTCGGTCGACGAGCTGCTCGGCACGCTCATCGGCGAACGCCACCCCGAGGTGCAGCTTTCCCCCCACCTGATCCGCTCGTGGAAAGAGCAGCACGCCTTCGTCGGCGCGCCCGAGGAGCGGATCGTGGTGAGCGCTCCCGCCCACGGGCGGCCGGTCGAGATCGACATCACCGACGAGCTGCGCACCGCCTGCGAGAGCCTGCTGCCGCCGCTCTCCGAGACCCTCATGGATCTCATCGCGGCGGTCGAGCCCGAGTACCAGGAGCGGGTGCGCCAGAACGTCTTCCTCTCCGGCCGCAGCTCGCTGATCCGCGGCCTCGACCAGGCGCTCACCGCGGCGCTCGCGGAGATCGGCGGCGGCCGGGTCACCCGCGTCGCCGATCCCGTCTTCGCCGGCGCCAACGGCAGCCTCGCGGTCGCCCTCGACGCCGCCGCCAGCGAGTGGGAACAGATCTCGGAGCCGCCGGCATGAGCAGCGAAGAGACGACTCCGAAAGGCTTCGGCCGGGCGACCCGGGTGCCGCTCGAGTCGGTGGTGCGCCTGCACTTCGAGGGCGAGGTCTCCTATCAGAACGGCTTCTCGGCCAACCTCTCCGCCACCGGCATGTTCGTCAAGCACCCCGAGCCCCACCCGATCGGCTCGCGGCTGGTCTTCGAATGCCTCATCGGCCAGAAGCGGCAGCCGGTGCAGGGGAGCGGCCAGGTGGTCTGGGTGCGGCCGCGCTACGAAGGGCCCGGCCTGCCTGCGGGGATGGGGATCGAGTTCCTCGATCTCGACAACCAGAGCCGGGACCATCTCACCGAGGCCCTCTTCGAGTACCTCGAGGAGTCGTTGAGCGGTCTGGTCTTCGCCGGCGAGACCGAGGAGGAGATCGTCCCGGAGGCGACGGAGAGCCCCGGCGGCGGGGGCGAGGTTCTCGCCGCGCCGTCGGCGGCCCCGGAGATGGAGGTCTGGGAGGCCCCCTCGACTCCCCCGGAAGCTTTCCACCCCGAAGCCGGGGAGCCGGCGCCGGCCTTCCTCGCGGCCGAACCGTTCCCGCCGCCACCGGCGCCGGTCTCCGCCGAGAGCCTCGCCACGCCCGCGGCACCCGTCTGGCTCCCGGACGCCGCCGTGGCCCCCCCCTTCGAGGAGCCGGCTGCCGCCTGGAGCGAAACGGAGGACGACTACGGACTGACGCCGGCCACCGGCCACCGCCGCCCCTGGCTCTGGGGCGCGCTCGCGGCGGGGGTGGTCATCGCCGCCGCGGCGGGCTGGTTCTGGTGGCCACGCCCCGCCGGCACACCCGCCGCCCCGGCGGCAGCGGTCGCCGAAGACGCTGCCCAGCCCGCACCCGCGCCGGTCGCGGAGAGGGCGGTGGCCGAGCCCGTCGCGGAGCCCGCCACGGCCGACTCCGCCGCGGCGGTCGCGGCGGCAGCCCCGTCGTCCCCGGCTCCGCCGCCAGCGGCCGCTCCCACCGTCCGCTTCGGCGGGGTCTCCGATCTGCGCTGGGAGGCGAGCGCCGCCGGCACCGAGCTCGCCGTGCTCCTCGACGGCGGCATCGCGGCGGGAGAGTGGATGTTCGCCGCGATGCCGGGGGAGAACCCGCGCCTGCTGATCAAGCTGCGGGGCGTCACCCGGCCGTTCCGCCCGCAGCGGGTGGAGGTGGGGACCCTCGAGGTCCGGGCGGTCCGTTTCGGCCTCCACGCCGGCGCCCAGGGCAACGAACAGCACCTCGTGCTCGACCTCGGGAGCTGCGATCCGCGCCACGCCACCGTCGAGGCGGCGGGGGATCGCCTCCTGGTCCACTGCCCCGCCGGCTGAGCGGCGGCGGCGCGACGGGCGCCCGCTTCAGGGCAGGCGGGCGCCCTCCTCCAGCCGCAGCGCTTCGGCGAGCCGCACGAGCGCTTCGAGGCAGGTGGCGCCGTCCGCCTCCTCGACCTCGACGCCCCGCCGCGCCACCGCCACCCAGCGCAGCCGGCTGCTGACCTCCCAGCCGCGCTCCTGCAGCTCGCGCACGAGCCGTTCCGTCGCCGCCGCCGGGGCGGGCTCAACCGTCGTCGTGCTCATCCCGGGTCCTCCTCTCGCCTTCAGAGCCCGAAGCGGGCGGCGATCTCTTCCCTGCCGAGACCCCGCACCCCGAGCCGGTCACCCACCTTCACGAACGCCTCGATCGCCCGATCGAGATGGTGCTTCTCGTGGGCCGCCGAGAGCTGCGTGCGGATGCGCGCCTGCCCCTTCGGCACCACGGGGAAGAAGAAACCGACGACGTAGATCCCCTCGGCGAAGAGCTCGCGCGCCATCTCCTGGGCGATCTTCGCGTTGTAGAGCATCACCGGGACGATCGGGCTCTCTCCCGCCTTCAGGTCGAAGCCCGCCTCGGTGAGGAGGCGGCGCCAGTAGCGGGCGTTCTCCTCGAGCTTGTCGCGCCGCTCGGTCGTGCGGCTGACGAGCTCGATCACCTTGAGCGCCGCGGCGACGATCACCGGCGGCACCGAGTTCGAGAAGAGGTACGGCCGGGCCCGCTGCCGGCAGAGCTCGACGAGCTCGGCATGGCCGGAGACGCAGCCGCCGGACGCCCCGCCGAGCGCCTTGCCGAGGGTGGTGGTGATGATGTCGATCTTCCCCAGCACCCCCTTCGCCTCGTGGGTGCCCCGCCCGGTGGCGCCGATGAACCCCGAGGCGTGGGAGTCGTCCACGAAGACCATCGCGTCGTACCGCTCGGCGAGCGCCACGATCTCGTCGAGGGGGGCGATGTCGCCGTCCATCGAGAAGACCCCGTCGGTGACGATCACCCGGGTCCGCCGGTCCTGGTGCTCCGCGAGCTTCTGCTCGAGATGCCCCATGTCGGCGTGCTTGTAGGTGTCGCGCATCGCCTTCGACAGCCGCATCCCGTCGACGATCGAGGCGTGCACCAGCCGGTCGGCGATGAGCACGTCGGGCTCGTCGAAGAGGGCCTCGAAGACGCCGGCGTTGGCGTCCATGCAGGAGGGGAAGAGGAGCGTGTCCTCCACCCCGAGGAAGGCGCTCAGCGCCCGCTCCAGCTCCCGGTGGAGATCCTGGGTGCCGCAGATGAAGCGCACCGAGGACATCCCGTAGCCGCGGCGATCGAGGCCGGCGTGGGCCGCCGCGAGCACCTCGGGGTGGCTCGAGAGGCCGAGGTAGTTGTTGGCGCAGAGGTTGATGACCGGCTGCACCGCCGCGCCGGCCGGGAACTCGACATCGATCTCGGCCCCCTGCGGGGCGTGGATGAACCGCTCCTCCTTGAACAGGCCCGCCTCGCGGATCGCCGCGATCTCGCCGCGCAGGCGCTCCCGGGTCGCGTTCGCGTACGCCATCTCCGCTCTCCGCCCGGGCTCAGCCCACCGGGCCCTTGCCGCCGAGCCGGTCGACGAGCTCGACGATCGTCCGCACGCTGTCGAAGGCCGTCGGGGTGGCCTCGGCGTCGGGGATCTGGAGCGCGCACTTCTTCTCGAGGAAGCGCTTGAGCGAGACCATCGAGAAGGAGTCCACGATGCCGCCGGAGATCAGCGGCGTGTCGAGGCCGATCTCGCGGGTGTCGCCCTCCTCGAGGTACTCCCGGACCACGTAGTCACGCACCAGCTTCTGCAGCTCGTTCATCTGTTCCTCCTACTCCTCCATCATCGTCGAGAGGTCCCCCACGGGCTCGCCCCACTCCTGGGCGCGCAGCACGCGGCGCATGATCTTGCCGCTGCGGGTCTTCGGCAGCGACGGCACGAAGGCGATCTCCTGCGGCATCGCGAGCGGCGAGAGCCGCCGCCGCAGGGTGTTCATGATCTCCAGCTCCAGGTCGTCGTTCGGCGCGTGCCCCGGCTTGAGGACGACGAACGCCTTGACGACCTCCATGTTCACGGCATCCGGCTTGGCCACCGCCGCCGACTCGGCCACCGCCGGGTGCTCGAGCATCGCCGACTCGATCTCGAACGGCCCCACCAGATGACCGCCGGTGTTGATCACGTCGTCGTCGCGCCCCACGAACCAGAAGTAGCCGTCGGCGTCGATGCTCGCGCGGTCGCCGGTGAGATACCAGCCGTTGCGGAACTTGGCGGCGAAGGCGTCCGGGTTGCGCCAGTAGGAGCGGATGAGCGACGGGAAGTCGGGGCGCAGCGCGAGCAGCCCGGCGCGGCCGGGGGTGGTGACCGGCTCGCCGGTCCGGGCGTCGAGCACCGCCGCGGTGACGCCGGGGAACGGCTTGCCCATCGAGCCCGGCTTGACCTCCATCCCCGGCAGGTTGGCGATCACGATCGCGCCGGTCTCGGTCTGCCAGTAGGTGTCGTGGAACGGCCGTCCGAACGCCTCGCGCGACCAGATCACCGCCTCCGGGTTCAACGGCTCGCCGACGCTCGCCAGATGGCGCAGCGCCGAGAGGTCGTAGCGGCGGGCGAGCTCCGTGCCGTCGCGCATCAGGAGCCGGATCGCGGTCGGCGCCGAGTACCAGACGGTGACCCGGTACTTCTCCAGGAAGGCGTACCACCGGTCGCTCTGGAAGCCGGCGTCGAGCACCGCCTGGGTGACGCCGTTCGCCCAGGGGCCGATGATCCCGTACGAGGTGCCGGTGACCCAGCCCGGATCGGCGTTGCACCAGTAGACGTCGTCGGGTCCGAGGTCGAGCACCCGGCGGGCGGTGAGCGCCTGGCCGAGCACCGAAAGATGGACGTGCTGCGCCCCCTTCGGCTGGCCGGTGGTGCCCGAGGTGTAGTGGAGCACCGACGGCGTCTCGGGATCGGTGGCGAGGCCGGCGAAACGCTCCACCCGCTCCCGCCGTTCGAGGTCGAGCGCGAGCTCGCCGGGGCCGAGGGCGAGATCGCCGGCGTCGACCACCACCACCGTCCGCAGCTCGGGGAGCCGCTCGCGCGCCCGCCGCACCTTGCCGAGATGCTTGCGCTGGGTGATCACCGCGGCGGTGCCGGCGTTGTCGAGCCGGGTCCAGAGCGAGTCGTCGCCGAACGCCGAGAAGAGCGGCTGGACGATCCCGCCCATCTTCAGGATCGCGAGGAAGCCGAAGTAGAGCTCCGGCACCCGGTCGAGGAAGAGGCAGATCCGCTCGCCCGGATGGAGGCCGGCTTCGTCGCGCAGGAAGGCCGCCATCGTGTTGGTCAGCACCCGGAGATCGTCGAAGGTGTAGCGCCGGGCGTTGCCCTGGTGGTCTTCCCAGAGGAGCGCCGGTTTCTCCCCCAGGCCGAGCCGGCAGAGCCGGTCGCTGCACTGCCAGCCGATGTTCAGCGGCCGGCCCGGCTGCCATTCGAGATCGCGGGCGGACTCCGCCCAGATGCCATGGACGAACTGATCCTTCTCGAGCAGGACAGGGCTCATCGAGAGGTCTCCTCCGGGAGCGGTGGACGGGCCGGGCCTTCCAGGAGCACCGTCGCCGCCGCGAGGCCCGGGGTGGCGGCGAGGGCGAGATGGATCCGGGATACCCCCCGCGCCGCGGCCAGCGCGGCGAGCCGCCCGTGCAGCCGCAGCCGCGGGGGCGTCTCCGGGGAGCTTTCGACCTCGACCTCCCGCCAGGAGGCGCCATCCCGCTCGGCGAGGGCGAGGGCCTTGAAGAGGGCTTCCTTGGCGGCGAAGCGGAGGGCCTGCGCCCGCGCCGGCGCGGGCGCCGCGGCGCAGGCGGCGAGCTCGGCCGGGGTGCAGAACTCGCGGGCGAAGCCGGCACCCAGCTCGCCCGCCGCGCGTTGGCAGCGGGCCACGCCGAGCAGATCGATGCCGATACCGACGATCATCCCGGGGCGCCTTCCGGCGAGCCGCCAGGGCTCGCCTCCGCCTCCGGGCAACGCCGGCACCGGCCATTCGTCGATCGCACCGGGAGCTCGACGGACAGATAACCGGAGACGTCGAGTCATGCTAACGCCGCGGGCCGGAGCGCCGCCCCGCCCCAACGGACGGGCGGCACGGCGCACGCCCGTTGAACCTCCCGGCGGAACCGCCTACGATTCTTCGCGAGGGCTTGCGTGAAACCGCTTCCGACTCCGTTCGCCCGGCGCCGGCTCGCCATCCGGTGGGGGACCGCTCTGCTGCTCCCCCTCTTCCTGGGAGGCTGCTCGCTCCAGCGTGTCGCCATCCGTGCCGCCGGCGGAGCGCTCGCCGCGGGTGGAGCGACCTGGGGGAGCGACGACGACCCCGAGCTCGTCCGCGAGGCGCTCCCGTTCGCGCTCAAGACGATCGAAGGGCTGCTTGCGGCCGATCCCGCCGACCGCCGCCTCCTGCTCGCCGCCGCCTCCGGCTTCACCCAGTACGCTCAGGGCTTTCTCGTCCCCGAGGCGGACTATCTGGAGGAGAGCGACTTCGCCCGGGCGCGCGCCGAGCGGGAGCGCGCCGGCCGCCTGCTCGCCCGCGCCACCGGCTACGGCCTCCGGGGTCTCGACACGCTCCGCCCCGGCTTCGCCGCCGCGCTCCGCGACCCCGGCCGCCGCGACACCGCGCTCGCCGGCCTCGGCCCCGAGGCGGTGCCCCTCCTCTACTGGACCGGTGCCGCGTGGGGAGCCCGGGCGGCCCTCGCGCTCGACGACCCGGAGCTCGCCACCGACCTGCCGCTCGTCGAACGGCTGATGCGGCGGGCCCGCGAGCTCGCTCCCGGTTTCGAGGACGGGGTGATCCACGACTTCTACGTCGTCTGGGAGGGGGCCCGCGCCGGCACCGCCGCCGGCGCGGCCGACCGCGCCCGGGAGGCGCTCGCCGCGGCCCGCCGGTACGCCGGCGGCCGGCGGGCGGCGCCGCTCGTCGCGTTCGCCGAGTCGGTCGCGGTCGCCGAGCAGGACCGGGCGACGTTCACCCGCCTCCTCGGCGAGGCGCTCGCGCTCGACGCGGCGGCGAGCGGCCCGCACCGGGTCGCCAACCTCCTCGCCCAGCGGCGTGCCCGCTGGCTGCTCGCCCGTGCCGACGATCTCTTCCTGGAATGAGGAGCCCCGCCATGCGCCGCCCCCGCTTCGTCCTTCTCGCGCTCGCCCTGTTCGCCGGGGCGGTCTGGCTCCCGTCGGCGGCCGAAGCCGAGAAGGTGACGATCAAGATGGCCACGCTCGTCCCCGCCGGCTCGAGCTGGCACACCACCCTGCAGGAGCTCGCCGCGCGCTGGCAGGAGCTCTCGGGCGGACGGGTGACCCTGCGTCTCTACCCCGGCGGCGTGGCCGGCGACGACACCGATCTGGTCCGCAAGATGCGGCTCGGCACCCTCGACGCGGCGCTGCTGGCCCCCTCCGGGCTCGCCCAGATCGACCGCGAGATCCACGCCCTCCTCGTGCCCCTCGCCTACCGCAGCTACGAGGAGTTCGACGCGGTGGCCGAAGGGCTCGAACCCCGCCTCGCCGCCGGCTTCAGGGAGAAGGGGTTCGTCGTCCTCTCCTGGGCCGATGGCGGCTGGGTGCAGTTCTTCGCCAAGAGCCCGGTCGCCACCCCGCAGGACCTCGCCGCCCAGAAGCTCTTCAGCTGGAGCGGCGACCAGGCGACGACCGAGCTCTGGAAGGCGGCCGGCTTCCAGCCGGTGCCGCTGCCGGCGACCGAGATCTCCACCGCGCTCCAGACCGGCCTCGTGACCGCGGTCGCCACCTCGGCCCAGGCGGCGGTCCTCCTCCAGTGGTACGAGCACGCCCCGTACCTCACCGACCTGCCGTGGGCGGTGCTGGTGGGCGGCATCGTGGTCTCCGAGCGCTCCTGGGAGAAGGTGCCAGCCGAGTTGCGGGGGCCGCTGGCCGAGGCCGCCCGCGAGACCGGCCGGAAGCTCTCGGCCCAGACCCGCGAGAGCGCGCCGGAGCACGTGGCGGCGATGGTGCGCCGCGGCCTGACCGTCGTGCCGGTGGACGCGGCCGGCCGGGCCGAGTGGGAGCGCCGGGTCGTAGAGGCCTACCCGAAGCTCCGTGACGGCTTCGTGCCCGCCGACGCCTTCACCGCCGCGCTCGCGCTGCGCGACGCCTGGCGCGCCCGGGACGGGAAACGGTGAGGCCGGCGGCCCCGCCGGCCAGCCGGTTTGCCGCCTGGGGGCATCGCTCCGAGAACGGGCTGCTCGTCGCGGCCTTCCTGCTCGCCATCGCCCTGCCGGTCGTCGAGGCGGCGGGCCGTCCCCTCGGCGGCTTCCACGTCCCCGGCTCGGCGGTCTACCTCCAGCAGCTCACGCTCTGGCTCACCTTCGTCGGCGGCCTCATCGCGGCCCGCGACGGCGGCCACCTGACGCTCTCGACCGCCGAGTTCCTCCGCTCCGGCGGCCGCGCCCGCCGGTTCGCCACGGGCTTCGCCGCCGCGGTCGCGGCGGCGGTCACCGCGGTGGTCGCCCACGGCGCCTTCCAGGTCGTCCTCGCCAACCGGCAGGGCGGAGACCGGCTCGGAATCGGCATCCCCACCTGGTGGAGCGAGCTCGTGATGCCGGTCGGTCTCGGCCTGATCGCGCTGCGCTTCGCCTGGCGGGGCGGCGCGGGCTGGCGCGGCCGCGGCGTCGCCCTGGTGGCGATCGCCGCCGCCTTCACCTTCGGGTACCTCCACGAAGGCCTGCCGGGGCCGCTGCTCTGGACCCTCGTCGGCGTCGTCCTCGCGGGGATGATCCTCGGCGCGCCGGTCTTCACCGGCATGGCCGGCATCGGGCTCCTCCTCTTCTTCGCCGACGGCACCCCGGTCTCGGCGGTGCCGGCGGAGATCTACCGGCTGATCGCCTCGCCGACGCTCCCGGCGATCCCGCTGCTGACCGCCTGCGGCTACGTGCTTGCCGAGTCGCGCGCCGCCGACCGGCTCGTCCGCTTCTTCCGGGCGCTCTTCGGCTGGCTGCCCGGCGGCATCGCGGTGCTGGTGGCCGGCGTCTGCGCCCTCTTCACCACCTTCACGGGCGGCTCGGGGATCACGATCCTCGCCCTCGGCGGCCTCGTCTACCCGATCCTCCGCGAGGAGGGGTACGGCGAGCGCTTCTCGCTCGGCCTCGTGACCGCCGGCGGCAGCCTCGGACTCCTCTTTCCGCCGAGCCTGCCGGTGATCCTCTTCGCGGTGGTGGCGAGCGCCCCGGCCGATCAGCTCTTCCTCGCCGGCTTCTTCCCCGGCCTGCTGCTCGTGGTGCTGACCGCCATCTACGGGATCGTGGTCGGGCGGCGCGAGCAGCGCGGCCGTCACCCCTTCTCCTGGCGGGAGCTCGGCGGCGCCGCCTGGGCGGCGAAGTGGGAGCTCTCGGTGCCGTTCGTCATCGTCGGCCTCTTCGCGAGCGGGGTGGCGTCGATGGTCGAGGCGGCGGCGGCCGGCGCCCTCTACGCGCTCCTGATCGAGGGCGCGATCACCCGGGAGATCCACCCCCGGCGCGACCTGCCGCGGGTGCTGGTCAAAGGAGGGCGGCTCGTCGGCGGCGTGCTGGTCCTGCTCGCGAGCGCGATGGGGCTGACCTCCTGGCTGGTGGATGCGCAGGTTCCCGACCGCCTCCTCGCCTTCGTGCAGGCGAACGTCGACTCGCGGATCCTCTTCCTCCTCTCCCTCAACCTCTTCCTGCTCGTCCTCGGCTCGGTGCTCGAGGTCTACTCCGCGATCGTGGTCCTCACCCCGCTCGTCATCCCCCTCGGGGCGGCGTTCGGGATCGACCCGCTCCATCTCGGGGTGATCTTCCTCGCCAACCTCGAGCTCGGCTACCTCTTCCCGCCGGTGGGGCTGAACCTCTTCCTCTCCGCCTCCCGGTTCGAGACCCCGATCACCCGCCTCTACCGCGCGGTGCTCCCCTTCCTCCTCCTGCAGGGTGTCGGGCTGCTGCTGATCACCTACTGGCCGGCGCTCTCCCTCTCCCTGCCGGTCTGGCTCGCCCGCTGAGGCGCCCGGAATCCGGGTGCCGGAGGCTCCCACCCGGGGGGGTGGGCGGCGACCACCCTCCAGGCGGTTGTCCGGAATCGGCCCAGTTGCGAGTACCCCGCCGACATTCGCCGAGGGACCTTGGACTTCTCTTTCCGTAATCTCGCCACCTGGGACCGCATCGTACGGATCGGTGTGGGCCTCACCGCGCTCGCGCTCGGCAGCTCGGGAGTGCTTCCCGAGCTGGGAGGGATCGCCCTCGTCCTCTTCGGCTGGGTGCCGCTCGCCACCGGCCTCCTCGGCTGGTGTCCGATCTACTCGCTGCTGCGCTTCCGCACCTGGCGCCGCTGAGCCGGCGCCCGCGCGAGCGCGTGCTAGACTGCCGCGCGCTGGTCGGCTCGGAGCCGGCCGGCTCGGAGAGTGTGCGGACGGCGGCGGTGACCCTCAGGCGACTCAAGCTCTACGCGTTCCTCAGCTCCGCTTTCTTCGTGGTCGTGCTGGAGATCAGCCGGCACCTCCTCTACCCGTATCTCCTCTCGCTGCCCGGCCGGCTGCTGATCGACGGCATCCTGATCGTCGTCGCCCTCTTCTTCTTCGGCGCCTTCTTCCACGTCCTCGACTCGCTCCAGGCCCAGCTCGAGCGGCAGAACCGGGAGCTGCTGGCGCTCCACCAGGCGGGGCTCGACATCGGCGCCGAGCTCGCTCTCGACACCGTCCTCCAGAAGGTCGTCGACCAGGCCCGGCAGCTGATCGAGAGCCGCTACGGCGCCCTCGCCGTCTACGCCGAGACCGGCCAGATCTCGGCCTTCGTCACCTCCGGGATGAGCCCCGAGGTCCGCGCGGCGATCGGCGATCCGCCGACCGGCAAGGGGCTGCTCGGGCTTCCGCTCGGGCCGGGCGAGCACCTCCTGGTGGACGACATCGGCGCCGATCCCCGCGCCGGCGGCTTCCCGCCGAGGCACCCCCAGATCCGCTCGCTGCTCGCCGTGCCGATCGTCTGCAAGCGGCCGTTCCGGGGGAACCTCTACGTCTCGGAGCGCCAGGACGGGCAGATGTTCACGGCCGCGGACCGGGAGACCCTCGCCCGCTTCGCCGTCCAGGCGTCGGTGGCGATCGACAACGCCCATCTCCACGAACGGGTCCGCGAGCTCGCGGCGGCCGAGGAGCGGCTCCGGCTCGCCCACGAGATGCACGACGGCCTCGCCCAGGTGCTCGCCTACGTCAACACCAAGGCCCAGGCGGTGCAGGGCTACCTCCGGCACGGCAAGAACCAGGAGGCGAGCGAGCAGCTCAACCAGCTCGCGGCGGCCGCCCGCGAGGTCTACGCCGACGTCCGGGAGGGGATCCTCGGGCTGCGGGTCACCTCCGCCCCGGGTCTCTCGCTCCCCGAGGCGGTGCGCGACTACGTGGAGCGCTGGGGCGCCCAGGCCGACGTCGCCGTCGAGGTGGAGATCGACCGCCGTCTGCGGCTGCCGGCCGGCATCGAGCTCCAGGTCTTCCGGATCGTCCAGGAGGGGCTCGCCAACGTCCGCAAGCACGCCCATGCCGGGCGGGTCGTCGTCCGCTGCCAGGCGCTCGACGACAGCGTCCGGGTCACGGTGGAGGACGACGGGGTAGGATTCCGCCCCGAGGCACTGGGACGCAGCGAGTTTCCCCGGTTCGGTCTCGCCACCATGCGCGAGCGGGCCGAGAGCCTGGGCGGCCGGCTGGAGGTCTCCAGCACTCCCGGAACCGGCACCCGCGTGGAAGCCGAGGTCCCGTTGCTCGTCTCGCGAGGAGTCTGACCATGCGCATCCTGATCGCCGACGACCATTCGCTCTTCCGTGACAGCCTCCGGAGCCTGCTCGAGGCGCAGGGTTACGAAGTGGTGGGTGAAGCCCGCAACGGCCGCGAGGCGGTCGAGCTCTCCCGGCGCCTGCGTCCGGAGATCGTGCTCATGGACCTCTCGATGCCGGAGATGGACGGCCTCGCGGCCACCCGGATGATCTCGGCCGAGGGGCTGGAGGTGAAGGTCGTCGTGCTCACCGCCTCCGACGACGACGCCCATCTCTTCGAGGCGATCAAGTCCGGGGCCCAGGGCTACCTGCTCAAGGACCTCGAAGCGAGCCAGTTCTTCGCGCTCCTCGAAGGGGTGGAGCGCGGCGAGCCCGCCCTCACCCCGAGCCTCGCCCGGCGCCTCCTCGCCGAGTTCGCGCATCCGGCCAAGACCGTTCCCGCCCAGCAGAACCCGGATGCCCTCACCGACCGGGAGCGGGAGGTCCTCGAGCTGCTCGTGCGGGGGATCACCTCGAACCGGAAGCTCGCCGCCCAGCTCGGCGTCTCCGAGAACACGGTGAAGTTCCACCTCCGCAACATCCTCGACAAGCTCCACCTCAACAACCGCGCGCAGGTGGTCAGCTACGCCCTGCGCCACCGGATGGTGGAGCTGCCCGAAGACGGGCACTGATCCGCGCCGCGGAGAATCCGGAGCGAGCGGCAGGAGCCGGCGCGGGGGCGCCGCCGGCTCAGGGGTTGAGGGTCCTGAGGATCTCGGGGTCTTCCTCTTCCATCGCGAGCAGGCTGTGGCAGGTGTCGCAGTCCTGCGAGATCACCCGCGAGCCGTCGGCGGTCGCGTGGAGGTCGTCGTGGCAGCGGAAGCAGCCCGGCGACGCCTCGTGGCCGATGTGGTTCGGGTAGGTTCCCCAGGTGACGTTCATCGCCGGGTGGACGTTGGCCCGGTAGCCGTCCCAGATCGCCGTCGCGGCCTCGGCGATCGCCCCATCCCGCTCCGCCGCGATCTCCGGGAACTCCTCGGAGTAGAACGCCCGCAGGCCGGCGAGGATCCCCTCCCGGGCCGCCTCGTGCGAGGGGTAGTCGAGCCGCGCGAGCCGGACCCCTTCCCGCCGCACGAACGGCAGGTCGCGCGCGATCCGCCCGGCGAGGATCTCCCGGTCCACCTCGTCCTCCACGGTGTGGAAGGTGTGGCTCGGCCGGTTGTGGCAGTCCACGCAGTCCATGGTGCGCCAGCCGCTCGCCGCCGCCAGCTCGTCCCCCTCGACGCCGGGAGCGAAGAACCGGACCGGTTCGCCATCGGGACCGTGCATCTCGACCTCGTAGATCGTCTCCCGCTTCTCGTCGGCGCGGTAGCGGATCTGGTGGTCCGGATCGACGTGCCAGTGGATGCCGTGGGAGGCCCGCCCCTGGAGGCCGCCGACCCGCAGCAGGAGCACGGTCTTCTGCTCGGTCACCTCCTCGTCGTCGCCGTACGAGGTGATCACCTTCAACCGGTCGCCCACGAACTTCTGCGGCCAGTGGCACTGCTCGCAGGTCTCGCGGGCCGGGCGCAGGTTGTGCACCGGGGTGGGGATCGGCCGCGGATAGAGGTTCAGGTTCACCGAGATGACCTGCCAGGAGCCGGAGAGCTTCGACTTGACGAACCAGCCCGCGCCGGGACCGATGTGGCAGTCGACGCAGGCCACGCTGGCGTGGGCGCCGCGCTGGTAGGCGGCGTACTCCGGGCTCATCACGCTGTGGCAGGTTTCGCCGCAGAAGGAGGTCGACTCCATGACCTCCATCCCCTTGTAGGTCGCCACCGCGAGCAGCAGCCCGTTGATGACGGTGAGGACGAAGACGAGCACCACCCGGTTGCGGATCTCGGCGCGGTTGAGATCGATCACCGGGAACGCCCGCTCGCCGGCGCCCGCCGCCCGGCGGCGCCGCTCGAAACGGGCTCCGAGCGGAATCAGGAGGAGCCCGAGGACGAAAAGCGCCGGGAGGATCAGGTAGGCGATGATCCCGACGTACGGCCCTCCCTCCATCCCCACGAGCTCGAGCGCGAAGAGCGCGAGAAAGACGATCGCGGCGCAGGTGGTGAGCACGGTCCCGGCCAGGCTCAGCGGATGGCGGGTCAGGGCGGCGATGAACCCTTTCATCGATCTCCTCCTCCGGGCCGTTCGGAAACCGCTCCCCGGCTCCCACGCCCAGCGGCGACGCTACTCAGCGGCCGGGCCCGATGCAACGCCCGCTCCGGTACCCGTCCCCCCCACCCCACGGGGTAGTCCGCGCCCGGCGCGCCGGCAGGCCGGCGACCCACCCCAAACCCAAACGGCCTCTCGTCCGTATCACTCCATGAACCAAGACCGGCGCGTGCCGGTTCTCGCCGGGCTCCCACCGGACCGCGTCCGCGGCCGGCAGACGCGGGGGCCCAACCCGGCGGGGCGCTGCCCCGACCGTCCCCCAGCCCCAGAGCACCCGCGACCCTCCGGGGTCGCGCGGATCACCCCGAAGGGGACCGGCTTCCGGTCCCCTTCGCCACGTCATTCGTACCGGAGGCCGTCGGCCGGGGCGAGACGGGCCGCCCGGCGCGCCGGGAGCCAGGAGGAGAGGAGGGTGAGCCCGAGGGCGAGGGCGGCGATCGCCGCCACGTCGCCCGCTGCCGGGCGGAACGGCACCGCGCTCAGGAAGTAGATCTCGGCCACCTCCGGCGCGAAGCGGATCACCTCGAAGCGGGTCAGCAGGAAGCAGATCAGCAGCCCGGCGCCGAGCCCCAGCGCACAGCCCGCGGCGCCGAGCAGGGTGCCGGCGGCAAGCACGGCGCGCGTCAGCTCGCGGGGGGCGAGCCCGAGCGCGGCGAGCACCGACAGATCCCGCCGCCGCTCCCGCACCAGGACGACCAGGGTCGAAGCGACGTTGAACGTCGCCACGAGGACGATGAGCCCGAGCAGCAGGAAGAGCGCCATCTGCTGCAGCGCCAGCGCCGCGAACAGCTCCCGGTTCAGCTCCTTCCAGTCGATGACGTGGAAGCCGGGGCCGAGCCGCTCCGCCACCCGCACCGCCACCTCCGAGGCGCGGCCGGGGTCGGTGATCGCCATCTCCAGGCTGGTGACCGGCCGTTCGCTGAGCGCCATCACGAGCTCGCGGGAGGCGACGATCCAGGAACGGTCGAACTCGGAGAAGCCGCTCGCGAACAGCTCGGAGCAGACGAGCGAACGGAAGCGGAACCGGGGGCCCGACGGCCCGATCCCGAGGGCCGTGAGGCGCACCGGCTCGCCGGCCGCGATCCCCAGCCGGGCGGCGAGCTCCGCCCCGCAGCGGGCCCCGGCGACCCCGTCCCGGGAGGCGAGCGCTCCGGCGCTCGCGGCGAGCAGCCCCGGCCCATCCGGCTCGACGCCGCGGAGGGTGACCTCCACCTCCCGGCCCGCGCTCGAGGTCACGATCCCCTGCCCGTAGACCACCTGCTCGACCGTGGTCACCTCGGGGATCCCGGCGAGCCGCTCGAGGGCTGCCGCCACGTCGGCGTCGCCGCCCGGATAGGCGATCACCGCCGCGTTGCCGCCGACGATCTTCCGCTGCAGGTCCCGCCGGTAGCCGGTGAGCAGCCCCATCGCCACCACGAGCGCCGTCACCCCGAGCGCGGTGGCGAGCAGCGCCGTGCGGGCCGTGGCTCCGAGCAGCCGCCCCCGGCGCCGGCCGGCCACCAGCCGCCAGGCGATCTCCCAGAGCAGCGGGCGGGTGGTCATGCCCGGCCGCTCGCGCCGCGCTCCGGCAGGGCGGCAAGGAAGCGGCCGAAGAGGCCGCCCGCGGGGTGCGGCCCGAACGCCACCCCCGGCTGGTACTGGATGGCGAAGACGGGGCGTCCGGTCACCATGAACCCCTCGACGCTCCCGTCGTTGAGGTTCACCTCCACCGCCTCGCAGCCCGCCGGCAGCGACTCCGGAACGAGCGCGAAGGCGTGGTTCTGGCTGGTGATCGCCACCCGGCGCGCGAGGCGATCGAAGACCGGCTGGTTCGCGCCGTGGTGGCCGCCCCCGAGCCGGAAGCCGCGGGCGCCGAGGGCGAGGCCGAGGAGCAGGTGCCCGAGACCGATGCCGAAGAGCGGCGTGCCGCTCGCGAGCAGCTCGCGCACCGTCTCCACGCTCGCGGCGAGCGGCGCCGGATCGCCGGGGCCGTGGGAGAGCACGATGCCGTCGGCGCCGAGCGCGAGCGCCTCCCGGGCCGGCGTCAGGGCGGGCAGGAGCACGAGCTCCGCGCCCCGTTCGGCGAAGGCGCGGAGAGTCGCGCGGGCGACCCCGAAGTCGTAGAGCGCGAGCCGCCAGCGCGGACCGTCCGGCGTGGCCGCCGGCCACTGGCCCGCACGACGGCAGCCGGCCTCCAGGGCGGGTGCCTCCCCGGTCGCGGACGGCAGGTCGCGCACCTCGGCACGCAGCGCCGCGGCGTCGCTCCGCTCGGTGGTGAGCACGCCCCGCATCTCCCCATGGCCGCGCAGCCGCCGCACGACCGCGCGGATGTCGAGGCCTTCGACCGCGGGCACGCGGTGCGCGCGCAGGTAGCCGCGCAGCCCGCCCTCGGCGGCGCGGTTGGCGGGCTCCGGGGTGAACTGCCGGGCCACGACCCCCGCGGCGCGGGGCCGGTCCGACTCGGCCCAGCTCGCGCTCACTCCGTAGTTGCCGAGGTGCGGCTGGGTCATCACCACGATCTGCCCGGCGGTGGCGGGGTCGGTGAGTATCTCCTGATAGCCGCTCATCGCGGTATGGAAGACGACCTCGCCGAAGCGGGTACCGGGCGCCACGGCTCGCGCCGGGAAGACCGATCCGTCCGCGAGCACGAGGAGGGCGTCGTGGGGGGGAGCCGGGAGCATCGGGTGGTCCGGGGCGCGCGGCCGCGGGCGGGCGGAGTCTAGCAGAGGGCTCGGGTCCGGCCCCCCGCTTCCGCTATAGTCGGCAGCAGATCCCTGCGGAGGTACCGATGCGCACTCCCCGCCCCTTCTCCCTCCTCCTCGCCGGCCTGCTCCTCGCGGCCGTGACGGCCGCCCCGCTCGCCGCCTACACGATCTACCTGAAGGACGGCACGCAGATGGTCGCGAAAGAGAAGTACCGGATCGAAAACGGCCGCGCGATCATCACCCTGCCGAGCGGCACCCAGACCTTCCTCGACGCCTCGGAGATCGACGTCCCCCGCACCGAGCAGGCGAACCGCACCAACCTCGGCACCGCGGTGCTCGTCGACGGAGGGCAAGCGACCGAGCTCTCCCGGGCCACGCCGCCGCCGCCCAAGCCGCAGCTCTCCGACCTCATCGCCGCCCGGCAGGCCGGGCAGCTGCGCGAGCTGCCCGAGCAGCGGCGCACCGCGCAGCCGGCCCGGGCCCCGGTCAGCGTCACCGCCGCCGGCTACAAGGACCTGCTGACCTTCCCCCGTACGCCGTACGGCGATCCGGCGATTCCGGTCGTCTTCTCGCCCCTCTTCCACAACACGGGTGCCGATGGGGTGCAGTTCTTCCAGGGGACGACGGCGAAGCGCCTTCTGGTGGAGGCGATCACCCCGTCGGAGGCCTCGGTCTTCCGCACCCTGCTGGCGACGGCGACCGGCCTGCTCGCGGCACGCGAGAAGCACGGCGCCGGCGCGCTCGAGGCGGTCGAGCTGGTGATGACCACCCCCCAGCGCAGCCGCGCCGGGCAGTTCCTCATCACCCCCGACGACGCCGCCGGCCTCCTCGGCCGCCAGCTCGACGTCAGCGACTACTACGTCCGCAACGTCCAGTTCTAAAATCCGGCCTAACCGGGGACCCTCCCGCAAACTCTGGACCCCTCTTAAACCCCGCACCTACGACACTTAGGAGGAGATTCCCGCCCGCCCGACTACGCTTGGGCGTCCCGTGCTACGCTCTGGCCATGGTACATCTAAGGTACATTCCAGAGGCCGGAATCAAGGACGAGGAGGGGGCAGACCGCGCCCCCAAGAGCCCCAGGATCGGGCAGCGGACGGCCGTCGAGCTCACGGTCGAGCGGATCAAGGCGTTGCGACACTCCGGGCGGACCTACCAGCTCGCGAACGGGAAAGAGGCGCTCGCCCGCGAGATCGTCTGGGACCGGGCCGTCCCGGGTCTAGGGCTCCGGCTCGCGCCGTCGGGTCGGCATTCCTGGGTCGTCCGCTACCGGCTCCGGCAGGGTTGGAGGATCGCCACCCTCGGCGCCTACGGGAGGCTCACCCTCAAAGGGGCCAGAGACGCCGCCCGGGTCAAGACCGCGGAGCACATCAAGACGGGCGTCGACCCGTTCGCTCGCGCCGCTCGCGGCCTCCCCTGGCCTGAGCTCGCGGAAAGGGTTTGGGCCGAGTACAGGGTGACCCGCAAGCCCGCGACGCTGGTTTCCCTTCGGCACGCTCTCGCGGCGGCGGCGAAAGACTTCGGCTCGCGCCCCGTCGATGAGATCACGCATCGAGACGTCGTCCGGGCGGTCGCCCGCTGGACGCGGGAGAAGGGGCCGATCGCGGCGAATACTTACCTTGCCTTCGTCTCGAAGGCCTTTCAGATCGCCCGCCGGCAAGGTTTCCTCGACACGGAGAAGCCGCTCCCCTCCGATCGAGTACAGCGCAACCCGACGGCGCGGAAGCGGGAGCTCAACCTTTCACCCGGGGACATCGAGCGGCTCGGGGTGGCCCTCGCGCAAGAGGAGGCCGGGCGGCCCGAGGCGGCCGACGCCGTTCGGGCGGTCAAGCTCCTTGCCCTGACGGGATGCCGCCGGCGCGAGATTACGCTCCTCCGCTGGCGGGAGGTCGACCTCGAGGGCGGCGCGATCCGACTCACCGACTCCAAGACAGGACCGCGACTAGTTCCCCTTTCGACCGCACCCCGGGCTCTGCTCGCCTCTCTCGATAGGGGCGGTCCAGACGATCTCGTCCTCCCCCAGGCCGAGCCCCGGATCACCTACGCCTGGCGGCGGATCCGCGAGCGGGCGGGGCTCCCGGGTCTCCGGCTCCACGATTGGCGCCACCACCACATCTCTGTCGGGCTCTCGGCGGGATTCTCGCTCGCCCTCGTGGGGCGGATCGCCGGCCACACAAACCCGTCGACAACGGCGCGGTACGAGCACGTCCAGCTCGACCCCCTGCGAGGGCCGGCGGAGCGAATCAGCTCATCGATTGCGGCCATGCTCGAAGGTGAGCCGAAAGCCGAGGTCGTCGAGCTTCCCCGACTCGGAGCGTGAGCGTGCCCCCCTTGCGACACTGCGACAGTTGCGACACTCGGCTAACTCCCGGGGAGGCCGCGCCCCCTCCCGAGACTCAGAGCGTGAGCGCGGACCCCTTGCGACACGGCGACAGTTGCGACGAATGGTTAACTCCCGGGGAGGCCTTCCGCGCCTGGCAGCGGGGCGTCGAGATCGGCGCCCCGCTACCTGCCACCCCGCGATTGGTCGAGGCGGCGAGGCATGACCTAGGGCGGCTCCTGTCGCGAATCGAGCGGGAGGCGCGGGAGATCCTCGCAAAGAGCACTGGGTGCACCCAGACTGCCGGCGAGGGCGACCGGCAGTTCCTCTGCCGGGCGGTCGGGCCGGGCCGGGCTCTCGCGAAGCGGGGCGAGCGGCTCAGGGCGAGCCGGGCTCTCTACCGGCTCCTCCGCGTCATCGAGATCCGCGAGCACCTCGCGGCCGGGCGCCATCTGTCTGCGATCGAGTCGGCCCTCGCGGCTCTCGGTACGTCCGCCATCAAAGGCGGCCAGCCCCTCCTCGATACGATCCGGGGTGAGCTCGCCACACTCGGAGCCCATGCGGGCGGCCGCCCGGTGAAGCTCACGCCTGAGCTCCTCACTCGGGCCGCGGAGGAGTACGGGCGCGCTGCGCGGTTGCGGCCGGCGGCAAAGCCCGAGGGGATCGCGGCGCAGGTCGCGGCGCAGCTCCTCGGAAAGACCGGCGTCGAGGTCTCCCCGGAGGGAATCCTCCGGCGGCTCCGCCGGGATGGCTATCTTCGGACATAACCCCGTTTCGTCGGGAAACCCTCCCTTCCGCCCTCTAGCCTGCGTCTGCTAGCGCAGCGCCCCCGGACTAGCCCGGGCTCCGCTTGCGACTGCATGGAGGAGAGGGGATGCAGAAACTCACAACCCGGGAGGCGGCCGAGTACCTGCGGCTCGCGCCGCGAACGCTCGAACGGTGGCGCATCCAGGGGATCGGCCCGAGATTCTTCAAGGTCGGTGGGCGGCGAGTCGTCTACTCGGTCGAGGAGCTCCGCCAGTTCCTCGCGGCCGGTGAGCGGACATCGACGTCTGATCACGGCGGGAGCTCGCGGCCGTGAGGGGCTCAGACAAAGGGAGCCCGGGTGGAGGCCCGGGCTCGCGAGACCGCACTTGCAAACCTGAGTCTACCTCATCGCGCCCCGTCGAGCGATTTTCCAACCCCCGCGAGACCCTCGAGCTCATCGCGAAGCTCCTCGTCAAGGGGGGGATCGAGCGGCACCTCGTCGACCTGGTGGTGCTCGCTCTCAACGCCCGGCATTGCGACCCTCCCCTCGACGAAGAGGCGGTCCGTGGGATCGTCGAGACCGTCGTGAGGATCCTCCGATGAGCGCCGCCCTCGATCTCGTGCTCGAGCGGCTCCGGTCGGCGGGCTGCCGGCCGAGCGGCCGCGGCTCCTGGACGTGCCCCAGCCATGAAGACCGGCGGGCCTCGCTCTCCGTCTCCGAGGGCCGGGACGGCAGGGTGCTCCTCCGGTGCTTTGCGGGGTGCGACGTCCAGTCGGTCGTCTCCGCTCTCGGTTTGTCGATGACGGACCTCTTCGCTGGCGACCGCGGCGCCCGGCCGGCTCGGGATCGGGTAGCCGCGACCTACGATTACGTCGACGAGGAGGGGCGCCTCCTGTTCCAGGTTCAGCGGCGCGAGCCGAAGGCCTTCGTTCAACGGCGGCCGGTCGAGGGCGGCGGGTGGGCCTGGGGTCTCTCGGCCGGGACCTACAGGCGCGGCCCGCGTGGCGACTGGCGCAAGCTCGCGCCCGGAGAGGCCGCGACCGGCGCAACGATCGAGCTCCCCGAGGCGCGGCGCGTCCTCTTCGGCCTCCCCCGCCTCCTCCGGGCGGTCCAGGCCGGTGAGCCGGTCTACGTCGTCGAGGGGGAGAAGGACGCCCTCACGGCCGAGCGCCTGGGGCTGGCAGCGACATGCAACCCGGGCGGAGCCGGCAAATGGCGGCCCGCTTACTCGGAGCCGCTCCGGGAGGCGGAGGTCCGGGTCGTCCCTGACGCTGACAAGCCTGGTATGGACCACGCCCGGCAGGTCGCCCAATCTCTCGAGGGCGTGGCGCGGTCGGTCGCGATTCTGGCTCTCCCCGAAGGAGCGAAGGATCTCTCCGAGCTCGTCGAGCGGCGCACGAGCGAGGGCCGCTCGCTCGCGGAGATCCGCGAGGAGGTCGAGTCTCTCCCCGAGGCGGCCGAGGCGGGCGACGAGTCGCTCGTCGTCGCGGCCGACGAGGGGCCGTTGCCGCTCCGGCGGCCCACCCCCGCGCCCGCCCCCTACCCTACCGGCGAGCTCCCCCCGGTTCTCAGATGCGCGGTCGAGGCGATCGCAGAGCGGGTCCGGGTTCCCGAGGCGATGGCGGCGGGCTCCGTCCTCAGCGCCGCAGCTTTCGTCACCCAAGCCCACGTCGACGTCCACCTCCCCGGCGCCGAGCAGAGGCGGCCGACATCGCTTTACTTCCTGACGATTGCCGAAAGCGGCGACCGGAAAACGACGAGCGACGCCGAGGCCACGGTGGGAGTCGAGGCGCGGGAACGGGAGCTCCGTGCGAATCACCCGGTCGAGGCGCGGGCCTTCAGGGATCGCCGCGACGCCTGGGAGAAGACGCGAGCCGAGATCCTCGGTCGCAAAGCGGCGGGAACCCCGGGTCAGCGGCTCGCCGACCGGGAGGAGAAGCTCGCCTCGCTCCCCGATCCGCCCGAACCGCCGCCCGATCCGCAGCTCCGCCCAGATTCCCCGACCCTCGAGGGGCTCTGTCGCCTCCTCCACGAGGGGTGGCCCTCGATTTACTTAGCATCAAGCGAGGGCGGCCAGTGGATCGGCGGGTGGTCCATGAACCGGGACAACCGGCTGCGGACGGTTAGCGGGCTTTCGGACCTCTGGGGCGGGCAGACGATCACGCGAACCCGTGGCGGAGATCGGGGGCGCGAGCGAGATGCGATCCAAACCCTGCCGGGCCGGCGGGTCTCGCTTCACATCATGGCGCAACCCTCCGTCGCTACCGGCCTCCTCGAAGACGAGCTCGTCTGGGATCAAGGTTTCATCGCAAGGTGTCTCATCGCCTGGCCAGAAAGCCTCGCAGGGGGGCGGTTCTGGGAACCCGGCGAGCTGCCACCCCGGGAGCCGATCAACGCATTCTCCTCTCACGTCCTCGCGCTCCTCCGCCGCCCGATGCCGTTCGCCTTCAACGATCGCGGCAAGCGTGACGGTTTAGCTCCCAGGGTTTTGCAGTTCGGGCCGGAGAGCCGAGAAACCCTGAGACGGTTCCACAACGCGATCGAGGAGCGGATCGGACCCGGCGGCGAGCTTGCGCCCGTCAAAGGCGTCGCGGCAAAGTCGCTCGAGCAAGCCTGTCGGCTCGCGGCCGTCTTCGCGTTCCTGGACGATCCCGACGCCCGGGAGATCGCGATCGAGCAGACCGAGGCGGCGGTCGTCGTTGCGCAGTACTACCTCCTCGAAACGCTGCGGATCCGCGAGAGAGCGGCCGTGCCGCCCGACATCCTTCAAGCGGATCGGCTCTCGTGCTGGCTCCGATCCCAGAACGTCGAGAAGGTCTCCCTTCGCGAGATTCTCTGGCGCGGACCGAATCAGACCCGCGATCGCGAAGCGGCCATCCGGGCGCTGAGGATTCTCGAAGCGCATCGGCACGTCGTGGCGCTCGGTGAGGCGGAGGTCGACGGAAAGCGGGCTCGCGAAGCTTGGCGCGTCCTGCCCTGGGAAGAGGGCGGCTCGTGAGCGCCGCGCTCGTCTTCGACCCGCGAGCCGGGCGGGCGCCATCCGGGAGCCCGCCACCCCAGGACCGGCCGGCGCTGCCGCTCGAGGAGCGGATCCTCGCCGCTCTCACCTCCCGCCCACTCGGGACTGCCGAGCTCGCGCTCGAAGTCGGCGCCCCGCCCGAGGAGGTCTACCAGTCTCTCGGCCGCCTCCTCGCGGAGCGGCGGATCACGACCGACTCGCGATCGCGCACCTTCGCTCTCGCGCCCCGGGCGGTCGAGGCCGAGTCGCGATCCGAAGAGGACGCCCAGGGGCGAGCCGAGCGCGCGCTCCTCACCAATCTCGCGGGTGGCCCGGCCCGGGTTGGCGCCCTCCTCAGGGGCGCCGGCCCGGCGGGCGTCGCGGCGCTCGCCGCTCTCGAGGCGGCCGGCATCGTCGCGGTCGAGGACGGCTTCGCCCGGATCGTGGCGGCCCCCGAGCAGCTCGCTCGCCTGGGCCTCGAGCGGTACGCTCCGGGCCTGAGGCGAGCCGGGGGGTGAGACCTCATCACCCCATGGCGGGCCGGTTACCGCATGAGCCGGTCCGGCTCGCGATCCGCAGCGGCCGCGCGGGGTGAGCGCCCGATCCGCCCCGACCCTACCCCCACCCCGGCGGAGATCGTGGCTCCTGGGGCCGCTGGCGGCGCTCGGGCGCGCAGCTACCTTCGCGCGTGCGGGGTAGCGAGCTCCGCTTCCGGGCGGAGGGCAGGGGCGCTCATTCCGCGACCTCGACAACCTCGTAGACCGGCCGGCCGACCTCGCCGGGGGTGCGGTAGTACGGCCCCCGCTCGCGGCGGCGGATCTCCTCCTCGGCCGCCTCGCGGGTGGGGTACTCCGCCGGCTCCACATAGGAGTTCTCGGCCCCGCCTCGGGCGTTCGTCCAACAACGGAAAGCGCGGATCCTGTAGGCCATGGCTCACCTCCTCCGGGCAACGCTCAGTCTACCGCGAGCCTCCCCCGCCCCCCTGTCGGAACCTGTCAGAGCCTCTCGCCCCCCCACCGAGGAGTTAGCCATTTGTCGCAAGTGTCGCAGTGTCGCAGGGGGGTCAGCTCTCGCGCAGAGCCCGGGAGGCACTTCCCGGCCCCCGGGGGAGTTAGCCATTTGTCGCAAGTGTCGCAGTGTCGCAGGGGGTCCGAACCCCGCCCGAGACAGGGGCGCCGCCCGTCCGGCGATGGTACATCTAAGGTACTCGTCAGCGGGGGGCGGCCGTAACCCCTTCTATTTGTCACACTTGCGCGGAATCGCCCATAACGTCCAGTTCTGAGCCGGGGCCCCCTCGGGCCGCGGGAAGGCGCCGCTCAGGCGCCGCGCAGCAGCTCGAGGGCGGGGCGGCCGACGCGGCGCTCGAGACGCTGGCAGTGGCTCTCGACGCTGCCGGCCGGCTCGTCGAGGAAGAGCCGCTCGACGCGGTGCATCGGCACGAAGGTGACCACCGGGCCGCTGCCCGGCGTCTCCCCCTTCGCGAGCTCGCCGATCCACTCCTCGAGGCTGTCGAGGTTGAGGGCGCGCAGCGTCACGCCCGCCGGGGCGAGCTCGAGCAGCTCCCCCCAGAGCTTCTCGGTGGGCTGCACGAGGTGGGCGAGGATCACCGCCCCGGGCGCGAGGCTCACGAGGGGACCGGCGCCTCGGAGAGCTCGAGGAGCACGCCGCCGGTGCTCTTCGGGTGGACGAACTGGACCCAGCAGCCGCCGGCGCCGCGGGTCGGCGCCGGACGGAGCATCTGCACCCCGCCCTCGCGCAGCGTCGCGTCGGCGGCGCGCACGTCGTCGGCGGCGAGGCAGAGGTGATGGATCCCCGGGCCGCGCTTCTCGAGGAACTTGGCGATCGGCGACTCCGGCGTGGTCGGCTCGAGCAGCTCGATGAGGCTCTCCCCGCAGGGGATCATCGCCACCCGCACCCCCTCCTGAGGCACCTCCTCGATCTCCCGGATGGCGAGCCCCAGCAGCTCGTAGAAGCCGCGGGCCTCTTCGATCGAGCGCACCGCGATGCCGATGTGGTCGATCTTCCCGATCATCTCTCCTCCCTCCGGCCGTCCTGCGGCCCGTTCCGTTCGTTGCGCACCACGTCGGCGAAGAGCCGGTTCGCGAGCGAGTACGGATCCTCGCCCGCCGCGAAGCCGGCGGCGACCGTCGCGTCGAGCCCCGCCTCGCTGCGGGCCGCCGCGAGCACCCGCTCCTTGAGGAGCGTCTCGACCCGCAGCCGCAGCTGACCGAGGCGCCGCTCGCGCAGCGCTCCCGAGCTCTCGAGGTAGTCGCGATGGCGCAGCACCGCCGCGAGCAGCTCGGCGATCCCCTCGCCGCGGCTCGCCACCGTGCGCAGGATCGGCGGGAGCCACGCCGGATGCTCGCCCGCGAGCGCCAGCATCATCTCCAGATCCCGCACCGCACGCTCCGCGCCGTCGCGATCGGCCTTGTTGATCACGAACAGGTCGGCGATCTCGAGGATCCCGGCCTTGATCGCCTGGATGTCGTCGCCGAGCCCCGGCACCGTGACCACGATCACCGTGTCCACGGTCCGCACCACGTCGACCTCGTCCTGCCCCACCCCGACCGTCTCCACGAGGATCCAGTCGAAGCCCGCGGCGTCGAGCAGATCGACGCCGTCGCGGGTCGAGCGCGAGAGCCCGCCGAGGGCGCCGCGGGTCGCCAGCGAGCGGATGAAGACGCCGGGATCGGTGGCGAGCGCCTGCATCCGGATCCGGTCGCCGAGGAGCGCCCCCCCGGAGAACGGGCTCGAGGGATCGACGCAGAGCGCGCCGACCGTCTCGCCGCGCGCCCGGCAGGCCTGCGCGAGGCGATCCACGAGCGTGCTCTTCCCGGCGCCCGGCGGGCCGGTGATCCCCACCACCCGGGCCCGCCCCGAGCGGCCGTGGAGCCGCTGCACGAGCTCGGCCGCCGGCTCCCCGCCGGCCTCCAGCACCGAGAGGCCGCGCGCCACCGCCCGCGGCTGGCGTGCGAGGATCCCCGGCAGCAGGGCGTCGAGATCCGGGCGGGTGCTCATGCCGTCTCGGCCATCAGCTGGCGCGCGATGACGAGCCGCTGGATCTCGCTCGTCCCCTCGCCGATCGTGCAGATCTTCGCGTCGCGGAAGAACTTCTCGGCGCGGTAATCCTTGATCAGGCCGTAGCCGCCGTGGATCTGCACCCCGCGCTCCGCGCAGTAGACCGCGGTCTCGCCGGTGAGCAGCTTCGCCTCCGCGGCGAGCCGCGTGACCTTCCCCGTCCGGTCCATCTCCGCCGCGGCCGCGAAGGTGAGCGCCTCGGCGGCGGCGATCCGCGTCGCCATCTCGGCGAGCGTGAAGCGGACCGCCTGGAAGTCGGCGATCGGCCGTCCGAACTGCTCCCGCTCCCGGGCGTAGGCGAGCGCCGTCTCGTAGGCGCCGATCGCGGTGCCGAGCCCGAGCGCGGCGATCGAGATCCGCCCGCCGTCGAGGACCGCGAGCGCCTGCTTGAACCCCTCGCCGCGCCGTCCGAGGAGGTTCTCGTCGGGCAGGAAGCAGTCCTCGAAGATCACCTCGGCGGTGTCCGAGGCGCGGATCCCGAGCTTGTTCTCCTTCTTGCCGGTGCGCAGCCCCGGGGTGCCGCGGTCGACGGCGAACGCCGACATGTGGCGCCCGCGCGGGGCGTCGGGGTCGGTGACCGCCATCACCACGACCACGTCGCCCACCGAGCCGTGGGTGCAGAAGACCTTCGAACCGTTGAGCCGCCAGCCGTCCGGCACCTTCTCGGCCCGGGTCCGGCCCGCGGCCGCGTCGGAGCCGGCGCCGGCCTCGGTGAGGCCCCAGGCGCCGATCTTCTCCCCCCGCGCGAGCGGCGTCACCCAGCGGCGCCGCTGCTCGGCGTTGCCGAACTTGAAGATGTGGTTGGTGCAGAGCGAGTTGTGGGCGGCGACCGAGATCCCCACCGCGGGATCGACCTTCGAGAGCTCGGTGACGATCAGCACGTAGTCGACATAGCCGAGACCGGCGCCGCCGAGCTCCTCGGGGAAGATGACCCCCAGGAAGCCGAGCTCGCCGGCCTTGCGCATCACCTCGCGGGGAAAGCGCTGCGCCTCGTCGGTCTCCTCGACGATCGGGTCCACCTCGCGCCGGGCGAAGGCCCGGGCGGTCTCCTGCACGGCGAGCTGCTCGGATGTGAGGGTGAATTCCAAGTTCGATTCCTCCGGTGCGGCGGCGAACCCTCGAATCGTACCCGAGGGTCCGGAGGGCGGCAAACGCGGGCGGCTCAGCCCTTCCCCGCTCCCGCCGGCCGGGCCGGAGGCCAGCGCTCGACGGTGATGCCGCGGTAGTAGTGGCGCAGGATCGTCCGGTAGTCGTGCCCCCGGCGCGCCATCCCGAACGAGCCGACCTGACAGAGCCCGACCCCGTGCCCCCAGCCGCGGCCGCTGAACTGCCAGCCCGCCGGGCGATCGTCGGGGGTGAGGCGGCGGGCGGTGAACCAGGTGTCGGGCAGGTCGAACGTCCAGCGCACCGCGAGCCCGTCGACCTCGACCGTCTCGCCGCCCGCGCCGTGCAGTCGCAGCTTCCCCACCCGGCCGGAGACACCCCGGTCGAGCAGCTCGAACCGCTCCAGCCGGAAGCCGGGGTAGCGGACGCGCACCAGCCGGGCGAGCTCCTCGTCGCTGCGGAAGCGCCGCCACGAGGCGCGGGAGCTCGTCCGGTCGTTGGCGGCGCCGTCCGGATCGACCTGGTGGCGCACCGCGAGCAGCTTTCCGCCCTCGAGGTAGAGCTGCATCCGGTCGCCGGGCAGGAGCGCGAGCGGTCCGGAGATCGTCCCGAGCCCGGCGTCGCGGAAGGTCGCCAGCCTGCCGGGGAGCGCGAACGTCCGATCCTCGCCCTCGAGCCGCAGCCGCAGGCTCCCGTCGCCCAGGCTGAGCAGCGTGCCGTCGAGCGCCTCGACGACGCGCAGGTAGAGCGCGAGCCGCAGGAGCAGCTCCTCCTGCTCGTCCGGTCCGAGGAGCCGCTCCCCGTCGGCGGCGAGCAGACCGCTCTTGACGAGATAGGCCGCGAGCGCGAGCTCGCCCGCCTCCCAGTCGGCGGGCGGGTTGGCGAGCAGGTAGGCCACGTCCTCGCGCGGCAGGAAGAGGCGGGCGTCGGCCGCGAGGTCGAAGAGCGAACCGAGGAAGCGGGTCACCTCGCGCCGCGCGAGCGAGCCGAGGCGGTCGGTGCCCACCGCGAGCCCGGCGCGGGTGGCGAGCGCCCGCAGGCGGGCCTCGAGCACCGCGGCACCCGACGCTCCCGGCGGCGGCGGGAGCAGCCGCGTCGTCAGCCCGCGGGGGAAGGTCACCCCGGAGGGGAGATCGCCGGCCAGCCGCGAGACGCCGCCCTCCATGCACGGCACGCCGCGCAGGTAGGCGGCGCGCTTGAGCGGGAAGACGACCTCGACGTTCTCCGTGTGGCCGCCGCAGGTCGAGCTGTAGAGGGCGTCGATCGGCCGCCCTTCGTAGAGCGCCACCTCGCCGGCGGTCGCCGCCACCGCGCGGTCGGAGAGCGGATGCTCGTCCTCCACCCCGCCGTAGACCTGACAGCGGGGCGTCGCGCAGATGTCGTACCCCTCGTCGCGGAACTCGCCGAGGTTGGCCACCGCGTACGTCCGCGCCGCGACCGCCTGCGCCTTGAGCGCCTCGAGCTCGTCGAAGACCGCCGGCCCCATCTCGCGCGGCACCACGCCGCGCAGGTACTGCTCGACCGGCAGCTCGTTGATGACGTTGAGCAGCCCGCGCTCGTTGAGGAAGATCTCGATCCGGCCCCGGTAGCGGCGCCCCTCGACGCGGATCGCCCCGTCGCCGGCGGCGTCGAAGGCGAGCGTGCGGCCCGGGACCGTCCAGCTCCGCCCGCGCTGCGTGACCCGCAGCGCCGGCTCGCGCAGCCCGCCCCCCTCGGCCACCACCCAGGCGCCGGTCAGCCCGCGCTGGGCGAGGCGGCGCCCCTCCCGCTCCGCCGCCTCGCGGGAGGCGTACCGCCCCACCCGGACCCGGTAGAGATCGATCCGGGGGTCGAAGCGGGCGTCGGCCGGCGCCTCGGCGATCGCGCCCGCCCGCTCGGCGAGCCCGCGGGCCTGCACCTCGTCCTTGAGCGCGCCGACCTGGAGCCGGAAGTACGCCGTCCCCACCGCCGCCGGCGCCGGCTCGACCCGCACCGGCGCCATCGCCGCGAGCGGCGTGCCGTCGCCGAGCACCGTGCTCACCTCGCCGTCGCAGCAGGGAACGGTGACCGTTGACAGGTCGGTGGCGAGGCCGACCCGGATCTTCAGTTCCCCGGCCGGCGGCAATGCAGGCTCTCGCGCGAACGGCTCGGCGACCACGGCCGGCGGCGGCGCGGGGGCCGGCCCGGGGGCCGGCGGCGGCGGCGCGGGCGTCGCCACGGGGGTGGCGGCGGGCAGCGGCGCCGGCGGCTCGACGCGCGGAGCGCGCCCGAACCGCGCGCAGGCGAGCGCGAGCAGCAGCCCGGCCGCCAGCACGGCGAGCCGCCGCAGGCCGGAGTCAGATCCGGTGCTGCTGGAGCCTGATCTCACGGCGGTAGTCGTCGCAGTCGAGCACGACCGGCTGCGCCATCTCGCAGAGCCGCGAGACGAGCGCCGCCGGGATGCGCGTGGAGAGCGGCTCGCCCGCCCACCGCTCGCCGGCGCGCTCCTCGAGCCGGTAGTTGGTGGTGAAGAGCGTCGGCAGCCGCCGGGTGTAGCGGGAGTTCATCACCAGATAGAGGATGTCGGTGACCCACGCCGTCGGCTTCTGCGCGCCGAGCTCGTCGAGCACGAGCAGCTCGGCCTCGATGACCGGGTCGAGCACGTCGTGCTTCGACTCCGTCGAGCCCGGGTCGAAGGTCGACTGGATCTGGTGGAGGAGGCTCGAGAAATCCACGAACCGCCCCCGCACCCGGTAGCGGGTGACGATCTCGGAGAGGATCGCCACGGCGAGGTGGGTCTTGCCCACCCCGGGCGGGCCGATGAAGAGGAGCCCGGTCTCCCGGAACCGGCCGTCGAGGCCGAGGAAGCCGTCCACGTACCGCCGCGAGACGGCGAGCGCCTCCTGCAGCCGGGGATCGGAGCGCTGGGTGCCGGAGCTGACGGAGAAGTTCGCGAGGGAGCAGACGGAGTAGCGCGCCGGGATGCCAGCGGCGGCGAGCAGGCGTGGCCCCCGTTCCTGCCGCCGGCAGGCGCATGGCCGCGCCACCCGGCGCCCGTCTTCCACGGTGGTGATCCAGCCCTCGCCACCACAGCGTTCGCACGTCGCCTGCGGGGGCACGGGGGCCTCGACCATGCCCGGGATCGTAGCACGCGCCCCCGCGCCGTCAGGGCCGGGAGCGCGGGCCTCAGAGCTTCATCAGCGCCCCGCGCACCACCGGCACGAGGGCGTGGGAACGGGCGACGCCCCGCCCCTCCGCGAGCAGCTCCTCCCGCATGTTCTGCAGCAGCCGGTCGAGCTCGTCCTGCGCCTGCGCGAGCTGTTCGCGCAGGCGCAGGATCACCTCGACGCCGGCGAGGTTCACCCCGAGATCGCGGGTGAGGGTGAGGATCGCCTCCAGGCGGGCGAGCGCCGCCTCGTCGTAGAGGCGGGTGTTGCCCGCGCTGCGGGCGGGGGTGAGCAGGCCCTCGCGCTCGTAGAGCCGGAGCGTCTGCGGGTGGATCCCGTACCGCTCGGCCACGGCGCTGATGAGCACGTAGCGGGCCTGCCCGCGCTCCCCCTTCCGCGTCCGCGTACTCATGAGGTCGGCCTCAGTTGTCCTTGCTGTCGACGTCCACGAACTCGGCGTCGATCACCTCGTCCGAACCTCCGGCCGGGCTCTCCGGAGCCGCCCCCGGAGCCGCCCCCGGCGCCGCGCCCTGGCTCGCGCTCTGGCGATAGATCACCTCGGCGAGCTTGTGCGACGCCTTCGTCAGCTGCTCGGAAGCGGCGTTGATCGCCGCGACGTCGTCGCCCTCGAGCGCCTTCTTCGCCGCCTCGAGCGCCTCGTCGAGCTCCGCGCGCTCGGCCGGGCCGAGCTTCTCGCGGTGTTCGCCGAGCCCCTTCTCGGTCGAGTAGACGAGGGTGCTCAGCCCGTTGCGCGCCTCGGCCGCCTGCCGCCGCTGCTTGTCCTCGCTCGCGTGCGCCTCGGCATCCTGGACCATCCGCTTGATCTCGTCCTCCCCGAGACCGGAGGAGGCGGTGATCGTGATCCGCTGCTCCTTGCCGGTGCCGAGGTCCTTCGCCGAGACGTTCACGATCCCGTTCGCGTCGATGTCGAAGGTGACCTCGATCTGCGGGATCCCGCGCGGCGCGGGCGGAATGCCGACGAGGTGGAAGCGGCCGAGGGTGCGGTTGCCCGCCGCCATCTCCCGCTCCCCCTGCAGCACGTGGACCTCGACCGAGGTCTGGCTGTCGGAGGCGGTCGAGAAGACCTCGCTCTTCTTCGTCGGGATCGTCGTGTTCCGCTCGATCAGGCGGGTGAAGACGCCGCCGAGCGTCTCGATGCCGAGCGAGAGCGGGGTGACGTCGAGCAGCAGGAGGTCCTTCACCTCGCCGCGCAGCACGCCGCCCTGGAGCGCCGCCCCGAGGGCGACGACCTCGTCCGGGTTGACGCCCTTGTGGGGCTCGCGGCCGAAGAGCTCGCGCACCAGCTTCTGCACCGCCGGCATCCGGGTCTGGCCGCCCACGAGGACGACCTCGTCGATCTCGCGCGCCTCGAGCCCGGCGTCGCGGAGCGCCTGCCGGCAGGGGCCGACCGAGCGCTGGATCAGCTCGTCGACGAGCTGCTCGAGCTTCGCCCGCGTGAGGCGGAGGTTGAGGTGCTTCGGCCCCGCCGCGTCGGCGGTGATGAACGGCAGGTTGATCTCGCTCTCCATCGCCGTCGAGAGCTCGATCTTCGCCTTCTCGGCCGCCTCCTTGAGGCGCTGCATCGCCATCGCGTCCTGCGCGAGGTCGATCCCCTGATCCTTCTTGAACTCGGCGAGCAGCCAGTCGATGACCTTCTGGTCGAGGTTGTCGCCGCCGAGATGGGTGTCGCCGTTGGTCGACTTCACCTCGACCACCCCCTCGCCCACCTCGAGGATCGAGATGTCGAAGGTGCCGCCGCCGAAGTCGTAGACCGCGATCTTCTGATCCTTCTTCTTGTCGAGGCCGTAGGCGAGCGCGGCCGCGGTCGGCTCGTTGACGAGCCGCTTGACCTCGAGCCCGGCGATCCGGCCGGCGTCCTTCGTCGCCTGCCGCTGGGCGTCGTTGAAATAGGCGGGCACGGTGATCACCGCCTCGGTGACCTTCTCGCCCAGGTAATCCTCGGCCGCCGCCTTGAGCTTCTGCAGCACCATCGCCGAGATCTCCGGCGGCGAGTACGGCTTGCCGTCGATCATCACCCGCACGTCGTCGCCCGCAGCCTCGACCTTGTACGGGACCATCCGCATCTCCTCGGAGATCTCCGAGAAGCGCCGGCCCATCAGGCGCTTGATCGAATAGACGGTGTTGACCGGGTTGGTGATCGCCTGGCGCTTGGCCACCTGGCCGACCAGCCGCTCCCCGGACTTCGTGAAGGCGACGACCGAGGGGGTGGTCCGGCTCCCCTCGGAGTTGGCGACGACCTTCGCCTCGCCACCCTCCATGACGGCCACGACGCTGTTGGTCGTGCCCAGGTCGATTCCGATGATCTTGCTCACGGGTTCCTCCTCGTCTGCCCCGAGTCTCTCGAGGAAATCTCAGTGCGCCGCCATCAATTCCGGCGCTCAGTATTCTTGACAATTATAGACGCAGATTTATTCCAGCGGCCAGCGCCGCCACCGGGAAACGTCCCGAAAGGGGGGGTCAGTCGAGCAGGACGAGGGCCCGGGCCGCCTCGGCACCCTCGAAATGGACGAAATCGGGATCGAGCAGGAAATCGCCGGTGATCCCCTCCGTCACCGCCTCGCCGGCGGCGGCGCCCCTCGGCAGGAGCTGGTAGCTCGCCGCCGACGGCACGATCTGCCACGCCCGGCCGGCGGCGTCCCGGGGGGTACCCGCCAGGAGCCCGAGGTCGATCAGCTCGCCGGTATCCTCGGGGTAGCGGCCCTCCACGAGGTAGAAGGCCCGCGCGGCACGGTCGATCCCGAGCGTCGCCGCGGCCCGGTGGAGCCGTTGCGCCTGCTCCCGGATTTCGGCCTGCCACGGGAAGGGCGTCGCGATCCCGAGCGGCATCCGGACCGCGCTGGCGAACAGGAGGAGGGCGACGGCGGCCGCGAGCAGCGCGGCGAACCGCCGCAGCCGGACCGCCACGAGCGCGGCGGCGGGCGTCTCTTCGTCCCCGGCGGCGGCCGGACCGGGCACCTCCGCGAGCACCGGCGTGGCCGGCGCCGCGGCCGCCGCCGGCGCCGGCGCCGGCACCGACTCGTGCGGGACGAAGACGCGCACGAGGCCCACGCGCGCCAGTCGCAGGTAGCCGAAGAGCGCGAGCGGGGCGACGAGCCCGAGCGAGGCGGCCACCTCGCCGGCCGTCTGCTTCCCGTCGGTGGCCTCCAGCAGGCGGGCGTCGTCGGCGGGGAGCCAGAGCTCGCCCGGAGCGTCGGTCGGGCTCTCTCCGTCGGTCCCCAGCACCCGGAGCGTCCCGGCGTACGGGACCTTCTCGAGCCGGTCGGCCGGATCGAGCGCCCGGGGCGCCCCCGGGATCCACTCCCGGGAGAGATCCTCGATCGCGCGGTTGAGCACCGCCTCGACCGGGATCGGTTCGAACCCCTCCTCGAAGGAGACCTCCTCGCCGACGTAGAACTTGAACTCCCCCTCGCGCCACTGGAGGGCGAGAAGCAGCAGCCGGTAGGTCTGTTCGCGCAGCGCCCGGAGCAGGCGCGGGCGGTCGAGCAGCCCCCGGGCGAGCAGCAGATCCACGAGCCGCTCGCCCCCCGCCTGGTGCTCGGCGACCACGCTCGCGAACTGATCGGGGGGCACCCAGCCCGTCCCCATCAGCACCTGCCCGAGACCGTCCTCCACCGACTGGTTCAGGGCGTCGGCAGCCACCACCGCCCCCTCGAGGAACGAGATCGCGATGATGTCCTGCTCGCCCTGGATGGTGAGGATCCCGGTCTTCTTCTGCAGGCTCACCACCTGCAGCATGTCCGGGAGCTGGAAGATGCGGAGATCGCCCTCGAGTGCCATCGCCGCTCCTATCGCGTCCGCCGCCGTTCGCGCCAGGCCCGCACCGCGACGAGCAGGGCGATCCCGAACACCGAAGCCCACCCGAGCCCCTGCCAGCGCACCGTCACCGCCGCCGGCGGGAAGACCGCCAGCCGGCTCGCGAACGGCAGCATGAGCAGCGCGAGCGGGCCGATCACCCCGGCGAACGCCCGCCCGCCGGCCCCCTCCTCGGCCGCGCGCCAGGCCGGCAGCACGAGGCCGATCAGCCATTCGAGCCAGGCCGGCCGCGCGGTGGCCAGCGAAACCGGCCGGCCGCCCCCGAAGCGCCGCAGGAGGCGCTCCCAGAGGAGCGCGAGCAGGGCGCAGACGAGCGTCGCGGCCAGCGGCAGGCAGTCGGCGAGCCGCAGCGACGTCGCGTAGCCCCGGACGGCGGCGAGCTCGGATCGGATCTCCCGGACCCGGGCGAGACCGCCGTCGAAGACGACCGCCCGCCGGCGGTCGCCCGTGCGCACCCACTCGGCCACCTGCTGGCTGTCGAGGCGCCGGGCCTTGTCGAGCGCCTGGCGCGACTCGTCGAACTGGTAGACCTCCGAGTAGGCGAGGCTCATGTTGTAGTACGCCGCGGCCGAGTTGGGATCGACGGTGGCCGCGCGCTCGTAATACTGCGTCGCGGTCGCGTACTCCTCCTGCCGGGCGTGGAACGCCCCGAGGCTCAGCAGGGCGTCCACCGTGCCGGGATGGGCCTCGAGCAGTTGCCGGTAGACCGAGCGCGCGTACTCCCACTGCCCCAGATGGCGGTGCAGGTCGCCGACCAGCAACTGGACGCCGACGCTCTGGGGCAGGCTGCTGCGCAGCACCCCGAGATCGGTGAAGAGCGAGCCCTCCAGCCGCCCGGCCTGAAGCGCCGCCATCGCGCGCGCCGGCGGCGAGAGCTCGAGCGCGCTGTGCGGTATCTGCTGCGCCACCAGCACCGGCATGACCCCGGCCAGCAGCCAGAGCGCCGCCTGCACCCAGCGCTCGCTCAGCGAGGAGTGGACCCAGAGCAGCGCCGAGATCCAGAGCAGCCACCAGACGAGCCCGCCGGGAAGGGCCAGCGGCCAGACGAGCGCCGCGAACGCCACGGCGTGGCTCGCCCCGCCCGGCAGGCGGCGGGCGCAGAGCGCCTGCAGGTTCCGGTAGACGTTGGGGCCCTTGATCGCGAACTGCAGGAGGAGATAGAGCCCGGCGGCGGCGAGCAGCAGCGCCGATGTCCAGGCCACGAACGCGCGCCAGAGCATCCGCCGGGCCGGCGGCTCGCCGGCGAGCCGCCGCCAGCCGGTGGCCTCCCAGCGGAGGGCCGCGAGCGGCGCGCCGCTCGCCGCGGCCACCCGGGAGTGCGCGAGCGCGATCTCCGGCTGTCCGGGCCAGAGGCGATCGGCCATCTCGAGCGCCCAGAGCGCCCGCTCCGGATCGCCGCTCCGGGCGCTGTCGACGGCCTTGGCGGCCATCGCCTGCGCGAGATCCGGCAGCTGGCGCATGCCGAGCTGGCCGGCGATCCGCTCCATCTCGCGAGTCGCCGCCTCCGCCATGTCCGGGCGTCCCTGATAGAAGGCGGTGACCCACTGCGCCCAGAGCTCCTGCAGACGCACGAGGTTCTGGCCGACCGCGGGGCCGATCTCGATCCCGGTCGCCGCCACCGGCACCTGCGCGGCGAGCGGCACCGCCAGCGCGAAGAGGAGCAGGGAGAGCAGCCCGAACCGGACCGGGCGCCGCGGCGTCCGCCTCCGGCCGGCGCTCAGCCTCCGCACGGGCTCATCCCCATTTCTGGACATAGCGCATGCGCGCCCGCGCCAGCAGGTCCTCGAGCACCGCGAGCTCCTGCGGATCCAGGTTGCCGAGCGTCTTGCGCAGCAGCACGTCGAGCAGATCGATGTGGAGCCGCGCCATCTCGGGGTTCTCGATCTTCTGGCCGTCGGGCAGCGTGGCGTCGCCGAGGTAGAGCGGGATCGGCTCGGCGAGCAGCCCGACGAGATCGTAGAAGGTCGGGCCCGTGCCGGGGGGCGGCCCGGGGATCTCCACCCGTCCCGCGGGCGGCGGCAGCTCCGGGGCCGCCGCCGCGGCCGGCGGCGCGGCGGGTTCGGCCGGCGGCGGCGCGGGAGCCGGCGGCGCCGGCACCGGGGCGTCGGCGAGATCGCGGTACTCTTCGCGCAGCTCGCCGTCGGGAGTGAACATCCGCTTGTCGGTGACCTTGATGCCCATCTCGCTCGCCGCCTCCCGGTCCGGAGATCCCGCTCCGCGCTTCGACCCTGCCGATTCTCCGCTATCGTACCGCGAGCCCGCCCCCGGTGGCCAAGGAGGACCGAACCGATGCCCGCATCCGCCGCCCCCCGCTCCGGCGACTTCGCCGACCTCGTGGCGCTCGTCGCCCGCCTGCGCGCTCCGGACGGCTGCCCGTGGGACCGGAAGCAGACGCTCGGCGACCTGCGCGCCTACCTCCTCGAGGAGGCGCACGAGCTCGCCGCGGCGATCGACGCGGGCGACTGGGCAGAGATCGCCGAGGAGCTCGGCGATCTCCTCTTCGAAGCCGCCTTCATCGCCCGGCTCGGGGAGGAGGCGGGCGCGCTCGCGCACCCGGAGGTGGTACGGGCCGCCCACGCGAAGCTCGTCGCCCGCCACCCGCACGTCTTCGAGGGGGAGCCGCTCGCCGACGCCGACAGCGTCAACCGTGCCTGGGAGCGCCGCAAGGCGGCCGAGCGGAGCGGCGGCCAGCTCGCGGGGGTGCCCACCTCGCTGCCGGCGCTCCTCGCCGCCTACCGGATGACCCAGAAGGCGGCCGGGGTCGGCTTCGACTGGCCCGACGCCGCCGCGGTGATCGCCAAGGTGCGCGAGGAGCTGGCCGAGATCGAGGCCGAGCTCGCGGCCGGCGGCGCGCCGGTACGGGTCGGCGAGGAGGTCGGCGATCTCCTCTTCGCGGTGGCGAACCTCGCCCGCCACCTCGGCCACGATCCGGAGGCCGCGCTCGCCCGGACGAACGGCAAGTTCCGGCGCCGCTTCGCCGCCGTCGAGGCCGGTCTCGCGGCGCGCGGCGTGCGGCCCGGCGCGGCGACCCTCGCCGAGATGGACGCGCTCTGGGAGGAGGCGAAGCGCGCCGAGCGCACCCCGGCGGACGAGTAGCTCCCGCCGCCGGGCGCCTCAGCGCGCGAGCAGCTCGGAGAGCCGCACGAACCGCACCCCCGCCGCCTGCGCGCGCGGCACCTCGGCGGCGAGCTGCGCGAAGGTGACCGGGTGCGGATGGCCGATGGCGATCGCGCTCCCCTCCTCGAGGGCGAGCGCGCGGAGCCGCTCGAGCTCGGCCTCGATGTCCGCCGCCGAGAGCGAATCGTCGAGGAAGACCTGCCGCTCGGCGGCCGGCACCCCGAGCTCGCGGGCGAGCCGGAAGCCGACCGTCGCCGCCGTCGTCCGCGAGTCGAGGAAGAAGAGCCCCCGCTCCCGCGCCACCCCGAGCACCACCGCCATCGCCCGCCGGTCGGCGCTCAGCGCCGAGCCCATGTGGTTGTTGATCCCGACCGCCTCGGGCACCGCCGCGAGCGCCGCCCGGGTGGCTGCGGCGAGCGCCGCGTCGTCCATCCCGAGCCGGAGCGCCCCGGGGCCGGGGTCCTCCCCGTCGAGCGCCTCCATCGGCAGGTGGAGCAGCACCTCCGCGCCGGCGGCGGCCGCCGCGGCGGCCATCGCCGCCGAGTGCGGCTCGTACGGGAGCACCGCGTGCGCGACCGGCACCCCGAGCGCCGCGATCGTCGCGAGGTCGGACGGCCGCCGCCCGAGGTCGTCGATCACCAGGGCGATCCGGCCGCCGGCGGGCCGGGGCGTGGCCCGGGGGATGACGCGCGACTTTTCACGCGGCGCGGGTGCCGGCCGGGGCGTGGCCTCCCGCGCCGCCACGTCGGCGGGCACCGGCCGCGGCTGGCGCCAGAGCGCCCCGCCCAGGAAGCCCACGGCGAAGGCCGCCAGGAGGGCGGCCAGCACGTAGAGCGGCGTGCGGGAGCGGCGGCGGCGGCGTTTCATCCGGCGGCGGCGCCGGGCGGCGCCCGGCGCGGCTCAGGCAGCCTGCTTCTCCGGCAGCTTCTCCTCGCCGAGGAGCAGGGCGAGGCCCTTGCGGAGGGTCAGCTCGGAGAGCGGCACGTCCTTGTCGCCGAACCGCCCGCTCTCCTCCTCGACCTTCAGATCGGGAACCAGCCCGGCGTCGGAGACCTCGCCGGTCGGGCCGGTGTAGAAGGCGGTCGCCAGCCGCAGCCGGCCGCCGCCGGTGAGCGCGACGTTCTCCTCGCGGCCGGTGTAGCCGAAGGTCCGCCGCCCGACCAGACGGGCGCCGGCCCGCTCCCGGAGCGCCTCGGCGAGCAGCTCGCCCGCGCCGATCGTCGCCCGGTCGACGAGCACCACCAGCTCGCCCCGGAACCGGTCGGGGCTCTCGTCCGCGAACCGCTCGAGCACCTTGCCGCGCGCCGTGAGCCGCCCCAGCTCGCCGTCGGCGAAGAGCCCCGCGACCCGGTAGGCGAGCCGCTCGTCGCTGCCGTCCGTGCCGCGCAGGTCGAGCAGCAGGCGGCGGGGCCGGCGCTGCACGAGCGGCGAGGCGAGGAGGGTCTCGAAATGCGCCACCTGCGCCTCTCCCAGCCAGGGGAGCCGGATCACCGCCACCCCCCGCTCCTCGCGGAGCGTCGGCGCGGCCGCCGGGTAGGGGCCGAGCTCGAGCGTCACCTTCCGCGGCTTGCCGTGATGGATCCATTCGGTTTCGAGCCGCGTGCCGGCCGGCCCGGCGAGCCGCGCCTCCACCTCCCAGTGCGCCAGATCGCGCGTGGAGTCGGGGCCGATCATCGCCAGGATGTCGCCCGGCTCCACCTCGGCCGCCGCCGCCGGGCTCCCCTCCTCCACCCGCACCGCGAAGGTCACCCCGCGCTCGCGCCCGAGGCGCACGCCGCTGTGGCCCGTCCCCACCTTCGCCGCCGCCAGATACGGCTTCACCCCTTCGGCGGGCACGAAGAGCGCGAACGGCCCGAGCGCATCCATCGCCCCGTCGAGCGCCCGGGCGAGCAGCCGCTCGGGATCGGTCGGCTCGACGTAGGCGTTGCGCACGAGGCCGAGCGCCTCGGTGAAGACGGTCAGGTACTTGTAGAGCGAATCGTCGTCCGGCTCCTTGCCGGGGCGATCGAGGGCGACGAGCGCCCCCCCGAGCGGCAGCACCAGGGCGAGGGAGAGGAGGAGGAACGGCAGACGCCGGGAGAGGGGGCCTTGCATCGGTCTCAGCGGATCCAGGAAAGAGGGTCCTCCGGGCGGTTGTCGACGCGGATCTCGAAGTAGAGCCGCTCGCCGGCCGCCCCGAGCGGCGCGTGCAAAGCTACCACATCGCCCCGCGCCACCCGGAGCTCGGAAAGGCCCGCGTAGAGGGTGAAAACCCCGCCCGTGTGCTGCAGCACCACCGTCGGCCCGTACCCCTCGAACGGCGCCGCGAACGCCACCCGGCCGGCGAAGACGGCCCGTACCTCCGCCCCCGCCGCGGTGCTCATCTCGACGCCATGGTGCGGCGTCGTGGTGCCGTAGCGCCGGTCGCGCCGCGGCCCGAACGGCACCGTCACCGTGCCGGTCACCGGCCGCTCCAGCAGCCCGCGAAAATCGCGGATCGACCGCCCGCTCGCGAGCGGATCGGAGCGGCCGTAGAGGAAGTCGAGGAAGTTCGCGAGCTTCCGTTCCCGCTCGGCGAGCTCGTCGGCGCGCCCGCTCAGCAGCCGCTGCTCGCGCTCGGCGGCGGCGAGCAGGAGCCGCTGGCGCTCGCGCGCCGCGTCGAGATCCCGCCGCCGCTCTTCCTCCCGCGTCACCCAGGCCGCCGCGAGCCGCTCCTGCTCGGCCAGCTGGTCGCGCTCGAAGCCGAGCCGCGCCCGGGCCTCGGTGAACCGGGCGAGGAGCTGCCCGTCGCGCCGCGCGAAGAAACGGAGCTGCCGCAGCGCCGGGAGCAGGTCGGTCCCCGGCCGGGCCGCGAGGAAGAGGCGCAGGTAGCCCGGACGGCCGAGGCGGTAGAGGGCGAACATCCGCGACCGCAGCTCCCGCTGCACCGCCGCGACCTCCCCTTCCACGGCCTTCACCGCCGCCGTGGCGCGCTGCAGCCGCTCGTCGGCGAGCGCCCGCGCCGCCTCCGCCTCCGCCAGCCGCTGCTCCTGGAGCGCGAGCTCGACCCGGGAGCGCTCCAGCTGTCCGGCGAGCCCCGCCGCCTCGTCGCGGAGCCGGTCGAGCCGCCCCTGCAGCCGCACGATCTCGAGCCGGACCGCCTCGAGCTCCTGCTCCCGGCTCCCCCGAGCGGGCTGAGCCCCGGCTTCCCCCGCGAGCAGGAGGGCGAGCAGGAGCCCGGCGGAGAGCGAGCGAACGGGCGGCATCGGCGCCTCAGCCTACCGCGCCCGGCTTCCCCCTCGCCTACAATCGCCCCCGCCGTGTCCCCCGCCATCGCCGCCCGCCGCCCGCCGCCCGCCGCGTGGCCCGCGCTCTTCCTCGCGCTCGCGCTCGCCGGCTGTGCCCGCCCGCCGGCGCCGCTGCCGCCGGCCGACGGCGCGCTCGTGGTCGCGCTCGAAAGCGCCCCGCTCCAGTACGACCCCCGCCTCGGCACCGATCAGGCGTCGAGCCGCCTCTACGAGCTCGTCTACTCCGGCCTGCTCGCCCTCGACCCCGCGGGCGCGCTCGTCCCCGACCTCGCCCTCGGCTGGGAGGCGCTCGACGACGGGCGGCGCCTCCGCTTCCACCTCCGCCACGACGCCCGCTTCCACGACGGCGCGCCGCTCGACGCCGCCGACGTCCTCCACACCTACGAGAGCCTCCTCGACGGCCGCGTCCCGTCGGCGAAGCGGAGCGCGCTCGCCGCCGTCACCGGCCTCGCCGCCCCCGACCGGTGGACGGTCGACTTCCTCCTCGCCGAGCCCCAGGGGGCGCTGCTCGCGACCCTCACCTCGTATCTCGGCATCGTGCCGGCCGGCGCCACCCCGGAAACGCTCCAGCGCCGGCCGGTGGGCAGCGGCCCGTTCCGCGTCGCCGCGGCCAGCGCCGCGGAGATCGTCCTCGAGGCGTTCCCGGAGTACCACGGCGGGCCGCCCCGCCTTCCCCGGCTGGTGCTGCGCGAGATCCCCGACGCGATCGTGCGCGCCCTCGAGCTCGAGAAGGGGTCGGTCCATCTCGCGGTCAACGCGCTCCCCCCCGATCTCGTCCCCCGCTTCCGGCACCGCGCCCGCTTCCGGGTGGTCGAGAGCCCCGGCGCGAACTACGTCTACCTCGGGCTCAACCTGCGCGATCCCCGGCTCGCCGACGTGCGGGTGCGCCGGGCGCTCCTCCTCGCCCTCGACCGCGAGCGGCTCGTGGCGACCCTCTGGCGCGGCCTCGGCGTGGTCACCGAGACGCTCCTCCCCCCGGGGCACTGGGCGCGCGACGAGAGCCTCCAGCCGCGCCCCCGCGACCTCGCCGCCGCCCGCCGTCTCCTCGACGCGGCCGGCCACCCCGACCCCGACGGCGACGGCCCCCGCCCGCGCTTCCATCTGACCTACAAGACCTCCACCGACGAGACCGCGCTCCTCCAGGCGCAGATCGTCCAGGCGATGTGGGCCGAGGCCGGCGTCGCCACCGAGGTCGTCTCCCACGAGTTCGCGACCTTCTACGACGACGTCCGCCGCGGCGCCTTCCAGGTCTTCAGCCTCACCTGGACCGGCGTCCACGACCCCGACCTCTACCGGCAGATCCTCCACTCGGCGAGCGTGCCGCCGGCCGGCGCCAACCGCGGCGCCTTCTCCGACCCGCGCTTCGACGCCCTCGTCGCGGCGGGCGGCCGCCTCCTCGACCCCGCCGCCCGGCGGCCGTACTACGTCGAGGCGCAGCGGCTCCTCGCCGAGGAGCTGCCCTACCTCAGCCTCTTCACGAAGGTGAATGTCGCGGTGATGCCGAGCGAGCTCGCCGGCTACGTCAACTACCCAAGCGGCGAGCTCCACGCCCTCGCCACGGCCCGCTGGGAGCCGGGCCGCTAGAACGAACCGATCGCCTCTTCCTCGTCGTTGAACGTCTCGAAGACGGTGATCAGCTGCGTGATCTGGAGGATGTCGTTGACCTTCGGCGGCAGGTTGACGAGCTTGAGCTTGCCGCCGCGGTTGGTGACGGTCGTGTAGGCGCTCACCAGCTCGCCCACGCCCGAGGAGTCGATCGTCGAGACATCCTTGAGGTTGATCAGCAGGCGGGTCGCGCCGCCGGCGAGCTGCTGCTGCACCGCCTCCCGCAGCGCCACGTCGCCCCGGCCGATCGTGATCTTCCCTTCCACGTCGAGGATCTGCACCCCGCCGCGCACGCGCACGTCGATCTTCATCGCTGTTCCTCCTTCTGGTTGGTATCCGTATCCTGAACCGTATCGAGCCGCTTGACCAGCGTCACCATCGTGCCGCCCTCGGGCCCGAAACGGAACTCGACCTCGTCCATCAGCCGCCTCATGTAGAAGATCCCGCGGCCATCGGCGCGGAAGCGGTTCTCCTCGCTGAGCGGATCGCGCACCGCGTCGGGCACGAACCCCGCCCCCTCGTCGCGGATCCGGATCCGGATCTGCCGGGGGCTGACCCGGGCCTCCACGTCCACCCGCTTGGCCGGATCCTGGCGGTTGCCGTGCTTGATCGCGTTGGCGAGCGCTTCGCGCAACGCGAGCCCGATCCAGTGGCGCTGGTCGTCGGAGGCCGCGGCCTGCCGCAGCGCGTCCTCGATCACCACGTGCACCAGCTCGATGTTCTCGAACCGGCTGGCGATGACGAGGTGGTACTCGCGGGCGTCGGCGTCGGTCATCGGCGTCTGCTGGCCTGAGGCGGCAGTCTACCAGAGCCGGCCGCGGCTCAGGGCGCCGGGAGCGCCCCCCCTCCGGGCAGGTAGCGGAGCGCGACCGGGATGACCACCAGGAGCTGGACGGCGTCGAAGAGGGCGTGCGCCACGATCGCCGCCCAGAGGCTCTGCCGCCACCGCACCAGCAGGCCGTAGAGAAGCGAGAGGAGCGCCACGCCCACGAGCATCAGCGGCTGGTCGTAGGAGACGTGGGCGAGGACGAAGAGCCCCGAGGAGGCGAGGAGCCCGATCCGGGGCTGCAGGAAGCCGCGGAAGAAGAGCTCCTCGACCACCCCGGCCGAGAGCGCGAGCGCGAGCCGCAGCGCCACCGGCAGGGCGGCCATCCAGGGGATCACCGCCGGGGGGGTCTGCGGCAGCGCCTCCGGGCCGGCCACGAGATAGATCAGCCCCGCGACCCCGAGCATCGCCGCGAGCACGCCCGCCCACCCGGCGAAGCCGGCGGCGAGCCCGATCGCCACCTCCCGGCCCGGCCGCGGGGCGTAGAGCCCGAGCTGGGCGGCGAACGAGCGCGCCGCCGCCCCCGGCGTCTGGGACCGGCGGCCGAAGGCGAGGGCGTACCAGAAGACCAGGGTGGTGAGGAAGAGGAAGTGGAGCTGGAAGAGCTGCGCGGCCTGCAGGCTCTCCAGGTCGATCTCGACCGGGCCGCCGAAGCCGCCGAAGACCCCGAGCGCCAGCACCAGGGTGAAGAAGACCAGGAAGAGCACCCGCCGCACCGGGTTCGCGAAGCCCGGCGGCCGCAGCCCGCGCCGCGCCTCGGCGCGGTCGAACGCCACCACGGCGGCGAGCGCGAGCAGCGGCGGCAGCCAGGGCTGGAGCAGGTGCAGCATCGGGGGGGAGGCGGGCGCGGCGCTCAGCCCGCCGGCTTCTTGCCGCCGCCGGGCGGGCTCGCGGGTTCGGCAAGCCGCCCCCGCCGGGCGCGCTGCTGGACGCCGCGCAGCATCGTCGTCGCGCCGGTGAGCCGCTGGAGCTTGCGGTTGCGCAGCTTGATCGCCGGCAGGTCGTCGAGCGCGGGCTGGTTGCCGCGCACCTCCCGCTGCATCCGGTCGAGCTCGAAGGCGAGCTGATCGAGCTCGCCCGCGGAGAAGCGCAGGAAGGTACGGTCGGTACAGATCAGATAGCCCTCGGCGATGTCCTTCGCCATCGCCCAGGCACTGCCCCCGGGGAAGCTGGCCATGCCGGGGATCCTACCCTTTCCGGAGCCGGGCCGGGGCGCGTGCTAGCATGATCGCGGGCTTCGGCCCGGCAACCCCCCTTTCGTCACGACCGTCGAGGAGGACCGCCTTGAGCCGTTTCCCCGGAGTCGATTTTCTCGATCTCGACGCCCTGCTCACCGACGAGCAGCGGCTGGTCCGCGACACCGTCCGCGCCTGGGTCGAGGATCGCGTTAAACCGATCATCGAGGAGTGCCACCGCGAGGCGCGCACCCCCCTCGAGCTCGTCCCCGAGATGGGCGAGCTGAACTTCTTCGGCTCGACCCTCAGCGACTACGGCCTGCCCGGCCTCGACAACGTCTCCTACGGCCTCATCATGCAGGAGCTCGAGCGGGGCGACTCGGGGCTGCGCAGCTTCGCCTCGGTGCAGAGCTCGCTCGTCATGTACCCGATCCACACCTTCGGCTCCGAGGAGCAGAAGGCGCGCTGGCTGCCGCCGCTCGGCAGCGGCGAGGCGATCGGCTGCTTCGGCCTCACCGAGCCCGACTTCGGCTCCAACCCCGGCGGCATGCGCACCACCGCCCGCCGCACCGCGAACGGCTGGCTCCTCAACGGCGCCAAGCAGTGGATCACCAACGGCACGCTCGCCGACGTCGCGGTGGTCTGGGCGCGGACGGAGGAGGGAGTCCGCGGCTTCCTCGTCGAGAAGGGGACCCCCGGCTTCACCTCCTCCGACCAGCACGGGAAGTTCTCGCTGCGCGCCTCGACCACCTCCGAGCTCGGCTTCCACGACTGCGAGATCCCGGCCGACGCCATCCTGCCCGGCAGCCGCGGCCTCAAGAGCCCGCTCATGTGCCTCAACCAGGCCCGCTACGGCATCGCCTGGGGCGGCCTCGGCGCCGCGATGGAGTGCTACTGGACGGCGCTCGAGTACGCCAGGCAGCGGGTCCAGTTCATGGGCCAGCCGATCGCCGCCCACCAGCTCGTCCAGGAGAAGCTCGCCTGGATGCTCAGCGAGATCACCAAGGGGCAGCTCCTCGTCCTCCGGCTCGGGCAGCTGAAGGACGCCGGGCGCCTCACCCACCCGCAGATCTCGCTCGGCAAGCGGAACAACGTCTGGGTGGCGCGGGAGTGCGCGCGGCGCGCCCGCGAGATCCTCGGCGCCAACGGCATCGTGGACGACTACCCGGTCATCCGCCACATGCTCAACATCGAGTCGGTCTTCACCTACGAAGGGACCCACGACATCCACGGCCTGATCCTCGGCGAGGCGATCACCGGCATCCCCGCCTACAACCCGCCGCGGGTCTCCGAGAAGGCCGGACGGCCGAAGACGGAGGCGTGATGCTCCTCGACGATCTCGTTCGCGTCACCGAGCGCGCGGCGATCGCCGCCGCCAAGACGATGGGCCTCGGCGACCACGAGCGCTCCGACCGGGTCGCGGTCGAGGCGATGCGCGCCGAGCTCGATCGCCTGCCGATGAACGGCCGGGTGGTGATCGGCGAAGGGGAGCGGGACGAAGCGCCGATGCTCTACATCGGCGAAGAGGTGGGCGCGCGCAAGGGGGATCCGGCGGCGCCGGCGGTGGACATCGCGGTCGATCCGCTCGAAGGCACCAACCTCTGCGCCACCGGCACCCCCGACGCCACCTGCGTGCTCGCCGCCGCCGAGCGGGGCGGGCTCCTCCACGCCCCCGACTGCTACATGGACAAGCTCGTGGTCGGCCCCACCGCCCGCGGCGTCGTCCATCTCGACGCGCCGGTGGCCGAGAACCTCCGCAACCTCGCCCGCGCCTTCCAGCGCGACGTCGAGGATCTCGTGGTCGTGGTCCTCGACCGCCCCCGCCACGCCCAGCTCATCGCCGACATCCGCGCCGCCGGCGCCCGCATCCGCCTGATCGGCGACGGCGACCTGTCGGCCGGCATCGCCGCCGCCGTCCGCGGCACCGGCATCCACGCGGTCATGGGGATCGGCGGCGCCCCCGAGGGGGTGATCGCCGCCGGCGCCATGCGCTGCCTCGGCGGCGAGATCCAGGGCCGTCTCACCGCGCTCGACGACAAGCAGCGGGCCCGCCTCCACGCCCTCGGCTACGACGACCTGACCCGCATCTACCGCACCGAGGACCTCGCCCCGGGCGAGGAGATCGTCTTCAGCGCCACCGGGGTGACCGACGGCGAGCTGCTCAAGGGGGTCCGGTTCTTCGGCGGCGGCTCGCGCACCTCGACCCTCTTCATGTCGCTCCAGCGACGGATCATCCGTTTCGTGGACACCATCCGGCGCGAAGACCTCTCGATGCCGGTACAGTTCAACTAGAAGGGAGCCTCGCCCCCGCCCGCCGCGGCAGCGCGGACGCGATCGCCTGGTAGCCATCATGGGTATCACCGGAAACCTGCGCACGATGGAGCTCGCCGAGCTCTTCCAGTGGCTTTCGCAGGCGCGCAAGACCGGCACCCTGGTGGTCCGCAACGCCGCGGTGGAGAAGCGCGTCATCTTCCAGGACGGGCGGATCCTCACCTCGGCCTCCACCGATCCGAACGAGTATCTCGGCAACTTCCTCGTCAACCACGGCTACCTCACCGAGCTCGAGCTCACCCGCGCGATGCAGATGCAGGAGTCGAGCCGGATGCTGCTCGGCAAGATCCTGGTCACGCTCGGGGTGATCTCCGAGGAGGATCTCCACCGGATGCTCCGCCTCAAGTGCGAGGAGAGCCTCTACGAGCTCTTCACCTGGCCGGAGGGGGAGTTCCGCTTCCTCGACGGCGAGCTGCCCGCGCAGGCCCTCGTCCCCCTCTCGCTCGACGTCACCGCCGTCGTCTTCGAGGGGATGCAGCGGGTCGACGAGTGGCGGCGGCTGCGCGAGCTGATCCCCGATGCCGACGCGCTCCCGGTGCTCATCGCCCCGCTCGACGAGACGGTGAGCGATCCCGCCACCCGCCAGGTGCTCGCGCTCGTCGACGACCAGCGGACCGTGGCCGAGATCGCCACCGCCCTCCACGCCGCCGAGTTCTTCGTCTGCCGCCACCTGCGCCCGCAGATCCTCGCCGGCCGCGTCAAGATCATCCGGCCGCGCCGGATCGTGACGAAGGCCGCGCCCCCGGCGGCGGCGCCGGCGGCGGCTCCGGCGGCGGCGCCGGCGCCACCCGTCCCCGACGCCGACGCGCTCGCCGGCGCCGCCTCGCGCTACCTCGCCGCCCACGATCTCGAGAGCTCGCTCCGCTACCTGCGCGCCGCCCGCAGCCTCGAGCCGGACAGCAAGAAGCTCGAAACCCTCGCCCAGAAGATCGAAGAGGGGGTGCGCAGCACGGTCGAGGCCGCGGGGGTCGTCTCCGGCGCCATCCCGATCCTCGCCCGCTCGCTCGAGGAGCTCTCCCGCGAGCGCCTCTCGCCGCAGGAGGGGTTCCTCCTCACCCGCCTCGACGGCTCCTACGACGTTCACTCCCTGCTCAACATCAGCGCCCTGCCCGCCCTCGACACCCTCGTCCAGATCTGGAAGCTGCTGCGCGCCGGCCACATCAAGATGCAGGAGCTGTAACGCGTGGAGCCGAGCGGCCCCCTCCCCTCCCGGCGCCGCTCCCGGCTCCCGCGCGCCGGGCTCGTCGCCGGGGCGCTCGCCGTGGCGCTCGCGCTCGTGGCCACCGACTGCGCGCGCCGCCGGGGCCACGACGAGCTGCTCGCCCTCGCCACCAGCCTCGGCTTCGACGCCACCCCGAAGCGGCCCGGAAGCCGCCCGCTCGGCGAACGGCTCCGCGACGAGGAGAGCCTTCCCCGCGCCCGCCTGACGCTCGCCCGCGCTCTCCTCGCCCACGAGCTCGACGCCCGCCGCTGGCGCGCGCTCCCCGCGGAGGAGGCCGCGGCCGAGAGCGCCCGCAGCGAGGAGCGCCTCGCCGCCGCCGAACGGCTCGCCACCGCCGCGCTCGCCGCCCTTCCCGCGAGCTGGGAGGCGCCGTACCTGCTCGGCGGCGCCCGCCTCGTCGGGCTGCTCGGCCGCCGCGACGTCCGCCTCGTGCGCGCGCCAGAGCGCTGGGAGGCGCCGCTCGCCCTCGCCCGGGAGCGTGGCCCCGTCTTCCGCGAGCCGAGCCAGCTCCTCGCCGCCGCCTACCTCGAGATCTGGCCGATGCTCAGCCTCGCCGCCCAGGGCCGCGCCCGCACGGTGCTCGGCGAGGCGTTCGCCGACCCGGCGACCTTCGACCGCTTCTTCCCCGCCTGGGCCCGGATCGCCCGCACCCCGCACGAGCTCGCGCAGCCGCTCCCCGACCGCGCCGGGGTCTGGAACCGCGTCGCCTCCCACTACGCCGCGCAGGCCGACTGGCCGCACTGGCTCGAAGCGCACGACCGCGCCACCCGGGCCCGGACGCAGGAGATCGAGGAGCTGCTCGCCGAGAGCCGCGCCCGCCAGCGGGGCGGCGACCGCGCGGGCGCCGCCGCGGCCGCCGTGCAGGCCGGCGCCCTGACCCGCCCCGGCCGCGCCGAGGCGCCGCTCTTCGACCAGGCGGTCCGCTCCCGTCCGGCCGGAGCGCCGGCTCCCGCCCTCGCCGCCGCGGCCCGCGCCTGGCTCGAATGGGCGGCCACGCTCGCCCCGTTCGCCCCCCTGCCGCTCGCTCCCGAGACGCTCGAGCGCACCGCGCGCGGCACCCCCGGCCTCCCGCCGGAGCTCGTCGCCTGGGCGCTCGCCGCCGCCGGCGACCTGCCAGCCGCCGAGCTCGTCGAGCGCCGCCAGGAGTCGCAGTGGAGCGAGGCGTGGGGCGGCTACCTCCTCGCCAAGGCCGCGCTCCTCCTCGACCGCGGCGATCCGGTGGCGGCCGCCGCCGCCCTCGCCCCCCTCCACCGCGAGTGGAGACGGCGCCCGGCGGCGCTCGCGCTGCGCCTCCGGCTTGCCCGGATCGATCCCACGCTCGCCCCGCGCGGCGAGGCCGAGGCGGCGTTCGCCGCCGCGCACCGGGACCGCTGGGAGGCGACCGACTGGCGGTGGCGCGGCAGCGCGGCGCTCCTCGAGCTCCTCCCCGCGACGAGCGCCACCGGCCTCACGCTCGCCTTCGACGAGGTCCCCGCCGCCGGCGCGGTGGTCGCGATCCAGTGGCAGGGGGAGGCGCTCGTCCCCCGCGCCGTTCGCCCCGGCAGCGAGCTCGACCTCCCGCTCGAGATCGCCGCCGCCCCCGGCCTCCTGCGCGTCGAGAGCCTCGCCGGCGGCCGGGTGCGCCCCGGCCGCGTCACGCTCCGGTAGCGCGTTCCGGTATCCGAAAGAGAGAGCGGCGACGCGGCGCCGCCTCAGGGCTCGCGCGGTCCCGGCGCGAGCCGCTCGCGCAGCTCCGCCCGCTCGGCCGCCGCCAGCCGCCGCGCGGCGCGGGCGAAGCCGAGGCGCCGGAGCAGGAAGATCGCCACCACCTGCACCGCGACGAGCACGAGCCCGAGCTCCGGCTCCCCTTCCGTCACCACCACGAGCGCCATCACGCAGAAGATCGCCGCCACCCCCCAGAGCCCGAGCACGATCTGCCGCCGCCGCGGGATCAGATGGCCGAGCAGATGGTGGAGGTGCTGCCGGTCGCCCTCGACCATCCGCCGGAAGCGCGCCGGCAGGCTCCGGCCCGACGACTCGAGGAAGCGCACCGCCATCACCAGCAGGGTGTCGACCACCGGCAGCCCGAGCGCGAGCAGCGGCAGCAGGATCGCCACCGTCGCCTCGGCCTTGAAGGTCGCGTGCAGCGAGATCGCGGCGAGCAGGAAGCCGAGCACGAGCGAGCCCGAGTCGCCGAGGAAGATCCGCGCCGGCTCCCAGTTGTGCCGCAGGAAGCCGAGGCACGCCCCGGTCATCGCCGCGAGCAGCGCCACGCTCCCCGCGTTGCCGACCCAGATCGAGTAGGTGGCGAGGCTCCCGGCGATGATCGCCACGATCCCCGCCGCGAGCCCGTCGAGCCCGTCGAGGAGGTTGACCGCGTTGGTCACCCCGACGAGCCAGAGCACCGAGATCAGCCCGCCGAACGCGCCGAAGTGGATCTGGCCGCAGACCGGCAGCCAGAAGAACGAGAACGACCAGCCCGCCTGCACCAGCAGGATCGCCGCCACCGTCTCCCCCGCCAGCTTCTTGAGCGGCCCGAGCCCGTGGAGGTCGTCCACGAGGCCGACGAGGAAGACGATCGCGAGCGCCAGCGCGAAGGCGACCAGCTCGCCGCGCGGCACCACCGCCCGCCACCGCTCCCAGTGGAAGGCGAGCGGCACCACCGCCCCGAAGGCGAGCCCGGCGGTCACCGCCACCCCGCCGAGGCGGGGCACCGCCGCCGCGTGCCGCTTCCGCTCCCCGTCCGGCCGGTCGAGCGCCGAGAACGCCCGCGCCAGCCAGAGCGCGAGCGGCATCACGAGGTTCGTCACCAGCCCCGCCACCACCGCGGCCAGCGCCGCGATCTGGAGCAGCGTGGGGAGCTTCATCGCCCCGCCCTCCCGGCTCCCGGCGCGCCGTGGCGGCCGGGGGCGGGCGAACCGGACGGAACCGCGCGCGGACCGGTCACGGCTTGCGCGCCACCGCGAGGAGCCCGAGGCCGGGCCAGGGGAGAAGCGAATCGAGGCGGCGCCAGAGGGGCACGCCGAGGTCGTAGAGCTTGAGCTGGAGGCGCGGGATCCGGCGGCGCCGCAGCAGGAGCCCGTTGACCAGCCAGCCGATCACCCCCACCCGGTTGAACCCCCGGAGGCTCTCGATCGCGAGCCCGGCGGCGGTGAGCTCCCGCTCGAGAGCCGCCCGGGTGTACCGGCAGCGGTGCTCGAGCACCTCGTCGAGCCGCGAGTAGAGCCACGGCCCGGCCGGCACGTAGAGCACCAGCCGCCCGCCGGGGGCGAGCGCCGAGACGATGTTCGCGAGCGCCGCCGCCGGGTCGGCGACGTGCTCGAGGACGTTCAGGCAAACGACGGTGTCGAAGCCGCCCGCCAGCTCGCGGAAGGCCGCGGTGTCGGTCGCGTCGAGCTGCCGGGCCGTGAGGTACGGCCGCCCCCGGGCGAGGGTCGCGAGGTAGTCGACGTAGAGCGGCTCGAGGTCGGTCGCGAGGTACCGGTCGCGCGGCACGAGGTGCATCGTCAGGTTGCCGATCCCGGCGCCGATCTCGAGCACCCGGTCGCCCACGTGCGGCCGCACCGCCGCCGCCATCCAGCCGTTGAACCGCCGCGCCCGCTCCAGGCTTCCGAGGATCTGCGAGCCGTAGGCGTCGGCGCGGTAGACGTCGTCGACGAGCCAGTAGCGCACCATCGTCGCGACCGCGACGACGGCGTCCCGCCAGCCGATCTTCTTCCCCTCCTGATAGGTCCGCCCGAGGTAGCTGACCGGCACCTCGAAGAGCGCCGCCCCGCGCTTGGCGAGCTTCGCGGTCAGCTCCGGCTCCACCCCGAAGCCGCGCGAGCGGAGGGGGATCGACTTGAGCAGCGGCGCCCTGACCGCCTTGTAGCAGGTCTCCATGTCGGTCAGGCCGAGATCGGTGAACCAGTTGCTGAGCGCGGTCAGCAGCCGGTTGCCGGCCGTGTGCCGGTGGGAGAGCACCCGCCGCCGCCCGGCGACGAGGAAGCGCGAGCCGTAGACCGCGTCGGCGGCATCCTCGAGCAGCGGTGCGACGAGCGCCGGCAGATCCCGCGGGTCGTACTCGAGGTCGGCGTCCTGGAAGACGATGAAATCCCCCGTCGCCGCCGCGATCCCCGTCTGGAGCGCCGCCCCCTTCCCGCCGTTCGGCTGCCGCAGGAGCCGCAGCCGCTCCGGCCACCTGGCCGCCAGCCGGTCGAGCACCTCGCCGGTGCCGTCGGTCGAGCCGTCATCGACCACGACGAGCTCGATCTCGTCGATCCCCGGCACCGTGACCGCGACCACCCGTTCCAGGCAGGCCTCCACGAGGTACCGCTCGTTGTAGACGGGAACGACGATGGAGAGCCGGGTCACGGAGTTCTCGACGGGTGATGGCGGGCTACCCGGCCGCCGGCGGTGCGGCGAACCCCCGCACCGGCTCGCCGCGGGCGAGGGCGTCGCAGAGCCAGTCGTAGGTCGTGGCGATTCCCTCGCGGAGGCCGATCGTGTGCCGCCAGCCGAGGGCGTGGAGCCGGGAGACGTCGAGGAGCTTGCGCGGCATCCCGTCCGGCTTGCCCGGATCGAACCGGATCGCAAGGCCCGGCGCCACCGCGTCGCGCACCGCCTCGGCGAGCTCGCGGATCGTCACCTCCTCGCCGGTGCCGACGTTGAGGTGCTCCGCCTCCCCGTAGTGCCGCATGAGGAAGAGGCAGGCGTCGGCGAGGTCGTCGACGTGGAGAAACTCCCGCCGCGGCGCCCCCGTCCCCCAGACCACGACCTCGCTCGCCCCGGCCGCCCGCGCCTCGTGGAAGCGGCGGATGAGCGCCGGCAGCACGTGCGAGCTCGCGAGGTCGAAGTTGTCGCCGGGGCCGTAGAGGTTCGTCGGCATCGCCGAGATGAAGTCGCAGCCGTACTGCGCGCGGTACGCCTGACAGAGCCGGATGCCGGCGATCTTCGCCACCGCGTACGGCTCGTTGGTCGGCTCGAGCGGCCCGGTGAGCAGCTGCTCCTCGCGCATCGGCTGCGCCGTGAGCCGCGGGTAGATGCACGAGCTGCCGAGGTAGAGGAGCCGCCGGACGCCCGCGCGCCACGCCGCGTGCACCACCGTGGCGTGGATCATCAGGTTGTCGTAGAGGAACTCCGCCGGCCGCGTCGAGTTGGCGAGGATCCCGCCGACCGTCCCCGCCACGAGGAAGACGTACTCCGGCCGCGCCGCCGCGAACCAGGCCTCCACCTCGGCCTGATTGCGCAGGTCCACCTCCTCCCGCCCGATGGTGAGCAGGTTCGTGAACCCCTCTCGCGCGAGCCGCCGCACGATCGCCGCTCCGACCAGCCCCCGGTGGCCGGCCACATAGATCCGGGCGTCACCCGGAATGTCGAACATGGAAGCAATCTTACCGGCAAACTCCCGCCGGGCATCACTCTCCTGCCGCCCCCCCGCACGCCCGGAGCACAGCCTTCACGTACCGCTCTCCCACCCGCATGGCGCCGTTCTCGGCCGCGCTCACCATCGCCTGCGACCGGCGCAGCCGCTTCGCGAGCTCGGCCTGCGTGAGCCCCGCCCGCTCCCGCGCCGCCCGCAGATCCCGGCCGATCGCCTCGCGCGCGAACGCCACGGCGTCCACCGCCCCCTCCGGAACGCCCCGGAGCCGGTCGTACTCCTTCCTGGGAAGGATCACGAACTCCTCGCCGTGAACCTGGATCGTCGCGATGCTCATCTTCCGCCCCCCCTGCTCTTCGTACACCTCGCGGCGATGGCGGATCCGGACGACGATCACGTCCGGTGGCGCCAAGGGTCATCATCAACAGGATGATAATAGCCTGATATAGAGGAAGAACCAAACCCACCTCAAGAACTCGTCTCGAACCCTTGCTGGCTCTCTGGAGACGAGATACCTCGAGGCGGGGCTGCGGCTCGTGCCAGCCGTGGCCATCGCCGCGGCATCGCCTAATCAGCCGCCAGCAGCGCCGCCAGCTTTTCCGCGAGGAAGCGGGCCACGTCGCGGTCCTGCCAGTAGTTCGAGTGCCCGCGCGGGGTGAGCCCGACGTTGATCTCGACGTCGCCGGTCACCACCCGGTCGTAGGCGTTCGCGAAGCCGGTCGAAAGCGGCCGGAGCGGCCAGCCGAGCGGATCGTCCCGGTCGTAGAGGTTCCACCACGCGAAGCCCGGCCCCGGCGGGTCGATCGCCTCGATCCGCTCGAGCCCGGCCACGAAGAGCGGGATGTTGCAGCCGGTCGTCACGAGGAGCCGCAGCCCGGCCAGCCGCTCCCACGGCGCGGCCTTCTTCCCGTCGTAGAGCCCCTTGCCCCGCTGCGCGTCCCAGAGGTAGTCGCTGAGCACCGCGGCGCCGAGCGAGTGCGCCACCGCCACGAGCGGCGGCCCGTCCGGCTCGCCCGCCCCGTGCTCCTCCCGGAGCCGCGCGAGCGCCGCGCGGATCTCGCCATGCACCGCGCGGTACGCCGACTCCGGCGCCGCGGGCCGGTACTGATAGGTGGCGACGTCGGAGAGGTAGAAGAGCAGGAACCGCCTGAGCTCCCGCCAGTCGAGCCGCGCCGCCTCGCGCATCGCCCGCCAGACCGCCTCCTGCCGCGGCTCGAGCACCGGCTGGTAGTGCACCGCCGCGAACGCGATCCGCTCGTACCGCGCCGCCCCCAGCTCCCGCCGCAACCCCGCCCGCAGCGGCGCGTCGTACTCCTCCCCCTGCCGGCCCATGCCGTGGAGGGTGAGGAGGGCGAGGGAGGTGGTCATGGATCTTCAGCGGCCTCCATGTATTCAGTCCCGGCACTCGCAAGAAAGCGCGCTCATGAGCAGCTTCGGCAACGACAGGAAAATGCTCATGTAGCTGCGGCAGACCCTTTCGCTCTGTCGAGCGCGATCGCAAGGAATACGAACAGGGTCCATTCCACCGGAAACATCAGCCGCGCGCCTTCGCTCCACGAGATTGCCGTCGCAATACCGAAAGCCACCGCACATGCGAGGCTCACCGTCGCAACCGGTCGCGAGGGCTCTGCTCGCAGCCCTCGTATCGCGCCTACGGCTGCGGTCAGCCAGAGGAGGTAGGTGAGGATCTTGCCCCCGAGGACGCGCCATGGCGGAGCGCCGCGCCAGAAGAAACACTCCTGTGCGAAGTACGGTCGCGGGAGATTCCTCCACGCTGCACCCATCAGGGCTCGGGTCGCCCAGAACGGCTCCGACCGAAGGAGGGTCAGGGCGCGTTCCTGGAACAGTTTGAACTCATGCAACTCAGTCGCGTCGGAAAACACGTCGTGCGGGGTCCATTTCTCGTCACGAAGACGCTGGAAGTAGCCTGTGTCCCAATGCCCCCCGGTTTCTCGCAGACCTTCCGTCGCTGGAGCCCAATAGCGCACGACGGCGAGGGCGCCAATGCCAGAGAACGACGCCACGCCGTACCGGGAGAGATTCACCAGCGCACCAACGCCGAGCAGCCCGACCATTGGCAAGCAGGCCAGCAGGATTCCGCGCAGCAGACGGCGCCCGCGCCACGACCCCGCCAGAAGAGCAACGGGGGCCAGCACGAGCCACAACTGGGCGATCGGTTTGAGGAGGAGAGCCGCTCCGGCAAGCAAGCCACTCCGCAAGAGCCTTTCACCGGTACCTTTCCGCCGTGAACGCACCAGCCACAGCACGGCGAGCAAGAGAATGGAAGCAAGTAGTGAATCTGCCAACACCCTCTTCGAGATCGAAATCGCGGTCAGGGATAGGGCACTCCCGACACCCGCTACCAACAGCGCAGTCCGGCTGCGTACTCCCGCCTCCCAGGCGAGCAGCAGAACGAACGCCGGCGCCATCGCAGTCACCAGGCTCTGTACCCAGAAGAGAGCGAGTGGAGTCCCCCCGGTTACGGTGCGCAAGGCTCTGACGACCAGGGGATATCCGGGAGGTCGGAGAAAAGACCAAAGCTTCCCACCCGCCAGCTCCCAGTACCCCAGTTCGTCGCCAAAGAGGGAATCGGAGCGATCACCGACAATTCCGGTGACGAGCGGCAGGAGCTGGACGAGCATCGCCACCGCCAGTACCGCGAGTACCATCCACTGCCGCGGCCTCGGAGCTTGGGCATCGAGATCAGCAGACACCGGCGTCCCTCTCGCCAGTTCGTGATCGTTCGTCCCCTCTACTTGCGATCCCCTCCAACGCCGCCGCCACCCCTTCGACGTCCCCCACCTCGACCCGCTGGTAACGCCCGGCCGGCAGCCGTTCCCGGCAGAGGAGGTCGACGTCGGAGGCAGCGCTGCCGACGAAGAGCACCTGCCGCCCGGAGGCGATGCAGCCGTAGACCTTCGACGGCAGGACGTAGCCGACGAACTCGTCGCGGAGCGTGATCAGGTGCGCCGCCGGGGTGACGAGGAGCCGGGCGAGATCGGCGAGCGGCACCGGCCGGCCCCGGTGGACCGGGAGCCCCCGCGCCCGCAGCGCCGCCTCCACCCGGTCGGCCTTCGCGCCCGTCGCGTTGAGCCAGAGCGCCACCCGCCCCGAGCCCTCCCGGTGGTGGCGCGTGTACCCCTCGACGAACGTCCCGTCGTCGTGCGCCACGCCGAAGTTGCCGGAGTAGAGGAGCACCCGCTTGCCCGCGAGCTCCGCCGGCAGCGGCAGCGGCTCGGTCCCCGGCGGGATCGGCACCGGCGAGTCGTCGCGCACGAGCGCGATCCGCTCCGGCTCGATCCCGATCTCGAGGAGCCGCCGCCGCTGGTCCTCGCCGAGCACCTCGAACCGGTCCACCCGCCGCCGCAGGAAGAGCGTCAGGCGGTGGAACCAGCGGAGTGCCGCCGGCACCCGTCCCAGCTCGGCCATCAGGCACTCGGGGTGGAAGTCGGTGATCCGGTAGGTCAGGGGGCGGGCGAAGAGGAGGTTGGCGGGCACGAGCAGATGGAGGAGGAACGGCGGCGCCCCGGCGAAGAGCACCTCGTCCGCCCCGGCCATCTCCCGCGCCGCGCGGGCGACGAGGCGCAGGTTCGTGCGCAGCGTCCAGAGGGCGCGCGAGCGGAAGTCCGCCCGGTCGTACGCCGGCGCGTGCAGCCGCACCACCCGCAGCCGCCCCGCCCCGATCTCCGCCGTCTCCTCCCGCCCCGGCCCCGAGGTCAGCCCCACGAGCGTCACCCGCTCCCCCGCCGCCGCCCGCTCCCGGCACGCCGCGAGCGCGTACTGACCCACCGCCCCGAAGTCGGGCGGGAGCCAGTCGCAGAGGGAGAGGAGGGTTTTCACGACCCGGCTTCCCCCTTCAAACCGCGCAGCCAGGTGAAGAGGCGGGCCGTGGCTCGCCAGCCAAGCACCGTCGCCGCCAGCCGGTAGGCGCGGAAGTCCAAGCCTCGGGAGCGCTCGGGCGTGGAAGCCGTGCGTGCCAGCGTGAATAGCCGGCGTGATTCGTCACTGAGCCCCCCGCGCCCGCACTGCCGGGCGAGCAGGAAGAGCGCCCGGGCGAAGTGCGCCATCTCGGACGTCTCTACCCCGATGCCAGCGCGGCGGGCGTGGCCGAGGATCAGCTCGTGGGCTCGTGCCCGCTCGCGCAATCGCCACGGCTCGAGCCCGGGGCCGGAACCGATCCGGTTGGGCGCACATGCCCGGATGACGACCCCGGTCTCGGGTACGAAGACCAGCTCCGGCTCCAGCGTTGCGAGCCGGCAGTCGTACTCCCAGTCCTCGAACAGCGAGAGATCCAGCCACGGCCCGGTCCGGTCGCTCACCTCACGCCGGAAGAGCGCCGCTCCCGTGTGCCAGAAGCGGTGGCGCAGAAACTCCGGGAACATTCTGTCGAGAGGTCGATCGGAAAGCTGTGGCCACTTCTCAACGGGAGTACCGTCGGGTGCCAGTACCGTCACCGGGCCGTAGGCGATCCCCGCCCGTGGGTTACCGCGCAGAGCGCCCACCTGCGACTCGAGCTTCCGTGGCAGCAGCAGGTCGTCGCTGTCGAGGTACTGGAGAAACTCGCCACGGGCCGCCTGCCGGCCGGTCTCTCGCGCCAGACCTGGCCCCCTCCCCGGCCCTTCGAGCACCTTCACCCGCCGGGAATCGGCCGCGGCGAGCTCCCGCGCCTCAGCGGGTGTCTCGTCCGTCGAGCGGTCGTCCACGATCAGCAGCTCCCACTCGCGCAACGTCTGCGCGAAGACGCTCGCCACCGCCTCCCGCAGGAGGTCGGGGCGGTTCTTCACCGGGACGATGACGGAGACGAGGCCGTGGATCACCCGGAGCTCCTCCCGTCTGGCAAGAGGTGTCCCGGCCAGGAAATGCCCTGCTCAAGTTGACGCAACCGAGCGAGCAGCTCGTCCAGGCTCTCGCCCGACCCCGCCGTGTGCGGCCACTCGCTCCCGGCGGATCCGTGACGCACTCTGGCGCCCGTGAGGCGGCGCACCCTCTCGGCCCCTCGTACCCCGCACCAGCGGTCGAGCCGGCCGGCTGGCCCCGGCGGCTCCGGCGGCAGCGGCCGGGGCAGCGGCGGCAGTGCGAGCACGCTTTCGAGGGCCGCGATCCAGTCGGCGAGCGCGGCCTGCGGAGAGCACCGCCGGCTCACTTCCCGCCAGGCCGCGCCGGCAAGCGCGCGCCGTCTGCCCGGATCGGCGACCTCGCGCAGAGCGCGGCAGCCCGCCGCGGCATCTCCCACGGGAAAGACGAGCGCCGTTTCGCCATGGCGCAGCAGCGCCTCGGCCCGGCAGCCGACGTAGTCGGAGGTGACCACTGCCATCCCCCGGGAGACCGCTTCGAGGGCGACGATCGGCCCCGTCTCCCAGCTCGAGGTGACAAGAAGCACCCGCCCCGGCCGCATCACCTCGCCGAGCACCCGCTCCCGCGGCAGCTCGCCGTGCAAAAGGACCCGGCCGGCAGCGAGCGCGGGGGCCAGCCTCTCCCGCAGCCCCGCTTCCTCCGGTCCCGAGCCGGCGAGGTGGAGACGGAACGGCTCCCCGGAGGCCTCCAGCTCGCTCACGATCCGGGTGAGATCCGCGACCCGTTTCTGGCTCTCCTCGAACCGTCCCGCCCAGACGATCTCCAGAGGCCCCGCTGCCTCTTCCTCTTCGGGAAGAGCGTCGGGGAGAGACACGCCGTAACCCGCACGCAGGACCCGCTCCCCGGCCAGATATCCCCACTCCCGCAGCGCAGCCACCCCGAGAGCGTTCGAAAAGACGACGCCGTCGAGAACGGCGCGAAAGCGGCAGGAGTCCTCGATCAGACCGGGGGTGAAGCCGTGGAGCGTCATGACGAGACGCCCACCCCACCGTTCCCTGGCCCGGAGCTCCTGCACCGCCGGATAGACCGATTCGAGGTTGACGACCAGCACGAGCGCCGGGTCCACCCGCGCGATCGCGCCCGCCAGCGCCCGCCGGCGCCCGAGCACGGTGCCCGTGGGGTTGGAGATCGCCACCGTCCGATGCCACGGATGCCTCGCGAGAAATGCCGCTGCGCTCCCGTGGGTACCCTCGACGAGACCCAGGGTCGCCTCCCAGCCAGCCTCTTCGAGCCCCGGCAGGAGCCCGGCCATCCAGGTCGCGAGGCCGCCGAGGGGGTAGGCGGCGCTCGCCAGCACGAGGAGCCGGCGAGCGGTCACCCCTTTCGCGCGATCCGGGCCCGTCATCGCGGCCTCAGATGCAGCCAGCGGATCCCGGCAGGCCTGCGTTCGTCCATCAGTTGCACCAGCGCCCCGTGAAACCGTTTCGCGACCTGCTGGGGCGCGATCTCCTCCACCCGGCGCGGACGGGGAGCGATCCACCGCAGGTGGTGGGTCGCGGCGAAACGCTCGGTCAGGAGGGCTTCGACCCCGGGCACGAACGGTTCGTGGGTCTCGATCAGGAGCTCCGCACGGTTCAGACCGTCGAGGCGAGCCGGATCGGTCAGGATCGCCTCGGCGCCTTCGATGTCGACGAGGAGGAAGGTGTCCGCGCCGTTCCCCAACTCGCACGCAAGCTCACTCATGGTGCAGATCCCGCGCACCCTGACCCGGTCGCCAACCCCGTTCTTCGCCAGGAGCTCGCCGAGCAGCTCACGCGCCGCGGGGCTCGCCTCCCAGGCCACCACCTCCATCCGCGGGCTGCGGATCGCCAGCCCGGCGGCGTAATACCCCTCCGCGGCGCCGGCGATCAGGGCGCGCGAGAACCCACGCCCGAGGATCTCTTCGATCAGCCCGTGCAGCTCACACTCGTAGGTGCCGAGCAGCTTCGGCCAGTAGGTGCTGCCGTGGCTGCCGGAGACGTACCGGCAGCCGGCGAAGGGGCCGCTCAGCACCCTGCCGTCGCACTTGTCGAGCAACTGCCTGGCGAGGCGCGTGGAGCGATGCCAAGCCCGCGGGACGAGCGCACGGGCTGCGGCCCCGAGTCGGCCGGCCAGCCATGCTGTCACCTGCACGGCGTCCTCCCTTTCGACAGGAAGCCAATTCCGCCGGCCCGGTCTCCCCGCAGATTAGCGGCAACGCACCCTGGCGGCCCGCCGTCAACCGCGATCATGCCCCTCTTCCCGCCGGCTCTGACCGGCGCCGGCGACTGCATCCTCCAAAGTGAAGGAACCTGCCGACGCCGTTTCTCGCCACGCCCTCACGGACACGCAGAGCGCCCCCGTATCGCGTTGCAGGAGCCGTTCGTCCCACCGTTCGCTCACCTCGAAGGCCGCGGCTTCGGCGATCCAGGCCCAGTCCCCTCCGAGCGCGCGGCGCACTCCCACGCCGAGCACGAAGCGGCCCGGGCGCAGCAGGTGCGAGGGCATCTCGAAATGCGAACGGAAATCGCCCGCCGGCAGGTTCACGCCTTCCGTGGAGTCGTGGAGTGAGAAGAGGCGATGCCCTTCGCTGAAGAGACCGAGCGCGACCGCCGCATCGCCTATCGGAGTCTCGGTCCGGCCCTCCACGATCACCTCGAAGCCCCGCGTCGGATCGACCCGCGAGACCTCGATACCGTCCTGGCGAACGGCGACCCGGGAGAAGCCGACCACGCCCGCGAGCGGCCCCGCCGGGCGGCTGGAACGGAGCGGGTCACCCACCGTCGCGAGGCTGGCCTCGTAATGCTCCAGCGCGGGCACCGTATCTCCTGCGAAGGCGATCGCTCCGTCGGCGATCACGAGGCCCCGGGTGCAGAGGCTCCGCACCGCGCCGAGGTTGTGGCTGACGAAGAGCACCGTGCGCCCCTCCCCCGCCACCGCCTGCATCCGGCCGAGGGCCTTGCGCTGGAAGGAGGCGTCCCCCACCGCCAGCACCTCGTCCACCACGAGGATCTCGGCCTCGAGGTGGGCGGCGACGGCGAAGGCGAGGCGCACGTACATCCCGCTCGAGTACCGCTTGACCGGGGTGTCCACGAACCGCTCGAGGCCGGCGAAAGCGACGATCGCGTCGAACTGCCGCCGCACCTCCGCCCGCGTCATCCCGAGGATCGCCCCGTTGAGGAAGATGTTCTCCCGCCCGGTGAGGTCGGGGTGGAAGCCGGTGCCCACCTCGAGCAGGCTCGCGAGGCGCCCGCGCAGGCGGATCTCGCCCCGCGTCGGGGCGGTGACCCGCGAGAGGACCTTCAGCAGCGTGGACTTCCCCGCTCCGTTGCGGCCGACGATGCCGACCACCTCGCCCGGCTCGACGGTGAAGGAGACGTCCGCGAGCGCCCAGAAATGATCGCTTCCGGCATCGTTCGCGGGCGGGCGTCGGAGGTGGAGCTTCGCGTTCGGGTCGTCGCGACCCCGCACCCGCGCCCACCAGCTCTGCAGGTCGTGCCGCAGGGTGCCGTAGCCGAGGGTGCCGTACCGGTACCGCTTCCAGAGCCCGGAGACCAGAATCGCCGGCGGCATCAGACGGTGTCCATGAACGACTTCTCGATCCGGCTGAAGAGCACCACGCCGGCGGCGAGGATCAGGAGCGTGATCGCGATTCCCGCTGCGATCTGCCCGGCGGTGACCGTCCCCGCGCCGAGCACGAGGATCCGGAAGCTCTCCACCATCGGCGCCATCGGGTTCACGGCGAGGAGCCACGCCCACCTCGCGGGGATCTTCGAGGCGGGATAGACGACCGGGGTGGCGAACATCCAGAGCTGCACCCCGAACGCGACGAGGTTCACGAGGTCGCGGTACTTCGTGGTCAGCGACGAGATCACGATCCCGCAGCCGATGCCGAGGAGCCCCATCTGGAGCACCACGAGCGGCAGCGCGAGCAGCCCGGGGCCGATTGGCAGCGAGCCGCCGCGCAGTGCCTCGAGGCCGAGGAGCACCGCGAGGAGCGCGAACTGGATGACGAAGGCGAAGAGGCTGCTCACCGCCACCGAGATCGGCACCACGAGCCGCGGAAACCAGACCTTCCCGAAGATGTGGGCGTTGGTGGTGAACGTGGTGCTGATGCGGGTGAGGCAGTTGGCGAAATACCCCCACGCCACCGAGCCGGCCATGTAGAAGAGGTACGGCGGCACCCCGTCGGTGGGCAGCCGCGCCACCCGGTTGAAGACGAGCACGAACATCGCCGTGGTGAGCACCGGCTGGATCAGGAACCAGAGCGGCCCGAGGATCGTCTGCGCGTACTGCGCCACGAAGTCCCGCCGAACCATCAGGTAGATCAGATCCCGGTACCGCCAGAGCTCGCCCAGGTGGAGATCGAACCAGCCGCTCGCCGGGCGGATGACGGTCTCCCGAAGGCTCGCCTCCGGTCTCTCGGCGTTTCTCACGCCGCCCCGGCTCCTCTCTCGTCATCTACCCAGGTCACCCCTTCACCCTTTCGCAGCAGGTTCACGAGCCAGGCGACATTCGTCGTCCTCGAACCAAAGAAGTGTGAGGCTCCTCGCATCGCTTCCACTTCGGCCAACAGTAGGACATTACGCCGCCGTTTCTCGGCAGCGGGCAGCCGCACGAAGTCGCCGTGACGATAGCCGCCGGACTCGGGTTCCGCCGCTGAGCGAACCGTCCAGCCTGCCAAGCCCGCTTCGACCTCTCTCAGGATCCGAAAATCGTCGGTGGCTACGAGAAGGGTCCCGGGAACAGCTATTCCGCTCGCGCACATATTGCGCGTACCGTTCGACCTTCACGTAAGGGAACTCGGTGTTCTTGTCGCCTCGGCGAATGTGAAGAGCCACATAGTCCCGCGGGAGCCCGAGGCCCTTGTGCACGGCAGCGACCTCCTGCCGGGTCTGCGCGTCGAAGACCCAGATCAGTGGCGCGATCTCCTGGCGCAGCTGCCAGAAGTCGCGGTGGGCGAATTCTGTCTCCCCGCTCGGCGGGGCTGGCAACCGGACAGGATCGTCGAACATGAAGTAGCGTACGCGGGGTCGTGTCGTGCTCCGCAGCCAGAGACGCGCAGCCATCCTGCTGAGAGGAAAACGTCTCTGGAACGGAAACTGACTTCGGTTCAGCCGATCGATGAAGGGAGCGTCCACCTCCCCACAGAACGGCGCGAAGAAATCGCACCAACCGCGACGAGGAGCGAAGCCGACGGCACGGTGGATCCGTCCGAGACGGAATCCGATCCCTCGCTGCAAGCAGTGCGTCAGGGTTTTCGAGAGACCCAGAAAGGCTGCGGAGAAGCCAGCTCCCGGACTGTTGCCGAACTGGTAGGCCAGCGTGACCTGCGGGAGAGCCACTGCTTCCAGCAGGCGTTCGCGAGTCAGTGGAGTCTGCTCAGCGTACCGCTCCGGGGCCTCGCCCATGCACCGTCCTCCCGCTATTCCACAGTACGGCGGCTGAGGAAGATCGTCCCCATCACCAGCCGGTCCATCCTCGTCCGCAGGAAGCAGTCGAGAGCTTCGGCGGGGGTGTTGACGATCGGTTCGTTCTCGTTGAACGAGGTGTTGAGGACCATCGGTACGCCGGTCTCCCGTGCGAAGGCCGCGATCAGGCGCCAGTAGCGCGGGTTCGATCGCTCGGAGACGGTCTGGAGGCGGCCGGTGCCGTCCACGTGGGTGACGGCGGGCACCTGCGGGCGCCTCTCCGGGCGGATCGGGTAGACCTTGAGCATGAACGGGTCGGGGTAGGCGATCGTGAACCACTCCCCCGTCCGCTCCTCGAGGATCGAGGGGGCGAAGGGGCGGAACGACTCGCGCCGCTTGATCTTCCGGTTCAGGAGCTCCTTCATGTCCGGGCGCCGCGGGTCGCAGACGATCGAGCGGTTGCCGAGCGCGCGGGGGCCCCACTCCGAGCGGCCCTGGTACCAGCCGACCACCTCGCCGCGGGCGATCGCCGCGGCCGTCTCCGCGCAGAGCGCGTCCTCGTCCGCCGCGGTGCGGACCTCGATCTCGCCGTAGCGGCCGTCGCGCCCCTCCGAGCCGGGGAGCCGGTCCGCGATCGCGCGGCGGATCTCCGCCTCGCCGTACTCCGGTCCCCAGGAGGCGTGCGCCATCACCCAGCCGTTGCGGGGTTGGCCGAGGATCTCGTGGTGCGCGTAGAGGGCGGCGCCGAGCGAGGTGCCGGCATCCCCGGCCGCCGCCTGGATGAAGACCTCGGCGACGTCCGTGCGGTCGAAGAGCTTGCCGTTGGCGAGCGAGTTGAGGCCGCAGCCGCCGGCGAGCGCGAGGTTGCGCGAGCCGGTGAGCCGGAGGGCCCGGCGCACCAGGGCGAAGAAGCGCTCCTCGTAGACCCGCTGCATCGAGGCCGCGAGGTCGCGGTGCCGCTGGCCGACCTCCTCCCGGGGATCGCGCGGCGGGCCCAGCAGCGCGGCGAGCTGCGGCGTGAAAAGCGCCCCCTGGTGCGGCACGCCGTCCTCGCCCCAGTGGAAGTCCACGCCCTCGGAGAGATGGCGGAAGAAGGCGAGGTCGAGCGCGAAGGTGCCGTCCGCCCGCCCTGGGACGATGCGTCCCACCGGCTCGACGAACGCCGGCTCGCCGTAGGCCGCGAGCCCCATCACCTTGTACTCGTCGCCGAAGTGGGGAAAGCCGAGGAACTGCGTCATCGCCGCGTAGAAGAGGCCGAGCGAGTGCGGGAAGTGGACCCGGTCGAGCACCTCGAGCCGGTTGCCGCGCCCCCGCGCGATCATCACCGAGACGAAGTCGCCGAAGCCGTCCACCGAGAGGCAGGCGGCTTCGTCGAACGGCGAGCAGTAGAACGCCGAGGCGAGGTGCGCGAGGTGGTGCTCGACGGCGAAGACCCGCGGCGCCGCGGGCAGGCCGAGCGCGCGGGCGACCTGCTCCCCCACCCCGGCCACCTGCCCGAGGTTCCGCGCCCGGCCGGCGGCCCGCGGCAGGCTCCGCGGGTGAGTCAACGCCAGCCACGCCTTCCGCGCCAGGTACGCACGCGGCTGGCGGGCGACGGCGAAGCCCCCGAGCGCCCGCGCTTCGCCGCCGAGCTCCTCGCAGCACCACCGCACCGCGCGCTCCGGGAAGCCCGCCCAGTGCTTCACCCGCCGGAAACGCTCCTCCTCCACCCCGGCCACGAACCGGCCATCCGCCACCGCCGCAGCCGCGGCGTCGGGGTGGAAGGCGGAGATGCCGATGAGTTTCGATTCGTTCACTTCACTCCCTTGCCTTGTAGGCTCTGACTACCCGACCACTCTTTGAAGACAACCTCATCTCTTGCGACGAAGATCATGCCGTTGCCACTCACCGAGTCCCTCTGGTGCCAGACCGGATCCTCCCGCAACTCGCGAAGCAGCTCCAGGCAAGCCTCATGAGCGCGCCAGCCATGGGTGGCGATGACCAGACTCGGCCTCTGCGTGACAAGCGTTCTCCTTGCGCCTTCGAGGACGTCTCTTTCGGCCCCTTCGACATCGATCTTCACGACATCCGGAGGCGGGATACGCCCGCTTGCCACGAGATCGTCGAGGGCATGCACTTCGACTTCGAGATCACCTTCATCGGCGAGTCGACCCTGAGTATTCGAATCTCCCGGAGCAAACCTCTGTCGCCCCGTTTCGGCCCCGGTCGCGGCTTCGTAGAACGACACGTTTCGGATGTCGTTCAGCTCCAGGTGCTCGCGAAGCTGACGCGCATTGGCGGTGAGGGGCTCGAAGGCGATCACCCGGCCCGACATCCCCACCAGTCGAGACAACATGATGGTGAAGAAACCGACGTTGGCTCCGCAATCGACAGCAACCTGACCCGTTTTCGTGCACGCTGCCAGGAGCTCCTGGGTCTGCCGTTCATAGGTACCCAGCCAACAGCTTCGAACCGAAGAGCCCACCATCCACTTCACTCCCCGCATTGGGCCAAAGAGAACCGGTAGCTTCATCGAGCCCGGTACGAGATGCAGAACCGAGCGAAGAGCCCGAGAGACAAAACGCTTGACTGGCCATCGCTCCGGATCAGCCAGTCTCACCGCTCGCCAATCTCTCGCAATCTTCATGGTTACGATGAACGACTCCGTCGCAGTTCGGCGATCCGGACATCCACGATCAGCCGGAATCAGAACGCCTGCAGGAAATGGAAGAGCGAACCCCGGGCTCCGTCGAGGAAACCGAGGAGGAGGAAGTAACGGTAACCGAAGTAGAGGAACGGGCGCACGAAGAGCGGCAGCGAGTACCAGATCCCCTTGAGCCAGAGCACCCGCTCGTCGGCGTGGCCGAAGTGGAAGGCGGAAAGGCCGATCAGCTTCATGGATTCCTCGTTTCTTTCCGGGCGCTGTGGCCCGCGCGCGCTTCGAGCAGCCGGAGCGCGATCAACGCCTCGGCAAGCCCTCGCTGCAGCGCGTAGTACCAGCCGGCACGGCCGTCGAGGATACCGCCGCGAGCGAAGAGGACATAGAGCGGCACGAGCCAGGGGGTGATCCAGCCGCGACGGCGCAGCCGGGCGGTGAGCGGCAGCTCGGCGGGGCGGGCGGCGAGCAGCTTGCCGGCCTCGAGCCGGGCGTACCGCTCCTGAGCCGCGAGCCAGGTCGCGAGCGGTTTGCGGTCGTCGTGGTGGAAACGCTCCCGGAGCCGGCCGACCTTGCCTGGAACCCGGGGGCGATGGGCATGGCCGTCCTGCTCCACCGTCACGAGCTGCGGTCGAACCAGGACGAGCCGTGGCGGCAGGATCGAGCCGCGAAGTGGCTGGCCCAGGGAGACGTAGGTGAATGCCGCCTCGAAACCGTCGTAGTCCGCCGCGTCGGCCAGCGCCTCGAGCTCCGCGGCGAAGCCGCCGGGGACGACGAAATCCGCATCGAGCGCGAGCACCCACGGCGTTCCGCGCAGCTGCTCGAACCCGAACCGCCACTGCGCGGCGTGGTTGTCGAACCGGCGCTCGAGCACCTCCACCCGCGGATCGGCGGCGAGGATCTCGCGGGTGCCGTCGGTCGAGCCGCTGTCCACGGCCACGATCCGCCCGGCCCAGCCGAGCGCGCCCAGGGTGCGCGGCAGGTTCGGCGCCTCGTTGAAAGTGAGGAGGAGGGGGACGACCTCGTTCGGCTTCATTCGCGCTCCCTCCCGGGCGCCCTGGCGAGGATCTCCTCGTAGATCGTGAGCGACTGGCGGGCCACCGCCTCCCAGGTAAACCGCTCGGCGACGAGGGCGCGCCCGGTCGTGCCCATCCAGGTCGCCGCGGCCGGCTCGGCGTGGAGGCGGGCGACCGCCGCGGCGAGCGCCGCCGGCTCGGGCTCGACCACGAGCCCGCACCCCTCCCGGACCTCGGGGGCGAGCCCCACGCCGGGGGTGACGACCACCGGCCGGCCGGCGGCGAGCGACTCGAGCACCACGATGCCGAAGTTCTCCGACCGGGAAGGGAGCACGAGGGCGAGGGCGTTGCCGAGGAGCGCCGCCTTCTCCTCGCCGTGGACCTCGCCCGTGAAATGGAGCCGGGCGGCGACCCCCAGGCCCCACGCCTGCGCCTCCAGCCGGGGGATGAGCCCCTCGTCGTCGTTGCCGGCGACTACCCAGTGCAGCTCCGGCGGCGCGAGCGGGATCGCCGCGACCAGCCGGTCGAGCCTCTTCTTCCAGCTCAGACGGCCGAGAAAGAGCGCGTACGGCGCCTCGCCGAGCGGCGCGAGGCAGGGCGGCCGCGCGGGCGTGGGGCGCGTGAGCTCTTCGGCCGCAATCCCGTTCGGAAGCACCACCCGCGGCGGCAGCGAGAGGACGACCCGGGCCGCGTCGGTGCCTTCGATCCGGGAGGTCACGTGGATGGCCGCGGCACCCGAGAGTGTCCGCCGGTCGAAGAGGTGGAGCCAGAACCGCTTCCGCCAGCGGCCGCGACCGCGGATCAGCTCCGGGACGAGCATCCCGCGCGGCGCCACGAGGTACGGCACCCCGGCCCGGCGGGCGGCGCGCGCCGCGACCCGCGTGGGCAGAAGGAAGACCGAGTGGAGATGGGCGACGTCGAGCTCCCGGAGCCGTTCCCGGCACGCCCGCGCGAGCCCCGGACTCCGGTAGAGGCGGCGGGGAAAGGCCCCCCGGAAGTAGTGCACCGCGACCCCGTCGCGATCCACCGGTCGATCCGTGGGCACGGCGAGCCGCTTGGCGCCGTCGGCGTCGGTGGTGAAGACCTCGACCTGGTGGCCGAGCGCCGCCTGCGCCGCCGCGAGCCCGTGGACCGAACGGATCGGCCCCCCGTACCGCCAGGCCGGGAGATAGGAGGGGACGACGTGGAGGATCCTCATGCCCTTCCCGTCACGAACCGCAGCGCGGCGAGGGTCCCCTCGACGGCGTTGTCGACCCCATATTGGGTCCGCACCAGCTCGCGCGCCGCCGCGCCCATCGCCCGGCTCCGGCCGGGATCGCCCGCGACGCGGTGGAGGAGCGAGGCGAGCGCCACCACGTCGCCGCACGGAAACGACCAGCCGGTCTCCCCCGCCCGGATCAGGTCCGGCGCGCAGCCCACCTGATCGCTCGTCACCGCCGGCAGCCCGCTGACCATCGCTTCGTTGACGACGAGGCCCCACGTCTCGCGATCGGAGGGCAGGACGAGACAGTCGGCGGCGGCGTACGCCTCGGCGATCCGCGACTGGTTGAGGAACCCGGCGAAGGTAGCCGGGACGGCGAGCGCCGCCGTGGCCGCCTCGAGCTCGGCCCGGAGCTCGCCGTCGCCGGCGAAGAGGAGCTGGCAGTCCGCACCCTCGGCGCGGGCGCGCGCCGCCGCTCGCACCAGATCGAGCGGTCGCTTCTTCGGTTCGAGCTTGCCGGCGAAGAGGAAGACCGTTCGCCCCTCGGCGAGCCCCCGCCGGGCCCGGAGCTCCGCCCGCCGCGGGCCGAGCGCGGCGGCGGCCGCCGCGAACCGGTCGTTGTCCACGAAATGGGGGCAGGGGAAGAGGCGGGCGGCCGGCACCCCGAGCTGCTCGTAGAAGCGGCGGTTGGAAGCCCCCACCACCAGGAACGCGCTGTAGAGACGCAGGAGAAGGCGCAGGAGGAGCCGGCGCAGAAGCGGCCGCCTGCCCGCCTGGGAGTCTCCCCGCGCGATCACGGGGATTCCGGATCGCCGCGCCGCGAGGGCCGCCTGCACGAGAGAGAGAGAGTTCCAGCCCGTCACCAGCAGGGCATCGGGCGCCTGCCGGTGCAGCCAGGCAGCCACCCCCCGCAGCCGGATCCCCTCGAACGAGCCGACTTGGGACCGGCCCCACCGGCGCAGCTCCTCCCACCGGTAGCCGTCGAGCAGCGGCACGTCCCACGCGAACGGCACGCCGAAGCCGATCCCCTGCTCTTCGGGCCCCGGAAGGCAGCCGAAGCCGACCGTGAGGTCGAGCCCGGAGCGGGCGGCCAGGGCCCGGAACCAGGGGACCTGGTACTGGATCGGGTGGGTGGTGACGACGGCGAGCTTCATGCCGCCTCGGCCGCGGTGGCGGCGGCCCGGCGCCGTGCCCTCTCGAGGTACGCCTGCCGCTGCTGCCAGATCCGCGGGTAGGCGAGCACCGAGCCCGTGACGAGCCCGAGCACGATCAGGACGAACGGATCGCCGAAGACCTGGTGGGCGGTGAGGAAGACGGCGGCGTTGGCCGGCAGGAAGGCGACGAGGCCGTAGATCCGGAGCGCCTCGTGGGACGGCGCCCGGCGCGCGAACCGGGCCACCCGGAGGAGCGTCCGCCCGGCGGCAACGAAGAGCCAGAGCAGCACGAGGAGGCCGGGAACGCCGAGCTCGGCGAGCACCTTGCCGACCCCGCCCTCGGCGGCGCCGCCGACGAGCTGCGCGCCGCCGCCGAAATACTGCGCCCCCTGCGCGCCGGTGCCGGCGCCCGTGCCGAAAAAGCCGTTGCGGAGCACGATCCACCGGAACATCCCGATCGTCATCGTGTTGAGCCGCTCCACCGAATCGGTGACCACCGAGAGGCCCCGTTCGACGTAGCCGCCGACCGACGCGTGCTCCCCGGACTGGAAGAGCTGCCCGCCGAGGACGGCGGCGAGGAGCGCCGCGCCCCCGAGCTGGAGGATCCGGGAGCTCCCCCGGCGATCCTGGACGACGAGCAAGGTGAAGAGCAGGGTGAAGAGGGCGAGCTCACCGAGCATCTTCCGGCGGCCGGTCAGGAAGATCACGGCGACGAGGAAGGCGGTCCCGACCCCCCCGAGCCAGCGGACGCGCCGCGTGCGCGCCGCCACCGTCCAGGTCGCGAGCAGGCAGGCCCCCGCGGCGAGGTGCCAGGCGGCGATCTCGGGGGTGCGCATGACCCCGTTGAACATCCGGACCGACCCTCCGGCGCCGTGCACGAGGCCACCCCAGATCGGGGTGAAGAGCGGCGACTCCACCCCCGCATACTCCGCGGCGACCGTCACCGCGACGACGAGCGCGCCGGCGAGATAGACGAGCACCCACCGGCGGATATCCGGGAAGCGGAGCGCATACTTCTCCCCCGCGAGGAGGGCGATCGGCGGGCTCAGGTAGGCGAGGAGGCCGATGCCGGCGAGCACCAGGTTCGCGGTGGCGAGGAGCGTGTGGACCGTCTGGAGGACGACGATCACGAGCAGCAGCATGGCCGGGGCGGCGAGCCCCGGGTACCAGCGCGCCAGCCGGCGGAACGGCAGCCGCTGCCCCTCCAGGATGATGCCGAGGACGCAGATGGCGAAGAAGGCCGCGACCGCCACGACCATCGCGACCGGCTTGCCCGGCAGGAGCTTGCGCACGGGGTCCTGGAGGAAGCCGACGGCGAGGGTGAGGAGGAGGCCGAGACGCCAGCGCAGGAGGCAGATCGCGCCCACGGCCACGCCGGCCAGGAGGAGGGCCGCGATCACCGCTGGCCCTCCACCGGGGATGGCAGGAGGCGCGGGCCGCGCAGCGCCAGGGAGAGGGCCCAGAGGAAGCCGAGGCCCTCGGCGAAAAACGTCACCGGGATCCACCAGGGACGCCGGAGGTGGTGCCGGGTCTTCACCGACATCCCGAACCTCCGGAGGATTCCTCGCCAGCTCGCGGCGTGACGCCACCGGCGCAGGTGGTAGTAGTACTCGCCGACCGCATGCCCCGGGTGGAGAGAGCGCAGGTGCGAGCCCCACGCCCGCGTTCCGCCGCGCGCCGCCTGCAGGTGGTGGATCGAGGCCGCGGGCTCGAACCAGATCCGGCCGCCGCGCCGGCGGATCCGGTCGCAGAACTCCCGCTCGTACCGGTAGGCGACCGCCACGAACCGCTCGTCGAAGCCACCGGCGGCGAGCGCCGCCGCCCGGCGCACGGAGAAGTTGCAGCCGATCACCTCGACGACCTCCTGCGCAACTGAAGAGCGGAAACGAAACTCCCGGCCCACGAGCGGCTCCGGTGCCTCCCCGGGCTGGAAGACCTGGCCGGCGACGATCTCGACCCGGGCGTCGAGGTGGTTCGCGTGGTGCGCGGCGAGATGCGCGGCCACGAGATCCGCCTTCGGGACGACGTCGTCGTCGAGGTAGAGCACGTACTCCCCGCGGGCGGCCAGCAGGCCGGCGTTCATCGCCCCGGTGATCGAGGGGCGCGGCCGGCGCAGCCAGCGGATGCGGGCCGCCGCGTCGCGGGCGGCGAGCTCCCGCTCCACCGCCGCTTCGTGCCGCTCGGTCTGATCGACGACGACGATCTCGCCGGGAGCCGGGGCGAGCGCCTCGACCCGGTCGAGGGTGGCGAGCAGCACCTCCTCGCGTCCGTAGGTCGGGATCACCACCGAGAGCGATGGCTCTTCGCGCGCGGGCCGCGCCGGCATCTCCCCGTTCATCCTCGCTCCCCCGCCCGCGCGCGCAGAGCGAGCAGCTCGCTGGCTTCGCGCGAGGAGAATCCCTCCGGTTCGCGCGCCGGCCGCGGCACCAGCACGGCCTGCGCCCAGCGCACCCAGGCCCGGGGGTCGAACGGCCGCGCGCGCGCCGCGGCGCGCAGGTAGCCGCGCGCCCGCGCGTCGCCCCGGTCGCGCAGCACGGCTCCGAGATGGTAGCAGCCGAGGGCGGGCGCGCGGCGGCGCCGGGCGGCGCGCTCGCGCGCGAAGCGGGCGGAGAGCGCGGCGGCGGCCTGCACCGCCACCGCGTCGCTCTCCCCCGCCGAGCGGCTCCGTGCCGCTTCCCGGGCGAGACGCCCGAAACGGACCTGGAGATCGTGGGCGGCGAAGGTGAGCGACTCGGGCAGGAGCTGGCGGAGGTAGAGCGGGGCGCCCACCATGAGGAACTGCCCGGTCTCCGCGAGGCGGTACCAGAGGTCCCAGTCCTGCCCGAGCGCGAACTCCCGGCGGTAGCCGCCCGCCGCCTCGTAGCTCGCGCGCCGGAAGAGCACCGAGCCGTGGCTCGCCGGGCCGATCTGCGGGGCGCCCGGCAGCGGGAGCGGGAACGGGAGCGGGCGATCCGGCTCCGCCCGGCCGGTCACCCGGTAGAGCGGCTCGCCCGCCGGCCCGGTGCAGAGCGTCCAGCAGGAGACGAAAACGACGCCGGGATGGGCGTCGAGCGCCGCCTTCTGCCGTGCGAGGCGGTCGGGGTGGGAGAGGTCGCCGCAGTCGTGGCGGGCGACGAGCGGCGCGCGAGCCGCGGCGCAGCCGTGCGCGAGGGCGGCGGTGAGGCCGCTGGGCTCCTGCCGGAGGACGCGGAGGCGCGGCTCGGCGGCGGCCGTGCGGGCGAGCAGCTCGGGCGTGCCGTCGCGCGAGCCGTCGTCCACCACCACGACCTCGAGCGCGACCTCCCGCTGCGCGAAGAGGCTCGCGAGCGTCGCCCCGACCTCGCGCTCGCCATCGCGCACGCCCATCACCACGGAGATCTCTGGCTGCTCCGAACCGCTCATCGTGCCTTGCCGCTCCGCGAGGGCTTCTTCGTGTTTTCGCGCACCCGCCACGCCCAGGTGCGGAGCTCGTTCTCGATCCGGACGAACCACGGTGCGGGTGCCGTGCGGCGAAGCTCTGGTTCGAGTTTCTCTCGTACTCTCGCCGGCACCTGGTCCCACCTTTCGGGAGCACGAAGCCAGCCCCTCCCGATCGCATCGAGACGCCACCAGTTCCAGCGCAGACGCCGGTTCCGCAACGCGAGCGTCCGTCTGCGTGCCAGTGACGAGAGCGCCACGAGGCTCCACTCCAGCGACTTCCAGCCCTCTCTTTCGGCTCCCCGGCTGACCGAGCGGTCGTGGCGACGGTAGCGCACGCCGGGTCGGCCCGAGTTGCAGACGGGACGTGCCAGCTCCAACAGTCGAAGTATGAGGTCGGTATCGGCTGCACAACTCCACACCGGATTCCAGCCGCCGAGAGCCAGAAATTCCCTGCGTGGCAGGAGGAAGGCACCGGAGTGCCAGAGCTGCGCATCGTCGAAGCTCATCCGGTACCACTCCTCGCCCCCGAGGACGAGGCGCTCGGCGGGATCGAGACCCGCGTCGGTGAAGGCTCGCTCGCCATACCACGGTCCGCAAGGACGTAATGCCTCATCGCACTCGATCGCTCTCCCGAAAGCCACGAGGAGATCGGCTTCTCGCTCGAACTCGTCCAGCAACGACGAGATGAACTCCGGCTCCCAGACGTCGTCGCCGTCGAGCTTGGCGACGAGCTCGCCCCGCGCCTCGCCGAGGGCCCGGTTCCAGTTCTCCCCCATGCCGAGGTTCGTCTCGCTGCGGGCGAGGCGGAAGCGGGGGTCGCGGGCGGCCCAGGCGGCGGCGATCGCGGGGGTGTCGTCGGTGCTGCCGTCGTCGGCGACGATCGCCTCGAAGTCCCCGAACGACTGCGCCGCCACGGAGCGGAGGGCTTCGTCGAGGAAACGGCCGTCGTTCCAGCACGGAACGAGCACGGAGACGCGAGGGGCGCTCACGCCACTTCCCACCGTGGTAGCTCCACGTTCCAGGCGCGGAGGACCTCGCGGGCGAGGTGGCGTGAGGAGGCGCCGGCCGAGCGCGGCGCGGCGAGGAGCGGGTTCGGCACCTGGAAGCCCGTCTTCGGGCGGGTGAAGAGGGCCGCCGGCAGCTCCGGCGCGGCGGCGCGGGCGAAGGCGGCCTTGCCCTGGCGGCGCGCCGGCTCGAAGCCGTGGGCCGCGAGGGCCTGCCAGAGCGGCACGTCCACGAACGGCACCCGCAGCTCGACCGAGCTTGCCATCGCCGCCCAGTCCGAATCGCGCAGGAGCTGGTGGCGCAGGTAGAGCGACGTCTCGAGCGCCTGCACCGCCGTCCAGTCGTCCGCCGCGCGGCCGCCGTCCGGACGCGGCGCGGCGAGGCGGGCGGCGGCGAACGCCGCGGGTTCGATCTCCTCGAGCGCGTCCCGGGCGGCCGCGGCGCCGAGGAGCGCGGGGAGCTCTGCCGGGAGGAAGAGGCCGCGGCGGAGGAAGTAGGCGCCCGGAACGGTGGTGCCGTGGGCGAGGAGGCCGGCGAGCTTCGGCTGCCCGGGGCGGAGGCGCTTCGCGAGCGCCGGCCAGACCGTGGCGAGGCCCGGGAGGCGGGCGAGCCGCGCCGCGCGGCGCGCCCAGCGCGGGACGTCGGCAAACGATGGGTAGCTGCCCAGGAGCTCGTCGCCGCCGAGACCGGAGAGGGCGACCTTGATCCCTTCCTCGGAGGCGAGGCGCGCGACGAGGAAGGTGTTGAAACCGTCGATCGAGGGCTGGTCCATCGCCGCCAGCGCTTCCTCCCAGTGCGCGGCCACCACCTCCCGGCCGAGGCGGCGCTCGACGTGGCGGAGACCGAGACCGCGCGCTACCGTGCGCGCCAGCGGCGCCTCGTCGCGTGCCTGCCCCTCCCACCCCTCGAAGGTGACGGTGAAGGCGACCGGCGGCGCGGGCAGCGCCCGGCAGGCGAGAGCGGCCACGAGGCCGGAGTCGATCCCGGAGGAGAGGAAGAGCGCGACGGGGACGTCGGCGACGAGGTGGGCTGAGACGCTCTCGGCGAGTGCCGCGGCCGGCTCCGGGTGCATGGCGGGAACCGTCACGGGGTACCGCTCGGGCGCTCCCACCCGGCCGTCCCTGACGCGCACGACGCAGCCGGCCGGCACGGCGCGCACCCCGGCGAGGATCGTCCACGGTTCGGGGACGCTCCCCCAGAGCAGGAAGGCGGCGAGCGCCGTGGTGTCGGGTTCATCGGCGACGGCACCCCCGGCAGCGAGCGCCTTCACCTGCGAGGCGAAGCGCAGCGTGCCGGGTTGCGAGGCGTAGTAGAGCGGCTTGATGCCGAACGGATCCCGCGCGAGGAGCAGGCTCTTTTCTGCGTCGTCCCAGAGGGCGAAGGCGTACATGCCGCGCAGCCGGCCGATCCCGGCGAGGCCTTCGCGGGCGACGAGATGCAGAAGAACCTCCGCGTCGCTTGCGCTGCGGAAGTCGACGCCGGCGCCCGCGAGCTCCTGACGCAGCTCGCGGAAGTTGTAGATCTCCCCGTTGTAAACGAGGGTGTAGCGACCGCAGGGCGTGGTCATCGGCTGCGCGCCGGCAGGCGAGAGGTCGAGGACCGCCAGGCGCCGGTGGCCGAGGGCCACCTCGCCGCCGGGCGAGCGCCACTCCCCCTCTCCGTCCGGTCCGCGCGCGGCCATCGCCGCCCGGGTGCGGCGCAGCTCCTCCCCGTCGAGGGGCGGCGCGTCGGGAGCGAGACGGAGGAGGCCGTGGATGCCGCACATGGTCAGGCGAGGAGCGCGTCGAGGTGCGGCCAGAGGCGGGCGGCGAAAGCCTCGGCGGTGAACTCGGCGAGGTAGCGCGCGCGGCCGGCCTCGCCGAGGCGAGCCGCCTCATCGGGGTTCGCGAGGAGGCGGGCGAGCGCACTCGCGAGGGTCGCGGGCTCGGCGTCGGAAGCGTGGAGGCCGGTCTCGCCATGCACGACGATCTCCGCGGGGGCGGTGCCGGCGAGCGCCACGCATGGCTTGCCGGCGCGCATCGCCTCGACGAAGACGAGGCCGAAGCCCTCGACACGGCTCGGCAGCGCGAAGACGGCGGCGCGCTCGTAGAGGGCGGCGAGGGTCGCATCCGAGATCTGGCCGGTGAAGAGGACGGCGCCGGCGACCCCGAGATCGCGCGCGAGCGCGGCGAGGCGCGGCTGGTCGCTGCCGCCGCCGGCGACGACGAGACGCGCGTCCGGGGCGAGCGCTCGGAGCGCGGGCAGCGCGGCGAGCAGCTCGTCGTACCCCTTGCGGTCGCTACCGAGGCGGCCGACGGTCAGGACGAAACCGGCACCGGCGTGCGCGAGGAGAGCCGAGTCGGCCTCGCCAGCGTCCGCGGCCGGTTCGAGCGCAAGGTGAACGGGAAGAGGTTTCACCCTTTCCGGCAGGTAGGGCGCCGCCTGTCGCGCCGTGGTCTCGGAGTTGGTCAGAACCCGGACGGCACCGGCGAGCGCCCGGCGTCGCTGGGAGTCGAGCGGCTTCCACACCTCAATGCCGTGAATGAATACGACGTAGGGAGCGCGAAAGAGGCTGGGCAGGAGCGTCTGGATCCGGCTCGGACCGAGGTGGTCGAAGAAGAGGAGGCGCGGGCGGCGGCGGGCGAGCTGGCGCGCGGCGACCGCGCGGGCGAGGGCGAGGCGATCACCGTGGAAGCCGGTGCGGGCGATGCCGGCGAGGCGGGGGTCGGCCCGTCCGAGGTCGAGCACCTCGAACGGCAGGGCCTTCTCTGCGGCGTAGGCGGCAAGCGTGCGCGCGACGAGGCGGCCGAGGTGGGCCGTGCCACCCACGTCACCGAGGCCGATGGCGACCTGGACGATCCCTCCGCTCATGCCGCCCTCCGGCATATCCTCCCCCCATGCGCGCCGCGCCGTTCCGTTTCGCGCCGCCGGCGGTCGAGCTCTCGCCGGAGCTCGGCTGGGCGCTCCGCCGGGCGTTCGGGCCGGTGGAGGTGGAGGTGGCGGCCGGGGATCCGGAGATGGCCGTGGAGCGGGCCCGGCAGCTCGATCTCGCGGCGCGGATCGGGGCGCGGGTGCCGCAGGAGCGGCTCGCGGCGGAGTGCGGCGAGGCGGGCGCGGTGCGGCTGCGCGCGGCGCGCGCGCAGGCGGCGGCGGCGGGGCTGCAGGTGCTCGCGGCCGCCGGCGAGGTGGCCGCGGTGGCGGCGGGCGCCGGGATCCCGGTGGCGTGGCTGAAGTTCGCGGGGCTCGCGGGGCTCGGGCTGCCGGTGCTCGGGAGCCGGAGGGTGGGAGATCTCGACTTGCTCGTTGAGCCGGCGGCGGCCGCACCGCTCGCGGCGGCGCTCCGGGCCGCGGGGTTCCGCGAGGGCTCCGGGGTGGCCTCGGCGCACCACCTCGCGCCGCTCTTCGCCCCCGCCGGCCCGGCCGTCGAGATCCACACCCGGCTGCCGGGGGTGCGGCTCGCGGCGGGCCGCTCGGCGACGCTCGCCGATCTCGAGGCGGCCGGCCTGCTCGAGGAGTCGCGCGAGCCGCTCGCGCCGGGGCTGGTGCCGGCGGCGCGGGCGCTGCGGGCGCACCTGCTCGTCCACGCGCTCGCGCAGCACGGGCTCGCGCCGGCGGCCTACCCGGGGCTGCGCCTCTTCGGCGACCTGCTCGCGCTGGGGGCACCGGGCGAGCCGCTGCCGATCGACCTCTCGCCGCGCGAGGTGGCGGCGGCCGAGGAGCTGGCGGCGGCGCTCGGGCGCGGGGAGATCCCGGCCGCGGGCGACGCCCGGCGGCTGCTCGACCACCTGCTCGCCGGCGCGTTCGACGCGCGCTACCGCGAGGGGCTCAAGCTCACCTTCTGGCGGGGCAAGCCGAGCGATCTGCCGCCGTGGCGGCGGCGCCTCGCCTGGCTGCGGCGGGCGCTCTGCCCGAGCGCGGCCGAGCTCGCGGCGATCTACGGGGAGCCGAAGGGGCGTGGACATCTGCTGCTGCTCAGGCTCTGGCGGCCTCTCGATCTCGCCGGCCGGACGGTGCGGGCGCTCGTGAGCCGCTGGCGCTCCTCCTGACCGGGCCGGGGTCGCGGCGCCGGTCCCGTGACACGACAGCGCCGGGGCGCGTTGCCGCGAACCCCGGCGCGAAAGACGAGACGGCTGCGATCGCGGAGCGTCGTCAGCCGTGGCGTCACCGTGGACGCGACGGCGAGGTCTCCTTCGGCTCGTCGTCGTCGAGGACCTCGATGACCCCCACCGTCGTGAGGATGGCGGCCGGGATGATCACCCCGGGCTTGCGCCACCAGGCCACCACACAGGCGCGGCAGGCCTCGTCGGCGCGCAGGATGCCGGCCGGGTCGATCCGGGTCACGAGGCCGTCGCACTCCCAGTGGAACGGCTGCTCGCCCGCCTGCCACTCCCGCGTCTCGCCCACCGTGAGGTTGCTCGCGTAGCCGTCCTGCTGCGGGGTGAGGGTGACCGGGCACTCCTTCTCCTTCTTCACCTCGACGATGTAGAGCTCGCTGCGGCCGAGCTGCCGGCCGTGCGGGTCGTAGGCGCCGACCCAGATCTCGGCGGGCTCGTTCTGGAGCTGCTCGAGCCACCGCTGGAACGCCGGATCGTCCTTGGCGTTCATCCAGGTGCGCTTCTCGAGCTTGCCGAGGCTCGCCCGCTCGCGGACGACCTTGCTGTCGAGGTCGGGGTTCGGGTCGCGGTTGTCGAGCGTCTCCTTGGCGCGCCACCACTTCGCCCAGGCGTGCTCGCTCTCGCCGCGCAGCTCCTTCTTCACGAGGCGGCGATCTTCCGGATCGGGGAGGACGGCCCAGTAGCCGCCGTCACCCGAGGGGCGGGCGACGACGTAGTAGAAGTCCTCCACCTCGTGGCTCAGGCGCCGGAAGAAGACCCGCACCTCGGCGCCGGCCGCGTCGGGCTCGAGCGTCACGTGGACCGGCGCGTTCCCCTCGAGCGGCAGGCAGGCGATCGGCGCCACCCGGACCTGCGTCTCCTGGGCGAATGCGGCGGCAGCCACGGCGATCAGAATGCCAGCGACGGCGATGGTCTTGACTTTCATCTCTTGGGATCCCTCCAGCCGATTCCGGTAACTCGATTTACAGAATGAGACTCTGTCACTCTACTGTGCGTCGCCGGGAGGGTCAATCCCCGGCCTCGGGAGCGAGGATCCGGCGCCGGTACGTATCGACGAACGGGCTCGGCGCGAGACGCGGCAGCGCGCCGGCGAGCGCCCGCTTCGCGCCCTCGAGATCACCGCTCTCGAAGCGGGCGACGGCGAGGTAGAAGGAGAGCTCGGGCCGCACCGCCGGGTCGAGCCCGGCGCGGCCGAGGTAGGTGGCCGCCTCGCGCCAGCGCGACATCCGGTAGGCGATCTCCCCGGCGACGCGCTGCGCCTCGGCGAGGCCGGGCCGGCGGTCGGCGAGGGCGCTCGCCTCGGCGAACGCCGCGTCGAGCTCACCCGCCCGGCGGGCGCCGGCGAGCTGTTTCGTCAGGGCATCGAGGCGGGCGCGCTCCGCGGCGGTCGGCTCGCTGCCGGCCGGTTCGACGGCCGGGGGCGCCGGCGGCGGGGGCGGGGCCACGGCCGGCGCCTCGGTGGAAGGTGCGGATGGCGGCGCGGTCTCTTCCGGCAGGAGGTCCGCATCCCCGGCCGGCGCCGGGATTTCGGCCGGTGGCGCGGCCTTCCGGGCCCGGCGCTGGGCGCGGTCGAGGTCGCGGCGCAGCCGGCGGAGGCTCGCGTCGTCGCGCTTCGCCGGCGGCAGGCTCGCGAGGTGCGCGGCGGCCGCGTCGAGCTCACCGGCGGCAAGGAGACAGGCGAGACGGGGGCGGGCGAAGCGGAGTACGCTCGTCTGCTCGCCGCAGGCGGCGAGGGCGGGGAGTGCCTCCGGGCAGCGGCCGAGCGCGGCCAGGGCCTCGCCGCGCAGGCAGGCGGTGCGCCCCTCTCCCGGCAGCCCGTCGAGCCGGGCGAGCGCCTCGGCGGCGCGCCCGTGGTCGAGCTCGATCGCGGCGAGCTCGCGCCGCCAGCGGGGCTCGGCGGGTTCGGCGGCGGCGAGCCGTTCGAGCTCGCGCGCCCGCTCCCGCTCGGGCAGGGTGGCGAGCCGAGCCACCCGCCGCTGGGCGAGCAGAGCGGCGAACGCCGGCGCCCGGGTGAGCGTCTCGGCCGGCAGGAGCTCGGCGAGCCGCTCCTCGATCGCCGCGCGGGTCGCCGCCGGCAGCTCCGCCCGGCTGAACCCCTCGAACCGCTCCTCCACCTCGACGAGGCGGGTGGCGGTGGCGAGGGCCTCGTCGCCGCTGCCGGCGCCGTGCTGGGCGAGCAGGAGCTGCCCGAGGCAGCCGGCGAGCAGCGGCGGCTCGTCGAGCAGGCCGAAGCAGGCGAGCCGCAGGTCGCGGGCGGCGGCGCGGACCTCGCCGCGCGCGAGCGCCCGCTCCCCTTCCCGCAGCAGGTCGAGATGGAAGGGATCGGCCGCCACCGCCGGCATCGGGGTGGCCGTCGCGGCGAGGAGAGCGAGGAGAAGCGGAAGGATCGTTCGTTTCATGCCGTCTCTCCGGCGTCGAACGCCTGCGGGGCGCCGGCAAGGAGCGCCGCCGGGGCCGTCTCGAAGAGCTCCGTCGCCCGGGCCTCACCCCACTGGCGGGCCACTTCGGCGCGGGCGCGCGCAAGCCCCGGCGGGCGCCAGTCGACCCCGTGGGCGTCGCTCGCGACGAGCGCGACGAGGCCCTCGTCCACGAGCGCGCGGGCGTGCTCCCGCGCCCCCCGGCCCGCCTCGCCGAGCAGCGAGGCCGCCGTGATCTGGAGCCGGGCCCCGGCCGCCACGAGGTGCGCGACGAGCTCGGGATCGCCGGCGAGGAAGGGGATGTGCTCGGGGTGCGCGATGACCGGGATCCAGCCGGCGAGGCGGAGCTCGTGGACGAGCGCGACCGGGTCGGGGCCGAGGCCCCACGGGTCGAGCTCGAGGAGGAGCGCCGGCGAGTCGCCGAGCGGGAGCACCCGCCCGGGCGCGGCGAGGTCGGCGAGGAGGTCGGAGTCGACGCGGATCTCGGCACCCGGCAGCAGCCGCGGTGACGGGCCGACCGCCGCCTGGAGCGCCGCGGTCGCCTCCCGGATCCGTCCGGAGGTGACCTCCGGCCACTCGTCGCGCCGCAGGTGCGGGGTGACGACCACGGTGTCGCAGCCGCCGGCCGCCGCGAGGCGGCACATCGCGACCGCGGTGGCGAGGTCGGCGGGGCCGTCGTCGAGTCCGGGCAGGTAGTGGCCGTGGAGGTCGATCACCGCGCCGCGACCTCGCCGCCGCTCCGCTCCTCGCCGTAACCGGCGTAGGTCTGATAGGCGGCGTACCCCTTCCGGTAGGGGCCGCCGCCGACGCGGAACCGGTTGAATACCGCGCCGAGCACCTTCACCTCGGCCACCTGCAGGCGATCGCGGCACGCCTTCGCCTCCTGCCGCTGGACGCGGCCAGCGCAGGCGGTGAGGACGACGCCGTCGGCGATCGAACCGAGGATCGTGGCGTCGGTCACCGCGAGCGTCGGCGCGGAGTCGATGACCACGTAGTCGAAGCGAAGGCGCAGTTGCCGCACGAGGTCGCGCATCCGCTCCGAGGAGAGGAGCTCGGAAGGGTTCGGCGGCGAGGGGCCCGCGGGGATGGCGTAGAGGTTGGGGATGTCGGTGCGCAGCACGATCTGCTCCGGCGGAACCTGGCCGGTGAGGTAGCTGACGAGGCCGGCGCGGTTCGACATCCCGAACAGCTCGTGGAGGCGCGACTTGCGCAGGTCGCCGTCGATCAGGAGGACGTTCTTGCCGAGCTGGGCGAGCACGATCGCGAGGTTGCTCGCGGTGGAGGTCTTCCCCTCGCCCGGGATCGAGGAGGTGATCACGATCACCTTCAGCTCGGAGGCCGTGGAGAGCAGCAGCGCGGTGCGCAGCGCCCGGTACGCCTCGGCCACCGGCATCCGCGGCCGCAGGTGCGGGAGCAGCTCGATCTGCGTCGGCTCGCCGTTGCCGCCGCCCTTGCCCGGCTTCCGGGCGCGCGCCTTCGCCGGTTTCTCGCCGTATCCGTACCCGTACCCGTAGCCGTAGCCGTACCGGCCGCGCAGGCCGTACCCCTTGCCGCCCGCGCCGACGTCGGGGATCACCGCCAGCACCGGGACGCCGAAGAGGCGCTCGACCTCCTCGCTGCTCTTGAGCGTGCGATCCATGTAGTGGAGCAGGAGCACGAGGCCGAAGCCGAGCACGAGCCCGGCGCCGCCCGCGAAGGTGACGTTGCGCCGCAGCGAGGGGCGGAACGGTCCGCCGGGGACGAGCGCGCGGTCGACGATCCGGACGTTCGACTCCCGGGTCGCCTGCAGACGCGAGGAGACGTCGGTCTCCGACTGCTTGCGCAGCATCTCGTCGAGCAGCTGCCGGCGGGTGTCGATCTCGAGGCGGAGGTTGTTGTACTCGATCGAGGCGGAGTTGACCTCGCGGTTCTCGACCTTCAGCGAGTTGATCTCGGCGGCGAGCGCCGCCTCGCGCCGCTGCGCCCCCTGATACTCCGCCCGGGCCGCCTCGCGCGCCTTGGCGAGCGCCTCGCGCGCCGCCGGAATCAGGTTGCCGCGCGCCTGGTCGATCCGCCCCTTGAGCTCGACCATCGCCGGCCACTCGGGCTTGAAGGTGGCGAGCCGGCTCGCGTACTCGCGCTCCATCTCGACGACCTCGCCGCGGAGCTGGGCGACGACCGGGTCGGGGAGGATCTCGGCGGCGATCTGCGGGGTGGCGACCTCGAGCTCCTTGAGCGCCGCGCCCTTGCCGATCCGCTCGGAGACGGCGCGGGTGTAGTCGGCGTTGAGCGCCTGGAGGCGGGAGAGGACGACGTTGCCGCCGGTGTCGAGGGTGACGATGTCGGCGCGCTTGCTGTAGGCGAGCGCCTGGTTCTCCTTGTCCTGGATCTCCTGCTTGAGCGTCTCGATCTGGGCGCCGAGGAAGACCGAGGTCTTGCCGGCGAGGTTCGAGCGGCTCTCGATCCCCCAGTCGATGTAGGTCTCGGCGACGCCGTTGGCGATCCGGGCGGCGAGGGCGGGGTCGGTCGAGCGGTACGAGATGTCCACCATCTGCGTCTGGCCGACCGGCTTGACCTCGAGGCCGCCGAGCAGCCGCCCGGCCAGCCGGGCGAGCGCGCTCTGGTCGGCCGCCGCCGAGCCGCCCTCGTCGCTCCCGGCGAGCGACGCCCGCGCCGGGTTGAAGGCCGGGTCCTGGTCGAGCCGCAGGTTCTGCACGGTCCGTTCGGCGAGCCCCCGGCTCTGCAGGAGGCGGTACTGGGTGGGGTAGAACTCCATCGAGTAGTAGTTCTCCCACGCCGCCTCGACCGCCGACTGCACCGGGATCGAGAGCCGCCGCTCGATGAGGATCGTGGTCGTCGCCCGGTACTCCTTCGGGGTCACGAGGTAGGCGAGCACGCCGCCGGCGATCGCCAGCAGCGTGGTGAGCGCGATCAGCCGCCAGCGCGCGGTGAAGACCTTCACCCAGTCGGCGAGGTGGAATTCCGGCTCGGGATCGAGCAGCTCGTGGGGTGGCTCGAGCAGCTCCCGGGGAAGGCTCTGGGGCTTCAGAAGAACGCCTCCTTGACGACGATGACGTCGCCGTCCTGCAGCTCGGGGTCGGGATCCCGGCCGGCGAGGACGCGCTTGAAGTTCGCCCGGATCTCCGAGGTGCGGCCGTCGGGCTCTTTCCGTTTGATGAGGATCTCGCTCGCGGCGCGGTCGGTGAGGCCGCCGGCGCGCGCCACCGCCACCAGGAGCGAGGCGCGATCGACCGACCGCAGGCTCACGGCGCCCTTCGTGGCGACCTCGCCGAGGAAGTAGACGGTGAGGCTGGCGGCGGCGGGGACGTTGATCAGGTCGCCCGCGAAGATCGGGATGTTCACCTTCGGGTCGGCCTTGACGAGCAGCTCGTCGACGCGGATCGTGACCTGGTCGGAGAGGCCGTTCTCGGCACGGCGGACCACGTGCACCACCCCGCCGTGCTCGCCCGCGAGCCCGCCGGCGGCGGTGAGCGCTTCGAGCAGCGTCCAGCGGCCGGAGAAGGCAAGGTTGCCGGGGTTGCGCACCGCGCCGATGACGACGATCGGGCGGGAGCGGAACTCGCGCACCTCGACCTCGACGGTCGCCTGCTGGAAGTACTTTTCCTCGAGGAGCGCGCGGAGGCGGGCGGCGAACTCCCGGGCGGTCAGCCCCGCGGCCGAGACCGCGCCGACCCGCGGCAGGTCGATCGTGCCGTCATCGCTCACCCGCCGCTCGACGTCGAGCTCGGAGGCCTCGAGCACCTTCACCGCGAGCACGTCCTTCGGCCCGATCCGGTAGCCGGAGACGACCTCCTGCCCGGCCGCCGGCATCGCCGCAACCGCCAGAGACAGAACGATCCCGAGGAGGCTCCACCTCCACAACCGGCTCATTTGCCCGATTATATGCGCCCCCCCCGCAAATCGCCTGGCACCTTCGAAAAGCGGCTGGCACCTTGCAAAGCACCTGGCACCTTCGGGCGCTCACCCTGCAACTCGCCCCCACAAACCGCCTGGCCGCGGGAAAGCGGCTGGCACCTTCTGCAAATCGCCTGGCACCTTGGGGAGGGAGCCCTCGAAAATCGCCTGGCACCTTACCGGGCACGCAAATCGGCTGGCACCTTGGAGGGGCCTCGACCTCCTGCAAATCGCCTGGCACCTGGCCGGGCGGTGGCGACCGGGAGGGGCCTCGCTAGTACCAGGGGCCCCGGGAGCCGGTACCGAAAGCGATACCGATGACGATCTGGCGGGTGCGCCGGCTGGCGCCGGAGAGGTTCGAGTCGTACTCGACGAGCCGGTAGCCGGTCTGGAAACGGAGGCTCCGGCGCAGCGGCAGCTCGGCGGTCGCCCCCCAGGCGGTGAGGTCGTCGCGCCGATGGGTGGCCTCGCCCGTGGCCCGGCGGTACTCCAGCTCGCCGGTCTCGTAGAAGGCGGTGACGGTCGCCCGGTGGCCGAAGGGGAAGCCGAGGGAGATGCCGCGGCGCTCGTCGAGGGCGTAGGAGCTCGTGACGTCGAGCGTGTAGGCGAGCTCCCGCTGCGCGTAGATGACGGGGGAGAAGCCCCGCCGGCCGCCGAGACCCGCCTGCACGCGGTAGGTGGTGCCCTCGAAGCTCCCGAAGGTCGAGCCGGCCCGGCTCTCCATCTCCCGGCGCGCGAAAGAGCCGTGGAGGGAGAACCGCGCCGCCTGCCAGGCCATGCTGGCGATCACCGCGGTGCCGTCGTTCGACCGGTCGCGCTGTGCGACGAAGTCGGTGGTGCTCTCCTCGTAGCCGAAGGTCACCACGAGCCCGCTCCGGAGGCGGTAGCCGGCCGCGGCGCTCAGGCGCTGTTCGTCGCGATCGAGCTGGGTGAAGGGGACCGTCCCCTGCTTTTCGGGATCGAGGAGGCGGAAACGGCTCTCTCCCCCGCCGAAGCGGAGGAAGAGGCCGCGGCCGAGCTGGAGGTCGAGCTCGCCGCGGGCCTCGTCGACCCGGTGCGGCGCGTAGCGCAACGACTCCGCGGTGAGGAGGTTCTGGGTCTCGGCGCGGGTGGCGGTGATCTCCATTCCCAGCCGCCCGGCCTCGCCGAAGAGACCGGCACCGAACTGGCCGAGCGATCTGCGGCGCTCGTCGTGATCGGCCCAGTAGAGGTAGTCGAGCTTGCCGTGGGCGGCGAGGATCAGGCGGCTGCCGGCGCGCAGATAGGTGCGCAGCCCCGCGCCGGCCGTGGCCGTGAAGTCGCCCTCGAGCTTCGTGGAGCCGTCGGGCTGGACCCTGTCCTCGTAGAGATAGCCGCCGTCGGAGAGGGTGATCCATGGATCGAGGCGGAACCGCCCGCTCCCCCAGCGCGCCTCGCGCATCGCCTGCTCGACCCGTTCCTTGCGATCGGAGGGCAACTCGGCCAGACTGCCGGGCACCGTGTACTGGGCGACGAGCAGGGCCGGCGCCATGAGGAACCCGAGCGTCAGGGCGGGGACGAGGAATCGTGGAGCGAAGCGCTGCGGCATCGTTGCCTCCCGCGGCCGCCCGGCGGCCGTCGCTGGCGTGGACCGCCGCGGATGATACGACACCGCCTCCCCGACGACCCCGCCGCCGTCCTCGTGGCCGGCGCGCTGGCGCTCCTGCTCGCTCTCGCGCCGCTGCCGTTCGGCGGCGTGACCGAGGGCGCGGCGCTCACCCTCGCGCTCGCGGGCTGCCTCCTCGCCGCGCTGGCGGCGGCTACCGCGCCTTCGCTCGCCCCCCTGCGCACGGTGCGGCTGCCGCTGCTCGCCCTCGCCGGCCTCGGCATCCTCGGGCTGCTCCAGGCGGTCGCCTGGCCCGCGGGAGTGGTGGCGCGGATCTCGCCCGGACACCTCCGCCTGGCGACCGAAGCGGCCGGCCTCGGCGACGGCGAGGCGCCGGCGCGCGTCGCCCTCTCGCTCGATCCCGGAGCGAGCGTGCGGACCGGGCTCTGGCTGCTGGCTCTCGCCGGGCTGATGGTCGCCGCCGCCCTCGCGGGAGATCGCCGCGAGCGGCGGCGTTGGCTCCTCTGGGGGCTGCTCGCCGGCGGGCTCTTCCAGGTGCTCTTCGGGGCGCAGCACTGGTTCGTGCGGGCGACGGAGATCTGGGGGGTCCCCGTGCCGGGCGACGCCGGCCGTCTGCGCGGCACCTACGTCAACTCCGACCACCTGGCGCTCTACCTCGAGCTCGCCCTCGCAGCCTGCTTCGCCTGGGCGTACCGCTCGGTGCGGCGGCTCGATCCGGAGCAGCCGCTCGAGGCGCGGCTCGTGCGCCTGGCCGGGCCGCTCTTTGCCTGGCTGCTCCTCTTCGCCGGGCTCGCCTTCACCGGCTCACGCGCGGGGATCGCAGCGGCGGTGGGGGCGACGGCGCTGCAGGGGGCGCTGCTGCTGCGCCGGGCGCCGGGCCGGCGCTGGCTGCCGCTCGGGGCGCTCGTGCTGCTCGGGCTCGGGCTCGCCTTCGCGGCGGCGATCGGCTTCGAGCAGGCGTTCGGGCGGCTCCTCGGCACTTCCGGCTTCGAGCTGACCTGGAACGCCCGCAGCGAGGCGTACCTCGCGGCGCTCGGTCTCGTGCCGGGCTACCTCTGGCTCGGCACCGGCCTCGGCGCCTTCCGTGACGCCTTCGCCGCGGTGCAGCCGGCGGGGATCGAGCTCCTCTGGCGCCACCTCCACAACGACTGGCTCGAGCTGCTGCTCACAGCCGGGGTCGTGGGGTTCGGGCTCCTGCTCGCGGGGCTCTGCGGGCTCGGCCGGCGTCTGCTCCGGGTGCTGCGCACCGGCCGGCGGGGCGAGGACCGGGGCGCGGCGCTGGCGGCGCTCGGCGCGCTCGCGGCCGCCGGCCTCCACTCGCTCCTCGACTTCGGCCTCACGATGCCGGCCAACGCCACGGCGCTCGTGATCCTCACCGCCGCCGCCGCCGCCGCCCACTGCCACGAACAGCACCCCTGACCCGCCCCCTCCCCCCAAGGTGCCAGGCGGTTTTCCGAGGCCCCTCCGGCCGCCTTCCCCAAGGTGCCAGCCGATTTGCGGGAAGCCCCGGGCACTACCCCTTGCCCCCAAAGGTGCCAGGCGATTTGTTGGCTGGCGGCCACGACCGACTCGCCAAAGCGGCTGGCACCTCGAGAGACAGCCCTGAAAATCGGCTGGCACCTTGGGGGCGGATGGTCCCGTGGCGGCGTCAGCTCGCCCCGTACCAGCCCGACCAGCGGCTGAGGTTGCCAGTCTCGAAGCCGTCCGCGAGGAGCGGGACGGTGAGCTCGTCGGCGCCGACGTCGGGCGGCGTGCCGCGCGGGTCGCCGTCGAAGTCGGTGTCGGCCAGGCCGGCGGGGAGCGGCACGCCGGCTCCGAGGGGTTCCCCGGCCCCGGGAGAGAGGTGGAGGTCGCCGGCCGCCACGTTCTCGAACCAGTTGGTGGGAGCCCACTCCAGGTTGCCCGCCACCGTCGCCTGCGGGTTCCCGTCCCGCGGCCGCAGGTTGTGGGTCACGAGGTTGTTCTGGATGTCCGCCAGGGTGTTGCCGAAGCGCCACTCGATCGCCGAGAACGGCGCCGCGGTGGCGGCCACGCTGTTGTGGACGACTTTCGCGCCGCGGGCCTGCTCGAGGGCGATGCCGGCGTCGAAGCCGTACTCGGAGGCGAAGAGTGCCGGGTCGGCGGCGGCCACGAAGTTGTTGCGGATCACGCCGTCGATGTGTCCGAGGTACCCCACGCCCGGGTACGGGTTGTCCGGATAGACGCGGTCGCCGGAGAAGCTCGCGCCGAGCCCGAAGCCGATGCCGCGGGTGCAGTCGAGGATCACGTTCTCCTCGACGAGCGAGTCGCGGCTGCTGCGCCAGAGGTGCACGGCGTGCTCCGAGAGCCCGTGCTCGCACCAGAAGCCGGAGAAGCGGTTGCGGCGAATGATCCAGCCCCGGGCGCCGTGGGCGTCGAACCCGCCCGTGTAGCAGTCGTTGCGCACCTGGGCGCGGCCGGCGGCGGTCAGCTCGATCACGCTGCACTCGAGGATGCCGTGGTCGACGTAGCCGTTCGTCGAGGCCGCGTGGACCTTGACCGCCTGTTCGCCGGGGTCGACGATCCGCAGGTTGTGGAGGCGGACGCCGGTGATGATCTGGCCGGTCGTCCCGGTGACGTGCACCGGGTGGTCGTAGGCGCGCTTCAGGGTGAGGTCGGCGATCGTCACCCCGGACGCGTGGATCGCGACGAGCTCGTGGGTCTGGTAGGCGCCGTCGAGGACCACGGCGTCCCGATTCCCGGACAGCGACCGGAGCGTGACGTTCGGGGTCGTGAGCTCGAGCCGCGAGAGGTAGTCCCCCTGATTCATCGCGTAGAGGCCGTCGTGGAGGAGGATCGTGGTGCCGGCGGAAGCGGCGGCCACGATGGCGCGAAGCTGGTTCGCCTGCTGCGGATGGACCTCGATCGTCGCTCCCGCGGGCGGCGGCAGCGGCGGGCAGGACGGCTGGGCGAAAGCAGCGCCGGCGAGCGCGAGCACCAGGGGGAGCCAGCCGGCCACGCGCCGCCCCAGCCCGCCCCAGCCCAAGGTGCCAGCCGATTTTCCGCGCCCCAAGGTGCCAGCCGTTTTACCGGAGGGCGTCCTCCCGGAACGAGGTGCCAGGCGATTTGCCAGCCCGGGAGCAAGGTGCCAGCCGATTTGCGAGGGCGAGGAGACGCGGGGCAACGAGGTGCCAGGCGATCGGGGGTCGGCCTGATCTGTCGGGGGCATCCTTCTCTCCTCCGGCCGGAAAGGTAACGACGACCGCGATTGTCTCGCATCTCCCGCGGTCTTTTCGTGCTTGCGGCGAACCGGGTGGCCCGGTCCCGCTGGCTGCCCTGCGCTCCCCCCCGGCTTCCGGGGGTGGTATAGGGTTTGCTCTCCATTTGCCGACGACCGTCTCCTCCGGACATCCCGTGGGAGACCGCCCTCTGGAGCCACCCGATGCGAACCTCCCGCCGTTCTCTTCTTTTCGTCCTCATCCTGCTGGGGGCCTCCTTCGCCTCCGCATTCGCCCAGGAAGCGGTACCGCCGGCCGTCTTCGGCGAGACCGTGGACGTCGAGGTCGTCAACGTGGACGTCTTCGTCACCGACCGGGACGGCCAGCCGGTGCTCGGCCTGACGCGGGACGATTTCGAGATCGTGGCCGACGGCCGGCCGGTGCCGATCGAGTTCTTCTCGGCCCCCTCGGCGGACGCCGTCTACCTCAAGCTGCCCGGGAGCCCGGGCTCCCTCCCCGAGGCCGACGCCGCCCCGCCGCCGCCGCGGCCTACGCTGGTCGTCTACGTGGACAACCTGAACCTCACCGGCGGCCGGCGCAAGGAGGCACTCAACCACCTCGAGAAGCTGATCGAGGACCGGATGCAGACCGGCCATCGCGCGATGGTGGTGGTCTTCGATCGCTCGCTCCGGATTCTCGTGCCGGCGACCGACGACCTGCGGGCGGTACGCGGGGCGTTCGCGGAGATCGCCCGTACCCAGCCGCGCGCCACCCAGCGCCTCGCGCAGGAGCAGCGGTTGAAGGTCGAGCTCGAACAGATCACCCCGGCCGATTTCGTCTCGGGCCTGATGGACCAGATCTCCTGGTTCGCGCAGGAGGAGGCTCAGGACACGCGGATGGCGCTCATCGCGCTCAACGACCTGATGAGCCTGCTGGCCGGAGTCGAGGGCCCCAAGATCGTCTTCCTGGTCAGCGGCGGGATCTCGACCGAGCCGGGCCGTACGCTCTGGGAGGCGTTCGACCGGCGCTACGGGGGCACCTGGGGCAGCCAGGTGGATCAGCGCCGCGCCGGCGATCTCGACGCCAACGAGGTCCAGCGCGAGCTGCAGAGGGTCACCCGGGCGGCGCAGGCCAGCCGGGCGCTGATCTACGCGGTGGACGCCGGGATCCGCGGTCCGGCGATGGACGCCGGCGAGGTCGGCTCGGAGATCGTCAGCGGCTCGACCCCCGGAGAGTTCGGCCAGGTGGAGGCGAGCAGCAACATCGGCAGCCTCGCCGATCGCAGCGGCGGCCGCCGCCTCCTCTCCGGGCCGGACCTGACCTCGACGCTGACCGTCGTGGCGCGCGAGATCGCCTCGGCCTACTCGCTCGGCTTCACCCCGGCGCCGGATCGTGCCGACCGGATGCGGGACCTCACCGTCCGGGTCAAGCGCGAGGGGGTGCGGGTGAGGCACCGGGAAGGGTACTGGCGGCGCTCGCCGGAGCAGCAGCTGGCGGCGACGGCGCTCGCGGCGGCCAGCCTCGACACCGGTGAGAACCCGCTCGGCGCGCGGCTCGAGGTGGAGGTCAACGGCCGTGGGGGCCGCAAGCGCGAGCAACAGGTCAAGGTGCTGGCACGGCTGCCGATCTCGCAGCTCACCCTCGTCCCGGCGGAGGGCCGGCACGCGGGCAAGCTGCTCTTCGAGTTCGCGGTGCGCGACGAAGAGGGGCGCGTGCAGAGCTTCCCGCCGCGCGAGCAGACGTTCTCGATCCCGGAGGCCGACCTCGCCGCGGCCGCCAGCCAGACGATCGCCTACAGCGTCGAGATGCAGCTCGCCCCGGGCAACTACCACCTCGCGGTCGCCGTGCTCGACGCGGTTGGCGGGGTGCGCTCGACGGCGACGATCTCCTTCCAGGTCAAGAAGTAAGCGGCCTTGATCGGCTGGCACCCGGCGCCAGGAGCGCCGAGGTGCCAGCCGACTTGCCGGGCGCCTCCGTGAGGTGCCCAGCGGTCTGTCACGAGGCGAAGGTTCCCCTTCACAAGGTGCCAGCCGAGTTGTCGGGGCGCTCCCTGACAAGGTGCCAGGCGATTTGCTGCCGGCAAGGTGCCAGCCGATTTTCAGAGCGCCTCCGACAAGTGCCAGCCGATCTGTCGCGGCGCCGGGGCGCCGCGGGATTCTCCGCCTGAGCCGGGATGCAATGGACAAGGAAAAGGCCGGCAGGATCGCTCCCACCGGCCTCGGATCGAACCGGCCGCGGGCGCCCTCACCGCGGTGCGGTGCGGGCGTCCGGCCCGTCGGTGCCAATCAGTACATCCCGCCCATGCCGCCGCCGGGCATCGCCGGGGCCTTGGGCTCCTTCTCCTTGATCTCGGAGACCATCGCCTCGGTGGTGAGCATGAGGCCGGCGATGGAGGCGGCGTTGAGCAGCGCGGTCTTGGCGACCTTCGCCGGGTCGATGACGCCGGCCTTGACGAGGTCCTCGAACTCGCCGGTGGCGGCGTTGTAGCCGACGTTCCCCTTCTTGGCGAGGATCTCGCGGACCACGATCGAGCCCTCTTCGCCGGCGTTGATGGCGATCTGGCGCGACGGCTCCTCGAGCGCCCGGCGGACGATCTTCACGCCCACCGCCACGTCACCCTCGGCCTCGACCTTGTCCACCGCCGCGATGGCGCGCAGCAGGGCGACGCCGCCGCCGGCGACGATCCCCTCCTCGACCGCCGCCTTGGTGGCGTGCATGGCGTCCTCGACGCGGGCCTTCTTCTCCTTCATCTCGGTCTCGGTCGCGGCGCCGACCTTGATCACCGCCACGCCGCCGACGAGCTTCGCGAGCCGCTCCTGGAGCTTCTCGCGGTCGTAGTCGGAGGTCGTCTCCTCGATCTGGGCGCGGATCTGCTTGACCCGGCCGGCGATCGCCTCGCGGCGCACCTTGTCGTCGGTGTCGGTGACGAGGGTGGTGTCGTCCTTGGTGATGACGACCTTCTTCGCCTCCCCGAGGTCCTCCCACTTCACGTTCTCGAGCTTGATGCCGAGATCCTCGGAGATCAGCTTGCCGCCGGTGAGGATCGCGATGTCCTCGAGCATCGCCTTGCGGCGATCGCCGAAGCCCGGCGCCTTGACCGCGGAGACGTGCAGGGTGCCGCGGAGCTTGTTGACCACGAGGGTGGCGAGCGCCTCGCCCTCGATGTCCTCGGCGACGATGAGGAACGGCTTGCCCTGGCGGGCAACCTGCTCGAGGATCGGCAGGAGGTCCTTCATCGAGGAGATCTTCTTCTCGTAGAGGAGGATCTTGGCGCCCTCGAGGACCGCCTCCATCCGCTCCGCGTCGGTGACGAAGTACGGCGAGAGATAGCCGCGATCGAACTGCATCCCCTCGACGACTTCGAGGGTGGTGTCGAGGCCCTTGGCCTCCTCGACGGTGATGACGCCGTCCTTGCCGACCTTCTCCATCGCCTCGGCGATGATCCGGCCGATCTCCGCGTCGTTGTTGGCCGAGATCGTGCCGACGTGCGCGATCTCCGAGCCCTCGACCGGCTTCGACAGCTTGTCGATCGCCTCGGCGGCGGCGCGGGCGGCGAGGTCGACGCCCCGCTTGAGATCCATCGGGTTGGCGCCGGCGGTGACGTTCTTCGAGCCCTCGCGGAAGATCGCCTGGGCGAGGACGGTGGCGGTGGTGGTGCCGTCGCCGGCGACGTCGGAGGTCTTCGAGGCGACCTCGCGCACCATCTGCGCACCCATGTTCTCGGTGGGCTCGGCGAGCTCGATCTCCTTGGCGACGGTGACGCCGTCCTTGGTGATCGTGGGCGAGCCGAACTTCTTCTCGAGCACGACGTTGCGGCCCTTCGGGCCGAGGGTCACCTTGACCGCGTCGGCGAGCTTGTTGACGCCACGCAGGATCGCGGCGCGCGCGTCCTCGGCGTACATGATCTGCTTGGCAGGCATTGGCGTTGTTCCTCCAGGTTCCGGGTCAGAAGGTCAGGGGGTCACTTCTTGTCGAGCACGGCGAGGATCTCGTCCTCGCGGACGATGACGAGCTCCTCGTCATCGAGCTTGATCTCGCTGCCCGAGTACTTGCCGATGAGGATCCGGTCACCGACCTTGACGTCCATCGGCGAGCGCTTCCCTTCGTCGTTCACCTTGCCCGGGCCGACGGCGATGACCTCGGCTTCCTGCGGCTTCTCCTTGGCGGTATCGGGGATGATGATGCCGCCGCGGACCTGCTCCTGCGCCTCGATCCGCTTGACGACGACGCGATCGTGCAGGGGACGGATTTTCACGGTTCCTACCTCCTTCACTGGGTTTGGGTTGGTCACTACGACTCCGGCCGCCGCGATGTTAGCACTCATCGGCGCCGAGTGCTAGCAAGCGTATTCTGTGAGTCTCCGGTTGTCAAGTCCCTGAAGCGGAGCATAGGCCTACCGCCGGCCTTCTTGCCGGGGAAGCCTACTAAGTCATTGAAAACAAATGATCAAATGGATGATGACAGGGGCAGCTGGCCGGATTCGAAATCGATGACCATGGGGGAGGTGGTCCACCCCGCCAGGCCGTTTTCGAACCCGATCGCCGAGACCGGGAGAGCCTCGGCCGGAGGCGCCAGGTCCGGAGGGGAACCCGCGAGGCCGGTCCGCCCGAGCCGCCCGGAGAGGAGCCAGCCGCCGCCGAGCGCCACCAGCAACGCCGCGGCCGCGGCGAACCGCCCCCAGCGGCGCGACGGCGCGACCCTCACGGTGCGCGCCGGGAGACTGGCGACGCCGAGCTCCCGCCGGACCTCGGCGAGCGCCTCGGCGGTGGCCCGGGCTTCGGGGTCGACAGCCAGCCAGGCGGCGACCCCCTCGGCCTCGACCGGGGAGAGCTCGCCGTCCACCCAGGCGGCGAGGAGGTCATAGCCTTCGTCGCCGGCCCTCGCCGCCGCGAGCGAGGCGCGCAGCTCACCGGCGAGCCGGCGAGTCGGGGCGAGGGAGGAGGGATCGCCGTTCATCGCTGCCAAGGATGCGAAAACCGGGGGGTTGATACCACCGGCCGGCCGCTTCTCCGTCTCACCAGGACCGCATCCTCCGCTCGAGCCGGGCGCGGGCGCTCTTCCGGAGATTGATCACCTGCCGCCGGGTGAGGTCGAGCCGGCCGGCTATCGTGAGGTCGTCGAGCGGCAGGCGGGGCCAGAGGGAGGCGAGCTCGGCCGCCGGGATCTCGAGTACCGCGGCGATCTCCTCCCCGGTGGCGATCCGCGCTTCGGGGAACATCGCGAGCAGATCGTCACCATGGGCGTCCCGGAGGTTGAGCAGGAGCGCCCGGCGCTGGCCGAGCGGGAGGGCGACGATCTCCTGCCAGAGCCGGGCGAGGTACTCCCGGTCCGCGAGCCGGTCGCCGGCGTCGCGCTCGGGATCGGCGAGCCGGGCACCGGCCTCGTCCCCCTCTTCGAGGCCGATCTCGCCATCCTCGACGCCGAGGAGCGGGGCGAGCAGGCCGACGAGGTCGCTCAGCCGGCAGGGGGCGTCGAGCCGGGAGAGAGCGCCCCGCACGAGCTCGACGAGGGTGGGGGTGCGGCCGTCCGGCGCCTTCTGCAAGGCGGCGGTGAGGGCCGTGAGGTCCGCGGGAGCGCGGGCCGGCCCCGCGGGCCGTTCACTCCGTGGGCGGAGCCGGGCGCTGCCGCAGAGCCAGGTTAGCGCAGCGTCCTGCCAGAGGGCGAGCGCCGGATCGTGGGTGAGGAGGTAGCGGAGCCGATCGTGCAGCCGGGCCCGCTCGGGCGCGAGCCGCCGCAGGTGCGCGCGGCAGGCGTTGAAGCCGGTGGCGGCGACGTAGCCGCCGAAGCTCGCCACCGGCTCGGCCTCGCCCCGGCGCAGCTCGCCGAGCTGGCGGGCAAGGCGCAGCAGCGCGGCGGCGTGGAGATCCTCCAGCTCCTCGGGCGGCCGCTCGGCGCCGCGGAACTGACCGCGGATCACCTTCCAGAGCAGGGGCGACGCCTCGCGGGCGAGCAGCTCACCGAGCAGCTCGCGCGCCCGCTCCTCGTCCTCGACCGTGAGAAAAGGGATCAGCAGCGGATCGCTGAGCTCGGGATGGACCGCCATGTCGCGATTGACCAGCGGCGAGTCTACAGGCTCCCGCCGCTGCAAATCGCATGGCACCTTGTTGGCACATCCCTCCAGGCGCAAATCGCATGGCACCTTCAGGAAGGTGCCAGCCGTTTTCATGGAGGTACCATGGAGGTGCCAGGCGATTTGTCCTGGCATCGGCAGGTTCAGCGTCCGTTTCTCGTCTTCGGAGGCATGGGCAGACGACTTCGCTACACCCCGCCCGGGGGAGCCCTCTTCGAGGTCACCTGCGGTACCTTCCAGCGCCGGCTCCTCCTCCGTCCCTCTCCGCAGCTGCGCGAGATCACGCTCGGCGTGCTCGCCCGCGCCCAGGAACAGTCCGGCATCGCGATCCACGCCTTCGTCTTCCTCTCCAACCACTACCACCTTCTGGTCACGACCACCGATGCCGCCCAGCTCGCCCAGTTCGTCGGCTACCTCAACTCGAACCTGGCGCGCGAAGTCGCCCGCCTCCACGGCTGGGAAGGAAAGGTCTGGGCCCGGCGCTATGAGGCGATCCTCGTCAGCGACGAAGACTCGGCCCAGGTCGAGCGCCTCCTCTATCTCGTCCGGCAGGGCTGCAAGGAGGGGCTGGTGGACGATCCCCTGGAGTGGCCCGGCGCCACCAGCTGGCAGGCGATGCTCAGCGGTGACCCACCGACCGGAATCTGGTTCGATCGCACATCGGAGTGTCACCACCGGCGGAATGGAGCGCCGTCCTCGGAGCACGATTTCGCCATCCCGCAGGCCGTGACGCTAACTCCCTTGCCCGTCTGGGCGGATCTCTCCGCAGCCGAACGACGAGCACGCTTGGAAGACCTCCTCGATCTCGCTCGAACCGAAGCTCGCTCGCGACGCAAAGAGACCGGCCGGAGAGCGATCGGACCGAAAGCGGTTCAGCGCCTGGATCCCCTTTCGATACCGATCGATAGTCGTCGGCGCCCCGCGCCCCTGGTCCATGCCGCAAGCCGCGAGGTTCGCCTCGCCTTTCTCGAGGCTTACCGCCTGTTCACGGCCGCCTACCGGCGGGCGGCGGACGCCCTCCGCGCCGGTCTCGCTGCCGTCGTCTTTCCCGACGGCTGCTTCCCGCCACCGGGACCGTTCCGAAAACCGGCGATCGCCTGAGCACCTCGCAGGCGGGCGAAAGGTGAGCTGTCGGAGAGGCCTGCGCCGGGATCCGGTGCGAGTCGAGGTCTGCCCGGCTGGGTCGAATCGCCGTCCTGGAACCTCGATCTCTGGATTCTCAGCCGTCTGAAGCTGCGCACCCGATCCCAGCGTGAGGCAACCGCTGCCGGTTCACCCTCACCCAGCAAGCAGGAGAACCGTACGAGACCAGATCCCGGGGGCACCCCCCGACAGATCCCGGCAAATCGCCTGGCACCTCGACAAAGTGCCTGGCACGGAGTGGCTTCAGTCGGTGCGGGCGGCCTGCTCGACGGCGCGGCGCCAGGCGGCGGTCACGGCGGCTGGGGCGTGGTCGAGGACGAGGCGGGCGCGGCCGCTGGCGGCCAGGCGGGTGCGTGCGACCGGATCGGCCAGGAGCCGTCCGATCACCGTCACCCACTCCGCGGCGCTCCCGGCCACGGCGAGCTCCTCGCCGGGCCGGGCGGTCGTGCCGGCCGCCGCCTCCGGCGAGGCGACGACCGGGACCCCCGCCGCCCACGCTTCGAGCACCTTGACCGGCACGCCCGATCCGGCGCGCATCGGCGCGAGGGCGAGGGTCGCTCCGTGGAACACCTCGGCGAGCGACGCCGGGGAGGCGGAGAGCCGAGCCCCCGCACGGCCGGCGGCGCGCCGCAGCGCCGCCGGCGGCCGGTCCCCCGCCAGCAGCAGCTCGGCATCCGGATGCGCCGCGCGTACCGCGGGCCAGACCTCGGCGAGGAACCAGAGCGCCGCCTCCCGGGTCGGGTAGTAGCCGAGGTTCCCCGTCAGCACGAGGCGCTGCGCACCCTCCGTCACCGGTGCCGGTGGCGGACCCGGTGGTACCGCGAGCGGGATCACCTCGAGTCGCCGCGCGAGCTCGGGCCCCGCCAGCGCCGCGAGCGCCGCGCGGTCCCGCTCGGCGACCACCACCCCGCACCCGCTCGCTGCGAGGAGCCGGCGTTCGGCCCGGGCGAGCCGGCGGGCTTCCGCGCGCAGCAGCGGGGCCCAGAGGAGGCGGTCGAGCGCCGCCCGCCGTTCCATGTTCTGCGAGAGACAGTCGATGAAGTCGACGAGGAGCGGCCGTCCGGCGAGATGCCGGAGGCAGGGTGCCAGCCGCACGAGCTGGAGCACCACGAGATCGGCGGCAGGGGCGAGCCGGGCGCAGCGCCGGTCGAGATCGGCGGCGGCAAAGAGGCTCTGCTGGATCGGCTCCCCGCGGCCGAGCGCCCGCAGCGCCGCGAGCGCGTGGCGGGGCGGCGGATCCGGGCGGTAGCGCTCGCTCCCGGCGAGCGGCACCGGCGGTGGCAGCCCCGCCGTGGCCGGGGCGAGCAGCGTCACCTCGTGGACCTCCGCGAGCGCCGCGAGCAGCTGGTGCGCACGGAGCTGATCGCCTCGGCGCGCCGGCCACGGCCAGCGGCTGGTGACCACGAGGATCCTCATGTCGATGCCCGCGGGACGCCCGTGGCGAGGAGCGCGTGCAGCCGCGCGGACAGCACGGCCGGGTCATGGGCATGAGCCAGCCGGGCGCGTCCGGCGGCGACGAGGCGGGCGGCGAGTGCCGGCTCGGCGGCGAGTCGCGCGACTGCCGCCGCGATCGCTTCCGGGTCGTCTCCGAGCAGCAGCTCTCCGCCGTCGGCGCACCCGAGGCCGCGCGCGGCGGCCGGTGTCGCCACGCCCGGCACCCCGCGCGCCCACGCCTCCAGCAGGCGGATCCTCACCCCGGAAGCTGCCCGCAGCGGCAGGAGCAGGATCGAACCGGGGGCGAACGGCACGGCACTGTCGTCCGGGCGCGGGTGGAGCTCGATCCCCTCGCCCCCGCTCGCAGAACCGGTGAAGAGGTGGAGCCGGGCGCCGGGAAGGCGCAAACGGATCGCCGGCCAGATTTCCTCCCGGAGCCAGCGGAGAGCGTCGCGGTTCGGTCCCCACGCCGGGCTGCCGAAGGCGACGAGCGCCGGGCTGCCGGGAAGCGGTGCCGAACCCGGGGGCAACTGCGCCGGGAAGGGGGGCGGCAGGATCTCGATCCGCCCGGTGTTCGGAGGCGCGAGCGCCGCGAGCCCGGAGGCGTCCTCGGCCGAGAGCGCGAGCGTGAGCGCCGCTCGCGTCACCGCCCGGCCTTCGCGCCGCGCGAGCCGGCGCGCCTCGCGGCGCAGGAGGAATCCGCGCGTGCGGCCTCGATGTTGCCCGGCGAGCGCGGCCCAGAGCTCGGACTCGACGTTCTCGGGGCGATAGACCAGCGGGCCGGCGCCGGACGGGAGGTTCGCCAGCGCCTGGAGCGGCTGCACCCAGAGCCAGTCACAACGGGCGACGGCGAGCGCGGCGTGCACGGTGCGCCGCAGCGCGGGGTGCCGATGACGAGCCACGGTGGCGGGCTCGCCCCGGCAGGTAGCGGCGAGCAGCGCAACCGGCCAGGGGCGGGGCCGGGCGGCGACCAGCCGGGCCTCGCCCAGGCGGCCGAGTTGGGCCACAGCCTCCCGGTGCGCCTCCGGATCGGCGGGAGCGGGCGCGATCACCACGAGCTCCACGCCCTCCCGGGCCAGGCCTTCGAGGGTGTTCCAGGCGAGCAGGCGGCCGCCGTCGGCCGGCGGCCAGGGTGACTTCGTGGTGAGGAAGAGGAGCCGCATCGGGCCGCCGCGCCGGGCGTGCTCGGCCGGGCGCGCCTCCTCAGACGAGGCTCAGCAGGTGGCCGAGCTTCTCCCGCTTGGTGCGCAGATAGGCTCGCGAATCGACGGTCGGCGGCACCTCGAGCGGGAGCCGCTCGACGATCTCCAGCCCGTAGCCGCGCAGCCCCACGAACTTGCTCGGGTTGTTCGAGAGCAGGCGCATCCGCCGCACCCCGAGGTCGCGGAGGATCTGCGCGCCGACGCCGTAGTCGCGCTGGTCGGCGCGGAAGCCGAGCCGCTCGTTCGCCTCCACCGTGTCGTGCCCCGCCTCCTGCAGCTCGTAGGCGCGCAGCTTGTTCACGAGGCCGATCCCCCGGCCCTCCTGCATCAGGTAGAGCAGGACGCCCCGCCCCTCGGCGGCGATCCGGTCGAGCGCGAGGTAGAGCTGCACGCCGCAGTCGCACCGCTCGGAGCCGAAGACGTCGCCGGTCAGGCACTGGCTGTGGACGCGCACGAGCACCGGCTGGCCGTCGTCGACCTCGCCGAGCACCAGCGCGACATGCTCCTCGCCGGTGAGCGGCGCCCGGTAGGCGCAGATCCGGAACTCTCCCCAGGCGGTGGGCAGCCGGGGCGCAGCGAGCCGCTCGACGATCGTCTCGTGGCGGAGGCGGTAGCGGATCAGATCCGCGACGGTGACGATCGGCAGCCCGTGGCGGGCGGCGAACGGCAGCAGGTCGGGGACCCGCGCCATCGTGCCGTCATCCTTCATGATCTCGCAGATCACCGCGGACGGATCGAGGCCGGCCAGACGCGCGAGGTCGACGCTCGCCTCGGTCTGCCCCGTCCGCTTGAGCACGCCCCCCCGGCGGGCCCGGAGCGGGAACATGTGGCCGGGGCGGAGCAGATCGTCGGGCCGCGTGGCGGGATCGATCGCGGTGCGCACCGTCGCGGCGCGGTCGGCGGCCGAGATGCCGGTGGTCACCTTGCCGCGCGCCTCGATCGAGACCGTGAAGGCGGTGCCGAAGGGGGAGGTGTTCTCCGCCACCATCGGCGGCAGCCCGAGCTGGTCGCACCGCTCCTCGGTGAGCGCGAGGCAGATGAGCCCGCGGCCGTGGGTGGCCATGAAGGCGATCGCCTCCGGCGTGACCTTCTCGGCCGCGATCGCGAGGTCGCCTTCATTCTCCCGCTCCTCGTCGTCCACGAGGATCACCATCCGCCCGGCGCGGAAGGCGGCGATGGCATCGGCTATCGGGGAGAACTGGCTCGAATCGCGCATGGGGGGGAGCGCCCGGCGCTTGGGGGCCGGACGGCGGCAGTCTACTTGTCCCCGCCGCATCCGGGCAAGGCCGCGGCGTCACCGCGGTCGTGAAAATCGGCTGGCACCTTGGGAAAACGGCTGGCACCTTGACGAGATCCTCGCCTCGGAGTCGCCTGGCACCCCGGGAGTACCACCGCCTGACAAATCGCCTGGCACCTCGAGAGAGCACCTCGAGAGAGCACCTCGAGAGAGGTACCCGGCAAAGCGGCTGGCACCTTGGGGGGGAGGGGGTCAGAAGGGGTTGCCGATCGAGAAGAACCAGACGTAGGCGGGTTCGCCCGGCTGGCGGTCGAGCTTCCAGCCGACCTCAAGCCGCAGCGGTCCGACCGGCGACCGGTACCGCAGGCCGATCCCCGCTCCCCACCGCAGGTCCCGCGGATCGATCTCGCCCCGCTCCCGCCAGACGTTGCCGCCGTCGAGGAAGACCGTGCCGCCCAGGTCGCCCGCGATCGGGAACCGGAGATCGAGGTTCGCCAGCAGCAGCCCCGAGCCGCCGACCGGCGTCCCCGCGACGATCGTCTCCCCCGCGATGCCGAGCTCGTCCTGGCCGAAGGCCCGGTGCGTCGTCCGGCCGCCGGCATAGAACCGCTCGTCGACCGGCACCGGCCCGGCGAAGGGGTTGCCGGCGGCGAAGCTGCGCCCCCCGAGCGGTTCGATCATGCCGCCGCGCAGGCTCAGCGCCGCGGTGCCGAGCCGGCCGAGGTCGACGCTCCCCGTCGCCTGGCCGAAGAGCTTGACGAACTCCGCGTCGGCCGACAGGAACGGGAAGGCGTACTGCACCTGCGCGAGCGCGCTCCAGCCGCGCCGCGGATCGAGCGGGTCGTCGCGGCGCTCGATGCCGAGGAGCGGCGTGATGCTCGAGACCCGCCCCTCCCGGCTCCCCACCGGGACGTCGAAGATCTCGTCGATCCTCGACAGCTCGACGATGTGGTAGTCGTAGAGGAGCCGCAGCCGCCACGGGCCGTGCTCGTGGGCGAGCCCCACCTGCGTGCCCCACCGCTCGACCGCGTAGGCGTCGCGATCGCGCGCCTCCCAGTAGGTCGTCGCGGTCGCCGCCACCGGCCAGCCCGCCAGCCGCGGCTCGGTGTAGACGAGCCGGTACCGCTCGTCCTTGGCGCTCGCCAGCAGGTCGAGCTGCAGGTTGCCGGCCCGGCCGAGGAAGTTCGTGTCGCCGAGGGTCAGCAGCGCCCGGGCGCCGCTCTCCGAGTCGTAGCCGGCGCCCACCGCCACGCGCCGGGTCCGCCCCTCCTCGACCTCGACCACCACCGTGTGCTCCTCGCTGAGCGGCGCTCCCGGCCCGAGCTCCACCTTCACCCGCGAAAAGATGCCGAGCCGGTAGAGATCCCGCTCCACCGCGAGGAGGCGATCGGGGCTCGCCGGCGTGCCCGGCGGCAGCCGGATGAACCGCTCGATGACCCGCACCGGGGTCCGCCGCTGGCCGCGGATCGCCACCCGCCCCACCCGCGACTGCGGCCCTTCGAGCACCGACAGCTCGACCCGGGCGCGCTCGCCGGCCTCGTCCCAGCCGATCTCGGCGGAGATGTAGACCTGCGCGAAGCCCTGCGCCGCGTATTCGCCGCGGAGGATCTCCGCCGCGCGGTCGACATGGATCCGGTGGTACGGCCCGCCGGGGGCGAGCGGCAGGAGCCGCAGGAGCCGGTCGCGGTCGAGCCGCTCGACGCCGCGCAGCTCGACGCTCTCGACGAGCCGCCGCGGACCTTCGACGATCGGCACCGTGAGCGTGAGGCTCGTGCCGTGTTCGGTGATCGTCGCGGGCCCCACCCGCGCCTGCCCGTAACCGAGCAGCGCGTAGGTCGAACGGAGGTTCGTGAGGTCGTCCTCGAGCACCTCGTCGACGAGGCGGCCACTGCGCGGCGCGAGCGCCCGCCGGGGCGCGGTGGTCATCCGCCGGGCGAGCTCCGCGGCTGGCACGCCGTCGTTGCCGGTGAAACGGACCTCGTCGAGACGGTAGACCGGCCCCGGGTCGATCTCGAGGAAGATCTGCAGCCGCTCCTCGTCGCGCTCCTCCCGCGTGGTGATCCGGACCCGGTAATGCCCCCGCTCCTGGTAGTGCGCCCGCAGCAGGTCGACTGCCTGCAGCAGCAGCGCCTCGTCGTAACCGAACGCGCCGAGGAACGGCAGCAGACCCCGGCGCTCGAGCTGGCGCCGGTCGGCGCCGCTCACCGTCAGCTCGAACCGCGGTCCGGCTTCGATCCGGTAGACGAGGGCGACGGTCCCGGTCTCCGGATCGGGACGCTGTTCGGGCTCGGAGATCTCGGCCAGCCGGTAGCCGCGGCGGTAGTAGGCCCGCTGCAGGCGGCCGCTCTCGGACCGGAGAGTCGCCTGCCGGAACGGGCTGCCGGCGCGCAGCCGCAGCATCCGCTGCAGCTCGGCGGGGGTGAAAGGCCCGAGCTCGCCGGTCAGCTCCACCGCCCTCACGCGCGCCTGCCGGCCGGGATCGAGGCGGTAGGTGACGGTTGCCTCCCGCCGCGACTCGTCCACCGCGACGGCGAGCCGCACGACGGCGTCGAAATACCCCTGCTCGCGATACGCCGCGGTCAGCTCTTCGATCCCGCGCAGGACCCGGTCTTCGACCAGCGGCTGGCCCGCCCGCAGGCCGAGGGCGGCGTGCAGGCTGGCCTCGGGAAGCCCGAGCTCCCCCTCCAGCCGCACCGCGCCCACCTGGTAGGCCGAGCGCACGACGAACGCCACGATGACGCCGTCCGGCGCCGGCAGCTGCCACGCCTCGGCCTGCTCGACCAGACCGGTGGCGGCGAGCGCGCAGAGCGACGCCTCCACGGCGGCCGGCGTGAGCGGCTGCCCCTTCTCGACGGAGAGGACGGCCGCGAGGCTCGCGGGATCGGTGAGCGGGGTGTCGCTGCGCAGCTCGACGGCGACCACCGTGGGCGCCTCGGCCCGGCCCGGTGCCGGCAACAGCGCCAGGAAGAGCGCCGCCGCCAGGAGGGCCAGCGCCGCGACCCTAGAAACGGCGCTGCCAGCGCAGGTCCGCGGCATACGACTCCTCGCCGTTCTGGGTGAGCACGAGCACCAGCCCCGGGTTGATCTGCCATTCGAGCTGCACCTGCTGCTGCTCGGTCGAGGCGGGGTCGAGCGTGTAGGTCACGTAGACGTCGCGCGAGAGGCGCTTGCCCACCGTCACCCGCGCCGAGGAGACCACGTTGCGGCTGGTGGTGAGCGGATCGATCCGGAGCTTGTCGAGGCCGAAGAGCCCCTGCACCCGGGAGGAGACGATCGCCGCCGCCTGGTTGTAGAGGATCGCCTCCGCGCCGAAGCTGCTGGCCTGGGTGGCGTCGCTCCCGGGGCCGACCGGTCCCGCCCCTTCGGTGGGCAGGACCTCGCCGACCGCGAGCAGACCGAAGACGTCGAGGCTCGGCAGGGGCGGATCGGAGGTGAAGCTGACGTCGAGCCGTTCGAGGGTGCCGGCGAGGCGCAGGTGGAGCTCGTACTGCTCGACCCGGGTGCGGGCGTCGAGGTCGATCACCGGCTCGATGCGCGCCGGGTTGGCGAGCGTCACCCGGGCGCGCTCGAGCTCGTAGTCGGTGCCGGCGTAGACGATCTTCCCTCCGGGCTCGGCTTCGATCCGGCCGAAGATCGCCGGCTGCGCGAGGGTGCCGCGCACCGTCAGATCGGCGCTGCCGCGCAGGTCGGCGACGTTGTTGCGGATCCGCAGGGCGTGCGGGGCGCTGAGCGTCACCTGGAGCGCGGTGCCGGCGAGCGCCTCGTCGGTCGCCGCCGCTTCGAGCCGCTGCCGCTCGAGCAGGCGCACCAGGAGCTGGCCGAGATCGGCCGGGAAGTCGCGCAGGTAGAACGCCCGGGCGAGGGTGACCGTCCCGCGCAGCGTCCGCCCCTGCGGCTGGGAGACGAGCGTGAGATCGGCGTTCGTGCGCAGGAGCCAGCCCGGGGGGTAGCGCAGGCCGACCTCCTCGGCCGCGAGCTGGAAGCTGTACTCGGGTTCGGCGGTGTCGAGGCGCACGTTCCCGCCGCCCCGCAGGCGCCCGCCCGCGAGCTCGGCGGTGAAGCTGTCGATCACGATCCGGTCCGGATCGAGGAGGATCATCGCCCGCGCCCGCTCGAAGGTGTGCGGGAACTCCCGGAACCGGAAGCGGCCGCCGGAGAGCTCCGCCTGTCCGGAGAGCCGCGGCCGCTCCACCGTGCCCCGCACCGCCGCCAGCAGCTCGAGATCGCCCGAGGCGGTCAGCCCCGGGACCACGTCGACGAGCAGCGCCGCGGCGAGCCGGGCCTGGACCCGCAGATCGAGCCGCCCCTCGTCGCCCGGCGTCACGGTGCCGGTGGCGAACAGCTCGCTGTCGCTCGCCGGCTCGCCGAGGTAGAGCGAGACGATCCGCACCCCGGCGGCGTCGAGCTCCACCACCGCCGGCTCGATCAGGGTCAGCTCGCGGCCGGCGAGGCCGACCGCCGCCCGGTCGGCGACGAGCCGGGCGGTGAGCGGCGCCTCGCCCGCGAGCGCGCCGTGGACCGCGAGACGGGCCCCGGCGCTGCCGGTGAGGGCAAGCGTGTCGCCGCTGCCGAGCGCGGCCGCGAGCGCCGGGAGGTCGGGCACGTCGAGCCGGAGGTCGAGGTCGGCGTCGTCGAGGGTGAGCGGGCCGCCTCCGCTCACCCCGATCAGCCCGCAGAGCGCCCCCGAGACCGCGAGCCGGTCGTCGTGCCAGTCGAGCGCGAGCTCGGGAGCGAGCGGCACCGCGAGGGGCTCGCCGCCCACGCTGAGCGCCGTCGCGGTGAGCGTCGCCGCGAGCTCGGGGTGGTCGAGCGTCCCGGTCAGCCGCCCCTGCAGATCGAGGCCGCCGTGCAGGCCGGCGTCGCCGAACGGATCGAGCGGCGGCGAGCCGAGGGCGAGCGCCGGCGCTTCGAAGCGGATCGCGAGCGCGTCGGTGGCGAGATCGAGCGTCCCCTCGGCCCGCAGCTCGCCCGCCGGCATGGTGAGGACGAGCCGGTCGAGGTCGAGCCGCTCCGGGGTGAAGGCGAGGCTCGCCGTGAGCGCCTCGGCGGCGAGCCCGGCGGCGAGGGCCGGCCGGAGCTCGACGCTCGCGCTCCCGCGCGGCGCTTCGAGGCTGCCGGAGAGCGCCACCTCCCCGCTCACCGGCCCGTCCAGCGGCAGCTCCACCGGCAGCCAGGGGGCGAGCCCGGCGTACGGCCAGCCGGCCGCCGTCACCGCGAGCGAGAAGGGCTCCTCCTCCGCGAACGACACCTGCCCGGAGAGCCGCAGCGTCGCGCCCTCCGCCCCCTCGGCGGCGAGCTCGAGCCAGGCGATGCCGTCCGGCGTCACCTGGAGCGTGCCGTCCACGCGGGCCGCCGTGAAGCCGGGGGCGCGGGGCGCTTCGAGAGCGAGCCGCAGCTCGCTCGTCACCGTCGCGCCGAGATCGAGACGGCCCTCGATCGTGCCGCCGCCCGCGACCGGCAGCCAGAGCGGCGCCGGTTCGCGCTCGACCGGCAGCAACAGGGTGAACGGCCGGAGGCGCTCGACGACGGCGAGGTAGTCGAAGCCGCCCCGCTCCGTCACGACGTCGTACTCCCCCTCCGCGGCGAGCTCGAAGCCGTCGCCCGCGAGCGCCAGCCGGTCGGAGTGGAGCCTGCCGTTCGCGACCGTGAAGGTCACCGGCCCGGCCGCCGCCACCGCCCCCGGCCGGCCGCCGGGCGCCGCCGCGAGGTCGATCCGGCCGGCGAGCGTCCGGAGGTCGGCGAGCTGCCAGGCGAGCTCGACCGCGCCGGTGAGGCGGGCGTCGAGCGGCGCTCCGAGCTCGATCTCGCGGCTCGCGAGGAGCTGCTCGAGCTCGACGCCCGCGAGCGTGAGGTCGATCCGCGTCGGGGTGTCGGTCTGCGGATAGTCGAAGCGCAGGCTGCCCGCCACCGTGCCGTCGCAGAGATCCGCCGCCCGCACCCTGACCGCGACCGCCTCGGCGTCGACCGTGACCTCGCCGGCGGCGTCGGTGAGCAGGAGCCCGCCGAGCTCGACCCGCGGCGAGGTGAAGCTCCCCTCCACCCCCCAGCCCCGGGCCGCGGCCCAGTGGAAGCCGCCGTCGAAGACGACCTCGCCGTCGAGCGGCGCGTCGAGATAGCCGAGCGCCCGGGCGAACGCCGCCGCGGTCCGGACCTGCCCGGTGAGCTCGACCCGATCCGCCTCGCGCCAGCGGACCTCGCCGCCGAGGCGGGCCGCGAGCGCCTCGCCCGCCACCTCCACCTCGTGCAGGTCGAGGCCGTCGGGGCGGAGCCGGAGCCGGCCCGCGACTCGGGCCTGCCAGGGGCGGGCCTGCGGGAGGACGATCTCGACCGCGGCGACCTCCACCCGGCCGAGCAGCTCCGAGCCGCGGCTGGCGGCGAGCTCCGCCTCGACGCCGGCGGCATGGAGCGTGAGGGGCACCGTCGTCTCCGCGAGCTCGAAGCGGCCGGCGACGACCTCGAGGCCCTCCACCCGGAGCGCGAGCCGCCCGGGGGAGCTGTCGTCGCGGCTTCCCGCCCCTCGCGGAAGGGGCAGGTTCGTCTCTCCCCCCTCGAGGAGCGCGAGGCGGAAGACGGGCCGTTCGATCCGGACCCGGCGCAGCGTCAGGGTCGGCCGCCAGAGCCCGGTGAGATCGGCTTCGACCTCGAGCCGGCCGACCTCGGCGAGCGCCGGACCGCCGGGTTCGCCAGCCGCGACGGCGACCCCGGTGGCCTCGAGCGAAAGCGGGAGGAGCGAGAGCGAGAGGGTGCCGATCCGGATCTCGCGTTCGAGCAGGAGACTCAGCCGCCGCTCGGCGAGGGCGCGGATCCGCTCGCCGGCCGCCTCGGTCCGCGCGAGGAAGTTGCCGAGCGCGACGAGCAGGGCGAGCCCGGCCAGCAGCCAGGCGACCGGACGGAGGAGCCAGCGGCGGAAGCGGCCCGGCCGCGGGCGCGGCGGCGAAGCGTCGGGACCGCTCATCGCTCCTCCGGGAGGCTCACCCTCCCCACCCGAGCTTGCCGCGGAGGGTCTCCCAGAAGGTGCGCCGGGTCACCCGCACGAGCCGGGCGGTGACGGTCGAACGCCGGTAGCGCACCCGGTCGCCGACCGCCAGATCGGCCCCCTCCTGCCCGTCGACGGTGAGGTGGACGAGCTCCTGGGAGGTTTCGAGGACGACCTCGACCTCGGCCACGTCGGGCACCACGATCGGGCGCAGGGTGAGGGTGTGCGGGCAGATCGGCGCGATCACCGTGACCCCGAGCCCGGGATGGAGGATCGGCCCGCCGGCGGAGAGGTTGTAGGCGGTCGAGCCGGTCGGGGTGGAGACGATGAGGCCGTCGGCGCGGTAGCGGGTCACCGCCTGCCCGTCGATCGCCACCGAGAGCTCGATGATCCGGGCCACCGCGCTCTTGGCGATCACCGCGTCGTTGAGGGCGCGATAGGAACGGCTCTCGCCGGCGGCGGTGAGGAGATCGACGTCGGCCATCCCCCGCTCCTCGATCCCGTAGTGGCCGGCGAGCACCTCCACGAGGCTCGGATAGAGCTCGGCGCGGCCGACCTCGGTGAGGAAGCCGAGCCGCCCCAGGTTGACCCCGAAGAGGGGGGCGCCGCCGCCCATCAGGCGGGCGACGGAGAGGAGGGTGCCGTCGCCGCCGAGGACGACCACGAGGTCGAGGCCAGCCGCCGGCAGCTCGCCGCCCGGCGCCACCCCGGGCGGCAGCGCGGCCGCGGTGGCGTGGTCGACCACCACCTCGCAGCCGCGGCGGTGCAGCCAGTCGACGACCTCGCGAGTGGTGACGATCGCCTCCCGGCTGCCCGGCTTGGCCACCAGCCCGATGCGGCGCACCGTCGCGGTCCCGCTCATGCCGGCCTCCGCAGCAGGAGGAAGACCTCCCGGTTGCCGTCGGCGCCGGGCAGGCGGGAGTCGCTCTCCGCCACGAGCTCGAGCCCGAGATCCACGAGCTCGGCGGCCCGGCGCCGGACGATCTCCCGCCGGACGCTCTCGTCGCGCACGACCCCCCCCTTGCCGACCGCCGCTCGCCCGACCTCGAACTGCGGCTTGACGAGCGGCAGCAGGAGGCCGCCCGGGGCCACCAGCGGGATCGCGGGCGGCACCACCTTGAGCAGCGAGATGAACGAGACGTCGAAGACGGCGAGCGCGACCGGCTCGGGGACGTCACCCGGCTCGAGATGCCGGGCGTTGAACCGCTCGCGCAGCACCACCCGGGGATCGGCGCGGAGCCGGGCGTCGAGCAGGCCGTGGCCGACGTCGAAGGCGTAGACGCGGCGGGCGCCGCGCTGGAGCAGGCAGTCGGTGAAGCCGCCGGTCGAGGCACCGATGTCGAGGCAGACCCGGCCCGCGGGGTCGATCCCGAAGGCGTCGAGCGCGCCCGCGAGCTTGCGCCCGCCGCGGGAGACGAACGGCTCGCGCTCCCGCACCGCGAGCGCCGCCGCCGCATCCACCGCGGCCCCGGGCTTGTCCACCCGGCGGCCGTCGACCTCCACCGCCCCGGCCATCACCGAGCGGCGGGCCTGCTCCCGGCTCGCGAAGAGCCCGCGTTCAACCAGCAGCTGATCCAGTCGCACCGTCGCGCGCGCCGCGCGGCGCCCTCTCGCCGTCCGCGGCGGCGCGCCCTGCGCCCGCGGCGAAGAAGCGGCGGAGCCGGAAGTAGATCCCCTCGGCGTCGAGCCCGTGGGCCTTGCGCAGGACCTCCTGCGAGCCGTGCGGCACCCAGCGGTCGGGGATGCCGATCGGCAGCACCTCGACACCCCGGAGCTCGAGCTCGGCGACCGTCTCGAGCACCGCCGCGCCGAAGCCGCCGGCCACCACGTGCTCCTCCACCGTGGCGATCCGGCCGCCACCGGCGAGCTGGCTCGCGAGCAGCTCGCGGTCAAGCGGCTTGACGAAGCGGGCGTTGACGACCGTCAGCTCCGTCCCCTCGCGGGCGAGCCGCTCGGCCGCCTCCTGGGTCGCCTGGACGGTCGAACCGACCGCCCAGACCGTCCCCGCGCCACCCCGCCGCAGCACCTCGGCCTTGCCGATCGGCAGCGGCCGGTAGGCGGCGTCGCGCGCGACGCCGAGGCCACGGCCGCGCGGGTAGCGGAGCGCCACCGGCCCCTCGTGTTCGAGCGCGGTGGCGAGCATCCGGCAGAGCTCGTTCTCGTCCTTCGGCGCCATCACCACCACGCCGGGGAAGATCCGGAAGTAGGCGTAGTCGAAGAGGCCGTGGTGGGTCCAGCCGTCGTTGCCGACGATCCCGCCGCGGTCCATCGCGAAGACCACCGGCAGGTCCATCAGGCAGACGTCGTGGAAGATCTGGTCGAAGGCGCGCTGGAGGAAGGAGGAGTAGATCGCCACCACCGGCTTCAGGCCGCCGAGCGCGAGGCCGGCGGCGAGGGTCACGCTGTGCTGCTCGGCGATGCCGGTGTTGAAGAACCGCTCCGGGAACCGCTCGGAGAACGGCACGAGGCCGGTGCCGTCGGGCATCGAGGCGGTGATCGCCACCACCCGGGGGTCGCGCTCGGCGAGCGTCACCAGCGCCTCTCCGAAGACCTCCGTGTAGGTGGGGGCGACGCCCGGCTTGTTCTTCTCGATCCCCCGCTCCGGATCGAACGACGAGGGGCCGTGGTACTCGACCGGCTCGGCCTCGGCGTACCGGTACCCCTTCCCCTTGGTGGTGATCGCATGGAGGAGGACCGGGCCGTCGATCTCCTTCGCCTCCGCGAGCGCGGCGAGCAGCGCCGGGACGTCGTGGCCGTCGACCGGGCCGACGAAGCGGAAGCCGAGCTCCTCGAAGAGCGTGCCCGGCGTGAAGACCTTCCGGACCCCCTCCTCGACCCCGCGGGCGGCATCGAGCATCGGCTCGCCGACCCCGGGGATCCGCTGGAGGATCCGCTTGACCTCGTCCTTGAGCCGCGAGTAGTGCCGCCCCGCCATCACCTCCTGCAGGTAGCGGGTGAGCGCGCCGACGCTCGGGCTGATCGACATCGAGTTGTCGTTGAGGATCACGATCAGGCGGGTGCCGAGGTGCCCCGCCTGGTTCATCGCCTCGAACGCCATCCCGGCGGTCATCGAGCCGTCGCCGATGATCGCGACCACATGGTGGTCCTCCCCCCGCCGATCGCGGGCGAGCGCGAGGCCGAGGGCCGCCGAGATCGAGGTCGAGGCGTGGCCGGCGGCGAGCACGTCGTACTCGCTCTCGCTGCGGAGGCAGAAGCCGGAGAGCCCGCCGTACTGGCGCAGGCTGTCCATCCGCTCGCGCCGGCCGGTGAGGATCTTGTGCGGGTAGGTCTGGTGGCCGACGTCCCAGACGAGCAGGTCGCGCGGGGTGTCGAAGGCGTAATGGAGGGCGATCGTCAGCTCCACCGAGCCGAGGTTGGAGGAGAAGTGGCCCCCGGTCCGGGAGACGCAGCGCACGATCTCGTCGCGCAGCTCGGCGGCGAGCGGCTCGAGGTCGGCGGGCGCGAGGCGTCGCAGGTCCCGGGGGCTGTGGATCTGGTCGAGGAGGCTCATGTCAGTGATCCCGGCTGGCGAGGTAGTCGATGAGCGAGCCGAAGAGGTCGCCGGCGCGGGGCAGCGACGCTGCCACCCCCGCCGCCTCCCGGCGCAGACGGTCGAGCTCGGCACGGCTCTCGTCGAGCCCATGGAGCGCGGGGTACGTGAGCTTGTGCGCGCGCGCGTCCTTGCCGACCGTCTTGCCCAGGCTGACGGTAGTTCCCACCTGATCGAGCATATCATCGGCGATCTGGAACATCAGACCGAGCCGCTCGCCGAGCCCGGCGAGATGCGTGCGCAGCGCCGCGTCGGCGCCGGCGAGCAGCGCGCCGAGCTCGCACGCGGCGGCGATGAGCGCCGCGGTCTTGCCGCGATGGATCCGCGCGAGCGCCCGCGCCGGATCGTCCGGCCAGGCGCGCTCGGCGGCGAGATCCTCGACCTGGCCGCCGATCATCCCGGTGCTGCCGACCGCCTCGCCCACGAGCGCGACCGCGGTCCGCCGCCGGTCGGCCGCGATGCCGGCGGGCTCGCTGGCGAGCGCGGCGAGCCCGAGGGTGAGCAGGGCATCGCCCACCAGGATCGCGGTCGCCTCGTCGTACCGCTTGTGGACCGTCGGCCGGCCCCGGCGCAGGTCGTCGTCGTCGAGCGCCGGCAGGTCGTCGTGGACGAGCGAGTAGGTGTGGATCAGCTCCAGCGCCGCGCCCGCCGCGAGCACCGCGTCCTCGTCGCCCCCGGCGGCGCGGGCGCCGAGCGCCACCAGCGCCGGACGCAGCCGCTTGCCGCCGGCGAAGACGGCGTAGCGCATCGCCTCGTGCAGCGTCGCCGGCGGGGTGGCGGCCGGCGGCAGCAGCCGGTCGAGCTCGGTCTCCACCCGCGGCAGGAGCGCCGCGAGGTACTCCCGGAAAGCGTCACCGCCGCTCATCCGACCTCCCGCAGACAGAAGGGCAGGGCGAGCACCGCGAGCACCACCCGCTGCACCTCGGTGTCCCCCCAGTTGTGTTCGAAGAGGCCGGCGACCGCGAAGGCGACGAGGGCGGCGGCCACGCCCAGATGGAGATCGGCCGGACCGCGCCCCTCCCGCTCGGCGCGCCGCAGCCCCCGCCACGCCTCGAGGAAGCCGGTTCCGAGGAGGGCCACCAGCGCCGTGAGCGAGAGGAGGCCGCGCTCGGCGGCGATCTGCATGTAGCTGTTGTGGAGATGCGGCACCCAGATCCGCGGCGCGGTCGCGTCCCGGTAGATCGGGTAGCGCTCCCGCACGAGGCCGGGGCCGATGCCGAGCAGCGGCTTCTCGCTCACCATCCGCGCTCCGGCGGTGAGCATGCAGAGGCGGTCGTAGTTGGAGGCGTCGCGCAGGCTGCCGATCGACAGCGCCCGCGCCACCCACGGCACCGGCGCAAGCAGGAGCACGACGAGCGCCGCCGGCAGGAGCATCGAGAGCAGCCGCGGGGCGCGGCCGACGACGAGCGTCAGCACCGCCACCAGCACCGCCACCCAGGCGGAGCGCGTCAGGCTGCCGGCGAGCGCGAGGTTGACAAGCACGAGCGCCGTGGCCCGGCTCGCCGGATGCCGCACCGTGCGCCAGAAGCGCCCCCGCTCCTCCGGGCCGCCGCTCGGCAGCACCGCCTGCGCGACGAGGAGCAGGTCGATGACCAGCAGCACCCCGGAGAAGGTCATCCAGTGCGAGAAGGGGCCACGGATCCGGCGGTCGAGATCGCCGTATCCGAACAGATACTGCGTGAGCCCGTGGAGCGCGAACGCGGTCCCCGCCACGGCGAGGATGTCCACGAGCCGGCGTACCTCCCGCTCGCCGCGGAGCGCGAGGAGCGCGAGCGGCAGCATCCCGAGAGAAAAGAGCTCCCCGACCTCCCGCAGACTCCTGGCTGGCTCGGCCGAGGCCGCCACCGCCGCGACGAGGAAGAGGCAGTAGAGCGCCGCCGCCGCGAGCACCGGCTGCCCCCGGGCGAGCCAGCCGCGCCGCCCCCTCGCGATCCACGGGAGCGCCAGGGCGGCAACGGCGAGCGTGAAGTTGGAGAGGGCGAGCCCGAAGAGGGTCGCGAGGGGAGCCGCGCAGAGGGCGAACGCCCAGCGCTCCCGCCGCCCGTTCGGAGCGGGGCTCACGAGCGCGCCTGATCCAGCCACCGCCGGGCGATCCTCCGTGCCTCAGGCCCCGAGGACGCTCGCCGGCAGCGCGTCTTCCTCGAGCAGGATCGGGATGTCGGAGACGATCGGGTAGACGAGCCCGGAGGCCTCGCAGTAGAGCGCCTGCGTGACCACCGGCTCCTCGTCGCGGAAATGCTCGCGGTACTTCTCCACGAGCTGCGCTGCGACCGCCGCGGGCAGCTCCACCACGACCAGCGGCTCGCGGCTCTTCGGACAGACCAGGATCTCGAGCAGCTCGGCATCGACGGCCATCGTCCAACCTCCTTCGCGGCACCCTAGCACGGCTGGATCGCCTCCCGGGCGCACCACCCTTCCCCGGTTGATAGGCTGCGGAGTCACCGGCCGGGCGGCCGCACCGCGGCCTCCGCCCCGGGCCGGCAACCAGCCACGGAGAGCCTGCCATGCGTTCAGAGTGCACCCTCGCCCGCGCGCTCCGCCTCCCGGCGATCGCCCTCGCCGGGACCCTCTTCGCCACCGGAGCGTTTGCCGCGCCGCCGAAGCCGGCCGCCGCGCCCAGGCCCGAGGCGGCCAAGCCCGCCGCGCCGCAGCCCCTCACCGCCGAGACCCTCTGGAAGCTCGCGCGGCTCGGGGCGCCCACGATCTCCCCGGACGGCGCGTCCGCGGTGGTCGCCGTCACCCGCTACGACCTCGAGAAGGACAAGGGGCTCACCGACCTCTGGCTGGTGCCGACCGCGGGCGGCGAGGCCCGCCAGCTGACCACCCACGAGGCCGCCGACTCGAGCCCGCTCTGGAGCCCGGACGGCAACTGGATCGCCTTCTCCTCGCAGCGCGACGGCGACGACGCCCCGCAGCTCTACCTCCTCCCCGTGGCCGGTGGCGAGGCCCGCCGTCTCACGCAGGTGCCGACCGGCGTCGGCACCGCGAGGTGGTTCCCCGACTCCTCCCGCCTCGCCTTCACCACCCGGATCTGGGAAGACCTCCCGGGCTGGGAGGATCAGGGCAAGCGGCTCAAGGAGCGGAAGGAGTCGAAGGTGAGCGCCCGGGTCTGGGATCGCCCGCCGGTGACCTCGTGGGATCACTTCGTCGACGACCGCAAGGCGCACCTCTACTCGATCGCGATCACCGGCGGCGAGCCCGTCGCGATCACCCGCGGCAGCGGCCGCTCGCTCGGCGCCGAGGGCGGCTCGTTCGACATCTCCCCCGACGGCACCGAGGTGGCGTTCACCACCGACATCGATCCGACCGGCGTCGACTCGAACCACGACGTCTTCGTCATCCCCGCCACCGGCGGCACCCCGCGCAACCTCACCACCGACAACCCGGCGAGCGACGGCAACCCGCTCTACTCCCCCGACGGGCGCTACCTCGCCTTCAGCCGGCAGACGATCAAGGGGTTCTACGCCGACCGGGCGCGACTCGTCCTCCACGACCGCGCCGCCGGCACGAACCGGGTGCTGACCGACGCCTGGGACCGGTCGGTCGACGGCCTCGTCTGGACCCCCGACAGCACGGCGCTCTACGGTGCGATCGACGACGCCGGCACGATCCGCATCTACCGGATCGACGCGGCGAGCGGCGCGCCCACGCCCCTGACCGCCGAGCGCAGCTTCTCCGGCCTCGCGCTCGCCGCCGACGGTAAGACGCTCGTCGCGATCCGCGAGTCGTTCGTCGAGCCCCCGACGCTCGTGCGGGTCGATCTGGCGACCGGCGCCGCGACCCAGCTCTCCACCTTCAACGACGAGCTGCTCGCCGGCGTCGAGTGGGGCACCTACGAGAGCGTCACCTACACCGGGGCGCGGGGCGAGCCGGTGCAGATGTGGGTCAACTACCCGCCCGGCTTCGATCGCACGAAGAAGTACCCGCTCTACCTGATCCTCCACGGTGGGCCTCACAGCGGGATCCCTGACGCCTGGCAGCCGCGCTGGAACGCGCAGATCTTCGCCGGCTGGGGGTACGTCTCGGCCTGGCACAACTTCCACGGCTCGAGCGGTTTCGGGCAGGAGTTCACCGACTCGATCAACCCGCTGCAGTCCGAGCTGCCGTACGAGGACACGATCCTCGCCGCCAGGTGGTTCGCGGCGCAGCCGTGGATCGACGCCGACCGGATGGCCGCCGGTGGCGGCAGCTTCGGCGGCTACCTCGCCTCGGTCCTCCTCGGCCGCGAGCACCCGTTCAAGACCCTCATCGCCCACGCCGCGGTCTACAACTGGTACACCCAGTACGGCGCGGACTACGGCGCGGGGAAGCGGCGGGAGGGGGAGTTCTGGGAGCAGCCGGAGATCTGGCAGACCTCCTCGCCCCACTTCGCGGCCGGCAACTTCAAGACTCCGACGCTGGTCATCCACGGCCAGCTCGACCAGCGGGTGCCGGTCAACCACGGCATCGAGCTCTTCCACACCCTGCAGAACCGGGGGGTGAAGAGCCGCCTCGTCTACTTCCCCGACGAGAACCACTGGATCCTGAAGCCGAACAACTCGCTCTTCTGGTACTCGACCTGCAAGGAGTGGCTGGCCGACTACCTCGGCGGCGGCTCCTGAGCGGCCGGGAGGGCGCCATCCCCGTGCTAAGCTGCCGGGGCCTCCGGGTCGCCGGAGGCCCCGGACAGGGGATCCCCGCATGAACACCTCCTTCTGGCACGGCAAGCGTGTCCTCGTCACCGGCCATCCCGGCCCGACCGGCACGGGGCGCCGCGAGGCGATCGCGTGAGCGCGCCCGGCTGCCGGTTCTGCGGCGCGCCGCTCGAGCTCGTCCTCGCCGACCTGGGCTCCTCGCCGCTCGCCAACTCCTATCTCCCGCCCGCGGCGCTCGCCGGCGCCGAGCGGTTCTTCCCGCTCCGCACCCTGGTCTGCACCCGCTGCTGGCTCGCCCAGCTCCCCGCCGCCGCCACCCCCGAGGAGATCTTCAGCGACTACGCCTACTTCTCCTCCTTCTCCGAGAGCTGGCTCGCGCACGCCCGCGACTACGTGGCGATGGCGAGCGAACGGTTCGCGCTCGGGGCGGAGAGCCTCGTGGTGGAGGTGGCGAGCAACGACGGCTACCTCCTGCGCTGGTTCACCGCGCGCGGGGTGCCGGTGCTCGGCATCGAGCCGGCGGCCAACATCGCGCCGGTCGCCGAGGCGGCGGGGGTACCGACCCTCGTCCGTTTCTTCGGCTCCGCGCTGGCGCGGGAGCTCGCAGCCACGGGGAAACGGGCCGACCTCCTGCTCGGCAACAACGTGCTCGCCCACGTGCCGGACCTCGTCGATTTCGTCGCCGGGCTGAAGCTCCTCCTCGCTCCGGACGGGGCGCTCACGATGGAGTTCCCCCATCTCGTGCGCCTGGTCGAGGGGAACCAGTTCGACACGATCTACCACGAGCACTTCTCCTACTTCTCGCTCGTCGCCGTGGAGCGGGTCTTCGCCGCCGCCGGGCTCACGCTCTTCGACGTCGAGGAGCTGCCCACCCACGGCGGCTCGCTGCGGATCTTCGCGCGGCACACGGAGAGCGACCGCTTCCCGGTGAGCCCGCGGGTCGGCGAGCTCGCCGCCCGGGAGCGGGCGCTCGGGGTGGAGAGCGCCGCCTGGTACGAGGGGTTCGCGGAGCGGGTGCGGGAGACGAAGCGCGGGCTGCTCGACTTCCTGATCCGGGAGCGGCGTGCGGGGCGGACGGTGGCCGGCTACGGCGCCCCGGCGAAGGGCAACACGCTGCTCAACTACTGCGGGATCCGCACCGATCTGCTCGACTACACCGTCGACCGCAGCCCGCACAAGCAGGGGCACTTCCTGCCCGGCACCCGGATCCCGATCCACGCGCCGGAGCGGATCTTCGAGACCAAGCCCGACTACCTGCTGATCCTGCCGTGGAACCTGCGCCGGGAGATCGCCACGCAGATGGCCGGGATCCGCGAGTGGGGCGGGCGGTTCGTGGTCGCGATCCCCGAGGTGGAGGTCTTCTGATGCGCTTCCGTCCGACCCCGCTGCCCGGCGTGGTGGTGGTCGAGCCGGAGCCGCATGCCGACGAGCGGGGGCTCTTCGCCCGCACCTTCTGCGCCGAGGAGTTCGAGCGCGCCGGCCTCGAGCCGGAGCTCGCGCAGTGCTCGACCTCGTTCAGCCACCGGCGCGGCACGCTCCGCGGCCTCCACTACCAGGCCGCCCCGTTCGGCGAGGAGAAGCTCGTGCGCTGCACCCGGGGGCGGATCTGGGACGTCGCCCTCGACCTGCGCCCCGAGTCGCCGGCCTACCTGCGCCACTTCGCGCTCGAGCTCTCGGCGGAGAACCGCCTCCAGCTCTACCTGCCGCCGCAGGTCGCCCACGGCTTCCTCACCCTCGAGGACGGCTGCGAGGTCGGCTACGCGATGAGCGTGCCGTACGTCGCCGAGGCGGCGCGGGGGGTGCGCTGGAACGATCCGGCCTTCGGCATCCCCTGGCCGGAGCCGGTCGTGGTGATCTCCGAGCGCGACCGCGACTACCCCGACTTCACCCCCTGAACGGCCCGGGGCGCGAGACCGTGCCGCCCTCCACCCCCCCCCCGCAAAACGGCTGGCACCTTGCGCGGCAAAGCGGCTGGCACCTTCCGGAGGGGCGGCTGCAAAGCGGCTGGCACCTCGAGGGGGGGTGGTGGCTCGTGGTGGCGGCGGTGGCAGGCATGGTGCTGGCGCATCATGATTCCCTCTTCGCTCGGGCACCGCTCTTCGACGAGCGGATCTATCTCGGGGCGTTCGCCCGCCGCCTCGCCGGCGGCTCCGCCTGGGCCGACCCCTGGTTCCTCTACCCCCCGCCGTTCGCCGCGGCCGGGGCGGGGTTGCTGCGTCTCTTCGGCGAGACCGGCCTGCTCGCCCTCCTGCGAGCGCTCAACCTCGCCGCCGTCGCCCTGCTCGTCACCCGCGGGGTGGCGTTCCTGCCCGGCGGGCGGTGGACCAGGCGCCTCGTGGCCGCCGCGATCGGCGCGCTCTCGCCAGCGATCGGCGACGCCTTCGCCTTCGGGAACCTCTCCCCCCTCTTCGGCGCCCTCGCGCTCCTCCCCCTCGCCTGGGCCTCCCGCGCGCCCGCGGTGGCGGGCGGGCTGCTCGGAGCGGCGATCGTCGCCAAGCCGACCGGCGCCGTGCTCCTGCCGCTCCTCGCCGCGGCCCGCGGGCGGCTCCGGCGCCGGGCCGCTTTCGTCGCGGCGGCGGTCGCCGCGCTGCTCCTCGCCGCAACTGCCCGTGAGCTCCCCGCATTTCTCGCGGCGGCCTCGGAAGCCGCTGCCGGCGTGCCCCGCGGCAGCCTCTCGCCGGTCGAGATCGTCCGCCTCCTCGGCCTCCGGCTGTCGCCATTCCTCCTCTTCGCCGTCGTCGCCCTCGCCGCGGCCGCCGCCGCCCGCCGGGTGCGCGACGGGGGCGGGCTCCTGCTCCTCGGGGCGGTCGCGGCGCCACTCTCCCTGCCGCTCGTCTGGAGCCACACCCTGCTGCTCACGCTCCCGGTGCAGGGAGCGGCGCTCGGCGCGGCCCTCGACGACGTGCGCAACGCCGCACCGGGCACCAGCCGGCGGCGAGCGGGGCTCACCCTCGCCGCGCTCCTCACCGCCTGCCTGGCGCTCCACACCGCCTACGGCCTCGCCGGCGGCGCCGCCGGGCTGGCGCCGCCCCTCCAGGCGCTCCTCCTCGCCCTCCCGACCTTCTCCCCCCTCGCGCTCCTCCTCTGGCTCGCCGGCCGGCGGCGGCATCGAGAAGACGACCTCGCGACGTGACCCGGCATCCCGGACACGGGGTCTCTCCGGCGCTGCGCGCGGGCGGGGCCCGGTGCGATGCAGAGGTGCTACGCTGCCGTGGTTTGGCGCCACGAACCGCCACCCGACCGAGAAGGGAAACGAACATGCGCGTCGCCATCACCGGACACCAGGGGTTCATCGGCAGCGTCCTCGCCCCGCTCCTCACCGCCGCCGGTCACGAGGTGAAGGCCCTCGACACCGGCTTCTTCGCCGCCTGCGGCTTCGGCAGCCTGCAGCGCGCCGAACCGCCCGGCCGGTGGGATCTCCGGAACGCGACCGCCGCCGATCTCGCGGGCTGCGAGGCGGTGATCCACCTCGCCGGCCTCTCGAACGATCCCCTCGGCGACCTCGACCCCGAGCTGACCTACGCGATCAACCTGCACGGCTCGCTCCACCTCGCGCGGCTGGCGAAGGAGGCCGGCGTCACGCGCTTCCTGTTCGCCTCCTCGTGCAGCAACTACGGCGCCTCGGGAGGGGACGCGCTCCTCGACGAGGAGTCGCCGCTCGCCCCGATCACGCCGTACGCGATCTCGAAGGTGGAGACCGAGCGCGGGCTGCTCGAGCTCGCCGACGACCGCTTCAGCCCGGTGCTCCTGCGCAACGCCACCGCCTACGGCGTCTCGCCCCGCCTGCGGGTCGATCTCGTGCTCAACAACCTCGTCGCCTGGGCGGTGACGACGGGCCAGATCGTGCTCCAGAGCGACGGCACCCCGTGGCGGCCGATCGTGCACGTCGAGGACATCGCCCGCGCCTTCCTGCTCCTGCTCACCGCGCCGCGCGAGCTCGTCCACGCCGAGGCGTTCAACATCGGCGGCACCGCCGAGAACTACCGGATCCGCGAGCTCGCCGAGATCGTCGGCGAGACGGTGCCCGGCTGCACCCTCGCCTTCGCCGAGGGCGCCGGCCCCGACCCGCGCAACTACCGCGTCAGCTGCGCCAAGCTCGAGGGCCGCTTCCCGGAGTTCCGGCTCCGCTGGAACGCGCGCAATGGCGCCGCGCAGCTCGCGGCGGCCTACCGGGAGCAGGGCTTCGACCGCGCGGCCTTCGACGGCCCGCGCTTCAAGCGGCTCGGCCGGATCCGCGAGCTGCTCGCCGCGGGCGAGCTCGACGCGGGCCTGCGCTGGCAGGCCTGAAGCACGCGCCGCCGCGGATAGACTCCCGGCCATGACCGCCCCGGAACCAAAGGCCGCCGATCTCGCGCGCGGCCGGGAGATGCACGCGCTCGCGGCACGGCTCTTCGCGCTGCCGCGCAGCCTCACCGGCGACGGCGTGCGGGCGACGCTCGCCGCGCTCGGCGAGCTCGTGCCGCTCACCGTCGTCGAGGTGCCCACCGGCACCCCGGTGCTCGACTGGACGGTGCCGAAGGAGTGGAACCTGCGCCGCGCCGTGCTCCGCGGCCCCGGCGGCGAGATCGTCGCCGACACCGCCCGGCGGAATCTCGAGGTCGTCGGCTACAGCGTGCCGGTGCGCGGCCGCTTCCCGCTCGCCGAGCTCCGCCCCCGGCTCCACTCGCTGCCCGACAAGCCCGACCTCGTCCCCTACCGCACCAGCTACTGGCAGGAGAGCTGGGGGTTCTGCCTGCCGCACCGGGTGCTCGCGGCGCTCCCCGACGGGGAGTACGAGGTCGAGATCGACACCACCCTCGCCGACGGCCACCTCACCTACGGCGAGCTGCTCCTGCCCGGCGCGAGCCCGGCGGAGATCCTCGTCTCCTGCCACGTCTGCCACCCGGCGCTCGCCAACGACAACCTCTCCGGCCTCGCGGTGAGCGCCTTCCTCGCCCGCGAGCTCGCCGGCCGCGAGCGGCGCTGGAGCTGGCGCTTCCTCTGGGCGCCGGGGACGATCGGCGCGATCGCCTGGCTCGCCCGCAACGAGGCGGTCACCGCCCGGATCCGCGCCGGCCTCGTGGCCGCGAACCTGGGCGACCCCGGGGCGTTCCACTACAAGCGGAGCCGCCGGGGGGATACCGAGATCGACCGGGCGGTGGAGATCGCCCTCCGCGATCTCGGGGTGCCGCACGCGCTCGAGGAGTTCGTGCCGTTCGGCTACGACGAGCGTCAGTACTGCTCCCCCGGCTTCGACCTGCCGGTCGGCCTCCTCTCGCGCACCTCCTGGGGGCGCTTCCCCGAGTACCACACCTCGGCCGACGATCTCGACTTCATCCGGCCGGAGGCGCTCGCCGGCTCGCTCGCGGTCTACCGGGCGGTCGCCGGGGTGCTCGAAGGGAACCGCCGCTTCCGCAACCTCTCGCCGAAGGGCGAGCCGCAGCTCGGGCGGCGCGGCCTCTACCGCGCCCTCGGCGGCGACGACCGCGGCCGGGAGCGGGAGCTCGCGCTGCTCTGGGTGCTCAACCAGTCGGACGGCGGGCCCGACCTCCTCGCGATCGCCCGCCGCTCGGGGCTCCCCTTCGAGCGGCTGCGGGAGGCCGCTGCGGCGCTCGCGGCGGCCGGGCTCATCGCTCCGGATCCGGACTGAGCGGCTCGCGGCAGAGACGGCGCACCGCCAGGCGGGCCGCCTCGCCGTCGACCACCGCCGAGAGCTCGTCGCCCGGCTCGAGCCGGGTGTCGCCGCGCGGCAGCAGCAGCCGCTCGCCCCGCCGCACGGAGGCGACCACCGCCTCCCGCGGCCACGGCACCTCGGCGATCGTCCGGCCGGCGGCCGCCGCTCCCGGCGCGACCACCACCGCCTCCGTCGCCACCCCGGAGAGGGCGTCGAGCTGCACCTCGCTCGCCCGCTGGCGGAGCGCCGTGCGCCGCGCGAGTGCGAGGGTGTAGACCCGCGCCACGTCGGTGCGGTAGAGCACGCCGACGAGCCGGCCGGGGTCGTCGCGGGCGACGACCGGCAGCCGGGCGACGTCGCGGGCCCCCATCTGCCGGAGCGCGTCGGCCAGCGAGTCGTCGGGGAAGGCGGTGAGCGGCTCGCGGGTCGCCACCTCGCCCACCGGCGTGCTGCCGGGCAGGCCGGCCTGCCCGGCGCTTTGGAGATCGTGGACCGAGAGCACGCCGGCGAGCCGGCCGCCGGCGGTGACGACCGGGGCGCCGTGGAGACGGGCGCGCCAGAGCCGTTCGCTCGCGCTGTCGAGGCTTTCCCCGGCGTCGAGCACCACCGGCTCGGTGTCCATCACCTCCCCCACCGGGAGATGGTTGAGCAGGTCGATGTCCCGCCCCCGTTCGAGGCGCACGCCGCGCCGGGCGAGGGTACGGGTGTAGACCGACTCGCCGGCGAGCCGGCGCGAGACGAGGATGCTCGCGAGCACCGCGAGGAGCGCCGGCAGCAGCACGTGGTAGTCGCCGGTCAGCTCGAAGAGCAGGAGGATCGCGGTGATCGGCGCGTGCACCGCCCCGGCGAGCACCGCCGCCATCCCCACGAGGGCGAAGAGCCCGAGGGAGAAGCCGGGCAGCAGCAGGGCGAGGAGCTGGCCGAAGAGACCGCCGAGCACGGCGCCGAGGAAGAGGGCCGGCGCGAAGAGCCCGCCCATGAAACCGGCGGCGAGACAGAGCGCGGTGAAGAAGAGCTTGAGGGCGAGCAGCGCCGCGAGGTGGGGGCTCGACATCGCCGCCCCGGTGAGCACCCGTTCGATCGTGCCGTAGCCGACGCCGAAGATCTCGGGGAACCAGACCCCGGCCAGCCCGAGGAGAAGCCCGGCGCCGGCGGCCGTCTGCCACTTCGGCCGGCCGAGCCGCCGGATCCGCTCCGAGAGCCCGTCGAGCGCCCCGATGTAGGCCGCCGCGACCCCTCCCGCGAGCAGCCCGAGGAGGGCGAAGAGCGGGAGCTCGGCCGCCGAGTAGTCCGGGTAGTCGGGCACCGGGAACGCCGGATGGAGGCCCATGAGCGCCTGGGTCACCGCCGCCGAGGAGATCGACGCGAGGGCGATCGTGCCGAAGGCGGCGCCCGCGAACTCGCCGAGGACGATCTCGAGCGCGAAGAAGAGGCCGGCGAACGGGGCGTTGAACGCCGCCGCCACCCCCGCCGCGGCCCCCGCGGCCACCAGCGCCCGGGTCCGTTCGTCGGAGAAGCGCAGCCCCTGCCCGAGCGCCGAGCCGAGGTTCGCGCCGACCTGCACCGACGGGTCCTCCGGCCCCACCGAGGCGCCCGAGCCGATCGCGAGCGAGGCGGCGAGGACCTTCCACGGCGAGCGCCAGTAGCGCAGCCGGCCGCCGGCGAGCGCGGTCGCCTCGATCACCCCGGCAACCCCGTGGTGGCGCTCGGCGCGAACGAGGTGGCTGACGATGAGCGCCACGGCCACCCCGCCGACCGCCGGCAGCAGCACCACGTGCCACGGTACGAGAAAGCCGAGGAGGACGCTCCCGCGGCCGAAGAAGAGCTCCTGCCAGAGCGCGATCAGCCGCTTGAAGACCCAGACGCCGAGCGCCGCGCCGGCCCCGAGGAAGATCGCGGCCGCGGCGAGCAC